>Ga0172374_1000006_pt1 | contig 211028 bp, 193 predicted proteins | sample LakKiv3m_FD_114536 | JGI IMG/M metagenome (GOLD analysis project Ga0172374, IMG submission 114536) | Freshwater microbial communities from Kabuno Bay, South-Kivu, Congo - kab_092012_10.3m | ecosystem: Environmental > Aquatic > Freshwater > Lake | place: Democratic Republic of the Congo... | reverse complement strand
GTACGCATTCAGTTACCTGCGGCCGCATGTCGCAAACCGTGTCATTGCGAGGAGTGCAACGACGAAGCAATCTCCTCTACTGAAGCGTGGGAGATTGCTTCGCTGCGCTCGCAATGACATGTCCACGAAGTCTCTGGCCCCGCGTAAGTGAATGGTTACGTAGTTGTGCGCTTTTCTCTTGACATGGCTTTACTCAGCCGAATACACTGCACCATAATCCCATTCGTCTCACAAGATTTACACGTAATTTTATATGGGTTCATGCCCGTTTAGTCGCTTAGGGGACCAGGCACCTTTGCTCGCCTGGAAGGGAGGCCTCACGTGTGCAAGCGTTCCAATGCGCAATCGTTGCGCGTAACCGCTGGGGTAAGCGTTCAGTTGTCGTCAGTTACCGCCATGACCGGATCTTCTGGAGCTGGATAAAGGGGGAGGTGAATGGATGAAGACTACCCGAGTTGCGCTTCTCACACTGGTGTTTGCATTCAGTTGGTCTTTCTGGTGTACCGATGCACACCCACAATGGAGCTTCGATTTCGCCGAAGCAGACAACAATTTCCTCTACGGTAGGTACGGGCAAATGGGTAGTCGGGGGTTCTTCGGCCGCTACAACGTAGACGCGAGCGGCGCGGGGAATTTTGCCAATCTGAACGGCTGGGTCGGCAACAGAGGCACGGACATCGGTCAAATCGTCTCAGGCACTAACGCATCTTTGTCCAGCACGAGCCTTGCCGCTCAACCGCGGCTGGGAAGTGACTGGGTCAAGGTGGCCGGAAGGTATACTATTCAGTCTTATCAAACGTCGACCAGCCAGGGAAGCTATGTCGCAATGTCACCGGGCCAGTTGACCTTGTGGACGCTTGCGGTCAATACTCCTCTTGGAACGATAAGCTGGGGCAAACAGGAGTTCGTCAGAGGCAATCGGCTCCAATTTGGTGTCAACAGGACAGAGGAGTATATCGCGTTAGAGAGGTGGACACAGGCCCCCAACATCTTGGCGGTGCTGGTGACCGCCGGAATGCTCCCGCGCGCGGCTTTGTCTTGGTTCAGACCCGCTACGTGGTTTAGTTACTACAAAGAAGAGGAACCCGATGAGTACGAGCTTGACTATTCTCCGGACGGTCTTGTGAGGTGGACTTTGAAACCAAAGGATGACACGGAGATTGTTGGTCGGTATGCTTCAAGCGAGTTGGCGCCGGCTGACCTCCTGCTGGGCATCGCCATGTACCCCTGGCAAAGAATTGTGTTGCCAGGAGACACCCCTGTGGCTGGGCTTCCCGCAGAGGGTCTCAACCCGTGGAACCAGAATGACTTGAATGCCGATCGCGTCCAGAATTACGCTCTCTACTTCCTGTATAGCACCAAGGATTTGGCTATCGGTGCGGGAGGCCTGTTCACGACCTTCCACGCCGGCCCGGAACTCCAGCGAACCGTTACGTTAAAACAGAGCGCTCCAACTATTGAAGAATATATTAGCGAAGGGTGGATCTACTTCAAATACAGTAATGGCCGGCTCTTCTTGACTACAGAACTTGACTGGTTCAACCGACTCGTTCGATTTCAGAAGTCGCAAAACGGCACCTTTTTTGGAAAAACGGACAATCAGGACGGGAGCGGAAGTCTGTTTGCACCCAGGTACCAGGAATCGTGGCGCTATATGGTCGAAACGGGTGTGCTCCAAGGGCCATCGTGTGTGAGATTTCTGTACGCCTTCATGCCCGGACCCGATCGGCGCCACGGCATTCTAATTGACAGGCAACCTTTTGTTCAAGATGAGCGGCGGGCTGCATTTGGAGTCTTCGAGCCATATTCCATTCTTCTGAGTTACTATTTTGGTGGCGGAGTCAATGCTCCAGGGTACCTCTCCGACGCTTCGATCTTTGCTCTCAAATTTGATTACGCTCTGGCAGCAAATCTATTGATAGAAGGCTCCGTCCTTAGGGCGTTCAGGACATCTCACGGGTACGGTTTGGGCTACATCCGACCGGATCCGCTCGCTACAAGATTCGGCCAGGTCGAATACAAGGATCAAGGATCTTTCCTGGTTCCTTCGCCCGCTATACCCGACAACGATCTAGGCTGGGAACTGACGGCGGGATGCACGTGGCAGTTGCTCGAACGCTTTGTCGCGGGACTCCGAGTGGCATATTGGGTGCCTGGCAAATGGTTCAATTACGCGTGCATTGACCGGTCAGTTTCCAATTGGGATAGCCCGGGACCAGCCAACCATTGGGGCATCAATCCGGACAGAGAAATAGATCCCGTTCTCGGGATGGAATTTCGATTGTCCGCTTCGTTCTAGCAAGAAAGGTATATTGTTCTCATGACTGGAGCGATCCATGTCAAGTGGTCGAATCGACGGTCGTTAAGAGTGCTTTAGGCACCGGGGCTGGCGTTTGAAGATGCACGAAAGCAGCTTTCACTTCAGATGCTCAAGGGTCTTGGGCCGCCAGAGAAACGACCCCATCTGATATGATCCGGCCCCCGCAACAACCGGGGTGGGCATAGGGCGAAGAGGGAGTTAACTCACCCATCCTAGGCAACGCCATGACGCGTGGATGTGAGGACGAGAATGGCAAACATGACACTGGAAAAGAACGAAGGGCGAGCCGCAGGGAGTTACCTGCATGTTATTGCTCTAGTGATCGTCGCGGTTCTCTTGACCGTGATGGCACGGGAGATTTGCTTCTCGCAAGGCATGCCTCCCCGTGGAGACACCACGTTGAGAATCGACCCGCTCACCAAGCCTCCACGTTCCAACGTGGAAAGACTTGCCGACGAGATCATCAATGCAACCGACCCAAGAACCGGGACCATAAGTGTCAGGCAACTGCGAAGGCAAACCACCACGCGACCTGAACTGCAAGTCGAGCAGAACGCGGTCGTCACGCAGTACAGTACTCAAACCTCCACACGTCCTGGCATCCCGACGGACCAGAATGCTTCAGTGACCCAAACGACTACGCAGCCATCGACTCGGCCTCTTCTCCCCGCGGGCAGCAGCAGTAGTGTTGGACCACCAGCGGGAGGCGCTCCGGTTAGGCGCTTGCCTCCGACAAATGGTGCAGGCGCCGTTCGACAAACGACAGGACAGGGATCTACGAGGTAGCTGGGGTGCGCGAGATTGCCTTCGCGCTTGTGCCACGCGGTCTTTCCGCTTCGTCATCGAAGCGGAAAGACCGCCTAGAAGGTAGAAAGGAGCACGATTATGTTCACTCCAGGCCTTAAGCTAATCGATGTGGGATACGCGGAAATCAAGCCGACCGGACCTTCTTTGAACGCGCCCCTTGGGAGAACGGTGACGCTTAAAGTCCCAAAAGAAAGCAAGTTCGTGCATGTCGCTGTGACTACCCTGGACATGTCATTCGTTGCAGCAGGTAACACTGTGCCCAGCACTCTTGGCAGCATATGGTTCGAGATAACCAACCGAGATGATTCACAACTTGGCAATGGAATATTTAAATTTGATCTCAGAGCGGTTCTGCAACGCACTTCCGACCAAGCCAACCCCGGCGAATGGACCGGGGTGTTTTGGGTGGAATTCATGTGTTTTGGCTGACACACGCGCAGTCATACTCGTTGGCACACAGACTTAGATAGCACGAAGACCGCTGCCGCTCGTCTCGCCGATTTGCCGTGAAGACGCGAGAAGACTATTCATGGGGAGCGTCACGTGAGGCGGTCGAGTATCACCGGACTGTGGACAACGCCAAACGCCCTTCATCTCAGACGAAATGAAAACACTCCGTCTTGATGGTGCTCGCATTCATTGAGGCTGCGCCATTTGACCGAACACAGGGGGGACAGATCATGGACCAGCATGAAGTCGAAATCTCTCACAAGGAATGGGATGAGGCAGCGGAATTCCAAAGGTTCTGCGACACAGTAAGGGACGCACGAGAACTCTTGGATTTTGCCGTGTCCGAGTGGCCCATGGTGCTGAAACGGCAGGACAAGCCCATACATGACATCGATGAGAGCATCAGGAGACGCATTTGTGAGGCGGAGGATTTCGCAAGACAGGGGCGATTGCCCGACAAGAAAGAGCGGATGGCGTTCGAGGACGCGTATTTCGATTTGTGCGCCATCCTGGCCCCAATCAACATTCGCACCGTCCGGGCTACATCTGACAAGTATGCTGCGAAAGGACAGGTCTGTGAAGCTCGCCAGTTGGCGCGCCGCCTTTGGTGGTGGACCGCCATATTCATCGTTTTCGCTGCTGTTGGCGAGGTTGTCTTTAACGTTTACAAGTGGAAGCCGGACTTCGAGCATCAGTATTGGACATTGATGGCTTGGACGGCTGGGAAATTTCTCTTTCCCTTTGCCTACGGCGGCGTGGGGGCCTGCGCCTTCTTGTTGCGCAGCGGCGTAGGATTCATCGGTTCACGAGAATTCGACCCCAATTTCGCCTCTGAATATGCGAACCGGGTCTGGCTTGGAGTTCTGATCGGAGGGCTCGCATATCACCTACTCAAGGATACGTACGGTGGGCTCGGGGGCATTCCCGTTGTAACCGAAGCCATGTTCGGATTCCTGGGCGGGTACTTCAACGATCGGATTCTGCGGGTCTTTGAACGTCTCGCTGATGCCATACTGCCCGGCGTTACGCTCCAGATCGCGGAATCTCGCGAAAGAATGGCAGCACCACCGGTTCAGCGAGTCTCCACAGAATCGCTTATTCAGTTCATGAAAGAGTCTCAGGACCCGGAAGACAAGAAGTTCGTCAAGACCCTTCTCGACTAGGTGACGAATCGCCGTCGATGAGGCCGACCACGGCTTTCGGCCTGCCGGTAATACAGCGGCGCAATTAGAGGCTAGGGTTCGAGGCGGGACAAGAAACGCGCCTCGATCCCAAGCTTGCTGCCCAAGAAACGTGTGCGGATGAAATCGGCTGTACCGGCGGGACTAGTAGATCGATTCAGAAATGCCTTTATATGGTCGTCATCCACGACCTTGAGTAGGGGTGGGTCTCAGACCCGCCCCTACAGTGCATATTGCGGAGTTCAATTCCTCACCTCGTCTCCAGCAAGGTGGCAAGCCACTTACGAAACGATCTACTAGGTGCGGTCTTCGACTTTGACCTCCATGACAATGTGCCCCCAACCGCCGCACTTGAGGCCCACATCGAAGCAGCCCGCACGGTTGAAGCGCATCGTGTTCGCGTCCACTCCCGCGTACATGAGCTCGGAAGCGGCGCAAATCAGTGGTGTAGCAGCCGACAAGGCGTAGATACACATTCGTTTGGGGCAGAGACTTCCGATGAGCGCTCCACCGGTATCAAAGCCAAACCGAGTTCCGACCTTGTGCCCTTGCCAGCACCCATGCGATTCTACGACTTCAGCAACGACGGTCTTGCCGGCAAGCTCCTGATTTCGCGCCATGAGATCGATATTTCTCGGGTTCCGCGTGAATTCGTCCATCTCTTGGTCGTTGTAACCAAGCCGGTCCTGCAATGCTTTCCAGATCGGATCACCTGGGTTCATGTGTCTTTCTCCTTCTGTCTTTTGATTATCGGTTGCGTTCAACTTGATTGGCGCTGAAACAATCTGCGCACCTCTTACCGAACGAGTCCCTGCATCTTCTGAAGGAAGGTCAGCGGGGCTGCGTACTTTGGGTGGCTGCGAAACAACGCCGCCACACGCTCAAAATCGTCTGCAGGTGTACTGGTCGTGCTCACGGGCGCTTCGTCTGTCACCGGATGAGAAGCAAACCGCAATTTCTTCGGATCGATGAACTTCGCCTGAATGGAGGCATCCACTTCCCTCGAACACCTGCACGCAGCGGACTCGTTGACGAGCCCGCAATTCCGCACCATGAAATCGCGCATCAAGATCCTCGCGCGTGAAAGCCGCTGTCTGAAAGCTGCGGGGCCGATATCGAGGATAGGACCGCCTTCTGTGCTCGGCATTTGCAGGACTTCGCCGAGGATGTATACGATACGGAGGTCGGGCTTCAGGCACTGTAAAACGCCCTGGGTGCACGCGATCATCATCTCCTTGACGATGAGATCGTCATGAGGTGAAGATTCCGGAGTCGTGCCCGGGTCCGGTGGACCTCCGACGGAATAAGCCTCATATTCCTCGAAGCTTATCTCCTGACGACCGAGGAACTGCTTACGAACAGATAACAGATGATTGGCAGCGATTCGGTACACCCATGTGCTGAACGAACTCTCGTGCCGGAAGCTGCCGAGGTTCGTAATCACCTTGACCAGTATCTCCTGCATTGCGTCTTCCGCGTCCGTCGGATCCCAAAGCATGCGGACGCTGAGTCCGTACACCTGGTCCTGGATTTCTCGGACGACTTCCTGCAATGCCTGGCCGTCGCCTGTCTTGGCGCGGTGGACGAGTGTTTCGAGCGTATCGGTCATTAGGCCTCCATGGCTCGATCGCGCGCACCGGTCAGCGGTTGAAGGCGCGCCGCCGCGAAACTGATCACAGCACGACGATCTTCTTTCTTTTCTTTTGACGATTCCGCGGGCTTGAGTGTGACAGAAAATCGTATCATTGTAATCACCGGTTCGGTTACTGTCTGAGAAATTGCCAATAGCCACTAATTTGCTCACCATCGAGGAGGAACCACCCAATGAATGGCAAGACCGTCGAGGAAAGCCGCAATACCATTGCAATTCAGATGCTCCCGGAAGACGCGAACCCGTCAGGCAATGTCCACGGCGGGGTTATCATGAAGCACGTGGACATCGCCGGAGGGGTGGCCGCTATTCGGCACGCACGCATGAACGCCGTGACCGCGTCCATCGATCGACTGGACTTCCACAATCCCGTCTATGTGGGAGACCTCCTCATACTGAAAGCCTCGGTGAACCTCGTGGGACGAACATCAATGGAAGTGGGAGTGAGAGTGGAAGCCGAGAATCTCCATACAGGAGAGGTGCGGCACACTGCGTCTGCGTACCTGACGTACGTCGCCCTGGGAAAGAACGGCCTTCCTGCCCAGGTTCCGCCGCTGATACTCGAGACGGATGAGGACCGCCGACGCAATTGTGAGGCTCAAATTAGGCGTGAAAACCGACTCAAAGAGCGCGAGCGGGAGAAGAGCACCTGTAGCCGTTGAGCGTGGGCGTGCACGGTTGCGACTAGTAGATCGTTTCGTAAGTAGCTTGCTGCCTTGCTGGAGACGAGGTGAGGAATTGAACACCGCAATATGCTCTGTAGGGGCGGGTCTGAGACCCGCCCCTACCCAAGGCCGTGGACCAAGATCATGTAAAGGCATTTCTGAATCGATCTACTGGAATAAGGCGACTTCTCTTCGTAAACCGCCCGGTTAGATCAGAATAGCCCAAGATTTGCCGATCACTTGACCTAAGTCAACGACGCGCGACGGAGGGTGTGCGACCTTGCTTAGCAGACCGGACCAGCGAAGCCGTTGACGGGTCTTTGCAGTCCCGGGAGGTCCAAATGACCCAAAAGAACATTGAAGCGTGCGTGCCCGTAGAAATCTCGGATGAAGATATCTATGAGGCCATGAGCGAAATCCCGGGGTATCTGGACATCACGCCCGGCGATTTCAAAGAAGTCTATTTGCACGCCTATCGCCACGCGCTGCTTAGATTGACTCGCTCCGTCCAGGTGGAGGATGTCATGACTGTGGACGTGGTCTCGGTGAATCGGAAGACGCCCATCACGATTGTGGCGGAACTCATGGCTCGGGAGAAAGTCTCCGGCGTTCCGGTCGTGGAGAGTGACGGTACTGTCGCCGGTGTTATTTCCGAACGGGATTTCCTGGCGACAATGGGTGTGGCGGAAGCCGGAACGATCATGGAAGTCATGGCTACCTGTCTCCGAGGAGGCTCGTGTCTTACCGCCCCTGCAGCCGAGCGTCTTGCGGAGGACATCATGACCGCCCCCGCCGTCACGGTGAGAGCCGACACACCGCTGATGGAGGCTGCCAACATCATGGCCATGCGCGGAATCAATCGACTCCCCGTAGTGGACGAAACAGGCAAAATGGTCGGTATCGCGTCGCGAGCAGATGTGGTGCGGTCATCTCTAGTGGGGTGAATCTTGTGGAATTCTTGACGAAAATGAAAGGGACCACGAAGAGTCCTCCGCGCGTTTCCAGTGCCGAGATTCTCCTCTCGTGGCTCGGTTCATTTCTCGGAATGGCGGCGGTAGCCCTGGTAAGCGAAGCAGTGATCCGGAATTGGGCGGCGTTGTTCATGTTTGGGCCGTTCGGCGCTTCCGCTGTGCTCATCTACGGAGCGGTCAAGAGCCCGTTAGCCCAGCCCAGGAACTTGATCGGGGGCCACCTGCTCTCTGCGCTCGTCGGAGTGGCGACATATAAGCTCTTGCCCGGCAACCCTTGGCTGGCCGGATCTCTCGCGACAGCTACGGCAATCGCGGTGATGCACGCAACGAAGACACTGCATCCTCCCGGCGGAGCCACCGCCCTTATTGCAGTTGTGGGCGGTGATGCGATCCACTCGCTGGGGTTCCTTTACGTCCTCCTCCCCGTGGGCGCTGGCGTCGCCATTATGCTGCTCGTTGCGCTTGTCTTTAACAATATACCCAAGCACCGCCGTTACCCGGAATTCTGGTGGTGATTTCCTTCCGGTGATCCTGAAAGCAGATTTGACGGCCTCAAACTTGAACAAATTATGGGTTCGAGGGACTTATGATTTAGACGGGAAGCCCTTCCCACGCTTTCAAGCGGCACAATTGGGAAGGGGGGACAGGTATCCGGGTCGTCATAGAGATGCCCGCCGCAGGACGATCAGGAGCGGGCAATCGGGTGGTGCGGCGCCACTCGTCCGAGAGGCCGCCCGTGGCCTTGACGTCTTCAGGAAGAGATTCCGAATAGGAGGAAGCCCATGCTGGTAAAATACTGCATGAGACGACAGTTCCTCACCCTCGCGCCCGATGACCCCTTGAGGAAGGCAGTTCAGTTCCTGAAGAAACACAACGTTTGCATGCTGCCGGTTATGGACGGGAAGAAGCTTGTCGGGGTTGTCTCAGAGCGCCACCTGCGCAGGGTGCTAGGTTTGGAGAAGGCGTTTGAGACCCTGCAACAGTGGAGCGGAGTGGACCCTGAGACGCGAGTGGGCGACATCATGGCTCCCGACGTCATCACAGTCTCTCCGGAGGACACACTCGAAGACGTGCTCAGACTCATGATGGAGCGAAAGATACTCGGCGCGCCGGTGATGACCGACCAGGGGGAACTTGTGGGGATTATCACACAGGCGGATCTCCACCGCGTATTTCTTGCAGTGAGCGATTTGACGGAAAAGGGAGTGCAGTTTGCCTTCGAGCTGGAAGATCGGCCGGGATCGCTCAAGGAAGTTACCGACGTCATCAGACAACATGGAGGCCGAATCGCCACTATCTTGACCTCGTACGAGACCGCGCCGGTAGGATACCGGCACGCGTACGTCCGAGTGTTTGCCCTGGAGGCCGACAGGATCCCGAAGTTGCGCGAAGAACTCGCTACCAAGGCTCGTCTTCTGTATGGAGCACCAGCGGAGGTGTAACGGGGCAGTTCGCAACAGTACGCGGCCGAACATGTGATTGAGTGCTTTCGGATAGGCTTGCCAACACTTGAAGTTTGGCACGCGTGTTCTTCTCTTTGCCTTGCAAGAAAGGTATCATTCAGCCGCGCCGGCGCGCTGGGCTCCACAGATTCGGTCCCTCTTGCTTGATGGCCCTCGCGGGAACCACCTTGCCCTGTCTCAGTCCAAGACAAGCGCGCCTGCTGGAAAGGCGCGTACTGGCCGCGGCAGGTTCGGCGTAGGGGACCGGCTGACTGGAGCTATTCCTTGATGAGCGAGGCGCCACACGCGACGGACTGAGGCTGCCTGCCGCCGTCCCGTGGCGGGACGCGGCCAGGGAGACTCGACCATTAGGAGATGGCAATCATGCTCAGAGCCAAAATCGCACCGGAAAACCCCGATGCCAATCTCGGATCATATGCTGACGCATGCAAGCGCTTTTCGTGGGCCGAAGAGGAAAAGGTTTTTACCTGGAGCACGACCGGCAAATTGAACATCGTCCACGAGGCGGTCGACCGGTGGGCGATGGAGGAAACACGTCGGAACCGCAAAGCGCTCATATTCGAGAAGGCCGGCCGAATTAAGGAATTCACCTACGCCGAATTGAGCGACTTGTCTTCGCAATGGGCAGCCCTGTTTCTGGAACTGGGCTTCAAGGCCGGAGACCGCGTGTTCATCTTCTTGCCATTGTGCCCGGAAGTGTATTGCGCACTTCTCGCGTGTGCGCGGTTGGGCATCCTCGTGTGCGTCCTGTTCTCCACATCAAGCTTCGACGAAATCGACGCGCGGATTCGCAGTGCACAGCCAAAAGGACTCGTCACGCATCCCGACCTTGTCGAACGACTCCCGCTTCAGGCAATGACATGCGTGGAGCATGTATTCCTCACGGGTGCGGGAACACTCGGTCTTTTTCCAAGCGAAATCGTGGTGCAGGACCGATTGAGGAAACCGCCCGAGACTCCGATTATCAAGTGGGTGACAGGCGACACACCTTTGTTTCTCATTTATACCACATCGGGCACCGAGTGGCCGCCGAAAGGGGTTGTTCACGCGCACAAGGCAATGATCGGCTATCGTGCAACCGCGAAATACGTGCTCGACATTCGTGATGACACCATTGTCTGGACAGACTCGGGTGAACCCGGCTGGGTGACGGGGATCGTGTACGGCCTATTTGCTCCTCTGCTCCACGGAATAACCTCTGTTATCCAAGGAGACCAATTTTCCGCTTCCACGTGGTACAGGACCTTGGAGCGCTACCACGTCTCCGTCTGGTACACCACCCCGCGGACGATCAGCCGCCTCATGGAAGCAGGTGATGACGTCCCCACCAGGTACGATCTGAGCAGCCTTCGGCACATTGCCACCGTCGGCGAAGTTTTAAGCCCTGAACTCTTCTATTGGGCCCGCCACGCACTGAAGCGATCCCCTCACGACACGTGGTGGATGACCGAGACCGGCATGATCTGCATCGCGAACTTCCCGTCGATGACCATCAAACCGGGGAGCATGGGAAAGCCCGTTCCGGGAATCGAGGCCGCGGTGCTCAGCGACGAAGGGGAGCCCGTCCCCGAGTACACTATGGGAGAACTTGCGCTGAGACCGAATTGGCCTTCCATGATGACAGCTCTATGGAATGACGAGGAGCGGTACCGGCGGCATTTTCGGCATGAAGGGTGGTTCCTTACGGGAGACATGGTCACCCAGGACGAGGACGGCTACTACTATTACGACGGTCGCAACGACGACCTGATCAAGGTCGGCATGAGGGACACCGGCCCGTACGAGATAGAACAGATCCTCAGTTTGCACCAGGCGGTAGCGGAATCCGCGGTGATCTCCGTCAGGGCGCCCGACGGCCGGACTTATTTCAGGGCTTTTGTCCGAGTGAAGGACGGTTTCACTCCATCAAAAAGGCTCAACCTCGAAATGCGGAATTTCGTGCGAGCAAACTTCACCCCCGAAATACCGCTCTCCGAGATTGTCTTCATGGAGAAACTGCCGAGGACGCGCTCCGGTGTTCCGTTACGCAACGTCCTGATCGCGCAGGAATTGGGTCTGCCGAGCGGCGACGTGTCGCAACTGAGCGAATGACTGAGTAACCTGATTCACCAACATACAGCTATCTTCCGCCGAGCGAAATCACTTCGGCACACGCCCCTTCTTAGGGCCTGTCGCAAAATAACCATGTCAACTCACGGCACGTCGTCACCCCGGACTTGATCCGGGGTCCAGAGGAAGTTAAGAACCTGGATCCCCGCTTTCGCGAGGATGACGGTAATCACCGCCGCCAAGCTCGTTGCCCCGGCGCGCTGCAACACTTATTTTGGGGCGCTCCCTTAGTGGGGCCAACCTCTGTGCGGGCCGCTCGCTGGTGTCGGCAGAGACACCGGTCTCCACTATTTCATTGTGGCCGTCCTGCGAAGTCACCTGCCATTACTGCCCGTCCAAAACCAAATTGGCCTCACGCCTCGATCCACTCCATCGCTTCGTTGCTCCGGTCGCACGAGAAGGTCTTCACCCCTGCGTCAGTGAAGAAGGACTTCAGCTTGAATTCCCATTCGACCCACTTCGGTCCGCAGACTCCTGCCACCTTGTAGAAATCATTCCTGTGGCGAAAGCCGAACTTCGCGTAATCCCAGGCTGCGCTCGGATCCCAGCCTTCGAAATCCTGGTCCATGTAGAACAGAAATCGAACTTTCGAGTGTTCTTCAACTATTTCTTCTAGCCGCGGAAGCAGGATTTCTTCATAGTCTTCTTTCGTGAGTTTCCCGCTGCCTCGCACCGCCAATATATCGTCGTGACTTTCCGGTAGAATCTCGATCATGGCACGATCCTCCCATTTTCTCCCTCTGCCACAAAAATTATGCTTGGTGACCAAATTGTCAAACCGGACGACCAAATGGGCGAGCGAGGCCAGAATAGGATTTTACGGCAGAAACCACAGAGATCGCGGAGATGAGGAGTAGTCGTCGCTCGGTGTCGATGGTCTTTCCCGAAGGTGGGCTCCCACTCCTTGAGCGGCCACGGGAACCGCGTGGGAACCTGCCAAACGCGTAACTACCACTGTGAGGAGCCGTCGAGTGGCTTCCCCGTGACTCATTTCCCGCGGTGTGGTACAATTGCAACTTGAGTACAGAATAGAGAGGGGTACGCGCCCAAAGTTGATGTCCTATTCTACAAAGAAGATGATGGGACTATTCCTGTGGTCGACTGGCTGCACAGACTTCAGACTAAGGCCCAGGATAAGTGCTACGTGAAGATGGAACGCCTTGCCGAGTGCGGGCACGAACTTCGAAGACCTGAAGCGGACTATTTGAGAGACGGAATATACGAATTACGCGTGAGATTTCAAAGGCTCAACTTGCGCTGCCTATATTTCTTTTTTGGCGCCATGGCCGTTGTAATTTCTCACGGGTTTTCCAAGGAAGGTAGCGTCCCAGCATCCGAGATAGACAGAGCCATCGAGAGAAAAAGGAAATTTGAAGAAGACCCGGAACCGCATATCGCCCTTTGGGAGAGACCGTGATGGACGACAAAGAATACAGCTCAGACGCTCTCGAGTGGATGTACGAGGAATTCATTGGAGGCGACGCGGAGCGAATAGCATCGTATCAGGAAGAACGGATCAAAGCCGAAATCGCCAGACAGGTGTACGACCTTCGAGAGCACGCGGGTTTCACGCAGAAACAGCTCGCCGACCTTGTGGGCACCTCTGAAACAGTGATTGACGATCTTGAAGAGGCCGATTACGAAGGCGATGCCCTTGCGATGCTCGTCCAGATAGCCACCGCCTTGAGAAAGAAGATTGATGTCCACTTCGTAACGAGCAATGCGATCGGATCCTCTCAGGGGATGGGGTAGGCTGTGTAGCGACCGATTACCCCCTATTCGGTCGGCATATTGTTGGCTAAGCGATCATCTAACGCCCGAAACCACGAGCGCCCTCGGCTCCGTATCCAACTCCACCATTGCTCCGTGAGGAAGCGTGAGATTTGGCAGTCGGTGACCGTGCGGAAAATGGGATACCACGGGGACGGGAGCGGTGGCTGTAAGTTCCGCGACGAGCCGCGCCGCGTCCTCGCGCAAATCTTCGCCCGCGGGGCCGATAAAATAACCGAGAACAAAGCCTGCCGCTGCGGAAATGATCCCGGCCAGTTTCAAGTGCACCAGCATCCGGTCTATGCGATAGAGGGGTTCTCCCACGTCTTCGAGGAAGAGTACAGATCCGCGGTAATCCGGTGAGAACGGGGTTCCCAGCAGGGCCGTGACCAACGACAGGCACCCACCGAGCAGCACCCCGCGGGCGCGGCCATGACGCTCGATACGGATCATGTCAGCGCAAGGACTGAAAAGATCTTGCCCCGAATAAGACCGGCCGAGTGCATCTACAAGAGAACGCTCGGACATCGGGTCCAGTCCCTCCGCCATTTGACCAGCGACCATAGGCCCCGAAAAGGTCACCAGTCGGTGCCGGGCGAAGAGCGCCAGTTGGAGCGCGGTCAGATCGCTCATCCCGAGGAGTAGCTTCGGGCTTCGCTCGATCGAACCATGGTCGATGGATTCCAGGAGCCGCATCACCCCGTATCCGCCTCGGGCAAAGGCTATTCCGCGCACATTAGGATCCGCCAGCATCGCGTTGAGATCGATGCAACGCGTGTCGTCGTTGCCGGCCAAATATCCGTTGCTCTCGCACACGAATCGCCCCAGCTGCGGACGGAATCCAAGACCTTCAAGAAAACGGGCTCCTTTCGTAAGGAGCGCCTCATCCACGGGACCCGAGGGCGCGGCGATTCCAATCGTGTCACCGGACTTCAGGGGTGACGGGATTCTAGGAGTGGCTTGGGCTCGATCGGAGGGTACAGGACTCATGAGAGGCGGCTCTGAGTGAAGATTGGCGATAAGGCCTGGCCGAGCAGGTCTCAGGCTTGGCCGACCTCATATCACAAATAAGAAAGGCGCGGAAGCCCGCGCCTCGTTGCGACTAGCGAAAATCGTGGAGAAGATTCTACAGGTACCAGAGCTGGTACCACTTTCCATATAGATAACTGGTATTGTTGTACGCGCCGTAGTTCCAGGCTGCATTCGCAACGTATCCGTAACTGACCCTGAACGCGTTCTCGAAATAGTTCCGAGCAACGCTGTAATTAGTTGACCTCAGGTACAGCCCCGGAAAGGATGCATAGGATCTCAACGCGTTGATCAGCTTCACGAGAGACGGGTTGCCTACGGTTCTGTACCCGCCGGTCAGGTAGTATCCCTGGGCATGGAATTGCCACCACGTCTGGTTGAACAGCGCTGCGCTATACCTCCCCGAGTTGTTGTAAATGTATCCCGTGCCCCACCAGGAGATCACCGAGCCAGTCTGGGCAGCGTAGTACTTGAGGTAGGATTTTACGGTAGCTGCAGAGTACTTAGGCCCGTAAGCATAGGCGACGCTTCCCGTGAAGTACGCAATCGACTCGGTCAAGAAGGAGTAATAGTACCACATGTTCGTGAAGTTCGCTGCCCACAGACTCCCCTTCGTCCAGTTCCCGAAGAGGATGTGAGAACTCTCGTGAGCGATGACGCTGCCGATGCTCTGCCCGGTGTAATTACTGAGATATTTGGTATTGAGGTACATCGCGTTGGCGCCGAGTGGCGTGTACCCTGCCCACTGGCTGTTTTCGTAGTAGAAATGGATATCGATCTTGCTGGTGTAGCCTCGACTCCCAAGCACCCGATATGACGACAGGAACGCTTCGTTCAGATACGGTTGCACACGAGTAACGTACGCGTACTGAGACGAATTGTCGTAATAGATACGATAATAGTTATTGCCGTCCCACACGTAGGCAGCGAACGAGGGCGCCGCCACAACGAGGAGAAGAGCCGCAGCCACCACCACACACAGCGCACGAGCTTTCTTCATAATGCCTCCACCCATTGGAAATCGCTCCTTCACTCACGGATGCGACCTCCGTCGGATGTGCCCATGAGCGCCCCTGGCGACCTTCTCCACTTCGCATATATTCTGGGGTCACGTACCGGACAAGTCAACACCGTCGAGGCCTATGTCAAAAAAAAATTTCACGACGAATCGTCCGCTCTAGTAGGGCCGTTCCAGGCGCGACCGCACTCGCCGTTAGTCGGCCTTCACCGTCGCCCCGTCGGACCGTTCAGACTTTTCGGGAATGATCAACCATTTCCAGCTGTTACTCTCAAACAAATCGGCGCCACCGGTCAACTCACTGTGTACAGATATTGCCATATTACGACGACTCCTGGCCCCATTGCGGTATGCCGAGCGTTACGCTTGCAGGAAACCTGCATGAAACAACGGATGCTGCACGCATGGCCGCTCATCACGCCCCTTGACGGCGCTCACTTCCAGCGTGTAATATGACTTTCGGTGGGCTGCACAGGGAGCGGCGGTCCGCGCGACGGAGAAAATTGATTCTGCAGCCGCAACATTGCTCCGAAGGAGTGAAGATTATCGCTTCCTCACAGGGCCGGTATCTCCAGAGAGCGGCTTCTGCCCGCGTCGGCGGCATGCCGGCCGGTCGTTGTGGCATATTTGATATGAGGGTCGGTCCGGAGTCAGAATGTTCGATCAGGTGAAACTCAGCGATTTCATCCCAATGTGCTGGCGCCTTGTTCTTCGGAATCGCCGGCGCTACAAGGCGGTCATCGCAGCGATCGCTCTCGGCACTGTTGGTTTCATCATCATCCGCACCATGGGCGACTCCGTAGAGACCAAACTCGGCGAGAACCTTGAGTTGCTCGGCGAGGCGACGGTGTTACGAGCGGAGTGGGACAATCACGAAGAAAACCAGCATCCCGGCCAGTACTACCAGAGAGATGTAACGCGTCTCAAACAGATTCCCAACCTCATTGCCGTGGCGCCGGTTGTGAGCCTCACGCGTTGCCAGGCCACCGCGGGCACCGCTGAGTGGAACCCGCGCCTGACGGGTGTGGATCACGCGTTCTGGAAGACGCAGACCCCTCACCTGGAGAGAGGCCGGCTGATCAGTGCTTCAGACGTGGTGGGGCGGAAGAACGTGTGTGTTCTGGGCCAAGATGTGTCGCAATTTTTGTTCAAAGACAAGGATCCCGTGGGCCAGACGATTAAGATCGGCCACCACTCCTTCAAGGTAATCGGCACTCTCGGAGGGATCCAGCACACGGATATTCGATCCGCGGTCTTCATCCCGATCACCAAGGCCCAGAGCGGCTTCCAAGGGCTCAACTGGATAAGTGAGATCTACATGCGTGCCGACAACTGGCACAATGTAGAAGCCGTCCATGACGGCGCGCGGGACGCTCTCACCAGCGGCCACAAAGGCTATGAATCGGGGATCAAGCTCATCCACTACCCGGAACGCGTCAAGCGGGTAAAAACAATGGTGTACATTGTCAAAATTTTCATCTACGCGTCCCTCGTCGTGGTATTTGTCTTGGGCAAGGTTGGACTTACGAACGTCATGTTGGCCGCTATACAGGATAGAACCAGAGAGATCGGATTGAGGAAGGCGCTGGGTGCGAGAGACGGAATGATCAGGATGCAGTTCCTGACCGAAGCAGTCATGATCAGTCTCGTGTCGGGTATCCTCGGTGTTATCGGAGGTCTTACCGCTGTCCAGGCGCTCAAGGGATCGCTCGGAGTGGAAGTATCCGCTTATGTAATGTCCACCAGCATTTTTGTGGACCTGGCTTTCACCGTAATGATCGGAGTGTTTGCCGGGATGTATCCTTCCGCTCAGGCCAGTCGGCTTGACGTGGTCACTGCAATGCGTTTCGAATAGTCGCTATCACTATGAAAGGTCATCAGGGGGTTCCAATGGGACTAAGAATTCAGATTTCTAATGGAGTTTCTCATTCATTATCACTTCGGCCGATAGCGACTGTCGCTGCGGCATGCTTGCTCACGGTCTGGCTGACCTTCGCGGCGACTGCCCAGGCCCCCTCGCCTACTGCCACAGACCCCACACTGAAGGCCGATCCGGAAGTGGTCAAGTGCATCGCCAAGGGCCACGAAGCGCTGAACAAAATGCAGATCGAGCCAGCGCTGAAGGAATTTCAGGAGTGCGTGCAGAAATTCCCCGAATCCGCTCTGGCACGGTATTGGCTGGGAGTTGCGTATTTCTCCAGCCGTGACAAAGAGAAAGCGATTAACGAGCTGAAGGAAGCCGTGCGCCTCGAACCCAAGAACCTCCCTGCGATGGCCATGCTCGGGCGTGCATATTCATTTGACGAGAAGACGCTTGCGGTCGCGGAGGAACTCCTGAATCGCGTTCTCAACGTCTGTCCGAATTTTGATGACGCCCGTTTCGACCTGGCTCGCATCTACGCTCAGAAGGGCGAAATCGACAAGGCCCTGCCGCTGTTCTTCCTTCTCTTCGAGGGTGAAGCCCGCTTTGCCTTGTACCATACGGAAATGGGGAAGATCTTCATGGCCGGCGGCAGAGAGAAGGAAGCCCGTTCGGAATTCGAGCGCGCGCTTGTGATCATGCCCGGCTTCGAGCCTGCCAAGAAGTTCCTGGCAGACCTGGACAAGACGCCCGGCTCAGGTACTCCGAGCCCCACGCCCAGTCCTACACCGCCAGCGACTCGTCCTCCCGCCACCGGCAAGTAACCGACCTGTAGTCAGCATCCGGAGAACGGGCTATGCCCCCAGTTCTCCGGATGTTCAACGTTTTCGTGCGTTCAAATCGAGAACAGTCCCTCTGGATCAGGCCACATCGCACAATTTGGACTGTGTTGATGGGACTCGCAGCTTGCCTGTGCCCCAAAAGAAAAAGACAGGCATGATGCCTATCCCACCAAGAGCAAGATGTCGCCCTTCTCAATGCCCTGGTGTGTGAGACTGCCGGCGCTCGGGTTAGTAGATCGATCCGTAATCACCTTGCCACCAAGATCCTTGGCAGGTGCGACGCTGTATAACGCGATATGACTCGTAGGGGCGGGTCTCAGACCCGCCCCTACCCAAGCCTGTCGCTGACAACAACGTAAACGTATTTCTGAATCGATCTACTAGTGTTGCCGCATCATTAGTTTCTCAGCACGCCCATCTGCCGTTCCAGAGTCGCCTGGTCCAACCGATAATCGATCAGGGATTCGTAATAATCGCCCAGGGACTGATGGAGCTGTCGCTCCGCGTCCAGGACTTCGGTGTAGGTCGAAAGCATGGCGTTGTACCGCTCTTTGGCGACTCGAAAGGCTTCACGCCGATATTCCACGGCCTTGCGATTCTGAGTGATATCGCTCTCGGTACGCTTCATCTTCCGGTAGGCTCGGCTCACATCTCTGAAGACTGTATCCACGAGCTGCTCTTGTTCCGTCCACGCGCGAGCGGCGACAGCGCGGCGCTCCTGAAGGGTCTCGCGATTGCGGAACATGTCGAAGTTCCATTGGACTGCGCCCGTGATCGACCACTCATTAATTCCCTCCTGGTCGAGCACGTTCCAGTCGTCATTCTGACGAGACCCGCGGATCTCAAGATACACAGACGGCCAGAGAGCGCCTTTTGCTGCTTCGGCTACCGCAACGGCCTGCTGGGCCGAGATGTTTGCCTGACGCAACTCCAGACGGTTCGCGGCCGCGAGCGTAAAAATTTCAGGAACCCTGTAGGGAGCAGGACGGAATTCGTAATCCTGAACAATGTTGATCTGCGTGTCCAGCGGCAACAGCATGAGATAGTTGAGCTGTTCGCGACCGTCGTCGATCTGAACTTGAGATTGCGTCACGCGCTTTCTTGCTTCGGACAGCTGTCCCTCAACGGAAAGCACGTCCAATTTGGGCATCTGCTTGGCGTCATAGAAGGCCTGAGCTCTATTACGGAGCGCCTCCAGCGCCAACACCGACTGCTTTGCCACTTCGAGGAGCTTCTGGCCACGCATCATGCCGTAGTAGCCTTCGTAGACCTCCAGGGTAAGATCTTGGCGATCGACTTCCATCTGAATGGCGGCGAAGTCTACTCCAAGACGAGCGTACTTGTATTGATTGAGGAATCGCCCCGCGGTGAAGACCGGCTGCGTCAGTGCAGCTGTAAGCGTGAACATTCGGAAAGGATCGATACGATACGGATACGTGCTGAACACTGCGGACTCAAAGAAGCCTCCTTCTTTGACGAGCGATAAACCCCGACGGCTGTCGTGGGCGCGGGCAAGATTGTAGATGGCGCCCGGGTCTTCGTACTTTGAAGCGCGGGCCACGTACTGAACATCGAACCTGGGGAAAAAATCCGAATACGCCGACCTCCGTTGGCTCTCTCTTTCTCTCAGGGTAAGGTCAGCCGTCACCATGCGGCGATTGCGGTCCAAGGTGATGGCAATGGCTTGAAAAAGCGTTACCTTACGGCCCTCGATTCCGAGGGCCTGAGCGGGAGATACCCCTTCGGGACCGCATCGAGTCGGTTGCGCGGGCAAATCTGAAGGCACAAGAACCAGGGCAAGCAGCCACACCACAATGCAGCACCCGATCCGAGTGCACGCTCGGGTTTCGTCGGCCCGCCGATGAAACCGCCTCTGACGCGATATTATCACGAGAAAACCATACCCCCTCACACCCGCTGCGCGCTGCACGGCTCACACAAGAACCGGGCATGAGAACACAAGAACGCCAGGTCGTCAGCACAGAGGAAATCTCGTCGAGTCTAGCGAACGGTTCTGCCTATGTCAACGCCCATTTTCGGCGGTATTCAGGCCGCCATCCTCGGATATTGGGCTGACAGTGCTCCGTTGGGTTTTGCGTATTGCTCTTTGGTCGGTTGTTTGCTATCGTCAATGCATTTTGAAGGCAAAATGCCTCCAACCTGATTCTGGATTCGGCACAACGGCATTTTCGTGAGGATTCCGGGGGTTGATCCTGGCGGCGAGCGCCTTCTCCCTCCTTACTAGTCCGGTGACCGACGACCGATCCGTCGTCACTTTTCTTGGCTGGGGAAAGCATGAACAAACCTGCGCTGGTATTCCGGCTCATAGCGGTGGCGGTGGCCGCCACAGGGGCACTCGCTTTCGTCGCTCACGCGACGCTGTCGGAGGCAGCCGAACCTATAAAAGTCAAAGGTGTTCGCGTTGGCAAAGCCGATAAGGACCTGGTATCCGGCATGGGGTCACTCAAGTGCCGTCAGGCCGTGGATCTGGGTTTCGAGATGACCGGCGTAATCTCTGACCTCCCAGTGAAGGAAGGAGAACGGGTCGGCAAGAATCAACTATTGGCCAAGCTGGACCAGAGACAGGTCGATCTTGAGTTGGAGGTGCGCAAAGCCAAGCTCAAGACGGCCGTGGCGCAACTCGACCTTGCGCGGGCTGAACATGCAAAGAAGGAGGAGCTTTACCAAAAGGAGGCCATCTCGGAATCTGAACTCATGCGGTCCGCCTTCGAAGTCCAGAAAGCCGAGGCAGAACTCGAATCCGCCAGGAAAGAAGTCGAGTCGGCCGGCGGTCGCAAAGAGCAGATGACCATTCGGGCCCCTACCCCCGGGATTGTGGCCAAGATCTACCTCAAGGAAGGCGAAGTAGTGAATCCTCAGTCGTATAAGGTACTCCGTCTCATCTATTGCAGCGAGATCGACGCTGAGATCAACCTCGGGGAAAAGCTCTATCCCATGATCGGACCGGGCCAGACCGTCAGCGTGGTCGTGGATGCTCTCGGCGGTCGCAAGTTCACGGGAACGGTCCAAACGATCAGCAGCGAGATTAACCCCGCCAACCGTACGTTCACTGCGACGATAGGAATACCCAACCCTGACCACATTCTCCGTCCGGGAATGTTCGCAAGGGCGGAAATTGACGTGGGTCAGGCTGGCGGACCTGTGTCGGTTCCCGTGTCGGCGCTCCTCCCCACGACCGACGGAGAGGACTCAGTCTTTGTAGTCAAGGATGGTGTCGCTCTTCGCCGAAGAGTCAAACTCGGTCGCCGCGATCAGCAGCGTGCAGAGATCCTCTCAGGCTTGCAGGCGGGCGATGTGGTTATCGTCGAAGGACAGGACAAGGTCTCAGACCTGGCGGATGTATCTGTGTCGATCATCGGCCAGGAGTGACAGTATATCGAGGATTGATGCATGTCCTGGGCCTATCGACATCCGGTTGCCATCGTTTCGCTCTTCACCATTCTCGTTCTCGGGGGATTACTCTCGTTGCCGCTGCTCCCGGTGGAGCTCCTGCCGAGCCTCGCCTACCCTACCCTCGTGGTGCGCACGACCTTCGGCGATGCAGCGCCTGAAGAAGTCGAAACCCTGATCACCCGCCCCGTAGAGTCAGCACTCGGTGGCGTCACCGGGCTGCGTTCCATGACGTCCGCCTCCACCGAGGGTATTTCACTGGTGACGCTGAGGTTCGACTGGGGGACTAACATGAGCCTCGCGGCAGCGGAGGTGCGCGAGAAGCTCGATACGATCACGGAGCAGCTTCCTCGCGACGTCAAGCCGCCTCTCGTTTCTCATTATGATCCGGCCGACGAACCAGTGGTGACGCTGGCCGTTGTAGGCGATGACGCGCCGGAGGTGCTTCGGCGTCGGGCCGAGACAGTCATCAAACCCGATCTGGAGACCGTTGCCGGAGTAGCCGCGGTGCGGATCTCGGGCGGCAGCGTTCCGGAAATTCAGGTACTCGTGGACCGCGCACGGCTCGCCGCGCACGCCCTTGACCTCTCAACTGTGGTGGAGCGTATTGCAGCCGCCAACATCAACTTTCCGGGCGGCAAGATCGTGACGGGCGGAATGGATCTGCCGCTCCGCACGGTGGGGCGGTTTCGCGATCTCGATCAAATCCGTAGGCTCCCGGTCGGCCACAGTCCGACAGCGGGCACCGTGCGCATCGAAGATATCGCCGAGGTCAAGGAATCCACGGCAGAGAGGACCAGCCTCAGTCGCTACAACGGTCGCTCTTCGGTCCTGCTCTCCATCATCAAGGAGCCTGCTGCGAATATCGTGGAGGTTTCACGGAAGGTGCACGAGAAGGTCGAGGGCATCCAGCGTTCGCTGCCTGAAGGGACTCGAGTGCTGATCGCGGACGACCAGGGGCCGTTCATCGAGCAGGCACTCAAAGATTTGCGATCGGACGTGCTGTGGGGAAGCGCCCTAGCCTTGATAGTGCTCTTCGTAGGCCTTCGGAACACAAGCAGCGCCCTGCTCATCGTCGTATCCATACCGGTGTCGATTGTCGCAACAATGGCATTCATGGCAATGGGCAAGGTGAGCTTCAACTTCATGTCCATCGGAGGACTCGCGGTGGGCGTGGGTATGATGGTGGACGCATCCATCGTGGTCTTGGAAAGCATCCACCGACACAGCCTTCGTCAGAGAGATCTCCTCGCCGCGGTTGAGTCCGGCGTGGCCGAAGTGAACGCAAGCGTCATTTCCGGCACTGTCACGACAGTGGTGGTGCTGATCCCCATTCTCTTCATGACGGGATTGGCTCAGCGGCTGTTTCGTGACTTCGCGTTCACACTGGGGATCTCTCTCGTGATATCGCTGTTGACTGCACTCTTGCTCCTGCCGGCGCTTGTCATCCTCACCCGCAGTCGAGGAAGGTATGGCGAGGAAGGCAAGGCCTCACTCGTTCAGTCGGTATACGCTCGCTGCCTCGGCTGGGCGCTTGACCACCGGACCGCGGTTGTGGGGGCTTGCCTGGCGGTACTGGTGCTAAGTTCGTGGGGTCTCACCCGAACCGGCTTCCAGCTCCTTCCGGAACTCGACGAAGATCAGTTCACCATGCGCTTGATCCTGCCTCCAGATGCCAACATTCAGGCCGTCGAGACTGCAGTGGATGCTTCGGAGGCCCTCCTTAAAGATCGCCCCGAGGTGCAAGCGTATGTCACGGACGCAGGTGTCGACCCGAAAGTGGAATTGACGTCGGTCCAGAAAGTCGCCAAACCCAACGAAGCCCGAATCCTCGTGACTCTCAAACCCGGCAGCTATGAACGGGGAGACCGCGAAAAGGTGATCAAAGCCCTTCGTTCAAGCGCGGATCGAGTCACGGGAGCGCGAGTTGAGTTTTTGTCCAGCCAGAGCTTCCTATCCCGCGCGCTGGGCACGATGGAGGGCACGCAGCTACTCCGCCTAGTCGGCGACGACCTCACGACTCTGGGAGGATTCGCCGACGAACTAGTCATGCGGCTCACCGGTGATGAGCACCTCAAGGACGTCACATCCCAAGGCAACGTATGGACGAACCAGCTGCAAGTGAACGTGGATCGATATCAAGCCGCGGCGAGAGGTCTTTCAGTGCGAGACATCGCTCAAGCACTCCAGACCGCGGTCGAAGGCCGGATTGCCGGGAAATTCATCCGAGAGGAAAAGGAAACCGACATACGGGTTCGGTTGCGCCCGGAAGACCGTACGAGTCGTGACGACCTCAATCTTCTGCCGCTGCGCTTGGGCCGGCGACAGGGCGCCATGGAACAACCAGCTCTGGCGAGAAGCAATCCCGGCGGCGAGGATGACGACCGCGTGGCCCTCCTTGAACAGGTCGCGACGCTCGATCCGGGCCGCGGGCCGAGAGAGATTCTGCGGACGGACCGCCGGCGCAACGTCACTATCAATGCCAACGTCGTGGGAGCGGCGTTCTCCAAAGGTGAGGAAAAGGCTTCAGCCGCGGCCGCGGCATTGCAGCTTCCATCAGGATATGAGGTGCAAGCCGGGATGGAACGCTTGGAGCTTATGAGTTCCATGGCAAGCCTTTCACTTGCCCTTCTGGTGGCGGCGATGCTCACCTATGCTGTGATGGCCGTACAATTCGAGTCAGTACGATGGCCGTTTATCATCATGCTCGTGGCCCCGATGACCATTGCAGGACCAACGCTTATTTTTAACCTACTTGGCATTCCGATCAACGTGCTCGTTCTTATCGGAGCCGTGGTGTTAATCGGCGTGGTGGTGAACAACGGCATACTCCTGGTGGACTACACGCTCACCGTGGAGCGTTCGGGACTGCCGCGACGGGACGCCATTATCGAGGCCTGTCGAGTAAGACTTCATCCCATACTTATGAGCACCGGCACCACAGTATTCGGCGTGCTGCCCCTCTGTTTCAGCTGGGGCAAAGGGGCCGCTCTCCGTACCTCGTTAGCACTGACCGTAAACGCCGGTCTCATTGCGTCGCTGTTTTTCACGCTCTTTCTCGTGCCGGTACTCTACAGCCTCGCGGCCGGAAAGTCGGAAAGACCCGTCGATCCCGCAAACGTCGGGAAATGACGCACATGAGCCTCGTCGCTGCCATAATCAGGAGACCTGTCGGTTCACTCGTTACCTGCGCGTGCCTAACGGTGTTGGGACTTATCGCGGCCGAGAACATCCCGATCAATCTCTATCCCCAGTCTCGCCTTCCCGCGCTGACCATCACCACGATCCTGTCGGAAGCTGACCCCGAGGAAATCGAGATACTTATCACCCGCAAGCTCGAGGAGGCTCTCTCGGATCTGCCCGGGTTGAAGAAGGTCTCGTCGGTCTCACGTCAGGGCGAATCCGAACTTGTCCTTGAGTTCCACCTGGGCCAGAATATTACCACCGCGGCTGTGGAAGTGCGCGGGAAGATTCGCCGCCTTTGGCCGACCTTCCCGAGAGACACCCGCTTTCCGGTGATCAACCATTTCAACCCGTCAGATGATCCGCTCGCAGTGCTCGGCGTCACAGGAGACCTGAGCCTTGCTGACCTTACCCACTGGGTAGAGAAGACCCTTAAGCCGCAGTTGACCAGGATCAACGGGGTAGCAGGTGTCCAAGTAGCTGGAGCTAGCGAGACGGAAATCATCGTCGAATGCGATATTGGAAGGCTCAACGCGCTCGGCTTGACGTTCGACAGCGTGGTGGAAGCGATCGGAAAAGGCCATGCCACCCTGCCTGCGGGGTTCCTGAACATAGAGGGAAAGCGCGTGGCAATCAGGACCACCGGCGAGCTCGACACCATCGAAAAGATCGCTGCACAGCCGCTGGTAGTGCCCGAAGGAGGCGGCGCGATCACCGTGGGCGATGTGGCAAAGGTGACGCTGGATGCCAAAGAACCCAAGGAACTGACACGCCTCAACGGCAAGCCTCTCGTTTCGGTAGCGGTATTCAGGACCAGTGACGCGGATCTTCGCCACCTATGGACCTCGGTTAAGGCGCGAATAGGCGAAATGAAGCGTTCGATGCCCGAGGGCGTCAACGTGGACGTAGTGTACAGCCAAGCAGAATTCCTCGAAGAATCATTACAGCGCCTTCGAGTTATCATGGCGCTCGGAGCCATCGTTGCAGGCATTTCGCTCTTTGTGTTCCTCGGTACGATCTCTTCAACTCTCATCATCCTGACCGCTATCCCGTTTTCGATACTCACGGCTCTACTCCTCATGTATCTCGTCGGTATCCCGTTGGACATGCTTTCGCTCAGCGGCTTGAGCCTCGCGATCGGGATAGTTGTGGATAGCGGGATCGTGGTGATCGAGTCGATAACTCGCCGGGTACGCGGCGGCAGCGTGGAAAAGGACGCGATCGTCAAGGGCACGCAAGAAGTCGGTGTGCCGGTGCTCTTTTCGACGCTAACTACCGTGATGGTCTTCCTGCCGCTGGTATTTGTGTCTCTCCGAGTGCGTACGTTCTTCCTGGGCCTCACGTGGACCGTCTGCCTGAGTCTCGTCGCTTCGCTGATCGCCGCACTTGTGCTCGTTCCCGTGTTGTTCACCTACTTTGGAGGTCAAGGTCGAGCGCGGCGGTTCGAGCTTGAACGCGCCCTTCCTTATCCTCGACTGTACGATCGAGTACTTCCCCTGTTGGTGAAGCATCCCGCTGTTGTCATTCTCAGTACCATTGCATTCCTCGTGGTTGCAGGATTCGCATCCACACGGCTTTCGTTCAGCTCGGGTATAGGGCGTACTGAACAAGGGTTCAAGGTGAGCATTGTCATGGAGCCGGGGTCTTCCGCTGAGCGTTCGGCGAAGGAGGCGCAGCTGGTCGAGGAGACCGTTCTCAAGATCCCTGGCATCAGACGAGTACATACCAGGACTTTCAGCAACCAGTCTCAAATCATGGTCACGTTTCAAAAAGGTCTGAGCCCGGAAACCATCTCCCAACAGATGCGCGAACTGAAGATAAGGCTGGGCAGTACTATCAAGTCGCAGTTTGACGTACTACCGCTCGACCAGGGAGGCGACACCCGTTCTCTATCGATATATCTGACCGGCCCGAACATAGATCGGTTAATGGCGCTCCTGCGGCCGCTTCACGGTGAGCTGTCAAAGGTATCGGGTGTGCAATCCGTTATCCTCCAGCAGGCCAATCCTGTCCCGGAGTTGGCATTTGAAGTGAAGCATGAGGTTCTCGGATCGAGCGGCATACGAGCGCTGGATCTGGCCGGTGACCTCCGTTCTCGCCTCACCGGTCCTGTCGCAGCCCGAGTGGCGAGAGATGAAAAGGAAACTCTCGTGCGGGTTCGTGCTCAGAAGAAGCCGGAAGAAGGTCTCAAGATTCTCGACCACGCGTTCGTTTACGGCGAACACATGCAGCGAGTACCCTTCACTCAACTGACCGAGCCGGTACTCAAACTCGGGGCCGCCGAAATCCATCACAACGCCCGAAAGCGCGTGATGAGAGCGAGCGTCATTTTCGGTTCGCAGGAAGATCCCCTTACCATTGCCCAACGTGTGAGGGAAGCGCTGGCGAAAATTGCGCTTCCAGCCGATTACTACTTCACGCTCGGAGAAGAAGCGGAAAACATCCTTGACACGCGCAACGAGATGATCAAAACCGCGACCATCGCTCTCTTGCTCATTTATCTCGTACTCGTTGCGGCCACGGAGTCATTCCTCCAGCCGCTGGTTATCATCGCGGCAGCTCCGTTCGCCGCCGGCGGTGTGGTGCTGGCCCTGATTCTGTTGGGATATCCGGTCAACCTCCCGGTGTATCTCGGATTCATCATCTTGCTGGGATTGGTGGCAAACGTAAACATTGTCTTGGTTTACGCCATCAACGACAGCCTCCGAGCGGGGGCAACACCGGAGGACGCCGTGATTGCCGGGGCTCGGCGGCGGCTCCGACCGATCCTCATGACAACGCTCACCACCGTGGGTGCTGCACTCCCGATGCTTCTGGACCGCGGCGCCGGTTCATCCACATGGGGACCTTTTTCGTTAACCCTCGTAGCCGGCCTCACCTGTGCGAGTCTCTTCTCTCTGGTTTTGACTCCTGCGGCGTATGCTGCTATCCTCCGCCTGACCCGCCGCGTACGCGGGAAAATTGTCTCGGCTGTCCCCACTGAAGCTTCATGATTCGATATAGCATAGCCGCTCGGTCCGCTCGGTTTCGTGCGGCAACTCTTTTGTGCGTGCTTTGGCTCACGCTTCTTGGCACAGGCTGTCAGGAACGGCGAGAATCGAGCCTGTTTAATCAAGACCTAATGCACGCGGTGAGAAGAGGACGTCTCGAAGATGTCAACCAGCTTATGGAGCGAGGAGCAAACGTCAACGCGCGCGACAAGGATGGTTTTACGCCGCTTCTTTACGCGATCATCGAGGAACAGCCACACGTGACACAGGCCCTTCTCGCCAAAGGGGCAGACGTTAATGCTCCAAATCAGAGCCTTGGTATCACACCCCTCATGATGGCCGCGTCGGTGGGCGGCGTGGAACTTGTGCAAGCGCTCATTGACAGGGGAGCGCTCGTGGACACCAAAGACAACAACGGCAAGACCGCTCTCATGTGGGCGGTCGAATTCAACAGGATCCAGGCGACAGACCTGCTGATTCAGAGAGGCGCCAGCGTCAACGCAAAGACCGACGCCGGCGACACGCCCCTCTCCATTGCGGCGGGCAAGAGCCGCCCCGAGATCATCGATTCATTGCTCAAGAGCGGCGCAACGGACTTGGATGCTCCGTTCCTGAATGCGGTTGCTACCGGACGGGCCGATATCGTCGAACTATTCCTCGAAAAAGGAGCCAATCCCAACGCCCGCACCCGCGACGGCCGTGCCGCTCTTGCCGTAGCAGCAGAAAAGGGATTAACGGAAGTAACCCAGAAGCTGCTGGCAAAGAACCCGAACCTCAACGTCAAGACCAGTCAAGGCAAAACGCCTCTCATTATAGCGACGGAAAAGGGTAACGCAGCCGTCGTCGAAATGCTCTTGGCAGCCGGAGCGGACGTCAACGTCAAGACCCGGGATGGCGAAACCGCGTTGGAACTGGCTGCGGTCCGGGGCAATACGCGGATCGTGGAACTTCTGCTCCCGAAAAGCACGGCAGATTGGGGAACGGCCTTTATCCAGGCGGCTGAAAGGGGCCACCTTCGGATCGTGCGACTCTTACTCGATGCGGGAGTTGATGTGAACACTCGGTCATTCGATGGGACCACTGCGTTGATGGTGGCCGCCGAGAAAGGTGACCCCGAGGTAGTAGAACTGCTCCTTGAACGGGGCGCGGACCTGGATTTGCGCGCCAAGGACGGCAAGACAGCCGTGGGGGCCGCTGCGGCCAAAGGATATACCGAGACGGCAGTCCGACTGCTCCGCAGAGGGGCACGGGATTCAGCGGATGCGCTTATCGCTGCGGCGGAACGAGGCGATCTGGATGTCGTCAACCTTTTGCTGGATCAAGGCGTAGACGTCAATGGCAAGAGCCGTGATGGCCGGGTCGCTGTGGCCGCCGCCGCAGGCAAAGGCCATCGACATATCGTGGAACGCCTGCTGGAGCGAGGCGCCAACGACCTGGATACCGCACTCATGACCGCTTCGTACTTCGGCCACGTCAAAGTGGCAAGGCTACTCTTGGAGCGGGGCGCCAACGTCAACGCCACCGATGGGTATGGCGTCACCGCTCTGATGGAGGCTTCTTCCGAAGGGCAAGCCGAGGCGGCTCTCCTTCTGCTCGAACACGGCGCAAAGGTAAACGCCGTGAATCAACGGGGCGAGACGGCACTGGCGCTTTCGAGCAAGAATCAGGAAATGGCCAAACTCCTCAAGTCTTACGGTGCTCGACAGTAATACCGGTCTGCTTTAGTCCAGGTGAAATGGCGGGCACGGAGGCCCGCCGCCAATAACACGTCGCCCTCCATACGAAGATGCAATCCCTGACAACCGGAATCTGCTGCATCAGATCGTTTCAGGCTGGAACAAGCTCATTGAGCGGTGACACGGAGCATCCGGGTGTGCTACACTAGTCCACGACGGCACGAAGGGAGTCCGAATCCCACATGATTCTCAGCGACCTCATCAGAACTGCGGTACGTCAGATTTTCAGAAATTGGCGCCGCTACCGGAGCGCCCTTGTGGGCACCACCCTCGGCACGGCAAGCCTGATCACCGTCCTGACCGTTGGGGACTCGGTTGAAGGCAATCTTGGTAAGAACCTCGACATCCTCGGGAGTGCCACTATTGTCAAAGTCCAGTGGTCTCACCGGGAATCGCAGATTTGGCACCGTGGCCAGTACCACCAAAAAGACCTCGACGATCTTCGAAAATTGCCGGGAGTACATGCAGTCTCGCCGGCTGTGTTCCTCGTGGGACAGAGTATCACATACCAGTCCATGAAGAAGCCCGGGGTTCGGCTCGCGGGCATCGAGCCGAGCATCTTCCAAGCAGTACACCTCCCTATCGCCGAAGGGAGAGGCATCAATGAAAAGGATCTTCAGAAGGGCCGGTCTGTATGTGTCATCGGAAAAGCGGTTAAAGACGCGCTTTTCTCCGAGGGAGACAATCCGTTGGGCAAGCAGGTGTACATCCAAGGGATTCCATTCCGCGTCGTCGGGGTAATCGGGCAAGCTGAAGATCCGGCGTTCAAGGAATCGGCGCTATTGCCGATTTCCGTCGCAAGATCCAAGATCCCGGGCATGTACGAGATCGGTAACATCTACGTCCGCCCTGTCAATTGGGATATCGTTCCGAATGTCCAGGCCAAGGTCGAAGCCCTTCTCAAGGGAAATCATCCGGGGTACGCCAGCGCGATGCAGGTCATTTCGTACTATGACAGGCTGGCGTCCATCAAAAAGATCGTGTTTACCTTCAAATTCTTCCTGTATGCCGCAATTGTTGTGACTCTGGTTCTCGGCGGCTTGGGCATCACAAATGTCATGCTCGCGCTGGTGAAAGAGCGCACCACTGAGATCGGTCTGAGAAAGGCCGTCGGCGCTACACAGAAAGCAATCCTGGTTCAGTTCCTGTGCGAATCGCTCTTGGTGAACCTCGCCGGCGCAGTGGTTGGCATTGTGTGCGGATCTGTGGGAGTGTATTTCCTGCAACAGGCGATTGAGATCGACCCGGCGTGGGCAGTATTCCTCGTGAGCGTGGCGTCCTCAATCGGAATCGGGTTGCTGTTGGGAGTCCTTTCCGGGGTCGTGCCGGCTAGTTCTGCCGCCAAGCTCGATCCGGTAGTGGCGATGAAATTCGAATGACCGGCGGTTATTTTCCGCTGATGCATCGTTTCCGGCCGAAACGATCGACCACCTGACGTCCGCCTCCACAGGGCCCCTCCCGATCGGGCATCGGATTGAGCAGGAAGGCGATAGCCGCGCCGAAGGAGTCACGCATCCTGTCGAACAAGCTCGGCATATCGGGGCTCTGAGAGCCATCTTTCGGCGCGGTAGCCTCCTCGTCCCCTTTCGGCTCAAAGTCCGATCCGGTGTCCGGCGTCGACGACGAATCCTCGGTCCGGTACTCTCCTTCGGATACGGGCTTGCTTTTCGAGTCTTCTACGGGCTGCGCGGGTCCATCGTCCTCGCGGGAAGCGGCGTTTGCGCGGCTCACGCACCGCTTCCGCCCATACTTGTCAACGAACATGTGGCCGTCTTTGCAGGCTTCTTCCCGCTCCGGCAGAGGGTTGAGGAGGAATGCCAGTGTTTCCTTGAATTTGCCGGCCATTTCGTCAAAAAAGCCCGGCTGATCGTCTCCGGTGTCAACGCCCGGATTCGCGCCCTCCCCCTCGGGAGTCGAAGAGGGTCCGTCTCCTTCTCTGGCACTGGGCTCTTCGGTCTTGCTGTCATCGGCCGAGACAGCGTCCTCAACACAACGCTTGCGGCCGAACTTGTCGATCACCTCGCGCCCGCCGGGACATGACTCTTCGCGGTCGGCCATGGGGTTCAGCAGGGCGCCCAACGCATCGGTCACCGAATCGATAATGCTTTCAAAGATTCCCTTGTCAGACGATCCGGATTGGCCGATCCCCTCGGACCCCGATTGGGACTCATCGGGGCCGGACGCATCGTCTTTCACGCAGCGCTTGCGGCCGAACTTATCGACGACTTCACGACCGCCCGGACACGGTCCTTCACGGTCGGGCAAAGGGTTCAACAACGCGCTCAACGCATCCGTGAGCGTGTCTGCAACCGAATCGAAAATGCCCTTTTCCGACGATCCTCCTGCCCCACCCTCGGTAGAAGCGCCCGGTCGCTCAATCCCCTCTCCTGTCTCCGCGTCCGTTACGCACCGCTTTCGGCCGAACTTGTCAACCACCTCACGGCCGCCCGGACACGGACCTTCACGGTCCGGCATGGGATTGAGCAAAGCGCTCAAGGCATCTGTGAGCGTGTCTGCGACCGAATCGAAGATGCCTTTGCTCGAGGATGACTCTCCTCGGCCCTCGGAAGGCGAACCCGGCTCCTCAAATCCGTCTCTGGATCCCGAATCGGTGACACATCGTTTTCGCCCGAACTTGTCAATCACCTCACGGCCACCAGGACACGGACCTTCACGGTCCGGCATGGGATTGAGCAAAGCGCTCAAGGCGTCCGTAAGCGTGTCTGCAACCGTATCCACGAAGCCCTTGCCAGAAGCGTCTCCAGCACCACTCTTCTCGGAAAGGCCACTTGCACCCTCTTCTGCTGTCTTCGAACCGGAATCGGTAACGCATCGCTTTCGCCCGAACTTGTCGACCACTTCTCGCCCGCCGGGACACGGACCTTCACGATCCGGCAGAGGGCTGAACAAAGCCCTCATGGCATCCGTAAGAGCGTCCGCAACGCTCTCGTACAGTCCTTTGCCACCCGTTGCCTTGTCCCCGCTTCCAACAGGCGAAGGCCCCCCGTCTTCGCTGCCCGTCTTTGACTCTGAATCGCTCACGCAGCGCTTCCGGCCGAACTTATCGACCACTTCTCGGCCGCCAGGACACGGACCTTCGCGATCCGGCAGAGGATTCAGAAGACCGCGAACTGCGCCCGTAAATCCGTCTCTCGCCCGGTCGAGGGTTCCTCCACCGCTGCTGCCCGCATGATCGCTCTCGTCTCCTCGGACGTCCGGCTCGGCCGCAAAGGCCGGCCCGGCACCCAACAGAGCCGCACACCAGACAAGACAAATTGCTGCGAGTGCGACCATTCGCGTCATTGAGGGGACTCCCCGGATTGATTCCTTTAGTCGGAATACTATCTGTGGAACATGCCATTCCAATGGCGCAACTCGGCCGCCATTTGGCTAAGGTGCGGTCACTTTATGTGCCGACAGCACTCTCATATCATAGAATGTCGCGCGTATGCAAGGCTCGACAAACTGCGGTGGGAGCGCTTCACATGTCATGGAGATGTTACGGAATCGCATAACGACTTGACTTTTGAGGCTGTGACGGTATAATTGACTATCAATCCTAGATAGGGCCGCTGTTGACCAAATTTCGTAAGCCTTCGGGCGATTGCCTCGTCGGCGGTCAGGCGGACCGTGTCGTTTCATCTTTTAGGCGCGACGGAGGTTTCATTGGGAGCGAAAGAAAAGAGATCGAGGTCACGCTCGAAGACTCAGGGTATTATTCTGGCGACCTCGATCGCTATTGTGGCTTCGGTGCTTGTCATGGCCACACACGCCCCCAAGAAAGCTGCATCGAAAACCAGCCCCGCTGCCGCCATTGTTCCACAGATCGCAGATGTGAAAACCGACGCGGAAATCATCTTTAGGGGCAAGAGTTTTCCGGTCTACCAACGCGACGTGCGCATATTTTTCACCGGTGAGATAACTGAGATCCGCGTGAAAGAAGGCGATGAGGTGAAGGAAGGCGATATTCTCGCCACATATCGCCTCGATCGCGCATCAAGGATACAGGTTCGGAACGTCCTCTACCCTTCGGCGGTCCAGAATCTTCGAGAGTCCGTTCTCCAGACTCAAGTCGGTATAAAGAAGCTTGAGGACATCGACTTGAAGCTCCAGGAGCAGTCTTTGGACCAAGCCCTCAAGAGCTTGGAGGACGCCAAGGCCCTCCGCGGACGAGGTATGGCGAGCACCGATGCGGTGGAAAAGTTTGACGCCGCTGTCTTTCGATCGAAGAAACTCATCGCGGGCATCAAAGACTCGATTGACACCAAGCAGTCCGCGCTGGACAAGCTACGGAAGGACCTAGAGTTTCAAGAGGGCCGGCGCAAGCTGGATCTCGATTTGCTGGAATGGCAGGCTCAACGATCGTTTGCCGATGAGAAAACCCCTCTTGAAGTGGCGTTTCTCAAGGCCCCGATCTCCGGTAGGGTCATATGGATGCATCCCGATTTCGCCGTTAGCGCAGAGCTGAATCGCGGATTTGTAGCCATGAAGGTGGCTCCCATGGATGGCCTGCTCGTCCGGTGCAAGGCACACGAACTTGAACTCGTCAAACTGCGTGAAGGTGATCGGGCCACGGTCATGTTCGACGCAGTTCCCGACAAAGAATACCCTGCCAAAGTGGCTCGCATTCCATGGATCAGCCGGAACGCCACCCTCGAAGTCCCCGCTGACTACACGGTGGAATTCGCACTCATGAACCCGGATCAGAGAGTCAAAGGCGGCATGACGTGCAGTGCGAAAGTCAGCGCGGCGCCCTGATCCCTCGAATTCGGTCCTTCCCGACCTCTCCCCGCCAGCCACAGCAAGCAACGCGAATATGTGATGTTCCGTCTTTGGCTTAGCGCCTGATGATCTGGTTGCCTTCCGGGAACATCGGTTCGGTGTAGGGGCGACCGTTTGGTCATGGGCGCCGCCAAAGTGCCGGTAAAGCACTCCTGATCGAATCTCGCACATGCGGTGCAGCCCATGCGGCGGCCGCAATTGCGGCCGTGAAGACGCCGATCACCGCCACCAGACTCTCGATTCGGGAGAGTTGCTCCCAGAACCACAATCTGGCGACGCCGACCACGCAGACTACCGCCAGGAGTGGGACACCGACATCATTGACGAACCACGTACGCTGATCCGCGCTGAGTAGGCGACGATGCATTACCTGAACCGAGATAACCAGCTGCGCCACGTTCACAATCGGCCATACAAGCGCTCCGCCCACGGTGCCGTACCAGGCGGCGAGCCACAGCATTAGCGGCAACCCGATCACTACCGAGATTCCGTTCGTCGCAGCGCCAAGCGACGTCCAACCGTATGCCATCTGAAGCGCGTGCGGCAGTCTCAAGATGCCACACACGCCCGTGCCCACAGCAAGAATGCTGACAAGCGCTGCAGCGTGTTCGACTGTTGTGGGCTGACCCGTCCAAGCAAGCAGTGCCTCCCTCGAGAAGAACGCCAATACGGTCGCGGCCGGCGCAATCATTACGGTCAATAACTGTGCGCTCTTGTGGTAGGTTTCCCGGAGCCGCTCCGTATCACCGCTCGATTCAATCAGTGACAATCGCGGAAAGACCGCAGTCGTGATGGGGTACGCGAGTCCCAAAAGCGTCGACGCTGCGACGGATGCGAATGCATAGTAGCCGAACGTAGCGAGGGGCAGCATGGTGCTCAGGACGATCTTGTCCATCTCACTCAAAATGACGAAGAAGATCCCCGTAGCGCTCATCCCCGCGGAAAACTTCCAGCATGCTGCAAGGATTTCTTTCCTGAACTTCGGCCGGTCACGGGTCTCAGGAAGCGCTTTCCACAAACACCATCCCGTGCAGAGAGTTTGGGAGATATCCGTGATCAGTCGCCACACAAGGAATGCCCCAATTGTCGGCGACACGAGCCACAAAACCACCACCGAGCCGGCCCCCCGAAGCGTCGCAGCGACCATCGTGATGCCGTTGAAAAGCAACTGCTTCTGCAAACCGATGAGTCCGCCGGAATAGAGTGTCGAAGGCCAACGAGCGGCCAGCGACAGCCCGATAAGGACGAGCGCGTGCGTTACTACCTCTTCTGAAAGCTGCCCAGGCTTGACCCAGTGGCGCGCGATCCATCCGGCTGCCGACACCACACTCACTCCGATCGCAACCGCGGCTAGCCCGTACACGTATTCGAGTGTTCTCACGAGGTCCGCGACCCGCTTGCCTCCATCATCGCCGGCGGTCAGTCGAGCGCTCTCGCGCACTATTGTAGCGCCGAGCCCCAAATCAAGAATGAGGAATACTGCGCCCAAGGCTGCTGAAAGGCCGACCAGCCCGTAAGATTCCACCCCCATAAACTTGATGTACAGTGGCGCAAAGACGAACCCCATCACCGAAGTCCAAATATGACCCGCATAATTGGCAACAATGTTGTGCTTCACCGAGGACATGCATCACCGCGCGGATCCGTCGGTCATTACAAGTCCTTGCGCTTGTAAACCCACCCCGACACTACGGCTTCATCCAACGTACGCCACCCTCTGAACCAATCGTATGATGGCCGATACCCAAGGTCGTAAGCCAATTCATATCTGCCACGAAGAGGATGCTGCGCCCACAACGCCGGATCGTCGAAGCCGATAGTATTGCCGAGCACAACATAATCCGGTGCTTTCGCTTCGTCGGTGAATTTGTAGAGGTTCACGAGCTTCGCGTTGAGAAATGGGAACGGCATGACGAAATTGGGATCCGGCAAGCCAAAGGTGCCGATGGAAGTTCCCGGGCCGACGCGTGCATCGCCGATCCATTTGACTGTAGGAGCGTACCAAGCGCCATCGAATATCACATCTCTGGCAAGAAGACCTGCGAATAGAGCCCCCGGAACGAACACCACAGCCAGGAAGGCTCTGCGAAGCACGTGTCTTTCCGGAAAGAATCGCGCTGCTGCCACGCTCAGCCCAAATCCGGCAAACAGGCATACAAGCGGCCCCACGAACGCTGTCAACCTGCCATACGCAGGGGACGTGCCAACACAAACCAAAAGCACGAGGGACCCGATCGCGAGCCGAATCGAAACGGAGTTGCGCGACATGAATGCAGCGAGCAGACCGACCAGTGCGAAGGCCGCGGCAGGAAAGCTATAGCTGCGTACAAGCAGCTCTTGCCCAAATGACACCCAATTTGCGGGAGAGAGATTGAGATAATTCCACCCTTCCGGGTTGCTCGCGATCTTCAGATTCACGAGGAAGAGACCATAGTTGATGAGGACATAGGGATTGGAGAGCAAGAACACTAATCCCATCACTCCGCAGATCAGGACAATTCGCCAAAAGGAAGTCGTGACCGAACGAAAGTCGATCACGAGCGCAAACAGCACTATTGCGCCCGCAGCGGAAGGTATCGCCGATCCCGCAGCAACACCGGCAGCGACCGCGCTGAAAATGAGCGGTCCCCACGTGCGCTTTTCCAGAGATCGCGTTGCGGCATAAACGCTCAAGGTAACCCAAAACGCCGCAAATACATGCGGTTTGCTCACGAGGGTCTGGGCAAGCGGCAAAGTCGATAATGCGTACGTCAGCATCCCCAGGCTGCCGGTTAACCGGTCCCGAATCTCGTTACCCAGCAATCCGATCAGAATGAGTGTCCCGAGGAACGCGGCTATGTTGAAGCCGCGGCCAATCAAGTACATACGGGCCATCTGGCCCGGATGTTCAACGTAGTAATTGAGATCCTTCGTCACATGGATGAGGCCGGCTTGTTTGAAGATGAAGATCATCACGCCGATCGGGTAGACGTATGCCCCGCCGTAGCTGTAAAACTTCGGGTCGAAGTCCCTCTCGGCCGGCCGCATACGCGCAAGAGCTTGGTACGCCTTTCCCTCGTCCATGGCAGCGGTACGAAGGACAAAGCTCCGGAAGCCGGCGATCCGCTCTTCCTCACTGAAGACCGGCCCGTGGATGGAGCGATCTTTGGGTGCAGCAAAACTCTTGAAATCTACGAGTTCGCGTCGGTAAAGCTTGCGAGCGACTTCCGCGGTTTCGGCATCCGCTTTCTGATAATATGCCTCTCGGAGAGAGACAAGCAGCTCCTTTTGGCGCTCGGTCAGCGGTCTTCCACCGAGGAGAGCGTCGATGCGACGTTGACTGGGCAATTCCCATGTGATGCCGAGCAGAAGAACAACCCCTGAAATGCCGATAATGAGCCACTGAGCAGCGGAGAGGCCTCTCAGCAACCGCATGGGCCGGCCGCCCCTGTCGTCTTTTGTACCGTGAGCGTCGGACCTGGCGGAACAAGTCATCGTTCATCTCCCGTCCGCTGCCGAGAGCCGCCCGGAGAAGCGCCCTTTCCAGCCGATGAATCTGCCGTTCCGAAGAGCTCCTTTTCCAGATAGTCGGCGACCAGCGTAGCCGCCAATTCATGGCCTTGCGTGTTCCAGTGATCGTCGAAGGTATGATAAAGCGGTCGCCTCCCCTCCACGTACGCCTTTCTAAAGGGGGGCAGCAGGTCCAGACACCGAAGGTGCTCGTCATGGCAAAACCGATCGAGCTCCCGATTGATCTTGTCCATGTCGAATTTGAGGTTCGGGTGAAGCCTTTCTACCTTGCGTCTCAGCGCGTCGTCCACTTGCATCTTCATCGGCACGGTGAATAGCACGAATTGCGCGCCGTTTGTTCGAGCCATGTCTCTAATTGCCAAGATCAGACGCTTGGTCACGAGCCACGCGTCGCGCCAGAGCCGTTCGTATTCGGACTCGGTAAGCGATTTCCTCGCAGCGCTCGCATCAAAGTGCTCAAGGACAGGCCAGCCGGGAAATACATTCGGGTCGTACTCCGGGGCACCCGCTTCGACGGTCCGGGATCGAGCTGCGGAGTAGATACGCTCAAAGACAACCGAGGAATACGCAAGCTTGCGAAGAGACACCTTCTCCTTGTCTTGCTTTTGAGCTTGATATGCCCTCACCTTTTCTTGGTCAGGCATGACGAATTCCAGACCGTACAGTCCGCTCTCGTTGGGCCGGGCATACGGTCTTCCGAACGTCCTGATTACCGGCCCGAAGATAAGATCCTCCAACCGCTCGGAGTTTTCTCTGATGTCATTCCCGCAGTAGAACGCGAGGAGCACCACCTTTGGCTTGTACTTAAGCGCTTCTTCTTTGAGAGTAAGCAATTCTTGGGCCGTACTGTAGGCGATGACGCCAAAGTTGATTACTTCAGCCTTCTGCCCTATAAGCCTGTGTTCCAGCAAGCGCGGGAAGGACCGCTCGAGATCGATATCCGGGGCCTGCATAAATGAATCGCCGAGGAGCGCCACACGAAGCGTGTCCGGTGCCGGCTTCTCCTCGTGTTCGACGTCGCGAAGTCCTTTGGAGTTGATTGTCGTCGAAACGGAGTAGTCCCACGCATATTCGTGAGAACGCAATCCGGGCCCAAGGACCCAGCCTCTAGTGGCATGCGGTACGACGAGCGATTCCTGCGCCGGAGGCCGCACGATGCCCCCGTAAAACCAGAAGCGCAACACGATCTCAATGACGATGAGCGTGATGACAATTGAAATAGCCACGAGGAAGCAATCGCGAAGCTTTGTCTTACGCGCACCTGTACCTCCGGAACCACCCATGATAACACGAACTCCCATTCAATGCTTGTTATACGAGTGCGCAATCAAATGTGCGACAATTTCGGATAGGTACTGGTGGGACAGGCATCTTGCCTGTCACGTTCAGACAGGCAAGATGCCTGTCCCACTAAAACAAGGCTGTCACTTGTTTGAAAGCGCATTGATATCAGCCGAATCTCTTGCCGACGATACCGGGTTCGTGACCGGGGATAAGGAACTTTCGATCCCGCAACATCGACTTGATCCGGTAAATTGAACGGTACCATGCGTAATGGTCGTACACAAGGCTGGATGGCACAGCTGGTCCCCAGTGCTTCGGCGCGGGCGTGATCGCCTGTATCGAGCCGTCCATGAGAACCCATTCCGTCATATCGGGAAATGCGATCGGAGAGACATGGATGGTGTCTCCTGCCAGGATGAACACCCCATCCTTGGCGGTAACGACAAGACACTGGCTCCCAGCGGTATGACCGGGGGTGAGAATCGCCCGGAGACCGTCAAGCAATTCTACATCCCCCACGAGTTTCAGGCACTCCAACCGTTCGAGTTCCGGTATGAGACTCATGTCGAAGTCACCGCGAATTCTCATTGAGGGAAGCGGATCCAGGAGTTCTTTCCATTCGGCTTCCTGGAAGATGTGGAGCGCCCGAGGAAACAGGTGGCAATTGCCCGCATGGTCATTATGAAGATGGCTGTAGATCACCCATTCGATCTCATCGGGTTCAACGTGGATCGCGTCAAGAGCTTTGAGGACCCACTCCTCACCGCCGGCCGCGGGACTGCCCGCCCAAGCCTTGCCGTCCACGATGTACTTCTCGTTGATTCCTGTGTCCAACAGTACTTTGTGGACGCCGTCCGTGAGGTAGAATCCGAGATAGGGCACCGTGACGGGGAGCCCCACATCGAGACCGGTGGTGATCTGCTCTTTCTTCACTTCGATGGTACCGAAGAGAAGCGGTTCAACAGTCCAGGATGGCATGGCGGTGTTCCTCCAAATAGAGAGCTACGTGGCTCCAGGCCGCGCATCTTCCGGTGCTTTCAGGCCCATTGTTCGCGCCCAAAACCAATGCGCTTTCAGAAAAGTGATGTCGGCGGGTGCCCGCACCGTCAGGTCGTGGCTTCTGATGGGCCGCGGCGAGCGGACGGGGCTTTTCTCACCTTTCCGAGGAATTCTATCACGCCGTTGGGCATGAAGATAATCACGATGATGAAGAGCGACCCATAGATTATCCGTGCCAACTCGGCCTTAACAAAAGTTGATAGAAGCTCGTTCACCAGGCTCAGCGCGGCTGCGCCGATCACAGGCCCGAGCCACGAACCACCTCCGCCGAACAGCGCCATCAGAACAATGAGGATGGAGATGTTCACGTCAAATACAATGTCGGGGTGAATATACGTGAGGTAGTATGCATGCAGCCCGCCTGCTATTCCGGGAAAGAAGGCCGAGAGAGCGAACGCACGGATCTTCAACCACGGTGCATTCACCGCCATGGTCTGAGCGACTTCCTCGTCTTCTCTGATGGCTCTGAGGCCCGCGCCGAATCTCGAATGGCTGATCTTCGCGCTCACCAAAACCGTCACCGCCATGAGCACGAGCATTAGCTCGAACATGATCGTCCGGCTGATCTCGATCGGAAGATCCATTGCCTTGAGCCATAGACCGTCCGCACCGCCCATGAAGGGCAGGTTCTTGATCGCCAAGTCGACCACGAATGCGAAACAGAGCGTGATGACGGCGAAATAGGGCCCCCTCAGCCGGAGGCATGGATATCCGACCAGGACCGCCACCAACGCGGCCACGAGGCCTCCGGGGATTGTCGAGAGCAATGTGCTCACCGCAGAAAGATCGCACGTTGTCATGAGCAATGCAGTGGCATACGCCCCTATGCCGAAGAACGCCACGTGACCGAAAGAGATGTACCCGGCGTATCCGCCGATCATGTTCCATGCGGAAGCGAGGCAAATGTACAGGAAGATCATATAGAAAAATGAAATGAAATAGACCGGCGGCCCGAGCCACGGAAAGATCGCGGCAGCGGAGAGCGCTACAACGACGAACAACAACGGCCTGCGTGAATCGGGGCGGCTCCCATCCATCATTAGACCTCGCTCTGAAACAATCCCTGGGGCCTGATCAGCAGGATGATCATGAGAAGCCCGAATGTGACCAGGTTCACCCACTGGTATGGAAGGATCGCCAGCGACAACCCAGTGATCACACCGATGGTGAGGCCTGCTGCGGCGGTCCCCAGGACGTTCCCCACGCCGCCCACGATCACGACGAGGAACAGGTGCACCAGCCACAAATTGTGCGACGTGGGCTCGAACGAATACAGGAGCGCCATGCCAAGCCCTCCCGCTCCAGCGGAGGCCACTGCCAGACCGAAGGTGATCGTGCTGATTCGTTTCAGGTTAATTCCATAGAGTTGTGCGGCGTCCGGTTGCTGCCAAGCAGCGCGCACCGCCTTGCCCGTGTACGTCATCTTGAGAAAGGCATAAATCGCCGCCACGCCGAGCACGGCCATAGCAAAACCGATTAGCGGCGAATACTGAAAATAGAACGGCCCTAACACGAAACACTTGCTTGTGTACGATGTGGTAAGAAGACGCGGGTCAGCGCCCCATACCAGGAGTATAAGATTCTCAAGAATGATCGCCAGCCCGAACGTGATGATCATCGACGAGACCATCACTTCCTTGGCTCGGGTGACCGGCGAGATAACCAACCGATAGATCACACATGCGGCCACGAAGAGAAACGGCACCGTGAATACCAACGTCACAACCGGATCTATGCCCCACCGCTTGAGAACCGTGTATGCGATGAAGGCGCCCAGCAGCCCGAATGCGGCATGGGCGATATTTATCACCCTCATTACGCCCCAAGTGAGCGAAAAACCCACTCCCAGCAGTGCGTAAACCGCTCCGATGGCGATACCGCCAATGAGTGATTGGATGAGAAGAACCGTACTCATGTTCTCGTGCCGCACGCGACCCGCGGGACAGTTCAGTTGGTCCCTGGATCGCAAAAGCCGTCGGGTAGGAATCAGTGGAGTCGTGCAAGTACCGTGACACCCGCGAGATCGTGGTACGGTGATTCGTAGGGGCGAGTCTCAGACCCGCCCCTACAGTTCCACGTAGCACGTGTCGAAGTCCCTCCGGACAACCCAACGACGAGATTTACACCGACCGCCGTCCCTATCGCGAACGGCGGCCTCCCATTACTTCCACGGAGGCTTGGGATAGACCGGCTCCGCGGTCCGGACTTCTTTGGGCCAGACCAATTGGACCTTTTGATTGATGATCTGGGTGCACAAATTGGTCGGTGCAGGAAGGCCCCGGTCGTCGAACTTCATCGGCCCTGCGATAGTGGTGACCGTATTGGATTTCAGCCAGTCTCGCACTTTGGTCTGGTCTAGGCTCTTGGCGCCTTCCACGGCCTGCTGAAGCGCCTGCATCCACGAGTACCCAAAACCCAAATAGAGCGGATAGCCGTCGAGTTTGAATTCTTTCTTCACGTAAGCGTTGAGTCGGTCGTTGCCGGGGTACTTGAGCAGGCCGTGCATCGTGGTCCCTGATATTACATAGTCCCCGTCAGGTCCGAGTTCCTTGACCCATGCAGGAAGAATCGACCCAACAGCCTGGACGATCGCTTTTGGATTGTAGTCCAAAGCCTTCGCCGCCCGAACGGTCATTACTCCGTCGTCGAAGAAGCTGTTGGAAAACAACAGGTCGCAGTTCATCTGCTTCGCCTTCACGATCAGTGGCGTCGCGTCCGGCAACGGAAGGTTGTACTTCTCGTCGATCACGACCTCGATCCCCAGCTTTTTCAGACGCTCCGGAACCACTATGGAGGTAGCCGCGCCGATCGGATTGTTCATCGTATAGACCGCAGCACGTTTGGGTCTCTGGTCAGGCGGCATGCTTTCCATCCACTCGAAGAATCCTTCGTACCACCATTCTCCCATCAACGGTGGTGCGCCGAACGAGTATTTGTAACCCTGCTCGAAGCTCTTCATGTGGCCGCCCATGGAGATGTACACGCATTTGTGCTTTTCTGCCACCGGCATGACGGCACGTGCCGCAGTGCCCGGATAGCCCCCGAAGAGAAAATCCACTTTGTCTACCGTGAGGGCCTTTTCCGCGAGGGTTACCGCTTTGTTCGCGTTGGATTCGTCGTCGTAGATCTTGAATTCCACCGGCCTTCCGAGCAGGCCGCCGGCAGCGTTCACTTCTTCGGCCCACAGCTTCATGCCTCGTTCGATCCACTTGGCCGGCTCGGCGAACTGCCCGGTGAGCGGCAGCGATCCGCCAATGACTATGGGCTTCTTTTCCTGCGCGTCAGCACTCACCAAGCCGAAGCCGAGCAATGCCCCGACTACGAGCGCCACAGCGAGAGTTATTCTTACACCGCTCGTGTACATGATCCAAACCTCCTGTGTTGGTTGTTTGTTCCCTGTTGACGCGACTACAGCCCCAAATACGATTCCTTTACTCTCTGGTCCGCCAAGAGTTGGTCCGCCGGACCCGACAGCACAATAGCCCCGTTTTCCAGGAGATACCCCTTCTTCGAAATCGACAGCGTCTGTAACACTTCCTGCGACACGAGGAGTACCGTGAGCCCGCTGCGATTGAGTTCCGCCACTATGCGGAAGATATCCGCGGCCACGATTGGCGCCAGTCCTAACGACGGCTCATCCAGCATCAGTAGCTTCGGCCGAGCCATGAGCGCGCGGCCGAGGGCCAGCATCTGCTGCTCTCCGCCCGAAAGGCTCCCTGCACGCTGTCTTCGTCGTTCGTCCAATCGTGGGAAAAGGTCGAACACTTCCTGGATGGTCTGCCGGCCTCGTTGTCGAGCCTCGGGCGAGTAGGCGCCGATCTCGAGGTTCTCCTGGACTGTCATCCCGGGAAAAAGCTTTCGGCCTTCCGGAACCTGGATGATGCCGGTCCTACAAATCTCGTCGGGAAGACGCCCCGACAGCAATTGTCCCTGCCAGACGATGCGGCCGGCAGCCGGAGTCGCGAGGCCGGATATTGCATTGATGAGCGTAGTCTTCCCAGCGCCGTTCGAGCCGATTAGGGCGACCAAGTCCCCTTCGTCAATTCGGAGGGAGACTCCCTGCAGAGCACGCAGCTCCTGGTACCGGACCTCCAGCCCTTCAATTTCCAGCATTGCCGACTCCGAGGTAGGCGTGGATGACGTCCGGATGATTAGCGACCTCTTCGGGTGGACCATCTGCAATCTTCACCGCGTGATGGAGGACCATGACACGACAGCACGTTTCCATAATGGCTTTCATAACGTGCTCAATCATGAATACGGTCACACCGTAATCGTCCCGCATGCGAAAGGTTAAATCGATGGCGCCGGTGATTTCTTTGGGGTTCAGACCCGCGAACACCTCATCAAGGAGGATAACCTCCGGGGCGCTGCCCAAAGCTCGAGCGACCTCGAGACGCTTGCGGTCCTCCAGGGCGAGTTCGCCGGGCAGTTTGCCCGACTTTCTGCCGAGATCGGTAAAGTTGAGAATTTGGGCAGCCTTGTCCCGAGCGGGCTGCATCTCCGTGATGCCGTCTCGGCCGTAAAGCACGGCTGTCGCCACGTTCTCCAACAGCGACAAGTCCATGAGCGGACGCACGATCTGAAAAGTGCGACCAATCCCGTTGGCAGCAATCTTGTACGGCGGCAACCCGCTGATTCGTTCGCCTTGGAAGGTGATTTCACCGTGGTCGAGCTTGTACAATCCCGAAATAACGTTAAATAGCGTCGTCTTCCCGGATCCGTTGGGACCGATAAGACCGACTATTTCGCCACGGTTAACCTCGAAGTCCACCTCGTTCAAGGCGGTGAGCCCGCCGAAGCGTTTTGTGACGCCTGTTCCTTTGAGCATAGTTCGCCGGATGTTCAGTCTTCTTCGACGACAGCGACCGGTCTACACCAGCCAGCGCTCGCTCCCTTGATCTTGACCGGAAAGCAGCAGACGGTGAAACCCGTTTGCCGCCCAATAGCCGAGAGATTGGCTAGTTTCTCCATGTGGCAGTAACCGATCTCAATCCCCGCAAAATGCGCTTCCCAGATAACTCGCGGGTCGCCGGTCGCTTGGAACTCTTTGGCCAAATACGGCAATGGACGATCCCAACTCCAAGCGTCGATGCCCGTCACCCGCACTCCCTTTTCGGTCAGAAAGAGGGTGCTTTCTCGATCCATACCCGCGCCTTTGAGGAGGTATTGCGGCGTTCCCCAAGCCGCGTCCGAGCCGGTTTGAACCAGAACGATGTCCAGTGGTTTAATTTCGTAATTGATCCTTTCCAACTCCTTCTTGACATCATCCGCCGTGATCCGCTCTCCATCGGCCTTGTGCCGGAAATCCAGGAGCACCCCATCGCCATAACACCAATCCAGCGGGATCTGATCGATGGTGAGGGCGGGTTTGCCCTTGTCCATGAAAGGGTGATAGTGAAACGGCGCATCAAGGTGCGTGCCGCTATGGGTTGTCAGGGTGAGGGTCTCGACGGCCCATCCGAGGCCTCCCGGCAAGTCTTGACGGCGGACGCCGGGGAAGAACTGTTCCATCTGTTCGGCCCCTGCCTCGTGAGACGAGTAGTCGATCTTGGGGATCATTATGGGCGGATCGCTTGGGAGGTCCGCCTCAATAGCGATGCTGAGATCCACAAAACGTCTGCGCATCATGACGGCTCCTTATCGCGTGAAATCCAAAAAGGTCGGCTGCACCGGCGACAGTACTTCCGGTCCCGTCAGCTAAACCGTCGCAAGGCGGAACCTCAAGGCGGCAGCTGGCGGTAACAAGTAATTGAACGAATCTGCTTGCCCTGCGTGTGATTGACAATAGGGAACGAGCGGCGCCTTGTCAACGAATTCCTTTGTGGTCACGGGCCTGTTTGCAGATGTTCCTGGAATTGTCCGCCATTGGACTTGACTGGGCTACGAGTTCGGGGTAATCTGTACCGAAATGCAGCTGGAATTGCGCTGTGTTAGTGTCCAGGCAACGTGTCCTGGCCCCGCGAGAGACAGAGGGAATCGTGGCGCATCTCTTGAAGAAATGGGCGGGGGACATGACAATGAGATCGAGGAATTTGTAGAATACCCTCCGCCAGGACTCTTGTCCGGCGAGAAGCGCCATTGAATGCGCCTCAGCACCGAGCGACACCGAGCAATCAGGTCCGCGGATAACCCGGCAATCGCCGTGTCTCGCCTCGCGCACAACGTCTCAGAACCTGATACCGGTCTCCTCAAGCGCATCTCCCCACCCCGGAGATTCTCGCATGGCAGCAACGGAGCCGACCCGCATACTTTACGCCGAAGACGACGCAGGACTGGCACGCCTCTTTCAACGGAGGCTACAACGCGTCGGCTACCTCGTGGACATCGCTTCCGACGGTAATTCCGCGCTTCAGATGTTCGCGGCTCAAGCGTACGACGTACTGTGCCTTGACCACCAGATGCCTGTCCGAACGGGCCTTGAGGTGATCCGCTCTTTGGCGGCTGAACGGAGACTCCCTCCAACGATCATGATCACCGGCGCTGGGAACGAATCCATTTCCGTCGAGGCAATGAAGCTCGGCGCCGACGACTACATCATCAAGGACCGCGATGCCAGATATTTGGAACTGATCCCGCACGTTATCGAGAAAGCGCTCGAACACAAGCACCTCATCGAGCAGAAACGCGCTGCCGAAGAGGCCCTGCGCACCGCTTATGACGAGCTGGAGCAACGAGTCAGCCAACGCACCGCAGAACTGTTCGAGATCGCGAATTGCCTCCGCCAGGAAGTCGCCGAACGCAAAAGAGCAGAGGAAGCGCTTCGCGCTGCCCACAACCAGTTGGAAAGCCGCGTGAAGGAGCGCACCGCCGAATTGCTCCATGTGAACACACTGCTCAGGAGAGAAATCTCGGAGCGCCAGCGGGTCGAAGACGCTCTCAGGGACAGCCGGCAAACTCTCACCAACATCCTTGAGTCATCGCCTGTCGGAATATGCCTGGGTGAAAATCGCACCATCACGTGGGCCAACCGGACCTTGGTCAAGATGCTTGGTTACGACGCCGAAGACGAGCTCACTGGAAAAAGCTCAAGTTTCCTTTACTCGGCCGACGAAGAATACGATCGCGTGGGATCCCTGTACGAAGAGGTACGGAGCGGCTCCTCCCGAGGAATCGACACAAAATGCCTTCGGAAAGACGGATCTCAGTTCGACGCGCATATTACCCTCAAGGCCTTCGACCCTTCAGATCCTTTCAGGAAGGTCATTGCCGTCGTGTCGGACGTCACGTTGCGCAAACAAGCGGAACGGCTCATGCTCGACGCGGAAAAGTTCAAAGCTGTTGCGGACCTCGCTGCCGGGGTGGCTCACAACTTTAACAACTTGCTTCAAATCGTCATTGGAAAGGCTCAGCTGGCCCTGGAGGACTTGGAATCTGCGACATTCACGGCCGTCGAAGGGCACCTCAAGCAAATTCTCGACACATGCTGGTTCGGCGCGGATACAGTCCGGCGAATCCAGAGCTTCGCAGGCGTGCGTGGCGAGCCCACGACTGCAGCAGATGAAGTGTTTGACCTAACAGCAATCGTGCGGCAATCGATCGATATGACCCAAGCGTGGTGGAAAAGCCTGTGGCATAAGGAAGGAAGAAGGGTTCGTATTGAGACTTGTCTTGTCGATGGATGCTGGATCCGCGGAAAACCAGGCGAACTCTTCGATGTGATCGTCAACCTCCTCAAAAACGCGGCGGAGGCAATGGCCGCCGAAGGATCCATTTCCGTCGCGACAATGCGCCGCGATGAACGGGTGATTTTGGAAATCGCCGACACCGGTACTGGTATCAGCGCTGAGAATTTGACACGCCTATTCAACCCGTTCTTTTCGACTAAACGGCCCACTGGAAGCGGTCTTGGACTTGCTACGTCGCGATCCGTCGTTGAACGTCACAATGGTCAAATCTATGTCGAGAGCACGGAGGGAGTGGGTACGAGATTCACCGTTTCCCTCCCGCCCGCCGAATTGTCGCCGCAAATCAGTCCGCCCGAGCACTGGCAAGACTGCTCGCCGCTTACCATTCTCGCAATCGATGACATTCCTAACGCCGTGCGACTTCTTGAAGAAGGGCTGTCGAGGCTTGGGCACGTGGTTGTAACGGCAGAATCGGGTCCGCGAGCGCTACGTCTTCTCGAGACAACGCCCGTTGACGCGGTGGTCTGCGATCTGTCTATGCCCGAGATGAACGGCTGGGAGGTCGGCCGGAGAATCAAGGAGCTCTGCGCGGAGCGAGGAGTCCCCAAACTAATCTTCATCCTGCTCACCGGCTGGGCGGATCAAGGTGACGAGCACAACAAGATCAGTGCCTCGGGGGTCGATGCGGTGATCGAAAAGCCCGTGAGCGTCGTTCAGCTCCAAGAGGTCATCCGGAAGCTCCGAGCAGACCGCGAACCGAGAGCGTAATCCCTTCTTGTCTATCTTGCAGCGTGATCCTCAATTGCTCTAACACTTCTGCTGCCCTCTCTCCTTCGTTGATCGATCCACAGACATATTGTCCCCACGTCACCAGGCCAAGTGAGATGTTGACCGACGCGATATGCTTTGTAGGGGCGGGTCTCAGACCCGCCCCTACCCAAGGCTGTCGCTCACGACCATGCAAAAGCATTTCTGAATCGATCTACTGGGGCACCACGGCTGTCTATTCCACCAGTGCTCTCGAAAAACACTGCTAGCAAGCCGGCAGTGGCACCAGACAAAACGGGGCTTGATTACGGAGACGGGAATTCGCTGCCGAACTCATACAATGGAGCACATTCAGGCTCCTCATCGCAATCCTACCAAAGACTTCGGCAAGCGAGCGATTTCCGGCGCCACCAGGCTGCCTATGTACAAATAGTCCTTTGTCTCAGTGATGCTCGTGTTTTGCGGGTAACGGGTATTCGCGTCCTGGAGGCTGGCGATCACTTCACCCTTGCCGTCCACGGCAACTAGATGACCGTACGCCGCGGCCTTGGGACGAGCCCATTTAGGCATCCGCTGGATCACTTTGCGCAAGAACGGCTTGTCACACAGGCCATCCACCAATTTGTTCCGAGGAGAGATGATCGCTATCCAAAACCTGCCGTCAAGACCTCTGGAAATATTGTCCGGAAATCCCGGAAGGTTCTCGATGAGCGGCTCCGACGTTCCCTTCTTAGGGCCAGCGATCCAGTACCGAATTACTCGGTAATTGCCGGTCTCGTTCACCAAAACGTACGCTTGATCGTGGCTCACAGCTACACCGTTGGCGAAGTTGAGCCCAGTGAGGAGAGCGGTCGCCTTGCCGGTTGCCGGATCATAGACGAGTAACCGACCCCGGCCGCCGTGTTCCATGATGTCCAGCAAACTCGCCTCCATCGTGCCCCCGCATTCGCTCGGCCTAAACTTGGTGGACGCGTCTGAAAAGTAGATTTTGCCGTCAGCAGCCACATCCACGTCATCGGTGAAGCCAAGGGGCACTCCGTCAGCTGAAGCGGCAAGCATCATGACCTCTGCGTTCGGAGAAACGGAGAGCAGGCCCCGGACGCCGTCAGCCACGATGAGATTGCCCGCTGTATCGAAGCGAATGCCCAACGGTCTGCCCTTGGTGTCCACCCATTTCTCGGGGGACGTTCCGTCGGCTTTGAGACGCACGATGAATCCTTCGTGGGTAGTGGCATAGATACGGCCTTCGCGGTCGAGAGCGATGGCCTCGGGCCCATGAAGCCCGCCAAGTGGCAGAAATTCCAGTCCCTTGAGACGCTCATTCCGTTCAAACTTGCCTGTGTATCCGGGATCGGACGGCGCGCTCCACGCCACGGGTTCAATCGGCACAGGCCACACAAGGAAATAGACGACGATCAGACACAGGACCGCCGCAAGGACGCCCACGATTCGCCCGACCATGACCACCTCCATACCGTTGATGAATGAGGAACGGCCCGAATATATCATGAATTGACGACGGACGCTCCCCATAGAAAGCATCTTCGTCGCTGATAGTCTTGAATGCCGCTTGACAGCGATGGTCCGGTGAGGTATTACGCCGTCCATCGCAGGCAATCTGCCTGCACAGGTTCCACAAGCGGCAGTAACACGGTTTGCACATCAAGCAAGGAGGATGCATGAGAACTGGAGCGTCTTCCGACGGCGGGTCGACGATCGCGAAAGCGTTCGCCTGGGCAAAGGCTAGAGTCTTGGGTACGCCCTCAACCCCTGCATCTGAAGCAATTCCAACCCCTGACCCTCGACTGGCCTTTCAGTCCGTGGGTGACTACTTTCGAGACAGTTGTTTCGGCCTCAACGGACCCTATGGCCTTACATCACCAGCTCTGGACGCACTCTGGGCCATCCCGGGACATCTCAAGCCCCCGGCGTTGGCAGCGCTCGAAGACGAGGAAAAGCTGACCGGCACACGCCCCGAAGAGCTGCAGGCATACTACAACGATCTCGAAGACCTGGTATTCGACCTCAATCAGGTGTATATTGACCTGTGCGAAAAAGGATACCTCACTCTGCTCCAAACGCATTTTGCGGAAAGGCCTTTTCGCGCCGGCGCCTCCTATGGGCCCGTAGCGATCCCGTGAAGGGAGTCTGACCAACGACGCGAACGATGGCTCTTCCCGGCGTAGAACGACTCGCCGGCGAACTCTTCTTTGTTCATGGTGAAAGCAACGGTCGTTTCCCCGCGTGTCACGGATTCCTCCTGAGGGGTCGCGAGACCGTTCTTATTGACGCGGGGATCGGACTTGAGCGCATCAGGGAACTCGACCGACAAGTTCGAATCGACGTCCTCATCATCTCGCATTCGCATCCGGACCACATTCGGATGGCCTACCTCCTCCAAGACCGGCACATTCTGATGCCGAAGGAGTGTCCCGACACGGTGAGCGACCTGCCGCTTCTCGGCGAGCGTTTCACAGGGTCTAAAGAAGGTGGCGTTTACTGGGCTCGGGCTATGGAGTCAGCATATGGAGTCCACGCTGTGCGCACACCCGATGCCCGATTCGGTGACGGCGACATCCTTTATTTCGGCGCCGCGCGGCTCCAGGCATTGCACACTCCGGGACACCTGCAGGACCACTACTGCTTCCTTGAACTCACCACGGGAACTTTGCTCACCACGGATATCGACTTCACCGGATTCGGCCCCTGGTACGGCAATCCCGAATCGGACATTGAGACTTTCCAGGCCAGCATTCGGAAAATGATGTCCCTGCCCTATTCGAGGGTGTGCTCTTCGCATCACCTCCCCATCGAAGGGGACGCAACAGCGGATTTTCTCGCGTTCCTCGGAGGATTTGAGCGGCAACGGCAGGCCGTCATGGAGGTCTGCCGCCAGCCGTCCACAATTGATGACATCCTTGTAGAATCTCCTTTGTACGGAGACGCGTTCCCCGACAAGTTCTTTCAGCACCTGTTCGAGCGCAATATGTCCACGAAGATCCTCGCACTGCTCATCAGAGACAGGCTCGTCGCGGAGTCTGGCGGCCGGTATCATTGGGTATCCGACGAGGCCGCCCGTTGACCTCGTCGGGTAGCCCTTTCCCTGCGGTTGACTTCAACGAGTTCCTGGCCGGCGTGGCGTTCCGTTTCGTCAAGCCGGACACACCACTTCCAGTTTCGGCACGTGCTCTGAGAAAAAGCCTCGCGCACATCCGAGAAACAGGCAGGCCTGGGTGGCTCTCACGCCTGGGAACGCTTCTGGAATTCGTCAACACCGTAATTCCTGACGACGGCCGCGGCACAAAGCGCGCCTTGATGAGACTATGCAGCATGCCGCGAATGTCGACCCTCGCTGTAGCAGCGATCATCAACCGGGCGGTGGCACGCATGCCGGAGGGGCACCGGTGCGTCAACGTGGGAGTGTGGCACGGATTTACCTTCCTCGCGGCCCTGGTGAACAACCCGGACAAGACGTGCATCGGCGTAGACAACTTCGCCACGTTCGGCGGGCCGAGGGAGGCCTTCCTCCAGCGATTCCAAAAGTCAAGAACCCCCAATCACTACTTCTTCGACATGGATTATGAGGAGTATTTCGCGAAGGTGCACCAAGGACCCATCGGTTTCTATCTGTACGACGGGAACCACGATTACGCCAATCAGTTGCGAGGTCTTGAGATTGCGGAGCCCTATCTCGCTGCAGGCTGTATTGTTATGGTGGACGACACCAACTGGTCGCCGCCCCACCGAGCGGTCGAGGATTTCCTTGCCCGAAGACCCGATGAGTATCGACTCCTCCTCGACGCCAGGACTCGTTCCAACTGCCACCCTACCCTGTGGAACGGCCTGATGGTGTTTGAGAAGATCGCCTAGCGATATTCCGATCCGGGACGCACAAACAAAAAGGCCCTTCCGACGCCGGATGGGGCGCAGGTCGGGCCTTACGATCGGGTTCAAGAAGGGCTGCCGGCTGCTAGCTCGCTCGAGCAGCAGACACTTTGGTCCTGGCCACCTTCACTTTGTTAACCAGCTTCTCGTATGCGGCAGGATCTGCCGCTGCATCCATCTTTCCGAGTTCCTGCTCGAGTTGACTCAATTCCGACGATGCAGCCGCGGCGTCAATCTCGTCCACAGCGCAAGCATCGTCTACGAGGACTGTCACAGCGTCGCCAAGGACCTCGCAGAAGCCGGGGCCAACTACGAAGCGGTGAAAGCGATCGTTCTCCAAGAAGGAGAACACACCAGGCTTGATGAATGTGAGCATCGGAGTGTGTCCAACCAGCACTCCGAACTCACCCATGATTCCCGGGGCTACGATTTCTTCCACTTCCTTGTCCAGCACCGCGCCCTGCGGGGTAACCAACTCAACTTTGAATTTTCCGGGCATCAAATTCCCCCGATCAGGCTGCTGCCTTAGCCAATCTCTCCGCCTTCTCGACGACTTCGTTCAAGTCGCCGACCATGTAGAAGGCCTGCTCCGGCAGATGGTCGAGGCGACCTTCCACGATCTCCTTGAAGCCAGCAACGGTGTCTTGAACCTTGACGTACTTGCCCGGCGTGCCGGTGAACTCCTGAGCCACAAAGAACGGCTGGCTCAGGAAGCGCTGAATCTTTCGAGCTCGGGAGACGACCAGCTTGTCGTCCTCGGAAAGTTCGTCCATACCGAGGATCGCGATGATGTCCTGCAGGTCCTTGTACCGCTGAAGGACGAGCTGTATTTGACGGGCAATCTGATAGTGCTCCTCGCCGACGACCCGTGGATCGAGAATGCGCGAGGTCGAGTCGAGCGGGTCGACTGCCGGGTAGATCCCCAACTCTGCCACCTGACGCGAGAGAACCACCGTCCCGTCAAGGTGGGCAAACGTGGTTGCCGGAGCCGGGTCGGTAAGGTCGTCTGCAGGCACGTAGATGCATTCCACCGCGGTGATGGAGCCGTTCTTCGTAGAGCAGATCCGTTCCTGAAGCTCGCCCATGTCCGTGCCCAGCGTCGGCTGGTAACCCACCGCAGAGGGCATGCGGCCGAGGAGAGCGGAAACCTCGGAACCGGCTTGGGTGAACCGGAAGATATTGTCGATGAAGAGCATCACGTCCATGCCCATCTCGTCGCGGAAATACTCGGCGACGGTGAGCGCAGTGAGTCCCACACGGGCGCGAGCGCCGGGCGGCTCATTCATCTGGCCATAGATCAGGGCGGCTCGGTCGATGACCCGTTCACCTTCGGGCTTCGGCCGTCCGGGGAGCACGCCACCCATTTCCAGGTAAAGGTCGTTTCCTTCACGAGAACGCTCGCCCACGCCGGCGAACACCGAAGTTCCACCGAACTGCTTGGCGATGTTGTTGATGATCTCCATCATGAAGACGGTTTTTCCCACGCCTGCGCCGCCGAAGAAGCCGATCTTGCCGCCTCTCATGAATGGGGCGATCAGGTCGACTACCTTGATACCCGTTTCCTGAATGGCGATCTGGGTGACCTGTTCGTCAAAGGTGGGGGCAGGGCGATGGATGGGCCGCATATCGGTCGCTTGAACCGGACCCAATTCATCCACCGGGCGACCGACCACGTTCACGATGCGACCGAGAACTGCTTTGCCCACGGGGACAGCGATCGGCTGACCCGTATCCTTGGCGATCATGCCTCGAACGAGGCCGTCCGTGGTGTCCATCGCGATGGTACGCACCAAATTGTCCCCAAGGTGTTGAGCAACCTCGACCACAAGGTTATCGGGTTCGGCGCTGATCGCCGGGTTGCTGATCAGCAGTGCGTTGTAAAGGGCCGGCAGTTGTTCCTCGGAGAATTCAACGTCAACTACCGGGCCGATAACCTGGACGATCTTTCCTTCGTTCATTGTGGGATATCCTCCTGGACCCGTCATACGACCGGTTTGTGTAATCCTTTTCTTAGTCTCAGGCCTGTCAGCCTTTGAGGGCCTCGGCTCCGCCAACGATTTCCATGAGTTCTTTCGTGATGGTTTCCTGTCGCAGGCGGTTCGCCTTCAGCGTGAGTTTGTGAATCATTTCTTCAGCGTTGGAGGTGGCGGCCTCCATCGCGGTCATTCGGGCGCCGTGCTCACTGGCAACCGAGTCCAGCAGGCTCGTGTACACCTGTACCTCTATGTATCTCGGAAGAATTGCGGAAAGCAGTTCGTCCTCCGACGGCTCGTACAGGTACTCCAGCTGACGAGTGCCCCCGCCCTCCTCGGGCGACGCGGGCAGAACTTTCCTCAGCGTCTGTATCTGGGTCGCGGCGGTCTTGAACCGGTTATAGAGAATGTAGACTTCCTGATACTCTCCGGAAGTAAAACTCTCCGTGAGCGCACGGGCGACGTTTTCCGCAAGGTCGAACGTCACCTTGTTCATCACGTTAAGGAACCGCTCCGCGATGGTAACCGGGCGGCGCCGGAAGTAGTCGTGGCCTTTGCGCCCAACATTGAGCAGGTCCACCTGCACGCCTTTCGCCTTCATCTCCCTGACGAAGGCCTCCGCGCGGCGGTTCAGGTTCGCATTGAAGCCGCCGCAGAGACCCCGGTCCGACGTAATTTGAACCAGGAGCACTTTCTGGACGCTGTCAGAGGTGAGGAGCATCGGGTGGGCGGCGGGATTCGTGCGCGACGCCAGTGACGCGAGCACGTCCCGCATTTTGTCCGCGTACGGGCGAGCAGCGCCCACAGCTTCCTCAGCGCGGCGCAGTTTCGCCGCGGCCACCATCTTCATGGCGTTAGTTATCTTCTGTGTATTCTTGACGCTCGCAATGCGCTTGCGTATATCTCGGAGGCTTGCCATATCGACCTCTACGATAAAAAGCTAATGCAGCAGTCACCTTTTCTCGAACGATCTTTGGGGCTGGTTAAACGATCGAGAGCTGCGGAGGAACGAAAATCCCTTTGAAATCGTCCAGGATTTTCTTCATCTTGTTTTCCAGCTCGTCCGAGATCACCTTCTTCTCCTTGAGTTCCGTCAGCACGGCAGCGTGATTCGTCTCAAGATGGCTCAGCATCTGGCGTTCGTACTCCGCCAGCATCCGTGTGTCGTATTCGTCAAGGTACCCGCGGGTCCCTGCGAAGATGACCGAGATCTGCTTTTCCACGGGCATCGGTTCGTACTGGGGTTGCTTGAGAATCTCGACCAACCGGGTGCCGCGGGCGAGCTGCGCCTGGGTGACTTTGTCGAGGTCGGAGCCGAACTGAGCGAACGCCTCGAGTTCACGGAACTGGGCCAAGTCAAGTCGGAGTGACCCTGCGACCTGCTTCATGGCTTTAATCTGCGCGTTGCCGCCGACTCGCGAAACGCTCAGACCGACGTTCACCGCGGGCCGCACGCCTGAATAGAACAGGTCCGTAGAGAGGAAGATCTGCCCGTCGGTGATCGAGATCACGTTCGTGGGGATGTACGCCGACACGTCACCGGCCTGCGTCTCGATAATCGGCAGAGCCGTCAAGCTACCACCGCCGTGGGATTCGTTCATCTTTGCAGCACGCTCAAGCAGCCGCGAATGGAGATAGAAGACGTCACCGGGATAGGCTTCACGGCCCGGCGGACGACGCAGCAGCAGTGAGAGCTGGCGATAAGCCTGCGCCTGTTTGGAAAGGTCGTCGTACACGCACAGTGCGTGCATGGAGTTGTCGCGGTAGTACTCGCCCATGGTGACACCGGCATAGGGCGCGATGAACTGCATTGGAGCTGGGTCCGACGCCGTCGCTGCAACGACGGTGGTGTATTCCATGGCGCCGAAGCGTTCGAGGGTCGCCACGACTTGTGCTACCGAGGAGCGCTTTTGACCGACCGCGACGTAGATGCACAGCACGTCGGTGTCACGCTGGTTGATGATCGCGTCCACAGCGATAGCGGTTTTGCCGGTCTGGCGGTCGCCGATGATGAGTTCACGCTGGCCGCGGCCGATAGGAATCATGGAGTCGATCGCCTTAAGACCGGTCTGGAGCGGTTCTTTCACCGGCTCACGCTTAATGATGCCGGGAGCGACGATCTCGACGACTCGGAACTCCTTGGTGTCGATCGGGCCCTTGCCGTCTATCGGCTGGCCGATCGCGTTGACGACACGTCCAAGAGCCCCTTTGCCCACCGGAACCTGCACGATGCGGCCGGTCCGTTTGACCGTATCGCCCTCTTTGATGTGGACGTCTTCACCGAGGATGGCGGCGCCGACGTTATCGGCTTCCAGGTTCAGCACCATTCCCATGATGCCGTGGGGGAACTCCAACAACTCCCCCGCCATCGCGTTTTCCAGGCCGTGGAGTCGCGCGATGCCGTCACCGACGCTGATGACCGATCCGGTTTCGCTGACTTCGACCTTCTTGTCGTAGTCCTGGATTTGCTGTTTGATGATTTCACTGATTTCTTCGGCTCTGATCTGCATGTCCCTATCCCCTCAGGCTTTCCTTGAGCTGGTTGAGCTGGGTGCGAATCGTCCCGTCAAACACCATGTCGCCGACTTTGGCAACCAGGCCCCCGATCAGGGAGGGGTCCACCTTGGCCGTCAGCACCACCTGTTTTCCGCTTATGGTTGAGAGGGCCTGCGTGACCCGACCCAGTTCATCGTCTCCCAGCTTGACTGCACTGGTAACTTCGCCCCGCGTGATCCCGCGGATTTCGTCGACCTCTTCACGGAAGGCCGTTTCGATACCGATCAACTGATCGATCCGTTTGCGGTCGATCAGAAGGTTGATGAAATTCCGCACCATGGGGGCTGTGCCCAATTTTTGGAGAACGGCCCCGCCGATCCGTTTCTTGTCTTCCTTGGTGAAGACCGGGCTGATCAAAAGCTCGCGGAAATCTTTCGAGGTTTCCACTAATTCGGTGATCGCGGCCAGATCCTGTCCGTACTGGTCCAGCGCCTTGTTGTCAACTCCGATCTCGACCAACGCCTTCGCGTAACGCTTTGCCAAAGTCGTGTTTATCACTTCATCCCCTCAACTTTCGCAAGGTATTCCTGGACGAGTCGTTTGTGATCCTGTTCGGAAATCTTATCGCGGATCAGCGCTTCAGCAAGTTGTACGGCCAGTTTCACGGCTTCGTTCTGGAGTTCGGCCTTTGCCTTACGCACTTCCTGTTCCGCAGCCAACCTAGCCGCATCAACGATGCCCTTGGACATCCTGTCCGCGTTGGCGACCACCTTCTCACTTTCCGCGTCGGCGGCTTTACGAAGTTCCTCGCGCATCCGCTCGAGCTCCTTCTCCATGCCGGCGATCTTGGTTTCATATTCTTTGATAGTTTGTTCGGCCTTCAGCCGCATTTCCTGGGCTTCGGCGATGTCGCGCTTGATCCCCGCGGTTCGTTCGGAAAAAAACGTGGCGAGGGGCTTCTTGAGCAGGTACACAAGCAGTACAACCAGAGCCAAGGTATTGATGACTCTCCAGATCAGCTTGGCTGTGGTCCACGGTCCCACTTCGTCACCCATGGGTTCGCTGGCCAGCGCCGTGCCCGCGCACACGCATAGCAGCACAACCACCACAAACCAGAAGAGCTTTCGTGCCGTCATCAGACTGACCTCCCCAGGATTCTTTCAGCCATTGTTGCGGCGAGGGGGGTCATCTGCGCATCAAGAGCAGCCCGCACTTCTGAGGCCTGAACTTGTATCGCACTCTTGGCCTCATCGATGATCTTCGAAGCCTCGGCTCGCGCCTTATCCAGAATCTCGGATTCCTTGCCTTTCGCCTGGGCCATGAGAGCAGCCTTTTCTTCGGACGCCGTCTGTCGCGCCTTGGAAAGTTCGTCTTGATGCCGTTTTTCCTGTTCTTCCACCCGTCGGGCCAACCCTTCGGCCTCGCTCCGATCTCGCTTGATCGCGGCTTCACGTTCCCTGATTTTTGCCAAGATCGGCTTATAGAGGACTGCGTTGAGAATGACGAGCAAGAGGAGGAAATTGACCAACTGGATAAGCAACGTGATGTTGACTTGGATCACTGCCGTAATCTCCTCGAACCACGAATTTCGTTTTGCGGTGCCGGTCCCCAGCTTACCCGTACCGCCTACCGGTCCACGACAACCAGCTTTACTGATAAGGATCTGAAATGAGAGAACAAGCCAAGAATGACACGTGATGCTACCACCACGTATCCAAGGTGTCAAGATCTTTTTGGATAAGGGATGATGCTATGAATCCGGCTGATCACCGGCTGTGTTTGTGGAGTGACCCTTCTTCCCGTTTCCCTTCGTCCAGATCTTCTCCCTCTTCGTACTCAAGAGGCCAAGCCTGGGCGGAAATGCCTTCTATGGCCTCGACATCGGCTGTTTCCGCGGACGGATCCGCGAGCATCGGGACCTCGTCCCGAACAGACGACATGCTGCATGTCCCCTCGAAGAGAACCCCTTCTTCGACCACCAGAGCCGGAGTGCGGATATTCCCGTAAACCTTCGCAGGAGGGTAGAGCTCGATCTTTTCGGTTGCAGTCAGATCCCCGCGGACCTCCCCGGAAATCTTGAGGACAGCCGAATGTATCCGGGCGGTTACGACTGATTCGCTTCCGACAACCAGGGTTCCCCGGCTGATAATCTCACCGTCGAACACACCGTCCAAGTGCACTACGCCGGAAAAAGACAGCTTGCCCGTGAACTCGGTTTGACTCCCGAGGAATCCCGTGACGGCGTCGCTCTTGCTTTTTCTAAATCGAGAACCGAGCATGTCTCCTCCACGCACCCACGGGCGGATTCCAGGCAGGTAACCGACCTGCGCCGGTGGGTTCGACCTTTAACACACCCCTGCGGGAGGTTCAAGGATTAATTGGCAATCGTCAGTACGAAAACCTTCTCATACTGACGTTGGCCAAAACGGCGACCGCCATGAAGGACATCAAAAGCGACGAACCGCCATAGCTCATGAATGTGAGCGGAACTCCCACCACCGGAACCAGCCCCGTGACCATTCCCACATTAATCGCCACGTGCCAGAAGAAAAGAGCCGTGCATCCGAACGCAGCAAGGACTCCGAAGTTGTCCCTCGCGTGCGCCGCTATCGAGAGACCTCGCATAAGCAATGCCCCGAAGAGCACCAGCGCAACTAATGCCCCCGCGAACCCCCACTCTTCCGCGAGCACGGAGAATATGAAGTCCGTGTGCTTAACCGGGAGAAACATAAGCTGGTTCTGAGTCCCCTCAAGGAAGCCTTTTCCGAACGCGCCCCCGGATCCTATCGCGATCTGCGATTGTAGAATGTGGTATCCGGCCCCAAGCGGATCGTTCGCCGGATCGAGGAAGGTCAGGAGCCGCCTTTTCTGGTAATCCAGGAGTAGCCGATCTCCCAGGAACAGGACCGCCGGCAGGGCGGCCGCCATGATACCGGCAATCCACAACAACGCCCCCCGGCTTAACCCTACGAATGCCATCATGGACACTGCGATAAGGACGATCACTCCTGCGGTTCCCAGGTCGGGCTGAATCGCAGTAAGGAACACCGGTATCGCGGTGAGCCCCAGAGGAGTGAGCACCTTTTCCAGCTCAGAACCAGACCGACCACTCCGAGTCTGGTAGTACTTTGCCAGGACAAGCACGACTCCGAGCTTGGCGAATTCGGATGGCTGAAATCTCATGAAACCGACTTCGATCCATCGCTGGGATCCGCCTGCCACTTTGCCAATTGCCCATGCGACAACTAGCGCGGCAACAATCCCCACATAGAACCAGACCACCCATCGCTCCATAAGACGGTAATCCAGCAGCAATACGGACGCCAGAAGCACCACCCCCAAACTGCACCATGTCAACTGTTTCACGACGAAGGTTCGGCCCGCGGGTCCAAGCGCAGCAGTCGCGCTGAAGATCAGCACCAGCCCTGTCCCGGTCAGCAGCAGGCTGATGAGGATCATGGGCCACTCAAACCTATCCATAACCTGCAGGTTCAGTCTGCCTCGTACTCCAGTCATGCAGGCGCTCCTCCGGGAACATCGTCGAGAAAGAGAGTCGAATCGTGATTGCCAAGGCGAACTGGCGTGCCTTCCTCAAATACGCGCCCAGTCCACGTTTCGGCTAGCCCCGCGGAACTTCTCGTGACGACGGGTCGCTCGGTGGCCCTCCGATCGCTGTCATTCATTCTTGTCTCCGGGGTCCGGCATACCGTAATATTTACTGATCACCTTACGTGCAATGGGCGCAGCCACCTGCCCTCCTCCACCCCCATGTTCCACTACCACTGCGACAGCGATCTTTTTCGGCATATGGTCTACATAAGCCACAAAGATCGCGTGCGTGCGTTCGTGGTACGGGGCTTGGGTCTCAGCCGCCACGCGCTGCTTCTGACGGATGACCTGAGAGGTTCCTGTTTTTCCTGCCACTTTGAGACCAGGAATCTGGCATCTCTTGCCGGTACCCATGCGTTCAGTAACGACTCCGCTCATTGCAGAACGCAGGAACGCAAGGCCTTTTTCGTCGAGTGGCAGGGTCCACCTATCCACCGCCGCGTGTTCGAAGATCGTTCTTCCATCGTGGCCGCGGATCTGCTTCACGATGGTCGGCTTAATCACGTGGCCCCCGTTGGCAACTGCGGCGGTCATCACAGCAAGCTGTACGGGCGTACACACTAGATAGCCCTGTCCAATAGCCATGTTGACCGTTTCTCCGTCTTTCCAAGGTTCACCATAAGTCCTGAGTTTCCAAGGAGAAGTGGGAATCAGCCCTGGCAACTCCTGGGGTAGTCCGAGGCCGCTAGGCTTTCCCATCCCGAAAAGGGCCGCGTATTTCGCGATGCGATCGGGTCCCAGCTTGAGACCGAGTTCATAAAAGTAAACGTCGCACGACTCGACGATCGCGCGATGGAGCGCAATCTTTCCATGTCCGTAGTGATTCCAACAGCGGAAACGCTGGCCCCGAAGCTCAAGCTCTCCTTTGCAGGTGAACGTATGGTCCGGTTTGATGACCCCCTCGGCTAAGGCGGTGGCTGCAGTGACGATCTTGAACGTGCTGGCTGGCGAATAGAGCCCCCGGACAGCACGATTCTCCAAAGGGTGGAGCGGGTCGGTACTGAGTTCCTTCCATTCCCGTTCACTGACCGCCGGTGAAAAAAGGTTCAGATCGAAGCCCGGCGTGCTCACCATGGCGAGGATCTCTCCCGTGTCGCAGTCCAGAGCGACGACCGATCCTGCCCGGTGGATGAAGATCTCCTCCACGTACCGCTGAAGTTCGGCATCTGCCGTGAGCACGACATCCGCGCCCTGTTCCGGGGATTTGACGGCTAGGGTTGCCAACTGCCTTCCCTTGGCGTCAATCTCGATACGTTCCCACCCTTCAACGCCTTTGAGATAGGGCTCGTATTCTTTCTCTATCCCAGTCTTGCCCACCAGGTCGCCGGAGCGATAGCCGGTCTCCGCTCCCTTGGCGAGCTCCGTTTGCGAGATCTGCCCGATAGTGCCGATCGCGTGGCAAAGGGCGGAGCCGTACGGATAGAGCCGGCGAGGCTTGGTTTCGAGCACCACTCCTCGCAAGTCGGCTATTCTCGTCCTGATGAGTGAGACTTGTTCCAGACTGAGATTTCTCTTCAGCGGATACACGAGATACCGCGGGATCGCAGAGCTCCGCTCGATCGCGAGGCGCAACCGTTCGGGCGGCATCCCGAGTGTCGCCGAACAGGTTTCCACAAGTTCCCGGGCGTTCTCCAATTCACCGCGTATAATCGACAACGTGAAGCTTGGGCTGTTGTCTGCGAGTACCCGCCCATTTCGATCAAGGATACGGCCGCGTGACGGCGGGTGCCGCAAGGTCTGCACTCGATTCGTGAGGGACATCTCCACGTATGACTCGCCCTGGATGAGCTGAAGGTACCATAGCCGCGCGGCCAGCATGGCCAGTATAGCGATCATGATTGCCGCGGCCCATTTGATCCTGGGGAGGACATTAGTGTTTGCGTCATCGCGTGGTAACAAGGCGGTTTGATCCCTCCTCGCCGCTGTATCGCACTAGGCGTAATCTGTCGGCCGGGAAGCCGGACGGCGATCGCCCATGACACGCGAAAAACCGAGCCACGCCCAGTCAACGCAGGGAAAGAAGACCAGCGCAGAGCCTGTGGTGATCAAGGCCTTGGCGATTACCCATCCGGCCACGTGCCAGCCGAATCCTACAGGCCCCCGGAACAACCGGGCAACGAGGACGGCGATTCCGGTCCACACAGCCGCGACCAGCACGAGCATGGCGCGGCCGGCGTATCCTTCGATACGAACAACTCCGCCCAGATATCCACACGCCACATATACCAGCGCATATACCAGACCGAAAAGCCCGGGCGGCGAACCTGATAACGTGTCTACAGCAACGCCGGTAACGAACGCGAAAAGCACTCCGGTGACGAACGGCAATCGCTGCCCGGTCCAGACCACGAGTACGAGCATAAGGTCAGGCTTATAAGCTGGTGGGACCAAGAACGCCAAAGAAGTTGCTTGCAGGCCAAGCGTTACAATTCCTGCGAGTACAGCGAACAGGACGTCGATCACCGCTTCTCCTCCAGTCCCGGTTGAACGTCATACCCGCCGCGCTTGCCGAGGACTATAAGCACCTCTTCAATTTCGGAGAGGTTTACCGCGGGAGTGACCAATGCCTCGAGGAACAACCCCTGCGCATCTCGCCGCACCTGTTTCACGGCCCCTACGGGAAGGCCTTTCGGGAACACTCCGTCAAGGCCTGACGTGACGACCTCGTCGCCTGCCTTCACCTGTGATCGGAGATCGATGTATCGGAGGATGCATTCCTTGTCCAGATATCCACTGAGGACTCCTCGGTCACGCGTGCGCGCCACCCGGCAGTCGATGGCAACGCCAGGGTCCGTCACCAGCAACACTTTCGAGACCGAAGGGGTCGTGGTAGCGACGCGGCCGACCACTCCTTCCGCAACTGTGGCTGCCATACCGGGAGCGATCCCGTCTTCCGATCCTCTGTTTATGAAGTACGTCTTGTACCAGCCAATCGCGTCTTCACCAATCACCTGTGCCACGAGAGAGGGAAACTCGTACCGCGATTTGAGGTTGAGGAACTTCTTGAGCCGCCGGTTTTCGCGTTCGTATCCGAGAAGCACAGCACGCTCTTGCCTAAGGCTCCGCGCCTCCTCCTTGAGGGCGCGGTTCTCTTCACGTACCCCGACGAGCGCAGCGTAATCCCGCCAAGCGCCGGTCACACGGGAATGTATCGCCGACACCACCTGCTGGAACGGCCGCAGTACAGTGTGCAGCACGCCGCCGACCGGCCCGGCCTGCCGGTCATCGGAAACCGAGAAGATCAGGAGAAGCCCTCCTCCCACGAGGAGCAAAATGATCGCGATGTCACGGATGGATCTGGGCATATAAGCAAATACGGGGCACAGGCCGGCAGGCGTCCGCGTTCAACGCAGCGGCCTATCTGATGAGGACCTGCTGTAAAACGTCAAAGTTCTCGAACACCTTGCCTGAACCGACTACCACCGTCGAAAGCGGATCGTCCGCGAGAACCACGGGCAGGCCCGTTTCTCTCCGGATAAGTTCGTCCAAGTTCCGCAGCAGAGATCCGCCTCCGGTGAGTACGATACCGTTGTCTACGATGTCCGCGGCCAGTTCGGGCGGGGTTTGTTCGAGCGCGACTTTGATGGTTTCGAGGATTTCCTGGATCGGTTCGGCAATGGCCTCAGCTACTTCACCGGACCGCAGCGCGATGATTTTGGGGACCCCGGCTATGAGGTCGCGGCCTTTCACCTCTAGGATACGCTCGTCCCGTTCGGGAAACGCGCTCCCAATCGCCATCTTGACCATTTCCGCTGTGCGTTCGCCGATGAGAAGGCTGTATTTCTGCTTCAGATAACGGATTATCGCTACATCGATCTTGTCGCCGGCGACCCGCAACGATTTCGCATACACTATGTCTGACATGGAGATAACCGCCACCTCGGTGGTACCGCCCCCAATGTCAACGATCATGGAGCTGCGCGGCTCGGTGATTGGCAGATTGGCGCCGACAGCTGCCGCAATCGGTTCAGCGATGAGATACACCTCTCGCGCCCCCGCGCTCTTGGCCGCATCGCGGACCGCACGCATCTCCACCTGGGTAATACCGGACGGCACGCAGATGATGATTCGAGGCTTCACGAGGAACCGACGTCGATGAATCTTTATGATGAAGTGCTTGAGCATGAGCTCCGTGACTTCGAAGTCAGCGATCACGCCGTCTTTCATGGGGCGGATGGCCTCAATGTTGTCAGGGGTGCGCCCGAGCATTTTTTTCGCGTCGGTCCCGACCGCCACGACTCGCGGCCCGCGGCGAAGGTCCTTCTTGACCGCCACCACCGAGGGCTCGGACAGAAGGACGCCCCTTCCCCGCACGTACACCAAGGTGTTCGCGGTGCCGAGATCGATGGCCATGTCGTTGGACAGTGCTCCTGTCAGTGAATCATAGAACATCAGGTCTCGTCCCCGGAAAGGCGGTCTCAGCCACGCCATGACGCTACGCGTTCACGGTCCGCGCCTAGCGAAGTCCTATCAGCCGTTGTGCCGAAAGTGCGTCGCTGAAGGTCGCGACGCGCATGAGAAACGCGTCCCGTACCGACTTGATCGGTCAAGTTTCACGGCACGCTAGCATGAGCCGGGCCCATGTTCAAGAGTTCAGTGCAGCGGTCAGACTGGGAATACTCAGTCATTTTGCGCCGTAATACCGTCGTTGACAAGCGGCCTCGGAATTCTTAACATTCCTCGCGCATCTCACCGGAAGGAATCGGAAAGGAGACGGTCGTGCTCGATCTTATGCGAAAACACGCCAAGTCCTGGCTTATCAAGGTCGCGTTGGGCGGCATCATTATCGTATTCGTCTTCTGGTACGGATGGTCCGGGCCGGGCGATGAGCGCAAGGACTTCGCTGCGCAGATCAACGACACGGTCATCACCAGAAATTTCTTTGATGACATCTACCGCAGCGAGTTGGAAAAGATAAAACTCCGCTTCAGAGGCCCGATGCCCGAAGGATTCCTCGAAAGGCTCAATCTGAAGAAGCGCGTGTACGAGATACTCGTGAACCAAGTGCTTCTCATGCAGGAGGGCGACCGGCTCGGATTTGTCGCGTCCCAGCAGGACCTCGTGAACGACCTTCGATCCACCCCGCCTTTCCAGCGCAACGGCGTGTTCGACGACTTTCTTTACCGAGAGTACCTCAGACAGGTCCGCCTGACTCCACCGGTTTACGAACAGTACCGCAAACAGCAACTTGTCGAGTCCCAGGTTGTGGGACTCTTAACGGACGGAGTAAAGACCGACCCGGGCGAGGTCAAGCGGCTTTGGCACTTCCAGAATGATAAGCTCACCCTGGCCATGCTTACCGTCAAGGCCGAGCAGCCGACCGGAGCGCCGGATGCCGCGGCTTTGGCGGCATTCTTCAAGGAAAACCGCCAGAAGTATGAGATTCCAGGATCCATAGACGTCGAGTATGTGGTCTTCTCTTGGCGGGATTTGCTTAAAGGACTGACCGTCTCTGACGAAGAAGCCCGAGGATACTACGACACCCACCCCAAGGAGTTCACAATTCCGGAAAAAGTCCACATACGGCACATTCTGCGCAAAGTGCCACCGGGAGCGGACAAGGAAGCAGCCGACGCGGTGCTCAAAAAGATAGAAGAGATCGCCCAGCGCATCAAGAGCGGCGAAGCTTTTGATAGCGTTGCCAAGACGGAATCCGAAGACGCCGCCACCGCGGAAAAGGGCGGAGACCTCGGGCTCCTGTCTCGAGGAGCAATGGACGTGGAACTCGAGCGCCAAGCGTTCGACATGAAGCCCGGGGAGTTGTCCACGCCAATCAAGACCGACCAAGGTTACCACTTGATTCGCATCGAGGAGACGCAACCGGAGCAGGTCACGCCCTTCGAGCAAGTAAAGAGCGATATCGTCACGAAACTTATGGAGGACAAGGCTCGCAAAAAGATCGCCGACGATGCGGATGCTTTTTACGAGAAGGCTTACCGGAGCGAAGACCTCCGGAATCCCGCGAAGGAATTCGGCTTCGCGGTCAAGTCAGCTCAGGGTGTCACGAGGACAGGCGGCATTCAGGACGTAGGCAAGAGCAAAGATGTTATGGACGAAGTCTTCAAACTCAAGACCGATGAGTTGTCCCGCCTCATCCGCGACGGCGAAAACTACATTGCCGTGAAGTTGATCAACAAGACACCGGAACGTCTTCCCGAGCTTGACGAGGTGCGCGCAGCGGTGGAGCGAGATTTCAAGGAGAAACTCGGACGCGACGCGGCGGATAAGAAGGCTCGTGATATCATCGAGGCACTTCGAAAAGAAGGTGCCAACCCCGAACAGATCGCTTCTCAATTCGGACTGACGTGGGAGCCGCTCGACTCCGTCTCCCGCACGACAGCGCTGGTGCCTCAGCTCGGGAATGAGCCGCAGGTCCAGGAAATGCTCACCACGGTGTCAACCGCGACACCTGTCTTTTCCAGCCCCATTCCCGTGACGCCCGGATATGCGGTGGTCAGACTCACCGCCGTGACCCCGGCGGATGACAAGCTCTTCGAGCAACAAGCCCGAGACTTTCAGCAGGGGATTGTCGAATGGCGGCGGGAGGAGTTTTTGACGGGATGGTTGCGTGTGTTTCGCGACGGGTCTAAAGTCGTCGTCAACGAGAAGCTGCTACAGGGATCGTGACGCGGGCGGACCGCGCACCATTGATCGGTCCGAGACCGCAAGATAAGTAAAGAGGTTGCCGCGCTAAATCGAAGGTACGGATAACCAAAATCGCCCAAAAGTGCTTGACACGGTTTAGCCCCGTTGGTAAATTTGAACTGAGCGGGTTGTTACGAGCGGGCATAGCTCAGCTGGTAGAGTGCAAGCTTCCCAAGCTTGATGTCGCGGGTTCGAACCCCGTTGCCCGCTCCAGAGAGTGGTCAAGGCCACCCGGGTTTTAGCCCGGGTTTTTTATTAAAGACGCAATCGTCCTTCACGCGGCGAGACTCTCGCACCCACGACGCGAGCAACGACGAATGGGTGGAGCCGCCCGAGACGATCCAGGATGAACAAAGACCGAATTTCTTCTCTTCGCTCGCTGATCGAACCGATACTGGAACCTGAAGACATCGAACTGATCGATCTCGAATTCAAACTGGAGCGAGGCGCCTGGGTTTTACGACTCTATATCGACACTCCCGGAGGAGTCACCCTGAAGCACTGCGAATTGGTCAGTCGCCAAGTGGGCGCGATGCTCGACATGGAGGACCCGGTGGAACACTCCTACATGTTGGAGGTGTCCTCGCCGGGCATTAACCGCGTACTGAGAAGAGAGAAGGACTTCATCAACTACGCGGGATCTCAGGTCAAGGTGAAGGCGAGGAGCAAACTCGGCGGTAAACGTAATTTCCGCGGAATACTCATGGGAATGGAAGGCAACATGATCGTCCTCGACGTCGACGGCAAACGGGTGGAAATATCCCCGGAAGATCTTGATCACGCGCGGCTGGACCTTCCGGAGTCGGAGTTGTTCCGTCGAGATCTGCAGAAACGATCAGCGGGAACGGGGGACTGAAATGGGAATCAATCTGAACCGGATGATCGATCAGGTCGCTAAAGAGAAAGGTATTGCGAGGGATACGCTGGTAGAAGCTCTCGAAGCGGCCCTCGTCTCCGCGGCGCGCAAAAAATTCGGCGGCAAAGTCGAACTGGAAGCACAGTACAGCGACGAAACCGGCGAAGTGGAAGTCTTTCTCTTCAAGGACGTGGTTGAGGACGTCGAAGATCCCACTACGGAGATCGACCTGGACACCGCCCGGAGGGAACTCGACCCCGAAGCGGAAATCGGCGACCAACTCGGCGTGAAAATGGATACCGAGAGCTTCGGGCGCATCGCAGCGCAAACCGCCAAGCAGGTGATCATCCAGAAGGTCAAGGACGCGGAACGCGAAAATATATACGCAGAATACAAAGACCGTAAGGGCGACGTGGTCACCGGTATCGTGCAACGCTTCGAAAAGCGCAATATCGTGGTAAACCTCGGCCGAGCGGAAGCGATCCTTCCGTTCGCCGAACAGATCCCGCGTGAAAGTTACCGTCAGGGCGAACGCATCCGAGCCGTCATCCTTGATGTGCGCCGTACCCAGAAAGACCCTCAAATCGTTCTCTCCCGTTCAAGCCCCTTATTCTTGGTGAAGCTCTTCGAACAAGAAGTGCCGGAGATAGCCGAAGGAATCGTCCGCATCATGTGCGCGGCCCGAGAACCGAGTCAGCGCGCCAAAATCGGAGTGCGTTCGACCGACGCAGACGTGGATCCCGTCGGCGCATGTGTAGGTATGAAGGGCTCGCGGGTCCAGGCGGTGGTCCAGGAACTCCGCGGCGAAAAAATCGATATCATCCCCTGGAGCGACGACCGGGCGATCTTCGTGTGCAACGCTCTCCAGCCTGCGGAAATCTCCAAGGTGATCATCGACCAGGACGCCAATACCATGGAAGTGATCGTCGCCGACGACCAGCTCTCTCTCGCAATCGGCAAGAGAGGACAAAACGTCAGACTGGCGGCCAAGCTCACCGGATGGAGGATCGACGTCCGCAGCGAGTCCAAAGAAGAGAAGATTACCGGCGAATCCTTCGAGCGGCTCATGGCGATCGAAGGTATGGACGAAGATACCGCCACGATGCTCTTCGACAATGGGTACAGGACTCCCGAGGACATCGCACGAGCCACTTTGGCCGAACTCACCAGCTTTATGGGTATTACGGAGGAAAAGGGCCTGACGCTCATACACGGGGCCTTCCGGTACCTTGCAAATCCGCCGGAAAAGGAAGCGGAAGAGCTTGAGGAAGCCGAAGAAGACCTTGAGCAGGAAATGGCCGACGAATCGGAAGAAGAGACCGAGGAAGAACTTGCGGCCGACGCGGAAGATCTCTCCCAACTCCGTGCAACCGGAGACGAGGAATACCAGGACGAAGGCGACTCCGATGGCGAGCGCCGGTCGAGCGTGGAAGAGGCCGAGGAGGACCGGACCCCGGTATGAAAAAGGGCCATATAGCAATACGCCAATGTATCGGATGCAGGACGCGACGTCCTAAAGCCGAACTATTGCGCATTGTGGCTCGCGGTGACAACGTTACTATATGTGGCCGAAAGCAGGCCGCGGAAGGTCGTGGCTGTTACGTCTGCCCGCAAGCGGGCTGCGTGGAGCTTGCTCTCAAGAAGGGACGCTTTTCTCGGGCGCTTCGCCGAAACATCGCTGCTCTTCCGTCAAAGGAAGAGCTACTCTCCAGGGCTGGAATAAAAGGGGTAACTGGATGACCTTGCTCACCGTAGATGAGCTGGCACGGGACTTGAAGGTTCGCAAAGAAGATCTGGTTAGAGAACTCGTCACGCTGGGCTACGACGTGGACGGCCCGGAAAGCCGGCTGGAAATGGAGGACCCCGCGGCGCTGCGGGCGGAACTCGGGTCGATCCTGCCCCAACGGGAGGTGATCGAGAAACGAATCAGACCTACGGTCATTCGCCGCAGGGTCAAGCGAGAGGCCGCCGCAGCGCAAGCCGAAGGGGCCGGCCTTCCGCCCGAGGAAGAATCCGCGGCCGCACCTCCTCCATCGCTCGAGCCGGAGCCAGAGCCGGAACCCGAGATCGCAGTGGCGCCTCCCCCCTCGCCACAGCCCAAGGCGCCCGAACCTGTGAAGAAGCCGGCCAGGAAGGTCAAGAAGATCCAGCCCGCCCGTATTATCGAACGCCCGGCACGACCTGTAGCGCCTCCGCCGGCAGAACGCGTGATTGCCAAAGTCGAAGTGAAGGAGACTCGCGGCGTCGATCTCCGGCAACCCTCAAGAGAAGAAGCCCCAGCCGCCCCGGCGCCCGCCCCTGTCACAGAACCCGCTCCGACGCCTCCGCCCGCTGGTGAAACCGTCGCGGAAGCCCCGCGAGAAGCGGCCTCTCCGGCGCCGACGATCGCCCCCCCCGCTTCGGCTGAAGAGCCTCAAGTCGCAGGGGATCGCAGGGCCGAGGACGATAAGGGTCTTAAGCGGAAAAAGAAGAAGGAGCGCCGCATGCAACCCGCTCAAATCATTGGGCGGGTCGAATTGAAGAAGGAGCCTCCCGCGACGCCTGCTCCTCCGCCCGCTGCGGCGGTAGCCACACCGCCAGCGCCGACTGCTGCGCCTACCCCGCGACGAGTTGAAGTCCAAAGACCGGGCCCGCCCGGTCGCCAAGCGCCCCCTGCCCGCCAGGTTCCCTCTGCCCGCCCGGCCCCTCCTGCACCTGAACCTCCAACAGGCGAGGCACGGCGCCAGAAAAAGAAGAAGGACAAGCGCGGGCGAGATGTCACTGAAGAGGTTAAGGTCGATGACCGCGCCCCGGATGTCCGTCGTCGCAAGGAAGTACTCCTCAAAGACGACCTGTACGAAGAGGGGCGACGCTTCGGCAGACTCCGGACCAAGGGGCGTAAGGCTAAGCCGCGCAAGACCGAGATCACTACACCGAAAGCCATCAAGCGTCGCGTCAAGATCCCGAACGCTGTAACAGTGGGCGACCTCGCTCACAAGATGAGTGTGAAGGCATCGGACGTCATCCGACACCTCATCGTTATGGGCGTTACGGCCAGCATCAACGAAGGCATCGACTTCGACACCGCCACTCTTGTGGCCGCAGAATTCGGATTCGAAGCCGAATCGTCCGAACAATCGGAAGTAGCGCTTCTGCCCAAGATCATTAAGGATACGGAACAAAACCTCAAGTCGCGGTCCCCCGTCGTAACGGTTATGGGACACGTAGACCACGGCAAGACGTCTCTGCTCGATTACATCCGCTCCACCCGAGTGACCGCACAAGAAGCCGGTGGTATCACGCAGCACATCGGCGCGTACAAGGTGAAACTCGACAAAGGCGAGATCGTCTTTCTCGACACGCCGGGCCACGAGGCATTCACCGCCATGCGAGCCCGCGGCGCACAGGTGACGGACTTCGTCGTGCTTGTGGTCGCGGCGGACGACGGTGTCAAAGAGCAAACCAGAGAAGCAATTAATCACGCGCGCGCGGCGCACGTTCCCATCGTGGTTGCAGTGAACAAGATCGACAAGCCCGATGCCGATACGGATCGCGTACGTCGAGAACTGAGCACAATGGAACTCATACCCGAAGCATGGGGCGGTGAAACGCTCTTCGCGTATGTGAGCGCCAAGACCGGCGACGGAATCGAGGAATTCCTCGAGTCGATCCTGCTCCAGGCTGAGATGATGGAATTGCGAGCCAACCCCGACAAAACCGGATCCGGCACGATCATCGAAGCCCGCCTTGACAAAGGGAAGGGACCGGTCGCCACTGTACTCGTGAGGGAAGGCACTCTCAAACTTGGCGATCCGTTCGTAGCCGGCGTCCACTATGGCAAAGTGCGGGCTATGCTCGACCACGAAGGAAGTAACGTATCGGAAGCCGGACCGGCCACGCCTGTAGAAGTTCACGGGTTTTCCGGAGTTCCCGAAGCGGGTGAAGACTTCGTGGTCGTGGACGAAGACCGGATTGCCCGACAAATCGGCGAGCAGAGGTATCAAAAGCAGCGCCAGCGCGAAATCGGCGCACCCGGTCCTGTATCGATGGAAGAATTGCTCGCTCGCATGCAAGAGCGCGAAACAAAGGATCTCAATCTCATCCTCAAGGCCGACGTTCAGGGTTCCGTAGAAGCGCTCAAGGAGGCCGTACTCGGCCTGTCCACGTCGGAAGTGCATGTGAAAGTGATCCACGAAGGCGTGGGAGCCGTAACCGAGTCGGACGTGATGCTCGCCAGCGCCTCGAATGCCTTGATCGTCGGCTTCAACGTCCGTCCGAGCCTCAAAGCGTCGCAACTCGCCGAGGAGCGCCATGTGGACGTGCGGCTCTACAGTGTAATCTACGAGGTGCTCGAGGACGTACAGAAAGCCACCGCAAACCTCCTGACTCCAGTCGAGAAGGAGACGGTGCAGGGACGGGCGGAAGTCCGGGTACTTTTCAGCGTTCCGAAAATCGGAAACATCGCCGGATGCCTCGTCGTTTCCGGCAAGGTAACCCGGTCGGCTCCTGTACGGCTTCTGCGTGATAACGTGCTCATTTGGGAGGGCCGGATAACTTCCATGAAACGCTTCAAGGACGACATCAAGGAAGCGCTCGAGGGATATGAGTGCGGCATTGCCCTGGAGAACTACAAAGATGTAAAGGTTGGCGATGTCATTGAGTCCTACATCGTGGAGTTGGAGGCCCCGAAGGTCGCTTAGGGCTTGTCACCTAATAACCCTTACATCTTGGCCTATGACAGAAGTAATTGACGTCATTCCGGCGAACGCCGGAATCCAGGATTTTCTGGACCCCGACTTTCGTCGGGGTGACGGGTTTATCTTGCGACAGACCTTTAGCCCGGTTGCCGGGCGGTCAAGCGCGAGCCAGCAATTGGCCGGGCCCCCCTATCCGTGTAGAGCGTCGCCGAGGGGGGCGTGTATGGCATATCCGGAGGGATAGATGGTAGTGGGCGTCGGCATGGTCGACCTCATGATTCACAGTTCCGGCTCGCTCAAGTCCAAGCGGCACGTGGTCAAGAGCATTCTTGGACGAGTGCGCGCCAAATTCGACCTCTCCATAGCGGAGGTGGATGACCACGATAAATGGCAGAAATGCAGGATTGGATTTGCCGTGGTCAGCAATGATGGAACCCATGTACACCAGATGCTCGAATCCATTTTGAATTACGTCGAGGACCTCAATCTGGCGGAAGTGGTCGACTCCAGCATCGAGATCGTCCACTATTGACCGGTGCGTTGGTAACAAACCCAGTGGATCTCCCATGAGCAAATTCAGAAAAGACCGCGTGGCGGAACTGATCCGCGAGGCAATCTCCGATATTATTCGTTTGAAGATCAAAGACCCGCGCGTTTCCGGCGTCACCATTACCGAGGTGCGTCTGACTCCCGACTTGAAGTCTGCACGCGTCTTCTTCTCGAGCATGAGCGATGGAATGGGTGAACTCCACAAGAAGGGCCTGGAAGCGGCGACCGGCTTCATACGCCACCAGCTCGGCGCTGAACTCGACCTGCGCTACATTCCTACTCTCGCCTTCGTGTACGACACCTCGTTCGACAACTTCGACCGGATCAACCGCATACTCCAGACGCTGGACGTGACCGAGAGCGCCGATGATTCGACAGATCGCACAGATACTCCGGAACGATGACCGCTTTCTCGTCGTAACTCACGTGAATCCTGACGGAGACGCGGTAGGCTCGCAACTGGGGATGTTCCTGGCCCTCACGGAAATGGGCAAGACAGCGTGGGCCTTGGCAACCGAACGTCCGCCGGACACTTATGACTTCCTTGGTGCAGGCCGCCTCGTGCTCACCGACCCGGCGAGAATCGACGGCGAGCCGCTCTGGATTATTTCGGTAGATGCGGCAGAAGCCCACAGAATCTCCGGTGATATTAGTCGCTTTAGTTCCCAAACTCGACTCATCAACATTGACCACCATGTTTCCAATCCACGTTTTGGAGACATGAATCTTGTAATTCCCGAAGCTACGTCCTCCGCTGAACTCGTTCACCGCGTGCTCAAGGAAGCGGGCTATAAGCCCTCAAAGACCGTGGCAAAATGCCTGTTCACGGGAATACTCACCGACACCGGCTGCTTTCGGTTTGCCGGAGTGAACAGCCGTACGCTCTTGATAGCTGCGGACTTGCTCGACACTGGATTCGACCCTTCTGAGGTTACCATTCCGTTGTATGAGGAATACCCTCTCACGCGCCTCCACCTGGAGCGGCTTATGCTCGAGCGAATCGAAGTGCACCTCCAGGGCCGGTTAGTCATGAGTACGCTGTTGAGTGAAGATTTCACTGCGCTCGGGGCCAAGATTTCCGAGACCGAGGATCTCGTCAACCGTCTGCGAGAGATCAAGGGCGTCGAGGTGGGGGTGCTCGTCACTGCCCTGCCCGACGGAATGACCAGAGTGAGCCTCCGGTCCAAGGGATTGGTGAACGTTTCTGACGTGGCGAGCGATTTCGGCGGGGGAGGCCATCGCCGCGCTGCCGGCATCCGGACAGATCTTACCCCAACCAAAGTGAAGGAAAAACTCGTTGCCGCTATCGGCCGTGTGCTCACCGACTCACAGTCTGAGACCGCATTACCTACTCACAATTAATTCCATAACCGTAAGTTATGCCAAATCTATCATGGCCATTGTTGACATACATGCTATCAGTGCGGTATAATTAGTCTAAGTTCTGAACTTCGCTTCAAAGAGAAAAGGATGCTACCCATGACCCGCACTACTCTGACTCTTATCATTGCTGCAGGCGCGATGGTTTGTCTCTTTGCCGCCGGCCCCGTCCTAGCCGGATCGCCGCCGCCTCAGGCACCGGCCACAGTGTCGTGGATTCCTCATGGGTATGGGGTCAACATGCCGACGGACAACACGATCCGCACGCGCGAAAAGAACATTTACGGGTTCCGCTCGGTCCCGTGCCACGCTGCCGCGTGGGCGGAACCCATGTGGGGATGGGACGTGAACGGGTTCTATCGCGGCCCGCAACAGCCCGAAATTGACCCGGTGATGTGCCAGCTTCCCATAGGATTGATCTACCCTGAGCAGGGGCCGAACCCTCCGCCGCCATTCGGGATGGGCCGCGGAGTCCGCAAGTAGTGAGTCAGCAAGGCCGTTCGCACTACTACGTTCGATGCACCAGGTGAAAGCTGTGCGCGAATGCAAGGTTCGGGTGATCGGGCGCCACCCGGACCTCAAATCCATATAGACCAGTGTGGTTGAGGGGGATGAAGCCGGAAAAGACCACGGGGCCGCCTTCGTGAGAGTTGGCTTCGTCGGGTTCCAGCCGCGTGAAACGGCGCTCCTTGAAGTTGTCCCACAAGTCCACGGGGCCGTGTAGCACCTCTACGCGCAGTTCGACCGGATGATGGCCCGCGGTGTCCACCGTCACGAAGACCTCAACCTCTTTTCCCTTGACCGCGTTGTCCTCATTGCCCACCTCCACGTTCGTGATTGAAATTCGCGCCCAGTCCTCTCTCATGCGTTTCTTCCATGCGACCATTTCCCGGAGTACCTGGAATTGGTTCTCTCTGAGCTGGTCGCTGTTTTGCGCTTGGGGCACGTAAAAGCGGTGGATGTAGTCAGAGACCATTCGATGGGAGTTAAAGATCGGGCAAATACTTCCGATCGACCGCTTCATCATCCTGATCCACTCCCTCGGCATGTCGTCCACCCCTCGTTCGTAAAACAGGGGCGCGACGCTCTCTTCGAGCAGGTCATAAAGCGCTAGGCTCTCAATGGTGTCTTGCCCGGCCGGGTCGGTGTATTCCTCTCCCCAGCCGATAGCCCACCCGTTATCACCAAGGTATCCCTCGTCCCACCACCCATCGAGGATGCTCAGATTCAACGCGCCGTTAGCCGCTGCCTTCATGCCGGAGGTGCCGCACGCCTCGAGAGGTCTTCTGGGGGTGTTGAGCCACACATCGGCGCCTTGGACCATGTAGCGCGCGATATTGATGTCATAGTCTTCCAGGAAGACGAGCCGGTCGCGAAAGGGCTCTGTCCCGGCCAGTTCCACGATGGTCTTGATGAGGTCCTTTCCGAAGTTATCGGCGGGGTGAGCTTTTCCCGCAAAGATGAGTTGGACCGGTCGGTCGGTTCGATTGAGGATCCTGCCGAGACGCTCAAGTTCCCGGAACAACAGCGTTGCCCGCTTGTACGTGGCGAAGCGGCGAGCGAAACAAATGGTGAGTGCTTCCGGATCGAGCACCTCCTGGGCATACGCTGCGACCGCTGCAGACGCTCCGCGTCGGTGGAGCTGCCGGGCGAGGCGCCTGCGAGCAAACTGAACCAGTCGCGTACGGCATCGTTCGTGAGTGCGCCAAAGTTCCGTATCCGGTACAGTCTGGATGCGGCGCCAGACCTTTTCATTGTCCGGGTCTTCGTTCCAGCCCGGGCCCAGGTACCGATCGTACAATGCGGCCATATCTCGCGAGATGTACGACGGAATGTGAACGCCGTTGGTAATCGGCGTGATGGGCACGTCTTCGTTGTGGGTCTGCGGCCATATCTCGCGCCACATCGTCCGCGTGACGCGTGCATGCAGTCGGCTCACGCCATTGGCTCGCGCGCTGAGCCTGAGTCCGACGACCGGCATGCAAAAGCCTTCTCCTCGGTCTGCCGGATTCCTGCGGCCAAGCCCCATCAGGGTCTCGAAGTCCATTCCGAGGCGTTTGGCCAAATCTCCGAAATACTTTTCCATGAGGCCGCGGTCGAAGACGTCGTTGCCGGCCGGCACCGGAGTGTGGATCGTAAGAACGCTTTGGCTGGTAACCATCTCGCGGGCTTCTTGCAGACTGAGACCCATCTCTTCTACGTAACGACGGACTCGTTCCAAGAGGACAAATGCCGCATGTCCTTCGTTGAGATGGTGCACGGTGGGTTCGATACCGAGCGCCGCCAACGCTCGGCAGCCGCCCATACCGAGGAGAATCTCCTGCCGGATGCGCATCTCCATGTCACCGCCATAGAGACGCGCGGTGATGGCGCGCATCGGAGGCGGATTCTCGGGAATGTCCGTATCGAGCAGATAGAGAGGGACTCTGCCGACACTTACTTTCAGGATCCGCGCCCAAAGGGTGTCGCCCGCAAGATCGACCGACACGCGCATTGGTTGACCGTTGTCGTCGCTGAGTTTTTCAATCGGGAGCGTATCCAGTTCGAGGCGATTAAAGATCTCTTCCTGCCAGCCGGAGGCGGAGAGGCGCTGGGAGAAGTATCCATCCTGATACATCAATCCTACGGCAACCAGCGGCAGGTTAAGGTCACTGGCGGACTTGAGATGGTCTCCAGCGAGGAGTCCAAGCCCGCCGGAGTAAATCGGCAGGCATTCGGCGAGCCCGAACTCGAGAGAAAAATAGGCAGTGGTGAAATCGATCGGCTTAGGAAGGTTATAGTCATACGCCCTTTCGCGCTGCACATATGATCGAAACCGCTGACAAACCTTCTCTGCGTGGGACAGGTATACGTCGTCCTCGAGCACTTGGTTGAGTCTGCTACGGGATAGACGGATAAGCACCTGCTGAGGGTTGTGACTCGTCTCTCGCCACAAACGCTCGTCGAGGTGGTCAAACAGCTCCACTGCTTCCGTGTGCCAGGAGAACCATAGGTTCGAGGCTATTTCACGAAGGTTTTCCAATCCTCCCTTCATGGGGGGAACTACTACATATTTTCTCAGACTCATTAGCACCTCTGTGTCACGCAATCCGAAGGGGGAAAGACTCCGTCGGTGGCCGACTCTTTGAAACGTATCTTACGAGAATTGTTGAGGTCAATAATAACATAGTGGGTGACGGATGATTTATCCCGCTGAAAGAGTTGACTTCAGCAGCCGGTATGAGTAAGCATGTCAAAGTGCGCGAGGTGTACCGGTGGGCGTAGCCGACGGGACCTCTTCATGCGATGCGATGGTAATCCCCCACGCGTCGATGCCCCGGCCTGACCGGGATGGAGTATGGCTTCCGTCCGTCATGTCAATCAACTCCCCGGGGATTTGAGCACCGACCTTATCCCCCAAGAATGAGGAAGAGGAAGAGCTATGGCCAAATCCGAAGCGTTGAAAGACAAACTGATCCTGGCGGTGGATGACGAAGAGGACGTGCTGGATATCATTGAGGAGGAACTCTCCGAGTCAGCGGATTGCACGCTGCACAAGGCCATGACCTTCGAACGCGCGCAACAGTACCTGATTTCGTATACGTACGACTTGGTGATTCTCGACATCATGGGAGTGCGCGGGTTTGACCTTCTGCAAATTGCGCACAACGCGGGTTTTCCGGTTGTGATGCTTACTGCACACGCATTTACACCCGAAGCGCTGAAGAAATCCATCGAATTGGGCGCCAGAGCCTATCTGCCGAAGGAAAAACTCGGCTCGCTCGCTCCATTCCTGGAGGACGTGCTGAAACTGAGCTATACTTCGGCGTGGAAGAAGGCCCTCGATCAGGTGGCGAGCCTGTTCAACAAGAAGTACGGTTCGGATTGGCGCAAAACCGAGGGCGAATTCTGGGATGAGTTCGAGAAGAAGTTGTCCATCGACGAAGGCGCCATCATTCGATAGCGCTCCGCTGCATTCGCATTAGGCGGCATGTGGCGCGATCGGGCGTACGGCGAGGCCATCTGAGAACGCCAAGCCGGAATTCCGTTCCGCTATGCCGCGTCGCGCGAGTGCGGCGTACTTGTCTCTGCAAACGAGGAGGGTTTTCTTTATGGATGTGGTCATAGTCTCTGCCTGTCGCACGGCTATCGGTACTTTCGGCGGCACCCTGCGCGATGTTCATGCCTCAAGGATCGCGAGTGCAGCCATGAAGGGCGCAATCGACCGCGCAGGCATTCCTTCGGATATCATCGACGATGTCCGCTTCGGTTGTTGCAACAACCCCGTCGATGCGATGAACGTCACGCGCATCGGCGCTCTCATGGCCGGCGTACCAGAAACCGTCCCGGCCGCGACAGTTAACAGAGTCTGCATCTCCGGTATGGAGGCCACCCTCTCGGGCGCCGCGATGATCAAGGCTGGTGCGGCCGATATCATTCTCTCCGGCGGCGTAGAGCATATGTCCGGCGTCCCGTATACCATTGAGAAGGCGCGCTGGGGCGCCCGCATGGGACACGACTCCATCACTGATGCGCTGATCACCGGGCTCCACTGCGGCTCCCATCTGCTCCCATACCCCGACGACGGGCCCATCGTGGAATTTCGGGGCAAACCGTACATCATGGGGCACACGGCGGAATTCGTGGCGCACAAACTTGGCATTACTCGAAAGGATCAGGACGAAGTGGCGCTGCGCAGCCACAACAACGTTGAGCGCGCCACCCAGGATGGGGCCTTCAGAGACGAAATCGTGCCTATTCTCGTACCCCAGAAGAAGGGTGACCCGAAGGCTTTCGACAAGGACGAACACTTCCGGGCCGGGCTCACCCCCGAGGCGCTTGCCAAGCTGCCGCCCGCCTTCATACCGAAGACAGGCACAGTGACTGCGGGAAATTCCAGCGGAATTAACGACGGTGCGTCAGCGCTCGTTCTCATGTCCGACGCGAAGGCAAAGGAACTGGGACTCAAGCCTTTGGCGCGAATCAAAGCCGTCGGTTTGGGCGCATGTCACCCTACGATTATGGGGCTGAGCCCTGTTCCAGCCGTGCACCATCTACTCAAACGCTCCGGCATGGCCCTCTCCGACTTCGAACTAATCGAGGTCAACGAGGCATTCGCCGCCCAATATATCGGCTGCGAGCGTGAACTTGGACTCAACCGGGAGATCACCAATATCAACGGCTCGGGCATCGGACTCGGCCACCCCGTGGGATCGACCGGGGCGCGACTGATCGTTACGCTTATTTACGCACTCAAGCACAAGGGTAAGAGCTTGGGACTCGCCACCCTCTGTGGGGGCGGCGGCGTATCGATGGCGTGCGCGATCGAACTCGTCTGAAAGCAAAGTTGAAGGCTAAGAAGCTCAGCGAACGACAAGAATTCCATGGGATGGCATCTGGGGCTCGGCCCCGGATGGGTTCGTTGCCTTTACCCGGAAGCCCGTGCGCGACTGTAGGAGCGTCCCGCGCCAAACGCGGGATGCGCCCTCCTGTCGAGGGTCGACACGCGGAAGTGCCGTCACGCGTCACCCATGCCGGTCACTTCCGTGCACGGTCCGATCCTCCCCATTTGTGGCAACGAGATTCTTGTAGGAATCGGTTCGCGACGGAATAGGATTGTCGCGGAGCAACCTCGCGAAAGGGAATTGCCTCTTCGCCCGCGCAGTCCTAATAGAACTAATAGAGGCTACACACCAACGGTGTCCGAAGAGAAGAGCATAAAAAAGGTAAGCGCCAAGGCGATCATGGCAGATCTCAAGGCGGATATGTCTGACAGCCAGCTCATGGAAAAGTACGGCCTGTCTTTCCAGGGGCTTCAGGACCTGTTCGCAAAGTTGATTCATGCGAAATTGGCCACAGAAACTTATTTCCAGAAGAGAGCCATGAAGCAAGCAGCGCGGCCCGTCGAGAAAGAGGCGGGGTCCACCTGTCCTTATTGCGGATATCAGGCAACGCAGAGTTTCACCCACTGCCCCCGTTGTAAACAGGATATCTCCGAGTGGCTCGACACAGTCGAACTCACCAAGATCCTGTCCTTTGAATGATGTGCTCCTGAGCGATTGATCTACCTGCGATTCCCGCTGCCTCTACTGCCACCGTAACGACACGACGACGAGCCTAACCACCAGAAGGCCCAGGAGTGCCGCCGCCACGACTCCGAACACCCAGTGAATGTACTGTCCGAATTCCCGCAGTCGGCCGCGTAGCGTCCCCGAGCTTCCATTCTCGCGATCTCTCAGCACGAGACGCTCCACCAGCACCCATAATGTCAGGACCACGATGAATAGTGTAAGGTATCTCATCATGTCGTAACGATTCTCGCTCCTGCAAAACTCCGGGCGGTTCCGAGCGCTGGGTTTGGCCGAGAGTTCCGGAAGATCTGCCGCGTTCCGAGTTCGCTCTTTCTCAGCGAACTCGAGACCAGCGGCAACCTATTATCCCATGCGCCCCGTCGTCACGGCAAGAGAAGGCCACATGCACCCGGCAATTGTTCAGCTATGCGGGGGTCTAAAGTGAGAAGGAAGGAAATCGATCACCACGGAGTTCGCGGAAATCGCGGAGTGTAGGGGCGCATCCCGCGTTCCGCGCGGGACCCCCCCTCGTCTCTGCGCACTCTGCGTCCTCCGCGCTGAGACGAAATTCTTCTTCCCCCCCCCCCCGAGTAACTGAATGCATACACGCACCAGTTGCTGAATTGGCCAAAATGGGCTACCCTACCCGCACATGGAGCGAACAAATCGCGCGCTCCTTCGGACTGATAACCGGTGAATCACCATGGACATAGCATTCCACAAAATGCACGGCACGCTCAACGATTTCGTGGTCTTCTACGATCCCGATGCCAGAGTCAACCTCTCGCCCCAACAGATCGCCGCGATCTGCCATCGCCGAGCGGGCGTCGGAGCGGACGGCGTAATCGCGGTAAGGCCTTCCGATACCGCTGATTTCTTCATGGATTACATCAACGCGGACGGATCGCCGGCCGAGATGTGCGGCAACGGGATCCGATGCCTCGCCAAGTACGTGTACGACACCGGCCTCACCGAGAAGACGAAATTGCCCGTGGAGACCCGGGCCGGAATCAAATTCGTTGAGCTGATCGCGGGCGACGACGGATTTGTGGACCGTGTACGCATCGACATGGGCGCGCCGATGTTCGACCCTGCGTCGATACCGGTCACGATCCAAACCGACGGCAGCCCCATTTCGGACTACGCCGTGGAAGCGAAGGACCGCATCTTCCACGCGACCATTCTTTCCATGGGCAACCCGCACTGCGTCATCTTCCAGGATGGCGATATAGAAGACCTCCCGCGCACCTACGGTCCGACCATCGAGACGCACGCGCTTTTCCCAAAGAAGACCAACGTCGAGTTCGTTCGCGTCCTCGATCGGGGCCGAATTGTCATGCGTGTGTGGGAGCGCGGCAGCGGAGAAACGTACGCATGTGGTACTGGAGCTTGTGCGAGCGCAGTGGCCGCTCGGCTTCGGGGAGCTGTGGACGAGGAGTGCGTGGTAGAGCTGCTCGGAGGAATCCTTGAAGTAAGCTGGAAAGGCAATACATATCCCGTAATTATGACAGGAAACTCCACAAAATCATATGAAGGCATTTTAACTATTTGATTCTACGTCTTAAAAAACTTGACATTGCGGTGAGCCTCCTCTAAGGTCCTTCCCGCGGCATGTCGCCGTGCCGCGCGAATGACGCCTCCACTTGCTATGGCCCTGCGGCGTACTCGTTGCGGCTCGGCACCCTTCGGCAGGGCGAACACCGTTACAGGAGAGCCTCGCACATGACGGTTACCAGGTCCAAGGCTGGATTCACCATCGTCGAGATGATCATAGCGATGAGCATCATTTGCGTTCTCGTCGCAATCTATTACTTCATGGTCGATTCGTACAAGGACCGGCGCATGGGAGAGCTCGCGGCGAAGGTGCTCATGCAGGCTCAACGAGCCGAAGAAGAGTACTTCGCCAAAGAGCATCGTTACTTTGACGCGGAGGTCTCAGGGAACGGCGGTGAGACGTTCCTCACTACTCCCGGGGGTGCGCGAACCAACCTTCGGGTGCCGTCCAACGTGATCCTGAGCCTCAAGACGCGAGGCAGCGAGAATTTCGTCGGCTACGCTTTTTACACAGGCAGCAAGGTAATCCACCGGTACGATTCCAAGACCGGCAAGATTACCACAGCGAACCGCGTTCAGGATGAAACGGGTTGACACGGACGCGCGACGAAAGTGTTCAGCGAAATCCCGATCGTAACCGAATGGATGCTCGTTGGAGCGTTGCGCACTTGACGGCGAATTACGATGAAAACAGATCTGGCGTCGGCGTTCAGACGAAATGAGATTTACCTGGTGGCCGCGATCATTGCCGTTGTCTTTGTCGCGGCTATGGCGGTGGTGGGATGGCTACTCAAGAGTTCCATCAGCGCGGTGTCGTACGAGGCGCTTTCGCGGGACGACCTTAAGAATGTCTTCGCGACCGCCTACCTCCGCCACCGGGAAGACGACGGCAAGCCCTACCTCAAGGTGGAACTCCATAATGGTACTCTGTGGTGGATCCGTAAGATCACGTTTCAATTTGAGGATGAACCGTACACCCTGAGCGACGCACAGGCATTCCGGCCGCTCCATTCCGGCGCCGTGCGGTGTCCATTGCGAAAGGATCCCGTGCCCTCCGACACAAGGGAATACACTCTCTCCATTGGGGAGGCGTACGGTTACCCCCCTGCTGCGATCCAGTGGAATAGAAGTGTCGGAAAGATCGCTCGCGACGCGCGGTCTTCCGGTCGCTCCACCGAATGAATGCCCCAACCGCGTGCGCTCAGTGCTCTTTGGCGCAAATGCGGTCACGTATTCCGGACAGCATTGGTGGGACAGGCATCTTGCCTGTCATTCTGTTGTGGACAGGCAAGATGCCTGTCCCACCAATCAGTGATTTGGCCCCTTTTCTCATTATTCTCAGCCGAGGGCGCGCTACCGTAGTTGTGAAACGAAGCACCTACTCTTCCTTTTTCTCCGAGCGCACGGCGCGATCCATGAGATCCTTCAGATTATAGGCACGGACCTGACTCTTCGAACTGAGGAATGAGAGCCAGTCGGTCTTTTGCCGCTCTACGGCGATGAGCGCCGGCCCGGAGATCATCGGTAGCGTATCTACGGTGAAATCGGTAATCATCCCCTGTATTTTCGGGCTGCTCCACTTCTGTTCGAGCGCGTCGCCATTCCATGCCAGACCGACGACCTGCCCGTCTTCGAGCATCTTGAAGCGGCCGAGCATGCGCATGGTCTTGCTGTGGTGTGTGATAGCCAGGATTTCGTACGGGCCCCTACCACCCAAATTCAAGGCCATGATCCGCGGCCGATAATAGTCCCTGTCCTCATTGTCGGTGGCCATAGGACTGCCGGCCTGCCTTTCCGACCCCGACTGCCGCAGTATCACATCCGAACCGCCGTAGTATTCCTTCGAAATGAAGAATCGCTTGCCGGAAGGATGGTACAGGCGGAGATGATCATTCCGGTCGTACACGGCAACGGCAGGTTGACGCTTCCCTTCGAAGTCACCAATACAGAAGCCGAAGATCGGGATCTTCAGCGGTATGCCGAACCGACCCGCGTCACGGAGTTCGTCGCCCTTGTCCTCAAGCCTGACGATGGGCCCGTCATAGGTCCTGTCCATCCCTTTTTGTTGCCCGAGCAAAATCGGCCCTTTGGATGGATACTGAATGATCCTCAGGTAGTACGGAATATTCTTGATCACAGGAGTCAATGCTCCGTTGCGGTACTCCAGCACAAACGACGACAACGCCGAGCGATTCTGTGCGGTGACATAGATGCGCGCCGGTCCTTGCTTGCGAATCCTTGCCACATCGACGCTCTTGAGTTCGAACGGTGAAGCGTCATAAGTAGCGAGACGAGTCATCTCACGGCCATTCAGGCTGTACACGTACACCGCAGAAGGATCGATCAACACAATTTGCTTCTCCGCGGTGCCCGTCACCTCGCCGATCCCCATCCCTATGGCCAGGAGATCCAACACGGAGCTGCGCCATGTCCTGTCCTCACCTCCGCGGTCTTTTCCGGCCTCAGCCGGGCGATTCCATCGCATCGTCGTCCGAACGGAATCGGCCTTAGACTGCAAACCAGCGGCGGAAGCGATGGCGTTCGACCTATCCGCCGGCCGGCCGTCGGCGTGGACGTCTCCCGTTCGCACTGCCGGCGACAGGGCCTCACCCTGTGCAGCAATCACGGTGCAGGGTGCGGCCAGGACTAGCGCAATCATGAATGGTACCACGCGGTGCATGCGGCTCACCTCTAGGGCGAAGAGCGTCCCTCAGCCCCTCGGTCGGTTTTGGACTGGCAACGCATAGCATTTCCTACGGAAAAAGGGAAGGCGCGCGCGAACACACAGTTCCGCGCCTTACGGATCAGAGGAAGGCGAAAAGCGGTCACTAATCAGATAAAATACATGTACTGATGGTCGAGCTCCCTGGCCACACCTTGCTTGCGGGCCAGCGAGCACAAGTCCGCAACGGAGACGGAACCGAAATAGTCGATGAGGAGTCGCTGAGTCTCCTCCCAGACATGACGGGTAATGCACCCGTCTTGAATGTCGCACGAATGCTTGCCGGGGCTCTCATCGGCCAGGCAGCGCACCGGCACGATCGGTCCCTGAGCGGCGTTGATGATGTCGCCCACACTAATGTCCGATGGATCCCTGGCAAGCATGTAGCCGCCGCGCGGCCCTCGCCGGCTCTTTAACAGCCCAGCCTTGAGAAGCTTGTTGAATATCTGCTCGAGGTATCTCTGTGAAATGTCTTGACGCCTTGCCACGTCTTTGATCTGCGTGGGTTGGCCGCCGCCGTGATAGGCCACGTCGAAGACCGCTCTCACGCCATATCGGCTTGTGGTCGTTATCCGCATGTGTGTTCCTCAAAAAAAAAGACTAGAGCGATGAACAATATTCGGCAATGTTTGTACGTAACTTTACTACATATGTCAAGAAAATTGCTCGCCCCTGCCGGAAAACCTCTCGGCATTTGCCGCGTTGGGCAGCGGAATCGGCGCCCGGTTGGCTTAAGGCTTGCTCGCGACAGCGGCATCAGTTCGGCCGCGACCAGCCACCGACAACCTGCGCAGCACGACGTAGAACACGGGAGTCAGAAGAAGTCCGAACAGGGTCACCCCAAGCATACCGCTGAAGACCGCGGTGCCGACCACCTGGCGCATCTCAGACCCCGGGCCTCGTGCGATCACCAGCGGAATCACGCCTAGTATGAATGCAAACGACGTCATCAGGATGGGACGCAGCCGGAGGCGACAGGCTTCCACTACCGCCGCAAACCGGTCCTTCCCCTTGTCTTCCGCTGCTTTGGCAAATTGAACGATGAGAATTGCATTTTTGCACGCCAGCGCCACCAGCACCAGGAATCCAATCTGAGTCAGGATGTTGTTTTCCATCCCGCGGAACCAGATGCCGGCAAGTGCGCAAAGCAAAGACATGGGCACGATCAGTATCACCGCCAACGGCAGCGACCAGCTTTCGTACTGGGCCGAAAGCGTGAGGAAAGCGAAAAGCACGCACAGCGGTAGTATATAAATAGCGATGTTTCCCGCGAGCTTCTGCTGAAACGCGAGATCGGTCCATTCGAAAGCCAGGCCCGTCGACAAAGCTCCGTTTGCCAGCTCTTCCATTCTTCCGAGTGCCTGACCGGAACTGAAACCGGGTCGAATGTCACCGTTGACATCGGCCGAGGGGTACAGATTGTAGCGAATAACTCTATCCGGCCCGGTCTTTTCACGGATTTCGGCGATGGAACCGAGTGGAACAACGGCCCCGTTGGAACTGCGAGTCTTTAATCGAGGAATCTCGACCGCGTCACTGCGGTATCCCGTTTCAGCCTGGGCGGTGACTCGATAGGTTCTACCCAATATATTGAAATCATTTATATAGAGTGAACCGAGGTAGACCTGGAGCGTGTCGAACACATTTTCGAGGGGAACGTCCAGCATCCGCGCTTTCACGCGGTCGATATCAACGTAAAGCTGCGGAGTGTTCGAGCGAAATGTCGAGAAGACTTGCACAAGCTCAGGTTGCTGATTTGCGGACGCAACAAGATCGTCCACCGCGCTCTGCAAAGCCATCACACCCACGCCTTCGCGGTCTTGCACCTGCATCTTGTAGCCTCCCCCCGTTCCGATTCCTCTCACTGGAGGCGGCGGAATGACCACGATGAACGCATCTTGGATTTTCGACAGCTTCTTGCGAAGGTCCGCCACGATCACCGGCATGGACAGCCCCTTCCCTGCGCGCTCAAAAGGGTCCTCCAGGCGCGTGAAGACAGCCCCTGCATTGGAGCTGTTGGTTCGGGTAGCTCCGGAAAAGCCGGCGAAGGAGACGACTCCCGAGATTCCCGGTGTATCGAGCGCCGTCTCGGCCACGCGGCGGACTACGTCATCGGTGCGGCTCAAGGATGCACTGTCGGGAAGTTGTATGCTGACAATGAGGTACCCCTGGTCCTGCTGAGGAATGAATCCCGCGGGCACGCGCTGGAAAGACCAGTACGTGAGCACCATCAGGCCGGCGTACACTGCCAGAGCTACCGCGGTGGACCGGATAATCCGTGCAACGATCCGACCATAGACGTTTCTCGAAGACAAAAAGATGGAATTGAACCCTCTGAAAAACCAACCGAGCAATTTGTCTCCAATGTCGTACAACCGTCCTCGGGTCGCTTCTTTCGGGCGCAACAACAGCGCGCACATAGCTGGACTAATCGTGAGTGAGACGATCAGGGATATCATCGTTGACACCGAGAGGGTCAGGGCAAATTGCCGGTAGAATTGACCGCTTATCCCGCCCAAGAACGCTGTGGGCACGAACACCGCTACCAGGACGAGCGCCGTTGAAATCAATGCGGACGCGACTTCGTCCATCGCTTGGTGTGTTGCTTCTCTTGACGGCAAGCCTTCTTCGATGTTGCGTTCGACGTTTTCCACAACCACGATGGCGTCATCCACCACGATGCCGATTGCCAGCACGAGGCCGAAGAGCGACAGGTTGTTCAAAGAGAAACCGAACGCCAACATCATCGCGAACGTTCCGATGAGAGACACCGGGATTGCCACGAGAGGAATGACCGTAGCTCGCCAGTTCTGCAGGAATAGGAAAATGACAAGGCTGACCAGAAGACTGGCTTCGATCAGCGTCCTATAGACCGCTTGAATGGACTGCTCCACGAAGACCGTTGGATTGTACACGACTCGGTACTGCAGGCCTTGAGGGAACCCAAGGCTCAGCTTCTCCACGGTCTTCAGAACTTGATTCGCGGTCGCAATGGCATTGGTCCCGGGACGCTGGAAAATGAGCATCGCTACCGCCGTCCGGCCATCGAGATAGCTGTTCACACCGTAGTCTCGGGCACCCAGTTCCACGCGCGCCACGTCCCCAACCCGCACGAGCCGTCCTTCACTCCCGGACTTCACGACGACGTCCGCGAACTCCTGGGGTTCGCGCAGGCGACCTTGCGTGCTGACGGGAAGTTGAAAAGCCGTCCCCGGTCTCATCGGAGGCTGCCCGATGACACCGGCGGCAACTTGAATATTCTGCGCCCGCAGAGCGCGCACGACATCTCCGGCAGTTAGATCGAGTTCGGCGAGCTTGTCCGGTTCCAGCCAGATGCGCATGGCGTATTCGCGAGCACCGAACAGAGTCACCTCACCGACCCCCTCGAGGCGCGAGAGCACGTCACGGATATGCAGGTATGCGTAATTCCCGATGTAAACCTGATCCAGCGAGTCGTCCGGTGAAATGAGATGCACGACGAGCAGGAGATCGGGTGAGCTCTTGACCGTGGTAACACCGATGCGCCGGACATCTTCCGGTAACCGAGGCTCGGCAATAGCAACTCGGTTTTGTACCAATACTTGAGCCGTATCCAGGTTGGTTCCCAGCTTGAAGGTTACGGTGAGTCTCATTTCGCCGTCAGACATCGACTGAGACTCCATGTAGATCATGTCTTCGACACCGTTGATCTCCTGTTCCAACGGTGTGGCAACCGTCTCCGCGATCACTTCGGGGGTCGCTCCGGGGTAGCTGGTTCTGACAACGATCGTTGGCGGGACCACATCGGGATATTGCGCGGCGGGTAGCCGAAAATACGAGATAGCGCCCACGAGTACGATCACGATGGAGACCACCGTCGCAAATATCGGGCGGTCGATGAAGAAATGAGGCAGTCTCATCTTTCTTCCCTGATCAGCACGCTATCGTGCATCGAGATCATCCCTCCGGATGGAAAGACCGGCTCGTACCTTGCCCGTTCAGAAGAGCTTCGTATTCGTCAGGGACCCAATCCTTCTTCTGCACCGCAATCTTCCCTTCTTCGGGCTCCACCGTAACTCCCGGCCGCACGCGCTGGATTCCGCTGATAACGACTCGTTCTTTCGGTTGCAGGCCGCTTCGAATCACGCGAAGCCCTTCCTCCAGTGGGCCGACTTCCACAAGGCACCGATCGACAACATTCTCGTCATTGATGACGTACACGAACTTCCTTGTCTGATCGGTGCCTATAGCCTCGTCAGGCACAAGGAGGCCCTTGAGTATGTCGCTTCCCGGAACGCGCACGCGAGCAAACATGCCGGGCGTCAGCATGAGGTCCGAGTTCGGGAAGACACCCCGCGCACGCATAGTTCCGGTGTTTGCGTCGATGCGATTGTCGACGAAATCAATTTGGCCTTTGTGGGGGAATCCCTTCTCGTCGGCCAGGCCGAGGTAGAGAGGAATCCGCGCCTCCGGGGTGTTGGGCCGGCGCCCCTCTTGGGCCAATCGGACGTATTTGAGATACGTGCGCTCATCAGTGTCGAAGTAGCAATATATGGGGTCCAGCGACACCACAGTGGTCAAGAGTGTCGCCTGCGCCACGCCACCATTGACGAGATTCCCCTGGGTGACAAAAAGACGGCTGATCTTTCCGGCTATGGGAGAGGTCACATGAGTGAATTCTACATTCAGACGCGCCGCTTCCACTGCAGCGGTAGTCGCACGGAGATCTGCGGCCGCCTGCCTCTCTTCGCCTGCGCGCTCGTCGTAAGAATCTTGAGACGTCGAACCGCTTTCCAGCAGCTGCCGTGATCGCTTGAGCCGAAGTGCGGCGAGTTGATGTCTGGCTTCCGCTCTCGCACGCTCTCCCTCCGCGCGCTCCAATTCCGCAACGAAGGGGCGAGGATCGATGACAAACAGCAGATCTCCTTTCTTGACTACGGCTCCTTCTTGAAAGTGGACTGATTCGAGGTACCCGCTGACACGGGCGCGGACTTCAACGGTTTCGACGGAATCGAGTCGTCCCGTGAATTGATCCCATTCGATCATTTCCGTCTTGAGCGGGAGTCCGACCGTCACCTTCGGGAGGCTAGGTTGCGCGGCCGGCTGAGGTCGCTCACAGCCGACGGCAAACACTAACACGAGAGAAAGAATGGCGAGCCGGAAGAGCATGACCGACCCGCCGTGGTTTTTCGGTATGGAGGTATTCCGGATCATCATGCGACGTACCCACAATCGGGCGTTCGAGCGCCGGGACTCCGCCCTTGTTTTCCAGGATCGGGGGGCTGGCGCTGTTACCATTCACAAGGGGCCGCGAAATTCGCGTCCTGCAATTACTTTGTCCGGCCCGCTACAGTCGTCACTCTCAGCCCTTGGGGCCGTTCATCAACATAGTTGCGCTGTGGCCTTCAGGTGAAGTGCCACATCAGTCCTAGAATAAACATGCGCGCCACAGGGGGCAAATGCCTGCTTCACAGGCGCTCTTCGCAAGCTCCTTTTCCCGTGTGATTGAAAATCTCGCTGTCGCCTGAAATTTGCGCGGGAAAATTTGACATAAGGGGGGGCGCGTGTTAAATGTTATCTTTTAGCAAGAGTGCGAGAGGTACGTATGGGTAGCGTCATCAAGAAGCGCCGAAAGAAGATGCGCAAGCATAAGTATAAGAAGCTTCGCGCCAAAATGCGCCATAAGAACAAGTAGTTGATTGAGCCATGATTGGACGCGGGCTCTTCACACCGTCCGACCTCGCCACCATTACACGGGCGGCTTTTCTTGCGGAGAAGCTGACGGCAGATCACTTCTCTCTGGCCGACGACGAGTGGAAGCGTAACCCCTACGCGGTTTTCACTCGTAAGGAAGTCAGAGACAGCTTCTACCAGCAGGAAGCCTTTGCCCACGTGGTGCGCCGCACGCCTGAAAAGACGGGGCGTGACTTGACCGGACTGTGTGAAGACTTCGCCATTGTGCTCCAGGACCCGGCGATTCTTAGGGCTCTCCTGAGGAATACGTCCCGGGACCTCTGGACTCTGGCTCTGTTCATTTTGACCCACGAACTCATTCATATCGTGCGGTTCCGGAAGTTCGGTGTGGACTTCTTCGCGTCATCCCAACAACGTGACGAAGAAGAGAGAGTCGTTTATGATCTTACAGAGAAGATACTCTGCGGAGTGTCCAACACCAACGAACTGATCAGACTCTACCGGCCCTTCGCGGGCCAAGACGTGTATCAGCTCACCGTGTGACCAGGGAGGCCTTAGAATGCCCATTTATGAGTACCGCTGTGGCAACTGCGGATGTGAATTCGAAGAATGGCAACGCATCACCGACGCACCGGTGGAAAACTGCAAGTCCTGCGGAGGAAAAGCTTCGCGTCTGATTTCGCGTTCTTCATTCATCCTCAAAGGCACAGGATGGTACGTGACCGATTACGGCCGAGGCGGTAGCTCCTGCTGTTCGTCCAGCGGGTCTTCATCTTCGTCGGCGACCCCGAGCTGTTCGTCGAGCACGGACTCGTCAGCGAACTCGTCCTCGTCGACGAGTTCTGACTCGTCCAGCAGCTCGTCGGAGTAGCCCTCTCGCGCATTCCGGCAGAAAGGCTCGCCATGAAGATCAAGCGGATCGCCCATCTTGGGATCGCGGTCAAAGATCTCGACGAGGCCCTCAATTTCTTTACCAAGGGTCTCCCTCTCGAAGTCACCCATACTGAAGACTTTAATGGGATGCGGATCGGGTTCATTCCGGTGGGCGACAGTTCCATGGAACTGCTGCAGGACGTGTCCGGTTCGTCGACGATTAGGAAGTTCGTGGACAAAAACGGCGAGGGTATCCATCACATCGCCTTCGAAGTGGATGATATTCATCAGGCGGTCGCCGAATTGAAGGCCAAAGGAATCAAGCTCATCGACGAGACGCCGCGAGAAGGCGCTCACGGCATGACGATAGCCTTCATGCACCCCAAAGCCACCCACGGCATCCTCATGGAATTGGTTCAGGCAACCAAGGATTCCCACTGACCGGGACGGGTGAGTAATAGCTCTCGAGCCCGCTAAGACGCAGGAGCGGCTGCGCACGGGCCGGCAATTTTGGAACGACCCTCCGCGAAAGCGCGGCGCTTGCAGCGAGCCGCAACGTCCGGTCAGAGGTCTTCCGAATCTAATGAACACTATTTGACCTAGTGTTAGGAGGTAACACAATGGCGGAAGTAACCATGCCCATGAACGGCAAGGTTATCGCGGTGAACGTCGAGCCGGGCCAGAATATTTCGGAAGATGACGAAGTGATCATCATCGAAGCCATGAAGATGGAATTGCCTGTCGTATCCCCTGCGGCCGGCGTGGTCACGGAAATCAAGGCAAAAGTCGGCGAATCCTATCAGGTGGGAGACGTTCTTGCCGTGATCGGATAATAGCGACGAGCGGTCGCTGTTCCGGTACGGTAGATGGGCTGCTTCTACGGGAGGCGCTTCGCTCGCTCGATCTCAATCGGCGCGCGGAGCACCGCCCACTTATCGGTCCGGGAAGAATGACGACACGAGGCGACATATCGGGCCGCACTCGTGTAGGCCAATCCCGCGATTGACCTGAGAGCGCACGCCATGCCTACCCTCTTCGAGAAGACGTGGATCAAGTCCCTCGAACTCTCGAATCGCGCGGTACGTTCTGCGACCTGGACCGGTCTGGCAGACGACCGAGGGTATGTGACCGACAAGGCTGTCGAATTCTATCGTGAATTAGGCCGCGGCGGTATCGGGCTCATCGTGACGGGCTATCAGTTCGTGATGCCCAACGGACGCCAACTCCCGTACCAAATGGGCAACTACGAGGACGATCAGATCGAAGGATTGGCTCGATTGGCTTCGGCTGTCCACGAGGAGGGCGGCAAGATCGCAGCCCAGTTGGTCCATTGCGGCGCAAGGGCTTCCAAAGATCTTATACCGGAAGGCTGGGAAGTGTGGGCTGCATCTCCGATTGCAGATGTAGCGTCGGACACGATTCCCAAGGAGATGTCGGTCGCGGAAATCGCACAGGTCGTCGAAGCTTTCGCCGCAGCCGCAGCGCGGTCGGTCAAGGCAGGCTTTGACGCGGTGCAGCTCCACGGCGCGCACGGGTACGGCGTAAATCAATTCCTTTCCGGCGCTACCAACAAACGAGGGGATCGGTACGGCGGTGATGTCAAGAAACGCTACCGCTTTCTGGGCGAAGTGCTGGAAGCGGTTCGCGCCGCGGTAGGTGAAGATTATCCGGTCATGATCAAGCTAAACGGTCATGATTACGCGGACGGTGGCATAGTTCCCGAAGAGGCTCTCGAAATCGCTCGGCGCCTTGCTGAGGACGGTATCGACGCAATCGAGGTGAGCGGCGGTACGCCTGCTTCCGGCCCGAAAATGGGCCCGTCCAGGCCTGGTATCTTGAAGGAATCGGACGAGGCCTACCTCGCGGATATCGCCGCGTTTATAAGACAACGCGTCAAGGTGCCGATCATCACTGTCGGCGGCATCAGGTCCCTCAAGATCATTCAAGAAATATTTGACAACGGCAAGGCGGACTATGTCGCACTCTCGCGGCCGCTAATCCGAGAACCGCACCTGATCAATCGATGGAAGAGCGGTGACACTGAGCGAGCTGTGTGTATCTCGTGCCGCGGGTGCTTCGATACCGGCTACAAAGGGCTGGGGATCTCGTGCAAGGTGGAGAGAGAGCGCAAAGAGCGTGAGGAAGCCTGATCAGGCTTCTGCGGCCGTAAGTCTATTGCCTATAACTCTATCCGATCGACTCATGAATCAGCCCGTCATTCTCGCGGACGCCGGAATCCAGATTCTCTTCGTGGGTGCCTGTTGTTGCGGAAACGGCGGGCGCCAAACCACAAGTGACACAGTAAGCTCCTGCTCGTGTCGACCCTGCGGTCGGATTCCTTCACTGCCGAGTAGGCGTCATTGCCGGCAACCGTCATAACTCTCGCGATACAGACCCATTGTCCCTCGCATGTATGCGGAGGTTTTCGATGTCCGAGGATTTCAAGGAAAAAGTCACCAAGGCGGAAGTGAAATTCCGGGAAAAGCTTGTGAAGACTCCCGAGCGTCGAGCTGAATTCACCACCGTGTCCGAGGTGCCGGTCAATCGTGTGTACTGGCCTTGGGACCTGAACAATTTCGACCCTGAGCGGGACCTCGGCATCCCTGGATCGTATCCTTTCACCCGAGGGGTGCAGCCGAACATGTATCGCGGCCGCTTCTGGACCATGCGCCAGTATGCGGGCTTCGGCAGCGCAGAGGAAACCAACCGCCGGTTCAAATACCTTATCGAGCAGGGCCAGACGGGTCTGTCGGTCGCGTTTGACCTCCCGACTCAAATCGGGTTCGATTCCGACCACGAACTCGCAGCGGGTGAAGTCGGCAAGGTGGGCGTGGCAATCGATACGGTCGAAGACCTCAGGATTCTCTTCGATGGTATCGATCTCGCCAAGGTGAGCACTTCCATGACGATCAACTCACCTGCGGCCGTTCTTCTGGCTATGTACCTCGTCGTGGCTGAGGAACAGGGCGCGGACGTTGCCAAACTCCGGGGCACCATCCAGAACGACATCCTCAAGGAGTATCCTGCCCGCGGCACGTACATCTTCCCTCCTGTACCGTCCATGCGGATCATCACGGACATCTTCGCCTTCTGCAGTCGCAATGTTCCGGAATGGAACACCATCAGCATCAGCGGGTATCACATCCGGGAAGCGGGCTCGACTGCTGTCCAGGAAGTCGCGTTCACGCTGGCCAACGGCATTGCGTACGTGCAGGCGGCCATAGACGCGGGTCTCGACGTGGACCAATTCGGTGGCAGGCTGAGCTTCTTCTTCAATTCACACCAGGACTTCCTCGAGGAAGTGGCCAAGTATCGCGCCGCGCGGCGGATGTGGGCCAAGATCATGAAGGAACGCTTCGGTGCGACCAATCCTCGAGCCATGATGTTGCGATTCCACACGCAGACCGCGGGGTGCACACTCACCGCCCAGCAACCGGACAACAACGTGGTGCGAGTTGCGTTTCAGGCGCTTTCCGCGGTACTCGGCGGGACCCAGTCGCTGCACACCAACTCCCGTGATGAAGCGCTCGCACTCCCGAGTGAAGACTCCGTGCAAATTGCACTGCGTACGCAGCAGATCATCGCTTACGAGACCGGTGTGTGCGAAACGGTGGACCCGCTCGCAGGATCGTACTACGTGGAAGCGCTCACCAACGAAATCGAGAAGCAAGCATTTGACTACATCCGGCGCATCGACGAGATGGGCGGCGCAGTAAGGGCGGTCGAGTGCGGTTTCATCGAGGAAGAGATCATGGATTCCGCCTACCGCTTCCAGCGTGTCGTCGAGTCTACTGACCGGGTCATCGTCGGAGTGAATCGCTTCCAGACAGAAGAAACGCGACCGACCAACCTCTTGCGGGTGGATCCTACGGTGAGAGAGAACCAGACTAGGCTGCTCGCACAAATCAAGGCGCAAAGGGACGGGTCCGCAGTTTCGGCTGCGTTAGCAGCACTGAAGAAGGCTGCTGAAGGCACGGACAACGTCATGCCGCCGATTCTGGAAGCGGTGAGACAGCGTGCGACATTGGGTGAGATCTGCGACGTCTTGAGGGGGGTGTTCGGAGAGTATACCCACGCATCCAAGTGCTGAGCGTCGCCGGTCCGGCGCGAGCGATCACTGGGATTTTCCCCGCTTGTCCGAGCCGCACGCTCGCATCGCCCCAAGGGTCGGGGAGCCTATATGATTGCTGGCGAGCATCGTGACGAAAAGAGATTGACAACAGAGCGACGCTGCCTTAAGATTCTATTAAAGGGCTGATGGGTCTCTGAATAAGGGGCCCCGCGATGTCAGTCCTTGTTCTTTGTACGGTCTAGCGCGGTGGATCGGGCGGAATCATCTCAATACCCCAAACTGTCTTTCCCGGCTGTTCTTCATAGTTATATGCCAAGTTCCGGAACTCCTGAAAGAAAGTCTCGATGTAACCTCGACGCCCAATATACCTCTCATTCACGCAGTAAGATAAGATGTCAGCCAGTTCCACGCCAGCACTGATTTTCGAGTCGGCAAAAAATGGGTGAAATAACAAATTGTTGCTTCCTTGTCCCCAGCGATGGAGATAGAAATAATTATAGATTTGGCGAGCAATCCGGTGGTTCGTTGAGTCGTCTACGGCGTCAAAAACAAGGCTTGCGATCTTGTCCGGGTGAGTTCCAGCAACGTAGTTGTTAATCCTTCGCAGGATCTGCCGATAAAGATTCGGCAAGTAGTCCAAATCATCGCCACGTGATTGCATGCTCTGCACTCCGTCTTGTACGACGGCTAGCACGGTCACGTCATATTCTTTCAGCAGACTCAGGAGTTGTCTGAGAAATTCACGATTCTTCGGCATGATTATCTTGCGCTCATTAAGCAGCATCCTTCCTTTGAGCTCTAAGTCGAATCCCCGCTGGATCTTGAAAAATACCTGCTTGAGTTCGAACAAACCCTTGTCGAGTTCTCGATACCTATCTCTGGTAACCACTACTGCTCCGAAAGTAGTCTTGGGATTGTCCGTATTTTCCGACCGGTAGCTCTCGTCGATGAAAGCAAGCACCTTCTGGCTCCTCGAGAGGGGATAGAATCAGCGTTCACCAAACTACTCGAATCAGCCGCTGCTTGGCAAGCGATTTTCAGAGCTGTTTACGATGTCAGGTGTGAACGCTCATATCTCCTAACCTTTTCACACTTACGCCGGGCTGTGTTAGGCTATCATTCAATGCGCCCGCCGCTCAGTCGGCGGTCGCTTGACGCAAAGTGCCTCGTGGTCCTATAGTCGTCCAATGTTATCTGAATGGGCAGTACCGCAATTATGATGAACTCCGATGCTCCTCGCTGGGAGTCTCGGTTCAAGAGCGTACCTTATGACTGATTTCCCTATCGGCCGTTCACGAGGATTCTCAATCCTCGACAAAATCGTCTCATTTTTCACCTCTGTCAGGACGGCCGTCGCACTGCTCTTTGTCCTTGCGGGCGCCTCGATAGTCGGAACGGTGGTCCCCCAAGAGACTGCGCTCGATCAGGTCTCCGGAGTCGTTTCACCGTTTGTGTTTCGTCTGATCGTCATCCTGGACCTTAACAACGTGTACCGGAGCTGGTGGTTTCTCCTTCTCCTGACTCTCCTTACGATGAACTTGCTCGCGTGCCTCCTCCAGCGCATACCGGCAATCCTGAACGAGTGGAAAGACGCCACCCGCAAGAGATCCATTCATCTCGACTATACCACCACCAGATCCGTCGCCGACGCAAAAGCCGTTGTGCTCTCGGCCGTGCGTCCGATCATGGGAACGCCCCGGAATGAATCCAAGGCCGGAGGCGGCATCTCGCTCGAGTGGGTTAGACATCGGACTCACCTGCTCGCCTTTCCGTTCATCCACATCGGGATTGTAACGGTCATCCTCGGCGGCCTTGTTGGCCTCATGTACGGTTATCGGGGCCACGTTCTTATTCACGAAGGGGAAACCCGGAGCGAGTTTACCGTCCGACCCTCCGATGAAATGAGGCGCTTGCCATTCGAGATCGCGGTCGAGCGGTTCACGCTCACCCGCTACCCGACCGGCGAGCCCAAAGAGTTTCGCAGCGACGTGCGCTTGATCGAAAATGGTCGTGAGATGGTCAACGGCAAGATTGTGGTGAACCAGCCTCTCACCTATCGCGGCATTTCACTCTACCAATCCGACTATCGGACGGTTGGCGTTCGGGAGGCTATTATTGTCCTCACCGGTCCCGATGGGAAGCGAGAGGAAGTGGTCTTGAGCCCGCGTACGAAGATCAGGCTTCCCGGTGACGGCCCCGAAGTGCAGCTCGTGGCGCTAGATCCGGGGACGACCGGACGAGGCGCGGGTGCTCAGATCAAGGTCGAGCGCGCGGGCGGCGCAACGGAGACGCTCTGGTTATTCGAGAAGGACGACGCTGCCGTGAAGCTCGGGTCGCGGGATGCCAAGTTTCGCGGATACCGTCCTTTGTACGCGACCGGGCTCCAAATCGGCTACGATCCCGGTTCGGTGTTGGTTTGGATCGGGTCGATTGTTCTCGTGATCGGCATCGGGTTGACACTGTTCACCAACCATCGGAGGCTTACCGTGGAGATCGCTGCCAGCGACGGCCGAACCGCCGTTTCGGTCGCAGGGAGCAGCCGCCGGATGCGCCGCGAGTTTCGAGAGAAGCTTGGTGAGACTGTTCGCGAAGCACTCGGCGAGTCAAAGAAGTAGTTCATTTCACGGGTGGGTCAACCGCCCGCGGTAATTGGGCAGAACGATGACGAATGTTGAATTGACAACGTATGTGACTTTCGGATACCTGGCGTGCGGAGTCTTGGCACTGGTGGCCACCATTGCCACCTCGCAAGGTTCGAACCTACGCAAAGCAGCTTTTGGAGCGCTTATATTGGTGTGGGTGCTTCACACGGCGGCAATTGGATTGCGGTGGATCGAATCGTACCAGATGGGTGTCGGCCACGCTCCGCTTTCCAACCTCTACGAATCGCTCGTCTTTTTTGGATGGTCGATCGCGTTGGCTCTCATTCTGGTGCGCTATCGGTACGGCACAGACCTGATCGTGCTCCTTGGCCTGCCCGCTGTATTCCTGATTTTGGCTTATTCGTTCCTGTTGGACCGCAACATCAAACCGCTCATACCGGCCTTGCAGTCGAATTGGCTCGTGGCGCACGTCATCACATGCTTTCTTGGCTACGCCAGCTTTGCGGTGTCGTTTGGGGCTGCAGTGCTGCTCTTGATATTCCGAAGAGCGACCTCTTCGGCGAAACCTTCGCGAGGTCCCGACATCCTCGACGAGATCGTGTACAAGGCCGTGCTCGTAGGCTTTCCGTTGCTGACTATCGGAATCGTGACCGGCGCAGCCTGGGCCGACTATGCGTGGGGAACTTACTGGTCGTGGGACCCCAAAGAAACCTGGTCCCTAATCACATGGCTGGTGTATGCGGCGTTCTTGCATGCCCGCCTTGCGCGCGGCTGGTCAGGGACGCGGTCAGCCTACCTTTCGCTCCTCGGGTTCGCGGCGGTACTCTTCACGTACGTCGGTGTCAACTACCTGCCCGGCCTGCACAGCTATCTGTAGGCGTCCGCTGAGATCAAGCAGTCTCTTGAATCGGGTCCCATGATAGACAGCCAAACCTACCGAAATCAGCGCGACATGGGCGCCTTCTTTCTCGTGGGATTCCACGGCACGGAACTCAGCAGCGAAGCCTGCGACTTCCTCAATGAGATGAACCCTGCGGGAGTGATTCTTTTCAAGAGGAATGTGGAGGACCCCGTCCAGGTGGCTCGTCTCAATCGCGACCTCCAGGAGTACTCCCAAACGCGACTCGGGAAGCCGTGGTTTATTGCAGTCGATCAGGAGGGCGGACGAGTCGCGCGGCTTCGGGAACCGTTCACCGTGTTTCCGCCTGCACTGGAGCTTGCCCGATCCAGCGACCCGGAATCAGCAGTTCGCGAATTCGCTCGCGTGACCGCGTACGAACTGAGACTTGCCGGCTTCCATCTGGACTTCGTGCCGGTGCTCGACGTGTTGAGCCGGGCCGACGCGACCGCGGACTCGATTATCGGCGATCGCTCGTTCGGATCGGACCCGGCTGTCGTAGCGCGGCTGGGAAGAGTGTTGATCGAAACCATGCAGTCCAGCGGCGTCATCACGTGCTGCAAGCATTTTCCCGGCCACGGCGGCACCACGGTAGATTCCCACACGGCCTTGCCCGTAGATGGCCGGGACCGTGCCACATTGGAACAGATTGACCTCGTGCCCTTTCGAGAGGCGATCGCGGCGCAGGTGGATATGACCATGACCGCGCACGTGGTCTACCCCGCGATCGATCCGGATTTCCCCGCGACGCTTTCCCGCTCCCATATTCAAGGACTTCTCAGGGATTCGCTTGGATTTGCGGGCGTGATCGCGACCGACGACTTGGACATGCACGCGGTTGCGGATGGATGGCCTCCGGGTGAGTGTGCGGAGCTAGCCATTGCTGCGGGAGCGGACCTCCTGCTCGTGTGTAACAATCCGTCACGGGCGCTCGCTGCACAGGCCGGCCTGTACGATGCAGTCAAAGAGGGTCGTATACAACCCAAACGGCTCGATCAGTCAGTTAAACGTCTGCAGGCCGTGCAGGAGCGGTACGCGTCTTCAATGGTTGCTTGCGATCCCGATGAGGTCAGGCGGTATGTGGCCGCACGTACGGGAAGCAGCGGACATATTGCACAAAGGCAATAACAGAGTAGATAACCAATCAACTCGACGGGGTTACGGTAGGGGGTTCGGCCGTTGCTCGTGGTGGGTGGCCTCAACGTCATACGTCGGGGTTGCGGAGCAACAAGAGAGTCCGATCTTCTTTTCACCAGGCGCCTTTGCGCCCCCGAGCCACCAAGACCTCTTACGCCTTCGGCGCTCCGACGTGTAACGTCGGAGCCACCCGTGGGCGAGACTCCCCAACAACGCCGGATCCGCTTTCGGAAATGCACATCACGGAAATCTCGCTCTGAGCGTCAGACGGGGCTCAAGCACCCCCGGCTTGCGCGGCATCGGGAACCGGTCTTCCATAGGCCAAGGGCGCGGGAACCTCAAACTGCATTCGCATTGCTTCGATACGCTCAGGCTCGAATTCGTCAAACTGCATGAGATCGCGGTCGAGGGTGTCCACATTTCGGAAGGGTTGGATAACGTAGCGGGGTACGTCACCGAGCGCCAGCCGGATGGCGGCAACCTCCCGCTCTTCCACGAGGCGGGGAACCACGGTGGTGCGGAAGGTCACGTCGATCCCGGAATGCTTCAGGATGGAGATGCTCGTCTCAATGACGCGGGGGTTGACGCGAGTGCCTGCCATGGCCGAATAGTCGTCTTCAACCAAGGGGGCTTTCACGTCCATTGCGACCGCGTCGAGCAATCTCTCGGCAAGCAGGTCTTCAAGCATCGCGGGATTTGAACCATTGGTGTCCAGTTTGATTGCCACTCCGGCGTCTCTGAAAACCCGCAGGAGGGCCGGCAGGTCCGCGTTGAGGGTAGGCTCACCGCCGGTGACCGTGATCCCGTCCACCCAGGCAGCGCGGCCGGTCACGCTGTTCAGGACGTCCTCAACGGCGATCAATGGGTAGCGGAACGGTGAGAGCACCAGCCCGTGATTGTGGCAGAACGGGCACCGGAAGTTGCAGCCGGCCAGGAAGACCACCGCGGTGATCTTTCCTGGCCAGTCCAACATCGAGACCGGAATGAACCCTCTGATGCCAAAATCTTTCACCACACCACCCGGCTATTCGCAGCGCTCTGAGAGGAAATTGGCGATGGGGATCGCACCGGTGATCACCTCACCCTGACCGGACACGAGAATCGGCAGCTTCTTTTCCGACAGGGACACGCAGCCGAAATAGGCAAGCATGGCGAGCGCCTCCGGGTTGTCCTCACCGAGCGTCATGACGTTCAGGTCCGGCAGCTTGCCCAAATCCACCTTGTCCTTGACCCAATCGCACTTACCGCAGCCCTGCTTGGTGAACAGATACGTCATAGCAACCTCCTTCATTGTGAACCAAACTCAATCCTAAGCCAGTCGCCGGACTCTCGACGACTAGGCGCACAGGTCGTCGCAGCGGAAACGGTCTTTCAGTTCACCGATCTTGCCCTTGTTCCAGCTTGATATCTTGGTGAAATACCCGGTGATTCTTGTAATCTGCTCGACGCTTTCCGACTTGCAGTACGGACAGGCCTCTTTCAGACCGCGGCTCGTTCGACCGCATGAAATGCACGTAGTCAGCTCGGGCGAGAAAGCCACTTGGTCGTTGTGCGTCATCCGGAAGGTCTTCACCACGAAGTTGGCGAGCGACTCAGCGCTAGGCCGGGTTTCTCCGAGCCAGACGTGAGTGAGTGAGCCGGCTTCGATCAAGGGGTGGAACAGCCCTTCCCTGCGGACTCGTTCGATCGGGTCAACGTGCGACCCAACGTTGAACAGCGTGGAGTTGGTGTAGTAGATCTCCTCCCTGCCGAGGTCGCCCTTCACCACAGACTGGGTCTGCGGAAACATCTTCATATCGAGCTTGGCGAAGCGATACGCGGTGCTTTCCGCTGGAGTCTGTTCGAGGACAAAGCGCATATTCTTCTGTCTTCCGAGTCGTCCCGCGATGAGATTCATATGCGCGATCACCTTGAGGCCGAATTTCATCGCATCCTCGGTGCTGTGAAGCTCCTCGCCGGTGTGGTACTGGACCATCTCGTTGAGACCGACCATTCCGATAAGGTAGGTCACCCGGTGCATTCGGAGGTACGGTTCGCCGTCCCTGTCCATGCTCAGCAGCGCGAGCGGACCGGTCTCGCCGAGGGCGAGCAGCCGCTCGATGAAGGCTTTTTTCTGCAAATGCGCTTCTGCTGCAAGCGAAATCCGCTCGGTGAGGAGCGAGAATAACTTCGTATCGTCGCCCTTCGCCTCATAAGCGATCCGCGGCAGGTTGATGGTCACATTCTGCATTGCGGAATAACGCATCTTCCATGGATGCACAGCGTCGTCCAGGTCGCTCTTCTCAAGCTTGAAGGAAAGCCGACAACATTCAGATATCTTGGCTGTTTCTCCACGGTCAAAGACGAAGTAAGTGTTGCCCTTTTCACCAGCCACATCGCAGATGTGCCTGAGGAAGTCTTCGTGGCCCGGCGTCTTGAAGAACTTCTCGGTAATGTGGACCAGCGGCTTGGGGAAGAAGAACGGCCGTGCGCTCCCATCGCCTTCCCGGTAAATGTCGAAAAGGGTCCACACGAAGTTCTGCGCCTCGGGAAGGTAATCCGAATACGTGTGACCCGTAAACTCACCGCCAGGGCCGATGGCCGGAACGTTCTCAAAATGCTTGGGGACTTCCCAATACAGATTGATATCCGTGAATATCGCCTGACCGCCGCGTGCCACAGCCTGCTGAGAAAACTCGAAAATCAGCATCTGTGCGAGTTGTCTGACCTCGCTCTGAGGAAGACCGCGAAGGTGCGGCGCAAAGAAGAGGTTGACAGCGTCCCAGCCGATCGCGCCCGCAAAATGGCTCTGAAGCGCGGCCGCGAACTTCACCATGTGGGCGAGCAGAACCTCGGGGTGCTTCGCGGGCTTGGCCATAGCGAGAGAGTTCGGAAGATTTAATCCGAATCTCTTGATGTACTCCAGCGATTGGCCCGAGCAGTACGGTCGGTCGATAAACCCCAAATCGTGCAGATGAACGTCCCCGCGCATGTGCGCGTCGCCCACGTCCTGCGAAAATACGTTAAGGAGAGCATATTCCTTCTTAATGTTCTCCGCGAGCGTAAGATTCGTAGCTTCCGGCCCATGGGGTACGTTGGCGTTTTCCTTGTTGGGCTGAGTGATGAGTTGATGCACATCGAAAAGCGGAACTCCGAGGCGCGTATGCTGCCGCCTCTCGCCTTCGAGTCCTCGCTCCAGCAGTTTGGCGTTTACCATCTCACGGATGAGCGGAGCGGTGATCATCTTGATGCCGCTGTGGCGGATGTTGTTCTCCACCTCGAGGCTAATCTCCTCCGCGGTCCCTTCATCAATGAACGTCTCTCGCAGGAGCGCGTCGACTATCTTGCTCCTGTCCCAGCCGTCCATAGCCTCGCCGGAAGTTCTGACAAAAAGAGCCATGTCGGTGGTTTCGAGCCTGCCAGTGGCGTGTTGTTCCCTGAAGTCCCGGATCACTGTCGCGCCTGCCATAGCGGTCCCCCTCTTTAGGTATTTATTATAGTTGTTCGAAATTGCGTTATTTTGGGTCATGACCTGTTTTCCCGAAGACTCATGCGCTTTGCCCCGTTTCCACCGTCGAACCATTCTTAACCCTTGAAGCAAAGTTACCGAAATCGGAAAGGGAATCCACTGACGACCCGCTTCCCAGTACGGATCATCTTGTGGAGCCGAGTGTTATCGCCACAACATGTAGTGTGTCAAGGGGAATCTTTCGATGGATGGGTGACTGGCGGTTAGGTTCACGGAATTGCGGTGACTTTTTTATTACCTAGTGACATCAGTTAGTTGTCCATAAATCCTCGAATTTCGGGAAGCGCTCGATCCCCCTTCTCGCGAAACGCGCTCCCCCCGCGGACTACAGTGACCACGGATGTCCGTGAGATGCCTGTGTGGTTCAATTGTTCATCCGGAAACCAGGCGTTCATGGCTGGAAACGGTATGAACCTCTGTTCGACGGAATAATACCGATTCGCTTTCAAGCAAGTGACTTCAGAAAGGCCGGCAGGGACGCGGGCCCCCACTGTTTCTTATGGTAGCGGCAGGCCTCCGTGCCCGCCATCTTATTGTCCTGAAACCAAATGGGTGGGAGAGCATTCGGGCGCACCCAGTGCGTCCCGAGAAGTCCATTGGACATCAGTAGACACAACCGAGATGTCTGGTCCCTCTGAACCGGGTTACTCAACAGCGCATTCCATTGCCGCCTCGCCGCCTCAACCAGGATCCGCGTCCGCGACCTCGCGCACGCGATCGAGCGACTGCGAAATGCTCTGTGCTGATCCCTCGGTCCGCGGCTGAGGCGCTAATTCACTCTGACTCTGTCCGAACTAGAGGCAACCACGTAAATGAATTCTTCTTTGGAGTAAGGGCTGGCGGGAAAAGGCCGGTTCCAGTGTTTACCCACCAGTTCAGTCAACTCTGCGAGTGTCAGGCTTCCTCCATGACTCGCGAGGACTGCTTCGATGACAGTCATGAGCGGCGTCCGGCAGCGCGTGCCGGCGGAACTGTTGATTCCGTCCACTTCATCGAGCTCCAGCGCATGGCTGGTTTCGCCAACGATGGACACCGTGATCCGCCCGACTTCGCCCTTCGGAGGCGTTGCCATAGTGGTGCTCGGCTTCGACACGCTCTTGGCCGAAGCAACGGGAAGTGCCAACACCTCGGACTCGTTTTCAGCGTCCCACACATCTTGAGAATGCCCCGACGCGGCTTCCGCGCTGGGTTTCTGACCGATCTTTTGTTTCTCAACCATCGACAACTCCCCAAAACGATTCTTCGCCGGCCAACCGTGGCCTGGGCACACCGCAATCGGCTTCAGCCCTGAAGCACTCCTTGTATAGGCCCGGCGAGGTACTGTGTCAACCGCTTTGTGAGGGTGGGTGTCCAGAAGCCGTCATGTGAAGTGGTGCGTCGGTCATTATCTAATAAATCACTTTAAGAAACTTTTCTAAATATTCTGATTGACAGGATGATCCTGTCGTGGTATTCCCCGGTTCGTGATCGGGAAGGAGGGAAGCACAACCCACCCGTCAAACCCCGACGACGAGACTTGTTCCTCCTCGCGAGGGACGGCTTTCGAAAGGAGATCCTGGTATGGGAAGAATCTGTTCCATCACGGCGGCCATCTTGCTGTTGACGGTGTCGTGGGTTTGCGCCGGGTCTTTCGAGGTGCTCGCCAAAGCGGACGCCGTTCGTACTCCGACGCCGCTCCATGCCACACCCGGCATGGTGGTCAAAGCTGAGTTCAGATCGGACGCGGAAGACCCCCTCGAGAGGCGCACCGAATCAGACACTGTCCCGGCGCAAGCCGCAGCGGCAGGACCGCTGGTAAAGCCCAAGCCGGTTGTTGCATACAAGGAACGATCCGCCAGGGCCATGGCGCCGGCTCCCAAAGCAAACCAGCGCAAGGAACCGGCACCCGTTACAGTGGCGAAGGACGAAGAAAAGGACAGCCTGGAAGAGGAACTCGAAGGCCTTGAAAAGCAGCTGGTGATCCCGCCACCGAAAGGCGAACTTCGGACCGAGCCTGCCCGCCCGACGGTAGAACCACGCGGCGCCACAGTCAAAGAGACGCCTCGTGAGCCCAAGGTAAGCACCGTGAAGCCGAAAACTCAGGCAGTCCGGACCGCTCCGCCCAAGTTCGATCAGTACGCCCAGGCCATTCGCAAGGTGCGGCCGGTCACCAGCAACCCCTGGCGCACGCCTGCCGGCGCCCATCGCGCTCCCGCATATCCGCCGGCGGTGAACCAGTCGTACGGTGCGCCTGACTTGAACCGCATCACGCCTCCTGCAACTGCGGAACGTTTCGTGCGCGACGGCGTAACGGTGAAACTGGCTCCCCGGCCTGGCGCGGACAATTATCCGCCCTACAATGACGAATACGACCGCTCCGATATCGTCTCCGCTGCAGTGGAGTTGATCGGAATGCCCTTCGCTTTCATCAGCTCAATGTTTTGAGCCCACATGCGAGTGAATGAGAAAACGCCCCTTCGGGGGCGTTTTCTGTTTGTGCGACAAATCGACCGGCATGATGGGTAATCTGTCACACAAGCACAGCACCAGGGTCATTACTCTACAACGAATAGATGCCGGCATGCCTCCATCTGGCAGCCAGTGCGGCTCTAACTCCTCTTGGTGGGACAGGCATCTTGCCTGTCAAGACTTTTTGGTTGGTTCCTCGAATAGACAGGCGAGACGCCTGTCCCACCATTCCTACCAAAACAGAGTCACTGAACCTGCAAAGCAGAATACCTACCCCGCCCTAGCGACTCTCTTTTCCAGCGCGCCTATCAGCAGAGCCAGCGTCCGGTTGGCCGTCGCCGGAATCCCGATCCTCTCCCCTTCCCGCGCCACAGCGCCGTTGATGAAGTCGTTCTCGGTTCGACGTCCGGCACGAATGTCCTGGAGCATGGAATTGAGGTTTTGCGCGGTGCCCTCGCAAACGGCTTTCACACGCGCCTCGGGATCGTCGAAGATGAGCTGAATTCCCTTTGCGCGTACTATGTCCATGCATTCCTCGACCACTTGGTGAATTAGATCCCTGCCGGCCTGCGACGCGATGAGGTCGCCGTTACGCACTTCCAACAGCGTAGCGGGCGCGTTGATTGCCGCGTTGATGATCAGCTTGGACCATACGCAGCCCACTGCGTTGTCTACCTCGTTGACGGGCCCTGCGTTAAGCTTCGCCAGCAGTTCGGCCACTGCTTGAGTGCGCTTGCTCGGAGGGCCGTCCAGCTCACCCAGATGGGATTGCCCGAATCCCGTATGCCGCGCGTGACCCGGCCCCACCATTAGCGCCCCTACGGTCGTGATACCGAGGAGAACCCGACCGGGAAAGGCTGCTCCGAGGATTTCATGATTGCCGAGCCCGTTTTGGAGCGTCAGCACTGCACCATCGCTCGCAAGCACCTGGGAAATCGCGGGGATCGCCCCCTCAGTATCGTAGGATTTCACAAGCACGAGCGCGAGGTCCACGGTGCCCGCATCTCTCGGGTCCGCGACTATGCGCGGTTTGACCACTCGATCGCCCGATACTCCGTCAAGATGAAGTCCATTCTTGGCCGTCAGATCGACGATCTCTTTGTTTCGACGGATGAGGACCACATCCGCGCCGGCTTCCCATAGCAGTCCGCCGATTACTGATCCGAGCGCTCCCGCGCCGACTATACCGACTCTCATGACACCTCCGCGGAGTGTGTGTGCGAGTGAGTACTCGCGCCCGCCAAGTCAACATGGTCTGCTGCACCTTTGACTTGTCTAATACGAGTGCGCAGTCAAATAGCTGACAATCTCGGATAAGTACGGGTGGGACAGGCATCTTGCCTGTCTGAACGAGACAGGCAAGATGCCTGTCCCACCAAGACAAGAATGTTACTCATTTGAAAGCGCATTAGCATAATAGCGCGCCGGTCTTACCTCGCGTCCCCCTATTCCGGATACAACCGTTCCAGTTCGGCTGCCACGTCCGGCGGCATGGGGTAGCAGTGTTCTTTCGCTGGGAACTCCTTGGCGAGCACCTCTTTCTTGAACTCCTGGAGCGCTTCGACGATCTTGTCTCCCAGTTCGGCGTATTTCTTGACGAACTTGGCGACCTTCTTGTCGAACATGCCGATCATGTCGTGTATGACCAGCACTTGACCGTCGCAGTGTAAGCCGGCACCGATGCCGAATGTCGGCACACCGGCTCGACGGGTGATGATCTTCGCCACTTCGGCCGGAACCGCTTCCAGCAGCACGCTGCATGCGCCGGCTTCCTCGAGGATCTTCGCATCTTCAATGAGCCGTTGAGCCGTTTCAATGTCGCGTCCCTGGGCTTTGAAGCCTCCCAGTTGAGCGGCAGCCTGAGGAGTGAGACCAATATGTGCCATTACGGGAATTGTAGCATCCACCATGGCTCTGATCGTGGCGGCCATCTCCCTGCCGCCTTCCAATTTCACCGCGTCGCATCCCTCTGCCATGAAGCGTCCACCATTCCGGATCGCGTCGCTGATCGACGGCTGATAGCTCATGTACGGCATATCGCCGACAAGGTAGACCTCGGGAGCGCCAAGGCGCACAGCGCGCACCAGGGGAATCATCAACTCCATCGTCACGGGGAGAGTCGACGGGTAGCCGTACACAACCATACCGGCGGAATCTCCCACGAGAATCACGTCGATCCCGGCCTTCTGCTCCAGAATCGCAGTCGGATAGTCGTATGCCGTGAGATACATGATCGCCTCACCTTTGGCCTTCTTCTCCCTCAGGGTGTGAATCGTGACTTTCGGCATCTTTCCTCCATGCATTTCAGGGCTCTCGCGCCAAGACAGCGCGTGCCCGGGTGGCTTGTGCCCGGAACCTGCCGAGAACGCTCGCACCGTCCTCCCGGCCTTTCGGGCGGGACTCCGGCGGCGCAAACAAAAAAAGCCTTCCGTGAGGAAGGCGCGCGTCGTCTCCGTTGTTCGGTCCTTCCGTCCCGGTCACGAGGATCCAGGCGGTCTATGTTGGGCACATATCTTCACGAGTTCCGGGTCCGCAAAGACTCCAGACTCTGGGGGTTATTGTGAATGAGAACAGGTGCGGGCGTCAAGGATTAATGGCGGGACGGGCCGATCTTTTTCTCTAGGGCGGACAGGGCCGTCTCAGGTCTCGGCACCGCGCAACTCCGTGCAGTGGCGGTGGTGCCGAGACGCGGAAAGCTGAGCGCGGGTGAAAAGTCCATTACACGCCTACTGCGTGCATTCGTCTCTCCAGAGGCATCCATGGATCTGGCAGTCGGGGATGTTCCTAAAGCACGGAGAGTTTCCCTCGGCTTCTTGGATTGCACGGATGAGGGTGTCCTTACGGTACTGATTGATGTACTTGATTTGTAGTGTTTTTGCTTTCTCTCTGACAATTTTTAATGTCATATCTTGCTCCTTCATACAGCCCGCTTTAATCAGGCCATAATTTCTTCAGACTTCTAAAGCAAAAGTTTCGGGAAAATGCAAGACGAAAATTCCTCAATCATGACAAACTAATAGTCCAGGGGCTTCCGATCTGCGTCAATCAGTGGCCGGAAAGTTGGTTTGGGTGAGTATTCCAGTCCGGGGTGGGCAATGCAAAGGCGATCCGCGGTCGCCCTTGCAGGGTATCCGCCAATCCTTGTGGCTCGCGAGAATTCTTCCGGGACAGATCAGATCACTTCTTCAGGTGAGTACGAATATATTCGACGATATCTTCAGTCCGCGTTCCAGGGCCGAAAACTTCCTCTATTCCGCTCTGTTTCATAGCCGGCACGTCATCGTCAGGAATGATGCCCCCGCCAAGGATAAGCACGTCATCGACGCCCTGCTCCTTGAAGAGCTGCGCTACCTTGGGGAACAGGTAGTCGTGCGCGCCCGACAGCGAACTGAGACACACGACATCTGCGTCTTCTTCGATGCAGGTGCGAAGGATCGCCTGGGGCGTCTGGCGCAGGCCGGTGTAAATCACTTCCATCCCCGCGTCGCGTAACGCTCGAGCAACCACTTTGGCTCCTCTATCGTGACCGTCAAGGCCAGGTTTGGCCACTACCACTCTGATGCGCTTTTCCATGATTCCAACTCCAATAGCCATGAAGACTCAACGGACAAGAAAAACCCCTCTATTCCGTCCATGGCTTCGCCGCGGATACCCTGATTGCCCTTCGGGAATCGTGTCAGGTTCCAGTCTGATGGAGGGGGAGACTGCATCTCTCCACCCGTTGCCCTAAAGCCTAGTTCACAGGCATTGGGCGTCTTTGCGTCCCTTGCGTCTCGGCTTCCGAGATTCTCTCCTAGCAGATCGATCCGTAATCACCTTGCCGCCAGGATTCTGGGAAGGTGCGGCGCTGCATAACGCAATGTGCCTCGTAGGGGCGGGTCTCAGACCCGCCCCTACCCAAGCCTGTCGCTGACAACAACGTAAACGTGTTTCTGAATCGATCTACTAGGCCCCGCCGGATTCCAGCGGAGTACCCGGTTCGAGCATCACAACGGGATATTGCCGTGCTTCCGCTTCGGTTTTTCCTCGTCTTTGTTCTCAAGTTGAGCAAATGCCCGAATGAGCACTGCCCGTGTGTCGCGCGGGTAGATCACCCGATCGACAAACCCGAGTTCAGCCGCTCGATAGGGGCTGGCGAATTTACCGGTGTAATCGTTGATCAGCTCCGCACGCCTTGCCGCAGAGTCGGGCGCGTCGGCGATTTCCTTGCGAAAGAGGATCTGCACAGCTCCCTCGGCACCCATGACTGCGATCTCGGCAGAGGGGTACGCGAGATTGATGTCCGAACGAAGCGCCTTGCTCGCCATGACCACGTACGCGCCGCCATAGGCCTTCCGCGCAATAAGCGTCACCTTGGGAACCGTCGCCTCTGCGTAAGCGTAGAGGATCTTGGCGCCATGCTTGATGATTCCGCCATGCTCTTGTTGCGTCCCGGGCAGGTACCCAGGCACGTCCAGCATCGTCAGGAGCGGGATGTTGAACGCATCGCAGAATCGCACGAACCGGCCGCATTTCACCGACGCCTCGGTGTCCAGGCACCCGGCCATCCAGTTCGGTTGATTCGCCACCACGCCGACAGTCTTGCCGCCAAGTCTTCCGAACCCGGTGACGAGATTGCGCGCGTAGTGGGCGTGCGTCTCCATAAAGCGACCGTCATCCATTACCGGCTTGATGATCTTCTTGATGTCGTATGGTCTGCGGGGACTGTCGGGGATAATTCCGTCCAGCTCAGGATTCACACGGTCGACCGGATCGTCCGTGGGAACGAACGGCGGCTTGACGCGGTTGCTGTCCGGCAGGAACGAGAGGAGTTCCCGCACTCCTTCGAGGGTCTGCTTCTCGGTCGGATAATGGAAATGGCACACACCCGAGACCCTGCCGTGCACCTTGGCTCCTCCCAGGCTCTCCGAGTCGATCACCTCGCTGGTGACCTGCTTGATTACCTGGGGACCGGTGATAAACATGTAGCTGGTCTTCTCGGTCATGAAGATAAAATCGGTCACCGCAGGAGAGTACACCGCGCCGCCCGCGCAAGGCCCCATGATCACGGAGATCTGAGGCACCACTCCCGAGGACCGCACGTTTCGATAGAAGACCTCGCCGTACCCTCCGAGGCTTTCCACGCCCTCCTGAATGCGAGCGCCTCCTGAGTCGTTGATACCTATGAGCGGGCACCCATTGCGGTATGACAGGTCCATGACCTTGCAGATCTTTTGAGCGTGGGTGTACGACAAGCTCCCGCCAAAGACCGTGAAGTCTTGGGCAAAGACGTATGCGCCCCGCCCGTTGATTTTCCCGAATCCCGTGACCACGCCTTCACCGGGAACAATGGTCCGGTCCATGCCGAAGTCGTTGCAGCGATGGACCACGAACTTGTCGATCTCTTCGAAGGAGCCGTCATCCAGGAGTTCCACCGCGCGTTCGCGGGCGGTCATCTTGCCCGATTCGTGCTGTTTGGCGATCTTGTCCGCGCCGCCTCCCTGATCGGCTTCTTCCATTCGTCTCCTGAGTTCTTCGAACCTCTGCTCCATCACCGACATGCAGGCATCTCCTTTTCGTTTTGCCTTCAGTAAAGGGCGCTCTACGTGAGCAGGTCTCTCATCATCTCGCCCACCCGCGTGATATTCTCCACAACTTTCACGCCCGCGGCTTCCAGGGCTTTGATCTTCTCGTGGGCCGTACCCGTGCCGCCCGAGATGATCGCGCCCGCGTGACCCATTCTCTTTCCCGGAGGCGCGAGCCGTCCCGCAATATATGCAGCGGCAGGCTTGGTAAAGCCGCCGCTCTTGATGAACTCCGCGGCCTCCTCCTCGGCTGACCCGCCGATTTCGCCGATGAGCACCACCGCCTCGGTTTCGGGGTCTTGCTGGAACAGCTTGAGCACATCGACGAAGCTCATTCCTACCACAGGATCTCCGCCAAGGCCAAGACAGGTACTCTGCCCCAGTCCGTGCTTGGTAAGCTGATCCACCACCTCGTACGTGAGAGTCCCCGAACGGGAGACCACTCCCACAGATCCTGGAGTGTGGATGTATCCCGGCATGATGCCGACCTTGCATTTCTCCGGCGGAGAGATGATACCCGGTGTATTCGGTCCGATGAGATGACTTCCGGACTCGCGGACCGTGTGCAGCGCGGAAGCGGTATCCAGCGGCGGGATGCCTTCGGTGATGCAGACGATCACCTTGATGCCCGCGTCAACCGCCTCGAGAATGGGTTCTTTTGCTTGAGCGGCCGGAATGAATATGAGCGAAGTGTCCGCGCCGGTTTCATTCACCGCATTGAGCACCGTGTTGAAAACAGGAATGCCGTCGACGCTTTCGCCTTGTTTGCCAGGCGTCACACCGCCCACCATGTTCGTACCGTATGCTTTACAGGCCAGACTATGAAACTTGCCGTTTCGACCCGTTATACCCTGACAGATCACCCGTGAATTCTTGTTTACCAGAATCGCCATGACACACTCCGCTTACATCGCACCCGTCACGTCTTTAGCAGTCTCCACGACAATTCGTGCCGCATCGTCCAGTGATCCAATCATCCTGATCGGAAGCTGCGACTCCTCGAAAAGCCGCCGCCCTTCCTCGATGTTCGTCCCCTCGATGCGCACAATTACCGGAAGTTCGACCCGGTTCTGTTTGAGGGCCTTGATCACTCCGCGGGCCAGCACGTCGCACCGGAGTATTCCGCCGAAGATATTGATGAAAACCGCCTTCACCCGACGATCGTCCAGGAGGATGCTCATTGCATCGGCCACGACCTGCTCGCTAGCACCTCCTCCCACATCGAGGAAATTCGCCGGTGAGCCGCCGTGCAAGGAAATCAGGTCAAGCGTGGCCATGGCCAGTCCCGCTCCGTTGACTATGCAACCAATGTCGCCATCCAGCTTGATGTAACTCAAACCGTCCTTGCGCGCTGACAACTCGAGCTGATCCTCCTGAGACCGGTCGCGCCACTGCTCCATTTCCGGGTGCCGAAAGAGTGAGTGGTCGTCCAGGTTGATCTTGGCATCAAGCGCATACACCTTGTCGTCGCTGATCACCAGTGGGTTGATTTCCGCGAGCGAACAGTCGTATCCGACAAAGACTTGATACAAGGTGGTAATCACGTGCGAAATCTGTCCTGCGATCGCATTATCGTCCGTAAGACGGTAAGCCAACGACCGCGCCTGGTATCCGGTCAATCCTCTCAATGGGTCCACTGCGATGGTGTAGATCTTCTCCGGCTGGGTCTTCGCGATCTGTTCGATATCCATTCCACCCGCGGGGCTCGCCATGATGGTAACTTTGCCGGATTTCCTGTCCAGGACCACACCGAGGTAGATTTCCTTGTCGACTTGCAGCACCTCCTCGACCAGGAGTGCGCTAACCGATTTGCCCTGAGGCCCTGTTTGGTTTGTGACGAGACGCTTTTCCAGGATCTCGGCAGCCTTTCCCCGAATGTCCTCCTCCAGGGACAACACCGCTACTCCGCCCGCTTTACCACGCCCGCCGGAATGGACCTGAGCCTTGAGTACCACGATGTCACACTTAAGGCGCCGAGCAGCTATAAGCGTCTCAAGTGGGTCGTAGCACACCGACCCCCGAGGGACCGCCACCCCTCGCGAGGCCAGCAGTTCCTTGGACTGAAATTCGTGCAGATTCATCGACCAACCTCCGCGCCTCCACGTGCACAACGCACAATGATAGCCTCATTTCCGCCCGCGACTTTGCCTCAATGATAGGTCAAGAGCCTGCGGGCGCTCTCTCGGATTGAGAGCGTCAAAGAGACACGCATTCGCTATCGAATCAGCTCAGCTATTGCCACAGGACTCGACAATCGACGCCTAGAACGCAACATGAGGCAGTGCAGCGGCTTCAACCGCAACGTCTGACTGTACAGTTGGGGACCCCGCTTTGCAAGAAAAAAGGCACTGGTACAGCGAAGTTGGCGAGGTCGGTCGAGCATGCGCCTTCGGCGGATTTTCTTCATTTTACTTTAATTTATTGAATTAAAAGCTTGATATTTAATCCTATCTGCTATAGTATCGCCTTTGATTCGGCCCCAGTGCCGAACTTCTCAACCCAACCCTCCCAAGGAGAAGTCATGAGGAGAATTACGCTCGTTGCATTGGCCGTTTTCATTACGGCAGCCGCGGCCGCGAGCTGCATCGCATCCGACCGCACCCAGCCTCTGGGAAACGCGGCAGCGGTAGCTTCCGGCATAGCGCTCGATAAGGAATCGGTGAAGCAGGCGGTGGCCGCCACTCAAGCGATTGGTCTTCCCAGCACCCCTGCAACCAAACAAATTTCCATCGGTCTTCCCCCCAGCGCACAGCAAGGACTGACCGCTCCAGTCCCGACCGCGGCCCAGACGGCTCCCGCATGCCCTCCCGCCATTGACCAGGCTGCTCTCAAGCAGATGCTTCTTCCTGCGTTGGAGAGCGCTCTGAAGGAAATCCGCGCGGAGATGGCCGGTCCGCAGAAGCCACTCACCCAGGCTGTTCCCTCTGCGCCCGCAGTGAACGCTGCGCCTAAGCCTCAACCTAAAGCTGCGCCTACACCCAAGCCTGAAGTGAAAGCAGCATCTGAAGACAAGGCGGTGGCCGCGCCAAAGCCTGAAGCCAAGGCCGCTCCGGCGCCTAATCCTCAGGCCGGTGGACAAGTATGGCCCGCGGTTCCCGCGACCGGTAGAGCCGAACCGGTGGCCGCGGCCGCAGTGCCTTCCGCAGGGGCAGCAGCTGGCGAGAAGTCCGTTGCGAAACCGACCGCGGCTGGAAATTCCGCTCCTTCTAACCCTGCAAGTGGACAGTGCGCGAGCTGCGACCGCGAACGGGTGGCTCCGGTGCCCGAACCTGTCCAGGCTCCCGCTCAAGTACAGCCCCAGGCCGCCAAACCGGCACCCGCAGCGCCTACTACCGCGACCACGGGAAATCCGACGGCCGCTGCTCAGCCACCGGCACCGCGGACTGGACACCTGGTCATTCACAACCGGACGCTTGAACAGGTACCCAACTTGCCGCAATTGCAGGGATCGTTTACTCAGGGTGGCGGCGTTACAAACGCCGGTTCTCCTGCTGGTCAAGCAGCATGGTCACCAACTCCGGCAGCCCAAGGCGTGACGCTGCCGGCTGTCGGCACACAACCGAAAGCTCCTCGGTAACGGACGACATTTCTTCCGTTGCGGCTGAGCCTTCAGGGCGACAACGTCGGAGGCTCGGGCCTCTCGGTTCGGTTCTCCTCTCCTCCTGACTGCCCGATGCTTCATGGGGTACGCGCACGCGTACCCCTTTTCCTTTCTGTATGCGCCCGTCGACCACACGGTGATCCGAGAGCTGCTCTTCGGCTTCGCCTTTTTTGGTTGCTTCAATTCAGTAATGACGGTACAACGACATGCTATGGAAAAAGGACGCATTCTCATAGTTGACGATCAGGACGAGATCCTGAATTCCTTCGAGGGAATCCTTACCGACGAGGGGTACGAGGTGATGCTCGCCCGCGACGGTCAGGAAGCTCTGCATATTGTGCAAAGCGACGCTCCCGACGTGGTCTTTCTCGACATCTGGATCCCAGGCATCGACGGGATGCAGACGCTCAAGGCGATTAAGCGGATCGACCCTGAATGCTCGGTAATCATGATGAGCGGCCACGGCACCATTGAGACAGCCGTGCAAGCCATCAAGATGGGGGCTGCCGACTATCTGGAGAAGCCGGTACGGCTCGAGGATGTTCTCCATTTGGTAGAGAAGGCCGTCGCGGCACGCGGGGCCGCCGCATCCGGCAACGGCTCCAACGGGCCAGCGCCCGATGTGCTTGTTGGTCGTTCAGACAAAGCCCTTCGACTGCGCGCTGCTCTCGCGGATACGGCCGCCGAGCCTAGATCGGTGTGGCTCGTCGGCGAAGAAGGCACTGGCAAGGAATTCGCTGCTCGTATAATTCATCACCTCGAGGGCAAGGACCGCTCCAGCCTCGTGAAGCTTCGGTGCTCCGAACTTGACGATCAGAACTGCGACGAGATTTTCGCCCGCAAACTGGACGCGCTTGGCCGCCAATTTCGTGGCAAAGCGTCACGAGCCGCCGGCGGTACGCTGCACCTCATTCGCGTCGATCGCCTCGAGCCGGCGGTTCGCTCTCGAGTAGTGCAGCTCGTGGCCGAGATGATCTCCGGCCGCGCATCCAGCGCGTTTTCGCAGGCCCGCGTGGGCAGGGTCGTCTGCACGTCCTCATACGATCCCGAAACTCTCGTGGCTGAAAAGGGCTTCCCTTCGGACCTCGTGGACGTCCTAGCGCAGCGGGTTATCCGTGTGCCGCCTCTGAGAGAGCGAGTAGAGGACATTCCGGTATACGCTGAGCATTTCCTCCAAGAGGCTGCCGAAGAATTCGACAAAGAGATCACCGGAATCGACGAAGAGGCCATGACCCGGCTGACGCAGTATTCGTGGCCGGGCAACGTGAAGGAATTGAAGATCCTTATCGAGCACGTGGTCATGACCGCACCCGGGCCGATGATCACGGCTGCCGATCTCCTCATTCCCGGCGCCTCACCGGCTCAACAAACGCATTCCGCTTCGATGCGTCGCGAACCTGAGACTGACGCCGCAATTCCGCGAAAGGAAGCGCGCCAGCGCAGCCGACGGTCGGCTGCCGGAGCGCTTCACCAGAAGACGCTGCGGGGCCGCGTGGTAATGTACGGCCAGGGCCTTCATTCAGGCATCAAGACCGGCCTCACGCTTTCGCCGCTTCCGCCGGGCAGTGGGATACTCTTCGGTCACATTACTTCCGCCGGGACGGTCCCCGCAGTCTTGACCAACGTTGAATCCACCGACTTGGCCACGGGCCTGCGCAGCAACGGCACCTCCGCGAAGACGATCGAGCATCTCATGGCGGTGTTCCATGTATACGGACTCACCAACGTGCTCGTGAAGATCTCCGGCGAAGTGCCGATAATGGACGGTTCGGCGGTGGAGTTCTGCGATCTTGTCGAGAACGCGGAGATCATCCGCCAGGACGAGCTTGTCGAAGAGGTCTGCATCACGGAAGTTTTCGAATTGAACGGCCACGCTGGTTCAACCAAGAGCATGCGAGTGGAGCCGTCGGATCGGTTCGAGGTCGAGTATTTCCTCGATTATCCGCCGCCGGTAGGCAAGATGCACTTCCACTACCGTTTTGACGGCCCCGAGGATTTCAAGCGCCAGATCGCTCCCGCGCGCACGTTCGGTTTTGTGCGGGACGTACGCGCGCTGGACGAGATGGGGCTCGCGGGCGGTGGAAGGCTGTCAAACCTCGTGCTCATCGACGAGGACAAGGTGGTGAATCCGCCGCTGCGCTTCCCTGATGAGTTTGTACGCCACAAGGTCCTGGACGCGATCGGAGATTTCTACCTGCTCGGCCGTCCATTCAGGGGAAAGATCACCGCGCGGCAGACCGGCCATTCCGACAATATCGCGATGCTGCGGATAATCAACGAGAAGATGAAGATTGTGTGAGACTCGGCGGTCGGCCGCGCTGAGGCCATCCAAATCGGATCACGCGTGTGAACCCGCGGTGCACCCGATCGCGCTTCCGCACGGCTAAATCTTGCCTACTTGGGGGGTTGGCGTTCCCCCTTGTCTTGCCGGGCCCCCCCCCCCCCCCCCCCCAACCTTAACGACGTGCCTTGCCGCTTGACGACATATCGAGATCCATCCTTGCGACCGCGCCCTTTTGATGAATCTCTTCGGCTACACGATGGTAAATGGACTTCTTGGTCTTCCCGCCCCTTGGCTGGGGAGGCACTTTCAAGCCCGCGATCTTTGTGAACGTTTTCAGGTCTTTCTCTGCTGGAAACTCGGCCTCCAGCCGCACTGTCAGATTCTCAAGATCGTTCGCGGCCATGAATTCTCGGAGAAGCTCCTGTGCGCGGCTTTCCGCCACGGCTTCCGGGCTCGCCTGGTAATCGGCTTCGAGTTCGGTTTGGAGAGCGGAGAGAAAGAAATCACCCCGCGCCCTCTCGGATCGATAGCAGTAGAGGACGAGAGCATCACGGGCTGCCGCGGTTGTTGCAGGAGCCTTCGCACAGACCAGGCTCCTGTCGACCGGAAGCGCTGCGAATCTCCGCTGGAAATACGCTGCGTTGAAGAACCCCTTCCGCTTCGCATCGAGGCTGGTGAGCTTCGCGATCTGTACAGCGGTCGGATCGGACTTCGCCGCACGCTTCTGAGCCACGGTCGGAGGAAGAAACAGGGCCACACGATTAGTGACCGAGGCAATCGTTTCAGCGGTTTCGCGGATCAGCTCGTCCGGGATAGCCGCTTTGGTTGTAGCTTTCAGAAGCTTGGCCAACTCGCCGGCTCGCGCACACAAGTCTTTGTACGTTGTCATGCGCGCTGCTCCATCGTATCCAGAATCGCTTTGGTTAGCGCCTTCACGTCTCCATACGCGTCGCTGCGAGGAGCGTGAAGACACAGCGGCTTGTGCGCGCCGACCGCCTGCGCGTGTGCGATCAAGTCCTTCAGTGGATAGGTGTCGAACACCATTGTCTTGTCGTCCACGAGCGGGCTGCGTCGCCCGTCCCGGAAGAAGTCCACTGTCGCCTTGATGGATTGCACACCCAGGTCGTGCTCCGCGACGTGCTTGCGTTTGGTGACCACCACGCCAAGGAGCGCCGGAGGCCTTTCCAGCCGTCGAATGATGTGCGCTGACTGGAACACCAGTACCTTGAGCCCAAAGATCGAGAGCGTGTCGGGAATGGACGGAATGATCAGATAGTCCGACGCGTAAATCGCGTTGCTTGTCACGTTGTAAAGGTTCGGAGGCGTGTCGATGATCACGAAGTCCGGCTCCGGCTTGAACCGACGCAGCCTGGAAGACAGATACGTAAATTCCGCATCCTCCTGGTAAGATTTCCTGAGCAGGTCCTGGTCGCGCTTGCGCCGGATGTGCTCCTCAAGCCCCACCAGCAGGTATGTGGAAGGGATGAGTTGCAGGTGCGGAATGTCGCCGGCCTTGCCGCCCGAATCGGGAAACGGAGTGATCGCCTCTTGCACAGCGATCTTCTGAGTGAACAGACCGAATGCGGTCTTCTTGAGGTTCTTTCGCCCCGCGAAGCGCTGCCACTGTTCGACGCCCATGAGCCAAATGCTCGCATTCGCCTGAGCGTCAAGGTCCACCAAGAGGACTCTCCGACCAAACTCGTGCGCAAGGCACGCGGCCAGATTCACTGCCAGAGTGGTCTTGCCCACCCCGCCCTTGAAATTGATGATGCTTATGATGCGCGGTGGCACGATATGCCCTCGTCAGCGATTTTGACCGATTGCTCTGCCGATTGCCCTGGAGAGACCGCAAGCTCTCGTGGAAAGCCTCTCACACGAACTCATTCCATGCGGCGTGTGCCACTGCTTGACGAGCCCGCAGTGTATCTCGACCATGCACTGCTGGACAAGCCAGCAGTGGCACCCAGCAAATATGCCCTATCTTGTGTAGGTCAAATGGAAGTAAGGGCTGCTTCCATCAAAATGTGACCGATCCGCTCTCCAACACTATGCAGCGATGTGCACCTGCGACCCACACCTTGTGATCTTGCGACACCGCATCAAGCGCTCTTGTCCCTCGGGCGCCACCCCTTCGCTGGGTTCAAGAAAACCCTGAGGCAGTAGACTCCCAACACCGCGCTCGCCACAAAGATGGCGACGTGCTTGCCTTCCATTTCCAGAAACTGCTGTATTTCTGCGGGGAAGTCGCCGAGGGCGTACATGAAGTAGAAAAGGTCCCATGCCCTCCAAAATGCCCAACCCGCTACAGCAACGAGGAGAGCCAAATAGTAGCAGTTTGCCCAGCGTCGAGCTTTCGGGCTGTGGGCTTGCCAGAAGTACGCTCGCACTGCCTGTACCAGAAGGTACGGCGTGAACAGCCGAATACCGAGCATCGCCAGAGTTCCGCTCGTGCTCACTATATGGGTGGTTAGAACGGCCCGAGCGAGAAGTTTCATGCCCGCTTCCGGCGAGTCGCTTTGGGCAAACGCTACCAGCACCACTGCGGGGAAAACCGCGAGACAACCGATAAAGATCAGGACTTCACGCAAAATGATCCGTACCATTCGAGGATTATAGCACGAGACTGCGGGACGAGCATCGTTCCCTATCGGGTATTCGTCCCTTTCGGTGGATTCAGCCCCAATCGAATGGGCACGGAACCTGACGTTTTTTGATTGAGCAACGGTTGGTTGCTGTGCGATAATCCGAGTCTCGGAACAGTGTTATTTGGGCTTAACACTGCCGGGCGGAGGAAGCCCCATTCGGGGACCGGAACGCAATCGTCGATCCCTCTCCGGCGCTTTTCCTACAGCGCTGAACGCGGCTCCCTTGGCGAGAAGACAGTGATACGAAATCCATCGGGGGATGATGTCCTGCCGTATGCCGTTTGAACCACGAACATAAGGAGTACTTCATGGAAAAGATATGGCTGAAATCTTACGCTGCCGGAGTTCCCGCTGAAGTTGACTTCGACAAGTACACGCTGCCGGACGCTCTCACTCGGACAACGAAAAAGCTACCGGACAATCCGGCTCTCCTGTTCCAGGGCAAGACCGTCACGTATCGACAATTGGACGACATGGTGTCCCGTTTCGCTTCGAGTCTCCAGAAACTGGGCGTTCAGCCCGGAGATAAGGTCGCCATGCTTCTGCCGAACATCGTCCAGATGGTAGTGGCGACGTACGGAGCGTGGCGCGCGGGCGCTGTGGCTGTCATGAACAATCCGCTCTATACGGACCGGGAACTGGAACATCAGCTGAACGACTCCGGGTCCAAGTACCTCGTGAGCCTTGATGTGCTGGTCCCGCGCATGATGAAGCTCCGTGAAAAGACCAAGGTCACTCAGATCATCTCCTGCCACATTAGAGATTTTCTTCCGTTCCCGCTCAAGCAGCTTTTTCCGTTCGTTCGGAAGGGCATGCACCTGAAGACGCCTGCCGGACCGGGCCTCCTTGAATTCATGGACCTGATCAAGGCCGAACCGCTCGCGCAGCCTGAAAAGCTCAACTGGGATGACACCGCGGCCCTACTTTATACCGGCGGCACCACGGGTGTCTCGAAAGGCGTGCAACTTACTCACGGCAACCTGTGTGCGAACTGCCAACAGGTGAACTCGTGGTTCCCCGGCTTTGAAGACGGCAAGGAGATCGTGATCGGTTGCCTCCCGTTCTTCCACTCATTCGGCTTGACGTCGGTGATGAACGTGTCGATTTGCCGAGGCTTCGCCACGGTGCTCATCCCGAAGCCCGAAGCCCAGACAATCCTAGAGGCGATCGACAAGTACAAAGCCACTTACATGCCTGCGGTGCCCACCTTGTACAACGGCATGATCAATTATCCCGAGCTGAAGAAGTACAACCTCTCGTCGCTCGGCGCGTGTTTCTCAGGCGCGGCGCCCTTGCCTCTGGAGACGATCCGCAAATTCGAGGAACTGACCGGTGGACAGATCTGTGAGGGCTATGGACTGACCGAGACGAGCCCGGTCACTCACATCAACCCTTACGGCGGCAAGACCAAAGTGGGCACCATCGGCTTGCCCGTTCCAAACACCGAGGTAAAACTCGTCGACGTAGACGACTACACCAAAGAGATAACCAAGCCGGGCGAGCCGGGCGAACTGTGCCTCAAGGGCCCTCAGATCATGAAGGGGTACATCAACCGCCCCGATGAGACGGCGCTTACACTCAGAGACGGCTGGTTGCTCACCGGAGACATCGCGATCGTCGACGAGGAGGGCTATTTTGCCATCGTGGACCGCAAGAAGGACATGATCATCTCCGGCGGATTCAACATCTATCCAAGAGACGTGGACGAAGTGCTCTTCGCACATCCGAAAATCCTAGAGGCCTGCGTTATCGGCGTGCCGGATTCTCATTCGGGTGAGCGGGTCAAAGCGTTCGTGGTGCTCAAGGAGGGCGAGACGGCAACCGCAGAGGAGATCATCGAGTATTGCGGTAAGAACCTTACCAAGTATAAGATCCCGAAATACGTGGAGTTCGTGGCTGACCTCCCGAAAAGCGCGGTGGGCAAGATCCTGCGCAAAGAACTCCGCGCGATGGAACTGGGCAAGAAATAATCGTGAGGTCCTCGCCAATCAGTTGGAAGAAACGCTTCGCCGATAAAGTCGCCTCTGCGGAAGAAGCGGTTGCGGCCATACGCAACGGGTCACGGATATACCTGGGGAGTATGTGCGCGGAGCCGCGGCTTCTGATCCGGGCACTGTCGGCGACCGGTCTCGAAGATATCGAGATGGTGCAGTTCAAGGGGGGCGGCGAAGCAGCGCGGTTGGTCGCGCGCTGGGGATCGCGGTTTCGCCTCAAGAGCTTCTTCATTAGCAGGCACCACACGGACCACAAGGCTTTTTCTCCAGCGGATTACGTTCCGCTTTTCCACTCTGAGATCCCGCGATTCTTCCGGAACCGGCGCATCCCCGTGGACGTCGCCATGGTTCAGGTATCGGAACCGGACCGGTTCGGGCAAGTGAGCCTAGGCGTGTCGGTGGATATCACCCGTTCCGCCGTGGAGAACGCACGCATCGTCATCGCACAGGTCAACCCTGCGATGCCGCGCACACTGGGTAACACGTTCATCCCCGTCCAAAAAATCGACTATCTTGTGGAAGGTGAGGAAGAACTCCTCGACATCGGCGAGATCGAACTAGCCGAAGAGGACCGCGCCATCTGTCGGTTCTGCAGCGAACTGATCGAGGACGGATCGATTGTGCAATGGGGGTTTGCCGGCATCAGCCAGGGACTTATCGAGCATATCAAGGATCGGAAAGATCTCGGCGTTCACACGGAGATGATCACCGACTCACTCATCGACCTGGTCGAAGCGGGGGTCATCACGAACGCCACCAAACAGATCTATCGTGGCAAGTCCATCGCCACGTTTTGTATGGGCACGCGGCGGCTTTACGACTACGTGGACGGCAACCCTCTCATTGAGTTCCACACCTCGGACTTCGTGCTCAGCCCGCAAACCATCTCCAAGAACCACAAGATGGTTGCGTGCAACATCGCTCTGCAGGTGGACCTACGCGGACAGATTCGCCAGGGCAGCCTCGGGTGGACGTTGTTCGAAGGGTCCGGCGGCGATCAGGATTTCATGCGCGGCGCGGCTCTCGCACGTGAAGGGCGTTCGCTGATTTGTCTGCGTTCTACATCTGCGTCGGGGCGTTCGAACATCGTGGCTGAATTCGGCCGCAGGGCTTCGGTTATGATGAACCGGGGGGACGGCCAGTTCGTCATCACCGAGTACGGAACAGCGTACTTGGGCGGCAAGTCAATCCGTCAGAGGGCTATGGCGCTCATTGAAATCGCTCACCCTGACCACCGCGAGTCCTTGTTGCGTCAGGCGCGCGAAGCAGGCAGCGTCTACCCCGATCAGGTCTACTTCCGAATGGCGTCTCCGCCGTTGCAGCGGCGCATTCGTTCCGATCACGAATTCAAAGGCGGGCTCAAGGGACACGTGCGAACCATCAAGCCCACCGATGAGTCGATGCTGCGCGACCTGTTTTATCATCTATCTGAAGGGTCAGTCTATTTGCGGTATTTCACCCCGCGCAGGAGCATGCCGCACAAGAACCTCCAGGAGTACGTCAACCTGGACGAGAAGGATGGCATCTCCATCGTGATCACCGTAGGGCCGCGTGAAAACCGCCGGATGATCGCTGAAGGCCGGTTTGTTTTCTCCGAAGACGACCCGTTCCCCGACGTCGCCCTGATGGTGGACGAGAACTACCACAAACACGGGATAGGATCGTTTCTTCTTGGGTACGTCATCCAGTTGGCCAAGGAGCGCGGAGCCCCGGGATTCAAGGCAGACATCCTTCCCACGAACGAGCCGGCGCTCAAGCTCGTGAATCGCCTGCCGTACGTAAACCGGACGAAATTCCAGGATGGGGTGCTCTCATGCCGGTTCTTGTTTGACGAACTGAAAGAAGAATCGGAGTTGGTCACTAGGGCCTGACGCGAAGGGTCAGGCCGGGTGTGGAAAACGGCCATCTGCGTACCTTAGTAGCGTCTTTCATATGTTCGGTCGCATATTTCGATAGAGCCATGGTGGGACAGGCCTCTCGCCTGTCCAATGGACTTCCCGCTCCAAGAGCAATGACAGGCAGGATGCCTGTCCCACCGAAGCCCTGGAAATTCGCGACCACACTTGCGAAAAGGTGTACTTATCTGCCCGCGCCTCCGAGTCAATTTGCGACGCGACGATTTCGAGAGTTCCTCGTCGTAACGGATTTAGTGGCAGGTTGCCGTTTTCTCCGGCTATTCTTCGTCTGAGATGATATCGAGGCGTCTCGGCCTGAGGGCGCATTTCCGTCGGGTGTTGGCACTGACACTTGGTCTTCGAGTTTGATCGGATCTACAGCGAACGGAGCGTACCCACTTCGGTTGTTGAGCACCTCCCGGAGATACAAACCCGTGTACGACCCCGGCACGCTTGCAACCGCTTCGGGAGACCCGGTCGCGATGATGCGTCCACCTTCGTCTCCGCCCTCGGGGCCGAGGTCGATGATTTGGTCCGCCACCTTGATCACATCCATGTTGTGCTCTATTACGAGAACCGTATTGCCCTGGTCTACGAGGCTCATGAGCACGTCCAGCAGCTTGCGGATGTCGGCGAAATGCAGGCCGGTGGTTGGTTCATCGAGAATATACAGCGTTTTGCCGGTGCTGCGTCGCGCAAGTTCGCGCGACAACTTAATGCGCTGGGCCTCTCCTCCTGAGAGCGTCGTCGCCGGTTGCCCCAGCTTGATGTACCCGAGCCCCACTTCCTGAATAGTTCGAAGCTTATTGTGGATCGCCGGAATGCTCTCCATGAACTCCGCGGCCTGGTCCACCGTCATATCGAGGACATCCGCAATATTCTTGCTCTTGAACTTAATGTCGAGTGTTTCACGATTGTAGCGCTGGCCGTGACATACATCGCACTTGACGTACACGTCCGGGAGGAAATGCATCTCGATCTTTATGATGCCATCTCCGCTGCACGCTTCACACCGACCTCCTTTGACGTTGAAGCTGTACCGGCCGGGCCTGTAGCCTCTCATACGCGACTCCGGTAAATTCGCGAACAGTTCGCGGATCGGCGTAAAGACCCCCGTATAGGTTGCGGGATTCGATCGCGGGGTCCGGCCGATAGGGCTCTGGTCGATGTCGATCACCTTGTCGATAAACGAAATCCCTTCGATCGAATCGAACGCACCGGGGCGCGTCCGACTGCCGTACAGGCGCTGAGACAGGGCCTGATGCAGCGTATCGACCACGAGGGTACTCTTGCCTGAGCCCGACACCCCGGTCACACAGGTGAACGTTCCCAGCGGAACGGTCACCGTGAGATTCTTGAGGTTATTGGCACGCGCTCCGCGTATCACGAGCTTCTTTCGACCCGGCGAGCGGCGAGCAGGCGGAATGGGGATGAATTCTCGACCGGAGAGGAACTTGCCCGTAAGCGAGGTCTCTGATTTCACGAGTTCAGTGGGGCTCCCCGTGAAAACGACTTGGCCGCCCATACGCCCCGCGCCCGGCCCCATGTCCACAACGTGGTCAGCACTGAGGATCGTCTCAGGATCGTGCTCGACCACGAGCACAGTATTGCCCTGGTCGCGCAGGTCCATGAGGGTCGCGAGAAGGCGCTGATTGTCCCGTTGGTGAAGACCGATGCTCGGCTCGTCCAGGATGTAGAGCACCCCTACGAGTGACGAGCCCACCTGTGTGGCTAGCCTGATCCGCTGAGATTCGCCGCCGGACAGCGTAGCAGAACCGCGGTTCAGCGTGAGATATCCGAGCCCTACTTTGTCCAGGAAGCCCAGCCGCACGGCGATTTCTTTGATCACTCGGCGACCGATCTCCATCCGTCGATCGTCCAGCTTCAGCTCGCGAATAAACTCGCCGGCCTCCCGCACCGACAGCGCGGTAAGCTCGTGAATCGGCATGCCGCCCACAAGCACATGCCGTGCCGCCTTCTTGAGCCGCGCTCCGCTGCAAGACGGACATGATACTGTGGCCATGAATCGACTCAGGTCTTCGTCCACATCTTCCCGATCAGTTTCGCGATACCGCCGCTCAAGAAAGGGGATTGCTCCCTCGTACGCCCGTCGGAAGTAATGGCGCCGCCCGTCCCTTTCGTAAGAGAAGTCTATCTGGTCACTTCCTGAGCCATAGAGCAAGATTCGACGGATTTCTTCCGGCAGCTTTTTGAACGGGGTATCGACCCTGAAGTGATAATGTGCTGCCAGCGCATCGATCATTTGGTCGACGAATACAGATCCTCGGTTGTCCCACGCAGCGATGGCGCCCTCACGAAGAGACAGGCTATCGTCGGGCACCACCAGTTCAGGCGCCACGCGAACCTGAACGCCGAGCCCGCTGCACATCTCACATGCACCGAAGGGATTATTGAACGAAAACAGCCGCGGAGAGATTTCACCGAGCGACACACCGTGCTCAGGGCACGCAAACCTCTCGCTGAACACGTGCGTCTCGCCCTCGTGCTCCTCGACCATAGCAGTGCCGTCGCCCATCCGCACGGCAGTCTCCATGGAGTCCGTGAGGCGCTTCTCCATGCCCTCCTTCACCACGAGACGATCCACAACCACCTGGATGGTGTGTTTCTTCTTCTTGTCGAGGTGTATTTCCTCCGACAGATCTCGCATCACGCCGTCCACCTTGACACGCGCGAAGCCGTCTCTCGACAACCGTTCGAATTCCTTGACGTATTCTCCTTTCCTGCCGGAAACGATCGGAGCGAGGACATAGATCCGAGTGCCTTGGGGAAGTTCCATGACGCGGTCGACCATCTGCTGGATGGTCATGGACGCAATCGGGCGGCCGCATTCCCAGCAATGAGGAATCCCAACCCGCGCGTACAAGAGCCGGAGGTAGTCGTAGATCTCAGTTACCGTGCCCACGGTGGATCGCGGGTTGCGAGACGTGGTTTTCTGCTCAATGCTGATCGCCGGTGAAAGCCCCTCAATGAGGTCCACGTCCGGCTTGTCCATCATCTCAAGGAACTGGCGCGCATACGCGGAAAGGGACTCCACGTATCGCCGTTGGCCCTCAGCGTAGATCGTGTCGAACGCGAGGCTCGATTTGCCGGAACCCGACAGCCCTGTGATAACGACCATCTTATCGCGGGGAATATCAAGGTCCACATTCTTGAGGTTGTGTTCCCGTGCGCCCCTAATTACGATTTCCTTCGTTCCCACGTGCAGCGTCTCCATTGCCCTTCTTGACGGGCTATCGTGCGCGGGTGCTTTCGCCGGGCCGGCGCGGACCGACCCTTAATAGATAGTGTACACGCGCTTCGGAAGTAAAGCCCCGTGCGGACGCGCCCTCGTGACTCGCTCATTAATCCCTTTTTGCTTTTTCATCGCTATGATATGCAGAAAACGTAAACTAATCCTTGACGAGCCGAAAAGGACGTGTTACTTGGCCGTTGTTTTCCGAGTGGGAGTGTGTCGGATCCCTCTCGATCTTTACATTTCATTTCGGAGGTCTGGTATGTTGTTTACTTTTTCCGATCCGGCCACCAAAGTGCCCGAACCTCCCGGGGACTTCAGGAGCAATTATCGCCACTTGAAGCGACTTATCAACCAAGCGCTCAAGGAAGGCACCCCCCTCGAGGAACTCCACCTCATCCGCAAAGACCATCCTCCACGCCCTGCCAAGGAGCTTTCACGAGAAGACCTGATCAAGCTCCTGCACACCATCCAGCGGATCAAGTCCCGTTATCAGGACCTCCTCCAGCCGCCGGTTCCCCGAGAGCTTGAACGAGACATACTCGCCAAGCCGGCGGACCAGCGCCTTCCCTGGGAAGATGAGGCGCTCCAAAAGGCGGACCGTTGGCGTACCGATGTGAATGCGGTACGCGCTCGCGTCCAAAAGCAGCTCAACGATTTCATGCGCCGCGAGTTGTTCCAGAGCGTCTGATTCCAGAGACTACGCGGCTGGGATTCTACAGCTGTACCTTCTTGTGGGTGGCGCGCTGTGAGGAGTGACTGTTAGGGAACCTGTGTCCGGAAGAGGACGGGTTCCCTTGTAGCTCTTCTCCGAACAGCTCTCCGTTTCGGCTTCTCCGTCGCGTCGGGGCCTGGAGCAGAAAACTGCGCGCCGGACTCAGCGAAGCAGGGCTACTAGGGGTACTGATCGAAGAGCCGTCCCCACTTGCTCGCCTTCTTGAAGTTCTCCATACGAGGCTTAGCAATCAACGGCCAGTACACGTAGTCATGATAGAAGAACGACCCGAATACGAACAGGTATACCAGGGGAGTTCGGAAGAAGAGTTTCTCCAGCGGCTTGAGCGGCCCGAACCAGATCAACTTTCCTACTGACGAGGCGGCATTGTCTCCCACGGTGAATCTCCAGTTCTCCCGTGAAACATCTTTGCCTTTGATCTGTATTCCGTCCAGGCGCCCTACTCCAAGGCTCGCTTCATCCGCGAGACGTATGAACTTGAGGGCCATCGGATCAAAACCCATCAGGTTCGCTGCGACCGCATCAATCGCCGTGCTGTCGCCGGACGCAAGCATCAAGTCCTTTTCCATAGGGGTCATGGTACGCGGGCCCGGTCCGCAACCCGCTACGGTCCCGTCCATCACCGTGAAGATCCCCGCATGGATCTCCTTTTGGATTACCAGCAGATCGTTCAACGTCTCGTGGATCACCGAGTGCGTATAGTGCCGACGGCTCGTCAGAAGCCCTCCGAAGGCATTCTTCATCGAGCCCGTAGTCCCGGTGTAGATGTGACACTTCACGGTCGGAAGATGGACGATATTTTTACCGATGAAAAACTCCGGGATGCGAATTCCCTTGGGAAATATCTTGTCCAGGACCAGCATCTTTCCTTTCGGCTTGTACGTGATCCAGCGAATGTCACTCTCTCGGAAGTTGTAGAGCACCGGGATGTCGTGTTTTTCGAGAATCTTCGTGTACTTGTTGAGCCGTTCGCCTTTGAAAGCGTTCGTGACGACGGTTTCGTTCTCCACCGCCACAATCTTGCGGTACCCCGCGTCCTTCAGGGCGAGGATCACCCCTTCGAGTTGCCACGGCGTGGTGTTCGCACTCAGGAATGGAAAATGCCACGATATGTTATTCTTGAGGATGACGGGCGCAGACGGGTCCAAGTACTCGGTGAACTCAGCGTCTTGCATTGCGGTTCGTATGTCGTCCAGGACGGATTCCGGCCTGGTTTCTTTGACGGCGACGATTGGTTTCTTAGTTTCCATTGCAATCCGTATATTGTTGGTTTGGACTCAAATCCGATGCATGCCGGCTGTTGGCCGGAATTCCTTGCTTGAAAGCGCATTGCTTCACTCCTTGAAGAGTGTGAAGGCTTTCGACAGGATGTCAATCAGGTCCGGGCTCTTCCCCTCCAGGGGATATTCGGGCATGAGGAGCAACGGGGACTCTCCCCTGGCAACGTGCTCTTCCCTTCTGAGACGCTCAAGCGTCTCCAACTCCTTGAGCCGTTCCTCTTCCTTCGCGCGGGCCTTCAGTAGGCCGCCGCGCGCGATGAAATCCATGAGCTTTTCCAGTTCTCCGGGATCGAACCATGTGCCGTGATGACCACACACGTCCACGATAACTCCAGAGATCTGGGCGAAGTTCTTCCGGTTCATCATAGTGTGACACACGGGGCATCGCACGTACGTGACTTTCTTTTCAAGTTCCAAATGGGCGGGTTTGCTCAGTGCGCCCGTTTCGATGACGCGCTGCGAAGAGTCCTGCATCATTTCGAAAGTCTCATGTGTCACGAACAGACCGCCGCACTTCTCGCAGGCGATAAGCGGGAAGTCACCCACGGTTCGTGTCGCCATAGGAACCGCGCACCGTGGGCAAAGGCGATCCGCGTGCACTTCGCCCGGTTGGTCGGTCGTGGTCACAGGTCGTGCGCATCTGAAGCAGAATCTGCTCTCCGCAGGGATTCGCTCGTAACAGTGCGGGCAGTGTGTAGTCTTTCCAGTGAGCGAAAAATCCAAATGCGAATGGCAGTAATCGCATCGTTCCGCGTCCCGCTTTACCGCGGCCCCACAGGAAGGACAGTGCAGCACCAGGCCGGTATCGAGATCAACCTTAACGACGGGTGGATCTTGCACAGGCGCAGCGTCCGGATTAGCAACTTCGGCGGCGCCGAGGCAGGCCCGGCGATGTTCTGCGTGTTCCGGCGTGATATCTCCCCTTCTTTTCAGGGCGGCCACGAGTTGGCCAACCTGTTCGCCCGATAGACCGAACTTCAACTGAAGGTCCACGTCCGGAACTCCATCGCCGAAATCCTTCACGAACGCTTTGACGTTGATTTTCACCTGTCAGCTCCCAGGCTCGAGGAGTTGCCGTATTGCGGCCCATTCGTGCCGAATCATGATACACGGCCCTACGCGACTCTTCAATAGCAATGCGCCTCGAAGCGTATCCATTCGGTCTTGTGGGGCAGGCTTTCCAGCCTACCGGTTGCGAATACTCACCAATCGCAGGCTGGAAAGCCTGCTCCAAGAGAGTGTTCACCAAAATCCCGATCTCAACTGAATGGATACCGCTAAGCTGTGGAACGGCTGGAGGCTTCCCGCGCTTCGGACGACGGTCCCGATTTCACGTGGAAGCTGACCGACCGCGGCCAAAGTCTTTTCGTGTATAGCTGCTGCCAAAGATAATGCTCGATTGCCTGCTCGAAGATTACCAAAAGCCGCTCGTCGTTGTCGAGAAGGCCGGAACCCAGAGACTGGATCCCGGATCAAGTCCGGGGTGACGGTCTCCTTCTGGCCAATCGGACGAGAATTTTGGCAACTTCTATAAAGCATATTGATTCAGGAAGGAAAGAACAAGGCATGCGGCAAGAGAGGAATCACGTTTTGTCGAGGGCTTCCCGGACCGCCTTCAAGAGTTGGCCGATGTCGAAAGGCTTGCTTACGAAGCCCTTGGTCTTGGCCTCCAGTCCCGAGCGCGCTGTGCCGGTCGGCCAATAGCCCGTTGCTACGAGAACCTTGACTGCCGGGTTGATCTCAAGGAGATGTCCGAGGCATTGGGTTCCTTCCATGATCGGCATAATGAGGTCCAGAATCACCAGATCCACTTCCTTTTGTCGCTTACGGTAGATCTCGACCGCTTCTCTGCCATTTGCCGCCACGAGCACCTCGTATCCGGCACGAGTCAGTATTCTCCGGCCAAGTTCTCGGATAAACTCCTCGTCGTCCACTACCAGGATGACCTCGCTACCCCCCGCCGGCTCGCTTTCGACCGTTTCTATGACGGGCGCCTGCTCAACTTGCAGCGTCGGCAAGTATATTACGAACGTGGTCCCGGCACCGGGATTACTGTAGCATTCGACATATCCACCATGTCCGGTGACGATGCCGTAAACCATTGCAAGCCCGAGGCCCGACCCTTGGCCGACTCCCTTGGTAGTATAGAACGGTTCGAAAATGTGCTCCCGCACACATTCCTCGATCCCGACGCCGGTATCGCTGACTTTCATCATCACATAGTTGCCGGGTTCTCCTCCCAAATGGCTCTTGCGGAACTCCTCGCCCAGGGCAATGTTGTCCGTTTCGATTACCAGCCGGCCGCCTTCCGGCATTGCATCCTTGGCGTTGAGTGCCAAGTTGAGCACCACTTGTTCGATCTGGCCCGGGTCCGCGTTCACCATCTTGAGGTCAGGTCGCAGCACGAGTTCGAGTTCGATGATCCGGGGGATAGTCCGGCGAAGAAGGTGTTCCGCCTGCTTCACGGTGTGGTTAAGATTCAATGGGCGAGGCTGTGTCTCGACTTTCCGACTGAACGTGAGAATCCTCTGTACAAGGTCAGCGCCGTTGCGCGCCGCGCCGGCGATCCGCACGAGGTCGTCGTACTCGGGGTCGTCCACGGCTTTGTTGGCGAGGAGCAGTTCCGAGTAGCCGAGAACGACCGACAACAGATTGTTGAAGTCGTGGGCGATGCCGCCCGCCAGAGTCCCGACCGCTTCCATTTTCTGTGCGTGCAAAAGTTGTGTACGCAGGGACTTCGCTTCGGTAACGTCCGAGACAAATATTAGCACTGCTGGGTTGCCCCCAAATTGAATTCTTGTGATCCAGCCCTCCGCGTCGAAATGTGTCCGGTCCTTTTTGACGTTCCTAGCCTGGAATTGAATTTCTCCGCTCTCCCCTGACGCAATCGCCTCAGCAGACTGCCGGACGCGATCTGCGTCTTCGGGGACCGCGAACGAGCCCACACGTGAGCCGATCATCTCGTCTGCGCTCTCGTACCCGAACATGCGAATGAACGCCGGATTCACGTATACGTAGTGAGCATCCACTACAATGCCGATCCCGACCGGCGATGAATCAATGATGATACGCGACTTCTCTTCGGACGCGATCAACTCGGCTTCCGCGCGCTTTTGGTCGCTGACGTCCTCCATAACAGCCTGGCACCCGCGCAGCGTTCCTCGTGAGTCTCGGAGAGGGGTGAGGAGTATGCGCAGGTGCACACGTTTGCCCCACTTACTGACATAGGGCCGTTCGGCAGCGACCGGCCGGTCTTCGGTTATGCAACGCTGAAAGGCATCCGAGATTCCCGCTTCCACAAGAAGTGGAAAAGTGAACATGTTGATTTCCTTGGTCGCGTCCGCGTTGGGCGATCCCAGGATTTCGACCAATTTCCGGTTTGCTTCGAGAATCCACCCTCCAGTATCAACCGACAGAATTCCGATCGGCGCGTGGTCAACGAGAAAACGGTATTTCTCTTCAGAGTCTCGTAGCGCACGCTCTGCCTGTTTGCGATCGGTAATGTCCAGTGCCGTAAAGACGACTCCCGCCGCCAAGTTCCCCGGTTCAATAGCGGCAGAACTCAAGAATACTTCTATGATTTCACCGTCTTTGCGCTTCCATCTAGTTTCTATGGCGCCCCACCCTCTTGCCTCGATCTGAGAATACTTCAAGCGGCCGACGCGCTCGTACTCGTCCTCGTTCTCGTAGAGCAAGAGCGCGCTTTGGCCCACGAGTTCCTCGGCCGAATATCCCGTCATCCTGCACAGCGCTTCGTTGGACCATGCGATAGTGCGGCGTCCTTTCACCACCCCTATCCCCATGTGCGCAGCGCGGAGGACGCTCTTGAGGGTGGCTTCACGCTCCCTAAGCGCCTCTTCAGCCTGTTTGCGTTCGGTGACATCTCGCGCGATTCCACACAAACCAATGATTTCCCCTGACTCGTTCCGCATGGGCACTTTTACCACGTTGAACACCTTGGGGACGCCGCGCACCGGCTTCTCGTGCTCTTCACTGAACACCCGGCCGCCCAGGACCAACCGGTCCGTCTGGACAATGTGCACAGCAGCGTCCTCTCCGAACAGGTCCGCGTCGGTCTTGCCGAGCAGATCCACGGCAGACATGCCAAAAAGCCTCTCCATCGCGGGATTCACCAATACGTACCGGAGGTCGCGATCTTTGATAAAGATGCTGTCCGCCGCAGTATCGAACACCACACGAAAGCGTTCGTTGGCCTGGCGAAATGCCTCCTCTGCCTGCTTACGATCGGTCACATCGGCTGCGAAGAGCAGGACTGCAGGCCTTCCATCCCACTGACAGAGCGTCGTGTCTCCCTCCAACCACTTGATATCTCCTTGCCGGCTCACTACGCGGAACGTGAACCTCCGGTGGAGTTTCTTGTCTTCCAGTTGCGCCACATACCGCGCTTCCGCAGCGGCTCGATCATCGGGATGGATGAACCGCGTATACTCACTTCCGATAATCTCCTGTTCCGTGAACCCGAGGAAGTGTGCCGTCTTCAAATTCACGAACCGCAAGAGACCGTCCTGAATCACGCAAATACCTTCGACGGATGTTTGCACGAGCGCCCGGTATTTCTTCTCGGATTCTCTGAGTGCAGCTTCAGCTGCTTTGCGCTCAAAGATTTCGCCTCGTAGGTCTTCGTTGGCTTGTACGAGGGCGGCGGTACGCTCGTGAACGCGTCGTTTGAGTTCCTGGCGAGCTGTTTCGAGAGAGTCTGCCAAATCAGCCTTTTCGAACCGCAACTGGAGAATCTCAACGAATCCCGCGTTCGCGCTGTTTCCCATGGCCACGAGTACGACAGCGAACATAAAGATCACGAGACCAATGATTATGTGAACCTCGTTCCCCTCGTACATGAAGCGACCTGACAGCGGAAGCAACTCCAGCAGGATGGCCGGCACGTACACTTGACGCAAAGGCCAATACACCGCAGCCGCGCCACAACTGACTCCGGCCAGGAACAGCGAGAGGAGGAACTGGTGCAAAAGAGACTGAGACGAGAAGAACGCGACGGCGGCAGCACCCCACAGGGCGGCGCCGGCGATCACTCCAAGTGCGAACCGCCTGCCCCAGCGTTCAATATCAGCCGCCTCAGGTTCCGCTCTGAAATAGGCCTTTATGAGCATGTGCCTCGGCACATGCACGACGACAGTCGCCGCAAGCCACACTAACAACCACTCATGTGTGACCACTCTCCACAGAGCGGCCGCGAGAACCGCAGCCCCAAGGAATGCACCTATCAGCCCGGTGCGCGCTTGTGCGTAAAGTTGGTGGATCTGCGCGGCGCGAGTTTCAATCATCCGTCCACGTGGATGTGCCGCAATCGGATCAGAATGAAGTGCGTTGGCGTCCTGGCCCATGTTTGCCCCCACCCCGACAGACAGAACCGCACTGTGCAGGATCGCGCCTGTGAATCCATATTAACCGCGAGCAAGGGTGGTGGCAAGATGCAATAGCTGGAAATTACAGCGGGAGGCCGCCGAGCGAGACAACAGCGAATCCCACTATTCGCTCAAGGCTTTGGTAACCAAAAAGTTGCAAGATCGTCACTTGATGTGCGATTCGAGATATACCAGCTGGGAGAAGAAGCTTCAAACACTATCATCAGTTGATTCCAGGTACTCGGAGATAGCTTCCACGAATTCGACAGCCTTTTGGAACGCATCTGCGGCTTGTTCAGGGGAACTGGGTTCACTCAAAGGCCGCGAGTGAACGGGTTCTAGTAGATCGATCCGTAATCACCTTGCCACCAGGATCGTGGGAGGTTGGGGCATTGAACAACGCGATATGCCTCGTAGGGGCGGGTCTGAGACCCGCCCCTACCCAAGCCTGTCGCTGAAAACAACGTAAACGTATTTCTGAATCGATCCACTAGTCGGCTTCCTTGGCGCCCTCCATCTCCTTGATTGCAGCGAGAACCTTTTCCGGCGTGATAGGGAGGCTCTTGATCCTCACTCCGATCGCATCGTAGATTGCGTTGGCGATGGCAGGAGCGGTCGGCACGCACGCAGGCTCGCCGATTCCCTTCGCGCCGAACGGACCGGAAGGTTCGAACGGCTCCACGATGACCGTGTCGATCGGCAGATCGTCCTTTGCGGTGAGCACCTTGTAGTCGAGCAAGTTGGAATTCATGACGCGGCCGGCATTGACCTGTATCTCCTCGGTGAGCGCATAACCCGTGCCCATTACCGTCGCGCCATATATCTGCCCGCGAAGCAGCATCGGGTTGATCGCGCGTCCTACGTCGTGCGCCGCAACGTAGTTGAGGATCTTCACCTGGCCGGTTTCACGGTCAACTTCGACCTCGACCCCGTGGGTGCCGAAGGTATAGCAGCACGACAGGTTGCCCTTGCCTTCCCGGTCGATCATCTCGTTTGGCGGGTCGTAGAAGGCTTCGGCCATGACCATCTCGCCTTTGCCCGTGCCGAGCATGTGCGCCCTGCGAAGCACCTGCGCGACTGGAACGCGAAGATGTGGGTTGTCAGGATCGGACTTCACAAAGACTTGACCATTTCTCAGGTCAAGATTCTTCGGGTCCGCGAGGAGATCGAGATCCAGGTCGGGTAACTTGAAATTCGGGTCTCGACGCGCCCGCTGCTGCAAGCCTCGCTGGACGATCTGCCCCATCCATCGCGCTGCCAAGACCAGGACTTTCTCGCGGATCTCTCCGGCCGCCAGGAGAATGGCGTTGCCGGTGATGAATGCATGGCGGCTTGCGTGCGTGCCAACGTCCCACGGGCAGATCTCGGTATCGCCTTGAAATATGTTGATGTCTTCGGGTCTGAAACCCACGGCGTCCGCTGCCATTTGTCGGATGATCGTCTCGGAGCCCTGCCCTTGATCGGTACCACCCGTGATGATGACGAGTTTGCCCTCGTCGTCCACTTTCATGATGATTCCCTGTCCGTCCGACAGGTACACCCGGGCCCCGCCGCCAACGTGCAGGAAAGACGCTGCGCCGACCCCACGACCATTGCGCTTGCCCTGCTTGTCATCCCAACCGAGCCGGGTTTTCACTTCGGTGAGGCACTCCTTGAGCGGACAAGTGGTAATGTTGATCCGCATGGGAGTCTCGGTGAACGGCTCATTCGCGTTGATGAGCCGAAACTCGAGCGGGTCGATGCCCGCGACCTCTGCGAGCTGGTCCATCGACTGTTCCACCACGTACGTGGCCTGCGGATTGCCGTAACCTCGCATGGCCTGTGCATAGATGTTGTTGGTGTACACGCACGTGGCCTGAAACGATATGTTCGGCACCTTGTAGAGCGACGAGACCGGAATCGACATCACCGACGGCGTGGTCGCACCCCACGATGTGTAGGCTCCATTATCCAGGATCATGTCCACCACGCGAAAGGTCAGCCGCCCCTCACGATCACAGCCCTGTTCCACTGTGGCAATGCACGGTTGTCGCGGCGGACTCGCGACGAACTCCTCGTGCCGGCTGAACTGGATCTTCACCGGGCACCGCGTCTTCCAGGCCAGCAGCACCGCAATGAACTCGTAGATGTCCGTGTCCAGCTTGCTGCCGAAGCTCCCACCGACGTAAGGAGTGAGGACGCGCGTGGTCCCTTTGAGTCCAAGACTCTTGAGGAACATGTCCAGCCGGTCCTTGCCGCCGAACGGGACGTTGGTGACGCTTGTAAAGATAAGGTTGCCGCTCGGGTCAAACTCCGCTATACAGCCGCTCGTTCCCATGCAGACTTGATGTACCCAGGTGGTCGAAAACGTGTCCTTCACCACGTGCGCGGACTCGCTGCGCGCGCGGTCCACGTCTCCGGCGAGGAGCCGCCACGGTAACGGGAGAATGTTGTTGCGCCGAGGCTTGCCTCTGGCGTCCAGTTCGTGGATGAGCGGCGCATCCTCCTTCATCGCCTCGAGCGGATCGAACACTGGAGGCAGGTCCTCGTATTCCACCTCGATGAGCCGGAGAGCCTCCTCCGCGATGTCCTCGTCGATCGCCGCGACAGCGGCCACTTCGTCGCGGAACTGCCGAACCTTATCCTTCTTGAGCGCTGTCTGATCGCCGAGAAAGCCTACTCGAACTTCCGGTACGTTTTGTCCGGTGAGCACGGCACGAACGCCATACAGTCTCTCAGCCTTGGATGTGTCGACGTGCTTGATCCTTGCGTGAGGGCGACTGCTGTAAAGGATCTTCCCGTAGAGCATCCGGGGTACTTTGATATCATTGATATACTGCGCCCGGCCCGTGACCTTGTCCACATCGGCCTTGGGAATCGACTTGCCCACGAAGAGTTCGCTCATGGTCTACTCCTTGCCCGAGGAGCCGTCGCCGGAGAGCAGCTCCGCCGCCCGGCGGATGGATTCCGCTATCTGGACGTAGCCCGTGCACCGACACATATTGCCTGCGATCGCATGTCTGATTTCCGCTTCGGTCGGGTCCGGCGTCATGTCTAGAAGAGCCTTGGCTGACATAATCATCCCCGGAGTGCAGAATCCGCACTGCACACCCGCTTTCTCGAGGAAAGCCTCCTGGATGGGATGGAGCCGACCGTCCTCGCTCATGAGCCCTTCCACGGTGAGCACGTTCTTCCCTTCCGCCTCGATAACCGGGTAAATGCAAGCGTTTACCGGAGCGCCATCAACCAGGACCGTGCAAGCGCCGCACTCGCCCTCGCCGCATCCTTGTTTCGCGCCGGTGAGCGACAAGTCTTCTCGCAGCACTCGCAGCAAATTCCAATGAGGCAGCACTTCAACCTCAACGACATTGCCATTCACGGTAAACCGAATGGTCCGCTTCATTTCACGGCCGCTCCTTTCGCCCTGTCCCGGCACATCAACCCGGTGCGTTTCACGAGCACGCGAATCATCTCGCTGCGATACCACGCGGAGCCGCGGATCGTCGTGCGCGGGCTCCCTTCGGACGCGGCGATCGCACCCGCTTCATCGAGGACCGCTTCATCGACGAGCTTGCCCGCGAGGAACGCCTCAGCCTTGTGTGCTCGTATTGGCGTAGGCGCGGCAACTCCCAGGGCGATCGATGCGGCGCGGCATGTCTTCATGTCATCCTGAAACGAAATCAGGCATGCCACTCCCAGGATCGGTAGGTCCATCGCTTTGCGACGGGTGTGCTTCCAATAGGCCGCGCCGGCATTCGGTTGAGGCTTCGGGATAGAGAAATGAGTGACGATTTCGCGCGGCCCCACCACGGTTTTGGATGGCCCTTCAAAGAACTCCGTTATCGGCACGCACCGCTCGCCGGCCGGGCTGGAGATGGCCACTTCCGCGCCGAGCACCAGCATGGGCGGCGCGCTGTCCGCCGACGGAGCGGCGTTGCAGAGGTTGCCCCCCATCGTGCCGGAATTCCTCACCTGCACGGAACCGAGGTTGCTCACCGCGTCCGTAACCACTGGGAAATGCTCGCGGACTTCGGGAGAAAGCTCTATCGTGCGCAACGGCGTCGCTGCGCCGATCTTCAGCCCCCCGTCGTACGTGATGAAATGAAGCTCCGGGACATTTCGCAAAGAAATCAGATACTCCGGCGAAATAGCCCGCTTCTTCCAAAGGACCATCACGTCGGTGCCCCCTGCCACAAGTTTCGCCCTTTCTCCGTGGTGTTCAAGCAGCTCAAGGGCCTCTTTGAGCGACGTTGGTTTGAGATACTCGAAGGTTCTCACCTGGACCTCCAGACTCTGGCCTAGCCGATTGGAAATCGATACCTGTTTGGAATGCGCCGACGAACGACTGCCTGGTTCGAGGGGTTGTTATACCATGACGACAGGGTCTGTTAAAAGGGGGGAAAAGAGGATTGCGCAATCATTCATTCATGGGGCGCGGTCCCGAGGAGCGCGGCGTCTCGGCCCACCGGCTCCGAATGCCGTCGACCGCGGGGGCTTTCTCATTGCGTTAAGAGCGCACCGTGAGGGAAATCGTTTCTCACATGCGAGAGAAGGACGCCTTCCTCAGATCCGGTACGAGAGCCTCGCTCTGATGACGCGATATAACAGCGATAATGGCTCTTAAAGTAGTTTCGAGTTTGACAAGTCCTTCATCGAAAAGGTATCATCCGCCTCGTTATCGTCTTTCACTACATTGCGCCGGAGCGTTCCTTCCGGCATGAATTGAGTCCGACGGAGGGTACAGGGGTTAGGGTCGGACTCTTTTTTTATGCCTGAATTCCGCCCTTCTGACAAGCCGTTTTTCAGATCCACACGCTGATTTCTCGACCTTGCCTTTGGCGCTTGCGAGGGTTCGTTTGCAACTCCGCGGGTCCACACGCGATTTCGTATTGACTGACGACCGCGCAATATGGTAGAATTAAACCAATGCCAGCCTTAGGGCTGCGCAGGACGGAAAACCCGGTGCACCCCGCCTGACCCCGCCCCGGGTTTTCGTTTCTTTTGTCTGTGTGTCCGCTCTGTGGTGCGGTAAATCCTCCCTGCTCGCAAAATCCGAAACGGCGCTTGACAAGATCGGCTGGCGTGTGCTTAATTGAAGAGATCGATTGCGGCCGACCGCATCGGGGTCGGGCCGAGGGGCCATTGACTTGGCCGGGCGGACGCGTTATCCGTAGCGAGACGCCGTCCGTGGGTATATGAATGGGCCCCATGAGCGCCGAACCGGCCGCTCTACCGACTGAGGGCCCCGTTGCGCACGAGTGAAGTCGGCGGCGGGCCGTTAACTCAGCGGTAGAGTATCTGACTTTTAATCAGAGAGTCGCTGGTTCGATCCCAGCACGGCCCACCACATTGACTGCAACGCGGCGAGGCCGCCGCACCGTATCGGGGGCGCGCCACAGGACGCGACGGTACCAACGATGGCACTTCGTCCCCATCGTCTAGTCAGGCCTAGGACACCGGCCTTTCACGCCGGCGACAGGGGTTCAAATCCCCTTGGGGACGCCAACGATATTAACTACTTATCTTATCCAGTGCTTTGACGTGACCTGATTTTGGTCACAATTTGATCACATCCCGAAGGTTGCCGCTTTCGGGATTTTTCTTTCTTGGTGCTCACGAAAATGGCCGTGTCGCCATGATCGAAAGTCATTCCGTCTATGGCCTCGATGAGTTCCTCGTCGCTGATCCAGCCATATCCCTCATCCACGTTCTTGCCCCTGTACCAATGGCCCATGATCTGCTTCCGGATTTCCGAGTCCATTCCAGACCTCCGGGCATTGACCTTCCACGTGTGCCGCAAGTCGTGAAAATGCGGGAACGGGTCAAAATCAAGCGTTATGACCCTCCGATCCCAGCACCACCGCAACTCGTCACGATGTGAGACAGCCGCGCCGTTGTGGAGGAATATCCGATCCGAATTCAGACTTCGCACCTTCATGACTTCTTCCAGAATGGGAACGAGGTCTTTGTGAATGGGAACACGTTTCCAATCACTTTCCTTCACATCGTCCGGCCCCAGGTACACCATTCGCTTCTCTAAGTTGACTTTTTGGCGGGTCAATCCGACGACCTCGCCTCTCCGCATTCCCGTGTAATAGGCTGTCTGAGCGATTGGCCGAAACCAGGCTGGAAGACACTCAATGATTCGCTGAAAGTCCTTGAAACTGATATACGCGTGTCTCTGCCCCTCCTTTTCGGAAAGGCTCTTCACGAGACGAGCCGGATTGACCTCCACGTGTCGGAGTTCTATGAGCACCTGGAACATCTTGGAGAGAGCAGCCTTTTCCTTGTTCACCGTCGCGGGCGCAGCCCCCTCATTCAGCCTCTCGATCTGGTACTCTTTGATTTGCGGTATCCAGATGTCCTTGACCGGCAAGTCTCTACCCCATTTCTCAACGAGTCGAGCAAAGGAATACTCGTGACGTTCGCGATTGGGGCTGTTCTTCACGTCAGGGTATTTGAGGCAAAGTTCAATAGCCCGCCAAATCGTGAGCACCTCGCGTCCTGACTGCTCGTCCGACAAATCCAGCGGGATTTCCCACCGCTGATTCCGGAACATGCGCACGCACGCCTCTCGGCTCAGAGCATCGAGGCTTCGGTAGTCCCCCGAACCGCACGCCGTGAGAATCGCACGCTCGATCTTCATTGCCTCCGCTTTTGACTGCGCCATTGTCCGTAAATTCACCAAATTCTCATTGAAAGGCCTAATTCTCAGGTAATAGACCTTTCCCCTTTTCATCACTGCCATGAGCGCATCTCCTTGAGAAGATTCGCCCTGTCAAAAACCCTCGACGATTTCTCACCTCCTTTCGGCGGCGTGGATCTTACAGGCTTGGCACTCTTCTTGTCAATTCGAACGTTTACGCTCTGAGAATCAATGTACGCCTGCACCTGTTCTCGCGTAAAACGACGATCCTTCTCCGTGACCTGCACGCATCCAAGCTTTCCTCTTCTCACCAATTTGTGAACGGTCTTAGGAGCAATCTTCAGTATGAGAGCTACATCCTGAGCATCCAGGAGCTGAGGCATCGCTACCTCGGGTTGTGGGTCGGTTTTTGCCGACCGGTTTTCTGCCATTTCTCTTCCTCCAGAGTGTCTTCTTCCTCGCCAGGTTATGCCCAGCTTCGGTTGCCGGAGTACACCGGCCTTGCGGCCTGCCTCCGACAGGAGGAATACGGAGGCGAAGCCTTGTTCGGCTAACAGGGCTGTGCTGAAAGCCAGCGCTGATCTCAGTTATGATTGGACGTGGCTGAAGTTATTTTGGAGTTCGCCTTGAGCCATTTGACAAGATCCTGTTGCGTTCGTACCAGGTTTCCAGAAGCATCCTGTAGAGGATACAGGCATTCATTGCATTCGTAGAATACCTCTTCGACCTCTTCATCAATCGGATAGCCCTCCTCTACCGTCCCATCGTCATATACAGTGTCCATTTCACTGAAGAGTCGTACGGTCATGACTTGGCTCAGCAGAGAGCTTCCGCACTCTGGGCAACAAAAGAAAAGTCTCTTTGGGTCAGGCTTCGCGTTTTCTGCCGAAACGGGGTTCAGCATTTCAGGTGTTTTATTCATAATTCCTTTCCTCGGCGCCGATCCCTCCAATAGTGGCACCACTTTCAATCTTCCCCCGAACAAACGCCGGGGTGCCGGAGTACCGGCCTTGTGCCTCGCCGCCGCGGAGGTTGCGGTGGTGGGGCTTAATTGGCTAAATTAGCAATGATCGTAATCGTTATACTGTGATCGCATCTGCATCAAACTGGTCTTCATCGTCTTCATTCCAAAAACCACCAATGCCATCAAAATCAGAAAGACTCGCACCACATTCACAGTTTCCGCCATAATAACGCATATCTAAACTATCCTCACAATAAGGGCAGTAATAGTTTGCAGATAATATTTTATCAAGTAAATCTTGTTCCGCCCACAATGCTCCAAACTCACCTTTTAGTTTCTCTCGCTCTTTAGGAGTTGCATTCAGGTATCTGCCTTGTAACTCCTTCGCACGTCTGTCTATTTCCCAATTCCTCACAAGAGCCTTTTCATATTCATCAAAAGTAAATGCATCGGCACCATACTTTAAATCGGTAATTCTTATTCTTTCCATAATTCTATGTTCCTCCTCTAATTGCTGGCTCCTTGTCCAACTTCACTTGCTTGGTAAACTTCTATGCCTACCAGTCCATCCCATTCATAAATTATCTTAGACAACCCCAGTATTTGATTAAATTCTACCCTTAACTGTCCATCCGCCTCTGCATACATTTCCAACTTCATAAACGGGTCTTTGTCATCATACATTGCAACTTCAAGTTCAAAAGTTGAGTCCCATATATCCGTCTCGTGTGTTACTAATACCTTACAACCATACTTGTCTTCGACAATCTCCAGCAGGATCTTCAGCATTGTTGCTCTTTTCATGTAGTTACGTTCAAATGCTAGTATGTCTGCTGCTAAAGCCTCAGTGTCCACATTGTCAGCACATTTACTGTCTTCCAGCAAGGATGCCCTATCAGGGGCAAAATCAGTAAAAATGCCAGAAATGCCGTTGTGTAAGAATCTCGTAATGTCTTTTTCCAATTTCTCTGTAATCATCTTTCTTCCTCCTTTAATCCTTGTCTCTTCCATTGTTAATCGCTAAAACCTGCATCTTCTGCCTCCACTAGGTAGCAAAACCCGTTGCCACCCCTTTTTTGATTTTCCGAGTTAAACTCGGTTGCGGAACGCACCGCCTTGTGGCCCGACCCCTGCGGGAGGATTTCAGGGACGGGTCCTTGCTTTTCAAAAAGGGTCGGTCGCGTTGAGACATGCCAGCGCAACGATTTCAATCTCTATTCAACGCATGGCAACGCTTCCTTGCAATTTTCCTGGATCCATTTCACCAAACCGCCCTCAGTTTCAACGTACTCCCCTGAACCATCTCGCAGGCGAAAACCGCACAAATGGCATTCATAGAATGTGTCGTACGTCTCATAATCATCAATCATCGGCCCAAACTCCACTGTGCCATCCTCGTATATGCCTTGCACCTCCCTGGAGAGTTGCACACCGGTCCACATCAGGCTTAGTCCAGATTCCCCACACTGTGGGCAACAGAAATCCAGTTCCCTCGGCTCATTTTTGGGGTCTTTGTTTGACAGTGGTTGCACCAATTCACACGTTTTGCTCATAATTGGTCTCCTCGGTGCCCTTGTCTCTTATGGGGGCACCATTTGTTGTTTTTCTCCCGATAAGCTCGGGAGTGCCGGAATACACCGGCCTTGCGCCCCTTTCGCCGCGGAGGTGAGAGCAGGAGAGGCCAAGAATCTCTGCGAGATCCTTCGCCAACTTTCAGGTCGAACCGGCGTGATCCAATGATCGATAATTACGCAGTATTGACTGTTTGGTCTTTCAAGTAATCTGCCAGTGCATCTTCGCCGTCAATCGGGTTCCCTTCATCTTCAAGTACGCACTGACAGAAACGACATCGGTAGTGGTGAGCGTCGTCATCATATTCAGGGAACCCTAGTTTGACAGAGCCGTCTTCGTAGAATTTTATCGGGGTTTCTTGAACCCAGCATTCATCAAGCTCGTTACTATCGCACTCAGGGCACACGAATCGGAGTTCTCCTGGCCGCGGCGATTTCTCTGGTGAACCGATCAGAGCGCTCATGTCGATGTATGTTTCTTTGGGCAGCTCCGGGGATTCTTGCAACTCCCATTCAGACTGCTGAGAAAGCCATTTTCCCAAGTGTGTTCGATCTTTGAAGTAAACCAATCTCTCGTGCCGAATGATCGACCCACAATCTCCGCAGAAATAGGCACAATTGTGACTGTCCCATCCGTCAGGATCACTGAATTCAAATCTTCCGTCTTCAAACACGCGTATCCGTCGCTTGTCCTTCATGCGTTCAATGATGTCATGGCCTCCGCAGACCGGACAGACGAATACCAGCTCTCGCGATATACCATCCTGTCCGCCGCTGCAAATCTCATGTTTCCCGTCCTTCATTCTGTCGGCTCCGCTTGTCATCACTCCGTCTCCTTTGCTTGTTTTGAAACCGGGCCACGAAATCACCGCAATGGCGACTTCATTTGGCTCGCGTTTCGGATTCCGGGAACACACCCGGCTTGTGCCCCTCATCCGCCGCGGAGCTTACGGCGGTGGGGACATTGCTATTCAACTGATATTCACACTTTCAACCAGACCGTCTCGGTCCGAGCCATCTTCTTTCTTGCCGTTTCCTTATCTACTCCGCTCTGGCTGATGGCTTTCACTGCGGTTCGACAATTCACTTGGTAGTCAATTCTCTTCCAGCAGGCACATTCCAAAGGTCCGTAGATCGGATGCGCGTATCCCGACAAGATCGCCTTGCCTTTGAGGCCCAACAGCAGCTCAACCATATCTTCATGATCTTCATTAGTCATTTCGTGTTCATAGACTTTCGGGGCTCGCCGTGTATCCTTGATGTAGGGTGGATCGAGGTAGAAGAAAGCATCCTTCGCATCGTATTCTTTCAGTACTTTTCGGAAATCTCTGTTTTCCACCTGGACGCCTGCCAATCGCTCATGTATTTCCGGTAGCTTCTCAACAGCGGATAGGTAGCTCGATACCTCGGCGCACATGCCCCTGGCCGACCGCTTCGTTTCGCGCTTCCAACTTCCTCCGAACACTGCATTGAAAGATTGCCGGGCCACTACAAACCAACGTGCAGCTCGGTCAGCATCATCGTCGCAATCTCGCCAAGTCTTCTTGCAGTGATTGAATTCCTCTCGACTGTAAGGGCGCAATTCCACGAGAAAACGAAATCGTTTGAATTTATCGGGATCTATAACCACCTGGTAGAAATTGAACAGTCCGGAATCGAGGTCGTTGAGCACTTCCATTTCCGATCTCTCTTTCGCCCAAAACACTCCTGCTCCTCCGGCGAATACTTCAATGTACGAGTGATGTTTCGGAATGAACGAGATCAATTTTTGCGCTAATTCGTATTTTCCGCCGTACCACGGAATGGGTTTGAACCTTTTGTTCGCCACTTGTGTAACCCTGTGTTGTATCAATTACGGGGTTCATCAACTTGCCTCCTGCCCTTCAGTCACCAATTCAGAATCATTAGGACCGCGGTATCTGTGCTCTGCCTTTAATTGAAAGTTCGCCGATCTCTCCGGGGCCTCTCCGCCGTTCTTTCAGCAAGAAAGACCCCAGAGGTGACCTCATCAACTCAGATCCCGTTTAGTTGTCCGATCCACCGCCCATAACCCAGAAATCGGTGGGGCGGATTCTCAGTTCAAAGGAAATTTCCCGAAGCAAGCTAATAAGCTCCTCGGCCATGTCTACTGCCTTGTCTTTGCTTATGCCGAAATCCATCAATCGTTCAGTCCAAGCTTCGACGCGCGGGAGGTAGATGTCGTCGTCCAAATACCATTCCAAGGACTGTTCGTATTCATCCCAAATTGCCTGTCCGAATTCCTCTGCCAATTCATTCAAATCCTCGAATGCAATTCCACGTCCCTCTGTTGTTTCAGTTAAGGCTTCGACGGCAAGGCCCCACGCTTCTTCAAAACATATTCCTCTGCTCAGATAGAGTTTCAACCACTGAAGGAAAGTCGTTTCGATGCTCCACCGGGTGCAAATCCGCTTCCCGAGGATTTCTGTGCAACCCAGCGCCCAAAATTGCTCCACATGCACTTCCACGCAATCCAAGTACAACTCTCGCAGCTCAGGGTCGCTCAGTTCGCTTTCATACCATCTCATCTGTAATTCTCTCCAGGTGTCACGGTCGAATCCGCAATCCTCCGGGCGTCTTCCAACTGACTGTTTTTCCATGTGGTTTCTCCATTCTTTCCGCCAGGCGCTTTGCCCGGCAGTCTTTTCGGGGGCTCTGCCCCTTGTAGCTTTGTTCAAATACGGTTTAATCAACATGTCTTTTCCGCTCCTGGCCATATCTCCAACATCCGGTTTGCAGCATATTCAAGTGAGCTTGTTTATCTGAAATGTCATCACGGATGCTTATAGCTGAACAACAACTTCATTCAAGAAGAGGAGCCTATCGGCTTGTCTAGTTGTTTCGTCATGCGCACATTTTGTATCACCTCCTCGTCGCTGCGCATGCTCTACCGCTATATATGGTACACAAAATCATCTCCAATTGCATTGCGTGATGACAGACATACTTTGAAGCACCGCTTAGTACTTTTATACGCTCCAATAGCGGTATACCGTATTTTTATGCTATACATGTTTATCGGCTTGGACATCACATTTTATCGCGAAGAATCTATTCTATTCATGGAGCAGGAAGACTTCCTCACCTGAAAAGCGGCTTACGGAAGCCGCTTCTGCCAGGTGGACGGTAATTGCATGATCAACAAAAACATGTCTTCGCTATTGCTTCATATTCGCGTTGAGATAACCCTTCGGCTATTCGTAACGTTTGCCATTGCTTCCAGTCGGTCGGTCTTACGGAGGTCGGTCTTGAGGATCTCTTGGCAAATTTGCCGAAAGATGGTGTCTCATTTGGCTAATCGAGACGGAATGACTCATGCCCCCAGCGCTTTCACTCAGAGTTCCATCGCAAACTGGTTCCACTCGCGTCCGTCCAACGGTCTGCCGCCCTTATCCCGGTTTTTTCCGCCGATCTGCTTGAAAATGAATGGAATCCCGCGCTCAGCGGGGTGCATCTGGTAATGCGGTTCTATGTCTCGTCAGTCCATTGAATCTTTGTTGTTGCCATCGAGTTTTCCTCCGTATCGCTTGCGGTATTACCCTCCTATATAATACACAGCCAACTTTTCGGAGATTTGCTAACGATCTCCGTCATATATCCTACTGCGTGGCTAATTTGTGGTGCATAAACCTGTCGCGTCCAGGCGTTGCCACACGCGCGCTGTGAGGCGTTCGATATTCCGGGGAGTCATACTCACCCCAACAGCAAAAGTCGCTGAGAAACGGCTCTGGTACGCAAATACTTCGTTTCTCTGGCGAGGGCGATCTTGTGATAGACTCATGAGCGAATCTGAACGAGGAACCCTTAGAGCGATTCTGGCCGCAGGAACATCCCGAAGTCGCTGAAGGAGCACGGGTGGAACTTTCAGACCATGAACGAGAAGAAAAGGCGCGAATCTTTGATCTGCTGGTCAACCACTACGGTGCCGGAGCACGGGTCCTCAACCCGCGCAACCACACCAACGTTTTTTCTACCGAAGGCGGAGTCTACGACCTTCGGGAGAGTGAAGAGAAGTTCCGTGACCCCGAGACCGGCAAACTATCTCCGCAAGCCCTGAAGCATTGGACGCTACTCGATAAGACCCTCGATTACCTTCGCGCCCGGTACAAGATCTTCACGAGCGGCAATGTCTACACGACCTGCCCGATCCATCCGTGGTTCGGCAAGACTCCGCCGCGGCTAAGACGAATCCATTATCAGAACAAGTTCAGGGCCTACATTCAATACGTCGGCACCGTGGCCTTCGCGTGCGATTCCCGGAACTGCACCTGGGAGCAATGCCCTCTCCACCGTAGTAAGAGATCCAAGAAGAAGGACTTGTGGCAGGTCAAGTTCGATATCTTCAACCTTCTGCAAATCCTTGATGCGATCGAGCACGGGCTCCCCTATCCGCGGCGTCTTCACAACTTGGGTTACTACTCCAAGATGTTGGCTGAGGAATGGCAGGAGGAGGTCAAAGCTCTCAAGTCGGGCTCCGGTGCGGATCGTGGGGGCGAAGGGTATCCGAAATACAAAGGTCATGTGGTCAAGAAGAAGGCTCTGATAAGGGCTTTGAAAATGCCGACGAAGAATCCCGCGCTCACAGAGGAATTCGTCAGGGCGCTGCTCCATCTCATCAACAGCTCGCCTGTCCAGGAAATCACGAGCGCCATGAAGTCTGACCAGGAATATCATCTTCACGCGGGCACCTCTTACACTGTGATGCAGCTTGGGGCAGCGGCTAAGCTGTGGCTCTACATCTGGATCAGATGCGAGGAGGCGGGAAGGCGGATAGACCTGGACATCGGGGATTGCGAGCGTACCCTGGACATTGTCAAAGTCACTTACTACGCTTACCGGGATGTCTTGAAGAAGCACGGATGCCTGAACGCGGACAAGGATGGACGGGTATCCGTAAGCGTCCTGAGAGAGAAAACCCAAGTAAAACCTTCGGTTTGAACTGCCGCATCACCTATCTTGCTGATATGGTAGATGAATCATCACATCCGTGCCAAAAGAAGTACTAGTAGTATAGTAGCTATAGGTCCTATGCCTACCGGTGTGCCCCCCCCCCGCCCTTGCCTCTCTACCTTCCTCCCTCCTTGGTTGGGTGGTTGGTTACCGGTACAGGTGTGGTATCCAGGTATGAGTCCCTGGAGGTGAGTTGTGTCTATCCATCAAGTACTGCATGCATGGCTGACCATTGAACAGGTAGCTATCTTTGAGTGAATACCGGAACGGAGACGCCTATAAATATATGTATATTCAGGTGGTTATACCTCTCTGCTTGTCATTGAACTGGTGTTCCCAATCCAGCCCTCCAATAGAGAGAGAGATAGCGACCTATGAGTGGATCTGAGGTTAGAGACACCATAAAGATATGTATATACAGGTGGTTACACGTGACGGCGAATCACTGTACCACCGGTCCACCCGCTGTCTTTCACGCTTTGGTGGCATGCGACAGTGACCATACCCGTTCCAGGCTGGTAGGAATTCATAGCTTATAAGGCCATGCACGCGCTCAGGCAATCCCACCTCGTCGGCGACGTAGTCAAACGAGTCAACGGAGTGGCTCATCAAGCGTCTGACCAAGGTCGGAGGCAACGTTGGTGCGATCACGGTCGGAGATGGTATGTTCATGTGGCTTCAGCATTCCCTTCGGCAAGATATTGCCCGCCGTGTTCGGGGGACAAGCGCAAAGACGATTGACGCAGGTGGACCAACAGGTTCAAAATGGCAAGACCGCGGCATAATCCCGGTCAAGAGGTCTGTTCATGAAATGCTGTGAAACTGGTTTGGATTTCACCGAGCTGCCGAGGGAGGAGCTGTTGAGACTAGTGGGAACGTTCTTCGGGTATCTGCTTGTTCATTACGGCATGTGGTTTACTGGGGTCGTGCATCATCACGGTGCGGAAACGGCCGTGCAATTGGAAAGAGACGTTTTGCAGAAGTATTTTCCCCTCGCAGCAAAGAGACTGGCCCCCTACCTGGGAATCGAAATGGACGGCGCTGTGCCGCGCGTACTGGCGTCCAAATCCCGAGAGGAACTCCTGCTCTTGCTGAAAGAGATAGGCAAGACCTGGGTGATCAGTGATGGGGTATGGTTCCAAGCTGTGGAATCATCGTTCGGAATGGCCGCGGCGAAGATGGTGAACGACACTTGCTGGTCCCACTTCGGCCGGCTCGAAGCTTTCAAAATGTCGGAGCATCTGGCGTTATATCCTGGTGGCGGCCTGGTGGCGCTGGAGAAGGCTTTGCATCTTGAGGTGTACTCTACTATCAGCGCTCACACGGCTACCTGGGAGAAGGACGGCAGCCTGGTGTTCACGATCAACGAATGTCGAGTGCAAGGTGCCCGGCGGCGCAAGAAGATGGATGATTACCCGTGCAAATCAGCGGGCATGGCTCAGTATACCGGCTTCGCCAAGACTGTAGATCCTCGCATCAAAACGGAATGCATATACTGTCCTCCAGACGCTCTCCCTGAGGACCAGTTCTGTTCCTGGCGATTCACCATCGAGTGAGCCTAGAAGCCCTCTTCATTCTGACTGGCGGCAATCCCTTCCTTTCATTGCCCTTCAGTTTAACTCTTGGCCTGTACCGACGGCGCGGACTTCATGATGAGTGGCCACCGAGGTTCCCATTGACTGGCGCTCCGTAGGGATTTACGTTGAAGGCTGAGCAGCATCCGGCGATTCGTAAACTGGTCCCTGTCAAGCCTCTCTTAGGTCTTGTTCGCACCTGAGCGATTTAACTCACTCCGGTACGTGCATGAGCGGATGAGCGAGCCGAAAGCCAATAATAATATGTATATCCAAGTGCTTACACGTGCCCACGAATCACTCGCCTGGTGTCTCCAAGCCGGTAATACTGCACCGTTGGCCATTTCCCACCCCTTGATAATCCCCGACGGTAGGGACGCGGGTTCCGTCCTCATGGGCATGTACTCGCCTGACCATGCTCCTACGTGTACGGCTCTACCTCCAGAAGAGCATGACAAGTTTGTGGATACCCTGATCATGGAAACGCCAGTGAGGATCATCACGCATGACTTGAAAGGGTGGTTGAAGGGCGTGGATGAACGTAAGGGAGTTGGCATACTAATATATAATAATATTAGGCGGTTCGCTTGTTCTTATTTGCTCGCTTACCTCATGGACCCTCCCGAGCGGATCGAGGGAGAGATTGAAGGCGACGTAGAGACTTCGTTGCTGCTGGAGAATCTTGTGCTCAAGTACTTGGGCGAACCTTATCCCAGACTTGAAACATGGCTACTGGGCAAAGATCCGGCAGACGCCATGTATTGGCGTTTATGGGAAGATGCCCGGTACATCGGCAGGCTTTGGGATGCAATGGTTCGGTTGCTCGCGGCGATTCCTGACGGAAAAGACCTCTTACGGCTCTATCACGAGGTTGAACTGCCCCTGATAACGGCTTTGTTGGACATGGAATGCCAGGGCATCCGCGTCAATCGGCCGCGGGCAACCCAGATGGTGGGCATCGTTGACCGGGTACTGGACTATCTCAGGGAGAAGATTTCCGCGTGGTTGGGAGGCGCTCCCCACTTCAACCCCATGAGTGATGACCACGTGGAACAGTTTCTCGTCCGGAGTTGTGGAGCGGATCTCCAGGGTCGCGGGATAAATGACGACACCTTGTGGCAATTTGCCACCTTGAACCCGGCCATTCCGTACATCGCCCGCTATCGGAAGATTGCCCGGAATGCCGCATTTCTTCGAACAGCCACGGAATCTCCTGATAGTTTTGTCTGTGCAACCTTTTCCCAATGTTCCACGAGCACCGGCAGGCTCGTTGTGCGCAACCCGCCGCTTCAAGCCATCCGTCGAACCACTCGCAAGCTATACCTTCTCCCCGATGACGGCCACGTTATGATAGAGGCGGACTACGCCCAGGCAGAGGCTCGTTTACTGGCGGTTCTCTCCGAAGACCCGACGATGTGTTCCATCTTTGGCGGTGCGGACTCGCCGGAAATGGAAGAAGCCCGGCGCAAACACCTGGGTGACCTCTATCCAATGTGGAGTGAGGATTCGGACTTTCACAGGATGACCGCTCGCTGGTTGAGCCGATTCCTTGATGCAACCGTTACCCGAGATGACAGCAAGACGGTCTTTTACGCCATCTCCTACGGCATGTCTGCGCCGTCTTTGGGCAAGGCGCTACAGATTGGTGAACGACAAGCCGAGGCTGTAATCGACGCCTTTTATGGCATGTATCCCGGAGTCTGGGATTGGAGGCAGCGAGTCATTGCCGACCTGACAGCCCAAGGCAAGCGGACTGGAATTGTTGGCCGCTTTCTCCGAACTCCGCTGGGAAGACGGCGTATGTTTGACCGCTCCTTCACTGAATACGAGGGAGAAGAACGCCGGGCCATCAATTTCCTCTTACAGGGTCAGGTTGCGGACCTCATTAAGCAAGCTCAAGTCCGCCTGTACTCTCGATTCCTGGAAAAGAAGATGAACTCCCGGATCGTGTTGCAGCTGCATGATGCTCTGTACTTGAGCGTTCCCGAAAATGAAATCGGCCCGGCAGTGAATTTGATTGAGTCCGCCATGATGTCGAAGTTTCCTGTTCCCAGTCTCGGCTACACCATCTCAATGCCGGTGGAGATCAAGATCCGGTAACGATTGCGCTCCTGAGGTTTCCTTAGTCCTCGTTCCCTGCGCGCTCAAATGCCGCTCTGAGCTTATACCCTTGATCCATGAGCCCTTTGACTCGTTTGAGCAGCTCCACGTCCTCATCAGAGTAGACCCGTACCCAGGTCTCTCCGAATGAGACACGCCCCGGAGCTATGAACCCCAGGGCCTCCCAGCGGCGCAGACTGGAAGGATGAATGCCTGTCTGCTGCGAAACTTCGCGAATTCCGTTCAAGATCATGTCTTTATTCCTCCTGTTCGAGTTGTTGTTCGTGGGAGCAAGATGTCGCTCCCCTACACACTCAACCAGGGAGGCTAAAAGAAAGGTGGAAGCGAGACCGGATCGGAGTTGGCGTCTGCCGTGACTCATCTCATCCTTAAGGTGGATCGAACAGAGACAGTGCGGCCTGACAGTGCGCCGTGAAGGATATGGGATACGATATGGACATCACTTGGATAAAGAACTCCCAATCCATAGGAATACCGATTGGTGTTTCGCGACGCGCTCGATACTGGACCGTTTCCCAAGTGAGGTCGCGGAACACTTGACGGACAGCCCTTTCATGATGTACCGTCGGTCAGTTCCAGACTCGACATAAGGCTATTCGTTCGCACGAACGCGGCCCTTGCTGCATCGGCAGCCCATCGGCCACGGAGATCAGATAGGAGGGGGACATGGGGGACGAGAAGCATCCGCTCACCGATTATCCCGAATCGGTCAGGACAGACTACCTACGATTGGTTGCCTCAGTGGCCGCTTCCGATGGATCGGTCAACAACCAAGAGTTGGCTGAACTGAACTCGCTTTGCCAGACGATGGAGCTAGGAGAGAAGGCGAAGGCCTCCGTTTTCAGCGCGGCTCACGATCCGTCGCAAATTCCGTTTGCAGAGATTGTGGAACGGTTTCTCAATCAGGAAATCCGATTCACTCTTGTTACGGACGCTCTGTTTCTAGCCCGTGCCGACGGCAGTATGGTTCCCGATGAAGAGCGAGCGATCACGGAGTTGGCGTCGCAGTTGAAGGTGAATAACGAACAAGTCACAGCAATGAAGCAGTACGTCAACGCGGTATTGCAGGCAAAGGCGGCCGGAAGTTCAGATGGTAATCTCAAGGGGCTCGGCGGCGAGGTTGCGGCATCTCTCGCTTCAGTTGGGGTGCCCATCGGGGCCGTGGCAGTGTCCGGCAGCGTCTTTGGTCTGAGCGCAGCTGGTATAACAAGCGGCTTGGCAGCGCTGGGGCTGGGCCTCGGCATGGTCCCTGGAATCGGTGTCGCAGTAGGCATTGGTGTAGGATCCTACTTCGCTGTGAAGTGGCTTTGGAAAACGTTCGTGGAAGACTAATCATGAATCGATCAAATCTGCCGACTCAGAGACCTCAGTCCCCAGTCTCGGTTTCGGGGGACACGCTCCCCGTACTTTTGGAAAAAATCCCGGCCGAGGCAGTGATCAAAGTCGTTGATCTCATCGTCGACGTTGTGCGGGCCAACAAGGTCATGGAAGGCCGCGAGCAGGAATTCCAGCATACCATTATCAAGCTGAGAGAGACCAACCTCGACAGAAAAGAACGCATGGGAATGCTGGCAAATCTGCTCAGAGAGCTTGATTTAAAAGAAGACGCCCAAATGAGGTTGGTTGAGGGCATCTGCCGGATTGCCGAAGGGGGCTGAGCGGTGGGCGACAAGACGCTGTTGCTCCATGCGGTGGAGGCCCTTTGCGAAATCGTGCGACTCAAGAAGGAGCACGAAATCGTCAAACAGGATTTCGACCATGCCAACGCTCTTTTTCTTGAATCTGTTAAGACCGCGGACGACATGGTTAGATTCCTCATGGAGTTGTCTGCATTGAAGGAACAGGGCAAGCTTACCGATCAATCGTATCGACGAATCTTGTACCAAGTGGGTTTCCTGTTGCGCGGCCAAGTCCATTTTAGTTCAGCATGTCTTTCGATACTCGATCGATACAAAGTCTGAAGAGCGAATCAGACAAATGGCGATTCTCGGATTGGGACCAACGGCGTGGGCAACTGTCGGCAGAGCCATCGGAGCAGCCGTTGTGGCAGGGCTATTTGGTGGGAAGAACGGAGTCGCGGTGCTCGTTGCCAAAGAAATCCAGCGGGCTATTATCCGGAATGACATAGAAATGGCGCGCCACCTGCTTCGTGACATGCAGTGGCGACATGCAGAGGCCCTTAAGGCCTTTCTCAAAGACTATTCTGAAGACCTGCCGCCAGAATTCTTGAAGGAATTCAGGAACCTTCGAAGCGCCGCACATACCGACTGATCCGGTGCATTCAAGTCTGCCAGCTTGTGCGACCAGCGTCGACCAAGCAGACTGGATCATGAGCCACACAAGTTCGCGTCTCGGACTGCCGGCGGTTGGCTTTTACTTGGTTCTCTGTTTATGAGTGAGCGCTTTTTCCTCCCGCCACTCCAGAAAGGTGATTCACCATGGCCGTTCAATTGGTTGTGCTCCCTGAGAACTTGGCAGGGATTCAAAGGCGGTGGAAAGAGGCGAAGAGACCGGAACAGGATAAGATCTATGCAACGGAATTCGGCCCTCAATTTGCCCCGCTCTTCGCCGATTTGCCTCTCCATGGAGCCCCGAAGGAAATTGGCCGGCCTGCGGCTCTCATTAGCGTCCTCGGGTTCTCGTGGCAGCCGGTTGCACTAATGGGAGCTTGGGGACGGCCCGAACGGATGCTCATTCTCGGAACGAGCGAGTCATTGGGAGTCCAGGTTGGGGGCGAACCGGTATTGAAGCTGATTTCTCGCATTTCAGGTATTCCTCTCGAACGGATCGAACACCGCGAGGTGCCCAGCGATGGAGAGGTAGAGATCTATCAGGAGGTGAGGTCTTTCATTAGTCGGCACAGGCTCCAACCCAAATCGGTCTTCATTGACCCCACAGGGGGCAAGAAAACAATGTCTACCGCAGCAGGGCTCGCTGGCTTTCTCTTAGGGGCGCCTCTTGTGTACGTGGATTATGGCGAATATCACGGAGAGAATCGCATCCCTATAGCGGGCACAGAATATCCCAGGCTGGTGGCCAACCCGTTGGAAGTCCTCGGCGACGTGGAGATCGACATGATCCGGGCCGCATTCAATGCCGGCAACTACATGGAAGCCGAACATCGTGCATCTGAACTTGCGTCGCGACTATACGAACCGCGTGAGGCCCAGGCCCTCGAATTCATCGCATGTGGATACGGTCATTGGGACGCGTTCCGTTTTCGCGCTGCGTTGGAACAACTGGAAACATTGCCAGAGCTTCTTGACCGTCACGAGCGCCGGGGCAAGTGGTCGTGGGCAGCGGATGTTCGGGCACGTCTCGAGCCAAACTTACAGGCACTTCGAAGGTTGCAGGATGTCTCGAACAAACCGGAATCCGTCGAAGAGGGGCTGCCCCTGGTACTTAACCATTTGGCGGCTGCCTACAGAGCGCTGGCGTTCAAGAGAACGACGCAGGCAGTAATGCTCACTTACGCCACGGTCGAGCGTTATGTGGATCTTTGTTTATGGGCACTGTTCCGCCTGGACGATGAGAAACCCGATTATGAGCTGATCCGCCACGGTCTGGATGTGAACCGATACGACAAAGCAGGTGCACTGCTTTTTAATAAGTACGAACAGAGAGAGCTTGCCGGTCCGCTGCAGTTCGGTAATGGCATTCAGCTCTTGGCCGCTCTTGCCCCTGAACGAATCGCTCTAGAGGACCTCCGCCCGCTGCTAGGATTGAGCGCTGCCCGCAACAAGTGTGAATTCGAGCACGGGTTTCTTCCTAAGCCTCCAGACACAGCAAAGGCCGTCCGCTCTCTGGAGAAGGTCAAAGCGATCGTTGCCAAGGCAGTTGATACAGAAGGCGCATTGGAAGCCGAACTTGCCCGATACTCCTTTCCCACGCTTTGATGTGCGTTTCCAGCAAGTCCACGTGAATTCGACTCTTGTCTTGACCCTCGTCACCGCCTCCGAGTCTTTCAACTTTGGTTGAAACGGTGTCATCTTAGGTTGAACATCCCCACCTTCCGCGTTCCATTTTATTTGCCCTCGATTGTCAGGATTAAGCTGATAAACAAGTAAGTTACGACGTCACATGAGGTAGTGGCACGCTTCTTGATTTGGTTCCCGCAAGTGAGGGTGGCAGTCCTGTAGCTTCCTGAAACTGGGACGGTCGCGGGTACAGGACCTCGCCGATCATTCAACTGGGCGGCTGGCTTCCGGCCGCCCGGGCGGGGGAGTCGGAGCACCTCACCCGATTTTGGTGATGCTCCATTTTTAACAACCGTCGGCCTGATGCGTCGACCGCAACCAGACGGGCGGAGCAGCCTTTACACGGCTGCCCGTCCATCATTTCGCAATATGAGAGGGGGGGCCTAATGCCGGTGTTTGATGCTTACCTGATGGTTGACTGGAGCGCCTCGAGCACACCCAAGACAGGGCCGGACAGTATCTGGTACTGTCTCGCCCGGAGAGAAGGAGGCACTTTGATCTCCAGGCCTCCGCGTAACCTGCCCACTAGGCAAGCGGCGTACAGGGAAATCAGAGAGCTTCTGATCTATTTGTCGGACCGCGGTCTGGTTACGCTCGTGGGCTTCGATTTTGCCTATGGATATCCCACAGGGACAGCCGCATGTCTGCAACTTAATGAGTCCGCGCCGTGGAAGTCCGTATGGGATATGCTCGCTGCCCATATATTGGATGGAGCTGACAACGGCAACAATCGGTTCCAAGTGGCCTCATGTCTCAATGAGCGAATGACGGGACACGCGGCGCCATTCTGGGGGTGTCCTAACTCCGAAACGAATCAACACCTTCGAGGGAACAAAGACCAGACAAACTGGCCGAAGGGCATCGCCGGCTTTCGCCTCACCGAAACCCGTGTCGCGGGGCCTCAATCGCCTTGGAAACTGTACGCGCCCGGCTCTGTCGGGAGTCAGGCCCTGCTGGGGATACCGTATGTGCGGTCGTTGCGATACGATCCTGAGCTGGCGCGGGCTTCTCGGGTTTGGCCCTTCGAGACCGGCGTCTGTTCCGTTACGCGGCCGGACCCGCGTCAGTGGAGAATACTGCACGCGGAGATCTGTCCTTCACTCTTTTGCCGGGATGTTCAACCGGGAGAAGTGAAAGACGAGGTGCAGGTCAAGACGCTGGCAGCGATCCTCGGAGCGCTGGACGAACTCGACGAACTCTCCGCCCTCTTCGAGTGTCCTGCAGGTCTGTCCGACGAAGCCAGGAAAACCGTAGAGACCGAGGAGGGGTGGATTCTCGGCGTGCGGTGACTCATCCGCGACGAGAAGCCCACTTCCGTCTGCGAGGGACTGAGGTTGAAATCGCCCCGGTCCCTCGGAGCGTCTCCCCCGGCGCCTCTCCGCCCATAATCTTCCAATTTTCGCTCGTTCCGCCCGTGCAGGTCCTGTCTGTCCCCTCACGTTCAATCCTCTTTTCGTCGGGTCATCCCTTCCGAGGAGGCACCATGACACGAGAAGAGGCGATGAAGGCGTTGGAGTTTCAATCCCCTTTTTGTCGGGTCATCCCTTCTGAGCCCATACATGCGCCGCTGGAGCTTGGCCGGGCTATGCACGTTTCAATCCCCTTTTTGTCGGGTCATCCCTTCTGAGCTGGGCGCACAAGAGCGGATGGACGCGGCAGATAATGGCCGTTTCAATCCCCTTTTTGTCGGGTCATCCCTTCTGAGTTGGATTGAGGCCCCCAGTCGGAAACAGGCGGAATCACAGGCGTTTCAATCCCCTTTTTGTCGGGTCATCCCTTCTGAGAAGTTGGTGAGGATCGGGTTCACCAGAGAAGAGGTCGCGGGTTTCAATCCCCTTTTTGTCGGGTCATCCCTTCTGAGAAGTATGCGCGAGTCGATATCGGACATGCGCTGTGCCTGTTTCAATCCCCTTTTTGTCGGGTCATCCCTTCTGAGCAAGCTGCTCACGTCCGACCTACTCCAGTCCTACACCGAGAAGTTTCAATCCCCTTTTTGTCGGGTCATCCCTTCTGAGTCGATCAGCCTGAACGGCGAAACCTTCGAAATCGCAGAGTGGTTTCAATCCCCTTTTTGTCGGGTCATCCCTTCTGAGTACTCGATCAGCGACACCTCACACGCCGATGTGGAAGGTTTCAATCCCCTTTTTGTCGGGTCATCCCTTCTGAGCCCACCACGGGGCATGGCATCTGTTCGGACATTCTCATAGTTTCAATCCCCTTTTTGTCGGGTCATCCCTTCTGAGAACCGCGAGGATTACGATGACGACCTGAGGACGTATCTGAGTTTCAATCCCCTTTTTGTCGGGTCATCCCTTCTGAGGGAGATACCGTCATTGTGAATAGGAGATATGATGGAGTTTCAATCCCCTTTTTGTCGGGTCATCCCTTCTGAGATCGAAACCCTTGCGGTCTCCGCACCCAAAGATATAAGGGAGTTTCAATCCCCTTTTTGTCGGGTCATCCCTTCTGAGTCGGTTACGACCTTCCGAGTGTGCGCAACGTTGTTGGGGAGTTTCAATCCCCTTTTTGTCGGGTCATCCCTTCTGAGGAGCGCAAGCTTTGAAGATGGCTTCCGGCGCCATCGCCAGTTTCAATCCCCTTTTTGTCGGGTCATCCCTTCTGAGATCACAATCGGGAATGGTGCATGCCTGGCACTGGGCTCGATGTTTCAATCCCCTTTTTGTCGGGTCATCCCTTCTGAGTTGACCTATCCAAGCATAAGAAGGCCAATGTGCGCGTGTTTCAATCCCCTTTTTGTCGGGTCATCCCTTCTGAGAGTCTGCCTTTCCGGACCAATCCAGATGCCGTTTCGACAAGGTGTGTTGTGTTACCTCCCTTCTTCCCACCGCTGCAATCATTGGCAAGACCTCTTCCTCAAACGCGAATATGGTCTAATTCGTTGATTTGATGACGGAAGTTTCAATCGTGTAGTCTCCCCCTGTTTTCCGCCTTGCAGAGGATAACACGGCCGTCAAATGACAATCACCTCGGGGTCTCCAACAACCTGCGCAACACCGAGGACGGTGAGCTTTCCCGCGCAGCTCGCACAGATAGGGTATATTCTCACCGAGTCCTTTTCCGGGTCGATGAGGCTCTTCAACCGGGTGACCATCCTCTGATAGAGCGCAGCATCGACGTCGACCTCGAAGACGCTCAATTGAACCCGATCGCCAAAGTCTTCGAGGCACGCGGCGACTTTGTCTCTCGTTTTGTCGCACATGATATCGTAGGTCACAAGATACTTCAATCTGCACCATCCAGGATTGTGTGGACATCAAGAGAGCGGCCTTGCTCCACTCAAGTCGGGCGGGTTGCCGCGCAACCACGTTGCCCAACGTGGGCCTGGATCTGCTACGTCATTGTCATTCGTAACGGGATATACGGCTCGCCCGTGTTTATTGAACTCGCTACGCGTCCGGCCTGACGTCTGAGCAACCCGTTGAAATCCAGTTCCGGATCATCGGACCCTGAAAGCTTCCTACCCAGGTATTCTTCAAACTTCGGGAAATATTTCCGCATACCATCTCTGGTGAATCTCACTCCTCCGGATTCTTCGTGAGGTTCGAAGTCGTCGGGAGAGAGCATCCGCTTATTCACGAGCGAGAGCGTGAACCGATCGACAAGCGGAGATCGGAATTCTTCCACGAGGTCCGCAGCCAGCGAGGGTCTCCCGTAGTGCGGTTGATGAAAGAACCCAATGTAGGGGTCGAGCCCGACCGCGTCCAAGAGGCTCTGTATCCGCGCAAACACGAGCGAGTATCCGAAGCTCAGCATTGAGTTCACCGGGTCCGTCGGCGGCCGCTTGACCCGTTGAGTGAACGTCATGTCTCCGCGACACATCATGGCGAAAGCTTGCCAGTAAACTCCGGCGGCAGTTCCTTCCACGCCCAAGAGCGCTTCACAAGACCTCGCCTCAGGCACGCGATCAACAGCGGTCCGCAACGACTGGACGGGCTCCCTGATATCCACTTCAGGATGGTTCCGCTGGAATTCGAGCAGCAGGACCAACGCATTGGCGATCTTGGCCTGAACGATGGATTTGGCGACATCCAATGTGAACACCGGATCGTCGAATCGCCGAACCTGGTTGACTCGCAGCGCGACATTCTTCGGCGTTACCGGCGTCAACTGCCCGAGCAATTCGCCGCCCACGGTCAAGAACGCGGTTTCTATCTCATGCTCGAGGAGCTTTCTCATCGCTTGGGTCGTGATCTGCACATTGCCGAAGATCACGACGGACTGGAGCTTGTGGCATTGAAGCTCCAGCAGTTCCTTCCCATCCTTCTCAACCACGATCCTGTCCCCGGTCTTCGAGATGCACGCTCCCTGCTCGGTAATGTATAGGACGGACATACGACCTCCCCGCGAACCAACAATCCCATTTCTATCGGGTCATCCCTTCCGAGGAGAGTGGCGGAATAGGTAGACGCGCCTGATTTAGGAGTTTCAATCCCCTTTCTATCGGGTCATTCCTTCTGAGGACGGCGAGGAAAAACTCCGTCGGCTCAAAGCGATTCCGTTTCAATCCCCTTTCTATCGGGTCATCTCTTCCGAGACCTCGACCTCACCTATGGTTTTGCATTTCAATTCCTTTTTGTCGGGTCATCTCCTTCGAGTCAACAAGAAGAATACGAAGGCATGGTTGAACAAGGCCGCGTTTGAATCCCCTTTCCATCGGGTCACCTCTTCTCAGTCCCACGAATGGGAACTTGTGGCCGACGCAACTCGGTGGTCATCACAATCCCCTTTTCGTCGGGTCATCCCTTCCGAGGCCAACAGGACAGGATCGCTTGCGTGCGGCTTTGCCTGTTTCAATCCCCTTTCTATCGAGTCATCCGTCCTGAGCCGAATACGAGGAGATGTTGTACGGGCGGGAGGACCACCATGCGTTTCTATCCCCTTTGTGTCGGGTCATCCATTCCGAGTTGGAAAAGCTGCGCTACTACACGACATTGACGCAATTCGCTCTTCAATCCCCTTCTGTCGGGTCATCCCGTCAGAGGTGGCGACGACGGCACGTTCGTGCTCACCGACGCGGACTGGATATTTCAATCCCCTTTCCGCCGGGTCATTCCTTCCGAGGCCGGATGACGGCAAGAAGATGGCAGACGCCTTCAAGTTTCAATCCCCTTTGCGTCGGGTCATCTCCTTCGAGGTGATGCTGGGTGTCCATGCGACAAGTTCTTTACCAAGTTTCAATCCCCTTTCTATCGGGTCATCCGTTCTGAGACGTGAACCTGGCGAAAGAGAAAGAGACCCTGCCCGGCAGGTTTCAATCCCCTTTCTATCGGGTCATTCCTTCCGAGAGGTGGAATATGCCGGTCTCAAGTTTGTCTCCACCGAACAGTTTTAATCCCCTTTTAGTCGGGTCATCCCTTCCGAGTCGGTATAGACAAAGACACCCAGATCCCTGGTATGCAGTTTCAATCCCCTTTTTGTCGGGTCATCTCCTTCGAGTTCAGAATCTGGGCGGAGAGCGGCAGGGACCGGTGGAGTTTTCAATCCCCTTTTAGTCGGGTCGTCTCCTTCGAGGAAATCAAACCTTGCTCAGTCATGACATACGGCGTTTGGCGTTTTAATCCCCCTTTTGTCAGGTCATCCCTTCCGAGGTTATCGACAACGTCCATGGGCTCGTCGCGCATTTCCCGTGGTTTCAATCCTCTTTCTATCGGGTAATCCGTTCCGCGGAATGGGCTAATCTCGGCACGATGGTCTGTTGGCATCGGTTTCAATCCCCTTTTTGTCGGGTCATCTGTTCCAGTTGGATAGCGGGTATGGCCAACCAATACGAAGGTACGTTCCAGTTTCAATCCCCTTTCCATCGGGTCAACCCCTCCGAGTGCCCGCAACACACGTTCAATTTCCTGACGAAGCGGCCGTTTCAATCCCCTTTTTGTCGGGTCATCTCTTCCGAGCAGAGACACAGAAATCGTACCGGAAGACCAAATATGGGAGCTGTTTCAATCCCCTTTTCGTCGGGTCATCAGTTCCAACCAGACGTACAAGAACCCGATCACGGGCAAGAAGAACGATGAGTTTCAATCCCCTTTTCGTCGGGTCATCCCTTCCGAGCGGCTGGCCAAGTCATGGAATATGATCATTTTGAAGAAGAAACGTTTCAATCCCCTCACCATCGGGTCATCTCTTCTGTGAACATGAAATGCGAGATCTGTGGGAGCGATATGTTTCAGTTCCCTATCCATCGGGTCTCGCAGCTTCCAGATGTATTCGTTCCGTGTTTCCTTCTCTGCCTCAAGCAACTTCGAGGAAATGGCACGGAACTCTCAATCAGTTCCCGCCGTCGGTATGCCATGTTGTCAAAGATCAATTGCCGGCCTATGCCAGACGGTATTGATGCTTACCGTCGGCAGGCGCTCAGGATAAGCCCGGTGGGATGTAGCCCCACGCGGCAAATCCCCGCCGAAATCCATTCTACGAAATTCGTTGAAGGCTGGCCCATCCGAGGCTCGTGACTGCCTCTTGTCCCTTCATCACAAACCTGCGAGACTTTGGAGCAGGTGATCCTTTGCGCTCTTTTTCGGGGTTGATGGTGTCGAGCAGTTTGCGCCGCTCCTTATCGGGCATGAGCAGGTCAACCGTCGTAGACAATAAGCCCCCGCCCCCGCCGACTCGAATGTCAGGACCATCGCCGTCAAACGCGTAAACCGAGGAAATCCCAAAACGGTCTCGAACAAACTCACGGTCGAATTCAGTAAGGTCCACGGCCAATTCCTTGGCACAAGCCAGCGGGTCGGTCACGTATGACAGAATTTCGGACATGCTCAGACCGGATTTACTCCGCTCGTTGTTCTTCTGGAATTCGCGCCGGAGGTCTTCGTCAACATTTAAGGTGAAAATGAATTCAGACCCGGCCGGAATAGTCTCAAGGTAAAAAGACCAGTTTTTCGGAGATTCGTACGAACCGACAGAGAAGATCTTTACCTCCTCGACCACAGCGGAATCTCGTTCCAGCGTCGAGCTATCCGCCACTTTCACAATGCGGAAGAGGTCCGTATTGGGCCCTTGCTTCTTGGCCTCCGGTAATACGTAGCTGGTCCACAGATCTTCGAGAATTTCCTGTGAAAGGAATTGAAGGTGCTGGCGTTGGAGCCTTCTCTCCGCGTGCAAGTCGGAAATTCTTTTTAGTGCATGCTGGAAGTAAACGAGACGGTCCTGTTCGGGGATGGATTTCAGTATCTTGTAGGACACCGCGTTTCGAAGGACACCCTTCACAGAACTCCCCGGAATGTAAGGCCTGTCAAACGCGTCGCGCATGAGAGGCCTGAAATTCTCTGAAGGTGAGTAAATGCAGGCTGTACTGTATCGAACGAGTTCCGAGACCCTTTTCGTATTGTAAAGTTGCTGACTTACGAAGAAGCCCGTCAGTTTAGGTTTGTCATCCCCTCGCCGGTGGGGCTTCTGATGTCGGGCTGGTTGCCGTTCAGATTGTGGTCGTGACTCTGCGGTAATCTTCGCGATGTATCGCTCAAACTCCTCGATCTTGCCCTCTGATGCGAGCAAACGACACAGTTTATTTTCGGAGATGACCCAACATCGGCCGCCGATGATCACGTAGTCCATCGGACCGAGTGTTTGCTCCTTATCCCCTATGTGAATAGGGCTCAACGCCTTAAGGCAGTAAGTCTGTTTCATGGGGCCTCCGAAACCCTTACCGGAACCATGAGTGCGAACCCGTTCCGATAGACCGGGTGCAGGCTCATCTCTCGCCAGGAATTGGGCGTGACGTCTACCAAGTGACCTTTGAATTCCTGCCCAAAGACGGAGCCTTCCACAAACATCGAGACACTCTTACGCTTCAAGTTCGCTCCGGTAACTGGGCTGGAAATCCATCCTTTCCGCCGGATGACTGAGTAACTGGCCGTTCCATCGATCATTTCGAGTTCATGTTCAGGCGGGTGAAACAGTGATAAGGTCAGGAACACGCTGGGCTGATTCATCTCGAAGAGCCTTTTCAGGGCAGCTGGAGCTGGTTGGAGAGCATTTCCTTCCAGTTCAAACGCTCCCAATCCAAGGCTCTTATCTCCGCCCAAGCCTTTCTCGCCCAAAATGCGGAATGCGGCTTGAACGGAACCGACGATTGAGTCGTCGAAGATCTTAACCAGAACCCAAAGTCCACAATGATCTGCAAAAAGCACGTGAGCGCTGTGGTAAATCTGACTGGCCGCGCTAATCCTATCCAGGGCTACGTGAGGCACTACTTGCTCTGCCGTCGATGCAGCATAATGCCGGTTGGCCTCGATGAGCTTTTCGACATCCAACGGCTCGCGGCGTACCCACTTTTCGAACGTGTCGAGAGGCACGTACGAACATCGGCTGACGTCTTTGAAGTAGAGTTCAGCTTCAGCAGCAGGATGGAATCGCGTTGGCGGGATCCGAGGTCGCGGCAAGAAGAGAGTTTCCTCGTGGAATAAGAAACCGCTGCTTACCACGAAGGGAGGTTTACCGGCCACGGAATCTCGGAGAAATTTCTCGGTGTGCTTTTCTCCGAAGAGATCCAACCAGGCGTGTACGATGGCCGAAAAGAGAGTGTCAGAGCGACAAGTCTCTTCAACGCTTTCAAGACCAATCCCTTGCAGACCGAAACGCACGGCCCGATGAAAACGGAGGCGGGCGATCCAAATGGTCATGTCATTCCCCCCTGTCAGCCAAAAAACTTGGCTATGGTCGGAACCATGTTCCTGCAGTCCGGCAGGGTCTTTACCGGAAAGACCTCCTGATATAGTGCTCTGTCGTCATCAGTGAGCGCGGCGTAATAGTCGAGGCGTCTCGCGACAAGTTTAGAGATGCCAAATGAGACCCTTCCGTATCCGCGGGAGCCATGGCCGCCCAAACAGTCATCCTCGATTAATTCCAAGAGCGAAAGGACATTTCTCACATCTTCTTCCACTTGAGACTCGTCCGCCTCGACCGTATAGACGAGGTTCAAATCGAATTCCGCACCTGCTGGGACGCGCTCAAGGTTTCGCGGGTTCGCGGCCGAAGTGATACGGTCCAGTGAGTTCTCGAACTTCCACTCGGTCAGATACAAGGCCGTATCTATTTCTTCCAACATATTGCGGCTTGCGTCCGTCAGAATACTATCACGCACAACAATTCTCGGCGTGACGTTTTCTTGGTCTTTTCCGCCCGCTGAGCCAAACAGACGACATACTACGCATTGCGGATTGGAGCATTCATGCCGTCGAATCAAGTGTCCACCGATCATCATTTTGCAATTGAAATCGAGACCTTCCTTACGCTCCAGCAAGGATCTCATTTTCCCTTTCAAGGAACTCCCAGGGATGTAAGGCTTGCGAGTCAGGGGATCCCTCACAACTGACTTGTCCAGCCCTCCGATTTCGAGGTTGTCCTGAGAAGCCCCGATGTGGAGTCCGGTCAGGCACACTATCGTGCCGTCGATGATGACTTTGCCATGGATCGGTTTTGTGACTCTTTCCATTTGGTCCTCCCTAGTCCCTGCCACCATGGTACTTGTGGTAAGCGATAATTGATTCCACCAGCTTATAGAGGGTCAGAAAATCCTCTCGTGTGCTGACTTTGTCCACGCCGGGGCTAAGCATGTCCAGGAGGGGAGTCACGGCCTTGTTGCGCCCCGCAGCATATGCCAACTGAGGTTTGAGAAACATGGACATCTGACGATACGGGTAGCTCTCTGCCCTCGTGGCATCAGTCTTTATGCGACGCACGGCGTCAAGAAATTTGCGAATCTGAGAAGTCTTCAGTTGGGTGCTCTTGTCGGGTTTGCCTGCCAAATATTTCCCCATCTCGTCTGCGGCCTGAACGAGTTCTTCTGCACCCAGACTTGACATTTGGTCCAGATCACGGATTTTCTTCCCCCAGCTCTTTCCAGGCTCACGCCCATGCTCGTGACCCTTGGCCGAATCCTTGCCGTTCGCCATTGTAAGCCTCCTTTATTGTTCATTCTCGCCGGAATGCCTGCAGAGCATGCCAAACCAAGTCAACGGAATATGGAGGTATTCCATATCCTCCTCATTCATGAGCATCCTGAAGAGCCGTGATTTCGCCTCCTCCAAACCCGGCCCCTGGACCTTATCGAGTGAGATCTGCAGTCGTGAAAGGACGTAAGCCATCCGAGGGAGATAGAGTTTGCCGACCTCACGCCAGAGTTCGTGAATTCTCAAGAGACCATAAACGAGTCCCCGCGAAAAACGTGGCTTGAACCGGTTTTCCTCTTCGTCCATGTCTGACAAAGCGAGGAACAATTGTAGCGGCACCACGACTTTTTGCTGCAACTGCTCCCATTCGATGGTGGGGTTTCGCGCAAGAGCGCCGCTCGGTGAGACCGGGCGGGTTGCACCGGCAAAAAAGGTGATCCGAGCCCTGCCTTGACGTTTTGACGCTTGCTCAGCTTCACCCGCCATCTTGGCCATCGTGTGGAGAGGAAGTGCGATTGAATTCGCGGCAAACCCCGCTGAGATAGTTAGTGCAGGATTGGACGCGCAGTAGGATCTGAAGGAATGGTAAATGTCAATGGAGGTCTCCAGAACCTCGTCCCAGGCACCGACAATGAATAGGTCGTCACCGCCACTATACACAATCGAGACGTTTCTCCCAATGTCTTCCGGGTGTTTTCCCGAAAAATCCGTCGGCTGTGACCCTTCGGCGCCAGGTTCAGCCTTGCCTTCGCAAATCCTTGAAACTTGCTGCTTGAAGAACAAATTCAGGTTTCTGGATAGGCTTGCCAGCCGGGTGAAGCTTACTCTATCTCCCAAGCCGGTGGCAAAGACAGTTCCCAGGTGATCCACATCCATGCGCAACACGCCGATGCGTTTACGGCCGCGCGCGCAAGCAGCGAGACCCTCGAAAGAAGCTGACGTGTCATCCCCCGATTCCTGATCGGCTCCATAACCGTGAGAATTCAATTCCCCTTTTTTGCGAACGGTGTTGGCTACAAGCATTTGTCTGGACCATGGGCCCGGGTAGTCATCTATGTGCCAAGAATTCAAACAGAAAATCCGCTGGGCATTTGATGGGAGAGACTTCACATCGGAGTATCCCCTGTACATGAGTGACGTCCCGTCATAACACGGAAGTTGAAAGCCGTCCTCCTGAACGCCTTCACGCAGACCGGCGACGTATCGCCAGTCGCCAAGTCTTGTCCCCAAGCGAGTCATGGAAAAACAGAATGGGCAGGCTACTCTTGCTTCCGCGCCTGTAGGAGCCCCTTGGTCCAACTCCCTGAATTCATCGGGAGCAACATCGTCTGTGTTACACACCGCACAGGCAGAAGTCGTGTGGCGGGGCTCCTGGGGAGCGAGGATTTCTTGAAGACTATCAAGATGCTTCTGAGACTTGAGTTTGGAGATCGTGAGCCCCAGGGACCTTCTGAGCTGCATGATCCCGTCGGAGGAGATCTCGGCCGTAGAAGTTGGTTCCACGCCCAGGACGAGCGTCAGCTCCCCCAGTCGTCTGAGATGGGCGTTGATCTTTTTCTCGAAGTCCCGCAAGGTCTCCAGGACCTTTTCAGACCAATGGGAGAGAATATTAAACCTCCCGCCACCTACGTAAAGGATATTGGTTTCATTCAAGTTCAAAGCGGAGATTAGTTCGGACACGCTGTGCTCGCAAAGCAATTCCAGGAAGAATGAGCGGGCTCGCAGGGTTTTGAGTGCTCCCTTACTGGAAAGCGAGTACAGGAATCCTTGGAGGCCGGAGATGTCTCCGCCTATGAAACACAATTCCTTGTTTTCTACCGAGGGTGCGGCGTCGCTCGGCTGATCTTCTCGGTAGCGAGAGAGGGCTGAACCAATTGCTGCAAGGGTCTTCACGTAATCGAAAAGCGAAGTTTCCCGTCCTTCAGGTTCGGAAGATCCTGGACAAAGCGGCACCGCGTGGAAATGCTTTTCCAAGAGCATCAGCAGGGGAGCGATACCCCCTCCAGCCCGTACCCAGAGGTGGAAGTCTTCTTCGAATCGCTTCAGGAGCGATGCATAATCGGCTTGGTCAATTGACAGCTCTGCCAACGGCCTCGGAAATGCAGCTTCTCCCGAGAGGCTAGTTAGCGGAAGCCCATGGGGCTCACTCGGCCCGACTGACAGTGCCTTGCCATCCACGAGTTTCCTGACGGAAACCTGAGAAAGGACGCTGGTCAGGGGAACAGTAATAGCGTCAGCGCGCTCCGGGAGATCACACGATGCCGACGGAAACAGAGTGGCCTTGCCCACGGAGAGCAGTCCTTCAGTCAACTCTGAACTCAAAACCCCAGCCAAGTCCTTTATATCCCCATCCTCTCGCTCTCGGAGCCACAAGAGCGTGGCGGCAAGCGGGTCCAATTTCTCATAACCACCCCGTCCGGAACGAATACAAACTCGTCCCATCTCTGAGAGCAAGGCTGCCAGTGTCAATCTATCTCGCGGTTCCACGCCCCCTCCTTTGTCTCAAGGGTTTGCCGCACCGGGCAGGCTGGTAATAGTGAACATCCCCATCCCCATGGATGTTCCCTTGCCGACGTGCACGAGTTCACCGACTTTCAAGTAGGGAACAAAGGGTGAGAGATCACCAGCTATCTTGATCTTCCCAACCAAGCCTCCCATTTTGAGCTCGGTTTGCTGACGCGCTGAGTATCTCGACCAATCCATCCAGCGGAGATCTTCTATAGTCGTACTCACCGTCCGAGAATCTGCGAGCAGGTCTGCATAATTGAACCCGGGACGGCCTTCGCAGTGGTATCGATGCAGCAGACAGATACGCCGCACAATATTCGTGAGGAATATGTGAAATTCAAAACTGTTCGACAACGCACCACCGAACTTTATTCTGAGCGGAGTGAGCAGGTTTATCTCCAAAGACCGCACGGCATTGCTCTGCATCACGTCGTCTAGCTCTGGTGCCATCGTCTCCCATCTACGTCGAACTAACGTGTGAGATTGTCCTGAATAGATCTCCTGCCACTCAGGCCCCACCTGGGCGAGCACCCTCTCGACGCTGAATCTTCCTCGACCTTTTCCGATCCCCGCGCTGCCAAACTTCTCCCAGCCGTAAATCACATAGGGAATGTAACGGATGGCGTGGCCAATAAGGATTATTTCTGCTTCAAACCGGTCGCCTTCCCTGAACTTCTCAGCGCTTGACAATGGGGGGCGGAGGATGAATGGGTGTGGTGCGTGCGATACGCGTTTGAGAGGACCCGTGTTAAAGGTATTTGGCGTTTCAAAAAGGTAAGAATAACCGCATTCATCCTTGAGAATGCATTCCGGACATTCCCGGTAACGCATGGTACAGCATATGGATCTGAAAGCCGCGCCAAATCCTCCCCGGAATACGGAGCCCTTGTAAGGAGGCAGACTCAGATTTCCGCTGGCCATGAGCTCAAAACGAAACCGGGCGAAGGTCAGAGATTCAAAGCCATTGGTCTCTGGGCTTGGATCGTGAGACTTACACGAAAAGTCAGGTACCCCTCGATTAGCCATCGCCTGACCCCCAGTCGTGTCGCCGCAGGGCTGTTGGGAAGGTTTGAAAGGATTCATTTCTTTCTACCATATCCATTTCCTTGCCCACAAGATCTTTGCTGTATCAAAGCTGGACAGTCCTTCGAGTTTTCGGGCAAATCCACTCGTGCCGGCGGCAATGCCCTCACGTCAACCAAGCACTTGGCCTCACTCTTGTTTCGAGGTCAACAACCCCATGAGAAGAGATAATGTCTGAATCTTGGGGCTTTAATGCTCTCTCTGGGCTGAGTCCAGCGATTCATTCGAATCCCTCAGGGTATCCATCAGATGACGACTGCTAGCCGTTCACCAAGAATTCCGCCAAGCGGAGCCGAACAAACGCAACGTGGCGTTCAGTCCTGGCCGTGGTGATTACCGACAACCCAAGTGCCCCCTTCCCGCCGGAATAACAAATTCCATGGACAGCGGGATCAGGGGTGCGAGGCTGGAGGTGGCACCGCCGTGAGTCCAGCCCTCTGGAGTGATTCTGCACGTCGATGACCCAAGGGAACTTCTTGACGAGACTTCGGACAAACTCCAATGCCCCATCTTCCGAACGGTCGAGATCATGTTCGGCTGCGACCAATCGGTGTGTTCCGCCCTTCTTTGCCGGCGGGGGCTCCTCCATGAAGTTTGCCCAGCGCGACATCAACCCGTGATACATCAGCTGGACCGCTGGAGACCGCGAATATGCCGTTGACCCATTGTCCCCACTGCGTTCCAAGAGGCCAATAATTGAGGAGTCGAGTTCCTGGAAAGGAAAGTCTCCTTCTGCGATTTCTCGTTCTTTCAGAAGCCTCGCAAACAGATCGTAGTTGGTGAGCCAGGCTTCCGGGTCAAACTCCAGAGGGATCACAGGCGTCTCAATGCAACGGGCGGCGCCTTCAAATTGATGCACTACGGGCACTCGTACGGCTTGTCCCACGAGGGCAGCGAGAGATATCTCCGCCTTGAATCCGCCTGTGGCATTGATGACACACTGAACGCCCCTGCTCGACGCCCCCCTCAAGATCCCTGCGGACTTGTCCACGTAGGCCTCGAGTCCTAGGCGTCCCAATCGTCCCAGGTCAGAAGGAGACAGGCCTGGAATTGCCTTCCACCAGCAAGCGGAAATACTGCGGATTTCCCGGTAATAGCGAGTTAGCAGTTTCCCGGCCCATTTGCCTTCTGATGTCTCGGATACGATGAAGCACATTTCAAAAGGTGGCGCGGTCGTGCCCGAGCTGAGCTTCAAGCCTCTCAGGATGTGCTCCGTGGAGTTTACTTCCGCGCCAGCGGACCTTGAGAACGCATCCCGTCGCTTCAGAATTGCTAGCGCGTCCTCGATCCTGGGAAGATCGGCTGTCCCCATCTCACGCTTTAGCTGCCACAAAAGGGAAGTGCCCACAGTTATAAGTATAAATGTCCCCATGGCAAATCATCCTCTCCTAGTGGTCTGCCCTTGCGGTCAAATAAGTCAGCACAGCTGTAGCAACTGCAACATCGTCGAGCCACCCGGCGAGGGGTATGAAATCAGGCACAAGATCCACGGGGCAGATCAAGTAAAGCAAAGCCCCAACGATCAGGGCTTTGTCCGCGGCTGAGCTTCTGCCGGACGTGAAGTACCCCCACAGCTGAAGAGCTTTATCCAACAGCCCTGGATTGTTCACTTTCCGCGTCCAGTCGTGAAATTGGTCGCGGACGTGCGATTCTGCCTGCGGGTCAGTCGCACCGGAGGCCCATTTCGAGTTCCTAAAATCGTCCACGTTCATTGCTGTTCCTCTCTTGCAGAGACGTCCCCCTCGAAGTCTCGGTCGCCCAAGGAAAGCTCTTGGCCTTTGTGCCCAATTTCTTCCCACAGTGAATCCCCGAGGCCCCTGAGACCCTCTGGACTACAGAGGGGACACTCAAGACCGGTCTTCGGATGGTCGATCGCCAGCATTCCGTCGCTGAGCAGATCAATGTACACATCTTCTCCCCCACGATGATTTCGGAACGGGTAGATCAAATTGTGAATCGTTGCCACAGCCCTGCTAGCCACCATGTTGTTGACCCACATAACAGCAGGATCAGGTGTGTCCTTCAGATACCCATTCGCCTTCCACATGCGAAGATGCTCAGGGTCACCAGACTCTTTTCCGGCAAGTTCGGGGTCAATGATTCCACCGCAGAACAGGCACCAATCTCCAGCTACCGGAGGAGAGGCCACTCGACCTATAATCCGGCTAATCTTTCCGTTGGCGCCTTCGAGTCCTACTCCTGCATGAACAATAGGCCGATAATATGCAGTTGCGAGCTTCTGTAGGAATAACCTCGAGGAATGATTGTCAGTAGCAGCGACAATGATGTGGCAGTTCGCTAGAGCCTTTCGAGCCCTCTTTGTCTCCGCTTCGCAGCGAAACGCCTTGACGTCGGCATCCTTGCCATGGACCTGTTTCACCAAGGAAGTTGCGAGACTTACCTTGGAACGGCCCTTCCTGGCGTCGCTGAATCTTGCTCCGATCATCCTGTTGAGGTTGCTTTCCTCGAGCCGATCGGGATCCACCAACACAAAATGTTTCACCCCCAATCTGGACAACGAGGCGATCAGCGCGTTGCCCATTCCGCCGAGACCCACGATCCCCACTTTCGCTTTGCTTGCGGCGGACTGAAAGTGTCGGCCGAAAGCTCGAACCTGGCGATCATACAAATCTCCAGGGCAATCGGTTTCGTCGAGTGCGACGGCAGTGGACGAAGCTTCGGAAACGATCGTGGCAGTTCGCTCTTCGACTCCGCTTGCTCCGTTGGTGTTCCACTTTCTCGCCCGATAAGACCGCGCACTCCGGTCAAAAACAATCGACGCGAGATCAAGTCCGAGCGCCGCTTTGATAGCCGAAGCCCTTTCCCCCTCCGAATGATCGTCCACAGGAGAGAAGTATGGGATCGAGTCAGTAAGATGGGTATGAACCTGAATTATGGCCAGCTTTTCTTTCTCCGCCATCGTCAACACGTACTCGTCGAAACCTCTGTGAAGCCTTATCAATCCGCCACTGCGACTCTCGTAGCAGTCCATCTCGGGAATGATAAGGGTCCTTCCGAGCAGTCTCTCGGTCGAGTCCGAGTCGTGCTTCCCTGCGAGAATAAGCGCGAACGATTCCTTCCCGTCCGTCGTTCGATCCTTCAGGTTTGAGCGGAGTGCTTTGTCCATTGAGCTTGGAATCACAATATGAACATGCTTTTCGATCATGACAACCCTCCTTAGTGTGTGCGCTATTCGGCCGGAGATGCCGGCGGCATCCCCTCCATGGCGTCTTGGTAACTGAAACGCAGTTTCGACGAACTACCGCCGGCCGGCCGAAGATTTGTTTGCATAACAGCACATGGGCGCTACGCTACTCTACTGTCCTGACCATGGAGAGCGATCCGAGCGGCGGCAATGATCGTCGCAAGGTTGTGTCCTTGATCCGGTTTGGCTGCCGGCTTCCACAGCTGGTTTGATCGATTGCTATCGAAGCCACCCATGGCATGGCAGTACCAGTACCAGCCTTTTTCTGTCAGCGTTGGAGCGCCGTGATACCCTTTTCCGGTAAGATGAGATTCACCTGATACCTTGTACGGAAGATCGACGTATACGCCGACCGGCGGAGTCATGGGATACCCTTGCGGAAGAAGCATCAGAATCTTCACGCTCTTATGGCCGGGGAATCGATCCGGCGACACCGAAATTCTTTTCACGATGACGCCGAGATACTCTTTACCGGCGATCGTAAGGGTTCCCATCTGCACGCGCTCATTAACGCCTCCACCTATTTCTTTCGCCAGGAGATCCACCTCCTGTTTCACTCTTTCGATAGTCCTGGTTTCCATTTCGTGACCTCGTCGGGGTTGAGTCGCCCTGGGCGAGCGGCGCCCAGGACGAGTTGACGTGATCGGATTTAGCCCTGCACCACAGGTGGAATGCTCCGGTACTTGGCTTTGGGATCCGCGTGGTCAAAGGATCGTTTCATCACTGCCTTTGATCCGGAGACTTCGACCAGTGATTCGGCCGTTGACAAGCCAGCGGCCCTCTTCACGGCATCCACTGTGGAGCCATCGGGCACCTCAACCAGTCTTCCGTTTACGGTGATTTTCATGTGCACGTCCTCCTCTCAAGATCTTGTTAAGCGAACGACGACTTACAGCGCAGCGTCGAACACGTTTTCACTGCCCAGTTGCACTTGGGCTTGTCCTTCGTTGGGAGTGCAGGTCTCGACCCACGGTGACAGGTCGATGACTCCTTGGCAGGCACGGACAAGTTCTCCGGCCAGCGCTGCTTCGAGACTTGCAACCTCCACCCGGATTCCCATCCTTCGCAGCTTGATGCACAACGGGGCGTAATCACCATCGCCCGTAACTAGAGTGATTACGTCCGGTCGGATGGAGAAGCCCAGTTCCATGGCGTCCAGGATCAGATACGTGTCCAGATCAGCCTTGATCCTTCCGCCAGGAAGTCGCTTCGCCCGTTTGGTGATCACCTGGAATCCCTCAGAACGGAGCCAGTCGTAAAAACGCTGGAGTCCGTCACCGTTCTCGGGAGGCAACGACGCATACACGTAGGTATCGACGCCCATGCGTCCCTCATTCGGGTTCTGGAGGAGTTCCCTGAGTGTCAGCAGGTTCGGCCTACGGCCGACGCTTTGACACTGCCCTTGTAAGTTTGAAAAATCGACCAGTGTGATTACTCTCATTTTCTTGCTCCTTTCTACGATGTTTTTACTCACCGGACTGCGCCGGTTGTCTAACGAAGGAGCAAGCGTCGTGCCATTTCGGTTGATTTGTCATTTCAATATGTTATCAGGCTTGAAATGGCCGGAGATTATACATAAGTTGAAAGCCGACACAACGCTGCTGTGCAGTCTAGAATCGCATTGACGATTGAGAAATGGCTGAGGGGGTCGATTATCGGAGGCCTTGTGTCAGAACAGAGGCTTGATGTGAAATCACTACGATGGAATGAAACTGTGCGCTTTGCAATTTTCTCAATGAAGATTGAGAGGTCTTCAATTTTGATTGATGATCTCGGGATGGGTCTTCAAGTAATTTGAAAACGCCTGGGGTGTCATACCCAGCAATCGCGCTGCCTTGCTCTTGTTCCCATTCGCGAGTTCGAGAGCCCTTCTCATGCATTGAAAACGCACGTCCTTCTCAAAATCTTCAAGTGAAAAACCTTCGCATGGATAAGGCAACGTGGGAAGTTGCTTTAGTGGGACTTCTTCACTGTCGATTCTAAGATCCATCGTATCGAGGAATGGACCGTGCGCCCGCATGCAGGAATCTTCTATCAGTTTTTCCAACTCGCGAACATTGCCGGGCCAGGAACGGTGCAGTAGCATACTGATTGCTGAATCAGTGAGTCTGAAAGCCTCGCCAGTTTTCTGTTCAAACCCTTTCAAGAAATGATTTGCAAGTGCGGGGATGTCCGTTTTACGCTCGCGGAGAGGCGGTATCGTGATCCTCGATTGGCCTATTCTGTATCGCAGATCAGGAAGAAACTGTCCCTCACTCTCCATCTTCCGGAGGTCTTTGTTGGTTCCGAAGATCAGCCGAACATCAACTTTGATCTCCCGAGTTCCTCCCATCCGCTTAATAGTCTTCTGATCCGCCGCTCGCAGCAACTTGGCCTGCACCTCTCGTCGAAGGTGCGGAAGCTCATCTAGAAATAAGATGCCGCCCTCGGCTGCTTCCATCAGGCCCAACTTCAACTGAGACGCGCCTGTGAACGCTCCTCTTTCATGACCAAAAAGCTCTGATTCGGCGGTGGCTTCCGGAAGTTCGGCGCAGTTGACTTTGATATATGGGCGCTTCTTCCTCTTGCTTCTCTCGCGAATGAACTTGGCAAACAATTCTTTTCCGGTACCCGTTTCTCCCAAGAGAAGCACCGTGCAATCGTACTTCGCGTAATCCTCAGCTAGTTGGATCGCCGCTTTGAGCTTCGGGTGGTCGCCTACGATACCTAGCGCGTTAGCTTCCTGCATCAAATCCGATTCTGTGATTCTCTCGGCCTCAAATTCTCGGGACCAAAAAGAGACTCTCGGAAATTCCGGCTCGGTAAAATCGAATTCCCGCACGGGTGCGCCCTCGAATTGAGGTTCACGCGTGAGAAGGAAGTTGGCGCCAATAAATCCCGACATAACAAGCAACATTGCCGCCGCCTGCATTTGCGGAGTGCCCGAAGAGCCGGCAAAAAAGAATTGTCCGTCTGCGTGAGCTTGCACCAGTTCGGGGATATGCTGACGCAGCCCCGCAAGAATAGCCACGTAGTCCGTCGGGTCCGGTAAAAGCAGTTCCTTGACATCGATTTGGCGCTCTTTATAGTCATAAGATTCGACGAGGACTTGCTTCGCGGCCGCTGCCCTCTTTTTGGTTCCCGCACTGCAAAACAAGACGACATGGTCGAAAGGCCGCTTTGAAAGAAGTGAAAGGATCGGACCATCCTGTTCATCTTCAGCGTTCGGCGACTTCCAACGAGGATCTCTTGTTCCCACAAACGTCAATAGCACATCCATAGGGTCTCCTCCCGAACTGGTGACGACGGGGTAAAGGAATAGCGAAGACTTTACTTCCTCTTCTGCCTCCGCGCCACTCGTTGCTCAAAAACAAACCCGAATGGCGGCAAGGCCCTGAGGACCTGGAAATCGCCTCGAGCACTTTGACCGAGTATCGTGAAAGTACATCAAAGGCTGCGGCTGGAGCAAATGAATTCAGCTCATTTGACTTGATTCCCCACGGCATCTGTCTGCCAAGGGTTGGCAGATTTCCGGAAATAGTTGTCAGCGTAGCTTGCATCATAAGGATGGGATGAAGTCTATGTGGCTGATTCTATTGGCAGCCATCCGCTGTGGAGTGCGCTGCGGCGAACGTGCGAAAAGAGGCTTATCCTCGGTTTGATGGGATAGAATTGACGGATCTGGTGCTCCGAATTGATGCGCTTGGCAAGACATCATTGAAAAAGAAACCGCAAGCTGGCACGGCGTCGCTATCTGCGGTTTCGAGGCGGCATATGACAGGTCATTGCCACACATTGCCCCCGGCCTTCAACCGAGCGCGCACATCCCCCAGGAGTGTGCGTCTGCATTTGCTGCTCTCTCTTCGAGCAGTTCCCATGACCGCCGTGCGGCGAGGAAAGAGAAGACACTGGTCGCGGATCGGGGGGCTGTCTTCGAGTTCCCTTGCTTGAGATTCAGGCTCCTCCACACAGACTCGGCACCTTCTATTCGACTTCCGTCCACCAATGCACGTGCGAGCATTAGGGTCATGTCCTCGCCCGAACACAGGGACGCCAGTCCATCGCCGGTGAGCTTTCCCTCGATTGCCAACGAAGCAGAGAGCTTCTTGCCCACAAGTTCAAGGGCACGCTCTTGCATAGTCTCCCGGTAATGCAGGTAGTGTATTCGCACCGGTTTGTCCTGCCCGATGCGCCACGAACGCCGCGAAGCCTGCCGCAATGTGAAGATGGAATAGCCGGTCTGGTAGAAGATAATGGTCGGGAAGTCCAGCAGATCCAATCCTGTTTGGACGAGCATCGGGTTGCCTATCACCACCTCTGTGTCTTGCTGCACCTTGTCCCGTAGCCAGTCCTCCCGCAACTCGGGCTTCACCTGCGAACGAAGTATCTCAGCTCGGATGCCGTTCCTGGCCAAGATGCCCTTCAGCCTGGTCGTGATATCTCTCGTGTTGGTGTACACACAGTACACGAAACAGCGTCTGCCCTGGGAAAGCTCCTGGCGAATGATTTCCAGGAGGTGCTGCTCCTTGCCATAGATCCGATCCTCCGGCAGTGTGGCGGGCTGCGCAATGATCCGATCCGTCCCTGGATACATGATCGGTTCGTTGTGAAACGGGCGATCCGGATAGCAGAGCAAACTATTGAGGTACGTTCCGAGCAGCTTGCGAGATCCTTTGACGAGCATCTCTCGCATGGCGGAGCCAACTCTGTTTTCCAGTTCATGATAAGCCCCGGCCAAATCACCGTCCATCTCGACCGGCACTACTTCCTCCGTCAGCTCCGGCAGATCGAGGGCAATGTCCTCCAGATTGAGGAACACGGTCGAGCCCATGAGATGGTTCGAGAAGATGGCCGGACTGACGCCGGGCTTCTCTCTTGTGACAGTCTGGCCTTTCCTTCCCTTGGAGCAAACGTTGTCGTCACCGGGATAGTACCGCGTGACACGCTCCAAGACGCCATACCGGCCGATGAAGTTCATCTCCTTGCCGTATTGGAGGCCTTCCGCGAGCATAGCTTGAGGATTGAGTCGGTAGTTGAGATAGAACATGTGGCTTGCGTAGCCTCCCAGAAGAGTTCCTGTGAGCGCAATCGTCTTCTTGCAGGCTGATGCCAGGGTTCCAAAGGCGTTACCCTGAGCAGTGGCTGCTCCCTTTAACTCGTGAACCTCATCGCAGATGAAGAAGTCAAAGTACCCGTTAAGCCGTCTCTTGATGTAATCCGCGATGGAGTATCGGCGGAACCTGCTCTTGTCAGCCTGCCATAAGGGCGAACCGCACCCAGTACAGTGATGCTTCCTCTTTGCCAGGACGTCCGGATCTACCGAAACTCCGTCCCGATCCACGACTCGGTTGCCGCAGTCGGAACAAACCGGAATGTTCCTGCGAAGATTGAATGCAGGCCGCCATGCATACGAGAGTTTGGCGCGTTCCTTGCTCACGATGTAGTAACGTAGGCCGTGATGAGGTTCCTGGGCATTTATGGCTTGGACATCCGCAAGGCGGCTGATGACGGTGGCCTGAGCCTCCGGTATCGTCTTTGTGACCTCTCGTGCCCATTTGCGCGTGAGATGGCCGGGACACATCACCAGCACTCGGGGCGGATGACCGTTTTCCATGATGTATGGAATGGCTGCCCCGATGAGGGTCTTTCCCACACCCATTTCCCCGATGCACATAACGCTGTCTTGTTTTCTCAGCGTTTCAACCGCGGCTTGGATCGAATCAGCCTGAGCCTGGAAAGGTGTTCGCAATAGGTTTTTCATCCGAGGGTGCCATTCATTCCCCGGCTGAAAGAGCGGTTCGGCTTCTCTCTGGATTTTGTGGGCCAGAGCCCCGCCGAAAACCTGGAGATAGCCAGTTACGTCATTGATAGACTCCAGCATAAACGCCTCCTTGTTCAATGAAATTGATTTGTCCCATTCGGATACCTTCTGAGACGATCTCATCGACGAGCCTCTCGTCCACGGAAACCTCCACCACACGCAGCGTGCCTGCCATTTCCCTGAGTTGATCCGTCTCCTGTAATCGATCACACAGCCACTGCGCCCAGGCTGGAATGAGCGGAGAAGCAAGGGGAGCAAACACCTGGGCATAGATTGCGTCGTGTAGTCTCGTATCTCGGGGAACCACCACCAGGCGCGACTCGGTATCCGAATTGAAGTAAAACCTTGAATCAGCCACGATCTGATGCAAATGCCCTCCGGCAAGCTTTGTGGACATGATGCGGTAGCGTGAGGCAGGGTGACCGGTCAAGAGAAGCTCAGGCTCTCTCTCCCGCCTTATGTTGATGGTTTTGCAAGCGATGATGACTGAAGATATGGCTTTCACCGCCTGCTCATTGCCAGCCAGAGAAATGAAAAGCACGGCCCCGTCTTCGGGATCGCAGGCATACAGGTCCGTATAGGCCGACACGTTGATGTTCCGCCAATATTCTTCAAAGACTACTGTATCGAGCATTCCTTCCTCCTTCAGGTGAGTTCCTTGATTTCTCCTTGGCGGTTGAGGATCTTGATGGAGACCACATACCGATCCAGTTCCCGTTCCTCAAGCACCTCGCCCTTAAGTTCCTGAAGCACGGTTGTGACCTTCCGCACTCTGCCCTTGACGAGGTGCGCGTCATCGCTGGTACCCACAATGCCGTCCAGCTTGCCCGCGGCCAACAACAGGCCCAGGTGACCGGAATGCAGGGGCAGCGGTGGGCGCGGGATTCGCACCTCACATCGCGTGGTCAACACGGCAAACCGCTTCCATAGCAGCGACTGCGCCATGTGCTTTTGGAGGTCTTCCGGATCGACAAGCGTTGACCGGAAGAGGGTGAGCGCGGCCGATGCCGGGATTGCGTAACCGATGTCAGCCTGTTTCGGTAGTGCCGGTAGATTCATCTGTGTCAAGGTTTGCAGCCTTGACGCCTCGGAATCATGGATCGTGTTGTCTGTCTTCCTCACTCCAAACACCACGATCTGCCGAAACTCCCCGTACTCCGGATCGGGAAAACGGAATACGCTGATTCGCTCAAACCTCGATGCCAACAGCCGCGCAATAGACCTATCCAGGCGATTCTGCGGGATGATGTAGACCAGAATCCCTCCTGGAACGAGATACGGCACCGTCATGCGGAGAAACGCTCGTTCCTGCCTCTCCGTCTTTGCGTCGGCTTCTTCTTCCAGGGTGAAGTCATCATATGGCGGATTGAGAAGAAGCAACGAACAGGACCGATGCTGTATGCGCGTCTCCTCTATGCCGCACTGAAGCACGTGATGGAGACGAGTCTTGCTCGCGTCGGCCCGTTGGTGGTCCAACTCCACTCCGTAGGTGATTGCGCTTGTTCCTGCTACGAGCCCCGCCAGTGCATGTCCTTCCCCACAACACGGGTCCAGCGCAGCAAAGGGCGAGTCCGGAAAGCAAAAGTAATTCCCGATGAGGTCTACTACCCTTGGGGGTGTCGGGTAATGGCCCATCTTGATACGACCGTGTATGCGCATAACCTTCCTCCAGAAAAGAAGAGCCCGACCGCTCCGAAGACCAGCCGGGCTCTCGGTCGTTGCCGTGTTCGTGTCAATCAAGGCGCATCTTGAGCGCCTCCCCTTCAGCCCTTACCGTGATTTCGCCGTCGTCGAATGCCACTTCACCGCTGTCAAAGGTGAGGATCAGTGGGCTCTCCCGATGCAGCTTCACGTTCTTGCCGCTGATGCAGAAGGTCAGTCCTTCGCGGGAGACGGATATGCTGCCGCGCTCCAGCACCACTGCAACCTTCCAACACACCGTCGCTTTTTCTTGCGGCTCAGTACCTTCCGGTTTGGCTTCCACAACCATGATTCCCTCCTCACCAGTTCTTGCAGTTGTCGATGAATGGGCATTGGCCGCATTGCCAGTCGGATTTCGGGAAGAAGATCTCCTTCTTGATGCCCTGCCATACGGCCTTGACCAGCTTGAGAAAACGCTCACGATCCGCGTCGGTGCGGGTGGTCTCGTACCGGATCAGCTCCGGATTTTGGGTTTTCAAGAGCACGTCCAGTCGGAACCGTGTATCTCCGTTGAAGCCAAGCGTCTGCGCTCCCAGCGAATAGCAAGTGAGCTGCATGTTGGAGTGCACGGTGTGGTCTGCATACCGTTTGGCAGCTGTCTTCAGGTCAATCACGCTCACCGTGCCGTTAGGAGCCAGCTCCACCGCGTCTATCCAGCCCACGAGCGGAGGAATGCGCTTGCCCAAGTCCACTTCAAACGGTTCCTCGATCCCGATGATCTGGACTGCCGGATCGAAGGACTCGTGAAAGACCTTCAACATGCCTTGGGCCTTTGTAGTCAAGCTCTGATCGGAATCACCGTTGAAGAAACGGATCGGCCGCTCCTTGGCATGGCTTTCCCATACCTGGCGGTACACGTCATGAATCTGCCCCGCGGACAGAGAGTCTCCCTCCAAACAGCTCTGATAGAACGCTCCCACAGCCTCATGAATGCATGATCCGAAGGCCAAGGCTGAGCTGACAAAGGGCGGCTCGATCCGGTCGAGATAGTTATATTTGTATTTCAATGGACATGTCAGGTAGCAGTTGAGCTGTGAATACGACAGATGAGGCTTTTCCTGCTCGTTCATCTCCTCCTCCTTGGACGGCGGCTCAGGCGATAGGCCAGCCTGTTGCGCTGTCGGACCAGCTTACGGATTCTCTTCTTGAGGCGTCTCTTCTCAGAGAGCGGGTCGTAGAAGATGCGGGTGATCCGGTACATAGGTATCCTCCTGCCGAGCAAGTCCGCGCGGCTTTTGTTTAAACATGGACTGTTGAAAAATGGGGATTACGCGGCTTGGGCTTGGAGGGCTTGAATCACATCGGAGGCAGCCTGGCGGGAAAGCTCGGGAACATCCTTGACGCCGAATTCGGTGATCAGGTCAGCCAACTCCTGCTCGGACATGCGGTTGCGGTTGAACGCAATGTTTCTGATTGCCCGCACCTGCGCTTGGGTGGCTTTCGGACCGTCACCGTTGGAGGGCTTGTCGGCAACCGGCTTTGTTTCAGGCTTGGAGTTCCCGGTCTCATCCGGAAAGATCTTCTGCGGCTTCTGCTCGGCTGTCGCGGCGCTCTCTGGCTCAGCGTCAACGACCTCCTCAGCGCCGGTCATATCGACGCCATACCCCGCGAGGCGGAGACTTCGCGCCACGCTGCGAGTCGCGGCCAACTCGATGAGGCTGTCGGCCAGGCGCACGTCACGCTGGGCATTGGCGGTGGCGTAGCTGGAAAACTCGCCCTTCTCCGTGGTCACCGCGCACTTGCAGACCGCATATTGCCCGTCCCAACTCACCAGCTCGGTCTGAACCGAGAGCCGCTGACTACCCTCATGTGCAAGCCTCAAACGACCGCCGACCACCGGAAAGGTCTTGCTCTCCCATTGACCATTGATCTTGACCTTCCGGGTCACAAGCTCATCCTCACGAAATGCATTCTGACTAGCCATTTTTCGCTCCTTTCTTTTTGGTTTTTCGGATTCGATCCACGAAGATTTCGGCTGCGGCCGCGAGGATCACAGCCAGGATTTCCTTCACCGCACGGTTCATGATGCCTCTCCTTCCTGCTGCTAAACAGTGGCGCTGGGGAGCGTGTGTTTCATCAAAAGCCCTCATGACTCCCCACTAACCCTTAAATATAGAGGGGTACAAGAAAACAGTGTCCGTGCACGGCACGGTAATCAGGATTGCCAAGGGCCTGAAGATCCAGCCCAAACAAGAAAGGAGCAAGGACTATGAGACTAGAGATTTTGGTGAGGAGAGTCGCACCGGATGAAGGTCTGATCGTGGACGAGAACGGCAGGGAATGGAGTCTGGTTGAGGTAAGACGTGACGAGGCGGGAAATCCATACTGGCAAATTGAAACGAAGGTGAACGACCAGTTGATCCAAGGCACCTATGACGATGTGGTGATCCATGTGTCCAGTTGGACTCAGATAAGCCGGTATATGCAACCGTGAGTATCCAGAGTGAGCACAGCTCGGCTTCTGGCGGATACCGCATATGAGCAGTAGCCCCGTACCAGGGATCATTCGCTGGAATTGACCGCTATTCAGCGGTCTCTTTCTCTCTTCTACTCTCTCACCAAAGAGCATCTAGCCACTTACGAGCACGGTCATTAACGGGGAAAGCCAAGGGAGTATCAAGCCACGGTAGACTCCCGAACGTACGTTTGTGGGACAGAGGGAAAAAAGACAGGAAGAGAGCTGTTGTTGACGGTTCGTCAGGCAATGGGGCCTGGCATTTTCCGCACCCCGCATAACGTGGGGCACGCACGGATGAGAGGATTGGCATACGTGTAAATAAATACAATTATAATAATATGTTATACCTATGAAATGACAGAGACATTCTCATACGTGTTCCACGTTACGTCTCTATACCGCTTTGGAGGCGCGTTATGGAATTGACCACAGGAAATCCGCTGATGGACTGCTTGCTGCTTCTCGGTCTCGGTGCAGGTGGTGGGTATTTGCTCAAGCGGAAGAGCCCCGAACAGATCGCCGCACGAGAAAAGGAGAGCATTCGTCAACATGAATTGGAAGTGGCGCAGGTCGCGGCTGCGAAGGCGAAAGCAGCGAACGATGCGACCGTGGCTTTGGTGGCACAGAAGCACGACTCGTATCGCAAGGCTGCCGAAGGTCTTGGAAGATCGTTCCAAGGCAACCCGAACGTCGATCCGGCGGACGCTCAAGCTTCACTTGTGGCATTAGCAAAGAATTTCGGGATCGTGACCTGAGAGCCGTCACATAGGAGCCCCTGCCTCGAAAGAGGCAGGGGCTCTGACGGACTTCCTGAACGTTTTTCGTTCTCGCCGAACGTCTGCCGATGGGACAAAGTCCGCATCACTGCTGACAAAAGACGATATCCCCCTATACTCTTTTGGTTATCTTTCGGTCTCTTTCTATCCGTATCCAGCCCTATTGAATGTTCAGAACGATCCAGGGGTTAAGGACGGGATTGGGAGGGGCACATGCCCCACCCATCTGACTGCTAATATGTAACATCTTGAAGATACTGCCGGTCCATTTCATCGATCATGCGAAAGAGCACCGGAGGCCCGTCCTTCGATTTCTCATTTTCGTCATATAGTTCGTCTGCCAGTTGTTGCCAATCTTCGGGGTCCGGTACATCAGCTCCGGAAAGGCTGCTTTTCTGCTCCGTCCCGTTCATGTGTTTTATCGCCAAGGTTACCTGGTCGGGCTTCATGGCGTTCACTGGTAAAGCCTGGCCCTCAGCAGCAGCGATTGGCTCGGTGTCGATATCTACTATACCAGACGGCTGTCTATCGGTCTTGCCTATCACGAGGTTTCTTTGATCCGTCGCAGCAATCAATTCGGACTGCCCTTGGGGCTGCCCTGGCGGAAGCAGGTACTGTACAACTTCATGAGTTGCAAGTTCAGGTCCGAGATCCTCAACAGGTCTTCCGCTGGTGTCAGCCTCGACCACAGGTTTAGCTGCCACCGAGGATTCTCCTTTCGAAGTATTTGAGCACAGTGCCATCGTCTCCATCGTACTCTCATTTTGTTTCGCCTTATACAACGTGGCCTTGCCAGCGGAACCATCCTCACTTGTGGACGTGACAGGTCTCGAAGCCGGTTTCTCATCGAAAGCAGGCCACAAAGACCAGCCGGATCGAGCAGTAGACGCAAATAGCTCTACGCGATTCTTCGCGGGGCAAAACTCCTCCACCAGTTTGTGAAAACTTGACGGGTTAGCTGTCCCAGTCTTCTGAGAGGTGGACAGTGCCGAAGAGAACTGATGATTCTTGTCGACTACAGGATTTCCTTTCGTAGCCAATACGAAATGCTCGGTCTGGTTCAGCAGCCACTCACCAGGTTTTGCTTCAGGTTTTACCCATGTCAGAACGTCCTGCCCCACGAATCCCCAGGTCTTCAGTATGACGTAGGCGTCCGAGAGGTGGGCATTAGGTGCTCTGAGTAACAGGATACAATTCTCGTCAGCCATTTGCTGGACAGGGAGCACGGATATCTCATCAGCGCTCATGGGAGAGACCGAAGTTGGATTGCCCTTCTCCCATGGTGCGTTGATCATTATCAGGTCACATCTAGTTGGTACTGGCACCGATGAAAACCTACGTCTAGCCGAAGCACGTCGGAGAGAATAGCCGGCGCCAGTGTCAGGGTCCTTCGGACTAGTCTCGGTCCGTTTATTGGAAAGCTGCACCGGGTCCGTTCTTGTGAGCTTCTCCGATGAGACCGAACGAGCCGGAATATCATTCGAGGGATTATTGCCGCCGCGGATTTGCTTAAACTTCTTGTAAATCGGCTCGATACGCCTCTTGGTTTCGAGTTCACTGATTAAGTCAGTGTAGCAATCTGGATTTCCTTTGGCTGCTTCAGCCATTTCTCTAATTTTTCGTATTGAGGTCGCGCTGTACCCCGTGGCAGCTGCAGCTTTGTCCCGGGCCTTGCCCCTGTCCCCTGGTGGCAATTTGCCACCGGTGTCGCCATTATATTGCCCCGTTGCCGAAGTGTTTTGCTTGCCTCTTCCGCTCGATTTCTTACGCTCCTCAGCTTTCTCCCGTTCGATTGGTGTCAAAGCCTCAGCAATGGCCAAAGCTTCAAGTGGTGAAAACTCCAATCTAACAACGTTCTCGTCATATTCGGCCTGAACTAGGGAGTCCACGCCTATGATGTGTACCGGAACCTCGTCCCACCCTAGTTGCTTGCATGCTTCCAATCGACGTTTGCCAGCCACGAGCTTACCATCTGCCGTAACCACTATCGGGTGCAACAATCCCACCTTGTTGATACTGTCTTTGAGCCCGGCAAGATCGCCCAAGTTCTTCCGATAACGGTTCTCAACAACTATGGAGTCGATGGAAAGCGTTGTGACCGCTGCCCGGTCCATCTTAGTCCCCGGATCTGACTGTTCAGTAGCCTCGCCACCGGCTTCGCTAACGTGTTCCTTATTTTCAGACGCCACAGCCTGGATAGTGCTTTCATTGTCTTTCATTTCTACCTGCCTATTCTTCGTTTCAGCCTGATTGCTCAGGCCAGGATGGGGATTGTTTCTGCAAAAGAATTCAATCATTTCGCTTGGTCGCCTTCGTATTGGCTGAGGGAGCAAGAGACCTCGCACAGTCCCTCTGCCTCTCCGGATGATCGTTGTCTTATTCGCTGATGCATGGTCGGGCGTTCCCCGAGGAATACGGGCTCACCCGACCATGACCGGCTGCATTACGACTGCCGGACCGAGTTGCCCGTTGATGTGTCCTGAGGACTGCCCCACGAATACAAGTTGCCTGCCGAATCTCCGAAATAGACTACCCCATCACAAATAGCCGGAGCGGTTCGAATCGGCTGAAAGGATTCGGTTGGTACTGCTTTTAGGAGCTCTCCCGTATAAGTATGAACAACATAGAGATGGCCGTCGTCGCTTCCGAAATAGACCAAGTCTTCGGCTATGGAAGGAGACGAATGGATCGGCCCACGAGTGAGAATCTGCCAATTCACAGTGTCTTCATTGAGTTCGATCGCATACAGGGAACCATGTTGGCAGCCAAAATACATGAGTCCTTTTTGGATGGCAGGAGAGGTCCGAACATCTTGTGGTAGGCCCAAGTGCAGATGCGCCTCTCCGGTACTTATGTCGTGCGAGATGAGCACTCGTGCCGAGGCTTCGTACTTCTCTCCGACTGGAAAATTCTCAATGAAGAAATGGTACAGGCGACCCCCGTAAACCGCAGGATCGTACTGATTGAAGAGATCGCCACCGCCCCCATCCGATAGCCTCCGGCCCGTTTGCGCATCTATGCTTACGATCAGTGCGTTATAACTCACCGCATAGAGAACCCCCTTGCACAAAACAGGGGTACTTACAAAGGTCTGAGGCCAGTCTCTATTGATCCATCGGGGCTCCGCACTTTCAGTGTCCAACGCTACGAATATTTCGTCGCCACCGATGAACACCGTTTGCCCCTCTATTCTGGGAGCCGGGAAGAAAACCTCTTCCGCTAGTCGCTGGTCCAAAGGACGAGGAGTTCCCTTTTCTGCCTCAAGAACAAACAACTTTGAACCCGCGACCAAGAAGACGTGCTTTCCGTTCACTGCTGGGCTTTCAATATGGGCGCCCTGTGCATCAAATCTCCATTTCTCTTTGCCAGTCACTTTGTCTACAGCATGAAGAACGCCCTTTTCGCTTCCCACGTAAACCACCCCATCAGCGATTACCGGCGAGCAGGAGATGGGAGCTTGGGCACGAAAGATCCAATTCGGTGCATCGGACATTGCCCGAGTAGCTTCTGTGTCATAGACTCCCGTGTTTTGGGGATTTCCTTTGAACATATCTGTCCTCCTTACGCAGGCTTGTTTGCCCCTGCCTGGTACCAGCAGCCTTTTCTATTGACCGTGCCTGAAGCGGCGCCTGCAACTGAAATTGGCGTGCCATGCCAGGAAGCGGACGTACCCGCTGAATTTAGGTTAGGAGGTCTAGGAAACTGGGCAGTAGGTCTCGATAGGCAAGAAGAAAAGTCGGTACAACAAATCAGTTGAATAATCAGGCAGACCTGGTAAGATTGATCTATCGAGAGGACTGACGCGGCTCCTCAAACCTTGGGGTTGACGTCAAACCGCTTGCAACGAGCCCGTGCTGGATTTTCTTTGGCGAGAGAATGGCACGGGTTTTCGTTCTTGATGCGATGTTCTTGTCGACCTTGTGCGATACTTCATTTCCTCCTTTATATGCAGTTTCTCCGGGCAATTAACGTCCGAAGCCCAATCGTAGGAATTGATCACGCTTTTTCCTGTATGCGCTTCTCCATCTCCTCTAACCGCTCTTCAAGATCAGCTACTCGCCGCTTCCAGAATCGTTCGATTTCGAGCTGTGCTGACTCATAGGCCTGCAAAGCCTCTCTGCGAAGTCTGATTGCATCGGAAAGCTCTTGAGCAGCTTCGTTACGTATACTTCTGACCTGTTCCGCCTGCTCTCTAAGGGCGGCCATCTCGGCCAGTGCTTGCTTCAGCATTGCCGATAGCTTTTCTTCGATTTCTAATTCCCTGCGAATAGTCTTTATTACATACTCATGGGTTTTGAACGCGCTTTGGAGTTGGTATTTGTTGAAAAAGGCAACAATGGTTCTCTGCCTATCAGTCAATAGGCTGCTGGCTTCAAGGAGAAATGCCCCAGCCACATCCGGAGTTAGCTTGGTGAACCATTCCCTTGCCTTTTCCATCCATTGATCATCGGACGTGAACTGTGATGGAATATCGGTGCTTCCCTCGGGCATCAGCTCGAAAATCTCATTTAGCACCTCTTGTTCACCGATCCATTTTTCCAGTCTGCCCTTGTGCACCTCCCATTCGGAGAGGAGCTCTGACAGCTTTCTTGAAGCCGCTCCAGACGACTTACAGCCGGACTTCTCCCAGCGCTGGATAGTATTGACAGATGCCCCGATCTTCGCTGCCAGTTCTGCCTGTGACAGTCTGTAAAACTCACGATAGGCCACTATCCGTTCACCGTCGATAGCAACTGTGGTCTCATTCATTTCTTGTACCTCTTGCGTTCGACCGGTGCCCACCGCTGAAGGGACCTGGTTGCTGGAAGAAACTGCTTAGTATAGACCCTTTTCTGTGTTTCATCATGCCACCAATATGAGGTCTCACCACTTCAATTTCCGTGCCACATACTCATGAAGATAATACCACAATGAGGTGTATGTCAAGCATATAAATGCTATGACCACCATTTTGTCTGATTAGCATGTTATCACAGTGAGTTGAGATCTTGGCCCTCCCCCTTCCATCAACTATGAGACGAGGACATCAGATCGGTCTCAAAATAGTTAAGTCCTTAACACCACTATATTAAGATAATCTATAGGGTCGCACATGAGCCAGGAATCATTCTGGTGGTGATAAGCCACATATGATGTCTAATACCACCATACCGGTATAGGCAATTTCTTTGTCTAACGGCTCTGGATCAATATTTGTCTGGTTTGCGCGCTGGCGCTTGTTCCCCGATGTCGGAGTGATGCGCGCACGGGGGGAGGGACGGACCGGCACTCTTCTTTCCAATGAGCGCACTATAGGATCGCGAAATTCAGATGTTCTCGATTGCCAGATCCTGAACAATGTGTTAAGAAGCCACTGCGAGAGGCGACCGCATACCGTGCCCCATAATCCTGAAGCGTTGGCGAGGAAAAGGTCGACCAGGTGCTGGCGGCCTCAAAATGGCATCCATGCGATCTTCAGACGCAGCGGTAGCCACCTGTCTCGGTGTGGCCAAGGACTCGGTTTAGAAGTGGATTGAGAATAGAAGGCTGCCCGCACACAAAATAGGCCGTCTTTGGAAATTTGAGCTCTCCGAAGCCGACATATGGGTTCGCTCGGAAGGTGTCCTGGTTGATGACGGTGGTGCCGACAGGGACGCGGGGTGAATCGATGGCAGGATATCCAACCCCGACTGAAGGCCAATTACCGAGAGGCTCCCTTTTCAGTTAGTCAATACGCACGGAGACTGTTCGACAGGGGGATGACGGCGCATGTAAGGCCGCCTTGGAAGCGTGGGGGGCTAAGCCCATGGCTCAGAACAAACTGATCTTTTATGCAGACAGGGTGGAGGGTCTCCACAAGAAAGCTTCGGAGCTGATAAAAGAGAACTGCGAGGGAGAAGAGTTCTGGGAGGATGACATCGTGTGCCTGAACGCTGCGGTGACGCGGTTTGTCTGAATGAATTTCGGAATTATGATGAATGGCGAAGATTCATGTGCACCATTACGTTGAAAGGATTGGATTTCGATCGAATTCGATCGTTTCTAAAAGGCGCCAGCGATCGCAAGTGAGATCCACAGCAAGTCTTCTCTATGCGTCGATGACTTTCAAATTCTATTGTGGGACCTACTGCGTGCGGGATGAAATCCGGGAAGCTTTCGTTAAGCACGCCAAACGGAAGCCGGGAAAAGAGATAAGCGAATACCATATGATCATGTTCTTGACTGACAAGGACGACTCCAAAACCTGTTACGACCAATTCAAACAAGAATCCAAGAGCCAATTCGAGCCACGCATTGATTACCCCGTGGTTTGAGAATATCCTGCTTAGGAGACACATCACCAGAACCGAGAAGAAGCTGGTCAATCGAAATCCCGGCAACAGTTCAAGATGACAGGCTGGCCGCACCGGCATCTTACGACGTATTTGCCTACGGCGCGTGAATCAAAGGGCACTTTCGGACGCCCAGACAAAAGACCTGGCAACAAAGGGGGGCATTGTCCCAAACAAGTCCCGACAGCATCTCTCGTCTCACAGCTCCAGACGAAAATTGGCCTCAGTTCATGCTTTTTTCCTGTAGCCTGGAGACGTGCTGCGTGATAGATTGGAGATGAACACCGCGGTGCGAGCGCTCTGATCGTGAAACTACCTGGATGATGGGTTCCTCCGTCTGAAAGCCGCGGGCAATAGATAGCCCAAGTGGCATGGCAGAATGCCGAACGGGCCTTATCTCGAGAGACCTGAGCAGTACTGCCCAACCGCGTGTCGTCGTCTTGCCATCGCTATCATCTTACCTCGAGGATAGTCATGGATGTCTTTGATCTCAGGAATCGTCTCGTCTCGGATTACCAAAGCTACACTCGGAGCTTCATCAAGATCCGAGACACGCGTGTCGCGGACTACGTCGATCGCGCCCTCAATGATGGAGCGTTCTGGCCTGAACCCCTTCTTCAGCTTAATCCCACGTTCTTGCCGGGAGGGACGATTGATGACCTTGTGAGTCTAGGCACATTGCACCCTGAGTGTTCCCGAATCTTTCGGATGGACAAGTCCTCTCATGATCACACCGGGAAGCTGCTACTATTGCACACGCATCAGAGAGAAGCGATCCTCAAGGCAAAGGAGGGCAAGTCCTACGTCCTTACCAGCGGTACTGGTTCAGGGAAGAGTCTAACGTATATAGTGCCAATAGTGGACCACGTATTGCGCAGAGGCTCTGGGCATGGCATCCAGGCTATAGTCGTCTACCCGATGAATGCCTTGGCCAACAGTCAGGATGAGGAACTTGGAAAATTCCTTGAAATCGGGTATCCCGACGGAAAATCTCCTGTGCGGTTCGCACGCTATACGGGGCAGGAGAAGGGCGCCACGCGCGAGGACATTCGCAATAACCCTCCGGATATCCTGCTTACCAACTATATGATGCTGGAACTTCTGCTCACGCGCACGGACGACCGTGAGCTTGTTCGAGCTGCTCAGGGTCTGCGTTTTCTGGTTTTCGACGAGCTACACACGTATCGCGGGCGGCAAGGGGCGGATGTGGCTCTACTCATTCGGCGGTGTCGTCAGGCTTTCGGTGGTCATGACATCGTTTGCATTGGAACGTCCGCTACGATGGCCAGCGGTGGAACTACCGATGATCAGAAACGTGAAGTGGCCAAGGTCGCCCAAACGCTTCTCGGTGTGCCGTTCGATGATGATCAGGTCATAGGAGAGACCCTTGAACGGGCCACTCCGGAGAGTAACTTCGCAGAACCGCATGTGTTGAACGAGCTCCGCTCGGAGATACAGTCGGAAATGGATCCCCCGAACGACTATGATGCCTTCCGCTTTCACCCACTTGCATCCTGGATCGAATCCACTTTCGGCGTGCGTGCAGAGGAAGAAACTGGCCGCCTCGTTCGGCAGTCACCACGCAGGCTCCAAGGGGACGAACTTGAGAATCAAAAGAGTGCAGCATCGGAGTTGGCGGAGTTGACGGGGGCCGATGCGGAACGCTGTGCGGCGGTACTACGCCGCTTCCTGCTTCACGGTTCCACTTTGCGCCGAAGCGAGTCGAGCCGCTTTCCAGTTTTCGCCTTTCGTTTGCACCAGTTCTTCACGCGCGGCGATACGGTCTGGGCCACTGTCGAACCGGAGAGTGAGCGACATCTAGAAATGGCAAAGAAAGGTTCGAAGCCGGGTGAGCTTGAAAAACCTCTCTTTCCGCTAGTGTTTTGCCGGCACTGCGGAACTGCGTACTACCGCGTGAAACTCGTCTCCGACGAGCACGGTCAGGTCTTGCTTCCGCGAGAGGATCGCCGTGAAGAACATGATGACGGTAGCAGCGATGCTTATCTTTACATTTCACAATTTGCTCCATGGCCACGATCGAACGGCAAGGAACTGTTAGAACGAGTGCCAGAGTTCATGAAAGAAACTGCGCCATTGGGATTCGAACGTGTTCGTTCCGATTCGCGCAGAGACTTGCCGCAGCCAATCTTTGTGGACCCCACCGGTCAGATTGTCTCGGAGACAGAAGGCATTCCTGCGGCCCTGATTCGCGGCAACTTCCTGTTTTGTCTGGAGCCGTCCTGCGGAGTCGCTTATGCGAAGAGCCAAAGATCTGAGCGAGCCAAACTGGCTACTCTTGGCATAGACAACCGTAGCACAGCCACTACTATCCTTGCAGTCCGCTCGCTTATCGAACTCCAGGGTGACCGCGATCTGAAGCCAGAGGCCCGAAAACTTCTTAGCTTCACGGATAACCGACAGGACGCCTCCCTCCAGGCCGGGCACTTCAATGACTTTGCCCAGGTCGCCCTTTTGCGTTCTGCTTTGCACAAAGCGACTCGGGACAAGGGAGCCAACGGACTAAGTCACGGTGAACTCTCGCACAAGGTGTTCGAGGCCATGCAGCTCCCCTTAGATGAGTATGCCGCTGATCCCGAAGTGCGTGGCCCAGCCCTGACTGCGACCCACGATGCTCTTCGCCGAGTCATCAACTACTATCTATACCGCGACTTGCAGCGTGGCTGGCGTGTAACTGCCCCAAACCTCGAAGATTGTGGTCTGCTGAAATTTGACTATGAAGGCTTGAGTGGAAACGATGGACTTCTAGGCGAGGAGGAACTTTGGAATACTGGATTCAACGTCACTGTAGGTCGCGGGGTTGATCAGTTCATCGAGACACCGGCACCACTGCATTCTTGCCCCTCGGAATCGAGGGAACAATTACTCCGAACTCTCCTTGACGTTCTCCGCCGGGCAGTCGCGGTGAAGGTGGATGTTCTTGATCCACAAAAGCAAATGGATCTCGTCGAGCATACGAAGCCACGGCTCCTGGAGGACACAGTGTGGTATCTCGAAGATAGCCGGACGCTTACTAAGTCTGTGGCCGCGTATCCTCGTTCAAGACGCCAGCAGGACGGCGTCGGCCTGTTTGTGTCATCCTACGGGGCCTACGGACGTTTTCTCAAAAGGTCGCTGGCCCCATACGTGCCTGAAGAACAAGACTTTGGACGTAATGACGTGGATGAAGTCATACGCTTTTTGTTCCTCGCTCTGAAGCGTTACGGCATCGTCGAGCAGGTCCGCAGCGGCCGCAATGGGGACGATCCCGGATACCAGCTGAACGCTGACGCCTTGCGCTGGCTGCCGGCCGACGGAGAAGTTCGCCCGGTTGATCGCACACGCCTGGTGGAGGTTGGCGAGATCCCGCCCGAGGTGAATCGTTACTTTGTTGGGTGTTATCGCCATTTCGTAGACCTCAAGTGCGTGTTAGAAGCACGCGAGCACACAGCGCAAGTTGCCTCCGAAGATCGAGAAGAGAGAGAAGAGCGTTTTCGAAGCGGCGAACTGCCGCTACTGTTTTGCTCACCAACGATGGAACTGGGAGTGGATATTGCCCAGCTCAACCTTGTCAACCTGCGCAATGTGCCCCCGACGCCAGCCAACTACGCTCAGCGTAGTGGTCGCGCCGGCCGAGGTGGACAGCCGGCTCTCGTTTTCACCTACTGCGCGGGACGAAGCCCGCATGACCAATATTTCTTCGGGGAGCCCAGCAAGATGGTCTCGGGTTCGGTGGCTCCGCCCCGCATTGACCTGCGAAACCGGGACCTCATACGATCTCACATCAACGCCATCTGGATGGAAGTCGCAAAACCAGACCTTGGGAAAACTCTCACATCGATCGTTGACCTGACTCCCACGGACGGCAAGTTCCCGCTGCCCGTCAACGAGGGCCTTACTAAAGAACTGAGAAGCCCGGTTCACAGAGCGACCGCCCTCGCCAAGGCCAATATCCTCATAGCCACCATACGGGACGAGCTATGCACAGCGGGGTGGTTCCACAATGATTGGACTCGCGAGGTGCTGGACCAGATCGAAAGAGCTTTCGATGCCGCTTGTGAGCGCTGGAGAAGCCTTTATCGTTCAGCTGTTCGTCAGCGCGAATTGCACCACAAGATCATTGGTGACCACTCCCGACCGGAGAAAGAGCGGGACCTCTCAAGACGCTTACGGGCACAGGCGGAAAGCCAGATCAAGTTACTGACCGAGGCCAAAGGTATCTATGAAGGGGATTTCTATTCGTATCGCTATCTTGCTGCCGAGGGCTTCCTGCCGGGCTACAACTTCCCACGACTGCCACTCTCGGCCTACGTGCCCGGCCGTTGGCAGCGCAAGGGACGCGACGAGTTTGTGTCTCGTCCGCGTTTCCTGGCAATCTCCGAATTTGGTCCGCGGGCTCTGATCTACCACGAAGGTGCTCGCTATCGCGTCGATAAGGTCAACCTGGACTTTGGCTCCGATGACATCGAGGCCACGCATGAGCTCGTTACGGCCACGATGAAGCGTTGTCCCAAATGCGCTTACGGCCATCTGGAGCAAGGCAACAACTTCGCAGAGGTATGCGATCGTTGCGGCTCCGCTCTCGACGGCTCATCCTGAATCGACAACCTTGTTCAGCTTCAAAACGTGAGCCTCAAGCTCGCCCAGCGTATCACCTGCGATGAAGAGGAGCGGCAGCGATTCGGGTATAAACTCGTCACTTCCTATCGCTTCCCGGAAATTGGCGGGAAGCTTGATCGCAAGGACGCCGAAGTCTACTGCGGAGATACCCTTGTGCTTCGAATGAGCTACGGTGATGCCACTGACCTCTACCGCATCAACCTAGGATGGGCCAATCAGCAGGGAATTCAACCACCGGGGTTCAATCTCGATTTGGAGCGCGGCTATTGGGCGCGCAATCACGCCGACGATGAGGACCAAGACGATCCAACGATTCAGACTCGGGTCCAACGAGTAGTGCCTTACGTGAGAGACACTAAGAACGCGTTAGTGGTGCGTTTTGAGCCCCCGCGCTCCGGCCCCGAGATGGCCGGCTTGCAGTCTGCGTTTAAGCAGGCAATTCAAAAACACTTCCAACTTGAACCTCGGGAACTCTCCTGCGAACCGATCCCGTCTCCGCAGGACCGTCAAGAGATCCTCTTCTATGAAGCTTCTGAAGGTGGTGCAGGTGTGTTGCGCCAGATCGCAGAAGATCCGGCCGTGTTTCCGCTCCTCGCGCGCCGAGCATTGGAGACTTGTCACTTCGATCCGGAAACGCTGGAAGACAAGGCCGCCCAGACCTGCGGTAAAGCCTGCTACGAGTGCCTCCTCGATTATGGCAACCAGCCCGACCACAAGGATCTTAATCGGTTTGTCCTGCGAGACTTCTTGTCAGAGCTGGCGGGCGCTCAGTGTCGACCGTCCGGCGGCGCAGGATCACGGGCCGAGCGAATAGCAGCGCTACGCAAGATCTGTGACAGCCTGCTTGAGAAACGGTGGCTTGATTTGGTAGATAGTCTTATGCTTCGGCCGCCGAGTGACGCTCAGTATCTGATTGAACCACATTCAACAAGACCCGACTTCTTCTATCAAGAGTTCAATGCTGCAATCTATATCGACGGTCCGCCTCACGACGAGCCGGACCAGATTCGCGCAGATGAAGTTATCACTCAGCGATTGATGGAGGCAGGCTACATCGTCATCCGTTTTCACCACAAAGACCCATGGGGCGAAATTCTCCAGCGCCACCCGGATATTTTTGGGACGGCAGGTTCATGAGTGGAGCCAAGCTAGCCAAACCTGGGACCCTCATCAATGCGCGCGGGCGGGAGTGGGTCGTTCTACCGTCCTCGACAGAGGAACTCCTGATCGTTCGTCCCGTGGGTGGCCTCGATGAAGAGGTCACGGGCATCATGCCCGCTGTTGAGCCCGTGGCGTCCGCCACATTTCCGCTTCCGACTGAGGCAGACGTAGGAGACTTCACCTCTGGTCAGCTCCTGCGCGATGCGGCGCGGCTGTCGACACGGGCAGCGGCCGGGCCATTTCGCAGCTTCGGAAGAATCGCCGCCGAGCCGCGACCATACCAGCTAGTGCCACTGATGATGGCCCTCAAACTCGACCCGGTGCGCCTCTTGATTGCCGATGACGTTGGCATTGGCAAGACTATCGAAGCGATTGTCATTGCCCGTGAATTACTTGACCGCGGTGAGATCCGACGCCTTACGGTGCTTTGCCCGCCGAATTTGGCCGAGCAATGGCAGCGCGAACTCATTGAGAAATTTCACATAGACGCTGAGTTGGTGCTGAGCAGTACGATTCTGCGTTTGGAACGAGACTTGCCTTTAGGCGTGTCGGTCTTCGATCGTCACCGTTTTACGGTTGTGTCCACTGACTTCATCAAGGCCCCGAAGCATGCCGAAGACTTTGTGCTCAAGTGCCCGGAGCTTGTAATAGTAGATGAAGCACATGGGTGCACATCGGCTGTTGGGGTTGGTCGTGGAAGGCAGCGGCGCTTTGAACTCCTAAGACGCATTGCTCAAGACCGCTCACGGCACCTCATGCTGGTGACCGCAACTCCTCACAGCGGAAATGAAGAGGCTTTCCGTTCGCTTCTAAGCCTCCTTGATGAGGAGTTCGGCAACCTACCCAGTGACTTGGACCGCGACGGCCTTGAAGGCATTCGTCGCAAGCTTGCCTCTCATCTCTTGCAGCGGCGTCGCTATGAAATCAAAGACTATCTGGGTATAGATACGTTTTTTCCTACTCGTTATGACAAGAAGCCAGAACCGACTTACACATTCAGTCAACAGTATAAAGATCTTTTCGACGACATTTTCGCCTTTGCACATGAGTACGTTCAAAAAGGCGGCGACGGAACGACGCGACGACGGGTGCGGTACTGGTCTGCGCTGGCACTGTTACGCTGTGTGTGTTCGAGTCCGGCAGCAGCGGCTGCGACACTTCGGAGCAGAGCTGCAGTAGACGAAGCCTCTGATGATCAAGTGGACGAGGTGGGCCGACGAACAGTACTTGACCAGGACGACACTGATGACGTTGTTGCATTAGATTTCACCCCCGGCTCGGATTCAAAACATGAAGCTGAAAGCACTCGTCGTGAAATGTTGGAGTTTGCCCGGAGAGCTGAGGCTCTCACCCCTGAGACGGATCACAAGCTGCAGGGTGCAATCAAAGAGATCAAAGAACTCCTCCAGGACGGCTTTTGCCCTATCGTCTTTTGCCGTTTTGTGGACACCGCCGAATACGTGTCTCGGCACTCCCGCGAGGCGCTGCCCGCCAGGGTTCGTGTCGAGTCGGTAACCGGTCTGCTGCCACCCGTCGAGCGCGAAGCACGGATCGCGGCGTTGATTGCCGAGTCAGGGCAGTATGTACTCGTGTGCACTGACTGCTTGGCGGAGGGAGTGAACCTCCAAGACCACTTTAACGCTGTGCTGCATTATGACCTAGCCTGGAACCCCACCAGACACGAACAGCGTGAAGGCCGCGTGGACCGTTTCGGGCAAAGGAAAACCGAGGTCCGGGTTGTCACCTACTACGGCACGGACAACCCTATCGACGGCTTGATTCTCGATGTTCTTATCCGCAAACACAAGACAATCAAGAGCGAACTCGGTGTCGCAGTGTCGGTACCGGGCTCCAGCGAGCAAATCGCCGAAGCCCTGTTCGAGGCCGCGCTGTTTCGGGAGAAGACCAAGTCCGATCCAAGGCAGTTGACGCTTGACTTTATCGATGATTTCGCGCCCAAGAAAAAGGCCCTCCACGCCGAGTGGGAGAAAGCCCGTGACCGCGAGAAGTCCAGCTCCTCTCGCTTCGCTCATCGCCCCTTAAGCCCCGACGTCGTGGCTGCTGAATTACAGAGTGTCCGCAAGGCCATAGGTCGAAATGAAGATGTCACCAAATTCTTCCATGGGGTAATGCAGGCCGCGGCTGTGCCCGTTGAAACGAAGGACCAATCGGTCATTGTGCACCTCAGCAATGAGATGCCGCGAGCCCTGCGCCAGGCCGTCGGACGCGACGAGGCGTTCGCAGGGCGGTTTGATCTGCCACTTCAAGAAGGCGAAACATACCTTGGCCGCACGAGCCCTGTCATTGAGGGGCTCGCCAGTTGGACTCTCGATCAAGCTCTCGACCCGGCGGCAAGCGATGCCCGGCCCGTCGCCTCTCGCTGCGGTGTCATTCGTACTTTAGCAGTGAGCACTCGCACAACGTTGGTGGTGGCACGGTTCCGCTACCACTTAATTCCACGGAACGAAGCGGAGACCATATTGTGCGAAGAGATTGTCCCACTCGCCTGTACAGGTCCAGCAGATGGGCCTCAATGGCTCGATTCAGAAGAAGGTGAACGACTGCTTACCGCGCGGCCGGAACGTAACCTTGTCCCTACCGCCATCCATCAGCAGCTAGGGCTGCTACTGCCAGCGTTACCGAAGCTTCAGGACGCGCTCGTGACCGTGGCCGAGGAGCGCGCCGGAGCCCAGCTCGTGGCTCATGAGCGCGCGCGGGAGGCGCTTCGCACAAAAGGTCGTGTCATTATACAACCGGTGCTTCCAGTAGATATCTTAGGCGCCTACATCCTCTTGCCGAGGTTGAGTTAGCCATGGCCCGCCGCAACCATGATTTTCAGACTATCCGCTCCGAAGGTGGACTTCTCCCGCCCGACCTACTGCGGCGGTTGCTCGATCCCAGGGAGAGACTGGACGGCACACTCCCCGAGGACTATGGCTTCCCACGGGGCGAGCGTCTGAATGAGGTCATCACTCAATCGTGGAACCGCCTCCGCAAGCATTGGGCTGAGTTCCGCTCCATCGCAGAAGACCTGCCCAAAGAAGAACCCGCCACCAGACTGACGAACGACAAGTGGAGCCTCCCGTTGTTCCGAGAACTCGGATTTGGTCTCCTGCCCACCAGCGCTGGTCCCTTGATCGGTGGGCGCACCTATGCAATTAGTCGCTTCTTCGGGATGATTCCTGTTCACCTTATCGGGTGCGGCCTGAGCCTTGACCACCGTGCTGCTGGTGTGCGTGGGGCTGCAACTGTCAACCCTCACGGCCTGGTCCAGGAGTTCCTCAACCGCAGCTCGGGCCACCTCTGGGGCATATTGTCTAATGGTCTGCGCCTACGAATCTTGCGAGATAACCAAGCGCTCTCCCGTCAGTCCTTTCTCGAGTTTGACCTTGAGTGCATGTTTGCCGGCGAGGTTTATTCTGATTTTGTTCTGCTTTGGCTAACGTGCCATGCGACACGCTTCGTTCCACGTGAAGGGGAACGGCAAGAGGTCTGCTGGCTGGAACAATGGACGAAGCTTGCAGAGGAACAAGGCACCCGTGCGCTTGGGGACTTGCGTGGTGGGGTTGAGAGGGCGCTGCAAGTTCTTGGCGAAGGCTTTACCAGTTATCCGAAAAATACCGCCCTACGGGATGCCCTGCGCAGCGGCCAGGTGACACTCGCTGATTTCCACGGCCAACTCCTACGAGTAGTGTACAGACTGATCTTTCTCTTCGTGGCGGAAGACCGCACTCTCGATGGCCTGTCTCTTTTGCACCCGCGCGATGCCTCGGAGACTGCCCGGACTGCTCGTGAGCGTTTCGCGGCTCATTACGGAACAGCTCGTCTCCGGGAACTGGCCGGCAAGATCAAGGGTAGTCGCCACGGCGATCTGTGGCGGCAATTCCAGATTCTCGTTGGTGCACTTTCCGGAGAAGTGGCATTCACTTGCGCTCGCGAAAACTTGGCGTTGCCTGCGCTCGGCAGCTTTCTTTGGAACTTCTCCTCCACGGCGATCCTTAATGACTCCGAGCTGACTAATCATGATTTCCTCGAGGCCCTCCGAAACCTCGCCTTTACGCGCCAGGGCAAAGTGCTGCGCCCCATCGATTACCGCAATCTAGGTGCTGAAGAGCTGGGCGGTGTCTATGAGAGCCTGCTCGCACTCACACCTCAGATCAGTGCCGACGGTGCTCGTTTTACCTTCGCCGAATTTGCAGGCAGCGAACGCAAGACTTCTGGCTCGTACTACACGCCCGACTCTCTGGTCCAGTGCTTGCTCGACTCCGCCCTTGACCCGGTGGTCGAGGAAGTCATCAAAGGAAAGACCGGTTCCGAGGCCGAAAAGGCAATACTGGGACTTAAAATCTGTGATCCTGCTGTTGGTTCTGGTCATTTCCTTGTCGGTGCGGCACACCGGTTGACACGGCACTTGGCTAGGGTCCGTGCTCTGGCCGAGGGAGAGAGCGAACCCTCGCCCCTGCTATATCAGCAAACCCTGCGCGACGTGATCGGCCGATGTCTCTACGGCGTAGACCTCAACCCCATGGCGGCGGAACTCTGTCGCGTGAGTCTGTGGCTGGAAGCGCTTGTGCCTGGTAAGCCTCTCTCCTTTCTCGACCATCACATTCGGGTCGGCAATAGCCTCCTGGGCGCCACGCCTGAACTCATAGCCGCGGGTTTGCCTGACTTGGCCTTCAAACCTATCGAAGGCGACGACCAGAAAGCCTGTGCGGTGCTGAGGAGGCGCAATAAGACCGAGCGAACGGGAATGGGACCTCTCTTTGCCCAGCAGGAAGCCGAAACCCAGGCGAGCTTGGAGCAGGCCGCAGCAGCAGTCGAAGAACTTCCCGACGGCCGAACCGAAGAGATTGACGCCAAGAAAATAGCCTTCCGAAGCCATGAGCGGACACCGCAATTTCGCAGAAAAAATGAACTCGCCGACGCATGGTGTGCCGCTTTTGTCATTCGCAAGCACTTTAGCGAGCTGGGCCGCGAGGCAAGCGCTAGCGGCATTACCCAGGGCCACTTGAATGAGCTAGCCCGCGGCCGGCCCTTGCCTGCCAACCTCGCAGCCGCGATGAACCACCTTTTAAACCATTACCAGTTCTTTCACTGGCACTTGGCCTTCCCGGAAGTCTTCGCCAAAGGAGGATTTGACTGCGTTATCGGCAACCCTCCATGGGATACGCTTAGTCCTGATGCGAAGGAGTTTTTTTCATCCTACGATCCTGAGATCCGCAATCAGGACCAGGAGGGGCAAACTATAATTATCAACCGACTGCTGGGCAACAACGCAATCGCCGAATTATGGCAGACATCTCGCCGAGAAATATTCGGAAATGTCCATTTCATAAAGAATAGTGGTCGCTACAGGCATTTTGCGCCGGGCAACTTGGGCAAAGGCGACTTCAATGTCTTTCGGATGTTCGTGGAGTCAGCGTTAAGGTTCACCCGCCAGGGTGGTTACGCGTCGCAGCTTGTGCCGGAAGGCCTTTACAACGGCGCGAATTCCGCGGCTCTGAGAGGAGCATTGTTCCATAGCTGCAGGCTTATCGTATTTTTTGGTTTTGAGAACACGCGAGAAGTTTGGTTCAAAGGTGTCCATGCAGCACTCAAATTCTGCCTCTATACCGCACATGTGGGCCTCAGTACTAATCAATTCAGGGTTTTTTTTAACATCCGTACTCATGAACAGTTGGGGTTAGCGCGCGAAGGAAGCGGATTACAGGTTCCAGTTGCAATCATCCGGGAGTTCTCGCCTGAGGCTCTGGCAATCATGGAGTTGACCGATCAGCGTGACATCGACATCGCCACTAAAATGTATGCTCGCTGGCCGAAGTTCGGCGACAAAACCGCTGGTCCTCCGGTCCGAACATACATGCGGGAACTAGACATGGGTAATGATCGTGAAGTCTTCGGAGAAGATCTGAACGGTCTGCCGCTATACGAAGGCCGCATGGTGGACCAGTTCGATCATCGGGCCAAGGGCTATCGTAGCGGGAGAGGTAGGTCTGCTGTGTGGGAGGAGTTGCCGTTTGGCTCGTCAGTCAAGTCCATCCAATCGCAGTGGAGGGTCTCGCTCGATGACGTTCCTGACAAAGTCCATGGTAGGATGAACCAATATCGACTCGGGTTCTGTGACGTAACAAGCCCCACCAACGAGCGGTCACTCGTGGCCGCGTTATTGCCTGCAGGCGTCGTATCCGGTCACAAAGTTCCGACGATCGTTTTTGATGAAGGCTGGGAATGGGCTTGCATGGTGTGGCTTGCCGTAGCCAATTCCTTTGCGATTGACTTCATTGTGCGTAAGAAAGTGGCTCTTTCGATGACCTACACCAATCTGGACAGCCTTCCGTTTCCGAGACTCCAATCAAACGACAATCTATCTCGTCGCTTGGTGCCCCTTGCCCTGAGGCTTACGTGCTGCGGGCCGGAAATGCGCGACTATTGGAGTGCGCGCGCCCTCGAAGGCTGGGTTAAATCTGTTGCTGAAAGAGACCCCGATCCGGGATGTGAATCGGAGAGCGAGCGGTTGAATCTTCGGGCACAAATTGATGCAATTGTCGCGCGGGACGTCTACGGACTGTCAATGGACGAGGTCGACTATCTGTTGGAGTCATTTCCGAAGGTGAGAGAACGTGAGACGGTCAGATATGGGGAGTTTCGCAGCCGGCGTCTCATTCTCGAATACATGACTAACCCGGTGTGAGAGGATTATGATAGGGTAAATGCGAGAGACTCAAACCCAGACCTTGGCCAATAACGGAGCCTCGCGAGATTGACTTCAACTGGCTGGATTCAGGGAGTCAAATGAACGCTAAAGGTTGGCTTGCCACGAGGTGATCTCGAGCCAGACGAGATGTTTCATTAGAGCAAGACATGACGGGTTGTGGCAAATTGCCACCAACCTATTTTTCCCGAAATCCATGCTTCCGATGGGTACCGCATCTTCGACCGTAAGCCCTTCAATCATGAGGCAGGAACCAGAGGAATTAGCCAGAACACATGGCGCCAAGAGTAGTTGGCATTCTGACTTACAAGTCCGCGATCAGATCTGCCAGATGATCTCGCACTTTCACATGAAACTGGCGAAGGTTCCTCCAATGCACGAGTTCATCAAACTGAAGCCGGCCAAGCACAATACTGGGATGACGAGACTGAGAATGAGCGAAGCTCTGGATTGCATCTCCTGAAAAGAATCGACCCTTACACGCCACAATGAAGTCGGCATATGCCTTCGGGTGGACAAGCCAGTTTCGAGCCAGCTTATTGGCCTCATTTTCGGCGGAATCCTTGTTATCTTTCTCAAATCCCTCTTCGTCTACCCGCACCCGATTATGTCCAGCCACGATGTGAGCCAATTCATGAGCGAGCGTGAACCAGAAGTTATCAAGCCGATTGTGCCGGAGGGTCAACCCCACAATGGGGTTTGCTCCGGGAATCATAACCCCGTCAATATAGGTTTTGTCCAGACGCGGCACGATCACGAAATGAATCCCAAGATCACTCAGAATCCCAGGGACCTTTGCAATGTTGTTTTCGTCAACTGACAGGTCAAACAAACCCAACACGCTGCGTTTCAGCCCGTCTCTATCAAATGCCTTCACTGGTTGTGCGTGTGCCACCTGTTCAACCCGCCTGATCCAAGCAAGCCTGGCAAAATATTCTGGCTCCTTGAAATCAGCGTGGCGAAAATTGACTGCCAGCTTGGGTTGATCCTCCAGCGACGATGTTCCCAGGAAAGAGATGATCTCTCCCTCCAATTCTTCTGTCCTGTCAGTCGCTTTGATCCACCCACGCTTCACGAGCTCGGACACGGGAAACCGGAGGTACAGCTCGCTCTTTCGAGTTATGTCCTTTCCGTCTTTCTTCCTCTGGTCTCTTTGCTTCTCCGCCAAGCGGAGCCTGTAATTTGTCTCCAAGTTCATCCAGAACTCCGGAGAAGTCCCAAATGCTTCGGAAAATTCTAGAGCCGTCTCGGGCGTGATCTGTTTGGCCCCCCTGACGATTTCACTAATAGCCTGTGGCGGCCGACCTATAATCGCGGCGAGATCTCTTTGGGTCCAATCACGCGCCTCGATTTCACGTCTCACGATAGCGCCCGGAGATACAACCCTGGCAGGTGTGAGTCGTTCCATCTCGCCTTCCTCCTCACGGTTATTTCTTATAATGATTGTCGATTTCTATTATAGAGAGATACTTACCCTTTTCGTCCTTTTGAATGCTCACAATCAGCCGCCATTGCCTATTGAGCTTAAAAGATTGTTGCCCTTTCCGGTCTGCCTCAAGTTTCTCAAAATGCAATGACTTCAAAGCCCTAAAGTCGCGCTCGTCCACCGCTGCACTGACAACCGACATAACCTCAAAAAAGGCGTCAACAACCTCCGCTGGGAATCTCTCGGCACCCGTCTCATGTTCATAGAGACCTCTCAGTTTCTTGCTACGGAACTGGAATCTCAACCATCCCTCCCCATCCAAAGATTGACGAGTGGCAGCACTGAAATCACCCTTGGGGTGAATAATATGAATATATCCCTATGGGAGAGAGATGTCAAGGATTACTTCAGCGAAGGGGTGAATTTTTGTAAGTCATAAGGTGATGTGCCAGGAAACCAGACAGAATTGGGGTGGGAAAAACGGGGATAAAAGGGAATCCAAACGGACGGTAAAGTTTTCACGAGGCTTGACATCGTTGGGTTTTCAGGACAAGTGGTTGCAGTTATTAGCTGGGATGACGCCTTCGCAACGCGGAGTGCACGCGAATCCTTGCGCTTGGACCGGGCTATGAAAGAGCCTATACAAACGGCCAACTATCGCGGACGAGCTTCGGCCGTTTTCTCCTGAAAGGTCATTGGGATTTTGATCACAATTTGATCACATACCCGATGGCTTGTGGGGGTTCTAAAGGGTCTCAAAGGTTCGGAGAGGTCTTGAAATCGTGAGGGTTTTTTAACAAGGCGTTGATATGTTTAATGCTTTTAATGCCCTTTCACGCCGGCGACAGGGGTTCAAATCCCCTTGGGGACGCCAAACATTTCAGGGCCTTACAACTCTAGCGCTTTTCCCTCTTGAAAGCCAGACCCGGTTCAGACCCGGTTTTCGCTGAAAGCACAAAAAGACCCGGTGGAAGCGTCACCGGGTTTTTCTTTCTTAGTGCGGTCCAGATGTCTGTGGAGTTGTGACCAAAGGTGACTTCCCCACGTGCGGCGGCTCTTCTGCTTGACCTCATTTTCTCAAACGATCCACTTTGCCTGATAGTTTCCTGCCCCTTTTGAATTGCCGCAAACAAGAATCAACCAGAGCCTTTGTTTCAAGACCCGGACGTTCCGCAGATATTCAGTGATCTGAGCTTTCTAATCGTGATACGATAACGGTGTCGCTAGAACTCTGTACCGACACGTTTCTCGGGGGGATACTTGATCAAGAATCAGGTCGATCTCCCATCCCGATTTCTGCGGCAAAGTTTTCAGAATCCCGTTACGCTGGTCGCTGCATAACGGCCATGAAGATGCGAGGCTGACGCCAAAGTAATTTTCGACGCCCCTGATCCTGGAAGAAGGGCACCTAACATTTTTTTGCCTTGCGGAGCTCTCATGACATCCTTATGCAAGACGTTTTTCAACTATTGGGGAAAAGCCCAAAAAGGCGACAGTGGCGCTTACCACCTCCTGCCTTACCATTCGCTGGACGTCGCCGCGGTGGGGCTTCAGCTCCTTCAACAGCACACCGGGCTTCGGAAAAGGATTGCAGTACTTCTTGGCACAGATGAGGTGACCTGCATCCAGTTGGTCGCTTTCTTTCTGGCTTGCCACGACGTGGGAAAATTCTCAGAGGGTTTCCAGAACCTGCGCCGCGATATTTTTGCCCAGCTTCGAGAACGTCCGAGCGATCAGCAATACCGCTTACGTCACGATAGTCTCGGACACCTCCTTTGGCAAGATTATTTGAGGCGCGACCTGTTGAACCACCGCTGGTTCTCTCTTGGCGACAGGAGGGAAGCACGCCGATGGGAGGCCATTTTAGACCAGTGGGCCTATACAGTCACCGGGCATCACGGCAAGCCTCCTGAAATCATGGGCAACCACTCCGCGGATGATTATTTCGAGCAGGACGATATCCGTGCTGCGAGGGAGTTCCTTGAAGACGCTATTCAGCTTTTTCTTGCAGGAGTACCCGAAAGCGAACTATCTGCCGGGAACCTGCTGGAAGGAATAAAGCGATGCTCGTGGCTGCTGGCTGGGATTTCCGTTCTCTGCGATTGGATCGGCTCGAATGATCACTATTTTCCGTATGAGAGCCAAGGGCGCAATCTTACGGATTATTTTCATGATTCCAGAGAGAAGGCGCTCAGAGGACTGAGAGAATCTGGCGTTTTGCCGGTCCCTGTCGCACGGTACTTGGGAGTCAAATACCTCTTCGAGAACATATTGCACCCCAGTCCATTGCAGGCGTATGTCGACGCCACAGAGATCCCCGATGCCCAGCAACTGTGGATTCTAGAAGACCTAACCGGTTCCGGCAAGACGGAAGCTGCCGTGATCCTGGCGCATCGCATCATGTCTGCCGGACTCGCTGATGGGCTGTTCTTTGCGCTTCCTACCATGGCCACAGCGAACGCTATGTACGATCGGATAGCGAACGCGTACCGTCGAATGTTCAGCCCCGATAGCAAACCCAACCTCATACTGACTCACAGTGCCAGGAATCTCTCCGACCGCTTTCAAGAGTCTATTCTCTCAAATCCTCCCAACGATCCGGACCAGTATCAGGACGGAGAAGAAATAGCGGAAGCCATTTGCGCTGCGTGGCTCGCAGATAGCAGCAAGAAGGCGTTTCTTGCAGACATCGGAGTGGGGACGGTAGACCAGGCGCTCGTGTCGGTACTGCCCGTGAAGCACCAGTCTTTGCGATTACTCGGTCTGGCAAGGAAAGTGCTCATTGTGGATGAAGTACATGCGTATGACTCGTACATGCACGGTTTGCTCCGACAACTTCTGCATTTTCATGCGGCCCTCGGAGGGAGCAGTATTCTCCTGTCCGCAACCTTGCCTCGCTCTACGAGAGAAGAGCTTGTGGCATCTTTTTCGGCAGCGGAGGCAGAAGAGAATCAGGTCACACTCACAGAGAAATCCTACCCGTTGGTGACTCGTTTTGCAAAGTCCCTCGTGTCGGAATCGCCTCTCTCAGAGCGCCCGGACCAGCGGCGTAATGTGCGAGTCTTGCTGTTAAGTGACGGAAAACAGGTCCAGAAGCTCGCTCTCGACTGTGCGAAAAGCGGTTCGTGCGTATGCTGGATTCGTAACACAGTGGCAGATGCACTGGAAGCATACGACTGCCTTTCTCAATCTGGTTGCCCGAAGGAAAAGCTGCAGCTGTTTCACGCCCGTTTTGCCATGGGGGACCGGATAAAGCGAGAGGAACAGGTCCTGGAAGCGTTCGGCCCAAAAAGCGGCCCTGAGGAGCGGGCTGGAAAAATCCTGATTGCTACCCAAGTGGTGGAGCAGTCGTTGGATCTTGATTTCGATGTGATGATCACCGACTTGGCTCCCATTGATTTGATTATTCAGCGAGCCGGTCGTTTGAGGCGTCACCTTCGAGATCACGTGGGAAATGTCCTCACGCGAGGAAGCGCTTTGGATGGTCGCGGAGAAGCAGTGCTCTATGTGTACTCTCCAGACCCGGCAGATCAGCCAAAAAGCTATTGGTATTCCGGGACCTTCGAGAAAGCCGCTCATGTCTATCCGGATCATGGCCGGCTCTGGTTGACCGCTCGGCTGCTCAAAAGCGAAAAGTGCCTCAAGCTGCCGGACAACGCGAGATTGCTCATCGAGGGAGTGTACGGTGAAGAATCCGGGCCAATTCCCGAAGGGCTCTGGAAATCTTCCTCGACAGCTGAGGGGCAACGCAGAGCCGAGAGTTCACTGGCCCGGCTCAACGAGTTGAATCTTGAAGAGGGCTACGTGGCCACGTTAGGGCAATGGATTGAAGACACGGAGACTCCCACTCGGCTTGGCGAAGCGAGCGTTCAAGTGAGACTTGCCAAGTGGGACGGTGAAACTTTGAAACCGTGGTTTGAGCACAGCCAGCATCCGTGGGAAATGAGCCAGGTGAGAGTGCGGGAGACTCTGATTAAGGAGGAGAAGAAAATTCTTGACAAAAGGTTAAATGAAACGGTAATTTCTTTGAAAGAATCCATGCCCGACAAAGGAACATGGAGCATCCTACTCCCTCTCACTCCTCTCAATCACGAGGCATGGACAGGGTCGGCTCTCAACAACAAGGGCGAGGAAGTCACACTCGTCTATTCCCCGCACCTGGGGCTTACTGAAGCCTCATGAGGAGCATGGCATGCCTTTCAATCTTATTGAGGAACGATGGATTCCCGTGCTCACAAGAAGCGGCTGCAGCAAACGTATCGCCCCATATGAAATCACAGAGAATTTCAATGGCGATCACGTGACCGTCTTGGCCGCCCCTCGACCGGATTTCAACGGTGCACTGATCCAATTTCTCATCGGATTGGTGCAGACCTGCCTTGCACCGAAAGGCGGTGAAGCTGAATTTGACTGGGAGGACCTCCTGCAGGTCCCCCCCCCACCCGAGCAACTTCACCAAGCGTTTTCGAAGCGCGCTCACGCATTCAATCTGGATGGCGACGGGCCGCGGTTTATGCAGGATTTCGAGTTACGAACGGGTGAGGCAATACCGATCAGCAGCCTCTTGATCGAGGCTCCCACGGGGAAAACCCACTTTGTCAAACAGGGACATCTGTCCGGAATGTGCCAATCCTGCGTCGCAACGGGCATTTTCGCACTACAGACCAATGCTCCATCAGGAGGTCGTGGTCACCGAACGTCTCTGCGTGGGGGCGGTCCGTTAACGACTCTGGTGATCTCCGAAAGAGAAGCCCTCTGGGAAAATATCTGGCTTAACGTCCTAACCGAATCGTCTTTCCGTAGATGCGTGGGTTGCGATCCCAATCTGCAAGCGGACTCTCATCGATTTCCCTGGCTCGCGGCCACCCGTTGCAGTAATGGCGAAACGGGAGTCATCACAACTCCCCAAGACACCCACTCCTGCCAGGTGTTTTGGGCAATGCCTCGACGCATTTATCTGGATTTTTCCCACACGGCGTTGGGAGAGTGTTCGGTGTGTGGAGCGAAAGACCAGCTACTGGTCCGGCAATACATAACCAAGAACTATGGGGTCAGTTATCAGGGGCCGTGGCGGCATCCATTGTCCCCACATAATGTGGACGCGCAAGGAAATCCTTTGGCTGTCCATGCTCAACCGGGCGGCATCACCTATCGTCACTGGTTGGGCCTGGTCCAGGAAGCCAGCAGAATCTCTGGCAAGAAAGCGCCTAAGATCGAAAAGCAACCGGCGTACGTGGTCCATGCCTTCAGAAATGGCCGACAGAAACAGATGAATCTTCGCTACCTCGTCTGGGCATTTGGCTATGACATGGACAATATGAAGGCTCGATGTTGGTACGACAGCCAAATGCCGCTTCATTACGTTTCTGAATCCAACCGAAACAAGTATGAGGAAGAGGCAGCCAATTTGGTGATGTCTGCGTACCAGGTTGCTGGCAACCTGAAAGGGGCTCTCAAGCGCGCATGGTTTCCGGAAGGTAAAGACATACGAGGAGACCTCGGATTCGTAGACGCAGCCTTTTGGCACGACACAGAACCAGCATTCTATTCAGCGTTGACCAGCATCAAAGAAGGCCTCGAGACCAATCAGGACACTACTGAGATTCGGCGCGGCTGGCATAGGGTCTTGTGCAACCAAAGCGAACGCATTTTCGACCGGTACGCACTCAGCGGTCCGATTGAGGACGCTGACCCGAAACGAATAGCTATTGCCCGAACAAATCTGAGGAGGTTCAATCGGGGAAAGAACATTGTTGTGGACCTGCTCAACCTGCCAGCACCAAAAGCCAAACAATCCAAAGGGACAAAGACTACCAAGGGGGTGACTGTATGATGGAAACCGGGGAATTCGGTAAGAATGTCGAGGAATGGTGGCGTTGGCTTGATGATAATCGGGGAGACCGAGCTCGGCTCCGCCGATGTGCAAACCTTTCAGAAGTGGCATTTGTTCCTGCTTTTCATCGATTGCGCAGAAGACTGCCGATCATGGCCCAGAGAAATGAAGCAGGATTGATAACAGTGGCCGCTCTGGTCTCACACGTCAAGGAGCACCGTCCGGGAATGACATTCGCTCAACAAATGGGCACGCCCAAGAGCGAAGGAGGAAACGCCCGCGTCAGTGGTCTGCGTTTCCGCCGCCTCCTGCAGCACCGCAACCATGAAGAACTTCTCCCGGGTCTGGTTCGCACGATCCATCTCTTGGGAGGCGCCGTAAACCTCCACAGCCTTGCGGATGGAGCGTACTGGTGGAACGACAACACGAAGAAACAATGGGCTATCGACTACTACGAAACAGCGCCCGACGAAAAATAGGACTGAAAGGAGAACGTGATGTCCAGATTCCTGCAATTGCATTTCCTTACGTCATATCCACCGGCCAACCTCAACCGTGACGATCTCGGACGCCCGAAGACCGCGGTGATGGGAGGTGTTACCCGCCTCAGGATTTCCTCGCAAAGCCTCAAGAGATCTTGGAGAAAGTCCGACATCTTCGAAGGTGCCGTAGCTCCTGAACATATCGGTACGCGCACGAAGACCATGGGGGTTGAAGTTTACCACAAGCTCATCGAAGGCGGTGTCGAAGAGACAGACGCTAGGCCGTGGGCCAGAGCAATAGCCGAGCGGTTTGGCAAACTGAAAGCCGCAGCAAGAAATAAGCCGACGCAAGACCTTGAAATTGAACAATTGGCGCACTTCTCTCCCCAGGAAAGAGAAAAGATTTTTGGTTTGGCTGAGAAACTCATCGAAACCAAAGTTGCCCCGACCGAAAAGGACCTTAAGCTCGTTCAGAAAGATCACACGGCAGCGGATATTGCGCTGTTC
>Ga0172374_1000005_pt1 | contig 215009 bp, 224 predicted proteins | sample LakKiv3m_FD_114536 | JGI IMG/M metagenome (GOLD analysis project Ga0172374, IMG submission 114536) | Freshwater microbial communities from Kabuno Bay, South-Kivu, Congo - kab_092012_10.3m | ecosystem: Environmental > Aquatic > Freshwater > Lake | place: Democratic Republic of the Congo... | reverse complement strand
CCCGCCTCCTTTGCCCCAGAAAAATAGTGGCGGGGCGCATCATTTCAGATTTCGCTTCTTGGATTTGTGTATAAGATTTGGCAAAATGATTTCAAAAGTTTGCGAAGGTTTTAATTCGGGAGCAAGTACGAAAATGGGGCGAATAGCCCCTTTTTTGTACTTTCCTGGGAGACAAGAACCGATGAGGTTCGCAGTCCGGCGCTTATATCGAGCGAATTCGGATTCGCGAGTCTTAGCGCTGGTGAGTGGCCTTGGCCAAGTCCTCCCGGGGGAGCATCGGATTTAGCTAACCTTGACGAGCTAATAATCGTCTTGCGTACGGAAGTATACTCTTAGAAAATGAAAAAATTTTGGTACTTACTCGTTTCTATAATTCTCCTGTTAATAAGTTTTACATCACTTCGACTTAGTTTTCCGTATTTTGAAATTAATCAGACTCTATCAAATAAACAATTCCTGGTTAACAATGGCGTTAATTTTGATCTGGGCGGGGTATTTGTAAAAGCGGTTTCTCCTGGTTCCCCAGCAAGTGAAGAGGGCATTGATATTTATTCACAGATCACTCAGATAGATGGAAACGGCATAAGTAATTCTGTCGAGTTTCTCAATTCAGTAAGGTCTAATCAAGGAAAACAAATTGTACTTATTGTCTGTAAATCAAACACTTGCAAAAATGTACAAATTATACCTAGGGCTCAGTCAGCGTCGAACGAAGGTCCACTCGGAATTCAAGTTCAAGACGTATCTTCCTATCGTAAAAGCACGATACAGATAATTATTGAACAGATTTATAATCGTTATTTCGGACAAGATTTCTTTACACAACACTTTGGACCGCAAGTAATAATAGTGTCGTGGATTTCTTTAATTATTGGAATTATTTCGTTAGTGTTCTCGGTTAAATTGGCAGGTAAAGCGTTTCGTAATTAAGAATATTTATTTCACTGAATTTTCAAAAAAGATCGTTCCAGTGCCGGAAAAAAGTTACACTTGTAATATGTGTTACAATAAACTGGATGAGTAAACTAATTACCTGCATCTGGTTTGCTAACAACAACGGAGAAGAGGCAGCAAAATATTACATAGATACCTTCAATTCAGCTCCCGGTGATCACAGCGCAAAAATGGGAGATATCACAAAATCCCCTAAAGCAAGCGAAGAAGTTTCAGGAAGACCAGAGGGCTCTGTTTTGACGGCAGAATATGAACTTGATGGAATAAGCTTTATGGCGCTTAACGGTGGTCCCCTTGATCAGTTCAAGCTTAATGGAGGAACTTCATATATCGTTGAGTGCGAGACGCAAGAAGAAATTGACTTCTTCTGGAATAAACTTTCCGCAGTGCCTGAAGCTGAACAGTGCGGATGGTGTACGGACAAATTCGGCGTTACCTGGCAGGTGGTCCCGAGGATTCTGGACGAACTGATGCGGGAGAGCCCCCAAAAAGCGGAAGCGGTAACCGCCGCATTTATGCCGATGAAGAAAATTGACCTTGAATCAATCAGGAAGGCCGGCGAAAACGCTTAAAACGTAGTATCCCCAGCATAGGTTCCAAGATGCTCTTGCCCCAAATACATCCGGATAAGACGCCTATGAATACGCAGAACGTTATCGCAGGAATCACCATGTCCCTCGATGGGTTCACGGCGGGAGTAAGCCAGTTCGTCACACAAACACCGTACGTCATCCACACGTAGGACACGGCACGGCATCCCCCATTCCCCCGGTCCGATGGACAAATCCGCCATCCTGCTATACGGTTGAATCGGGGAAGCTTGCTGCGTTCCCCGATATCGAACCGAAAGGAGGTGAACGGACATGAAAGGATTCATGGATTTTATCCGCGAACAGGGCGTGGTCGGGCTTGCCGTCGGGTTTATCCTCGGCGGGGCGGTCTCGAAACTGGTCGCGGCACTGGTGCAGGACATAATAAGTCCCATCCTGGCGCTCGGCCTGAGTAACGTCGAGAACCTGCGGAGCGCATACGTCCAAATAGGCGCGGCAAAGATCATGTGGGGAAATTTTCTCAACGTACTCATTGATTTCGTCGTCGTCGCGCTAGTCGTGTATTTCGGCGTTAAAGTCCTCAAGCTGGACAGGTTGGACAAAAAGAAAAGCTGACCTGCGGCATCCCGTATAAAACCGGAGAATTGTCGGCCGGCAGGAATGCCGGTGTCGTCGGTAGTACTGTATAATGACGATATGTTCCTCCGGCTGTACGCCATAGCCCTTCCGATATTTGTCGCCATCGATGCGGTATGGCTCGGGCTGGCAGCTAAATCGTTCTATTCCGCCCATCTCGGATTCTTGATGAAGGAACGTATCGACTGGATCGCGGCCGCAGCGTTTTATCTGCTGTTTATTGCCGGTATCGTCGTTTTCGTGCTAACCCCCGCGCTCGAAAAACATAGTCCCGCGCACGCGTTGACATACGGCGCGCTGTTCGGACTCGTTACTTATGCGACATACGATCTGACCAACCAGGCGACTGTCAGGAACTGGCCGCTTATCGTTACGGCTGTGGACCTTGCCTGGGGCGCTGCGCTTTCCGCGATGGTGTCCGTCCTGAGTTACATTGCCGCCAAACGGCTCGGCGTATGACATATTGCCCCGTCATCGCCATTGCGCTCCTACTCCATCAGTCCCTCTGGTACCTCGTGTCACTGGCAAAAAAACGCAATGACGTTGCGGACGTTGCGTGGGGACTGGGATTCATCGTCGTATCGTGGCTTGCCTTCGCCCTGGCTGGATATTCCTCACGGTCGATGATCGTTAACGTACTTGTTACGGTCTGGGGCATCCGCCTTGCCCGTCACATCTGGCGGCGCACCATGGGTAAACCGGAAGACCTCCGGTATGCAGCATGGCGGCGGGAATGGGGCAGGATGTTCGCGGTACGGTCGTATCTTCAGGTGTTCCTCCTTCAGGGCTTCCTCCTTTTTCTCATCGCGACACCGATACTTCGGATCAATACCGGAGGGGGCGTCGCATTCGGGATCTTTGACATTGCGGGCCTGGCGCTATGGGCAACGGGTTTCCTGTTTGAGGTTGTCGGCGATGCACAGCTTACGGCATTCGTGGGACAGCCCGCCAACAAGGGGAAACTGATGACGCGCGGACTGTGGACGTATACACGACATCCGAATTACTTCGGGGAAGTCATCCTTTGGTGGGGCATATTCATCATCGCCCTGTCGCTTCCGAACGGCATCGCGACGGTCGTCAGCCCGCTGACGATCACAGTACTCATTATATTTGTTTCCGGCATACCGCTTCTTGAACGGAAATACGCCGGCAGGTCGGATTTCGAAGCATACAAAAAACGGACCAGTGCATTCTTTCCCCTGCCACCGCGTACATGAGAATCTGGGATGTCCGACCGCACCGGCTGTGCCGGAAACACCTGCTAGCCGAACACCGGGAGCTGCACGGATTGTGGAACATCCTGACCGTTCACGGGCTAAAAGGCGGATACTCCCGCCACCCGGAGACCCTGCGGTGGATCGGAAAAACCCTTGCGCTCTACGTGCGGCACGAACTGCTCGTACGGGAATTTGCCCGCCGTGGATACTCGCACTGAACGCCGCTCGATCGGACCCAAGCCGGAGGAAAGCGCCACCAGGATACGCTCCTAACTCCCCTCAGCCAACAGCTGTACATCCTCACGCGCAAACCGTGCGGCTGTCCCCTAGACAAATAAACCGCACGCGGCGTAGCGCGTCGCGCCCATGGTACAATATCCGCTATGAAAACCGCGGACGGCTCTGCAAAATCGCGCATTTACACGATGCGTTTTGCGGACATCTATCCCCTGTATATCCGTAAGGCGGAGAAAAAGGGCCGCACAAAAACACAGGTGGATCAGATAATCAGATGGCTCACCGGATATACTCAAAACGGACTGAAAGTACAGCTGACAAAACAAACAAATTTCGAAACCTTTTTTGCGGAAGCGCCCAAACTCAATCCGTCTCGATCTATGATCAAAGGCGTCATCTGCGGCGTGCGTGTGGAAGACATCAAGGAACCAATGATGCAGGAAATCCGCTACCTGGACAAACTCATCGACGAACTGGCACAGGGCAAAACGATGGAGAAAATTCTACGTACGTGACCGTCAAATCCTGCCGAAAAGATAACCGTTTATTTACGCCGACAGTTATTGTAATATAAGTAACAATAACCATGGCACACGACCACGATCACCACGAAGACCTCATCGATTCCCTCACAAATGAATATCAGGCACTCTTGGATAATTCCAAGCAGGGCATCTATATATATCTCGATGATGCCAACAAAGTCTGTAACAAACTTTTTGCCACATTCCTTGGGTACTCCTCCGAAAAAGAATGGGCATCGGTAACCACGTCGTTTCCTGAAGCATTCGTCGACGACGCAAGCCAGAGCACGCTAGTCAGCGCATATCAGGACGCTATGGAACACGGTATCGGGTCAGCCAACGAAATTACGTGGCGGAAAAAGGACGGCAAAAACGTACGATCAAACGTTATCCTCGTCCCGATCATGTATGACGGCCACCTGTTTGCACTGCATTTCGTGACAAAGTCCCGCTAACCATTCCGGCAACTGGGCGGGTCATGTCGAAGCTTCTCTCAACCAATGCGGCACAGCAGACAGTTATATTAAAATAAGGAGGAACAATATGGCGGCAAAAACTTCGAAAAACGACAATGGATTTTCCGATGAAGAACGTGCCGCGATGCGGGATCGGGCACTTGAGCTCAAGGCGGAAGAGCGTGCGAACAAGGATCGTGCATTCGGCGAAAAAACAGTTCTTGATGCAATCGCTAAGATGTCAGAACCGGACCGTTCAATGGCAAAACGAATCCACGAGATCGTTTCGAAAAAGGCACCGATGCTCATGCCGAAAACATGGTATGGGATGCCCGCATATGCCAAAGACGGAAAAGTCGTTTGCTTCTTTAAGGCTGCCACGAAATTCAAATCCCGATACGCGACCTTAGGCTTCGAGGAAGCTGCGAATCTTGATGAAGGTCATATGTGGTCGACGTCGTACGCATTGACAAAACTGACCGCCACCGAGGAGTCAATAATAGAGGCGCTCGTAAAGGCGGCAGTAAAATAGGACGCTCTATGAAAAAGATCTCCTCCGGTATCGTACATGACGTTCCCGCGGACTTACACGAAGCTCTGTCATCCAACCCAAAAGCGCTCTCCCAATGGGAAGGTCTCACTCCCCTTGCCCGCAACGAATGGATCTGCTGGGTAACATCCGTCAGAAAGGACCAAACGAGAAAAGAGCACGTTAAACGGACCGTGAGCGAATTGAAAGAAGGAATACGCCGACCCTGTTGTTGGTTGGGCTGCATTCACCGGACGGATAAGCAGATTAGTCCTTCCGTGCGATACATACTCAACAAACGAAGCAGGGATACTCGCGTTATTTCACCGTAATTACAACTTTCCCCCGCGGATGAGAGGTTAACCGCTCATATGCCGCTCTCGTTTGTTCCAAGGGATACGTCCGGTCGATTACCGGCGCAATGACGCCGCCATCAACGAGCTCCGCTAGCCGGTCAAGCTGTTTTGTCGTACCGTTCGTTCCCTGCGCGATAGCCGTAATCTGATGGCGCTTCGCTTTTTCCAAATCCGGCTGACCGGTCATGGACACGACGATCCCACCCGGCTTTACGACGGGTATGGACCGATTGGCGACATCACCGCCTACCGTAACGAATACCGCATCGTACCCGGATACAATCCGGATAAAATCCTCTCGTTTATAGTCGATCACCAGATCTGCACCGATCTCTTTCACAAACGCCGCGTCCTCCGTACTCGCGGTTGCCGCGACGATTGCGCCTTGCGCTTTTGCTATTTGGATCGCAAGCGATCCGATGCCGCCCGCCCCGCCGTGAATAAGAATTTGTTGTCCCTTCCCAATGTGTATATGCTCTTCGATACCCTGGATAGCACTGGTGCCGGCAAGCGGCAATGCCGCTGCGTGCGTATGATCCACTCTTGTGGGTTTCTTTGCAATATTTCCGGCACCCGCTACGACGAATTCTGCCGTTGACCCGCTTCCCCCTTTTAATGGGTTTGCGACACCGAATACCTCATCGCCGACGGCCACCCCGGAAACACCATCGCCGACTTTGGAAACGATACCTGAGAAATCACCTCCGAGTGTTATCGGCAACGGCAAGGGGATTTTATCCTTGAGGTATCCGCTTCGGATTGCGGCATCGATTGGGTTAATTCCTGCCGCATACACCTGCACCTGCACTTGCCCGGCCGCGGGCTCAGGTATGGGTGCATCGTCAACGACTTCCGTAACACTGGTATCGCCATAGACTCTATATTGTGCTGCGTTCATTGCTCTACCCTCCCTATTATGTTAGAATACTATAGAAAACATAGTACTATGTAATCTATAGTATGTCAACGAAAAGAAATACCGCTTATACGAATGCCATCGACAATGCGATCGCGATTATCGGCGATACGCACACCTTGTGCATCATCCATCATCTGGGAAAAACCGGCATGCGCTTTAACGACCTGCAGCGTGCAATCAACGGCCTCAATCCGGCAACTCTTACCGCCAGGCTCAAGAAATTAGAACGGGAAAAAATCATTATCAGGAAGACTGAAACAGTCGACCGGGTTTCCGTACTCTACGAATTGACAACGAAAGGCAAGGACCTTCTCCCCATCATAACCAAAATCGGATCATTTGCCGACAAATACCTGTAACCGTACCTCCCTGAAATCATTGCCACGGAATCGGGCATATGCAATACTGGGTAATGCAACGGGATGTTGCGATGAAAAGCAAGCTTACGAAACGCATAGTCTGGGTCTCGGGTGCGGCGGCGGTCGGCGCCATACCTCTCTTTTTCCTCCTGACGGGTGCCGTCATCGGGTCCCAAGTCTCAGAAACATGTAAGGATGCCCGAGGGATATACGGAAATCCCGTCCCGTCGCCCCGTAATGGCTGCGTCTTCTCCCTGATCACCTTATTATTCGATGAGCATCAGGATTTCCAGTCAAGAAACCGCGCGATCTGGGCTTTGGGACAACTCGGAGACGCCCGGGCTTTTGCGGTGCTGGCCCGGTACTATACGGGCAAAATTCCCAGCCGTGAATCGCCGGAGCGGACTATCAGCCAATACGAACTCAGAAAAGCGATAGCGCTTACGACGGGTAGCATAAATATCACGGCTATCGTTTGGCGGCATGGGTATTAGCTATTGCACGGTGCGGGTTACCCGTCCCCGGATTGCCCCAAACGCGGTCCTCAAGGAATTTCCATAGACACGATGGTCAGAGTAAACCGGCTCACCTAATGGTCCGTCGGATTCGGGGGTAAAACGTGACGAGATGTTCCCCTCTAGCGCCTCCGTGGTTAGAAAAAACCCGCTGGTCCGGATAAGTTCTCTCCCCTCACCCGTGTAGGTATACATATACGGAAACGATGCGCGTACCGTATCCCACGAAAGCCCCACGCCTAAACTCGCAACGACTCCACCGTGGGCAAGCACCCGTTTGAGTTGATCAAAAAACTCAAGCGTAAAAAATCCGGCGTAATACGGATCGATCATGCTGTGATCCAACAGGATGATGTCATACTTTGCATCCGTAAAACGGATGTATTTACGAAAGTCCGTCACGATGATACGGGAACGGCTGTCTGTCGTAAGCTTCCTATATTCGGAGGGAAAAAATCGTTTGCCAGCCGTCATAACGGGCACCGCGTTTTCAACGGTATCGACCGAACGCGTCTTGGGGGAAGATAAGAACGCCGAGGATGAAATGCCGCTGCCGTATCCCAACACCAGCACGCGAACCGGCTTGTCAAACATCTCGAGTGTCGTATCCGCCCACTGTTTATGGATATCGTTATCCCAATCATAGCTGTAATACTGATGCACGTTGTCGATTGTCATCTGAACATGTTTCCCGTCTTTCATCTGCCAGACTTCGACAAGTCCGTACGGGCTGTGTTCCCGGAACAGCAACGAATCAAGAGGATATAGTGCCGACGGAATAACACGCCCGGCAATCATGCCCGCCGGAATGATACTGACTGCAATAATCACTGCCAGCTCACGGATTTTCTGCACGGGATACACAAGCAGAATGGACGCTGCGGCACAAATCACCGCAAAAACGTAGGCGGCGTGCATTCCAAAAAGGTACATGAACACATAGCCATGCAATAATCCTCCAATCACGTTTCCGATCGTACTGTAGGCATAAATATTGATGATGTACCGTTGGCCGCGGTGATAGAGGAGCTCGACCATCGTGGCATACGACGCACCCGCGATAAGCGACGGGACGAAGGTTGCAAGGATGAAGTACGAAACGATGACCGGCTCGTTCAAACTCACGTATATGAAGTAGTCCTTCGTCGACGTAAAGAGGAACACGAACAGAATCTGCACTCCCTGCAGCAGGGCGAATTTTATGCGTACCGACCGCTCATCCTTCGATTTGAACCGCTTCCAGATCCCCAAATACGTTCCGGCGGCAAGTCCGCCCAGGAATACCGAAATCACGAGGGAGTTGGAAAACGCAGTGGAACCGATCACGTATACGAATTCCCGAAGAAGTGACAATTCGAGCAACAGCGAAACTATCCCCGCGCTGACGACACTTGCGAATATCTTCCAACCGCCTTTCATGCTACCCATTGTATACTAACGGCAATCCGTCACTTCGAATTGAAATGTTCCCGCACCGTTTTTCCGATGAGGAGAACCGGCACGGCAAATAGCGCCCCTGGAATCCCAAACGCCGCCGATCCAATAAGGACGGAAAAGAATAGGAGCGCCGGATGGATTCGAACCATTTTCCCGGTCAGATACGGAGCCAAAAACAAATCGACGAGCATATTAAGGAGCACGTACATAGCGACAACCACGATCCCCTCAACCGCCTCAGGTGCTCCCGGCAAAAACCGAAGATCGTCGAATGTCGCGACAACCGCCGCAATGACCGCCGAAGTGATCATTCCCAAAACGGGAACTGCGGCGAGCGCCCCCGTGGTAATGGCCAGTAACAGCGCGAATCGCACGCCAAGCACGGCAAGGATAACCCAGGTAACGGCGGATACGGCAACCATCACGATACACTGCGTTCGTATATACCCCACGAGGGTACCGAAGATTTTTTGGGAAAGCCCGCGCGGCTTATGACGCATCATTTTCTTCATACGCAAAATAACGGAACAGACGCCTTCCCGTCCATCAGTGGAAATCGACATTCGGCGGCAGGGTAAGCACTCGCTGATCCGGCGTCCACGCTGTGCAGGTGAACGTCAAATCCCGAACCAATACGTCCACGATCTGGCGCTTTTGCGTGGGAGCTGCCGAAGCCGAAGCGGTCAGGTCGATCCGGTAACCCAACACCTTTCCGGTCATATCGAACCACGAATACGCGATGTTACCGGAATGCACCGAATTGGCGACGACGGCCATCCCACGGCCTATTGGCACAGAGAGATTGCTCCGTCCGGTAGCACTGAATGTCCAAAGTTTGCCGCTAATGGCGTCAGTATCCGACGGCACTGAGGCCACATCACATTCCATACTCTGTCCCTTGGTAATCAGGGCAGCGACCGTTCCGGTAAATGTTTCCGTCACCCCGGGGACCGGCGTCGGCAAAGGATTCGATAACACATCAAACGTGTAGTTAACTGCCGGGACGGGATCAGGCTGCGGTGTCTTTAGGCGCGTAGAGAGATACCATCCGAAACCGACAATGACCATCACGAGAACAATAATACTGTTCGTAACGAGAGAGGCGTCGTTTCCGGTATCAGCGCGTTTTTTCATACCCGATCCTTACTATAGCAACTAACAAATATACGATACAATACGGATAGCAATGGAAATCGGCAAAACCCTTTACGTTACGTCGCGCAAAGCATGGCGTACATGGCTTTCCAAACATCATAAGGCGGAAAAAGACATCTGGCTCATCTTCTATAAGAAATCATCGGGTAAACCGAGAATATCCTACGATGATGCGGTGATGGAAGCACTAGCCTACGGATGGATCGATAGTATAGTCAAATCCCGTGACAGCGAAAGTTTCGCGCAGCGGTTTTCTCCCCGCAAACCGACAAGCGTGCTGTCCCAAATGAACAAGGAACGAGTTCGGGAACTCATACAAACCGGCAACATGACCAAAGCGGGATTAACTGCAATCGCCCACGCCTATAATCCGGAAACGGATACCAAGGGGCAACCGGCCACTCCGCCTGCCATCCTCAAAGCGCTCAAGGCGAACCGTTCCGCATGGACAAACTTCAAGAAATTTCCGGACTCATACACGCGCATCCGAATAGAATACATAGAAAGCAGAAAACGCCATGGAGTCGCGATGTACGCCAAGGCACTCAAACATTTCGTTGCCATGACGGCAGCTAACAAGCGTTTCGGATTCGTAAAAGAACGGACGGAAGCATGAAACGCGGCACGCGCCATCACCACCTGATACCCGAACCAGACCGTAAACTGCTTTATACGTTCCTTATCATTGGCACAATACTAGCAACCGCCGTTTTTCTTTACCCCACCGCAAAATCCGAACCTAAAGTAGAACAGGCATCAGTGGCGCCAACGGAAGAACCCGCGCAAAGCTTCACCGCGTCATTTGTAATATATACAAACGGTACGCGCCGCGAATTTACGGACCCCAAATACCACAACACATCAGGCGACCTCTTTATTGACGCTTCCTCTCCCCACACCATACGGGTGCGTGAAGAAGGACGCGTCTGGAGTGATTTCTTCAATACGCTCCCGATGCAAGTAACTCCCACATGTCTTACCACTGGCACGGACCAGCAATTCTGCACCAATGCCACGCACCTGCTTAAATTCTTCATCAACGGCACCGAAGACCAAAACGCCCTTGAACAGGAAATCCGCGCGGGGGATATATTACTCATAAGCTACGGCCCGAAAAACGACCCGGAAATCCCGTCACAGCTATCAACCGCACCCAAACCGCAGCTGTGAGCCCTACCGAATATGTGTTTGTTGCCTTACAGACAATGGCGACCTGCAGGTGTACGGTTAGGGTGCCATGTCCAAGCAGATTGCCGAAACCGGCTGCTGCCCGCCATTTGATCCAACCCCGTGGGATAGGAAAACCATACGATGGAAGGACAAACTCTTCCTCCACGATCACGTTATCGGATTTCTTCATGTACCCCTCAATATAAACGCGGTCATGCGGAAAAATATGGCGCGCATCGAACAAGCCGGAGCCCTTAATGATGCACCGATCATGCTTTCCGACGAAAATTCACTCTTCGGATCGGAAATTTACATCGCAGTAAGCCAACCCGTGCCGGGCGCGGACATGGTGAAACTCTCGGGCACGTTCCTGTCGAAAGTATATGAGGGCTCCTTCAACCGCATCGGCGCGTGGGTTAAGGACATGGATGCATATGTGAAAGCGGGAAAAAATACGCTCAAAAAACTCTACTTCTTTTACACCATGTGCCCGTCGTGTGCCAAACATTACGGCAAAAACTATGTCGTCCTGATGGCACAAGTATGAAAGTGTTGACGTATTAGTTGCCCTGTAGCGGCAATTCATCTTTGTCTGAGCATTTACTTACGTACCATCCTATTGTAATGTGTATTACAATATGGGTATGTTCACTGCGTTTGCTGATCCGCGACGGCGGACAATCCTCAAACTCTTAGCATCTCCTGTCCGGCTTTCCGCATCACGAATCCCCGGTCGCTGGGATAGGCTGGAAGCACCCGTCACCCAATAATAATCATTTAAAAGGAGGACCCATGCAGAACAGTAAACTAAATCCCTATCTGAACTTTTCCGGTACAGCCAGCGAGGCAATGGAATTCTATAAATCCGCCTTCGGCGGAACTATGACCATGATGACCTATAAGGACGGCGGCATGCCGCATAAACCGGAAGAGTACGGAAAAATCATGCATGCGATGCTGGAAACCCCGGGCGGCATAACCCTTATGGGTGCCGACGTGCCGGAAGGCTGGGAAAACGTCATCGGCACCAATGTCTCAATCTCATTATCCGGTGATAATGACGAAGAGCTTACCGGCTATTTCGAAAAACTTTCCCAGGGGGGCACCGTTCAGGAACCCTTAAAACAAGCGCCGTGGGGTGACAAGTTCGGCATGTTCATCGACAAATTCGGAGTCCGCTGGATGGTCAACATTGCCGGAGAATAACCTATGAGAAAAATCATCGTTGCAGAATTTCTTACGCTTGATGGCGTCATGCAAGCTCCGGGCGGTTCCAAAGAAGATGAGAACGAAGGGTTTCAATACGGCGGATGGATGGGTCCGTTCTTTGATGACACGGGTGGAAAAATCATGGAAAAGCAGATGGAAGGCCGATCAGATCTCTTGCTGGGAAGAAAAACGTACGAGATATTTGCCGGATACTGGCCCGAGCATGAAACAAGCTGGCCTGGTATTAACGACGTAACCAAATATGTCGTTTCAACGTCCCTTGCAAAACCGGCATGGAAGAATACCGTAGTGATAAACAGTATTGATGCGGTAAAGGAACTAAAACAACAGAAAGGTTCAGACCTCCAAATTTGGGGTAGCAGCAAGCTTGTGCAGTCGCTCCTGAAACACGATCTAGTCGATGAGTTGTGGCTGAAGTTCTTCCCGATAATTTTAGGCACGGGCAAACGGTTATTTGAACCGGGTTCCGCTCCGGGCGCGTATAAACTCACGGAGAGTCAATCAACGCCGAGCGGTGTCATTTTTGCTAATTATGTGCGCGACGGAGCGGTTAAAACTGCCACCGTCGGAGCATAACAAAATCGATACACAAAAAATGAATCGAATTAATCTTTCCGCTTCTTCCCTCCGTACAATGTTCAAAGGTCAGGTCATCGATCCCGAAGACCCTGAGTATAACAAGGCGCGCGTAGTTTTTGCCGGCGGTTTCGATAAGAAACCGGCAGTGATCATAAAAGCCGCAAACATCAAAGACGTCCAGAACGTCATACGGCTCGCCCGGGAAACAGGCATGGAACTAGCCATTCGGTCCGGCGGACACAGCAGCGCCGGACACAGCGTATCGGAAGGCGGTATCGTCCTAGACCTATCCCAAATGAAAGACATAGACATCGACCTCAGTACGCACTCTGTCTGGGCTGAAACGGGCCTGACTGCCGGCGAATATACCAATGCGGCGGCGGCGCATAAACTCGCGACCGGGTTCGGAGACACCGGCTCAGTTGGCATTGGTGGGATCACAACGGGCGGTGGGATCGGATATCTCACCCGGAAATACGGCATGACGATCGATAACATTGTAGCCTGCGAAATCGTGACTGCTGACGGCGCGTTCCACACGGTCGACGAAAAGAACGAACCCGATTTATTCTGGGCAATCCGTGGTGGTGGCGGCAACTTCGGCGTCGTTACCCGATTCCGGTACCTGGCGCACGACGTCGAAACGGTTACCGGCGGCATGCTCATTCTTCCCGCGTCGGCAAAAAACATAGCCGCGTTCATACGAGAAGCGGAACATGCGCCGAACGAATTATCGACCATCGCCAACGTGATGACCGCTCCCCCGATGCCGTTCCTTCCCAAGGAAACCACGGGCAAACTCATCATCATGGCACTTATGTGTTATGCGGGTGATGCGACCTCGGGAGCGTCGGTCATGGCGAAATTCCGATCCATTGATGCCCCGCTTGCGGATATGGTGAAGATCATCCCCTACCCCCAGATGTATCCTCCGGATCAGGATAACTATCACCCGATTGCCGCCGCCCGGACCATGTTTATCGAGCGGGTGGACGAACGCGTGGCAGAGGACATCCTTATAAAGCTGCGCGCGTCCAAAGGCACCATGGCGGTTGCTCAGCTTCGGGTCTTGGGCGGAGCGATGTCGAAGGTCCCGCCGGATGCCACAGCCTTTTTCCACCGGAAATCAGCAATCATGGTCAATCTCGCAACACTCTACCGGAACCTCGAAGAAAAAACGCAACATGAGCAGTGGGTGACGGATTTCCAGAAGACGCTGCAACAAGGCGATTTTGGCGCGTATGTCAATTTCTTGGGTAATGAACCGGAAGCCCGCATCCATTCAGCATACCCGGATGCGACATGGGAACGATTGCAGAAAGTAAAAACCAAATACGATCCTGCTAATATATTCCGCCTAAACCAAAATATCCCGCCTGCCCCATCTGAAACAAGCACATGAAACAAGCAAAACTTCATCACTTTTCCTTCGTTATTCATAAACATGTGACCAAACGCCCGCATTATGACCTCCGCTTGGAAATCGGAGATGCCATGCCGTCCTGGGCGATTCCCAAAGGTCCTTCCTTAGATCCTGCTGTCAAACGGTTAGCCATGGAGACGACGGAACACGATATGGATTACCGTAACTTTGAGGGGGTTATTCCGGAGGGTGAATACGGTGCGGGGGCTGTCATGATATGGGACGAGGGAACCTATGTCGCGGAACGGGATATAGGGAAAGGCAACCGGGAAGAGGTAATAAACCCACTCAAGGCAAAAGAGGTGATGCAGGCAGGTCTCACACACGGAGAATTAAAATTTGTCCTTCATGGCAAGAAATTGAAGGGCTCGTTTGCCCTCGTCAAAACGCACGGATTCGGACCGAAAAACGCCTGGCTCCTTCTTAAACACAAGGATCTGTATGTTGTCCCTGAATATGATGCGAACAATTTCCCGAAGTCGGCACGGAGCAAACAGACGATAGAAGAAATTGCTAAACGCGATACTACCTGAATCTCTTCACCGTTACTTCAGCTTTGATTTGTTATAATCCACATGTCTATGCGGAAAATGGTGGAATTATTCATTGTGCTTCTCATCGGCATATTAACGCTGACGTTTCCCCCATTCGTAAGCGCACAAGCGCCCGCTGTAGAAGTAAAAGTGTTTGTCCGGGAAGGATGCCAGCATTGCAAGGACGAGGGGGCCTTCCTGACCAAACTTGATGCCCAACGGGATGATGTTTCCATTACATATTTCCGCCTGGAAGATAATGACGGTCGGAAAATGTGGGATGACTTTACCGCACGCCTTGGCATCTCCAAAGTAACCCCCATAACAGTCGTCGGCACGCGGTATCTTATTGGCTTCGACAAACCGGAAACGACCGGAAAGGAAATCGTGGTACTTATCGAAAAAGCAAAGTCGGAAAAGGCAGTCACGGATCTTTCGAACGTAAAAGAGGACGGCAAATTTGCCGAAAACAGCACGTGTGACGAATCGGGCTTAGCCCCCTGCACGAACGAACCTTCGGTGGCACTCACGCTTCCCGTCATGGGAACCATCGATTCGAAACAGTATCCGTTGCTCATTCTTTCGGCAATGCTTGGATTCTTCGACGGTTTCAACCCTTGTGCCATGTGGGTCCTCATCACGTTTCTCATGATACTCATTCAGGTGGGAAACCGGCGGAAGATGCTGCTGTTTGCCGGTACGTTCATTCTCGCAGAAGCCGTCATGTACACACTGATTCTTACCGTCTGGTACAAAACCTGGGACTTTGTCCGCCTCGATTCAATCGTCACCCCGGCCGTCGGGCTTGTCGCGATCGGAGGCGGCATATTTTTCCTGCGGGAATGGCACCGAAAGGAAATCGAGTGCAAGGTAATGGATCTTTCAAAGCGCCATGACACAAAACAAAAACTCCATAACCTTGCCGCCGGCAGGTTTACCGTCGCGACGTTTCTTTCGATTTTGGGAATCGCGTTTTCCGTGAATGTTATCGAATTTGCGTGCTCGATCGGCATCCCTCAGGCATTCACGAAAATCCTGGAAATAAATCGGTTGTCCTCCGTTCAGAACGCAGCGCTTATCGCAATATACATACTCTTTTACATGTTTGATGATTTTCTGGTCTTCGGACTCGCCCTTTGGGGAGCGGAAAAACTCCATCTTACCAATACATACGCCAGATGGTCGAACCTTATCGGCGGGATGGTGATGCTTCTTTTGGGCGGCATGCTCCTTTGGAACCCTGCCCTACTTCTGTTCCGCTAACACATCGTTCCGTAATCCACGTTACGGTAACGTGAAACGGGCATGTATACCATATGCATATGAGTAAAATAAACGGCACGTGGCATACCGCTCATAAAATGCCGAAAAATCCGACACTCGATCAGCGTGTCGTATGGCACGTTGCACATGCGCGTAACTGCGCATGCCGCAAGCTCGAAGGTAAAATGCTGGAAGAAATCAGTAAGCGCGGAATAAAAGTATAATGATATACTTGGATCATGAATAGCGGCCCCACGCTCCTTCACCACTCCCGCCTGACTCCGGCCATTGGGAAGAACAGAAAAAATGACTCGTGTGACATGAAGGCTTGGTATTATCAGACGGAAACGGATACGTTCGCATTCGGAAGCCTCGTCGGAGCCCACGGCATACGCGAGAATATACCAGCTGACAGAACGTACTATATAGTTTCCGGCGAGGGTAAGTTCTTAGTCGATAACGCGAATATTCCGGTAACCAAAGGGTCGATCATCCGCATTCCAAAGGGGTCAACATATGATTTTCACTCCACCGGCGACGACCCAATTGAGTTTTTTGTGGATATCGGATTACGAATCGACATAGACGCAATTCCCTCAAAATAAGCATGTCCAAAAACATCGCGGTATTCTGCTCCGGACAACCGGTAAACGGCGTCTACAAGGAAGCGGCTTGCCAATTCGCATCACTACTCGGGAAACACCGGTATACCCTTGTCTGGGGCGCGCTAAATTCCGGCTTGATGCGCAACATAGCGGATGCCGGTCAACAATCAGGTGCCAAACTCATCGGCATCACCGTCCCGACACTCCATGAGATTCCAAGAGCGGATGTAGATGAACTCGTCGTCGCAAATTCGCTGTACCACAGGAAAGAACTATTCCTCTCGCTTTGTCACGCATTTGTGATGTTGACCGGCGGCATCGGAACGCTTGACGAAATCATGGAAATTACGGAAATCAAGAAACGGGGTTTTCATGACAAGCCAATCATTATCATAAACACCAACAATTTTTACGATAATCTTATCGGGCTCATGCGGCACATGGATCAGGAGAAATTCTTCCCCCGTCCTTTTTCGGAGCTCATACACGTTGCCAACACTCCCATGGAAGCCATACAATTTCTCAATAATCATTTCGGGCAATCGTAGATATGGATAATACGTATATCGACAAACTCGCATACATCGACATCCGGAATCATCGTGTACTCACGACGCTTAGCCACGGAAAGGAAACCTGGTACATCCCGGGGGGCAAACGGAACGACAGCGAAACGGACGAGGAAGCCCTTATCAGGGAGGTAAAAGAAGAACTGTGCGTTGACCTTGTCCCCGGCACCATCCGGCACTATGGAACCTTCGAGGCGCAGGCGCACGGCAAGCCAACGGGAACGGTTGTACGGATGACCTGTTACACCGCACAATTTATCGGGACGCTTCGCGCCTCCTCGGAAGTATCGGAATACCAGTACGTACAGTATGCCTGGAAATCCAAAAGCTCGCCGGTAGATCAATTGATTTTCGACGACCTCAAAACAAAAAATCTTATAGAATAACCGAGCTTCAAAAACTCACAACGTAAGCAGCCTCACATCGTGTGTTACAATGGCCGGACCCGATGCAAACGAAAAAATACCCGCTTCCGCCCGACTCCATGCGGACATTTCATCATCTCTTGGGATACGGATTCCTCGCTTCCACCACCAACAACTTCGTGTGGTTTGCACTCACGTACTGGGCCTATCTTTCGACACACTCCGTAGTCGCTACCGGTATCGTCGGCGGCGTGTACCTTGTAGCGACGGCGATAAGCAGTCTGAAACTCGGCAGTATAGTTGACCGATACCGCAAAAAGACGGCACTAATGGGAGCCGGCATCGTCACATTACTGTTTTTTGTGTCCGGTTACCTCTTTTACAACAGCTTCCCGGTATCCGCATTTACATCCGTCTCAAGCATCGCGCTTTGGGGAGTGGCTGTGCTTCTCCTCCTTGGGATAGTTGCCGGTAACATCATCGGCATCGCTATTCCGACACTGGTAACTCACCTCGTTCCCGAAGAAATGAGAGACCGGGCAAACGGGTTGTTCGGCACGGTCATGGGAATCTCCTTTGCCATCACATCAGTTGCGAGCGGCTTCGTGCTGTCCCGTGGCGGTATGCTCTGGGTATTGCTGCTTGCAATCATTTGCACAACCATTGCACTCATTACGCTCTATTTCATCCCTGTTGCAGAGACGCGTGTCATCCACGCCGGTGGACAGCAACCCGAATCCGGAGATTTTATGGAAACGCTCCGATTAGTCCGGACCATACCGGGGTTATTTGCGCTTATTTTCTATACCACTTTCAATAACTTCATCGGTGGAGTTTTTATGGCGCTTATGGACGCATACGGATTATCGCTTATGTCCGTCGAACAGTGGGGGCTTCTATGGGGGGTGTTAAGCTTTGGCTTCATATTCGGCGGCGTGTATATAACAAAATTCGGTCTCGGAAAAAATCCCCTCAATTCGATGTTTTCCGTGAATATGATCATCTGGGTAACCTGCATCATATTCCCGATCCAACCGTCAATCATTCTTCTTTCCCTGGGATCACTTGTCTGGATGGCCATGTTCCCGTTTATCGAAGCCACGGAACAAACGGTTATCCAAAAAGTCGTCCCTTCCGAGCGCCAGGGTCGTGTATTTGGCATAGCCCACAGCATTGAACAATCCGCCTCTCCGCTGACCGCTTTTTTCATCGGTCCCATTACCCAGTATCTTTTCATACCGTTTATGACCGACGGCTGGGGCGCACGATGGATAGGTCACTGGTTCGGTACGGGGACGGGTCGGGGAATCGCGCTGGTATTTATCCTCGCAGGATTTGTCGGTATCGGTGTAACAATGATCGCGAAGCGCTCACGGGCGTATCACGAGCTTGCAAAACGGGTTTCCAAAAACTAAGTCAGATCATATACCATACATACAAGCATCCTGTCCTATGCAGCTTGGCGCCACCTTCAGCCATCGGCACCTGCGGTATCTCGGCCACGATCCCCGCAAGGCGCTAGTATCGTACTTCCGGCTGGGATTACCATGGATCCGGTTGGGCTGTTATTGGAGCGACATCGAGCCCGCGCCCGGAACATTCATGTTTGATGAATTGGATACGCTCGTCGAGCTTTGCGAGAAGCACCGCACAAATGTCATCCTCACCGTAGGCATGAAAGCGCCACGGTATCCTGAGTACTATCTCCCCCCGTGGCTATCAACGGCCATTCCGTTCCACCATCACGCCGCAATAACTCCGGACAATCATCAGCTCCTCTATGCCACGCACATGTACCTATACAACGTAATCAATCATTTTAAGCGGAGTCCCGCGATCAAGATCTATCAGGTGGAAAATGAACCGCTTGATCCCTCGGGATCCAACCGCATGCGTATCGGTCCGGAATTCCTTGCGGAAGAGGTCCGGCTGGTGAAGAGTCTTGACCCGTCACGGAAAATTTTGGTAACCGTCTGGGGAAATGAAGCCAGTCGTCGGAACGTATTTGCCGAGGCATTGCCGTACGCGGATATCATCGGACTGGACGTGTATTACCGGCAACCGGTTTCGTTTTTGTTCCGTACGATACAAACATATATAGGTCCGCTCGATTCCGTACGCGATACAAAACGGGTCGTCTCACGGATCAGAGAGGCCGGCAAACAATTCTGGATTACCGAGCTTCAGGCGGAACCGTGGGAATCCGGAGAATTAGTGACCACAAAATCCCGTCCGCCGAGTTTCCTGCCGGCCCACTTTGCCGTAAACGGAGAACAAGGAAAAAGCCTCCGGCCGGCTGCAATGTTACTATGGGGATTCGAATGGTGGTATCACCAAAAACAAACCGGGAATCCCGGCTACTGGAGCGCCGCCGAAAAATATATCGGCGGCCTTAATACATCACGGTAAATACCTGAAGAAACTACGGCTTCACGTTCCCGCAAATTTCAAGATTCGGCGCTTGCGCTCTTCCGGCAACAGCGGGCTGGCAATACCCGGCCCATTAATGCAGCCGCCTTCGCAAAACAACACGTCGAGCAACCTGATTTTCGTATCGGTCGGGAAATCAAGTAGCGCTGTTTCTGAGGGTTTCCATCCTGACACGATGCGGATCTCATCATCACGGAGGATACGGCGTATGTCGCTTGTTTCAGTAAGCCCTCCGTCGATTGGATATATCCGCGTACGCCCCTCCGAGATGTCAAAAACCCCTTCGGCATCAGCGGGCTCGTCCAATATCGCAAGCTCCGAAAATAACGACTCTAATTCCAGGTACGTCGTGACGATAATGCCCAAATCCGCATGGTCTTCCTTCGCTTCAAGCTTCTTGGCATGGCACGGACCGATAAAGACGGGTGTTGCCCCCGGGTACGTATCACGGACGATGCGCGCGGTCGCCGCCATGGGCGAATCTACTTCCATAACCACATACTTCATAAGCTCCGGATGTTTCTTCCGGACCATCCGCACAAACGAAGGACACGGACTCGTTATCACGCGTGCGTCCGCGTTATTTTCAAAATACGAGACCAGCGCGCTGTTTGTGCGGAGGGCTCCTGCCGATACCTCGACGACTGCCATAAAACCCGAGCGCTTCAATTTTCCGACAATGTGAGGGTATCGGTACATGATGGGAAATGACGGCGCGAGCATAGCGACAAGTGGCCGCTTCGACCCGATGAGGTTGATTAGTTCCGTTACTTCCGCCATATGCGCGCGGTAATCCCTAAGGCAATAAACCCTCCGATAACGGCTGTCGCAAACTGCATCACACTCATTGCTACCAAGAACATCGGTGGCACGACGCGGAACGCAACAAAAATAAGAGAGGCTGACAAAAGCAACGCGGCTTTTTTCACCGCCGCCTCCCCGACCAGAAGGATTCCGCGTGGCTTTCCTACCGATTTAGCAACACCGATAAGCACCATATTCCCAATCCAAATAAACGGCAGGAAATACAAGAGGTACGGAGTGAACGTGCCGAACACGACTCCGTTTGCGACAGCCCCGACGCTCGGAAACGCACTCATCATAAAATATCTGCTCCTCGGAAGGCGCCAGGCGTAAAGAAACAATAGGCAGTTTACCAGGGTCCCGGTCAATACTTGCGGACCGGAAACGAAAAACGGAATAACAAAACCCAGCGCGGGAACGATAATGTCCGACCGCGCATATGCCGGCACGGTGATAGCAACCGCTACGGACGAATTCTTTTCCATACTGCCCCTTTTCACCAGTGTATAATCACCACTCGAATACTCTAAGTTAGTTACATCACAATCTCCTCAATCTTCAAATCGAATGCATCGGTCACCGATGCCATATCGTACCGGACGCGGGCCGATCGCTATTCCGGGCACCGACCTTACAGTCTGATATACTTCTAAGAACGCACGAACCTGCATTATGCGATGGCGCCCGCTTGTTATTTATATTCCTATCCTCCTCTTTTTCCTCACGGCGCGACCGGGCGTTATGAGCACGGTCTATGTCTCCCCCTTCGGAAAAGACACCAACGCAGGGACACGGCAGCATCCGGTCCGCACGATACAACGCGGCGTTGACCTTGCCGCCCGTGGAGGCAGAGTGACGATCCTTCCGGGAACCTACCGTGAAACCGTTATGGTATCGCCCCAACGGTCCGCGGGCCGACTGATCATCACGGGACAACAAACGCAAAATGAAAAGGTTGTGATCTCGGGCGGCGAACCCGCTTCCCGACTCGTGTGGCACCAATGCGATCTTCGCTCCTGCCCGGGAGTACCAACAAACGCTCTGCCGCACGTGTATCGGACGACGCTCACTTGGGATGAAATTCCGACGATCATCACCCAAAAAACAAACGACGGCACCGTTCACAGACTCACGCTTGCCAGAAGTCCGAACGAATATGTCGAGCATGCGGACAAATACCATGAATTCTGGTGGCAGGCATCGGGTGGCGCACCTGATCCGTCAACGCTTGTTGATCCCATGCACCTTAGGTATATCACGGAGGTGAGTGGCGGCCGCCTGATTGCACTCGACGGAGCCGACCGGTGCGGAACATACCAGTATACGCTCACCATCTCCGCGCATGACCGATCAAAGGGCATCATTACCGCCAATGCGCCGATCGGTGCGCTTACCTATGGCAACCAGGAACACGGGGTTAGTAACCGGACACGATACTATGTCGAGGGGGCTGCAGGTCTTTTGGATACACAGGGAGAATGGTACGTTGCCCCGGAAGAAAGGTCACTATACCTTTGGCCGCTTGAGAAAGGAAACCCCGCATCATTGGATATCGATATCGGCCGCCGTGCTACCGGTATTTCCATAGGACGGTCAAACGTAGTGGCAAAAGGTATTTCCATCACGACTATCAATGACCATGACTATTCGGAACGCGCAACCGGCGCACTGGTCATACCCCCGGAAAACGGAATTTCGCACGTACTACTATCCGATATCGAAAGCCGCTACGTCGGAAACGGCGCCCACTTGGCAAGCGGCGACCTCGGTATCATCCGCAATGTCTACATCAGGAAGTCGCGATTTGCCGATACATCCAAATCCGCGATATGGATTGCCGGTTCGGAAAAACAGGCACGAAGTATCCGTGGCGTCTCCATCGAAAAGGCTCATATCGCCCGCGCCGGCTTTGGATACAACGAATCCGCAATATTCATGGCCCGCGCTTCGGATGTCAGAATTACCGGAAACCGGATTACGGATTCTGCAAGCAACGGCATACATATAACCGGTTTTGAAACCAGACCGTTTGAATCCGATAATATACGCGTTTCCCAAAATACCATCATGCGTGCCTGCCAGAACTCCTCGGGATGCGCGGCGCTCAAATTCTTCGGCGGACGGTTTAAGAATGCCCTCGTGGACAACAATATGCTCGCGGATTCCATCGGTTGGTCCTCATGCCTTGAACAAACCGAGGGGACTCGGGGAAACGGAATCGGGCTGTTTATTAGCAACGCTAGCGGTATTCGTGCTTCGAACAATACGTCGGCAGGAAACGGCGGCGGCGGGATCGTCTCGTTTACCCGGCAGTTTCCGGCAACCGATAACGAATTTGTTAACAATACGATCGCCCGTTCTCCTGTGGGGATTGCATTGGAGCGGTCAATCGGAGATCCTGACACGAATCCGCATGCGGATTCAACACGGCACGACCGCACGCGCATTGCGGCTAACCTGTTTGTCGGCAACGAAACGGCGGTCCGTCTCGATCCCGCACATCCCGAAACACTTTCACTTTCCGCAAATACCTACAAGGACAACCCCACCATTCTTTCCATCGGTGACAATTCGTACCGCGCGGTATCCGACCTACGGACGGCGTACCCATTCTGGGAAAACGGCCAGGGCCTAAAAATAGCCGCTATCGATAAGCTCCTGCCGGTCCTGTTCGTTCATCCACGTCGGTAACGCTCCCGGATGGCCTTCTCCGTTCGCCGCCGGCATGACCTGCCGGAATTTTTTCAGCATTCTGTCGGCCCACTCGGAATACTCCTCGTAAAGGTTATCCTTTTCCTGCGGATCATGGACAAGATTAAACAACTCAACCTGTCGCCCGTCCTGCTCCCGCCGCTCGATGATTTTATAGCTTCTCGTAATCGCCGCGGTCGCCCCGTTGGTCACGTGCTCAGCAAATACCGCCCTATGCTGACGCATCGAGAAGGCGTCAATGCCCGCCAACCCGAGAGGCCCCCTGCCCCCGACGATTCGCGCAACCGTCGGGAAAATATCGACAAGTGACGTAAGTTTGTCCGACGTGAACGTTTTTTGTTGCGGTACGTAGACGATAAACGGTACGCGCAAAACCTCATTATAGAGGGACCATCCGTGTGAGTAGTTGCCGTGTTCCCAAAATTCATCCCCCTGATCTCCCACGATAATGACAACAGTGTTTTGCATTTTTCCCGACTCGGTCAGATACGTAAAAAATTTTCCGAGATCCGCATCAAGCTCGAATAACGCACCGGCATAAAGCGCATGCACATACCGCTTGCGTTCCAAGGCACTCAGCGAAGAAAAAAGACTCCAGTATTTCTCGTTGAATATCGTATACGTGTCGTCAAATTCCTTAAACGTATCTGCATACACGGCTGCATAGTCCCCGATGGCTTCACACGAATCATCAGGCATTCCTGGTTTGTTTAACCGATCCGGATGGAGCGACCTTAATTTCCCGTACGTATAATCGCAAAGCGTTTTATAGGAAATAGGAATCGCACTCTGCCCGTCGTAGAACCTTCGAAACGTGCTCTCCTTCGGGATAAACGGCTCATGCGCTTCATAAGTATGAAGAAAATAGAATGACGGTTTCCCGGACTCCGAACCGGACGCTTCCTGGCTTTTCATAAACTTCGTCCAGCTTACCGGATCGTCAGCATAGAGAACCTGATCGAATCCGCGTTCGACCCCTCGGGTCACCGGCAAATGGGGATCAGCAACGGGTCCCAAAAAATAGGTACGGTAGCCCATTCCCCTGAAATACTCCGGCATGGTTTGAATATCTGCTGAAAGGGATCCTGCGTACGGAAGGTTCATTCCATGTGACGAAGGGTATCGTCCCGTTAACATGGAAAAATGGGCGTCGAGCGTTCTCGATGCGGTCGCATACGCCCGGGTAAAGGTTGCGGATTTTGCCGCAAGCCGACAAAGATTCGGCATGGTATTTTGCCCATACCCGAAACACGGGATGCTGTTTGCTCGCACTTGATCCAAGGAAATTATGACGACGTTACAACCGGGGCACAATGGCGCGCGATCTTTCCAAACAAACAATGCCGTTATACCGACAATACATAGACCAAATAACAGCGCGCGAATCTTCATAATCATTATTTTTCTTTATACGACGGTCCCGTCTATTTTGCTATACTCGTACCATGTCCGTCCACAAAAAAAATATTTCTGATATTCGCGAGGAAATCATTCACAACAACACAACCCATAGGAAACGCCTTATCTCGTCGGATGAACAGCACGACGGCGATATCGCAACCATGAATTATGCGTGGCTGACGCCAGGGAGTCAGCTTGAAACGCACACGCACCCCGACGGAGAAGAGTTTTATTATTTCCTGGACGGAACAGGCGACATGCTCGTGGGTGAGGATTGGTTTCCCGTGCTCCCGGGCGACTTCGTTACGGTCCCGCCCGGACATTCCCACAGCCTAAAAAACAACACCCCCATAAGGCTAGTTTTCCTAACCGTCAGGACGCTTAAGAAATAACTCTTGCATAACGACATTATCTTTAGTATTGTAAATTACATGCGCACACTGTTTTTCCCGTAAAGGGAGCTACATACCGAGGATCGCTCCCGTCCTCAAGCAATCCCACAACGATCCTAGATACTAGGGATCGTTTTTTTGTGGAAATAATGAAGGGAGCTCTATGATCGCCGCATTCTTAATCACGCTTCGAGAAGTTATTGAAGCATCGCTCATCGTCGCAACCATCCTCGGCGTCCTTACCAAGCTCAAGCAAGCCAAAGGAATCCGCACCGTATGGCTAGCAACCGGCGCTGCCGCTCTTGTCAGCATTGCTCTTCTCGGCGCAGGAAGTCTATTCGGCATTAAAATCCAAGAGGTCTACTCGGGAAAGATTGAGGAATTTATCGAGGGCATACTTATGGTCACCTCTGCGGCATTCATCACCTGGGCGGTATTCTTCCTCCATAAATATTTCGCACAGTATAAAACCCACCTATTGGTCAAAATCCGGGAAACAGTAGAAAAAAAGGAACAAAAAGGACTTTTCTGGCTCGTATTTACCGCCGTTTTCCGCGAAGGATTTGAAATTGTCCTTTTCCTTTCTACAATATTTTTCTCGAGTAATCCGCAGGCAATATTTACCGGATTTGCCGGAGGAATCGCCGGAGGGTTGCTCATCTCCCTGGGGTTGTTTGCCGCAACACTCAGGCTTCCGGTCATCTATGCGTTCCGGGTAACGAGCATGCTTCTTATCCTGTTTGCGGCAGGCTTGGCAGCACGGGGCATTCATGAATTTGCCGAGGCAGGAGTACTTCCCGAACTTACAAAAGTTACCCTCGCATTCATTCCGGCGAAAGCTACCCTTGCCGGGGACATGGTAAAGGCAGTATTCGGCGTCACGAGAACAATGGATCTTATTCAACTTGGTACGTATAGCGGATACGTCGCGTTCATGACCTGGTGGGTATTTTTCCGCAAAGATCGCCACACAGCCAAAGAAGTTGCAGAGTAACCATTCGGACTGGTATACTACGCTAATCTCGAAAATGGCCTGTGTATCGGTAGGTAGCCTCGTGTTTCCTTGCCCGTAACCACCCCGTTTATCGAATAATCCTCATGGATATCAGAAATATTGCAATTATCGCCCACGTGGACCACGGAAAAACTACCCTTGTGGACGGGATGCTCAAGCAGACCCATACCTTCCGCGACAACCAGGCGGAAATGTCGGCAACGACCATCCTCGACTCCAATGAACTGGAACGGGAAAAAGGCATTACCATCCTTGCCAAGAATACCTCGGTTTTTTATCAGGATACGAAAATCAACATTATCGATACGCCGGGACACGCGGATTTTTCCGGGGAGGTCGAGCGCGTCATAAACATGGCGGACGGGGCGCTCCTCATCGTAGATAGCGCCGAAGGACCCCTTCCCCAAACACATTTCGTCCTTGGGAAAGCACTTGCACAAAATATTCCGGTAATCGTTGTCATCAACAAAATCGATAGAAAAGACGCGCGGCCCAAGGAAGTGCTTCACGAAATAGAAGGGTTGTTCCTGCATCTTGCTCACCATGAAGGGCATCTTAACTTTCCCGTCCTCTATTCCATCGGACGGGAGGAAAAAGCCTGGGACAACCTTCCCTCCGATCCCGGTGCTCCTGCAAATCTCATTCCCCTCTTTGAGGCTATCCTGCGATATGTACCCGCCCCCTCGGGTGACCCCGACAAACCGTTCAAAATGCTCGTTACCAGCCTGGATTTCGACAGTCATAAAGGAAAATTCGCCATCGGAAAAGTCTCCCAGGGAACCGTCAGGAAAGGTGATCAATTACTAGTCATGGAGGAAACCGAAAAAATCGGCACGCTTCGGGTGGAAGAGGTGTTTACTAGTAAGGGATTGGACAGGGTGCCTGCCGACGCGGGTATCACCGGGGACATCATCGCGATTACCGGCGGAAACGTATCGATCGGTCAATCGCTAACGCACCCGTCGGATCCCGTTGGATTCCCCAAGATCGTCATAGAGGAACCGACGCTTAAAGTGCTCGTCGGGCCGAATACGTCGCCGTTTGCCGGAAAAGAGTCCAAATTCGGTACCCCGACGCAACTTGCGGACCGGTTAACAAGAGAGATCGAGACCAACATCGGCCTGAAGATCGAACCGAGTCCGACAAGCAACGGATTTTTGGTTTCCGGACGCGGGGAACTCCATATCGCCGTCTTACTCGAAACCATGCGCCGCGAAGGATTCGAATGTCAGGTCGGCAAACCGGAAGTCATCATGAAAACGATCGACGGAGAACTTTGCGAACCGTACGAAGAGTTAACCGTCGAACTTTCATCCTCGCTCGTCGGCATCATTACGGAGGAAATGGGAAAACGGAAGGGTGAAATGCTGGATACGCATACGGACGAACGCGGGATAACACGGATGGTCTATAAAATCTCAACGAGGAATCTTTTGGGATTCCGGGGCGATATCATGACTAAAACCCGAGGGAGTGGCATTATTGCCACCCGGGTTATCGGGTATTTCCCGGTTACCCCCAAGCGCGAAAAGGCGCGGAACGGCGTCCTCGTTTCTATCGAAACCGGCAAATCGACAGGCTACGCGCTTACGACCGTTCAGGAACGGGGCAGAGCGCTCATCGGTCCCGGCATCCCGGTTTATGAAGGCATGATCATCGGCATATCCAACAAAAACGATGACATCGACATCAACATCACGAAATCGAAACGCCTTACCAATATCCACTCGGCAAACGCCGATATAGCAATCCAACTGGATCCCCCGCTGGAGCTATCCCTTGAGCAGGCGCTCGATTTCATCGAAGATGATGAACTATTGGAGATAACGCCGCTGTCACTCCGACTCCGTAAAATCCATCTCTCCAAGGTCAACCGCGTGCGGGCACAGCGGGCAACCCAATAACCATTCCCCCAAAACGAACCCAGCCCCTTTCGGGGCTGGGATTTGTATTACTCGTTTCCAATTCGTTACCGGGTTGCGGAAATGGATGCCGCGTTATCGGTCGTCGGCGCCAATACCGTGATGCGGTTTGCGCTATCGCGGGAAATTTCGTATCCCGTGCTCCACACTCCAGTGCAGCTTGTGATATTGGACGTATTGAGTGACGGATCCGTCGGCAAGGCCGGCAGGTAATTCGTCATCAGCTGTCCGCACAGGTTCGGGAAGTTTCCACTGTTGAACATGAGCCTTGCGTCCGCGGTCAATCCGCTGACTTCGGCGGGAAGCTGTCCCTGATTCTCTGCGACATATTGATGGATGCCATTAAGAATCTGTAACACATCGCTCCGGCGTTTCGTATTGTTGGCCTGACCAAATTGCCTGGCCGGGTTAATTGCAATCAATGTGATTGCCAATAAGATCGCCAATATACCGATGACGACTAGTAGCTCGATGAGCGTGAAACCTTTATTCTTTTTCATAGGCAGCGTCCCTCCTTTTTGGACATATTACGGATGTATCCAGCTTATAAGAAGGAATTCGTGTTTGTCAAGGCTTACGGGGAATAATTGACTCCCATGTCATACAGCACGGGTGTTTGATTGGTGTCCGTCGTCTCCATAAAGACTTTGTACCGGAAACACTGGTTCGGGTTCATATATCCTCCATAGGTACCCACAGGCATGCTCGCGGAAACCGTGCTGCCGACCGGCGTAAAGAACGTCCCGTTCGTTCCGTCCGGACCGATGTAGGAGTATGACGCCGATGAACAGCTTCCTCCCACGGGAGCAGCGCTGGCAACCTGTACGCGGACGCTTGTCGATGAAGGATTGCTGACGGAACCAGAAAATCGGTTCAGCGCGGCAGACCCGCCGACGTCGACAACCGGTGATTCGTAAGTACCCGGTGTCAAATACAAACCGGTATCGGGTCCGCCTTCGATCACTTTTAGCTGTTTGTCGACCGTGTTGGCAACCATATACACATAGTTGTCCCCATCAGCCTCGGAAACGCTGGTAAGATCGTTAAATCCCTGATTGAAATTCAAGCCACCGCAATATAGCGGCGTTGCCTCAGAATCGATATTAAGCACTTGGTATTCCTTGGCGTCATTGCCGTCGCTCACCCCGTCACTACCGACAAGAACGGCCCTGCTTTTGTTGAGCACGGTAAGGGACCGCCGGGGATATAGCTGCAAATCCGCAGTACTCGTTGCTTCATAGAAACCGCTCGTCGCCCCCGTTGACGGCGACCCTGATAAAAATGCCGGACTGGATTTGTTTGTCGTATTGATGATGTACCATTGCTTGCTGTCAGGCTCCGAGTCCCCATTCCCATCAATGCCTCCGTTTGAGGATATGTACGCCCGCGCTCCGTCGACTGCGGCATACACGGAGTTGGCGGCTTCCTCCGTGCCGGAGGTGGAATTGAAGTCGTACGAACTGATCCGCCTCCACCCGGCGTTCCCGCCCGATATTCTTCCGCAGCTTGCATTCGAAATGGACGGACTTGAACCCCCGTCGGGGACGCTGGTAGCATTCACGATGGCAAATTCGGGATTAGTCCCCGCGCCGACGGCAATATAAATGTAATTGTTCCCGCCCACGGTCACCCCGTCGATATGGTTGGTCGCAAACAATTCGATATTGCCGCCGTCCGAGCAGTCATTATGTGCAGGGCCCGTCGTATCCGACCACGAGGCACCGGTCTCCCCAGCCGAGTATTTGCGGTCAGTGCCTGTTCCCGGACTGCAGTCATATCCATCCAGCTGGATCCGGCACCCGAGTTGGTCCAATCCGTTGCCCGAAGATTTGGCATCGATATTTGTCAAATCGAACACGTAGAGGTATCCGCCCGCCGCCACGTATCCCCGGTCGCCTAAGATAGTCAGCGTCCGTGGCCCGTATCCGAACGGATCCTGATCATTGGGCACCGTCGAAACGCCGTCGTAGTACACTTTCACCCCGGCATAATCAAGGGAAAAATCCCGGGATGTGCTGCTTGCGACGTTTGCCACCCGGAGCCGGAAGTTCGCGTTGGAAAACTCCGCATCATTCCATGTCCTCCCCCAGGTATCGCTTGCTCCGCCGAGGGTATATGCGGTGTTGCTTGTCGTGAGTGTCGGTGTTGATTGCGGTGAGCTCCACGTGACGCCCCCGTCCCAGGATAGCGAGATACACATCTTGGGCGTTCCGGACGTACCGTCAACACGGGCGGACACCTCTACTTCAATGCCGTCGATTGTTGCCCCGGCCGGAAGAGAAAAGTCGTAATCGTAAAACTGATGCTTATCCTTATCGGTTCCGGTACACCCGGTCCCCGTGCCGCTTCCGCTGTTGGTATCCGTTGCGTATGACCCATTGAGGGTATAGGCATTGGTGCTACTCGTCTGAAACCCGTTATTATCTCCGGCACTACTCGTTTCTGCCGCCTGCGCGGACGGATTATTGAATGCGGTGCTATACACCCTGGTATTGAAATACGTCCAATACCGGTAAATCTTATTGACCGGGTCCTGGAAACTATCCCCGGAGCCGTCATTGACTTGTACGGCGATAACTTCCTTGTCCGGCAAATTTGTCGTCATCAGAGCATACACTTTCCCTGCTGCCGATTTGTAATATTTGATGTCGTTTGTTTTGAACGTATTATCGAGGTTAATTCCGGTTGGCATCAACCCCACCGAACTATACTGAGCAGGATCCAATGTAAATATCCCCCGGAGTGTCGCTTGCGGGTTTTCCGTATCTGCCGTGACGTTGACGTACGCCATTTTGATCGAACTGGATGTTTCGGGCGCGGTGGCGACAAACGCATCATTCGGTGTACCAACGGAAGCGCTCGCCGTGGCGACCACCGCTACAGGCGGTCCGTCGGGCAGATCGATTGCGGTCTGGGAAAACGACGGGCTGCACCATTTACCTCTGTTATTGTTTGCCAACATAATTTCCCCGCCCAGAGCATTGGCAACTTGCGTGTTATATAAAACTCCAGTCGAAAAATCCGCCTCCGTGGTATGCACGACCGAAGAATTACCGACGTACCGCGAAAGATACCATGTGGACGAAATGGAGGACGCCGCTGGGAGAGTCCAGGAAATTGTTGCATCAATTTTTTTCGTCGACGGATCGAGCGTTCCGCCACTTGCGACAATCACGCCACTTGGGTCGCGGTACACATCGCTTATCGTTACCTGCCGGGTGAAACCCCCTGCAGCTTCGGTGCCATTACTAAGACCCCACACTCCACCGTTTGCAACCGGATGGTACGTACCATTGGTTGCGACATAACTCCATCCGCGCTCACGGACGCTGCGCATCGCTTCATAGGTTTCCTGCAACATCGTGTTTGCCGCAGCCCGCACGTCCTGCATGGGCTTACTCTCGCGAGTGGCAATCATGACATACGTAAGGGGAGGTAGGATAACGAGCATGAGCCCGATCGCGACAAGAAGCTCGACGATAAACTGACCGGATTGAGGCGTGTCTCTCATTGGCGTGTCATGAACCACATCATGCCGATGGCGTACAGGAGTGCCAGCCCGCCAAATATAATCCAGCCGACGGGTAACGATTTACGCTTGTCAGACGAGGGCGCAGGAGTTTCAGCGGTTTCGGCATGTTCGTGGGAACTCAGGGGAAACGAGTATGATTTGAGCGTCCCCAGCGCGTCAAATGTACGCTTCACCGTGACCCGATCGACTTCCCCTCCGGTACTCACTTTGTGGAAGGTAAGTGCCGCCCACGGAATCACGTTCGTGATTGTGTATCCATACGCATCGAATACCCGTACTGCGGCTTCATAGATATCCGCATTGGTTGCGATAACATAGGACAATTTCGGGGTTTTGATCGTTACGGTTTCGACATGGGTAAACGGCGTATTGGTGATAAGTTCCTTTGTTTTTGCTTCCACTTCTGAAGGTGGCGCCTGCGCCACGTAACACAGCTCATCGGCGATAACGAGCACGGCCGGAACCGCCGGGCTCACTTTCTTTCCCAACACTTTACCCACGGACGCAAGATATGCCTCCTCACTGGTCACGTCCATATCGGAAAGCGCCTCCAAAGGGAGCGGAATCGAAGTACTCCCTTCGCGGTCGGTAAACAATACAAGGATTGCATTACGCTTGTGAATCAGTAAAGCGCTCATAGTTGTATCACCCTTACGGAATCTCCCTCCAAGAATCGACGACGATACTCATATTTGTGATGTGGGCATCCACCTGGATTTTCCGGGAAACGTTGTGTACCGTTCCCGTTGATACCATAACGATATCCGGCGACTGCAAAACAGTGATAACGGCCGTTTTCCCCCCATCCATGGAGATCGTCTCTCCAGTATACGATGTGTCCCGTAGAAGACGAAGCATACCGTTTTCAATACCCACCTCGGCCGCCGCGAACGCCTCCCGCCCAAGCTCGTGATTCGTCATCGACTGGTAGGCATTGAGAAGCGTCATGATTGCCCCGGTCGTTACCAACATGCCGATCACGACAACAAATAACACGGTGACTACCGCCTGACCGGAATGAAGATGATATTGCGCTCGTTTCATCGTAAACTTACCGTGGTCGAAAATTGCCGCCCTATTTCTCCTGATACGCTCGCGACCGACTCCAAGGTGAACTGGACGCCTACCGTATCCTTTGCAGAAGGTTGGCTTGCGGAATTCCCGATACGGGTGACGGAAAAATTCCGTACCGCCGAGTTACTGCTATTGAGCTGTGTTATTTGGGAATCAACCGTGAGCATCAGGTTGCCGTTTTCCACCGCATATTGATAGGTTTTATCAGTTCCGCCGTCTTCAACCGTCATAATAAGCGCGCTCGCTGTTGCGCCGACTAAAGGCGATTGGATTGCTACTGCGCGCCTGATATCATATGTCGTTCTCGCCAATAGGTATGCACTGTCATAATTTATTGCCGCGTCAACATTGGTTTTGAGTTGAGTGCCGACAATCGTCACGAAAAACTCGCTTAAAATAACCAAGAGAATTCCCAACAGGCCACCATATATGGTGAGCTCTATTAGTGTAAAACCGTTATCGCCACGCAATCGTTTCATATGATCACTCGAGAAATGGCACGCCGCGTTCATTAAACGTCACCCGATAGCTATTGCCTGTCTGCGTGTTGGCAAGGGTCACGTGATTGAGTACGGAATCGAAATCCCGAACATCGCCACTCAGCCGGGCAAACGTCACGGTAGAAAACGGCAGGTCAACCGAAGAAAAACTCAGGATCGAATCAAGCACAACAACCTGATTGGCGGCATTACCGGCATCATATACGACACCCGGAAACATAATATAACGCCCCTGTTCAAAACGGATGGAATAATCAAGATACGATCCCGGCGATTCCGTCTCCCCCTGCATCGCCTGAAGCTGCGTTCGTCGTAGATCCGAAATAATCGTGTCCCTTGTTACCGTGATCGATGTCCGCTGCTGTCCTCGGAATAAGCTAAGCGTAATAAGCCGGGCAAATACCCCGATAATTGCCATGACCAGCAACAATTCTATGAGGCTGGCTCCTTTGCTGAAGGTTGCGGTTGACCGTTTCATACATGCGTCATTCTATGATAGTGTGGATGATTCCCAACCCTTCCGTCTTATATTGCTTTTGCAGCATCTGGATTTTATCCTCAGAAAAAACCGGCAGGGTAAAACCGAATGTCGATCCCTTTCCTAACCCGTCAGACATCGCCGAGACGCTCCCGCCATGCATGGCGATAATAGACTTACTGATATACAAACCTAAGCCTGTACTTTGCGCGGCAATAGCCTCGGGCGTCGCACCCGACCGGAGCGCTCCGAATTTCGTAAATAGCTTTGATAGATCCTCTTTGGCTATCCCAACCCCGGTATCCGTCACGGAAATCCGCACAAACGAGTCTTCGAGAACCGCCTGAATCGTTATCGTTCCGCCTTTCGGCGTAAACTTCATTGCATTTCCGATAAAATTCATAAGTACTTCCACGACTTTGTCCGGATCTGCGATAACGTCGGGAAGGCCCGTCCCTACCTGTGGCGCAACGGTTAAACCCAATTCCGCGATTTTCGGCTGTATTTCTTCAAGTACCGTCTGAATAAGCGAAGCGACTGCACCCCGCTTAAACGATATTGCCATGCGCCCGGACTCAATTCTCGATATATTGAGCATGCTGTTGACAAGCTTGATAAGCCTGTTGGTAGAAGTGAAAGACCGGTCAAGGTAATATTTCTGTTTTTCATTTAATTCGCCCCCCTTGCCGGAAAGCGCCATCCAAATATAGGAACGGATGGCAGTCAGTGGGGTCCGGAGTTCGTGGGAAGCAAGCGAAACGAACTCGTCTTTGAGTTTATCCAATTCCTGCAGCCTGACATTTGCCTTCCGCAAGTCCTCCGTCGCCCGCGCGACTTCATTCTGGAGTGTAATGGAGAAGCGGCGGATTTCCTCATACGAAAGTGCGTTCTGAACGGCAACAGCCGCTTCCGGAGCAAGAATTTCCAGAAGCGACAGATCCTGCGCCGAATAGATGTCTCCGGAAGATTTCGCACCGAGAATGAGGATCCCGATTTCTTTCCCTTCGCTCCGCAAGTGTACGAGCGTCATCGCTTCCAAAGACGTAAGGGCAGCTTTAACCGGCCCCTCTTCAAGTTCGTCGGCATTAAGCGTCTTATGGGTCGACACGGCAACCCTGATGCGGGATTCGTCTATGGTCGGGAACGGATCGTATCCCTCGCTTAACACACCGGTTACATTCCCCTCCTGAAGAAGGATTATCGCTCCTTTTCCGATCCTAAGCTCCGCAAGCAGTGTTTCCAGAAGGCCATGGGTCAAATCCTCAAGGCGCAATGTCGAAGCCATGATGTGAGACAGCTCGCTTAAGACATCATTGGTGACGTACCGGCCCTTGAAGAATATCCGGTCGGTTATCCGCTCAATGGCATGTCGCACCTGCTGGAAAAGCAAACTCACGACGACTGTCATGACGATAAGGATAAGTTGTTCTTCCTGGGTGAATCGTATCGGGAATATTGTCCGTCCTACGAGGGAAACGAGAACGGTGAATAGGATGGCAACCATGGCGATAAGCACGGAGTACACGACGACTCGGATAACCAGTACGTTGATATCCAGAAATCTGTGGCGGACCATGGCGTAACTGATGCATCCGACAAACACGAGCGTGTATAAGGGAAGCAGCCCGACTAACGTCGCATTGTTGAACAACACAACAAATACGAGATTGGTAACCAAAAGCGATACGAACATAAATACCGTACCGACCAGAAAAAACCGCCGCTGCGTCTTTTCGATCCCACGGGACTTCCTATATCGGTGAATTAGCCACAGGAAACCTCCGGCGACATACACGAGCGTATGCAGCAAAAAGGCCGGCATCGCCAAACCGGGCAACGTCTTAATGGTGCCGTTCACAATCGTTACCTGCTCGAATATGAACGTATAGGTAATGGGGACCAGGACAATGCTTACAATGATCGAGGACCAAAAAATTAACGAGCTTGTCCTGACTTTCGCCTGAGGAAACGTATCAACCAGCAAGTAAAAGAAAAGATTGATAAGCACGGCGTTGCTCATGACGACCCTGACGAACATGGAGGCGGCCGCATCCGTCGTCTGATGCGTTGCGGCATAATTCAAGCCGATATAAAGCGCCAATAACAAGGTAAAGCACATGAACAGTTTTCCGGTGGCGCTTTTTGGATTTTTGAAGAATGTAAAAAGCCCGAGAAAAATGTTCCCGACGCTCGCGATGATAACGCTTAAGAGCTCGATGGGCAGCATACCACTATAGTATCACGGCTATACACCAAACCGCCGCTTGACGGCGGATATAAGCGTTCGGGTATGGCGCCGCTCCGACACAGTGGGGACTTTCCCCAGGAATGCGTCCATTTCCAATGCGTACCTCCCCGACGGGACACGGTCGCCCAACAGCACGCGCTTTACGGTCGTAGCGATGACGCCTCCCGCAATGGTCGCGGTACTCCCAAGCTGGGGCCACGTATCAATTGATTTCCCTATTTCTAATAACGATTGGAGCATCGCGTTGCTGTTATGGGCAAGCCCAACAAGCGCGATAATCAATCTTGCCCGTTCCCTCCTATCGAGTGCGGCGATATCGGTCGTTTCGATACCCGGTAACCTCCCCAAAAACATCTGCTGATCCGGGTTCGTATCATACCGCTCAACATCGAGGAGCACGTTTTCCCCGACATCGACCGCTGAAATAAGAGGTATACGCAAGGCCCGCGCTATCTTCCGGAGGGCAATCTTGCCGCCGATATCGTCAATCTCATCAACGATGCACGAAACCGCAGGCTTTGCCCGGCAAAACGTCTCCATGGAGGTAGGGGATGTTTCCGTCAGCGTATGTATGGTCATTCCCGGATGCATGTCTGCAAGCAGTGTTGCCACCGCATCGACTTTCCTTTTTCCGACGTGAGACCATCCGACACGGATGCGGTTCAAATTCGTTCCGTCAATGACATCGGGGTCGGCTATTTTTATCGCGTCGGGCCGTGCGAGCATCGCCCAAGTTGTTGCCGCGTGGCTTCCGACGGATAAGCCAAAAAACCCGACGGTGGCAAGGCGGAGCGTCAGTTGTTCCGAATCCGTCACGAGGAGCCGGTTTCTGTTCGTTGCCAATTGCCATCGGTTCTTGACCGGTAATTTATTATTCATGTCGTTTTCTTGACAACCCCTTTGGGAAAGTATTCCGGGTCACCGAATGTGTGAAGCTTTACCTTCGGATGTGCTTTGGACCCCATGGAAGATAAGACAAACCGGTACTCACTGTTTATTTTCCCCACTTCCTCAATAAAGACGTCCCGGACGAGCCGGGCAAACGCGGGATCGCCTGGTACGTTCTCCTTAAGTTCAACGCGGACCAGAAGCGTCGGGTTATTCCGACCATCTTCCGCCATCACCAATGCAAACCGCCCCGTTATCATTCCCATAAGCCGTTCGTGGTCGAGAACGCGCGCTACGTGCTCCGTGTAGATGTTGGCACCGTACACTTTTACCATGAATTTTTCACGCCCGAAGAGATACACGAACGGAAGCTGCCATGGGTACGCGCGCGTTTGCCGGGTGATATCGTCGCTTTGCAGCAATCCTCTCATTTGTGGATATGACCGGGTGCCCCCCGTATCATGAATATTGTACCGGATGAGCGGAGCACCGCTGTCCTTCGTGATGCACAACTCGCCAGCCTCTACCTCAAAAAACGTGCTCCTCGGATCATATTGGTACAGGGACGGAAGCCTGCTTTCGCCAAACACCGATTCGTCCCCCGTCATAGAAACTGCTTTCCGAACGGCAATGGATACCGGTGTTTCGAATCCCATCAGGGACGCGTCCGCCGATCCGTACAGGTTGATAAATGTCCGATATGGGTCAGTACTGCCCGTACGCTTGATGATGTAGTCCCGCCAACCCTCCGTCACCCCCTGCCCGGTCCCGAGCAGTTTGCACGACACTCGTTTATGGAGGCCGCTTTCATGCATCACTTCCACCACTTCCTTCAAAAACGGCGTGTGACCGGTAATGATAACCTGCGCAAAACGCGGCGCTACTTCCATAAGGATGCGGACGATCGCATCCCGGTCATATCCGGGCGTCATCACCGTCACCGGGTATCCTTTCCACGATACCAATGTCGTGGACATATACGTGAACGTTCCGGCAATCCAATTGCCCATGGCAAATCCGTTTACGAAAAGCGTCGGACGCTTTCCAATGCCGAATATGCTCGTAAGAAAAAACTCGTGGACGGCGGCACCGTCAAGATCGTGCCGCATTGACCGTGGCCAATAATGCGGGGCACCGGTCGTTCCCGAGCTCGTCGAAATCATCGCGATGCCTTCGGGCGTCCCGCCCCATGCGCGGTCCCAAACGTCATACATCTCAACGTAATTTTCCTTCGTCGTAACGGGAACCTTCAGAAAATCGGTGTAGGTCCGTATGTGATCCGGCGAGATTGCATGTTTCCGCAAAAAATCCTTGTACGCGGGGACGCGCGCTGCTGCAGCATGGAATAACGACAGCGCATTTCGTTTACCGGCATTCTCATATCGTGCAGATGATACGCCCCCATTTATGCTGCCGTTTTTCTGTACTAACCATGAACGGAGTGACGACGTATCCTTGATGCGGCGCATATTTATGACATTCCCTTGATCACACGTTTTCTCACGATTTTCGAAAGCTCGCCCGTCTCAATCGAACGGGCAACGGCCCGGATGTCTGATGCCAACGGACGTTCCCGGGTTACGTACTTTGAGCGCTCTCTGATGAATTCGTAGACCGGCCGTGTCCGCGGGGCAAGTAGCTTCCCGCCGCCGCGAAGATCAGCAGCTTGTGCAACGGCGATAAGCGTCATAGCCATGGAATACCGTAATACGTCCAAATTCTGCCAGGCCATGATCGCGGACGTGAGCGAATGGACGGTAATGTCCTGATTCGATTCTTCGTGAATGCCAAACAGCGTCGTGACCGGAGTAGCAAGCGTCATGGAATATACGTCAAACATTCCCGACTGCAATTGCATACCCTTGAAGGTGCACGCGGAAATAGCTTGAGCGTCCGAAAGGTTCGGCGGAAGCCCGTTACTTTCGTGAGGGCTTACCAACCGGTGCAGATGCCGGTCATTCCGCTTCACGTACCGGGTTATGATCTTCCGCATCATATCGATCGATTCTCCCGCGTGCTGGGCAAGGAAGTTGCCGCCACTCACCCATTGCCATGGCGTTTCGCCGTCCGTTGCGAATTCCGGTGCGACCCAGAGGGGATTATCGGATACGGAATTTGCGTTCGTTTCCAGCTTTTCGATAATCCACCGCATCTGCTCACGGTTGATACCCTCCGCTTGAGAAATGCACCGCAAGCTGTACGCGTCCTGCACCTTGACTCCCGGCGGACGCCGGACATGTCCGTGCATTTCCTGATATGCCAGCTTGCTCCCCTCAAGTAGCTGCCGATACAATGCAGCGACCTCCCGTTGCCCCTCATGCGGCCTGATGTCGGTTAAAAACGGATGGAATGCCCTGTTTGACCCTTTCAAAACCTCAATTACCATTGCTCCCAGTACATCCTCGATCAGCATGTAGGAAATGAGATCCGCTGCGATGAGGGAAGCGGCGGCGGTCGAAAAGTTATCCCCATTAACAAGCCCCAGCCCGGCCTTCGGTTCCAGCACAAGCTTGGGGATATTGCGCGAAGGGAGCATGGTTCTTGCCTCCTGGCGCTTGCCGGCTTCATCCGTAACATAGGTATCCGGAAGCTGGCGCGCAGCAGACAGCACCCGGGCGTTATGCGCAAGATCGCCTGATGCCCCCAAGCCCCCGTAGGCATGCACCACCGGGGTTATCCGCTCATTGAGCATGCGGCGGTAAATATCGAGATCGGAAATACGTACGGCCGATACTCCCTGCAACAGCATGTTGATGCGGATCAGCATCGCGGCTCTAGTCACATCACTTCCCAATTCCGGACCAACCGTAACATCCGTATGTACGATGCTTTCCGAAATCAACCTTGCCTGCGCCATGCGTTCTTCATCCGTGCCTGAGTTAACCACGACGCTTGCGCGGGCGCCGTACCCCGTGTTGCACCCGTAAATCGGTACGCCGTCCCGCACCTGCTCCATCATGCGTTCATAACAGGTCTCCACTTTCCGGATGATGCGCCGGTCTTTCGTAAACGACACCGGGATGCCGTCCCTGGCAACGCCCAGTATGTCCGCGAGGGTAAGTTTTGTCCCGGAAACGGTCACAGACCTGGGGGTAGCGTGTATCGTGCGGTCAGTAATAACCAATGATTGCGGTTTCATGATCCAATGCCCAGCATCATATCACACGGCGAAATAAATTTGTGCGTGCGACAATTATGAGATAGTATTATTTCGTATGTCGAAACGCATCCTCATCGTTGACGACGACGCGTACATCCGGGATCTCTATACGGAAGTCTTGCAAAACGAAGGCTTTGAGATCGACACCGCGGTCGATGGGCAGGAGGGATTAGCCAAACTCCTCGAAGGCGGGTTTGCGGCTGTCCTTTTGGATGTCATGCTTCCCAAACTCGACGGCGTCGGAGTCCTGACAAAGCTTAAGGAAACATCATCGAAATCTCCGAACGGCCCCATCCTTCTTCTTACGAACCTTGACCACGATCCGATCATCGAACGGGCGAAAAACCTGGGGGCGGTCCGGCACCTAATCAAAGCGGATATCCTGCCACCGATGCTTGTTGCGGCTGTTCGGGAGGCGATGGGTAATTAGGTTGCTCCCACCTGACTGATAAGATTGTAGATGGGCGCGATGATAGCCATCATCATGCCGCCAACGACCAATCCCACGAATACCAGAATAATGGGTTCAAGAAGCGTCATCATATACGCAAGCGATGTCGTTACCTGATAATCAAAGTATTCGGTAAGGTCGGCCATGGACTTATCAAGCGTTCCGCTCCGCTCTCCGACTTCGATAATCTTAAGCATGAGGGAAGGAATTGCTTTGTTCCCATGCAACCCATCGGTTACCCGTTTCCCCGCACCGACCGATTCCCGGGCGCGGGTGATCGCGTCCTTCACCTCCTGCTTCATCGCAACGGCCTGGGAATATTCAAGCGCCGTATAAAGCGGAATCGCGCTCGTGAGAAGTAGATACATGCTGCGGGAAAATCTTGTTAAGTCGATTTGCCTCGCCATTGAGGATATCACCGGCAGACTCAACAGAAACCTCATTACCAGCTTTTTCTGCGTTTTGAAAAGCAACACAACCAAAAGAATTATGATCCCGGAGACAGTCGCAGTCGGTATCGTATAGTGCAAAATAAGATCCGAAAGGAAGATGAGCACCCGTGTCGGGAGCGGAAGGTCGACTTTGAGTTTCAAAAATACGCTCGCGATTTTCGGAATGACGAACGTCAATAACAATGTCAGTACGCCCAAAAAAACGATGACGATAATGATGGGATACGTAATCGCCGACTTAATCTTGTCATTGAATTCGATATCCTTTTTGACGGTCAGCTTGATGTCCTTAAGCACAATATCGATGGTTCCGGACTCTTCCGCTGCCTTGATGATCGCAACGGTAACGCCATCGAATATTTTCGGATATTTTTCAAGGGCGACATGAAGCTGTTTTCCCTGATTGAGATCCGCGGCAATGCCGGTAAGCACGATTTTCATGGCCCCGGTGGCGTCTTCAAGCAAAGAATTGATGGACTCAGCAGTCGTCAACCCCGCGTTGACCATCGTCGACATATTGGAAAAAAAGGCAAGTTTTTCCGAACTGGGGATGCTCAGACGCTGCGTGCTCATAGCGATTCGACTTTCGTGACCCTCAGAATTTCTTCTATGGTTGTGACACCCTGCGATACTTTCACCAGTCCGTCATCCAGCATGGCAATCATGCCTTCCTTCATCGCCTGGCTTGCAATGACGTCCGCATCCTGATGCTGGGTGATGAGTGCCCTGATCTCCTTGGTTATGGGCAGCACTTCGTAGATGCCCACCCGCCCTTCATATCCCGTAAAGCGGCAATTCTTACACCCCTCCCCCTTATAAACACGGATCTCCCGCTGCTCGCCCACCGGGATATAGTGCTTGCTGATGACGGACGGAGGAAGATTCTTGGCAAGCTGGGCTTCCGTAATGGTTGTCGACACGCGGCAGTAATCGCAGATCTTCCGCACTAACCGTTGCGCAATAATAAGCGTGACGCTCGAAGCAACCAAAAACGGCTCTACATGCATATCGATAAGCCGTGGGAGCGCCGTCGCGGCGTCATTGGTATGAAGGGTCGAAACCACAAGATGGCCCGTGAGCGCTGCATTGATGGCTATCCCTGCCGTCTCCGCGTCACGGATTTCGCCGACGAACACGATATTGGGATCCTGACGGAGAATTGACCGCAGTCCGTTGGCAAAAGTCAGGTTGGTTTTGGGATTCACCTGGATCTGATTAACTCCCTTGATGCGGTACTCAACAGGATCTTCGATCGTTGTAATATTTTTTTCCCGAACGTTTAATTTTTTTAGCATTGCGTATATCGTCGTCGTTTTACCCGATCCGGTCGGCCCCGTGGAAAGAATCATCCCGTATGAGCGCCTGAGGGCGCTTTCCGCAAGTTCGACGGCCTTGGGATTCATCCCGAGATCGGAAAAGTTAGCAAGCCGGAAGTTTGCGACCAGTAACCGCATGACAATCTTTTCCCCTTCGACCATGGGGATTATGGAGATACGGATATCAACGGATTGCTCGTCGTGCTGTATCCTTACTTTTCCGTCCTGCGGGGCGGAATGCTCGTCAGTTCGGAGATTTGCCAATACCTTGATGCGTGAGACGACCCGCTGGTGGATAACCTTGGAAAGGTGCAATACGTCATGAAGGACACCATCCACCCGGTACCGAACCAACGCATCCTTCTCCTGCGGCTCGATATGAATGTCCGAAACGTTCTCATCAATAGCGGTATGGAGGAGAAGATCCACGATAGCCACAAGTGGCGCCTCGTCTTCACTGTGGTATTTCTTCATGAGCTCGGTAAATAGGGTCGTAAGATCCCGCCGGTGTAGCCTCAAAGCAGTCCGGATGTCCTGCTCCGTCGCGTAGTGGGGAATTACCTTCTGTCCGGCTTTTTTTTCGAGCGTTGCTATCGCCGTTGTATCCGTGGGATCCGATACCGCAACCTTGAGTCCGGTTGCGTCACGCGCAAACGGAATGAGTGTGTGCGCTTTGGCGAATTTATCGGGAACGATGCGATAGACCGCCTCGGGAATGGTTATTTTGGCGAGGTTAACGAACGGGATGCCATAGTGGGAAGCCAAAAGCTTGCCGAAGTGCTCTTCCGTTACGATCCGCTTTTGCCTGACAACGTCCGCAAGAGTCGAATTTGTCGACTTGGCAAGTGTTTCCAGCTCGGCTAGCTCGGATGACGGGATGACCGACGCGTCGGTCAGTATTTTCTTAACGATGTCATCGGGCAGGTTCATAACGCAGTGTTATCATACCATCGGGTTGACAAATTCGGTATATTCTCTTTATGCTAAAAACATAGGAACAAAGGAGGAATTATGAAATCAAAATCTGCCCGGTCGAAAAAGACCTCGAAAACAACGCATCCAAGCGAAAGCATAATCATCCAGCTTGGCGTGGCATTCATCGTCGTTGCGGGATTTGCACTCCTCATGTACACGATGAAGTACTTCCTCCCGTAGATATTTTAGCGCTTTGCTATAATCTAGACCTATGCGTCAATCACTAAGGGGCATAGGGGCATATCTTGCGCTTCTCCTATTGGGCGCCGCATTCTTTATGGGCTACCGGCTTATACTTGCCGGAGGCAAACCTGCATTCCGACCCTCACCGAGTAGTACAGTGTTCATGCCACCGTCGGAAGCTCTTGCTGCCCAGCTCTCATACGCCGAAGGAGACGTGCTGCAACTCACCCGCGAATCGGACGGCTTCCAGGCGGCAACACCCGGTGGTGCCATCCGGCAGGGAGAATCAATTGCTACAACCGTGGGAGAGGCCACCATAACAATCAGAAACCGGGAGATGATCACCCTTGGGCAATCTACGGAAGTGACGATGGTGAATCTCATGGAAAACGCCGTAGTAGTCCTCCTGAAATCAGGATCCGGGACATTCACATCCCCTTCCGATTCCCCGCTTTCTATCCGTGCGAGACATACGCTCATCGTCCTTACTGGGAAGGCCGTAGTCACGATCGGTCCGGAAACAGTCGTTGTCGCGATGCGTGCCGGAAAGAGCCGCATCGGATGGATAGATGAGGAAAACATAACGCACGTCACTGACGCTTCATCCGAGGAAACGGTGCGGTTGCCGCTCTAACGGCGCGGGTCCCAATCAATTTCATCCCTATACGCGGTCAACGGAGTAAGGATCGTTCCGTCTTCATATCCCAACGCCCACAACGCGACACCGGCTAAGTCAAAAGATTTCGCAAGCGCAATCTTTTCTTTCATAGACGCTTCATTTTCGTAATGCAGCTGCTGAAAGTGCCCGCCGTCGTTATAAACGATATAGGGCTCTCTTGTTACGTCATCGATGATGGCGGAGCAGGACGCGCAGGAACCTAAAAGTTCAGCGATACGTCTGCTGCTTGCCGTCTGCGCGCTTCCCGGGATCGTTGCGGCTCCGGGCGTTTTCTCGATGGTTTCCCATTCATACCCGTAGAGCGGAATACCGAGAATGATTTTTTCCTTCGGTATTTGCCGCACCGCCTCCGCAACAGCCATGGTCACGTCAAATTCCCGAACCGTGCCCGCCCCGTCAACCGGAGCCACCGGTCCGGCAAGGAATGAACCGGAGTAATGATAATCATAGGTCATAAGGACCACCCGGTCGGCAAGCGCTCCCAATGCCACCGGGTCGGCTATGTTATTCCGGAATAATGCTACCGGCGGTATTTCGACGGTCACCGTTTCGATGCCGCCATCCTTTGCTTCGCGGGCGACCGTTCCAACGAATTCGGTAAACGCCGAAGTTGCCCCGTCCGACGCCACGGAAAAACTTTCTATATCCAGATTAAGATCCGTAAATCCCCGCTTCTTCATTATCGGGGAAACCTCCGCAACCAAGGCGGCGGCCTTCTCTTTCGGTGACACGAGCAACTCCCGGATAACGTCTTCATCGGCACTGTGGACAAGAAGCGACAGCTTCAGACTTTTTGCCTTGTTCTTTTGCTTTTCCCACCGGTCGCCTTTGAGCGCGGTCCATCCGGGATCTTCTTCTCCCGGGTTTACTAAATAAATGGGCTTTCCGTCGGTATCGACCGCAAGGCCGAAATAGGTCAGCGTTGTCAGATGGTTGCGATACTCCTTATCTGCCTTATCGAGAAGCCAGTATGGGAGAAAACCGATAACCTCAGGTTTCCCGATGCCAAAACGAATAAGAACGGGATTATCGAACCGCAACCATCGTGCCCCGGCGTAAAGAATAATGGCGCCAATGCCGACTCCAAGCAACAGGGATGCAATGCTCAATGCAAGCCGCTTCATATCGAAGCCAAGTATACCATGGGACCATAGAATGTCTGGATATGTATGGTATAGTACATCCTATGCACGTTATCGACCTTACCAAACCAATCTATGACCACATGCCGGTGTTTTCCGGTGATCCGGATTTACTGATCAGCCAGGTGTATACCCTGGAAAAAGACGGTTGGAACATGAAACGGGTCGCCATGAATCTTCATGATGGAACGCATGTCAACGTCCCGATTCATGCCGATGCGCACGGGAAAACCCTCGATGATATGGCCGTCGAGCGGTTTTATGGGCAATGCGTTCTCTTTCAAAACGGCATGCGCTTTGATGCGCAAACGGGAGTGCTTTTCCGGGACGTTACTATCGATATGACCATCGCCCAACAAATGGCGGCATCGCCGCCGAAATTTATTGCACTCTCGGAAACGTTCGAAATGGATCTTGAGGTGGAAAAATTCACCCTCGCCCACGGCATCATTTCATTCGAAAACCTCACCAACACCGACGCACTTCCTCAGTCATTCATGTTCTATGGGTTTCCCCTAAAAATCAAAGAAGGCGACGGATCACCAGTGCGCGCAGTTGCGATGTTTGGGTAATGATTACTCGAGGTAATCCTTGAGTTTCTTGCTTCGGGAGGGATGCCGTAATTTCCGTAATGCCTTCGCTTCGATCTGTCGGATGCGCTCACGGGTGACGCCAAACTGCGCGCCGACTTCTTCGAGCGTTCTGGGTCTGCCGTCTTCTAAACCGAACCGCAGGATAAGCACCTTCTTCTCCCGGTCGGAAAGCGTTGCCAGCACTTCTTCCATGTGCTCTTTCAGGAGCTGTCGGGATGTCTGGTCATACGGCGTGGGACCCGGATCGGAAATAAAGTCTCCGAGATGCGAGTCTTCTTCGTCACCGACGGGTGTTTCGAGACTGGTCGGTTCCTGCGAAACCTTCATAATTTCCCGAACTTTGACTACATCGACTTCCATGGCTTTGGCGATCTCTTCAGGCGTCGGTTCGCGCCCAAGGTCCTGCATAAGTCTGCGGCTGATTCTCGCAAACCGGTTAATGGTTTCCACCATGTGAACGGGGATCCGGATTGTGCGCGCCTGGTCTGCTATCGCCCGGGTGATTGCCTGGCGGATCCACCAGGTGGCATAGGTCGAAAACTTAAAGCCCTTGCGCCAATCGTATTTCTCGACTGCCCGGATAAGCCCCTGGTTCCCCTCCTGAATAAGGTCCAATAAACTCATGCCCCTGCCGATATATTTTTTCGCTATGGAAACGACGAGCCTCAAGTTTGACTCGATAAGCTTCTTTTTGGCACGCCGGTCACCCTTCTCGTACCGCTTGGCAAGACTCATTTCATCAGCAAACGTAAGGAGGGGAATTCGTCCGATTTCCTTTAAATACATTCGGACAGGATCGGATATGCCTTCATCCGAAGCCCGGACGAGCGCTTCGATTTCTTTCTCGAGATCGGCAATGGATTTTCTGGCTTCCTGCTCGATATCCGCACTCGTCGTCTCGAACACGTCGACACCGGCCCGGATGAGCTGGTCATAGAGATGGTCGAGCTCGGGAATTTTTTCTTCCGGCTTGGGGAAAAGTCCGAGGATGTCTTCTTGGGTAACAAAGCCGTTGGTCTTGCCTTGTTTAATGAGAGTCACGGAATTACCCGCGTTTTTTGCGTTCTTCATAGTGTCTCCGAGAATCTGAGTCCGCCGAATTTTGACGGGCTCACGACTTCGCTTAATTTCGCATTATACCGTAATTACGGGCTTTTTTCCAGAGCCACAAGTTCGTCTGTATATGCCTTCAGTTGCCGCTGAAGCGTAACATAATCCTCGGAAGCGGCATCGGTATCCCGAAGCACCTGACTTACCTTGCTCATGCTGCTTCTGATCCTCGATCGTTTCACCTCCCGGATTGCCTTGTCCCACTCCCTAAGGAAACGTTCCCCGTCGGCAATCACGTCGGAAATGTCCCACAGGAACGCCTCATCAAACACCGGGATGAGCTCAGGCGGCAGCGTATCCGCAAAATCTTTTGCGAGGAACACGGGATGCTCCTTGGTAAAAGAGCCGAGTTTTTCCAAGATAGTCCGTACGGGAGCATATCCGAATGATCCGGAGGACAGTGCGTCGCTGTTCCCTTCCAGCAGGTCCTTCGTACTTCCTTGCAGAAGAAGCGCCAAAAGATATACCTCCCCTTTTTCCGAACGCGAAAGCGTTGGCTGATTTTCCGCTGCTTCCTCCTTCGGCACGAACCCCGCCCTGCTTTTCATTTTTGCCATGCTCTCTCCTATCGCCTCTTCCGAAATCCCCAGAAGCTCTGAGAGTTTTCGGATGTAATGACCGCGGACAATAACGTTTTCAATTTTAGTGAGTACCGGCACATACTCATCGGTGATCTTCCTTTTGCCGTAGGCCGAATCCTTGTCGTACCGGTTCATGGCCGATGACAGGAAATAATCATACATGGGGATCGCTTCTTTAACGGCCTTTTTGAGAAGTCCCGGATGCTCACGGGCTGCTTCATCCGGATCCTTACCCGAAGGAAGCGACAACACCCGCATGTCAAACCCGACGCGATCGGCAATTTCAATACCGCGTCGGGCGGCCGCGTCACCGGCGACGTCACTATCCAGGGCAAACACTAACCTTTCGCAATAACGCCGGAGAAGCCGGGCGTGATCTTCCGTCACGGCGGACCCTTTGATCGCAACCACATTGGAGATTCCGATCTGGAACGAAGAGATGACGTCCAATTCCCCCTCCATAATGACCGCCTCATTTTCTTTCTGAATGGCATCATGGGTAACGTCCATCGCATACAGCACCCTGCCTTTTACGTAAATCGGCGTTTCCGACGTATTGATATACTTGGCCTCCTTGGCATCCGGATCCAGCACGCGTCCGGAAAACCCGACGACATTCCCGCGATGATCCTTGAGCGTAAACATAACTCTCCCTCTGAACCGGTCGTAGTATCCCCTGCTACCACGTATAACGAGACCGGCGGTTTCGAGTAACGGGCCGTCGTATCCTTTTTTCGTGAGAAACGTCAGTAACCCGTCCCAGTCGTTGGGACTGTATCCTAGGGCAAACGTTTTCATCGATTTATCGGTGATCCCGCGATGGGCAAGATACTCGCGCGCCGTCGATCCCACGGCGTGCTTGGTTAAAAGATACTGATAATACTCGCTCGCCAGGTGATTCACCTCATAGAGCTTCTGTTTGACTTTTGCTTCCGGCGTATCCGTGGGACGACGTTCGAGTTTGACTCCGGCCCGGTCCGCGAGGGTTTCCAATGCTTCCGGGAAATCAACATGCTCAAGCAACATGACGAAATCAAAAATACTGCCGCCCTTTCCGCATCCGAAACAATGGAATGTCTGCCTATCGGGGCTCACGATAAACGATGGCGTTTTTTCCGTATGAAACGGGCACAGGCCTTTGAAGTTTCGTCCTGCCTTTTTAAGGGGTACGCGCGCGCCCACAATGTCAACGATATTTAACCGTGCTTTGATTTCATCGATGTCCGACATGGCGCTAGCCAGGATAACACAAAACGAAGCTCAACAAAACAAAATTCAGACGCTCTCAAATAAGTGGCAAGGGGAAGTGTTTGCTCCGATAAGACAGGTAATACCGTATGCTGTCCCCGTGATCGAACGCGAACGACTCGAATGGCGGAAGGGCACGAAGCGGCACCCATGAAACTTCGGCGGTTTCCGAATCCTCTTTTCCCGTTTTCCTGATTGGCGCAATGAGAAAATCTATCGCGACGTTCTGCCGATCTTCGTGCGGACGGTTGGGATCCGTGTTGATACGGAACATGGAAATAATCTTCCCTTCCCAACCGGATTCCTCACGGAGCTCCCGTAGTGCTGCTTCCTCGGCGTTCTCATCCCGGTCCAAAAACCCACCGGGCAACGCCCACTTCCCCGCTTCCAAAGAAAGCGTTTGCGCCCGTTTCACCAGTAGCAACTTCCCATCCGCCTCAACAATCGCATGGACGACCACATGCCGAAGCTTCGCCTGATTCCCATTCTCAAACGCGCACGTGATCATAGCTTGGAGTATACCGCAGATAATTCTGCTCCGTCGACTTCCGGCGCATAGAGCTTTTTAAATGGCGGCTTCGGGATGTCCCGGTGATCCCGGTATACGGCAATATAGATATCCGCATCTTCCGGAACATCGACCCTTCGCATTCCTTTTCCATTGAGCAGCGGGATGATGACGCGCTCGGTATAGGGCAGCTCCTGGCTTATAAAATATGTCGATCCCCTCGGAAACGGTTTCTCCCGAAGGTACTCAAATAGTTGCTTTTGGGATATCCCCCAATAATCAAAGTCGAAATTTGCCCGTGCACGTTGGTACCCTCCCGCCAAGCCGTTAAAGTATACATATTGATACGGATGATTTCTTACGATAGACCGGATAAGCCCTACGCCATCGAAGATAAATCCGGCGAGGATAATGCCGGAAGCCAACCGCAATACGGTCCCGGGTGCCGCGTTTCGGAAACGCCATACCGCGTATACGGCAAAACACACGATACTGGGGTACACATAGTAGACATGCCGCCACCCGTCATAGATTCTCGGATGGAAAAATATGGTAATGCCGAACGTTCCGACAATCACACAAAGCGAAACTAACAATTGACGACCCGGAGTGTCACTCACGAAAGACCGCACGCCCAGCGACCGGATAAACGCAGCCGCTCCGGCAATTGCCGCAACAACAACGGAGATGGGGCTTGTGATTGCAATCCAAACCATATGGTATTGCCAGGGTATGCTGGGACTTACATACCATCGTCCGGAAAAAAGCGTCGGTGGACCCAAGGGATGGGCGGAATTTTGCCAAAATCCGACTAGGTTACGAATGGGATCGTTCCAAAAAACGGGAAACAAAAGCCAGGCTGTAGCGACGGCGGCTACGGCATAGAGCGGCACGTGCCAAATGGGATATCGCATTCGTTTTGATGGAATAAGCAACCCGGCAATCATTACCCAGAAAAGGAATAACCCCTGCACTCGTATGGAAAACGCAAATCCGGTCACAACCGATAGCGCGAGAAGCCGCCCGGTTGTTGGTCGAAAGGTATACCGGTGAAACGCAAACAAAACCCACACGGATGCCGCAAGGAACGCGATATCCTTGGTATTGTAGAAACTCTCGGCAAACATCCGCGGAGACGCTACGAGCAATACGCTTCCCAGTAATCCATAGAACGGGCTTCCAAAAATCCCCCAAAGCAGCAGATACCATGGGATCATGGTTACGGCAAAAAAGAGAAAATTTCCCAGATGCCGCGCACGTATTTCGTCGATACCCTTGTATGCACTCAGTGTGTGACTAAACAGATATAACGGGACTTCAAACGCCGGACCGTAATAGCGATCATAATGAGACTGAATTTCAACACTTCCCCTCAAGCGCTCATAATTCACCCTCCCGATGTCTATCTGCGAATACTCGTCAATCGACACCCCATAATCCGGATAGATGAAAAGCCCAATAATAAGATACGTCACGAAAAAAATAATAAACGGGATGTGTGAACGGAACGCCTGGCTGAATCGATGCTTCACAATGCTATAATGCCACTATCCTCAGGCATTATTCAATGAAACGATTGGTGCGTCTTCGTGCGGCACAACCATGGACCTAACGGATCTTACATTCATCGATATCGAAACAACGGGGCTTTCTCCCGTTCGTGACCGGGTTATCGAAATCGGCGTGCTTCGCATGAAAAACGGACGGATTACAAAAAGGTACGAAACGCTCGTTAATCCCGACTGCAATCTCCCGCCGGAAATAACCATGCTCACCGGCATAACCGCTCGACAATTGGAAAATGCACCACTGTTCTCCCGCGTCGCCGATGATCTGGAGGAACTTTTGGATGATTCGATCTTCGTTGCCCATAACGCACGGTTTGATTATTCATTCATCCGTTCCGAATTCGCTCGTCTGGAACGATCATTCCGCGCAGAAGTACTCTGTACAGCCAAATTATCCCGACGACTTTTCCCAAGGTTCCGTCGGCATAACCTGGACAGCATTATTGACCGGTTCGGGTTTACGTGTGATTTGCGGCACCGGGCTTTTTCCGATGCGAACGTGCTTGCGGAATTTTACAAACTCGCAAAAAAACAATTTGGCGAGGAAGTCCTGACTGACGCGGTTATGCACGTTACCAAATCTACTGCCCTTCCCAGAACAATCTCACGCGATACGGTTAACCGTTTGCCAGAATCTCCCGGCGTGTATGTATTCTACGGGCAAAACAAAGAGCCTCTGTATATCGGCAAGAGCATCGACATAAAAAGCCGAGTGCTCTCCCACTTCTACGACTTTTCGCAGTCTCAGAAAGAAGCAAAAATCTTCCAAACCATCGAGTCCATTGAAACACATAAAACGTCGGGTGAACTCGGGGCCCTCCTATTGGAGTCGCAGATGGTCAAGGATATGCAACCCCTGTACAACCGTAAGCTGAGAAAGCAGCAAGCCATGGTCGCACTCTTAAAAGACCGCACCCCGACAGGCTACGACACGATACGGACGTGGGAGGGCGAATTGGTAAATATTGGCGATATCGAAAACGTCCTTGCCGTGTTCCGGACGAAGGGACAGATGAAGCGGGCACTTATCGATCTTGCCCGGGAAAACCAGCTGTGCCAAAAGTTACTGGGGCTCGAAAAAACGACCGGCACCTGTTTCGGCTCACAAATAGAAACCTGTCACGGGGCATGTACGGGAAACGAGCTTCCCGCCCGCTATAATATGCGGTTTACCCAGGCTTTTTCGAATACGCGGATTAGACAATGGCCGTTTCGCGGAGCCATTGCCGTTCACGAAGGAAACAATACATTCATCGTCGACCGGTGGTGTTATCTTGGAGACAAAAACGGAACGACGGAACCGGTTTTCGACTATGACACCTACAAGATCCTTTCATCCCACCTTCTCAGGAAAATGCGGGATTCCTCAATACGTGTCTTATCACAAAACGACACGGATGATGTGCCAAATTGGCAAGCTACGTGGTGATGTTACCGCTTGCCGATGCTCATCAGAAAAACGCCGGCCAATGAAAGAATCAAGCCAAAGGCTTGATAAATGCTGAGCGCATCCTTAAGAAACACGAGTGACATGAGCGCAACGAGTCCTCCCTGCATGCCGACGATAGCGACGGCCAGGCCGGGATTCGGCGCGTTATTGGCGGCCTGATAGAGCGCTAAATTTCCAAATGCGCTGAGGACGCCGATGCCGATCAAAAGAAGTACCGTGTCGGCACGCACTTCCGGCCGGTATTTCATTACCGCAAATGCCTGAACGCCGTAAAATACGGTAAGGATGAATCCTATGCAAAAGAGCACAAATGCCGTCGGATACCCTTTCCTGGTGAGGAACGTGATGAGAAACGACATGACCGACAAGCTACCGAGACCCCAAAAAGATAATGTCAGCCAGTTCATATAATAATTCTAAATGAACGCACCAAGAGTATCCAATCTCCGCTTATTTTGATTTCTCAAACGCTACGATAGCATCGTTGTCTAGATCATCAGGAATGATGATATGGTGCCGTTCAAGAGCACGTAGCTTCTCAACATATAATTTTTTAGGCGAGTGCTCTTCCGGCCTTTCATATTCGTTCGCCGTTAAGTACGTATTATTAGGGGTGAGTACGTGCCACCATGTCACGCCTCCCTCTGGTAAAAAATCCGCATGGTACGCAACGCTGTTCGGTCCTTCACGCAACGCGTATCCTCCGTACGGAAACGGCGCTCTCGGATTGCCGAACCTGAATACGGTAACATCCTTTGGTTGCATGCCCAGTGCGGCAAAGTGAACATTCTTGCGAAGTGTGGTGAGCATAGTGTCCAGAAGCGTTGTTTTGTGCAGCGGATCCATAATTGTGAATGCTTCAAGAATATCCTCGGGAGAGGTGATAAGACATGTTTGATCGTGGGTTGTATCCAACATGCCGCGACCCGGAAATTTTAGAAACCGGAAGCTCGGATGATTTCTACTGATCATGCCCCTGTCTACGGCAATTCCATCGGCCGCCTCATACACACGAGTGATGAACTTCTCTGCGGACCGCTCTCCTGTCGCCGAACAGTATCGTTCGGAAAGCAAACGGGTAGTCTCTGTGCGTGGACTGAGTGGGGAAACTGCCCGTGCGTAATCTACGGATATCGGATGCCACAATTTTTCTCCTCCGGGAACCAAATGAGAAGCTTTAAACGCATGCGGCCGTAATGTATTCAATACTCTATCTGAAAAACTCGATTCTGCCATATAGGATGCTCTGCTTTCGAATTTGGAAAGTTCGATTCATCTGCCGCACGAGTGCTATCTCTTAACGAGTATCTTATCCACACGATTTCCATCCATATCCACGATTTCAAAATGCAACCCGATACTATCGAGTACATCTCCCGTGGAAGGAACTTTATTTAACGCATGCATAATAAAGCCCCCGATGGTATGGAATTGGCCGGACTTTTCGTTCGGCAACTTCTGAATATCAAAATACTCCTTAAATTCCTCAATAAGAGTCAGCCCGTCAACCAGGTAACTTCCGTCCTTCCGGGCGGTTATCGCCTTTTCTTCAATTTCATCAAGTGTTGGAATATCGCCAACGATTGCTTCCAGGATGTCTGTAATGGAAATAAGCCCGCTGATATGCCCGTATTCATTGACTACTACCGCCACATGGATGCCGGCCTTTTTAAACGTCTCCAACACCTTCAGGGCATTAAGATTTTCGGGTACGAAAATCGGTTTATGCATGAGGGATTGCGTATCGAACATGCCGGTTTCCCAAAAATGCCTCAACAGCTCTTTTGTGCGCACGACGCCAATCACCGTATCCAGTTTCTTGTGACTCACCGGAAGATATGAATACGCACTTTTTGCAAGTTTTTTTCTGAGTTGCGCAGGCGTCCCGTCGATATCAATCCATACCATATCGTTTCTTGGTGTCATAAGGGTTACAACCCGCTGATCGGCAAGCCGGAATGTACGCTCGACAATGTCCCGCTCGGCAAGATTAAAAATCCCCACCCGCGCACCTTCACGAATGAGCATCTTTACCTCTTCCTCAGTTACCGGCATTTCTACAACTGCCTTTACCCCGAGCAGGCGGAGCGTCCAGTCTGTAGATACGCTTAATATATCTATAATAGGCTTGCTTGCTTTTGACAGGGCTTGCGTAGGAAATGAAACAAGGGCGGCAATCTTTTCCGGATTGGTCAACGCGATACGCTTAGGCACGAGCTCTCCGAGAATTAGGGAAAGAAATGTAATAAACGATACGACAAAAAATATGGCAATTGCTTCGCTGTAAGGCTGCACGATAGGCGCCCGTGCAACAAACCCGGCAAGCGGACGTGCGACCGTTTCTGCACCGAATGCTCCGGCAAAAATTCCGACAAACGTAATGCCAACCTGCACGGTAGAAAGAAATCTGTTGGGGTTTTTGGCAAGCTCCAAAGCCTTTATTGCCTTTATATCTCCCTGATCTGCCATGTATTGCAGCTTAGACTTCCGGGAAGATACGATGGCAATTTCAGCCATTGCGAACAAACCGTTTACGATAATAAGAGAGAGAATTATCAACAGATCCATAGAGGATAAACGTATTATACCAACAATCCAGCCTCATTGAGACAATAGCTCCCAAACACATATTTGGGATATCAGAACCTAAAATTATTTTACGTCTATTTCATGCCAGCATTTTTTTCAGACCGATACAAAACGATATGTATTAAGAATCGTTGACATCCGGGGACAAATTGTATAGTTTCTCTTCTAGTATAATTATTCCGTGAAGGTCACCATTTCCAAAAGAAAACTTACGGATGAAGAAATATCTGCATTAGTAAAAGAGATACGGATGTTTCCGGATATTGTGTATATCAGCCCTGGTTGCTGGCGTAAATTTGGGAACCCGTATTGTCTTCTAGTGAACGGTGAGCTTGCGGGCGTGTGTGCTATCTATAGCCAAAGGGACTGGGTAAAAATTGGCCCCTTAGTATTACGGCAACACTATCAAAAAAAGGGCTTGGTAAAAAACTCCTTCACTATGTGATTCAGGATAATGCAAATAAATTTCTATTTATTACGAGTTCACACCAGTCTGTAAAAAATACGGTTGAATCGTATGGTTTTCAAAAAATTATAAACTTACTCTTAGCACCAAGCATATTTATGCTCCTTGCATCACAGTCCCTGAGCTACGTACACGCGCGCTTGTTTTCAGAATGGATCAGGAAAAAAATTTCTTTTCGTCGGGGAACGAGAAATTACTATATGAAAAACAGACTGGACCAGACTTCGATACGGTTAGAACAAAAAGATAGAAAAAATGAACCAAAACACTTTCCCGCCTTCTAAAAGACTCCCGCTGATTTACACTTCCAACTACATATACTTAAATTCTAATCCCACGCCCATAAGCCTCGAACAACTTATTATATTGTGTTTCTTCAAAAACGCTCTTCCTGAGCCAGGCTTAAGGTATTGTTCAAAAATATCTCGCGATTGATTCCTCATTAAATGAAAAATACGAGATCAGTCTGATCGGGAGTCTCTTTACCGTTGCAGGAACGAATCCAGATTGATGTCTTTGCACACGGTCTTTCAAATCATTTGTTGACCCGATGTATGTTTTCTTGCCAAAGCACATTAAGATATAGACGTAAAACATGTGGATTTATCTCGCTGAAACCTCGCCATTATGCATAAACAGACTTAATGCGATGAATAAATCTTATTGACGCCCGCCTTCGCTGGAAAGCTACGGCGAGGTGAAAGCGGAGAACTATTTACAGTGTTATAACCTATTTTAAGACTACAGTATTACCGCCTGATCAATTGAATTGTAGCTTCAGCTTCTCATGAAATAAAATGAGGGCTTACTTTCCTACGAATAAACGTTCAAAAACTTTATACGTCTTTGTGTTTCCTCGTTTGAATTCTCTTATAAGTTTATCTTTAATAGATAATTTTCCTGTCTGTTCTTTGAGATTAATCATTTCAATCTGAGCAGCATCCTGTTTGCGCCAAGCTTCTATTTGATTTTTAATAATATCCGGTTGAAGGCCAATTAAATGACGCCAATTTCTTCCTTCTTGTTCATCCTTTTGTTGTTTTTCGATTGTTGTTTCCATATCATCAACTCCTTTCGTTTATTATATCATTTTTTTGAATATAAATGTCTTAGGTTCGAGTCCTGTTCCCTTACCAGCCTCCAACTAAATTTTGTACATCCTAATATTAAAACTCATTTTTGTAACGCTACGGCTCGATAATTTTGTTTTGCAATCTATATTGCAAATAGTGCGGAGGAGACAGGACTCGAACCTGCGAGGGATTGCTCCCGTACGCTTTCCAAGCGTATGCCGTAGCCGCTGGGCCACTCCTCCAAATAAATCTATCCGATTAATTCCTTAAACTGAATTCCACCTTTATATCTCTTTATCTCCATTTCTCTTTGCCATGCCGACTGTTTTGTTTCACTCTGTTCTTTATAAATCAGTTTCCAAGGTATTCCTCTTTTTGTATATGTCGACTTCCCACAATTATGGTATCGTATCCGTTTTTCGATATCTGATGTGGAGCCTACGTAATAACGGCGTAGCCTGTCACTCCAAAGAACATATACCCAGTACACAATTTTCGTAGCCACCCACCGCGAAGCGGGGTCCCGCTTTGCGGGATGGGCCACTCCTCCCGAGAATACAATTATACCATCTTCCGAGCTTGTCCCGATGCTATAATACGATCATGTCCACAAGAACAAAAGCGCTTATTGCAATTAGTATTGCGGCAATGCTTTGGGCAAGTGCGAGCGTTGTCTCTAAAACGTTATTTCGCTTCGCGCCTCCCTTTGTAGCTGCAACACACCGATTTACACTTGCGACTCTTATCATGCTTCCGTTTTTTCTTCGTCTAAAAAAACCTAAAGAATATTTTCTTCGTCTTTTGCCGCTTGGCCTCTTTAACGCAGGCAACGTCCTTTTTTATTACTCCGGATTATTTTTGACAACCGCAAATACGTCAAGCATTCTGGGGGCCGCTGTTCCCATAACGGTCGCTATCGCATCAGCAATATTGATAAAGGAATATATTTCCCCCAAAAAGCGTATTGGTATTTTTCTAGGATTTATCGGAGCGCTGATTATTGTGTTGCTCCCGCTTATAGAAAAAGGGGGGGCGGCAACCGGCAATATTTATGGAAACCTGCTTCTTGTCGGAAGTCTTCTTTCGTGGACAATGTATGTTGTGTATTCCCGATCCATTCTGGCATCGGGGACATACACTCCTATTCTTTCTACGTTTATCAACATCTCAACTGTCGCCAGTGCATCTTTTATATTCGCTCTTCTCACACACCAGCCACTTTTCCCATCTACTGTATTTGCTTATCCATACCTTCTTATGCTCGTCTTTGCCGCAGTCTTTATTACAATCACTACGTTCTTTCTGTTTCAGTGGGGCGTACAACACATTTCGGCATCCACGGCGTCATTTAAAGAATATCTTCAGCTTGTTTTTGGTATCATGCTCAACTCCATTTTTCTCCATGAGAAACTCACTGGTTCGTTTGTCATTGGCAGTATATTCGTGGCCCTGGGTGTATTTATCGCAACGGGGGAACATCTATCAAAAAAGCTTGTGTCGCTTATATCCGCAAAGACAGAATGATACTCATTTTGCGAATTCTTCGTGGATTGCGTCACGGATATTCTTCCACCAATCTTGGGTATCTGTCGAAGCAAGTGAACCCATAAGTGCGACGGATTCAGGGAGACGAACGCGTTTTGAATTCGCATCCATCCATTCCTTTGCATGAGTGTTCCCTTTTTCCATAAGGATTCTACACTCCACCCCAAAGGCGATTACGTTCGCCTCATATACCACCTGCGCTTCCAGAGATTTTTTCTCCTCGTACTCTTTTAAAAGCACCAGCAATTCATCATCCACACCCCGAAATATGTCTTCATTTGCTTTGTCCTCATACCGCGTCAGGTACCGTTTTGCCATTTTATCTAATTCTCCGGTTCTTCCTTCATGAAAATCATGGAAAATACTCATGAGTAATATTTTTTCTATCGATGCCGCACGGGATACGTCTCCTGCGGCATTGATATCACGCGCAAGTAAATATGCGATCACCGCAGTCATAAACGAATGCTCACCGACCCCTTCTTCGTTATCTCCCAAACGTTGCCATCCAGTCCGAAGCATTCGTTTTACATTCGCCGCTTCATAGACGAAGTTCGTGAGTTGTTTCTGGTCTTTCATAATACTATGTACTCCCGGGCAGAGTTGAACTGCCATCACAGCCTTCGGAGGGCCGCATTCTATCCATTGAACTACGGGAGCGCAGCTCCTATTATACCGCTCCTGAGCCTCTTAGGGTAGAATGAGGGCAGCACCATGCGGAAAACCGGATTTATTTTTTTGGGCCTGTTGATAGCATATATCGGTCTTGTCCTGTACGCGAACCGGGCGCTCTACATTACCCCGTTCGACCAGTCGTACTGGAAAGATAAATACGAACACTCCCAATGGAAGCTCCCGCTTTCCCCGCGCACGATCGGTGACGACGGACTCTACCTGTATGAAGGCTACCGGTTAATAACCGGCGGGGATCCGACGCTTCTCAATGCGGAAGTGCCCCCCTTAGGAAAATACCTCATCGGTATGACCATCCGGCTCACCAACAACGCCTACGTATATGGGCTATGGGTAAACATCGCCCTTATTGCCCTCACGTTCTTTCTTGCAAAAACGCTTCTCAAACGGACGGAGTTCGCGCTCATCGCCGCACTCCTTACGGCAACCGATCCCCTCATTACGAACCAATACGCACTGACCATGATGGATGGGGTCCAAACCGCAATGCTTACCCTGTTCATCTATCTCCTGTTGTCGATTACATCCAAATCGGGCAAGACGTCACTACGCGTGGTGGCGGCGGGAATCGCACTCGGATTGTTTTCCGAGACCAAAGCACCCCTCCTCTCACCCATCCTTACAATTGTTGGTTTCTGGTACCTGTGGGTAACTACCAGGCAGATCTACACAATCGCCTTGTTTTCCGTATCGGCGGCAGCCGGATATCTCATCCCCTACGCCCCATACTTCTTGCAGGGTCATTCGTTCATCGAATGGCTCAAGGTACAAAAATGGATCATCTCGTTTTACCGAAGCGGCAACCTAACGGCAACATGGGGGAGCGCGCTCGTCACCCTGTTCACCGGACGGTACCAGAACCTGTTTACCCGTGCGTGGCACGCGGCGTCGGAATGGACACCCGTATGGGGTGCAATGGCGATATCGGCAATACTATCCCTTCGGTCCAAACAGTGGCACAAGCCCGTGTGGATAGTCGTTCTGGGAACGGTCACCCTTATTATCGGGACCTATGCGGTCATTCCGTTCTGGACCCGCTACCTTACCGTCATCCTTCCCCTTCTGTATATCGCCGGAGTACATGCAATCACCCGCGTGCCGTCCCGTATCGCACTGCTGCTTACTGCGCTTTTTCTTCTCGTTAACGCGACGCTCTCATGGCACATCCTTTTTTCTCCGCCGACCGGATTTGTCCAACAAATGGAATATAACCTTGAACATGCCCTGTTTTCCGATATCTACCGGGAGACGAGCGCCCGTTTCCGCGCAAACACTGATGCGGCTTCATTCCGCACCCGCGGCCTTACCTTGCTACTGAGCGGTGAAATCGAACATATCGAAATCACCCTTTCCAAAGATGAGCAGTACTATAAACGGCGGCGGACAACTCGCATCCCGATGACCATCACGTATTCCACCATGCGCTTGGGATCGTTTACTCTCGAGACTGCGTTGCCGGTCATGCTGGAAGATAACCGGTGGCGGCTTGACTGGGACTGGTCGATTCTTTTCCCCGGGGCTACGGATATCACCCGCCTAGTGACGTCGGTGTCTCCCGCGCAGCGCGGCACGATCGTGGGAAGCGACAAAAAACCACTTGCCGAAGACGTTCCCGGTGTGCTGGTATGGGTAACACCCGGCAAGATGCTGGCATCCGAAGAAAACACATTACTCTCCCTTTTGGAAACGGTATTTGACGGAAAACTCCCCAAAGTCGCCATCCACCAACGTCTTTTTGGCAACACGCTGTCTGACCGCCCTATCCCGGTCGGCGTTATTCCGCATCCCAAGGCGGATCCCAACGTCGTATCGTTGTCCCGTTTATCCGGCGTCACGTTCACGGATGCGTACACGAGACTGTATCACCCCAACGGTGTCGTCGAACTCGGCAAACTCACCAACGCGGCATTCTCGGAATGCTGCTCGGCACTGTACTCAACAACTAATTACGACGGGTCAACCGGAGTGGAAAAAAAGAAAAATGCCGAACTGAAAGGGATAAACGGCGGAGCCCTCACCCTCACCGACCATGAGGGAACCGCTATTCGGACATATCTTTCTGCGATTCGGCGGGACGGAAAGACGGTCGAGCCTTAAGCGGTAATCTTTTGCAGATCGCCATCGATCACTATGGGTTGGATGGCAAACATCTCCGTTTTGTAATCCATCTGGGGGACAGGGGAGAGGAGATAGACCTTTTTCCCTAACCCGAACGCATACCCCATCTCCAAAAACGTATTGCCGCCGATGTATCCGGGAATCCCCTTTTTTTCATAATTTAGGATAAGGATCGCATCCGACTGCTCTATCTTCCTGAAGTGTTCCCGGATGAAATCGTACTCGATCTTTGCCGTGATCCGCTCCTCATCCGTATCCATATAGGACTCATTCTTATGGATGTCATCCAACTCTCCGGGTACGTGCACAATAAATCCACGAGCCATTAACGCATCCCGGACCCGTGCCATCTCCTTATGAAACTGCATGCTCCCGCAAATGGTGATCGTCATAGTACCGCTCCTTTGGGCGGAAGGAGGGAGATTTGAACTCCCGTGGGCCAAAAATGACCCCCAAGGTTTTCGAGACCTGGCCGTTAAGCCGCTCCGGCATCCTTCCAAGAGTCACCCAATTATACTCCAATCCGGGTTAAATCGCCCTGCAGGACGACCGGATGCATCGAAGCAAGCTCCAATTCGTAGCCCATATGCGGTACCGGGTTAAGAAGGTAAATTTTCTTCCCCAAATAGTACGCGAGCCCCATCTCCAAAAACGTATTGCCGCCGATATACCCGGGAATCCCATCCTTCTGGGGGTTGACGACAAGTATCGCATCCGCCTCTTCGATATTTTTGAAATGCTCCCGGATGAAATCGTATTTGGCTTCCGCCGTGAGCCGTTCCTTTACAGTCTTTGGTTTTTGGTATCCTTCGTTCTCGATAAGCGAGAGGCTTTTGGGAACGATCGTCGATACCCCGGACGCTTCGAGCGACGCCTGCGCATCGCGCATTTCTTTATGGAACGTGAGGCTGCCGCAAATGGCTATCTTCATACGCATTAGTACCCCCGGACAGAATCGAACTGTCATCAGAAGATCCGCAATCTCCTATTCTATCCGTTGAACTACGGGGGCCAAGGGCTCTATTTTACTATGGAACGGGAGATAAGACTAGGCTTGGGGCTTCTCGAGGGGAATTTTTTCGGAAATCCATTTCGCGGCGTTATCAACCCAATTTCTATCCGGCTCCTCACGGTAGGGGATGTGACGGGCAACTGCCTCCCGGATGGACTCTTTTTTTTGTGCGCCCAAAAGAATAATGATTCGGGGCTGCACAAACGACCGCAACACCAGCATCGTCTGGCCCCATTGTTCCTCGAACCAGAAATCAGCAAATTCCTCCCACCGGTAGAAATGCCCGGCGCTTTCGATTCCAAGATTTGTCAGACGGTGGTTCACCTCTTCGGGTGGGACCGTCGAAAGGACGTAAATCAAAAACACGATGGAAAGTACCGTCGCTATAAGGACGAATTCCCTGATAAAAACAAGAATTACGGAAAGCAAAAATACGATCGCAAGAATATTGACAAAAAACTCGCGGTCCCGCCTCTTGAATAGCCGCGACGGCGAACTCCACGAAGCGTATACCAACTCCTCTTTTTCTTCATGTCGCGGATGATTCGGCATACTTACGAGTGTATCATATTCGGATCTTTTTTCGAGAGATATTTCCGGTAATTGGCAACATCCATCGCCGTGATAATGGACAGCGGCTCCGGAAGTGCATCTGGCGCAAACCACCCCATGGCCGCGCACTTTTCCGGCTCGAGAATCTTTGGCCGCTGACCCGCGGGGATACGCGCGATAAAGCATGTGGGCACCCAGTGCTGTTTCTCTTTAGGGATGAGGTGATTCTGTGCTGGAAACTGATGGGTCAGCAAAATGTCAACGCCGTACTCTTCCATGATCTCACGCTTGACCGCATCTTCGAGCGTCTCGCCGAATCGCACCTTCCCTCCGGGAATCTCCCATGTGCCACGTTCGTTCGTTGCGCTTGCTCCGCGCTTCGTCAGGAATATCTCGCCCTTATCGTTGGTGATAAGCGCACCGACAGCAACTCCTATATAGTCAATCCCCGGTCGCATTGCATCCATAGAACATCTATACCGCCGATATAAGTATAATCTAGTTGGCGGCACGCGCCATAAGAGGGGATTCGTATGCGTCATCGACTACGCACTATCATGGCATTCGGCATCGGACCCGCCCTACTGTACTTGGCGGGTTTTATCCTGCTTACGTACCCGCTGATACGCTCGTTTACGACACATATCTTCGCCGGTCCCATAGACGGTTTACAGAATTACTGGAACATATGGTGGGTCAACAAGGCAATTACGGAGCTCCATACGTCTCCCTGGTTTACGATGCAGATTCAGTTTCCGCACGGGACAACCCTCATCGGGCACACGTTAAACCCGCTAAACGGCATTATGGCGATCCCGTTGTTACGAATCATGCCGCTTAATCAAGCCTACAATCTCATCGTCATATTTTCATTTGTCGCGAGCGGATACACCCTGTTCTTGCTTGCCTATTCGCTCACCCGGCACTACGCAGGAAGCGTCATCGCAGGGTTTATCTTCACCTTCTCGCATTATCACTTCACGCACCTTCTGGAACACCTCCAACTCGCGTCATTTGAATGGACTCCTCTGTTCCTATTATGCTTTTTTGCATTCGCCACCAAACCCACCCTATACAAAGGAATGGCCGCGGCGGTTTTGCTCTTTCTTATCCTGCTTACGGATTACTATTACTTTTTTTATGCCATCTTAAGCGCCGGCATCATGCTTCTGTGGATGCTGACCGTTACACGCCTCCATGTAGCTGATCTGTGGCGCAACCGCCTCTCATGGACGGCTTTTCTCGCCATATTGGCACTGCTTGCCGCACCCGTACTATTTGCGCTCGTCCGAACTCACGCTACCGATCCGCTCCTGGGAAGTCACGATCCGTCTGAGTTTTCTCTGGACCTTTTGGCACCGTTCATCCCGGGCGTGACCTGGCGGTTTTCCGAGCTAACCCAGGCATTTTGGAGCGGACTTGGCCAGAGCTACATCGAGGCGAGCGTGTATGCAGGTTGGTCAATCCTGTCACTTATACTGCTTGCTACGTTTCGGAAACGGCCGTCGCTCCAAAATCCGATCACCTTGTATTACATATTGTGCGTCGTCTTTTTCCTCTTGAGCCTCGGCCCTACACTCCATGTCGGCGCGCGGTATTATCCGATTACCCTGCCATATGCGCACCTCACCACTATCCTACCGTTTCTCGGCATGTCCGGTGTGCCGATACGCATGATGTCTATGGCAATCCTCGCCCTCAGTGTGGTGAGTGCATACGCCGTTTCAGTTCTTTGGAGCCGCCGGACGTGGTGGGTACTCCTCTTCCTTACGCCTTTGTTTCTCCTCGACTATCTCCAAGCGCCCATCCCGTCGCTCGTGCGTCCGATACCCGGGCCAATCCGGATCCTTCAGGGCATTCCGGGTAATGATGCGGTCGTGGACGGCGCATATTATATGTCCGACTCGCTCTACTATCAGACGGTCCACGAAAAACCCATGGCATTGGGGTATATCGCCCGAATCCCTACCAGCACCGAACGACAAAACGACCCGTTACGACAAGCGATCGAAACGAATGATTACCGGGAAATGCGCTGTGAAGGATTTCGATTTCTCCTCACCAAATCACCCCTTCCAATTGAGTCAATGTGCGTACGATTGGCAGAAGAGGCTGGGGTTATGCTCTATGATTTGCCCACATGCCTATGAATGCAGAACCGCATACGCACCAACCAATAGGCGAATCAGATACCAGCTAACAGAAACGGAACGGTAAAGCTAAGCAATGCCGCAAGCAGTATGCCGTATTTCATCTTCCGAATGAATACAAATCCCGCAACGGACAACAGCCCGACCGTCACGGTCATACCGGTCCGGGAGATCTGGCCAATTATGATCGCTCCCAGCATGCCCATAAAACCCGCAAGAAATCCGGTCGTAAGATTTCTGACAATGATAAGGTGCCGTATCCTGTTGTGAATCTTTCCGGCAAGTATGATGAGCAAAACAGACGGGATAAGCATACCGACCGTCGCGACAAATGACCCCAAAAAGCCGGCCATACGGTATCCGATGAACGCAGACACGATAAGGATCGGTCCAGGTGTCAGCTGGCTTATTGCTATCCCGTCCCAGAACTGCACGGACGTAAACCATCCCAGTTTTCCGACGAACAGACTCTCCATCAGCGGAAGCGATGCCACCCCGCCACCGAATGACAACAGGCCGATCCTGATAAACGACGAAAAGAGCCGCCAAAGCGGCAGAGACAGGTCATAGAGCGCCAAACCAAAAATTACAATAGCTGCAAGCATGAGTAACCACGCTTTTTTTCGCTTAAACAGCGCCCCCTCCACAATTCCCAACTCTTCCTGCCCTTCTTCGATAAATCCCGTAAACGCATACAACAGCATCCCGAGTGCTCCGGCGATCAGGATTAGCGTAACGACACCAACTGTATGGGTAAGATACAGAATGAACGAAACAATACTAATGAAAATGCTCCGTCGCGCAAGCTTTCCCTGGCGTTTCCAGACGGATTCGCCGAGACCGATCAGCGCATTGGTCAACAAGGGGATAAGCAGTATGTTGAGTCCGGTAAGCATTGTACTCGTAACCGTAAGCCCCGCAAATCGGAAATAGAACGCTGCGGCCGCGGTGGTCAGAAGAAACGTCGGCAGAATGTAGATGCCCGTCCCCAATATGGCGCCAATGAGCCCAGCCCGAAGGTAACTAAAAAACGCGATAAGATTGATGATGGTCGAACCAGGAAGCACCTGAGCCAGACTCAACGCATCATTGAACGTCCTCTCTGATACGATTGCCGATTCGTAAACATACCGTTTCTTGATCTGCGTCAGTACCGCTAGTCCCCCATAGCCGGTAACCCCAAGATATAGGGCAATCCGATACAAATCCGCATGATGTGTAACATTCCGAACGATCCGTTTCATATGGCGAAATACAGTGATAACCGTTGTCGGCCAAAGGTAATGGGGCGGACGACTTATGGTGGTTTAACCCGCAACCGCGCCGTCCGGAACCGGTTTTTCCGGTATCGCCAGTACGGGAGTCACGCCGTTTGCATACCCGATATCAAATACCATGCCCTGCGATTCCTCACCCATCATCTTCCGAAATTCCAAATTCACCACAAATAACGCCTGCGTTCCTTCAATTTCCTTGGGATTCTCACGCTCTTTCTTCATCCCGACCAATATCGTGCGGGTGAAATCTCCGAAGTCAACCGTCAGGCGTAGGAGTTTATCGGAATCGGGGACATCGTCTACTCTTTGAATCGTTCCAACACGGATGTCCACCTTTTCTAGATCCTTATAGGTAATGGTGGGCTTGACTGGTGCGGTTTTCATAACATGAATTATTTTGCGACGGTTTATTCAAACGTCGCAACAATACCCTTAGGAATGTGCGACATCTATGCCGCGTTACGGCATCTCTGTCGGGAACGGTTGATCCGATAACAACGGCTCGATTTGCCGCACGTCAATCGTGCCGACTACGTCGTACACGTTCCCGTCCGGACCCTTTGGGGTATCCGCGACAAATTCTCCGGTCACCGCAACCGACACCCCGCCCTGGCTGAATGTATAGTCCGGATCCACTTTCGACAGATTCTTCAAAGAATAATACTTCCCATCAAAGGATTTAAGCCCGATCGCGCATTCCATCGTCTGCGGTCCGTTGCCCCGCTTCGACAGACAGGCAATCTCGCCTTTGATGGTGATGAGTTCACCGGGCTTCCCCGGCAACACTTCTACGAAATTCCGACCGTCCGGCGTCCAGCATTGCCGCGGGTATGATTCTCCCACCGGGTATCCCGCCTGCTCGCACTCGGAAAAAGTCGATATCGAGGCTGCTTTCTGCCGCTGAAAAAAGTAATACCCGCCGACAAGAAGCAACGCAACGAGGATTATGCCAACAACTTTGGTCTTCATACACCCTTCCTTTCTCTATATTTTTCTAAACGAATGGGCGGAGAGGGTGGGATTCGAACCCACGGTCAGCTTGCGCCGACAGTAGTTTTCAAGACTACCGCACTAGACCAACTATGCGACCTCTCCTATGGCGGAGGCGGTGAGATTCGAACTCACGCGAGCTTTATCAGCTCAAGGGTTTAGCAAACCCTCGCAATGGACCAGCTATGCGACGCCTCCGTGGGGCTCATTATACCAAGAAACGAGGCTCACTCCTAACGAACGGCATCCGAGCTTCTTATGACGGCAACCGTGCCGGAATGGACGTGGACGAGCGCGGATTCTTTTCGTATTTCGTTACTGATTCCTAACGAAGAATTCCTATGCATTTGTTTTTTCGTAATCGGAAATTTAACACCGCGAATGGTCACTGTTGCGCGGTCGGTCAACGGAACTACGGACAGGTACCGAAAACTCCGGCTCCGTGAAAACTTTACCTGCTTACGTCGCACAATTGTTATTCGGTTAAGGTTATCCACAATTTCTCCATATATATTGTGCGACACTAGCCTCGCCAACTCTCCCATTGCCGCCAAATCATGATCAAACCGGACACCAAGCGCCCCATACATCCGTACCGTTTCCGGCCCGAGCGCGATCGCCTCATCTACGGCAAGCGTCAGGTCCGTTGCGTCCTTCTCCGCCGGGTACTGCACGAAAATCCGTGATCCGTCATGAATCCTTCGTTTTTCACTCCGGGTTACGGAATCGAAGTCGCCAATCGCGATATCGGGCACCAGATTATTCTCGAGAAGCCACAATGCTCCCCCATCCGCGCCGATGCGGAAGGGCGCTTTCGCGATTTCTCTGTATGCCCCGTCGTCGACGCGGCCGCCGGCAACGATAGCGATATGCAGTTTCTTATTCATATCAACGGGCCATTGTGACGGCCCAAACAAATTTTGCGCCGTTCCTTTTTAACACATTTGCCGCCTCCCGCATAGTAGCACCGGTCGTAAACACGTCGTCGAAAAGGACAACGGAGGCAGGGCTTCGGAACGACCCCTTACGCATCCCGAATGCGCCCGCCATGTTGGCAATCCGCTCGGATCTGTTGGTCATCGTAACCTGTGCGGCCGTCTTCCGCTTTCTTTCAATGACCGCCGAAACCGGCGCGATGCCGATACGTACGCCAAGGAATTTCCCCAGAATTTCCGCCTGGTTGAACCCGCGCTCCCGAAGCCGGGACGGATGGAGCGGAATAGGCATGAAGACACTGTCGTTTCCGATTCTTCGCCGCATGGCGTCAATCCATGCGTCCGGCACAACTTCAATAAACTCACGGGCAATATCGGTAACCAGCCGGTACTTCATGGTCATTACCGCACGCCGTACGATCCCCTGGTAATGGAACGCGCTCGAAAGGCCGTCGAGGCCGTACCTTGTCCGGCACCGGGGATGGGTGATGCCGTCTATCGCTCCCTTCCCGCACATGGGGCAGATACACTCATTGGCGGCGACGGGGTGCATCCCGGCAACACACGTTACGCAAAAATACTTCCCGATGCGGCCGCAGCCGACGCACCGCCTGGGAAACAGGAGATCCAAAATAAACACAATAAAGCCTCCCCATACATAGTAGTACAAGGAGGCCCGATTGCTTGCCCGATCCCACCCTGCCTTATGCAGAGTGGGACGCGAATGGGTGGAGATGCCGGGTATTGAGCCCGGGTCCGAAGGAATACATGATAAACCTCTACAAGCGTAGTCCGTTTGATTCTCGTACGGAGACAAAAACGGACAAATACCCCGTACGAGGGGTGATCGAAATTATGCTCCGGCGCTTCCCGATCATGAAACGCCTGACGTCCTGACTGGTTTTACACCCCTATGACCCCCATCAGGAGAAGGAATCACGGGATGGCTCACACGAAGTTTACGCAGCAAGCGGTAAGGCCTGGTACGCAGCTCGCGGAGCGAAAGCACCTTCGAGCATGGCTAACTGTTCCCGGAGGAACTTAAGCTCTGCCTTGAGTGCTTTTTTAGATGTGTTAGCATCTAGATTTTTGACAAGGTTTAACGGCTCGTTTGTCGTCGCCGGCTTGCAGTCTGTCAATGTGCTCGCATCGTCGATGCATGCATCCCCTACGATACTTTCCCCCGGTAGTCCCGCTCGAGTTCGCGCTTCTGGTCTTCTTTCCGTATTTTTTCGCGCTTTTCGTATTGCTTCTTGCCGCGTGCCAACGCGACTTCGAGCTTAATGAGGGGGCCTTTAGTATACCAGCTTAGAGGGATGAGGGTCAAACGCGCACTATCGGTCTTGGATTGTAACGAAATGAGCTCCTTTTTGTGCATGAGAAGCTTCCTGGTGCGCTTAGGATCGAAGCCTTCCGGCCTGGCGTAGAGATACGGAAACACCTGGGCGTTGACGAGATACGCCTCGCTGCCGATAATCCGCACAAACGAGCCTTCGAGGCTTGCGTGCCCTGCCCGCACCGATTTCACCTCGGCGCCCGTCAAAACTATCCCGACTTCAAAACGGTCCAATATCTCATAGTCAAATGTCGCCTTCTTATGAATGATTTTCATGGCTTACTTGAGCGTCACCGCGTATATTTTCCCGTCCCGCAAGAGAAACAGCTTGTGCGCCTCTTCTGAGACAAACACGCCAGTTGCACGGAAACTTGTGTCCCACGCGTACTGCGACAGATAGAGTCCATCCTTATCCAAGACAACAACCCGGTTATGTTCGGAGTCCAAGACGTACACCATTTTCGTTTCGTCGCTCGTAAATACGCGCGTCGTCGTTCCCAGCGGCACGTCCAGTCCCTGCGGGGTAAAGCTGTTTTCTTTCCCCGAGGTAAACCGGAGCACCTTACCAGTGGTCGTCCCCAACCACACCGATCCGTCGATGACCATGTCCGTCGTGTGGCTAAGGTCAGGAAGTGTATCAGGATTCAGATACTCGTACAATTCGCTAAACGCCTGCCCGGCTGCGACATACTTCCAAATCCTGCTTTTAGTTGTATCCAGAAGATAGAGGTTTCCGCCGAAAACGGTCATATCCGCTATCGTGCCCCATTCAGGAGACGCCGGTATTACACCCATGACGGGTTTTTTGTCCGTCAGACGCACGGCATGAATTCCTGTTTTTGTTAACACATAGAGCTTGTCCCCGTACATGGCAACCTGCGATGCGTCCGCTGCCGCGTCATTACCCCCCACAATCATCGAATTCTTTGTTTGGGCGCCTACCGTAAACAGTGTTTTTCCGCGAGCGTCCAACACGCCCAAGCCATCCTCAAACATGGAAACGTCCGTCGCCTGCGCTCCCGCTTTAAGAAGCGACATGTCGAAGTATAGCTCCGGCGTCACCTCGGATACCTGCATGGCGCGGGTCAAGTTTTCCGCGATCTGCTCATACAGCTCGCCCACTTTTTTTGCTTCGGCGGTATTGTCTTTTTTGGCGACAACGGGAGAAAGAAGATCGCGCGCTTCGGTGATGCGTTCCCTTCCTTTAACCGGATTAAGCTCCATGAGCGCCATACCCTCATCAAATGCGTGCTCGGCTTTCGCAAGTACCTCGGTAAGCGACCCTGTCCGCGCCGACATCACCTGCCTACGAATCCCAAGGACAACGCTAATGAGAAAAAGAAGTATGACGGTTGCGGTGATGACGTACTTCGGGGTCAGATAGCGGTGGCTTTTCAGATATGCCACTATCGCCCGAGCCCGTGCCCGCCCGCGTGCCGGAATAAGGAACCGGCCGACCCGTTTAATCCGCAGCTTGGTGCGCGCCTTGAGGGAAGGGGGCGGGAGTGTTGCCGAGGTTGCCGGTTCCGGCTCCGTCCGCAATGGCTCTTCCATTTGGAAGATAAGCGCTGCCCCGCCTTCTCCTCCGGCACGCTCGTGGAGGCGCATCGTCAATTTCTCCGCAACCTCAAGCGGCGACAAATGATCGAATGCGCCAACGATTTCTGTTGCCGTTAGTGTCCGCATAAATCCGGTTGTGGCCGCTATCACCGTATCCCCGGCCCGGACGTCGCCGGAAAGCGCCTGGGCGCCGGATAGTAACTTCGCGAATTTGTTGCCACGCTTAAGATAGACGCGTCCCGATCCCCTGGACACCAGGTAGAGTGTTGAACCCACGGGAACCAGCAAAATGAGACTCACTACATCATCGTTCATGACGCGCTCCGCTACATCGGTAAGCGCGGCAAGCGAGAGGGGCGGCTCGGCAAAAATATGGGTAAGCTTGGTCAATAGTTGTATGCCGCGGGTCCTGGCTATCCCGTCCGGCGAATACACCTCCACAACCCCATAGGCATGTGGCGTTTGCAACACCTGTCCCCACCGGGTATCCGTGGACATGCCGACAACCGATGCGGGTATGGAACGCATGGGTCTATCGTATCACGCGCCCGCTTCAGAGGATAAGCAGGGCCAAAACAAAGACAGCAATGGCGGCAGCAAGATGAATGAATGCCGCCAAGCGCAGAACCGGCTCGAAGGATTCTTCCAGGACATTGGCCATGAGCTGCTCCTGACGCAAAATTACCGCGGCAAACACGATATACAGACCCAGCCCAAACAGGATAAGGAACTTAAGAAAAATGAAAATAAGTGATGCGATATCCATGCTCATACGTTCGGTTTCACGTTTTCCAACAGCTCGCTTATTGTCTCGACGACTTTGGCAGGCTGCGGGACCGCCAAAAATTCGATATTCGGCAGATCGCCGCCTGCCGTCTGCACATATGCATCGCCGTAATCGAAAAAGACGGAAAATATCCCGCTGCTCTTGTAGCTGATGTCCTGGATCCGGTCGAGCCTGGCTTCGGAAAATTCCTTGTAAAGAAGATGAATGAAATCGATATCGACAATCCGTTTGTCCGTCACGATATAGATATTAAAAAACCACCGCAAGAACGACATGAGGGCAAATCCGAAGGTGACGACATACCAAAATGCCGTACCCACGATGATATAGGAAGGCGGGATAGAAACGGGAAGGGTCAAGTACCGGTAGAAAAACGGAAACAGGATGACGGGTGCGAAGGCGAGAAGGGCAACGAGAAGCGCGGGACCCAGCATAACTACAAGGTGTTGTCTCAAAAACAAGACGACCGTTTCTTCGGATTCCTGGGTTTCGAACTTAATGCCGTCGGGACTCACGGCGAAACTCGTGAGCGGCGTCATGATCGTACGCTCAACCTTAGCTTGTTTTGGGGTTGATAACTTCTCCCTCCTACCGTCAAATACTGTAGGCATCGGGGGTATTGTACTACTTCCGCTCAATATTAAACAACGGTCCGACGATCTGAATGTTAGCAGGTGCCCGGAGATTGAAGAAATCCTTGAATTCCGATCCGTCAAACGAAACGCTCCCCGCATCACCGTTTATCGTCACGCCGGATACCCTACCGACACCCCAATCCACCCCGGAAATCGTGACACTGGAGACACTAGAAAACGGCGTACCACCGCGGCTTTTTAGCTCGGTTTTGACCCGGTCACGGTCCCAGGTATCGGTCCCGGCGGGGTTGGGTTTATCCGGCTGGTACAGATGCTCCTTCGTGCCGCCGTCCCGCTTTGCAAGCTGGATGACATTCGTTATATCCGCAACTTCTTCGCTTTTTAGCCACGCACTCTTGCCATACTCGCTCCGAAACCCCTGGGCGGCGTAAAAACAGGGCGATTCGCGGTCATACCCGCGACTCATCAGGTCCGAAAAACTCCCGATGTCGCCGCTCGTGTCCCGGGTACGTTTCGTCCAGGTTCTATGGCTCCCGCCCCACACGTCATTATTCTGGAACGTGTAGCCGCCGTCCGTAGAGGAATACCATGCCGTCACCGGAGACCCTCCTGAGATCATGGTCTTTCCTGCGGTACTCTTGACTGCCTCTTCCCACTTTCCTCCTTTGTTGCCGCCTTTATAGACCTGGCAGGCCTGCGTCGTACAGATGGATTTGGCGCCGTTGTCGGTATACGAAAGCGCGTAGGAACGCGCGGCGATCACCTGGGCTTTCAACGCCTCGATCGGCCAGTCCCCGGGCATCTCATAAATTCCCAGTAGATACGTCTCAAGCGGCATCCGTCCGTGCCCCTGGACATCAATATCGGCACTCCTATTCTCAAACGAAAAGTTGGAAAAGTATGCATTCAGGATCTGTTCGTGGTTTTGCCCGGCATTGGCGCGCCCCAGTGCACCATATTGGTTTAGTCCCACCCGGTGCGGGATACCGAAGGTAAAAAACGCGAATGCGGGGGAAAACCCGGGATCGAGCTTCCGGTCATCAGTACAATAGAGAGGCCCTGCTCCCAGGCTTTGCGGCAGGTTCAACCCTGATAGTTTGGCGGCCAAAAACGATTGCTGTTTTGCTGAAAGCGCGGCTATCGCCGAGGATAGCTTACTTTGGTACGCGGATGCTTCCCCGACCAACTTCCGCACTGATGTGGCGCGCTTATCCAAATCGGACTTAAGGGTAGCAAGCGTCCCCCGCTCCCTCTCGAGTTCCGATTTTCTCGTTTCGAGATCCCTAATCGATACGGCAGTCTGTGCGATCATCTTCTTGTCTTCGTCGATCACGACATGTTGGTACGTAAATGCCCGGAGGATGCTTCCGACATTCGTCGACGTCAAAAACGGCAACAGGGGATTATATGTTTGCGTTCTTCTATAGAGCGCTGCTATCCGTCGGGTAGCAAGCGCCAGGATATCGGCAAGTTCGTCTTCTGAAGCGGCGATCGCAGCGGCTTTTTTCACCAAATCCGCCTCAATCACCTTGATTTTCGCCTGAAATGCCACGATATCTGCCTCCATCTTGGCAAGCGCGGTCACGTGGGGCGCCTTGGCTTTTTCCATGAGAGTCCACTCTTCCTGGCATTTATTGATTTTTCGTTGGCATTCATCCGGATCTCCGCATGACGTGTCACAGCTTTGGGCAAACACGCTGGTCACCGGCACTAACAGAGCGATTACCACTAACGCAATCGAGGTAAATAGTCGGGAAGCGATCATGAGTCTTACCATTGTACCTTAAGTCGGCAAACTCCTCTCCTCGCTTTTCTAAACACGTGAGATTTGGTACACTTATAGGTGCATGAAACGGGCGATTCTGTCGCTGTGTTTGTTTTTTGCGGGACTATTTTTCGTCTCCGCGATTTTTCCTGCGGAAACGGTACATGCGGATACTGTCCCTAATATCGGCGAAACCGCGTGTAAATCGGTAACGATCAACCAAGGTGAGTGCACAAGCTGCTTTAACAATGGAGGGTCTTGGACGGCACTCGGGTGTGTCGGAGACGGATCCGGCGGCCAGCCCGGCGGACAATTGGGTGACTTCATAAAATCATTCCTCCAACTGGGTACGGGCTTGGGCGGGGGGGTTGCATTCCTTCTCATGCTCTACTCCGGATTCCAGCGGATTACCTCAACGGGCAATCCCGAGAAACTGCATGAAGCCAAAGAGCTTATGACCGCCGCGATTTCCGGGCTCCTTCTTATCATTTTCTCCATCTTCTTGCTGCGGCTTATCGGGGTCGATATATTACAATTGCCGGAATTCGGGTAACCTATGGTACGCGAACTTGCCCAAAACCTTAATATCGGCGACTACTCAATCGAAGGCCCAACCGATTTTAAATTCGCATCGTCCGGCATCGGTGAGATCGTCGGTACCTCCTTGGGCTATGTCTTTGCCGCTGCGGGGATCGGACTTCTTCTTATGATCATCTCAAGCGGATTTACCCTCATGATGTCCGCAGGCGACGCCAAGAAGGCCGCAGCCGGAAAAACGACGCTAACAAACGCAGTCATCGGATTCATCCTTGTCTTTGCCGCCTTCTGGATTACACAAATACTCGGGGTTATTTTCGGCTGGGAAGGATATATCCAGCAAATGTTCGGGGCGTGATTATTTCCCGAATCGTCGTTTTCGGGACTGGTATTCCTCGATTGCTTCGTCAAGCTTCCCTGGCGTGAATTCCGGCATATAGAAGGACGGAAAGTAAAGCTCGCTGTAGACCCCCTGCCACGGCAAGAAGCCGCTCAGCCGCTGCTCCCCGCTTGTGCGGATAATAAGATCGGGGTCAGGAATGTCTGATGTATCCAGGGCACCGGAAATCAGCTCTTCAGTCACCGCCTTATCTTTTGGAAGCTTTCCTATCGCCCGAACCAACTCGTCTCGCCCGCCGTAATTTAATGCAAATACGGCCGTAATTTTTGTGTTTCCTTTTGTTTGCTCCACAACCTTTGCCAGTGAATCTCGGATATCCGGAGCGAACTTTGAAAGGTCGCCGATCACTTTGACCCGCACGCCTTTCTCATGCAGGCGCTGCCAACGCTTACGGATAACGTGCCGGAATATGCGCATGATTCCTTCCACTTCTTTTTTGTCCCGTTGCCAGTTTTCCGTCGAAAACGCCCAAAACGTCAGGTATTTTACTCCCCGTTTCGCCGCATGCTCGACTAATGGTTCCAGCACCTCGTCTGCCACTTTCTGATGCCCGGTAAGGACGGGCAATCCGTGCTCCTTAGCCCACCGGCGGTTGCCGTCCATGATAATCGCGATATGCGTAGGAATGCCCGATGCGTTCATAGATAGTTAAAATAAATGATCAGCAATGACACGCGCGCCTTCTGCCGGCCGGTTTAGTATAAAATCAACGATACCAGGGAAGGTTCGGAGCTTTTCCAGCGTCTCAGCTTCGTGTTGCCCCTCACAGAGCACATGAACATTGGGACCTGCGTCAATGGTAAAGTATACCGGCAAACCATCCCGACGCCAACGCCTGACTGCGTCCATGATCACACGGGTTGTGTCGTTCCAGTACATGAGCGGCGGCACTTGCGATTGCATCACCTTGTGCATGTCCAGGCAGTCTTCCTCGGTTATTTCCCCGAATCCCGTAAAATCCTTCCGCTGAAACGCCCGCTGGATTGCCGCCATGCGCCCCGGTACACTGGCCAGACGCGTATCAAGATACGGACTGGTCCGAATGGTCTCCATGCCCTCGGTCGTCGACACCTTCTTCATGCGTTTATCGACAATGACCAGGATGTCCCGGATATCCCAGTAACCCGGAGGATATAGGGAATACGCATAAGACGAATCGTTGTCTATCCCCTTCTCCCACACAACGAACCCGTCCGGAATGCTCCGGCACGCCGAACCGCTTCCCTGGCGGGAAAATGTCGTGAGCTCTTTTTCCGAAAGCGAAACACCGAGCGCGGTAAATCCGGCAAGGGTGAGGGCCGCGAATCCGGACGCGGACGCTGCCGATCCGGCGCCTTTCGGAAACGTATTCTTCGTGACTACCGTAGCTTTCTTCGTGCTCCCCGCTCGCGCACGTATGCGGTCCAATCCCTTGATAACCCGGCTAACCTCGCTTACCGAAAATTCACCGTCGAGCAGCCGCACCGTGTCTTCTTTCCATGCTGAGGAAAACTCGGCCGTGGTAATTGTGTACGCGCCGGACATATTCATCGAAAATGAGTCGTTTAAGGGCAGCCGAAGCTCGTTATCCGATTTTCCCCAATACTTGATAAACGCGATGTTTGCGGGAGCCTTTGCTGTAGCTTTCACAGGTTAATCCCCGCCTTTCGTAATGAATACAGAGACCATTGGGTTACTTTAACCTTCTTTGTAGACACGTCAAACGCAAGTTTCCGAGGATCAAAAAACTCAACACGCTCCACTTCCTCCGGATTGGGATGAAACGGTCCGTTGCTTTTGGCCGTAAAAAGCATGCTCATCTCGGTTTCGCGCTCGCTCTCCACAAGATACTTTGATATGTAGGCAAGCGGCGCGTCAATTCCCAACTCCTCCTGAAGCTCCCGATGCGCAGCATCTTCATAATCCTGGCCCTTTGTGACATGTCCTGCCGCCGATATCCCCCATAACCCAGGATCCATATCTTTTGTGCGACTGCGTTTTTGAAGCAATATCTTCCCTGTATCATCGAATACCAGTACGCCGACCGTACGATGAATGAGGGTCTTATCGTGGTGGCATTCATTGCGGGTTTTAAACCCTATCACCCGATCGTTTTTGTCGACCACAATAAACAATTCGTCCTGATTATCTGTCGTTTCCGTCCGCACCCCTGGTGCGTTGGGCAAAATGTGCAAAACTAATCCACCAACGCGTGTTATCGCGTCTTCGACTGCTTGCCGTTTTTCTGCGGGCGCCAAGGCAATCATGCAGTCCCCTCCCCCTGCGCCCGAAAGTTTTGCCCCCCACGCACCTGCTTTTTTTGCGGCGGAAATAAGCGTTTCCAAACTCACCGAACTCACCCCCAGATCCCGCAAATAATCCTGATTAAAGTCCATGAGCTTCCCCACCCGCTCAAAGTCCCCTTCAAGCATTTTTTCTTTTGCCTGAACGACCAATTTCGTTATCCCGTCAAAAATCCGCTCCACTCGGACTTTGTTCCGTTCGCGTTTTGCCGCGACGTCCCGCACAATAGCCGCCGTATCCGCCTTGACCCCGGTAAATCCCACGACCAGCGGCATGTCAGGGGTTACAAGCGGCTCGATTGTGCTCCCTCCGGTGACAAAATAGAGTGTCCCGCCCCAAATCGCGGCTGCCACATCAAATCCGGAGCCGACCCCCTGCACCTCAAGGATTATCTTGTACGCGGCATCGAAAAGCTCCCTGTTTGTAGCGTTTGGGCGGAGTGCCTTAAGTGCTGCGGCCGTGACCGCGGAGGACGATCCCAGTCCGTATGTTCCCGAAAAACTGCTCGTTGCGGAAAGTCGTTCATCCCCGGTCCCCCACAGATTTACGGCAGCATCAAGAAAGCGTGTGTCGCCAGCCGCGCGCGCGCCCGTTTGTACGTACATCCGCTCCGATAGTGCCGTCACGAGACACGGTCTGCCGTACACGACCGCATGATCTCCCATAAGGAGTAACTTGCCCGGTGCCGATGTCGCCGCGATATTCATGTCAACGCCTGCTCCAATTTCACCCCCTCACCTCCGAGCTGCACCAGGAACGCGGGGTAATTCTGTGCTTTGGCAAGTTCCGTTAGGACGGATGGGGTATCGTGAATGGAAATAACGACGCCCGATCCGGTTTTCAGCCCCCCAGCGCCGCTCACCTTGGCGACACCCCCGCTTGTTTCGACCTTGCGGATGAGCGTTTCGGCGGATTCCGACACGACTTCCATCGACTCAAGATGCCGCTGGTTTTGGGTAACGGCCGCCCGAAACAACACTTCATCCTCATCGTGAATCGCGGCAGCCATACGCCGCGTCACGTCCTCCATGTCGGAAAGAAGCAATAAAAACCGTTTTTCATTCCGTTTCCGCACCGACGCCACATGCGTAACAAGCTCACCCGTACTCTCCGTTCTTCCCGTATTGATGAGCACAAAGGGCGCAAACGTTTTGGGGATTTTGAATGGCAACAGCCACAGGGTTTTTAAGAATTCCAATTCTTTCCGATACCAGAGTATGCCGCCGTGGGTGGCAACCGCCGGATCGCTTCCTGACGAATTCGCATGCTTTACCTTCTCCGCCTGATACGCAATCTCGTTGATCACCGCTGTATTCCACGGGAACCCGTGCCACACCGCAAGCGCCCCGGCGGTGGCAACGGCCAAGGCCGCGGAGGACCCCATGCCGTTTCCTTGGGGTATCGTCGATTGGACGTCTATGCCGATTCCGTTATCCGTCTTGGTGCCATGTTTTTTTTCGAATTCCTCAACGATCGCATTGATATACGCGTCTTCTTTTCGAAAATCTGAAAGCCGCTTCCCTCCCGACTGTTTTTCAAGCGTCACGAAAAGCCGTAACGACGTCGCGATAATGATGGCGGGATTCCCGTGGACGACTGCATGTTCCCCGGAAAGATGGAGTTTTCCGGGTGCGGAAACGGTAACTTTTTTCATACGATGGGCTTTGCCTTGATGCCGTACGGGATGACACCGTCCGGATCCGGATGGGTCACGCGGCGAATGATGGTAACCACTTTTTGACCAACCGCTACATGACGTTCGTCATAATCCACAAGCTGACACGTCACGCGTTTCCCCTCCCCCACGTCAACCAAAACAACCGGGTACGGCGCCTGATCGGTAAAGTCTCCGGGCGGCACCCGAACAACCGTCCAGGAGAGAATCGTGCCCGTTTTGCCTACCAGCTTTGCGACATTCTTTTGATTCCGCCAGATTTTAACCGGACTTTGCATAGTATTTACCCCTTTAGAATATGGATAACAGCAGTCGCCCCGCTCCCACCGACATTATGGGCCAGGCCGATCTTGGCGTGCGGCACCTGACGCTCGCCTCCCACGCCCCGCAGCTGATCCACCAACTCGACAACCTGCTTAATTCCAGTGGCTCCTACCGGATGACCGCATCCCTTAAGTCCGCCGGACGTGTTTACGACAATTTTGCCTTTCTTTCCGACCGTTGTCTCCCCACGTACAATGGCGCCAGCGGCCTCGCCTTTCTCAAAAAACGTAAGATCCTCCATCGCGAGCACTTCGGCAATCGTAAAGCAGTCATGTACCTCAGCAACATCGATATCTCCGGCAGCCACACCTGCGATCCCGTACGCCTTCTGACTTGCAACTCTTGTTGCCGTAATTTCCGTTAGACTTTTCCGTTGGGCAAGTCCTAAGGTATCGGTCGCAACGGCAGATGCGGCAACTTCAATGCTCCCTTTCTTTTTCTTCGTGCTCAATATGACTGCCGACGCCCCGTCTGATATTGGCGAACAATCCAGAAGCTTTAACGGATCCGCAATCCTGCTGCTTCTCATCACCTGTTCCACCGTAAGGAGATTCCGAAACTGCGCATTCGGATTTAACGTCGCATGGTAATGGTTTTTCACGGCAACAGCTGCCAATTCCTGTTCCGTTGTGCCGAATTCCTTCATGTGTACGCGCGCCAAAATTGCATACAGCCCCGGAAATGTGGCTCCCGCTCCCCGCTCCTCTTCACTCCCCGCCCCCATCAGGGCCGTCGCTACATCTTCCGGCTTATGGTCGGTCATTTTCTCGATACCCAATACCGCGACGGTTTCGTACTGGCCGGAAAGCAAGCTATTAACCGCATTATGAAGGGCCAATCCGCCGGACGCACACGCCCCCTCCACTTTAAATGCCGGAACGGTGAAGCCTAACTCTTCGGCAAAGAACGCGCCCAAATGTTCCTGACCGCCAAGCATGCCGGAAAGCATGTTGCCGACAAACAACGCCTCGACACGACTCTCGCTGGTATCCGCATCTTTAAGCGCTCCAAACACTGCCTGACGCGCCAAATGTCTTGGGGACACTCCCCACAGCTCACCAAATTTTGTCGTCGCAGCACCGGAAACGTAAACCTTCATAGTTTGTGTGTTTGTTTTAGGAATTGGACGTAATCGATATATGCCTTATTTGCAATCGCATCGGCTACGAGAAGTTTTTGCTTCGCCCGAAATTTCTGCATGCCGCCAAGCTTCTCCGTCGTGGCCCACACGAACGCGTCGCTTCCCGCCCCCGATCCGTACGACACCATGAATATCTTCTGGTTGGGTTTCGCAACATCCAAAACCGCCGCAAGCGCCAACATCGTCGTTGCCGAATAGGAATTGCCGATCACGTCCACGAGAAGCGAGGGTGCAAGCTGCGCCGGGGTGAATCCCAAACGTTTCGCGACTTCCCGCGGAAATTTGCCGTTGGGCATATGGAAAATACAGTAGTCGTAGTCGGATGCCGTCGAGTGGGTCATCTCCAACAATCGCTTCGCCGCACCCATCACGTGGGTGTAATACGCGGGCTCTCCGGTGAACCGGCCGGCATGCGCCGGGTACCGCATCCCGTCACGGCGCCAGAAGTCCGGCGTATCCGAAGAATACGACGTATCTCCAGTGAGCCGCGCGACAAGGTTATCCCCACCCAAAAGAAACGCAGCGCCCCCTGCAGCTGCCGTGTACTCCAAAAAGTCATGGGGTTTCCCTTGTGCCGTATCCGTGCCAATGGCAAGTCCGTTTTTCGCATGCCCGGCTGCGACAAGCCCGGCTATTGCCTGCATTGCGGCCGTTCCCGCCTTGCACGCGAACTCCATGTCCACAGCCAAATACGAATTCCCGATCCCCAGGAGTTCCCCGACGATGGTTGACGTCGGATTGACCGCGTACGGATGGGACTCACTACCAACAAACAAGACGTCCACGTCATCCCGATTCCCGTTATGTCCGGAAAGACATGATGTGGCCGCTTCAATTGCGATCGTTGCCGCATCCTCATCAAATCCGGGCACCGACTTGTCCGTAAGCCCCAGAGATCGCGAAACTTCGTCAACGTCCTTTTTCCAGGCCGCGGCGATGTCCGCAATCCTGATGCGGTACCGGGGTATATAACTGCCGTATGAAACAATGCCAACCATGCTTATTTCCCTCTCGCAAGCTTCTGATGCGCTTTTGCTAATGTGCCTTGTGCGAGCGCGCTTAAGAGCGATACTTCGCCGGCCAACACTCCCGCTGCGATAATTTCGGCAAGCCGTTGAGCATTCACTCCGTCGCTGCCGCCCCAAACACCCAACAATCCAAGCGCCTCCTTCTGTGTCGCCAATCCGGTTCCGCCACCGACGGTACCAACCATCAGGTCGGGTAGCACGACGCTTAGATATAAATCGTGCTCATCCACGACCTCCGCGGTGGTTATCCCCATGCTTGCCTCACCGATGTGTCCCAAGTCCTGACCGGTTGCCAAAAACATCGCGGCGATGATATTGGCATACTGCGCGTTGAATCCCAACGAACCACTCATTGCGCTGCCCACCATGCATTTTGCCAGCCAAACGTCATAGACGGCGCGCGCGGTTGTTTTCAGCACGTTTGTTAGTGCCTGCTCGGACAATGTCACCTCCGCCCACACCTTTATTCCGCGGTTTTCTATCATATTGAGCCATGATGGTTTTTTGTCGATGTCAAAATTTCCGGCGACCGCGACGCACTGTATGCCTAATGTTTTTTCGATATGACGCACAAGCTCGGTCGTCGCAATCGTCACCATATTCATACCCATGGCATCCTGGGTGTCAAAGACAAACCGGACAAATCGGTACCGACCCACGCCGCGGGTCATCAGTTTTTCCAACCGAAGATGGTGCGATGTTCGGGACGCAATGGTCCGAAGCTCCTCAAGATGCGTCTTTAGATACGTATACATGGTGTCGTGTTGCCGTATGTCCGCAACACGGAACACCGGACCCCGTGTTGCCCCCACGCGGTGACTGTCTACCAGCGCCCCGCCACTTACCGTTATCGCCTTGCATCCGCGATTGACGGAAGCTACGAGCGCCCCTTCGGTCGTTGACAGCGGCAGATAATAATGCGGCTCATGTTCGGTGTTGACGCCTTCAATACGAAGCGGCCCGGCTATCCCCAGTGGGACCTGGGTTGCTCCGATCATATTCTCGCAGTTTCGGCTCCCCGCCAACTTCTCGTCCAACGTAAATGAGCCGGTATGGGTGAGTTCAACTCCCCGCTCTTTCTCCAAGGCTTTTCGCCTACGCTCTGCTGATTGATGGTCTCTGAGGTTCATAAGAACGGCACTTTGAAAATTCCCGCTTTATACATGAAATACGACCACGCGGACAAAACCGGCGCACTGACGAGTGCAACGATGAGCCCCTTTCCGAAGTCCGCCTTCAACCCGAATCGGAGCGTCAAATACGAAAGCGTCACCTTCCACCATAGCAAGGTTGCGCTAAACACAAGGAACAGCAAACTAAACGCCATACCGGCGACACTCGTCGTCCTTGGCGGCGGCAGCAATACAAAAAGGAGCGACGTCGCAAAAAACCACAATACGGTCGGAATCAACGTATAACTCCATGCAAGGAAAATACGCTCAAACGAAACGGACATTTTGAGCATCCGGCCTGCTATAACGATGCAACAGGTCGATATGAAGGTGCCGCTTACAACCCCCATGGCAAGCAGCAGAAAATGCTGGGTCAATAAAAACGGACGGAACGCGGCTACCTTAACGAGACTAGCAAGGGAAAAGTAAACGGAAAGCAAAACCCCGATAAACACCAGTTCCCCTGCTTTCCCGTGCGTTACAATCCGCCGATACGTCTCGTACGGCCGGGTAACAAGTCCGACGACAGTCCGGCTAAACGCTATCCCATCAGAAACCATGACGCTTACAGCATCCATATGAAGGTAGTCGGAAACCGAAGGGAATTCCTGCTATAGAGTTTAGAATCCTGCCTGAAGGATCGTCACGAGGCGGGCAATCCCCTGCCCCAACAGGCCAAACAGGATAAGCACTGCTACGATACTGATCCCCACATACCATGGCCATGGCATGGTCTTAATCCTCCGGGTCACGGTCTTGTAGAGTGTCGTCAACGGCCCCAAGGTTTGCGGCGGGATATCCGTTACCTCTTCCCAACGCCGCACAAACTTCTGATAGGTCAGGTCTGCCATAGCTAGATAGATAAGAACAGCTCCACGAACGCCTGCCGCGCACGAAATAACCTCGACTCCGCACTCTTAAACGATATGGAGAGCGCTCTCGCGATCCCCTCCACACTTACGTCATCCACGTATTTAAGCAGGATTATTTGCCGGTATGCCGGCATGAGCCGGGATAAAACCGTCCGGATTTTTTCCGTCACCGCCGTCGCATCGAACTCCTCTTCCGGTCCCAGTACGGGAGATACAAGGCGCTCAAGTTGCGGCATCTGGGAAAAAACAACCGTCTTTAGTTTCTTCCGCCGGTAATAATCGATCACCTTATGCTGACAAATGGAGAAGAGATACGTCCGAATACTGCTCTTGCCGTGGAAATCCCGGAGCCCTTCAAGAAACGAAAACAGCACGTCCTGCAGGAGTTCTTCCACATCCGATTCATTGGAAATACGCATCGCGATAAACCGCCGAAGCTGCGGGGCATAGGTACGGTAAAACCGATTGAGAGCGAGCCTATCATGCGCAAACAACCGCGAAATGAGCTCTGTATCATTCATGAGGTAGTCCCAACTTTACCATAATTGACGGGGTGCCTCAATTTCCCTACACTAAATTTACCGTATGGAAAAAGTATACGCGCAGGTAGCGCTACAGGATTTAGCCCCCAATCCCAACCTCACCACCTTCGGGATGGTCGTATCGGTCATCGTCAAAAATGCATTCGTTTTGGCTGGTATTATCAGCTTTATTTTATTGATTTTCGGCGGTTTTAGCGTTATAGTATCAGCCGGAGACGCCAAAAAAGCCCAACAGGGAAAGGCGGCGTTGACCGGCGCCGTAACAGGATTATTGTTGGTACTGGGTTCGTTTCTAATCGTACAAGTCATTCACGTCATCACAGGCATTGATATCTTAAATTCCAGCCTGTAACACATATGGACCAGATTGTCGGTTCTGTCAGTAATCCGCTTGCCGGGACGGGCTATGAAGGCTTGTCCGGTGTCGGACTATTTATTTCCAACGTGTTGCGGCTCTTCTTCGTTGTCGCCGGAATATTTGCCCTATTCAATTTCATCATGGCCGGCTATTCATACATGAATGCGGCGGGAGACTCCAAAAAACTCTCAGAGGCATGGAGCAAAATATGGCTTTCTATGATCGGGCTGGTGATCATTGTCGGTTCGTTTGCCCTAGCAGCGCTCATGGGCCAGCTGCTTTTCAATAATCCGATGTATATCCTACAACCCAAGGTCTATGGGCCGGGACTCTAATCTTATGAAATACTTGGCAGATGCGGATCTAGGTACGATTGGCGGCGGAGGGTTGGGCCCTTTTGGAGACAATCCCGGAGACGGACTTACCGGAATTACCAAAATGGTCTCATCGATTATCGGCCTTATGACGATTGCGGCGGGAATCTGGTTTCTCTTTCAGATTCTTGTCGGCGGATTTAACTGGATTTCCGCAGGAGGAGACAAAGCAAAACTCCAAAGCTCAAAGGACCGGATCACAAACTCCATGGTTGGCATTGTGGTCGTCGTTGCCGCTTGGGCAATAACCGCCCTGGTCGGCACGTTCCTAGGCGTTGATTTCACCTTATCGGGCGGCAATCTCTTACAACAGTTAAGTCCGAACTAACCTATGAAACTCTTGGCACAAGGCATCGTCAATCCCGTACTCCCCGGCTCCCTGGGGAGCGGCGGCAATGAGGCGGGACCCCCGGCGATCGGGTCGCTTATCGGATCAATCGTCGGTATGTTTCTCATCATTGCGTTTGTGACGACCGTCCTCTATATGTTCCTAGGCGGATTCGATTGGATCACCGCGGGTGGCGATAAGGCGAAACTTCAAGGCGCGCGGGACAAAATCACGAACGCCATGATCGGGCTTATCGTTGTGGGCTCCTCATGGGCGATCATGATGATCGTCGGCAATTTCCTTGGGATCGAATTTCCGAATCTTCCCATTCCGACGGTCACGAACTAAGGTGTTGACAAGGGCAGTTTTGTTGCGTAAGAATGGTAAGTAGGATATAATACGGTTTGTATTGATTTGACGGGAGGAACATATGGTTTTAGAAAAAGTACTTGCCCAGGCCTCATTAGACGTTAAACAACCGGACACCATCAAAATCACCGATATCGGCAAGCTCATTTCCGCTCTTGTCGGGACCGTTCTTATCATTGCTGCGCTCCTTGCGTTCCTCTACCTTATCCTGGGAGGCATCAAGTGGATCACCTCTGGCGGCGATAAAGCCGGTATGGAGGAAGCCCGGAACAAAATCACACACGCAATCGTCGGATTGATCATTGTGGGTGCCGCGTGGGCAATCATGTCGCTCGTCCAGAATTTCCTGGGCGTCCAGATCATTGGCGGCTCCATCAACTTCCCGAAGCCGTACTAAACTCCTTCCGGAACGGAAGAATTTCGCTTGTCTCTCGCAGGTTTCAGTCTATATAATAGACGTATATGGAAGGGGATGCTTGTTCCAATCTCGCCGGCGCCGAAGGGGTTGCGTCAATCGCATGCCTTGTTCCACTCATCAAGAACCTCATTACGACCGTCGTATCATTAGGAGCGGTCGCTCTGTTTATCATGCTTTTGGTCGGCGGATTTAACATGCTTTTTTCGGCAGGCGACCAAAAAAAACTGGAAGCGGCCCGCGGCACGATTACCCAGGCCATCATGGGCATTGTCGTCATGTCGGTTGCGTACCTAATTCTGCAGGCAATTCGCGTATTCACCGGAGTAGACGTGACGACACTGCAGCTTCTCCCATAGAGTACTATGTTCAAATTGACTTTCGGCCAACGGATTGCCGATAATAAGAACGGCATGAAAAAAGCGCTTATTGCACTCCTCTCGTTGTTTATCATCACGCTATGGCTCGTGGGAACGCCCAAAACAGCACTTGCTGCCGGGGAACCCGCGGCAACCGCAAGCGATCCGTGCGAGGCGTGGTTTCTCTCACCGCTCGAATGCATGAAGCCGGCGCTTATGAAAGCACTCACGGGAGCCCTCAATAAACAATCGGGCGACATGGGCACCGCATCGTTCTCGATGGGACAGTTTGTCATTTCCGCAATGGGACTCTGCGACGCGCAATGTGACCCGTCCTGCCCGAGAAGCTTAAGTTACCAAAACAGCGCGCTTGCCGGTCTCCAGTCCACGGCGCTTGCCATGTACACTCATCCCCCGGCTGATACCCGGCTCTATATTGCGGACGCCGGGAAAACATTGGGGTTCATGCCGAAAGTGTACGCACAGGGAATCGGTTTTGCGGGGCTTACTCCGCTTCTTGGACTATGGAAGGCATTTAGAAATATCGCGTACGCGATCCTTGCGATCATCCTTGTTGTCATCGGCTTCATGGTCATGTTCCGGAAAAAGATTGATCCAAAAACCGTCGTAACGGTCCAAAACGCCATACCGCGCATAGTGGTTGCTTTGCTCCTTGTTACCTTCTCGTATGCGATCGTCGGCATCATGATTGACCTTATGTATCTTGCGATCGTCCTGTCCACGGCGGTTGTCGCGAATGCGTCTCCCGAACTCGGAAAGGTAGTGAACTTGTGGAGCGGTGCCGCAACGTGCGTTACCGACACAGCGGGAAACATGAAATTTGCGGTGCAGGCGCCATCCAATGCGCCGCAGGCGGTCACTGCCGACTTGTTTAACGGCGGATTATGGGGCATCACCAAATTCTTTTTCGGCAGCGGCATCCAATCCCTTGATGATATCGCGCGGCTCTTAACCGGAAACTTCAGCACCGGGGGGCTCGTCGTCACGACCGTAATCCCGGGCCTTATGGGCGGCTTGCTCGGCGGATTTAAGGGGGCAGCGATCGGACTTGTTTCCGCACCCATACTGCTTACGCTGGTTGTGCTTATCGTCCTTATTTTCGGCTACATCCGCCTCGTATTCATGCTCATCGATGCATATATCAACATCATCATTTCGTTACTCACTGCCCCATTCCAAATCGTCATGGAGGCGGTTCCAGGCACGAACTCGTTCAGCAACTGGTTCCGGTGGTTGCTTGCCAAAATTCTCGTGTTCCCGTTAACGGCCGTGCTTTTGCTGGTTTCCGCAATACTCACTTCCCAAGGAGTTTCCGAGACCATTTGGGCGCCGCCGATGATCTCAACCGGTAGCGGCGGTGTCGGACTTTCCGGCATCATCGGCTTGGGAATGTTACTCATCATCCCCAATGTCATAGCCAATATCCAAAAGAGCCTCAAAGCCGAACCGATGCTTCCCGGCGGATTAGCCCCAGTCTTCGGCCCGATCACCTCCGGATTCGGACAACTCTTCAGTCTCCTCTACCAGGCGTCATTTGTCGCGTCCGCCGTGCGGCACAAACCCGACCAACGAAGCGCCTACCAAGTCGGAAAAGAAGGAACCGAAAAAGGATTGAGCGGTATTATGGGCGGTGGCGGGCAGCATTAGCTCTCTCGAGACAAAACCTTCGGTTTTTTCTCGACGCAGTGTCCGGCGTAGCCGGACAAAAACACTGCTGCTCTTTTTCCCGTATTAGGGGTAGTCTCCGAAAGTCTATTCTCCCTAACTATATAGTTAGAATAGGAAAGGGAGCAGGACCGGTTTTCATCCGGCTACGCCGGATCGGTCCGTCGAGGGAAAACGTAGTTGTCCCTCGAGACTAATGTCCCCCTCCCCCTTCTTGTTCTTTCGTCGCTTTATCTGCTGCAATGGCAACGGTAGCGACAATCGGAACCCACCAGTATTTCCGTGCCATCGCCATCCACCGGTCTACCAAAAACGTATGGAATTCACGGCGAAGGTCATTGGCATACTCCGGATGGTTAATAAAAAGCCCCATATCCTGAGCAGTCGTGATGATCTCTTCCATCTTCTGCTCATCCCAGGCGTTGGCATGCGCTCCCGTATACCGCACGGAATATGAGATGGACTCCGCGATGGAGTGCGGCCAGTGGGTTATCTTTTCGTTGACGAGGTTGCCCCATCGCTCTTTCCCGAAAATAGCCTTCCCAAAGAAATTATTCTTCAAAGGCCGCAGGTCCGCTTCACCCACATACTTAAGCAACCATGTCAATCCCGGCACCCACCCGACCGACCAAAGGCTCCTGTGCTTGTTCATTTCCAGAAACACCTTCATCATTTCCTTGACGGTTGCCTCAGCTGCGTCGGGGCCTGAGTAGTCAACGATTGCAGTCCGGACTTCCATCATTTTCTGCAGGCTCTTAGTGTAGTCGTTCGGCGACAACACCATCTCGCTATTACTGAAAAACTCCAGCATGCCGTTTCTGGCCTGCATTTGCGCACCGACATCGCGGATTCTTCTGTGCATCGCGACGGTTCCCAGCTGGTAGAAATTGGATTCCTTCCAGTCAAAGTCAGTTAAACTCATGGTGAGCGGAAGCTTAAGGGCTGCTATCGCGTCCATCTTATTGTGGAACGTGCCGCCGCCCGTCTCAACAGTCCGGCCCCGGTATACCTCGCCCTGCATGTCAATTAACACCTGCCGTAAGCGGTCGTGACCTCCCGGATCGCTCTTGAGTATCGTAAGATACGGCACGACGAGCGCATCGAAATCTTTCTTTTCCGCAAGATCAACACGGGCAAATTGCCACTCCTTCTCGTGCGCCATTTTAAGCTCTGCCAAAGACAGCGCTTCCTTAAATTTCTTCCACTCCTCGTGACTAATATTGTTCTTGGTTAAGATCCGTTCCGTATCCTCCTCCAAGAGCTCCAGGAATTTCGATGGGTTTCTTCTGAGCATCCGGTCGAGTATCGGCTTTCGTTCCGCGGCATTGCCGGCCGTCAAAAGCTGGATGGAGAGCGCCTGGTTGTCCAGAAGCGCTGCGTTCTCCGGTAACTTCTTCATTGCCAACATCTTGCTCCTGACTTCATCGGCAACACCCTTTTCAAGCCGCCATGCGGTCCCATCATAAAATCCTCCCGACGCCATGAATCCCGGTCCCAAGAGCTCGGAAAACGATATCCCGGTCGCATCCTCGGCAAACTCCCACGTCTCCATGGCCTTCTGTCGTTCAGGGTCGTGCTCATGATGTTTGGCATCACGCCACTCCTTGGATTTTGTAAGATGAAACTTCTCCCCCAACCGTTCCGCAGCCCCCGAAATCTTCTGGGTCCATGTCAAATCCTTAGGGTTTATTCCCTTCGTGCGCAGTAAATTATTCCGGAAGATGCTCCGCGCCGTAATACCCATGTCGCCGCCGATATTGAATCTGCTCGCAAACGTCTCAGGGTTGAAAATCCGCTGGATATCTTCAAATGCCGGCGCACGCATGACGTGCTTGCCGGATGCCGTCCCAAATTCGACTGCGGGAGGTACCGACATCATGGCGCCAATCATCGCCATGCGCCCCGAACCAATCATGGCAGTTCTTGCCGCCCAGAGTGCCATACGCATTTCGTACTCTGCGGGCTTATAATTTGGATCGTCGGGATGCTGCGCCTTGATATATTCGACCAAGCGCTTCCTCACCTCGATATCAACAGGTGATAATCCGCGGGTCTCCAAAAGCTCCTGAGTGAAGTTCTCATTGAGCATTTCCTCCCGGTGCGAGTAAATCTGGTAGAGGCGCTCTACTTCGGTAAGCTGATCCATTTCTTTCTCGTTTAATGCTTTTCCTTCGCTCTTTTTCTTGAGCAACTCCTCGCGGGATTTTCTAAGCTTGGATAACGTAATGTGAAGCTCGGTGTAGCTTTGGACGTCGTCATCCCATAGCATGACGCCTTCAGCAGCCAAATCCATTTGCTGCTGGATCTCGTGCATAAGCCGCTGATCCTCCGCCGACAACGGACTCTGGGTTTTACCGTGGGCGGGATCGTATCCTTCCTGGCGCTGTTTGGCCTTAAGTTCTTTTAAGATGTCTTCCCGCTTCATGGTTCGGCCGTTCCAGTTGACCTCTTCACGCATGTATTTGATCGCCTCGCCGTATTTGGCTCGCTTGGTTGCCATCAACTCAAACAATACGTGCTCGTACAAGCTGTACGCTTCGTTGGAATGGTCGAAATTCTTGTAGAGATGATCAAGGTCGGCTCCCTGCAAAAGCGACATCGCTTTCAAGCGGTCCTTGACGTCGCCCGGATTGTACATGAGTCCCTTGACCGCATACTCGTACTGTCCGCGGCTGTCCCAGTGCTTTTGGTAGAGTTGCACGGCCAAATGATATTCGCTGCCATACTTCCACACCAAGTAATCCTTAAATTCCTGAAAGCGTTGGTCCTGGGTAAGGGTCGGCCGGGTTTCTTCTCGGCCCATGGAGTAGATCTGGTCGATAAAGTCAAAATACCACCGCGCCTCTCCCTCGTCCCCTCCGCGCACGATCGTTTCAACGTCGGCAGGCGGCATCGCCCGGAAATCATTAAAGACCTCAGTTGGCCTATGAAGGTCGGGGTCCGGCGCGTTCCCCATGATGTCTTTCCATGCGATACCACCCCTCATTTCCTCTTGATATTGCTGCGCGCGACGATCCGTATACTGCTCGAAATTCCGTATCCTCTCGACCGCGGCCTGCACGACCCGCTCGTTGACCCCTTCACGCCTTCCTTTGTCTACTATCCTCCGCACCGCTTCATCAGTTAACCGCTGGTCATATGCGGCTCCCGGATCCACACGGAACCGGTATTGGAGTTCCTGCAGGTCTTGGGCAATGGGCGTATCTTTAATGTCCGCATCAGCTGCATCGTCATAAAGCTGCCGAACCGCATTGGCAAGCTCCGGATCGCGATCTACGGCGCTTTCTTGTGCGTTTGCCTCGGGCTCCTGGTCAGCCGGAGCATCCATCCCACCCTGAATAACCGGTACCGCTTCAATCTGAAGATCGGTGAGTGACGGATGTTCCGCAACGATTTTTCGGAGATACTTGCGTGCCTCAACTGCGGTCGGACTCGTGGGACCCTCTTCATGGACTATCGTTACCAGACGCTCTCCGACCCCACGCATGAACTCCGGATCAGAAAGCTGACTTTCGTCCGCATACAAGAGTGCTTCGATAACGCCAAACACGCGCTCATCACGGGGCAAATCCTCCTCGCTTGAAACAATCCTTTTAGCGGCTTCGGGAATAGCCTCCTTGAGCCGGGCGGCAAGCGACTCAAAACGCTCTTTTGGAACTTCCTGACTCACCCGTTTCGGTGCCTGCTCGTTTACGACCTGCTTGGGCGGTTCCGGAGGAGGCGGCGCTTCGGGCTGAGGGGGCGGCTCCGGAGGTTTTTGAGGAACACTGCCTTCAGCCGCTTTTTTTGCGGCTTCGCTTAAGCGCTTGAACAACTCCTCATTTGCCATAATGCGTTTTGATTTGAACGATACTAACGCGCCAAACAAATGCGCTACTGCAATTGTACACTGTCAAACGAGGCGATAACAAGGGTATCACCGGTATAAAGAATGAGTAGAAATGTAGTCCCCAATCGCCTTCGGAACGAATTGGTCAATGGAAAGTCCTAAGCGCACCCGATTCCGGATTTTTGTCGATGAAATATTGCTGCCAATAAGGATGTCGCTTGTCACCACGGTCATATTAGGATAGAGCGGTTCATTGGGAAACCCGTAACGGGGAAACACCAAAAACGACATTTTCGCTAACAATTCCTCCCATTTCCCCCACAGATGAAACGTCGGCAGCTGATCCGAGCCGATAATGAATCGGTACTCATTTCCGGAAGGAAGGTGCTCAACTAGATTGATCGTGTCACCGTCGAGTTTATGGTCAATTTCCAACGTCGACACCTCTGTTTTTGGCAAACGCAAAAGCTTCGTCATGGCAAGACGATGGGTGACGTTCGCAACGGGCTTCGGCGGGATTTGACCGTAATTTGGGAGAAACCACACTTCGTTACAGTCCGTAAAGTCCAAAATCTGTTGGGCAATAGCAAGATGTCCGTTGTGCGGAGGGTTAAAAGCGCCCCCCAATAGTCCGATCCTCATGCGGTTATTGTATCGCTTTCGTATAGCGTTCGCGAGAAGCTCTCACCACCTTGTCCCGATTCTGGTTTACTGAGTTAGGCAGCGGCAGCGTAGTTGCCGCAAACGGCAATGAGGTTTGGTTGTCGATAGAAAGCTTTAGGATGACCTGGTAGTTGCCCAGGCCAACAAGCTCGTTTTCCTGGTATTTACTGCCGAATTCGTGAACGAGAAGCTTGGCGTCAGCAGCGCCCACGCCGAACGACACCAGTGACCCGGCGTTACCGAAAATCGCCTTCTGGACGTCCTCGTCGATCTGGCCGATGTATTGGTTGGCAAGCGTCAGATTCAGCCGGTATTTCCGTGCCTCGGAAAGAATTTTGATAAATGACTGCGTCGCGAAATTCTGGAATTCGTCGACATAGAGATAAAAATCCCGACGTTCCGGTTCGGGGATGTACACCCGATTCATCGCGGCAAGCTGCATTTTGGTAATCATCATGGCGCCCAACAGCGCGCTGGCATCCTCCCCCAACTTTCCTTGCGAAAGATTCACGATAACAATCTTGCCCTCGTTCATCATGGTCTCGAGGTCAATCGTGGATACCGGATGCCCCACGATATTTCTAATGGTCTGCGACGAAAGGAACTGTCCGACCTTATTAAGTATTGGTGACGTCGATTCCGAATGCAGCCTCGGCGTAAACTTATTGAATTCGTTCACCCAGAAATTCCAGAGCACCCGGTCCTCGAGTTTTGCGATCACTTTCTCACGGAATTTTTCATTGGTCAGAAGCTCCGGAATATCCAGAAACGTCGAGTTCGGCACCCGGGTTAACGTCAGGATGGTGTTCCTAAGAATATACTCAAGCCTTGGACCCCAACTCATGTGGTAGAGCTTATAAAAAATCGAAACAATACCGGAGGCAACAAGATCGCGATACGTCGGGTTCTTAACCTCCAAGGGATTTATGTGAAAGGGGTATGCGGAATCCGACGGATCCAAATACGCCACGTCATTAATCCTGTGAGACGGAATGTAGTTTAAAAGGATCTCCGAAAGGTCGCCGTGCGGATCGATGATCGCCATGCCGTACCCGTTTTTCATGTCATTTATCGCCATGTTGGCTATCGTTGTGGATTTCCCGGTACCGGTCTTTCCGATTATGTACATGTGCTTTCTCCTGTCGGCCGACTTGATGCCGAACGTCACCTGATTGTTGTGCCACTCCGCACGCGCAAAGAAGTTAATCTCCTTCTTTTCCTCCTCGTTGTCGGTTGCAACCGGCAGGTTTTGCGGGGGCTCACCCAGAAGGCCCCGTCCCCAATTGATGTTCTTGATTGCCGAAAGCGCGAATCCCGGCGGGTGCCACAGGCTGGAAAGCTCCTTGGTGTTTAAGATGTGTAATCTTGGTGTTAAGTACATCCCGCGCGAAACCATGGCCCGCTCAAGCCGTGCCGTTTGCCACGGTAGGGTACGTACTTGAAACAGACTGTTCCCCTCTCCTGTCGCAAATACGCCATATGAGCCAGATACACGGGTCAATAAGTCAAACGCCTCGCCGTGTGTTTTTGCGACTGCCAGGAGCCTAATCCCAACCCGAAATCCGCTGGCGCTGATTTTGGTTTCGATAATCCGCGCATCAGGATGCGACCGGGTCCGACCAGTCGGCGACGACGGGTCCGAAACTCCGCGTGCCACAATCCCCGCCGCTTGCGCCTGCCAACTCCGCTCTGCGGGAATCATCCGTATCTGTATGACTGCGGCTTGATCCGAAGGGAGCTTTGAGAGCTGTCCCAAAACCGCCGACAACAAATCCATGTCTTTCACGTTTTCGTATGTTTTGATGGGATAATAAAAGGCACTTCCCAATCGCACGCGCGCAACGGCGTGGGGATACGAAAGCAGTCGCGGCAGGTAATCTTCAACCGGCCGCAGTACGACGCGCGGATATTGCGCGGTCAGCTGGCTTTCCAAAAACGACCGCAAATGCGTCGGCACTGCGATGAAAAAATGAATCTGGCTGTTGATCGAGGCAATCTCAAAACTCGCGTACTGGATTCTTCCCGGCCAAAACCACCGGCGCCAAAGGGGCTCCTTTCGGATGTTTGCAAACGCCGCAAGCACCTGCTCCATCGCAAGCGGCGTTTCTTCGCTCAGACGATTGCCTATTACTTCAAAAAACTCGAGCGCCGTAGGCTCCATGAGGCTATCTTAGCACATGCATTGGCGGGATCCCGAAGGGGGGTTCGGAATGGGGATTTCGTGAAAACATAAAAATGTAGATTTTCACGGTCCTGATGCGCTTTGTGCTATTGAACGATCACTTTTTTCCCTCTACAATGATTGTTGTTGCCATCACGAGGGTTTCTGTTATTGGTGGCGACGCGAAATATGGAACAACACCCCGTCCCGCAAAACGTCACCACGTTCCAATTCCGTTTAATCGGTGACATGACCCTCAAGCAATTCGGGTATCTTTGTGCCGGAGCAATTCTCGCATTCATCGCGTACAAGCTGCCGATGCCGTTTATCATCACGTGGCCTTTAACTATCGTGTTTGCGTTCTTGGGGATTGGGTTTGCCTTCATCCCGGTCGAGGAACGGCCGATGGACGTTTGGGTGTTTTCTTTCTTTAAAAGCATTTACAATCCGACGCAATATTTATGGAACCGCGAACCGGTTGCCGTAACGGCATCAAAATCCGTAAGGCCGCAACCCCAGGAAGCGGCAGTGCGTCCGCAGACTGTTCCTCCGGTACAACCACAGGCTGCCGTCCCTCAGCTGGCCACTCACCCCGAGGCGTCACCGCAGCAGAAGGTTAACGTGCCACAGACTACTCCTTATCCGCAACAATCGGCCGCCACCCCACCCGCATCGGCAACGAAGGCGGCGCTTACCGGACTATTCCAGCAGACTCCGGGCACGAAGCCTCCTGAGCCCAGCGTTTCGGTACACCGCAAGCAATCCCTGTGGGATAGTTTCTTGTCCTGGCTGTCCCCCACCCCCAAACCGGCCGCGCAATCAACACCATCTGTAATGCATCCTGCGCCGCATGTCCCTTCGGTAACTGGGGTACACCCCGCCGCCGAGGGTCCGAAACCCACGCCAACACCGGTGCCCCCCACGGAAGATCCGGTAATGAAGCAAAAAATGACACTCCTTGAGGAGAACCTCACAAAACTCCAGGAACAACTCGCGACAAAGACCACTGCGGAGGAGCGTGTACTTGAGTTACAAAAACAGCTCACGGATCTTTTGGTACAGAAATCAAAAACGGAAGAGGAGCTAGCGGGCTTCAAGCGTCAACAGACAAATGCCCCGTCGAAAGCGCCGGCCGCACCCGCGCAAACGGCAGCTGTGCCGACTGCTCCCAAACAGGGAGCGGTTCATGTCATTACGACACAGGAAGGGGCGGTGAAAGCGGGGCTACCGCGGCTTACCAACGTTCCGAACGTCATAACCGGCATCGTGAAGGATGACTCCGGCAACCTATTACCGGGAATATTGGTAACGGTCACTAACGCCGAGGGCGTACCGATGCGCGCACTGAAAACCAACAAGCTGGGACAATTCGGCGCGTCAACACCACTGGCTCCGGGCACCTATTTTGTCGAAATAGAGGACCCAAGAGGTCGGTTTACGTTCTCCCGGGTGCAAATCACGTTAAACGGCGGCGTCGTCCCGGTATTGGAAATACTCGCCAAAAGCGAAAAGGCATTAACGCGCGAAAAACTCGCACAGGAAATTTTCGGGAGCACCACAACATAACACAAACATATGGCGCAACAAATCACCCCCATCAGGGCATCAACCCAGACATTCACGGAAATCGTGGATATCGACCGCGACCTTGTGTTGTTTAAGGACGGATCGGTCGCCATAGTGATCGCAACCAGCGCCGTTAACTTCGGCCTCTTATCGGAAAAGGAGCAGGATGCCATTATCTACTCGTACGCAGGACTCCTCAATTCCCTGTCGTTTCCGGTTCAAATCCTCATCCAGACAAAACACAAGGACATATCCGCGTATCTGCGGCTTCTGGAAGACCAGGAGGGCAGACAAAAAAATCCGAAGCTCGTAAAAAGCATCCACAGCTACCGGCTATTCGTTGCTTCCATGGTGAAGGAAAAGGAAGTGCTGGATAAAAAATTCTACATTGTTCTCCCGTTCTCGTCTCTTGAGCTTGGCGTGTCCTCAAGCCTTTTATTCAGTCCGAAAAAATCCGGTCTCCCCTTCGACAAGGAATACATACTCGACCACGCGCTCACGTATTTGCTCCCCAAACGGGACCATATCGTGCGGTTATTGGCCCGCGTCGGACTTCACGCAACCCAATTGAATAACGAAGGGCTCATCCGGCTCTTTTTTGGCATGTATAATCCCGGGAGTCCGGCACCTGACTTAACGAAACTTATGGAAGAAAAGGGGTCATATGTCAAATAACACGGGGCCTTTCTCATTCATTCAAAAATTCTTAAACCCGATGCCTGCGGCCTCATCCGGTCCGTCACAAAAAGAACACGGTCCGCTCCAGATCACGGATATTATCGCTCCTCCGGCAATCGAGGTTGACTTCGACCTTCTTAAGGTCGGCGACTGGTTTTACCGGTCGCTATTTGTCGCAGGTTACCCGCGTTTCGTAAGCGCCAACTGGTTGGAGCCCCTGGTATCGTTTAACCATACGCTCGACATTTCCATGTACATCTATCCGACGAGGAGCGAAGAGATCCTCGAAAACCTCAAGAGAAAAGTGGGAGAAATGGAGGCGACCATCCAGTCCGACTTAAAGCGCGGCCGTGTCATCGAACCGTCGGTGCAGGTTGCCCTTGAAGACGCACTTGCATTGCAGCAGGAGCTTGCCAAGGGAAGCGAGCGGTTTTTCCAGTTCGGCCTCTACGTCACCATTCCTGCCCGCACGAGGGAAGACCTCGATAAAACCACAAAACAGGTTGAGGCAACGCTGGGAAGCCTTCTGATCGTCACGAAAAAGGCAATACTTCAGATGGAGGAGGGGCTGAAAACAACGCTCCCAATGGGAAAGGACCGCCTGGTCGTAACGAGAAATATGGACACGACCAGTCTCGCAACCACGTTCCCGTTCACGACAAGCGAACTTACCGCAAACGAGGGTATCCTGTACGGCCTTAACGAGCATAATGACTCCCTCATTATCTTTGACCGGTTTACACTCGAAAACGCCAACTCCGTCGTCTTCGGAAAGTCCGGAGGAGGAAAATCCTACATGGTCAAACTGGAAATTATGCGGAGCCTCATGTTTGACGCCGAAGTGATCGTTATCGATCCGGAAAACGAATACGAAGCGCTTACCCACACGTTGGGTGGCGAATACATCCGGTTCCGATTCGGGTCGGCCACAAAACTCAATCCTTTTGATTTGGCGCTTCTGGGTACGGAAAACGCGGAGCAAAGCGAGCTATCCCAAAAGATTCTTTCATTGCACGGCTTCTTCCGTGTGGTCATGGGTAGGCTAACCCCTACGGAAGACGCGCTCCTTGACCGGGCACTCATCCTTACCTACAAACAGAAGGGCATAACCCCGGACCCCGCAACACACGGCAAGGAATCTCCTCTGATGGAAGATCTCTATAAAACGCTTGTCGGCATGGAGGAGCAGCTCGCCAAAGGGCTTGCCGACCGGATCGAAAAATTCGTCAAGGGAAGTTTGGTGGGGATTTTTGACCAGCAAACCAATGTCGCGATCAGGAACCAGCTGACCGTTTTTTCCATCCGGGACCTGGAAGACGAATTGCGGCCCATTGCCATGTATCTCATCCTGGATTTTATATGGAACAAAATACGGCACGACAAAAAGCGCCGCCTTTTGATCGTTGATGAGGCGTGGTATATGATGAAGTACCCGGATTCCGCACAATTCTTATACGGTATCGCCAAACGCGCCCGGAAGTATTATTTGGGACTCACGACAATTACTCAGGACGTCGAGGACTTTTTGGCAACGGAAATGGGCAAGGCGATCATCCAAAATAGCAGCATGCAGATACTCCTGAAACAATCTTCGGCGGCCATAGAAACCATCGCCCAGGTTTTCTATTTGTCTGAGGGAGAAAAACACCTTCTGCTTTCCGCGGATGTCGGCCAGGGATTGTTTTTCGCCGGGCCGGCACACGCCGCAATGCGGGTTATCGCAAGCCCGGAGGAACACGTTGTCGCGACGACGAGACCTCAGGAAACCCTTCGGCGGACAACGCCTGAAGAGCGCCCAAATACAAAGGCATCCGAACCGGCTGCCGAGGAACCCCCCGTGGCTCCCCAACCCGCTCCCCCTCTTCCGAAAGCCAACCGGCCGATATTCACTGTCGAAACGGTGTCAAATCCTAAACCCTAACCCATATGGCAGACGATCCGCAATCGCTCCAGGAATTTACTGCCAACCTCATATCTGACTTGTCCTCGGGATCAATTTCCATTCATGAGGCGCTTGCTGCGTGCCAACAATACGCGTACTTACGCGATGCCCTCGAAACCCAAAAGGATACGCTCGCCCGAGCGGAACTATTGGGCGAAGACGAGTTTGCGACAGCGTTTTCCCGGGTCATTTCTGAAGCACATGAGTCAATTTCTGAGCTGCCAAACTTCCAACAGCAGGGGCCTGACGTACCGATCCCGGAAGGTGCCGTACGGGACATGGGAGCGCTTCGGGAACATGCCGTTACCAGGCTCCGCGAAGTCAACAGGCCGCAAAAGGCAGAGCTTCGGACAAAACGACGGGAATTTATTCATTCCCTGGTTGACCGGTTCAGTTCAACGTTACCCATTCCGGAACAGGCAATGGGGGCGTCCGTAGACGCAGCCATGGCCGATGCTGCAAAGGCGGCGACGACCGCACAAACGCGGGATAAATTCACCGATCACTTGCTTGCGTCTACCGGGGTTGCGGCGCTTACCCTGACTGAAGGCCAGCGGACCTCACTCAAAAACGACATTCAGGATGTCCTCGAAAGCCACGACGACTTTTTTTCGGGTTCCCTCGCCCAGGTAAAACACGACCTTCCCGTCTATACGGCGCTCATGGAAAACGGCGGATTGGCGCGACCGGATGTGTTTGTCGATGTTGCGATTAGTGCGCCGGTGGACGAAGCGATAACCGATACGATAACCAGGGCCGTGAAACTAGCCCAAGTTGCCGAAACGTTAGAGAATCCCCGCGTCGGCACCGGGAAAATACAGTTTTTTACAAGTAGTGGCGCTAAGGGGGTCGCGGCAGGGCTCCAAAAGGGTGCGGACGGGCTCCTCTCCCTCGTGGGAGAACCGGTTCGTGATATGGTCCTCCATGAAAAAGCAAACGGAACGTTGCGTTCCATGCTGACAAGCGCCCAACAATTTACCGACCGCCTGGGGGAAACGTTTGTAAAAAGCGCCTTGTTTACGCATGTTGCGCAGGATTTAACCCGCCAGCTTGCAGAAAAACCGCGCGGCGGCCAGGTGAGAACGGTGTTTGATGACTTTTTCGGATCGGTTTTTCGCGGCCCGCTGAGTCCTGCGCTTGCCCAGGGCTCACAAGATAGAGTCTTGGATTATTTTGAGCTTGCGCGGGCAAACGCCGCAGCGCCGAGGGGTCGGACGTTCCTTCCATCGGGGCCGTTTCCGTGGAGCGTGTTTCAGATTTTCGAACCGTTCCCCGTCCGTGCCGGCCGTGAGGCGCTCGAACGAGGATCGGGGCGGGCGGGTCGATTCTTCCCCTCGGTTGGCATGTTCGGCCTTGGCGCATTAAGCTCCCTCATTAGCCGCGCATCAACAAGCTTCGTTGATAGGATTACGTCGTTTTTCTTTTCAAGCCCAACAATCGGACGACAAATGGCTGCGTCCCGCCGGGCGGCAGCTATCCCGACGCCGTTTACCGAAGACATGCCCACCATGGTTGCGTTGGTCGTCGTTATAACAATCCTCCTGTTTTTTGTGCTTCCGACGCCGTTTAATATTGTTCAAAACTCCCACAGCAGCAAGGTGAGCGCGTTATTTTCATCCCTTCGAAACATTAGGGGCCTGTTCCCTGGAACGGACGTTGATTGCACGGCCAATCCCAACGATCCTCTCTGTACTTTCAAGTCGTGCCCGACCTGCTCATGGCCCACAAGCGGATATATTACCCAGGGTCCGGATGTAAAATGCGATACGCGCACGTCCCATTACGAAGGGAATGACAAAAACGGTGTTGATATCGGGAATTCGAGTGGAAATGTACCAGTCTATGCAATCGATGGTGGAACGGTCGCATATATATATAACGGTTGTGGAGAGGGCGCCTTGGGTGATAACTGTGGCGGTGCGTATAGCGGATACGGAAACAATATTGTGATCCGTTTCGATAACGGATATACCGCTATGTACGGCCACTTAAATAAGGCGTTCAATCCCGCTGTTCGTGTAGGTGCGAGGGTGGAAAAGGGAACACAGATCGCCTGGATGAATAACACCGGGAATTCAAGTGGACAACATCTTCATTTCGGTGTGTTGTCGGGGGGGAGGGTTCTGGATATCCTTCCCGACTCCCCTTTAAGCAAGGCAGCAATTGACGGCTGTGTTGCAAGCTGGCTATCAGAATCGTGTAAAAACGCCGGGAAAAGTTGTCCTGCGGGAACTGTTAGTGCACAATAGCCATATGAAGAAGCCCTATCTTTTCATCGCCATTCTCATAGTTGGCATCCTCATCCTAACGACCATCCGACTTTTTCTTCCGTCAGCGCCCGGAATTCCCCAACCTGGCAAGCCGCTGCTCGTCGTGCCGCCTGCCCCCACCATGGGAATCACTCAGCCGGTCGGCGTAACATTTTCTTTTACGAAAGAGCCGTCGATTCCCTCGGTTCTTCCGGAATATAGCTACATCGACTTTACGAGGGGTGAGCTTGAGGCAAAAATCTCCTCCCTTGCGCCTGAATATGGCATCCCGTCAACGTCGTCTTCGCTTTTTCGTGCAGGCACGTTTACCCGGGAATGGTCAAGAGACGGCGCGACGTTTAAGCTTCACGAGAGTGAAACAACGGCTATTACGTTCCAGCAAAGCAGCGCGCCGAGCGCCCCTTCTGCCCCGAAAAACAACCCCGAGGCCGCACGGAATTTCCTAACGAAGCTCCTTCCTGTAACCGCCCCCCTGGCACTAACACCGGCGGGAATCACAACGGACATTCCAGAAGGCATACTCATTACCGATTCGCTTGGGGTCCGTTCGCTTGAGGGTCATTCCTATTCGTACACTTTGGACGCGCTTCCTGTGGTGACATATCCGTACACGTCTGCAACATCGTTTGTTATTCTCGATAATTTCGGTATTGTTCGATCGGCTACCCTCCACCCCGCACCGAAAACAGTGGCGGTTACGGGTCAGGTTCCGATACTTCCGCCAAACGACATCTTAACAAACCTTTCTGCCGGTCGGGGCGCGCTTTTGTCTGCAACAACACAGGAGTCCCCCAGTACGGCCGGAACAATTGCTTTCAAGACCTTCCGCATTGACACCGTCACCCTGGTATACGCGCGAAAAGACGGATTTCTCCTTCCTGCGTTTATCCTTCGGGGGAATGGACTTGCCGGCGGTGGCACCAACCAGGAAGCGACATACTTTCTTTGGGCTTCCCCACTCCAACAGTCGCCGACACCGAAAAACAACTAACCCGTCACTCTCACCGGCATGATGATATGAAGGAAGTTTTCTTCTTTAACGGGCTTAAACACGCCTGAATTAAGCGATCCGGTCATCTCAAACAGAAATTCCTCTTCGGGGTAATTCGTCAAAAAATCGATAAGGAACCTGCTGTTAAACGCGATTTCCCCGCCGTCCCCGTCAATTTTTGCGGTAAGTTCGACTGAGTTTTTTCCCACCTGGGCGGCATTTGCGGAAACCGTAATTTTTTGCTTGTCGAGCGTTATCCTAATGATATTTGCGTTATCCCTCGCAAATATCGCGGCAGAACGCACCGCTCGTAAAAACGGCGCCTTCTCAATAAGCGCCCGGGTAGTAAAATTCTTTGGAATAATCCGTTCCACATTCGGGTATTCCCCCTCAATCAACCTCGTCGTGAGTGTGGTGTCGCCGACGGTAAAGCTCGCCTGGTTCTGGGAAAACAACCCCACAAGGACTGCTTTTTCCTCCTTATCTTCCTGACACAGCTTCGTTACTTCCTGGAGCGCGCGGGCTGGAACGACCACCGAGGTGAAATTTTTAATCGGCATGGCAACTTTTCTCATAGACATCCGGTACCCGTCGGTAGCAATAAACACCGTTTGCCCGTCCGCCTCCACGACACGGACCCCTGTTAATATCGGTCTCCCCTCGTCCATCGCCGCGGCAAATAACACGTGGGAAAGCGCGTCAATAAATAGGGCCTTGTCGGTGTTTCCGGCATCCTTCGGGGCTACTTGTGCACCCTGAGGAAATTCCGTGGCTGCGACAATCGGAAGCTCTGCTTCATACCCCCCACAGGATACATAAAGCAATTCTTCTTTCGTGGTGAGGCGAACCGTATCCGGGGGGAGCGAGGAGACGAATTCAAAAAAGGTCCGCGCAGACACACAGAGTGAGCCTTCTTTTTCGATCTTCCCCCCGACCCAAACGGTTTCCGTCGTTTCCATGTTTGTCCCTGTAATGTTTAAGCCTTCCTTTGAAGCATCTAGGCGGATGTTTTGTAAAATCGGGAGCTGCGGTCTTGTCGGGACAACGCGGGTAATTTTTGTTAACGCGTGTACGAGGTTTTCCTGAAGAAGTTTAATATCCATTAATCTTAATAAGTAATAGTATTAGAAAGAACGCGTGGAAAAGTGTATGGGTTTTTGCTTTGTATGTCAACAACGGCCAAAATCGCTTTTTTCCGTTGTGGATAAAGAGCGGTAAGGCGAGAAGAATCGTGTGGAAAAGATCGTGGATAACTTGTTGGTTTTTGTGGATAAGTGGAATAGTTCATGGTAAGGCGGCCCATAATTTTTGCTTTATCCCCATCACCGCCGCGCGCAACGATTCGTTCGTGGATAGTTCTTGGGTAATCGTTTCGACGCCATGCATGACAGTTGTGTGATCGCGCCCCCCCAACGAACCTCCGACATCATCATAGGTTAACCCAAGCTCCGTTTTTGCAAGATACATATAGACCTGTCTGGGACGGGCGATGGGCCTGTCTCGCTTCGGACCCTTAAGCTGGGTTGGCTTGACTTCAAAATACGCCGAAACGGCATCAAGAAGCTCTTGTGCAGTTACCCGGCGAGTCGGTTTTATGGAGCCGTTAAACGCCGTCTTTGTGTTAAGAAGAGAAGCCACTAGCTCCGGCGTAATCGGTTGAGAACGCGTCGCAAGTTCAGTTGCCAGTCGTCGCAGGAACCCCTCGATCGTCCGCGCGTCAACGACGTTTGCGGCGATAAGCTGTGCGCAGTCGCCGGGCACGACGAGACCAAGAGCCTTGGATTTGATGTTGACGATTGCGGCACGAAGCTCAAAGTCCGGCGGCGAAATATCCACTATGAGGCCCCCCTCGAACCGACTCCGCAGGCGGTCTTCAAGGCGGGAAATCTCATGCGGCGGACGGTCGCTGGTTAGGAGGACCTGTCCCCCTTCCCGCAGGACGGCATTAAACGTGTGGAAAAATTCCTCTTGGGCTGTTTGTTTTCCGGCGATGAACTGCACGTCGTCGACCATAAGAAGCTCCGCGTTTCTATACTTCTGTTTGAACTGGCGGGCGGTCTTTGTTTGAATCGCCTCGATGATCTCGTTGAGAAACTCCTCACCCATGCAGTACACGACCCGCATGCTCGGTTTGTGGGAGAGTAGCGTATTTGCGATAGAGTACATAAGATGGGTTTTCCCTACCCCGACTCCACCATAGAGAAAGAGCGGATTATATGCGTTACCCGGTGTTTTCGATACCGCGGTTGCCGCGGCATATGCAAGCTGGTTTGTCGTTGACACGGCAAAGTTGTCAAATGTGAGGTCCGGATTGATGTGCAGTCTTTTGGCAATTACCGAGACGCTTGGCGCCGAAGTTTCGAGTTGCTGCGCAAACAGCGGCCCGGCATTCCGGTCATCCGTTTCTTTTTTGGGCAACACAGAGAAGACAAGACTCACGTTGTTCCCTGTTTTGTGGTCGACAACGCTTTTGATAAGGCTGTAATACCGGGTTTCCGCAAGCGTCCTCATAAGGGGACTTGGAAACCCGACGGACGCAACGTCACCGTCAAGGCTGATAAGCTCTGACTGCACAAAGTGGGTGTGATACGTTGCTTTCGAGACAGACAGCTCGATTTCCGCAAGGACTGATTTCCAAAGTCGCGTTCTATCCATAGAAGGGCAAGGAGCAGAATGTGGATAATTTATCCACATGGTACGGCGTTATGAAAAGAATGTCAATGACAATCAGCGCGGGGGTTTTTGGGATGCGTGATATAGTGTAAGAAACAATGACAACACCGGCAATCACCACCGTACTTATTAGCTTGCTTGCGTTTATCGCGATCCTCCTGGGGGATGCACGACAGCATATTATTGACGTGTTTATTTCGGGAATTGTGCTGGTCGCGGCGGGCTCCCTTTGGACGAGGAAAGAAATACGACGCCCACCGGTGACAGCCGCCGTCGCATGGGGTGCTACTTTCCTTGTGCTTATCGTGGGGTTGTTTATAACGGATAGCATTGGCGCGACAACACAATACCTGGTTCGATACGCGGTGGCCGCGGTTATTTTCCTGCTGGGTTTTTCCGTATATTCCGAACAGCGTGCAGCAATTACTGAGCGGGTGCTTATTGTGTTGGGTCTTGTTATTTCGTTTGCGACCCTCGTCGCCATATTCGTCCCGCAACCGTCCTGGCTTCCTCCGATGAACCTTCTCTATCCGTCATATGGCCATAATCACGCCGCGGACCTATTGCTTCTCGTGCTCCCCGCCTCCTTTTCCGCGTTGGCAACAGGGAGAAGAAGAGCGCTCATCGTACCCACTGTGATTGTCGCCGGCCTGCTGCTTACGTTTGCCCGGGCGGCATGGATTATCGGGGCGGCCGCACTCATGGTGCTTATCTTTTTGGGTATTGCCCGAAGAGGGTTGTTTCTCGTGGGTGTGTTTACCGTGTTTTTAGTTTTTGGGGGAGGGCTCTGGTTTTTTACGGAGCGGGCAGCGTGGTCCGACGCCGCCATCACCGCGCCACACATCGTACAGAAATTTATACGGAAGAGTCCCCCGCTTGAGGATCCCCGCTGGGAATACTGGCGCCAGGCGGGTGTCGCAGTTACGGAGCGGCCGGTGTTGGGAAGTGGCGGAGGAACGTTTTATTTTGTCTCAAAAAGACTTCAGTCCCGTCCCGGGGCATTTTCGTGGTTTGCACATTCGTTGCCGATCCAAATATTTGCAGAACACGGCATTCTCGGGGGGATCGTGCTCATCTCGTTATTTTTGTGGGTGGCGACACACCTCGCGCGCGCCGCTTTGAATTCCGGCAGGCTTGCCTCATCTACGGGTAGGCTTGCGTTTGGCGGGCTGGTAACACTTGCCTACGCAACCATCGAATACAATCTCGGATTTATGGTCATATGGTGCATCTTCTGGGTTATATCGGGCTTCGCGCTCCGCGCAACGTCCGATCACGCACCCGCAGTGAGGAAGCCAGCCACCACAGTCCCGTTTTTAGCACCGCTTTGGGTTATTGGTGCATACTACGCGCTCCTGACGATACAAAATGCAGTGTTTGCGTTTGCTCCCAAGCGCACAGACCTTGCATTTTATGTATCCCCATTTGACCAGACGGCAGCGCTTGCCTATTTGACGTCGCCCGGAGTATCCGATAGGGGCATACAATTGGCTAAAACATTTCACAGGAAAGACCCCGACGTGATTTCGGCAATCGGCGACGTGTGGAATACGCGTTTACAGCAGCCCCGTGCGAAAGCGGCGTATGCGCTTGCTTTGGAGCTTGACTCGCGGACGGAAGAAAGGCACCGAAAATACCTATCGTATTTGTTGAGCACTAAAGACTACGACTCAGTTGTCGAATGGCTCAGGGTATGGCCGACGGTCTTTTTTCCGTCGTCCGTGCGCGCCACTACATTCGATTTGTATATCGACCGGGAGTACGTGGAATCGCGTGAAGACAAAATCCATGAATTGTTCAACGCAAGGTTTTCCCACGAAGTAAGATATGCGCGGTTTTTTTATGACGCGGGCCTGTGGTATTTACCGAAGAATCCAACCAAAACGCGCGCATTGTGGAAGCAAGCGAGCCTTCTTACTCCCGCACTCAGCGACTTATGGGTGGAACGCGCGGCATTGGAACACCATGTATTTCGTGATGTCGCAGCAGCCGACGCAATACTCGTTGCATGTGCCGAAAATCCCGTTGCGCGCCGTCATTGCGCGATACAACGCGTTGAGGGATGGTTACCCCCGCCCGGCAGTTACCGGGATGGAATTATGACTAAATAGGGTTTGTATATGGCAACGACACGGGTATTTAATAAAGCGCTTGGAGCGTATAAAACGTTGGCTATCATCGGCGTAAAGGGTGTGCCGCCGGAGTTTCCCGGGACGTCCGGAGTTGAACATTACGTTGCCGCGCGCCTCCCATTGTTGTCAGCAACCGGGGATACCGTGTGTTATGTGCGCAACTGGGCAACTCCAAAGCAAACAGTCTCCTATGGACGCGCGCGTCTTATTCGGCTCCCCAGCGTTCGGACAACCCATCTGGATGCGATAAGCCATTCATTTCTGGCAACGATGCACGCGTGTTTTTCCGGCGCGGACGTTGTGTGGTACCAGGCTACCGGCCCCGCGCTTTTTTCTCCCCTGCCCCGATTGTTTGGTAAGCGGGTCGTTGTGACGGTGCACACGTTGGAATGGAAACGGAAAAAATGGGGCGTGTTCGCGCGGACAATACTCATGTTCGCTGAGCGCGTCGCGGCACGGTCCGCTTCGGAGATTCTTGCAGTATCGGAGGAAATCGCAGCACATTTTGACCGATGGTATCGCCGCCAGGCGCGCATAGATTTGCCCATTGCCCGGCGGGTTTCCGTGTATACACCCAAGATAATCCGGAAGAAATACGGACTTCGCGGGAGCGACTACGTCTTGTATTTGGGACGGCTCGTTCCCGAAAAACGGATCGAGTGGCTCATTGAGGCGTTTCGCGCTATACGCGGGAAACACGGGATGCGATTGGTGCTTGCTGGGGGGGAAAGCAATAGCAAATCATATGAACAGGAGCTCCGCGCGCTTGCCGGAGTCGATCCGTCCATTGTGTTTACCGGCTGGGTCTTCGGAAGGGAAAAAGAGGAGCTGCTGGCTCATTGTCGGTGTTTTGTGCTCCCCTCTTCTCTTGAGGGTAACCCGACCGTCTTATACGAGCTTCCTTTCGGCACACCCATCATCGTCTCCCACGAAATTGCCGGAAGCCTACCACCGGATGTCAAAACTCTTGCATATCCGGGCAACGACCGGAACGCTTTAGCCGAAAGGCTCCGTTCCGTGCTTACAAAACCGTGATAGAATGAGTGGTTATGAAGATGCATACTCGCGTGTTTTACCTCGTATCCACAATTATTACGAACGTTTTGCTGACGGCAGCGTTTGTCCTTGGCATTGGCAGCATCGCGCTGGTCCTAAAAATCTTTAAGCGGGCACTGCTTCCTTCGGAACGCTCCCGTACGACCTGGGCTGCACCCAGCGGGAGCCTGAAAGCAGCGCGCATGTACTGATATGAATATCCTGGGGGTTTCCTGTTATTACCATGATAGTGCCGCGTGCCTCATTGCGGACGGCCGTATCACCGCTGCCGTGGCAGAAGAGCGCTTAAGCCGGAAAAAGCATGACAACTCATTTCCCCACCGGGCCATCGCCTTTTGTATGGACTGGGCTAACCTGAAATCTTCGGATATCGACATGGTTGCGTTTTACGAAAAGCCGCTCATCAAATTCGAGCGCGTACTTTCTCAGCACATCGATTCGTTCCCAAGAGGGGGCAAAGTATTCCGTGAGAATATCGGCAGCTGGTTTGGGAAAAAGCTGAAAATTCCCGAAACGTTTGCAAAAAAAGTGGGGTACAGCGGACCAATATCCTATATCCCCCACCACTTATCCCACGCCGCGTCGTCTTTTTATCTTTCGGGATTAGACACTGCGGCAATCGTGACAATTGACGGGGTTGGCGAGTGGGCAACGACAACCATGGGATTCGGAACAAAATCGGACATCCGTATGGATAAAGAGATCCGGTTTCCTCACTCGCTCGGACTTCTTTATAGTGCCATCACCGCGTATTTGGGATTTGAAGTGAATGATGCGGAATACAAAGTCATGGGGTACGCCGCATATGGAAAGCCCGATAGGTTTATAAAGCAGTTTTCTGATCTTATTACGCTTTTGCCCGATGGCAGCTTCCGGCTGAACATGAAGTATTTTACGTATGTCTGGTCGGACCGGATGTATAACCGGAAGCTCGAACAGCTATTCGGGATGCCTACCCGGCCGAAAGAGTCGGGCGTCCAAAAGGATTACGCGGATATTGCCTCAGCACTTCAGAAAACACTCGAATCTGCGGTATTCCACCTTTTGACCGTTGTCCACAGGAAATATAAAACCAACAACCTGTGTCTATCCGGAGGGGTGGCGCTCAATTCCGTCATGAACGGAAAAATTCTTTCACATACGCCGTTTAGAAACCTGTATATCCCGCCGGATCCCGGTGATGCGGGTGGTGCCATGGGGGCGGCGCTCTATATGGACAGAACGCATGCAAAACGGAAAAGTGCCCCCGTGTTTTTTCCGTCTCTCGGTCCGTCATATCCCATTGAGCAGATTCGGAGCGTCCTCGACTCGTTTGACGTTTCGTATGAAGAAAAAGAAACCGAGAGCGAACTGATTGAAACCGTTTCCTCTTATCTTGCTACCGAGAAGGTTGTCGGGTGGTTCCAGGGCCGCATGGAGTGGGGCCCGCGCGCATTGGGATTTCGGAGCATTTTGGCGTCGGCGGGAACGAGCGAAATGAAAGACGTTATTAATGCCAAGGTGAAGCATCGTGAATTATTCCGCCCGTTCGCGCCCGTCATTCTGGACAAATACGTCTCCGATTATTTTAAGGCGGATAAAAGCTTGTCAGAATCCGCAAAATACATGCTGATGGTGTACCCGTTTACCCCGAAAGGCATACGGCGCGTTCCGGCTACGGTGCACGTGGATAATACGGGAAGACTGCAGGTAATCCAGCGGACCGACAACCCGAAGTACTATGACCTTATCCGCGCCTTTTACAAGAAAACCGGTACGCCCGTCATTCTTAACACCTCGTTTAACGTGCGCGGCGAGCCCATTGTCTGCAGTCCCCGTGATGCCGTAGAATGTTTTTTGAAGACCGATATTGACTATCTGGTCATCGACTGGTTTATCGTCCGGAAAAAGCAGGGTTAGGAGGCGAGTTGACTTTATTTCGTTTAGCACATATAATTATGTGCATATGGAAATAAATACTATTTCGCGTGTCGAGGATAGCCAGGCGCCGTACTACACACGGAAGAATTTGGAAGTCATTCTTGGTACAAACCGGCGCACGCTCGATTATCGTCTGGGGACACTGGTCAAGCGCAATGCGCTTCTTCGACTCAAGCCCGGTTTTTATCTTAATCTACGGTTGCTCAAAGCAGCGAAGGAACCGGAAGTGTTGCTTGCTTACATCGGGTGCCAGGCGGTCCCCCAAAGCTATCTCTCGCTGGAGTATGCCCTTTCCTTCTACGGGATACTTGCAGAAAGCGTTTTTGTCCTCACATTTATTACGACGCAAAAGCCGAGAATGTTTGCCGGAGGAGCGATACGGTTTCGGTATCGGAATATCAAACGAGAGCTTTTTTTTGGGTATGTTGAAAAATCGTACATGAATTTTACGTACCGTATCGCCACACCCGCAAAAGCGGTATTTGACTTTTTTTATCTCACGCCGTTTCCGTCAAAAGCGGCACTCCGCGAAACTGTAATGAACGCACGGATGAACTGGGGCGTGCTTACGCCAGCGGATAAGGCCGAAATCAATAATACCGTCCGCAGATCACAGTCAAAAAAAATGATCGCTGTCCTCTCCATGTTTACGGAAACGGGGGTGCTATGAATATCACGGACCTATATAGACGGAATATCGCAAAGGAAAAGCTTCAGGATATGATTCTTTGGTTCGTCTATAACACGACGCGCTATAACCAGCTCCTTTTTACCGGCGGCACGTGTCTGAGGAAGGTATACGGATTAAACCGGCTTTCGGAGGATGTGGATTTTGACATACCGAAACATGTCGTGGTGGATACCCGAAGGTTTGCAGACGATGCAAAACGTTATCTTCTGTCGCTTGATCAGTTCAAGTCGATCGAGACAAAACTGTCCGGAAACGGGCAAACGGTATTTATTAGATTTCCGGAACATCTATTCATCCGATGTGACTTCACGAGCACGCCGTACGCCGTGTATCAGACGGAACGGAATATCATTACCGCGGACAACAAACAATTTTTCGTCCTGTCCTATGATCTGCCTACCTTATGGACAAATAAAATCATCGCATTTCTTACCCGATCGTTTTTCAAGGGCAAGTTTCAAACCATTCCGTTCAAAGGCAGGGACGTCTATGATCTGTATTGGTTTCTACAGCTTTCGGCAAGGACAGGATACGCGCTGAAACCAAATACAGAGCAGCTGCTTGCGCGCACCGGGGCGCAATCGCTTGCGGATATAGCAGGAAACGTGCAGGAAAAAATACGTCTTATCGACCCGAAATTCGTCTCCGAGGACCTTTCGCCTCTTGTGGAATCGAAAGAGCTGCTTGACCGGTTCCTGTTGGATTTCCGCACTTCGATTTTGCGGCAGATCGTCTATGTGTTGTCGCCGTGATTCCATCCCGGCGGTGAACCATTGTCTGCAGTCCCATGATGCCGTAGAATGGTTTTGCCATGTTTACGGAGCTTATACAATTCATCTGGGAAAACAAGAAATGGTGGATGATCCCGCCGGTTGTCATTCTTATTCTTTTCGGAGTTCTCATCTGGGTTACCACAGCCACCCCAGTGAGCCCGTTTATTTATGTGTTATTTTGATATTATTCATGGATGAACGTGAGTACGGAAATATTTTCCGGAATGAAGCCACACACTTCTATTACGTGTGATACACACGAACTGATTTTGGACTTGATCCGCCGGTATGAGCCTTGTGGAAAAAATTTTCGGATACTTGATGCCGGCTGCGGCACCGGGCGTCTCGGCACCCTGTTAAAAACATTCGGGGATGTCAAGGGAATAGATATCAGTTCAAAGGCAATTAGCTTTGCAAAGAAGCGCGGGCTTGCAGCAACACGAGGGTCGGTTGAGCGCATCCCATATAAAAACAACGCGTTCGACGTCATCGTATCGGTGGATGTCCTGTATCATAAGGCAGTCCGTGATGATGCAAGAGCGCTATCGGAATTTCATCGGGTCCTCAAGCCGGGAGGCCTTGTTTTTCTTCGCCTTCCGGCTGTTTCGTGGCTACGGCGGCGTCACGATGCATACGTCGGGACCGGGCGAAGATATGACAAGCGTGAGTTGATGCAAAAGCTTCGCTGCGCCGGATTTTCCGTACGGAACGTATCGTACATTCACGGAATCCTGCTTGCATTGGCCCTTTGTGTATACATGATGGAGAAACTGTTTCCGGCGCGAACGACCTCCTCAAATATTACATCAATGCCGCCTTGGATACATGATATGATGCGCATATTATTACGGTTTGAGCGGGTGATAACACGATGTGTCGAATTGCCGCTCGGGCTAGGATTGGTGGCGGTTGCGGAAAAAATTTGAGGCGTATGAAAACAATATTTCTTCCTACGTTTGTTGACGAAGGCCGTCTTATTTCTACACAAGACGATTCGACTATCCCGTTTGTCATAAAACGGGTATTTATCATTTCAGCTGTCGATGGCGGTGCCGTTCGGGGTAAGCACGCCCACAAAAAGACGAAACAAGTGCTGTTTTGCATTCAGGGATCAGTTACGGTGACCATCGATAATGGGAAGACACAAAAGACATATCGACTGAGCGCACCGAATAAGGGCGTATTTATCGACCGAATGGTGTGGTCGGAAATGCGGGAGTTTAGTCCGGATGCAATCCTTTTGGTATTTGCGTCCGATTATTTCAGAGAGGCGGATTATATCCGTCGGTATGATGATTTTGTGCGGAGGCTGAAATGAGTATGCGCGTTCCGATGAGTGATTTTAGCGCGGAATATGACGCGCTTGGCCATTCGCTTATCAAAAAAATCGAAGCGTTTTTTGGTGACGGATCCTACATTCTTGGCCCGAGCGTTTTGGCGTTTGAGAGGGAATTTGCAAGATATCTTGGTGTGGGAAACGCCGTGGGCGTGGGCAACGGTCTTGAGGCGATTCATATCGCCCTCATGGGGCTTGGGATCGGAAAAGGGGACGAAGTCATAACCGTATCCAATTCAGACGTGGCAACGGCGCTCGCAATCGTTTATTCAGGAGCAATCCCGGTGTTTGTTGATGTCGATGAGTATTATCACATAGACGTAACGAAGGTAGAGCAAGCAATAACTCCGAAAACGAAGGCCATTCTCCCTGTCCATTTGTTTGGGCAAGTTGCCGACATGCCCGCCTTACAACATATTGCAAAAAAACACCACCTGACGTTGGTTGAGGATGCCTGTCAGGCGCATGGGGCAACATTTCGGGGGAAATGCGCAGGGACCTTTGGGGAGGCGGGGTGCTTCAGCTTCTATCCGACGAAAAATCTGGGTGCGGCAGGAGACGCGGGGGCGATTGTAACGAACAACCAGGCGTTGGCAATGCGCGTTTCAATGCTGCGAAACAGAGGTTCAAGCGTTCGGGCCATACACCCCATTCGCGGGATAAACAGCAGGCTTGATGAGATACAGGCGGTAATTCTTCTCCATAAATTGCGCCGGTTAGACGCCTGGAATCGTTCGCGCCAGCGCATCGCACGGCTCTACACGTCTTTCCTTAACGATCTTCCGCAAGTTACCCTGCCGCTCGCGCGTGCCAAGGCCGTGCATGTATATCATCAGTTTGTTATCGAGGCATCGGAACGGGATGCGCTTCAGACGTATTTGGGGCGCCAGGGTATCGCAACACTTGTCCACTATCCCCTTCCCATTCACAAACAGAAGTCATTTTCCGAATACAACCGCATATCGTTACCGAAAACGGAGCAGCTTGCACGTCGCATCCTGTCACTTCCTATTCATCCCTATGTCACGGATGAGAAAGCCGAATACGTGTCGGATCGGATACGGCGGTTTTACCGCCGTAAGCGATAAGGTTTCTTATGAAACATCCGGGAGTATCCGTGTTTTTCCCTTGTTACAACGACGCAAAGAGCATCGGAGGTCTCGTGCGCGACGCGCATCAGGTCTTGTCGCGTTCCCTTCGCGATTGGGAAATTATTGTTATAGACGACGGCTCAACGGACGACAGTGCTCACGTGCTGCATGAGCTCGCATCCAGGATACCCAAACTACGGATTATCACCCATGAGGTAAATAAAGGGTACGGGGCAGCACTGCGAAGCGGGTTTGACGCCGCAAAGAAAGATCTTGTGTTCTATACCGACGGAGACGGACAGTACGATGCCAAGGACCTCGCCATCCTTCTTCCGCTCATGACGACTGAGATAGATTTCGTAAACGGGATCAAGATGGGCAGGCAGGACCCCACCTATAGAATCGTGCTGGGAAACTGGTACAGCTTATTGGCACGGTGGATGTTTTGGCTGCCGATTTACGATGTGGATTGTGATTTCCGGCTTATTAGAAGATCAATACTCAAAAAAATAACATTAACAAGTAGTAGTGGATCCATTTGTGTTGAGCTAGTAAAAAAAGCAGAACTTGCCGGCGCCAGATTTCGTCAGGTTTCCGTGCGTCATTACGAACGGAAGTACGGCAGTTCCCAATTTTTTAAGACGAGAAGGATCCTTTCCACTCTTGTTGAACTTTTTCGACTCTGGGCAATACTGATGGGAAAGCCCTTTTTAGCAGGAAAATTATCTCCTGAAGCTTGGGGGAGATGATGGAGATACGCAGAGCAATTATTGTATTAGCGCTTATGATTGTCTCAACTGTGGTGAGTTTGTTCTCAGTAAAGTATTTAGCGGAAACGGTATACTTTGACAAATTTATTCTCAATAAGAGCACTGCGTTCGGCTACTGGCCCCATGATGACAGGACGACGTTTGCGTCGTTCGGTAAACGCGCCGAAGATATTGCTTACCTGGACCAATTTGCCAACAAGGACGAATACCCGGTTCCTGCTCAAGTATTGGGAGACGTATCGCACAAAGCTGGGCCGTTTACCATAGTTGTGATTGGCGATTCGTTCGCTTGGGGTCAGGGCATTAGGGAGTCGGAGAGATTTTCCGTTCTGTTAGAGCGGCAGTTAAATGCTATTGCCCCAACCAAAGTGATTTCTCTTGCCCGTCAGGGGGATGGCTTATTTGACAACTACGTCAAATATGAAATTGCGAAGTACGCCTATCCTGAAACGGATTTATATATTTTTGGCGTTGTCGATAACGACATCATGCTTCTTGGGGGAGAAAATTCTTATAATGAAAAATATCTTCAGTCGCTCATTCAAGAATGCGGAGCGAGGCCATTCCTCTATGCTCCTGAAACCAAAGAGTTTCCGGAGGATATGTATTATCAGGATGAGTATTCAAATTATTGCGTCATGAAGAAGATCATCCCACAGCTTCCGAAAGGCAATGCAGTGTATTTTGATTACGGATCCGAATTCTTTGGACAGTTTCCCACCCATGATCGTAGGGTAGTAAGGGAATTGACTCAAGCGGGGCTCGTTGTTATGTCGGCAAACTCTGAATTGAAGCAAATTTCTGAAGACAGGAAATCACAGCTGTATGTGTCAAACAACGATTCGCATCCCGGCGCGTTGGCACACAGCATATTCGCCCGTATCTTTGCCGGATATATATCTCATATGCCGTATTATCAATAGTATGAAAAGGTGCACACAACAAACACAGGGTGACATACGGTGTTGTGTCCGTTCGAAATAATTAAGCTTCCATGAAGCATTATCCAGTCAAAATTCGTGTCTTGGCATTTGCGGTGCTTATTTTTGAGTGCGCTGCACTGACTGCGGGGTTCGGGTATTTACTGTATGCGTGGCGCAAGAGTGGTGTTGCGGGTGCGAGCGTTACGTACACCCCAAAAGAAGCGGTCGTATACCGTCCGACCGGCACGCTCAGTAATTTTTATGAATACGACGGGTTCAAGACGCTCGTCCACGACCGGCCTTGGCTCCCCTTCCCCGTATCCGTCCAAACGAACGGGGAAGGATTTATGGGATCTGTGGAGTATGCAATCCCTAAGCCGCCGGATGTAATCCGCATTGCAGCAATCGGCGATTCGTTTACGGAGGGGCCGTATGTTCAGACGCAATCTTCGTATCCGTCGCAATTGGAAACGGTGCTCAATTCCCTGGCGCCGTGTCGGGGAGTCCGGAAATTCGAGGTGCTGAATTTGGGGGTCGGCGGATATGATATTCCGTTTGCGGCGCACCGGTTTATCACGCGCGGCTCGAAATATTTGCCGGATCTGGTTTTGTGGCTCGTTAAAAACGATGATTTTGAGGAATCAGCGGAGCTGGTCATCGGCGAAACAAACCGTATGATGAGCACGATGTCCGCCGAGGCGCAACAGGATCTCCGCCAATACGCCAGATACGGAGAAATCGATAAAACCCTGCGGGATTCGTCCGAAGATCTGTGGACCAAATTAAGCTACCTTGCGACAAGAGATCAGATCCAGAGCCGGAGCCAGAAGCTGTACTACGATGAGCAAACCGCTGCAGTGCGGAATGTTGCCGCGACGACCGGCGCACAGATCGTATTCCTGGCGCTTTCCAAAACCCATCCGATGTATATCGCCCGTCTGAAGGTGTGGGCAAATACGATACCAAACCTGTCCTTTGCAGCAGACGTGCCGTATGAGGTTTCTCCGGATACGACATTTGCGCCACATGACGCGCATCCGAATGAACGAGGATACGCGCGTATCGCGGATGCGGCATACGAATATCTTATGCGCAATAGCTTGTTGTGCCGTTAATCAGCTTGAAAGCATTCATGGTTATATTACCTTGTATAGGTAGGCCTGCGTGTTATCGGGAAGATTGTATGTGCCCACAAGGGAAAACGCGTTTGAATTTCTAAGAATGGCATTGATTCTGTTTGTTGTTTCATAGTCAACAAAAATGCCGTAGTCCCCCCCCGATTTCGTAACGATGTAATCGAACCCGGTTAAATCCGCTTCCGTAACGGATTTTGGATGTGCGGGATCATAGATTTCTGTTGCCGGAATCATGTTCATGTATTTTTGCATCGTATTCGCAAAGTAACTGACCGTGCCGTTGTTTAGGACATGGTGATCAGTGGCCACAAGGACGAGGGTTGGCCGGTCTGCGGTTTGGGAAATATCAGCCACTATCTTCCTGATGGGCCAGGGGTTTTTGTTATATTCAAATTGTATACCGGGAAGTACGTAGATCTCGCCGGCAATCCTTCCCCGTGGCACCGCTTCGGGAAACGACGCCATGGAAAGTACAAAATTTACGGCCATAGGAAGAATCAGCATCGTAAATACAAGTCCGGCATAGCGTTTGTTGTTTGCGATCCATGCTGCGGTTAGGATGAGAATAAGCGGATAGGAGTAAGAGACATATTTCGGGATTTTGTCGAGCCAAACAGTCTGGATAAAGAAATTGCCGATGATCGACCACAGAAGGTACCGGCCAAAAATTAGTTTCTTGAACGACCCCGAAGCAACAGCACATAGGAATAAAAGCATCGGAAGCAATCCGATTCCTTGGATTTGCACGGACGATCTCGGAAAGTAGAGCCAATTGGCGAGCTCGAAGCGCCCGGGTACGCCGTAAATAATAAACGGATACTTGGTGGGGTCTCCAAAAAACGTCAGTTTTTCATACATTTTTGTCCAGTGGGACGTATACCAGATAACTGCGGGCAGAAGAAAGAGGCCTGCCATACACATATTCGTGAGCGCCGTCACCCCATTTTTCCGCAGGGAAATAATCGCATACACGACCAATGGTAGGGCTGCGGAAAAAAATGCGTATCTGCTTAATACGAGAAATAGTGCGACGACACCCGACGCAACCGACCAGGGTCGGGACGCAAAGTAATCCGTTTTCAGCGCGGTCCAATAGAGCGTTACAAATAGTGCGATGCTAGTTATATCGGTCATGGCGTCGGTCCAGAGATCGATATTGACCGGAACGAAGAATGTAAGAAGCCCGGCGATGAGCGCTGCCATCCGTGAGCGAGTAACTATCCGAGACAACTGATACGTGCTGAAACCCAATAGGAGGGCAAACGGAAAGTTGACCAGGGGTCCGATTTTATCCCGTACGCCGACTAGGAGATATCCGATAGCCACGGCGATATGAAAAAATGGCGGATAAATTGTGTCAGAGAGCGTATACATTTGCCAAAATGCGTGAAAGTCCGCACTGGCCAAAGCATGATAATATCCAAGCGCAACCTGCAAATGATGTGCCTGATCCCAAGCGGGATAATAATATGCAGGTAGGATTTTTCCGAAAACGACGATTAGGATGATGAGGAATATGCTAATCAAGACCCAGATATCAAATGTCGGTTCGGTAAAACGGATGTGTATCCTTCGGAAGCTACCAATTACGGAGATCATAGGTTGGTACCATGGTATCACGAGAAACTGAGAAAGGCGCATTACTTCGCCCCCATAGCGGATACATATTGCTTTACTCGCATAAGCGAGTGGTGTGTTTTGACATATCGTTTTGCTCTCGTACGGATAGATGTGAGTTGTGATGCTTTCAACGATCGGATCGTGGCATCAGGTAAAGCTGAAGTACAGATGAGCCCGTTCACGGCATGAGTGATCACCTCGTCGACGCCAGAAAATCTAACAGTGATTGCGACTGCTCCACAGGCCATCGCTTCAAGTAGCGTGATCGGGAATCCTTCTGTTGCTGGCTCCGGCAGAAACAGAAACGTTTTGGCTTTTGATAGATACGGATACACGTTGGAGGTAGCAGGACAAAGCGCGATATTATTTTTAAGCCGATTGTCATGAATATACCGTTCAATGTTTTTCCGTTCCGGTCCGTCCCCCACGACTGCGCATCGGGCGATTGGATATTTCCGAACATACTGTTCCATTATATGAATGACCTGCATGACATTCTTTGATCGTGCGAGTCTGCCGATGTGGATGATATCGAAGATGCGTTTGGTTTTTGGTAACGGCCGGTCGGCAAACCGTGTCCAGTTCGGCACGACGGTTATTCTCAATTGTGACCCCGGGCTGATACGAACGAGTTGCGTTTTGACTGCTTCTGTAGGAGTAATAATTGCATCGGCGTGAGGATACAGCAATCGGATTCCCAGTCGTTGCAACCATGGTATGGCCATGCGGCCGAGCACCGTTTCCGTATAGTGGTCTTCGCTTACCACAACACGAAATTTTTTCCAGAAGAACGCCCGTTTTGCAAGCAGCACCGGAAGCGCATACGGGCTGATAAACGCCAGTATTGAGGATGGCTTGTGGGTAAGTATCCACCACCAGAGCCAGAATACATACGCAACGCTTCTGCCGAAAGCGAACGGGTATGGCAGATCAACGACGCGTGCGTTGGGATTGCGGATGAGCGAGCGCAAATCGCCTGTTTTTCCTTTCTGAAGCAACACAGAAACGGAGATTTCCGGATTGAATTTGCCCATTTCGTTTGCGATGTCGACGATTTTTGTCGGTATCCCGCCGATGTCGAGGTTTGAGTACGCTATAATGATCCGCCTGCTCATTTTGCTGTATTATACGAGGAACGATGAGGGTGGCGCTATTTCGCGATTATCAGGAGGAAAATTGGCATAGTATGGAGGTGTATGCCGACGCGTTGGGAACGCACCTTCGACGGTTGCGAGTCGGCATCGATGTTCGGAACTTTGTTACATTACCTCAGTTTTCCCGACTCTTCCCTTCCTCATATAAGTACATGCGGCAGTTTTTCCGGTATGTGGTGAATCCGCTGGGAGCGCTTTTTTTCCAATCTGATATCTATCACATCACCGATCACGCCAACGCGCATCTTATCGCAGTATTGGATTCGTCGAGAACGATTGTTACGTGCCATGACCTTACGGCGCCGTACTGGATGGAGAAGCACGTCCGGTTAACGCTCAAAAAACGGATTCGGCATGCCGTGGAAAAATGGAGACTGGGATTCATGCGGCGTGCGGCAGTTATCATCGCCGTATCCCAGGCGACAAAGGCCGACATCGTGAAGACTCTGGGGATTCCCGGTGAACGGATTGTGGTAATTCCCGAAGGGGTTGACGCGATATTCCAGCCTATACGCAACAATAAGAAACTGCGGGAAACGGAGCGGCGCCCGTCCCTCCCCCGCCGTTACCTGTTGCACGTCGGCACGACCTATACCAACAAAAACATTGAAGGGTTGCTCCATGCGTTTTTTTCACTTGCCAAGGACGACAAGACGCTTGTGTTGGTAAAAGCAGGTGATCCGTGGACCGATGAGCAGCAGCGCTTGGTGAATGAATCCGAATTTGCAAGCCGCGTAATCCATCTTGGATTTGCGGATGAAAAGGATTTACCTGTGCTCTATTCCCGTGCGATTGCACTTTTGCAGCCATCGTATGCGGAGGGTTTTGGGTTTACGGTGCTTGAGGCGATGTCCTGCGGTTGTCCCGTTATAGTTTCTGACATCCCCGCGTTACGGGAAATGGCGGGTGAGGCGGGCATCTACATACGGCCCGATCCTACCCCCGCGGACTTCCGGGCCATGCGGGCGGTCATCCGGTCAACACCTGTGCGTAAACGATTATCCCGTGCCGGACGGATCCGTGCCCGTCGGTATACATGGAAGAAGGCCGCGCAACAAACGTACGCGGCGTATGTGCGGGTGTTAACCGGCAGGAAAGGTGCGGCATGAATATCGTGTTTGTTTCGCTCCGTTCCCCGCTTTCCTACCCCGGAGGCGCGGAAATACTGACCCAGGTGATTGCTGAGTCTCTGGTGATGCGCGGCCATCGCGTCATCATATATACGGCAGGCAGCGGCCGGCGCCATGTAGTGCGCGGCGTTTCCATACGCGAAACGCCATTACTATCGTTTCCGCTCCGCTTGAGGACCACTCTGTTGCCGCTGTATTCACTGCTTCTTGGTCCGTTGTTTTCCCGTAACCGGGAGTTTCGGACAGCCGACATCATACACGCTATAGACAGCGACTCCATTATTCTGATGTCCGCTTGGCGGTCTTTACGCAGCAAATTCGTTGTTACCATTCAGGACTATGAACTGGTGTGGCCTACAAAGGATTACTTTTCCGTCGATGTAGGAAAACACACATCCCGGAATGTATTCCGTGCAGTTGCGATGCATCTAAGGAGTGTTATCAGAAGCAGTGCACTGTCCCGTGTCCAATATGCGGTCTGCGTGAGCCGGTTCGTAGCCCGCCATGTGCAGGCGGTGCATCCGAATGTCCGATGGACGGTTATCGGCAATTGCGTTTCTCCCGAATGGAAGCACATTCGCCGCGCGGGTTCCAGGGATATTGATCTTTTATACGTCGGCAAGCTTATGCCCTATAAGGGCGTGGATGTCCTGCTTCGGGCCGTCCGTCTTATGCGGTCCAAATCGATTAAGGCGGTCGTGGTTGGTGCGGGTCTTCGTCATCGGTACGCGGCACTCGCGGCACGACTGGGGATATCTGACCGGGTAATTTTTGCCGGGCCCCTTGCCTATTCGCGCATCCTGTCTTACTATCTCCGGTCGAAAATAGTTATTTCGGCATCCATATGGCCGGAGCCCTGCGGCCGCTCGATTATTGAAGCCATGTGGACCGGTTGTACTGTTGTTGCAACCCGCGTAGGCGGCACACCCGAGTCCTTGGTTGATGGCAAACATGGGCACCTGGTGCGCCCCGGCAGTCCCCGGGCCATAGCCAGAGCCTGCGATGCTTTATTGTCTGATGATAGGAAGCGTGATGCGTTCGGCCGCCAAGCGGCATTGTTTGCGCAACACCGGTATTCTCCGGAACGGATCGCATTTGAATATGAGCGTTTTTATTCCTTGATTAAATCCGGCGGGTTGGTAATATAGGGGGACATGAAAATACTCCGATGGTATTCGAAAAATAAACGGACGACATATATCCTGGCGGTCGGCATTGCATTGCTTTCGCTCGCCGGAATATTTTTTTATCAGGCAAAGTACCTTAAGCCTTCGTACATCACGGTACGGATAAAAGGTAGTCCGGGAAACTGGTGGTGGGTTACTCCCCGCCCGCCCGACTGGCTTGCAAGCGCGGTTAAAGTCGGAGACAAGGAATTCAACGCGATGAATAAATCCATCGCGGAAATTACGTCCGTAGACGTATACGACGCGGGAGGTCCGACGAAGGATGTGTATCTCACCGCAAAATTGGATGTCCGGTACAACGCGCAAACGAAGAAGTATCGGTATAAAGGTGAACCGCTCGAAATCGGCGGACCCATCACCTTAAGTCTCGGGAGCACATTTTTCCCCGGGATGGTTGTGAGTATCGCGGGCGTTAGCAATACCCCTCAGCCGTATAAGGATATTACCGTTGAAGTCCAGTATAAGGACCGGTGGCCATATGAATATGCCGCAATTACCGTCGGTGACACCATCAAGGACGGTCAGGGTATCGTCATAGCGGAGGTACTGAAAAAGGAGCGGACGCCTGCCGAGCGTGAGGCATATACTTCTTCGGGAGAGGTGCTTCGGCGGCTTAGTCCCGTTTTGGATAATTTTTATGTCACCGTAAAGCTGAAAGTTCGAGATCGTGACGAGCTAACCGTATGGCGGGAGGAGCAGTACATCAAGATCGGAAATCAGCTTTGGATGTTGTTTCCTCATTACAATATCAGCGGCGCGTTCATTACGTCGATACACTAACGGTTCATGGATAACTCCAGTGTTTATCCTGATATTTACAGTCAGGCCCGCTACGGTTTACAAAAACAGGCACCGAGCTACCAAACGGAGTTCCCGAACGATCTCCCGTACGATCCCGGCGTAACGAGTTCGTTCTTTGAACTTAACTACTTCCCCACGAGCGGCTCGCAGTTGTTATTGATCATTCCGATAATGCTTCTGGTTATTTTCCTGGTTATGCGCAGGCGCCTTCGCAGCGACTTGGGGCAAATAGGGTTCGTTGGTGCAATGGCGCTTGTATTTTTCGGGCCGCTCCGTTTGCCATCGCCGCTCCCATTCAACACAACCCTGGGTATGGTAAAGGGTATGGGATTGATACTAGGCGCGTATGTCGGACTCCAGTGGATCCTGCGTCGTGTTCGGTTTGATCTTTTTGCCATGCCCTCCCTGCTTCGGGTTGGTTTGTATGTGGTAAGTCTGATGCTCTCGGTGTTTGTCATGACGAATCCCACTTTTTTTCTTCAGGATTTCGAAATCGTTGTTACCGGCTTATTATTTTTTATCCTTGGGTATGTATTGTTTACCTGGGACATGGGGGCAGAAATTATTCTCTGGTGGGCGAGATTGCTGTTCATACCGGCAGGCGTCGTATTGCTGATTTTTGTAAGTAACGGCATCGGAAAAGAAATAATGGCGTTGCTTTTCCAGCGGTACGAAAACTTCGTTTTTATGCATGATCTTGCCCGCGGCAGAATATTCTCGGTTATTGATTTTGAGTATTTCGTTCCCTGTGTCGCGGCGTTTTTCGCATACCGTTCACTCCGGAAGAACCCCTCCTCTCCCATCCAATACTATGTGCTGACGGCATTGTCGTTTATCGCGATCCTGTTGGTGAACTACCGCTATCGGTTCTTGACCTACGCGCTCGGTCTCGGTGCAATTTCCCTGTTTCTTAAGCAGCACTCGGTAGCAATCCGCAAGGCCACCATATTGCTTGTCGTCGTGCTCGGGGGCCTTTATATGATTCTGTCGTTCATGTTTTTCCGGAGTACCCTGCTCGACCGGTTCCTGGTACGGAATTACTATGAAGACCAGGTAAGTATTGACCGGAGATTCGTCATGTACCGTCAGGCATGGGAGCTGTTTATGCAGAAACCGATTTTGGGGGTCGGGCTTGGAAATTATAAGGACAACGTACAGATCGTGTATTCCCGTTTTGGCGGTCGGACGTACGAACCGTACTATAAGATTCTCCAAAACGTCTACGCGTACCCGCACAACTGGTTTCTTACGGTGTTAGCCGAAAACGGAATCATCGGATTTGCCGTGCTCATGTGGATGCTTTACCAGTTCTTCCGTATGGACGTCCGTTTACACAAGGCACTTTCCGGGGATAAACACGTAACGTTTTTTATATTGAGCGCGGTAGGATGGCTCTATGTATTCGCTAACTTATTTACGATGATGCACGTATCGCTTCCTACGGTTATCGTATTCTGGGCCTGCCGTGGCATGATCGAACGGATGTACAAAGAGCGGTTTTTGGTGCGGGGCGAGCCAAAGCACCCGCTTCCATAAGACAAAAAGGACGCTTCCTACGGCTTCCCCTGCCCATCCGAATAGTACGGCGATAGACAGGCCGGCGCTCGTAAATCCTACGGACGGATGAAGCAATGCGACAATACTCACGCATGAGCGGACCGTCGTAAGGACAAGATTCAGCTTTGTGTAGCCTGCCATATCGAGTAGTTGCCGAAGCGGCCACACGACGACAGCATAGAGTCCATACGCGACGATAAGATAGCGCATCGTATCCACGGCGTTTTGGTACAGAGGTCCGAAGAGTCCGCCGATAAGCAGCGGGGAAATCGCAAAAAGTATTACCGCAGGGATGGCGACGACGGGAAATAGCCACAAAAGAATGGTTTTATATGTGGATAGGATTGATTTCCCCTCAGCATGGAGCGAGCTTACAAGCGGCAAGAAAACGGAAAGAATCATGTTTGGGGCAAGATGTAGCAAAGATGCAAGCGACACGGCAGCCGCGTAATATCCGAGGTCACTTGAAGATCCCCATGCGCGGACCATGTACATGAGCGCGGTGGCTGTCCCCGCGGTGAGGACTTCCGAGACGCTTACCGGCCAGCTATATGACGTGAGCGTTCCGGAAATACGCGCGGAGATTCCGCGCAGGTTCGTCAAATGAATAGCAAGATAGGCGTTTATCAGCCCGGTTGTTATTGATGCGAGCGCAAACGCCCAAATGGCCCCCTGTAGCCCCAAACCGAGGATGGTTATCGCGACAAACACAAAAAGGAATTTTCCGAATATGTCCACACTCTCAAGAAGATAGGAAGCACGGACGCGAAGAAACCCCATAAGCATCGCCCGTCCGAACGTGGTAAGAAGGGCGCCGGTTATTCCCATCGATATGATCCGCAGATACTGGGTGATATGGGGAATTCCCAGCAGGTTAGCCACAGCGTCGGCGGCGGTAAATGTGATGACGGTAACGATGAGCGTAAGCACGGCGCTGATAGTGAGAGCCGTAGAGATTGCATCGCGGGCGACCCCGTCGTTCTTTTGGCTGTGATAATACGACACGAAACGGGTGACACTCATCGGAAGACCAAGGGCGCACAGCGTGACCAGGCTTCCGAATGTTGAAGTCAGGAGATAATAATCGCCAAAACCCTCAACACCAAGCCGGGAAACTGCCAACTTCAGGATGAAGTTAAATAGTTTGGACGTGCCAAGAACGATGATGCCGAACGATAACCCAAGTACTACGAGTTTATGTGCCTGCCTTGATTCCATACCTGAGAGTGTACACGTTTTGTCGGGCACTGGTTATTGGGCGTTTGTGGGCACGATAACGCCAAAATCAGGTTTCTGAGGCATTGGAAACTGAATCGTCGCCTTGTCCTTCAGTGCTTCAAGTGCGACCCGGAAGATTTTTTTCCGCATCATGGACTTTGCCGTACAAACCATCCAGCACGCATCACATGATGCGACCCGTTTTGCATACGTTTGATTAGAAAGTATTGCCTCCATGGATTGCTCCTTGATGTTCCCCATTTTCCAGGGCTTGAGATGGCAGGTATACACATTGCCGAGCGAATCCATGTAAAAGAAACCCGTGCCGGCATCGCAAACGAGTGCACGTTTGCCGGTCTGGACGAAGTGAAGCAGGCGCTTGAGAAACCACCCCCGCATAAGCTCCTTGGGAGACATTCGGGAAAGATGGGCGCGCGCCGCCTGTTCGAGATTATGCTCGAGTCGCTCGGGATTCTTTGGCCGGAGATGGTCTTTGCCCGTGCCGAAGTAGATGACGGAACTTGTTGCAACGGTCATGGAGAATTCAACACCCAGATCATCCGCAAGTTTTTGAACCTTGGGAAGCTCCTCGACATTCTGGTCTATAAGCGTAAATGCAATACCCAAGTCTCTGGTGCCCAACTCTTTGGCAATGCGTAGTGATTCCAATATTTTTTTGTACCCTCCTGGTATGCGTCGGATCGCGTCGTGGGCCTTCCCTATGCCGTCTATGGAGACTCTGAATGCAAAGTTGGGGTCGATTTTGAGTATTTCCGGCATGTGTTTTTTTACCATGTGGGGCATAAAGCCGTTGGTGTTCATGATGAATCGCGCATGTGGGGCCGCGGCCTTCATATTCCGTATGATTTCTACGATATCCTGTCGGAGGAACGGTTCTCCGCCGGTGATATTGATATCAAGAAGACTTGAGGGAAGTTTTTTATAGTATTCCGAGGGGAGCTCATTGGGTATTTTATTTTTCCAGATATCGCACATGATGCACCGCGAGTTGCAGTTTAGGGTGATGGCAATAATGGCCGAGGTTGGGGATATCATACAGGTAATATTTTTTATATGCGATATTTATCTTCACTCCGAATTAGAGTTTGTTTCAAACGCGGCGAAAGTAGGCATCTCGTGCTGAAATGAGTGACCCTAGCAACGCACCGCGTACATAATAGAGTATTTCATAGCAGAAAGTGAAGCACAAATAGGCGAAGTATCGCGCAGAGCGTTTTCGTATTGATCGCGTAAATGCGCTACGATATTGCGTCATTTGTTTATGAATGAAGGACTGCATATAACGCCGCGCAACGTTGTCTCCCCTCGTCATGTAGTAGGAAAAAAGCATGAAAAATCCGGATCCGTACCGGGTGTAAAAAACGCTATATTGTGTCTTCGTTAATGTATGTGTGTGGTGTAGTTTCACCAGAGGATTTGCATACACCGTATGGCGTGAGGTCAGGATACGATGGAGCATCTCATCTTCTTCCGCACCGAACCCGATGCTACCCGGGCCAAGCCATGACTTGAAACCATGCAAGTGAAGAAAAAGTTTTTTCCGTATACTCCAGTTATTGCCGACAAACGTCGGTAGATGCCTGTGGGGCGGTGATTCATAGAACGTATGGTTGGTGAAACGATTTACCCCAACCGTTCGTACGCGACGAGTTTCTTGTTTTGCAGGTAATACCTGACCGAATACAGCAACGATATTTGGGTAACGATGAAAGCTCTGTGCTATTTCTCTTGCCCAGCGTTGTGAAACTATACAGTCGTCATCGGTGAATGCAACGATGTCATACGTACACATGATTGCTCCCCTATTTCTTCCATTGCTCGCACCTTTTCCATGCATACGTATGTATCGTATGCATGGCGAATGAAATGATCGGACAACTTCATTCGTGCGTAAATCTGTGCTTTGGTCGACAATAATGATCTCTTTTTTCCTATAGGAATTCGCAAGTAAAGACCGTATGCACTGTTGTAAGTCCGTTGGTCTGTTTCTGGTGGTAATGACAACAGATATTCCCCACATATTTGTTATAGGTCTATATTATAGATGCTTTTCAACGTGCGTTTCATTATATGGATTTTCGCATGGAAGCCTTGTGTGTTGGCGAACGTGCGCTGTTTTACGGCGAGGCTGTTTGACCTTGGTTGCGTTATGACTTTTTTTAACGCGACGACGAATGATTTTACTGATGTTGCCGTAATGACAAGCGGCGCAAGGAGGACAAGTTCCGTAATACGCGTGGTAACCACCGGTTTTCCCACTGCTAAGTATTCCAGCGTTTTTACCGGGAAACAATGACGGTTAAACGCACTTTTTAGGGTATATGGTATGATTCCGACCGTTGCTGCAGCGATATACTCCGCAATATTGCGTTTTGGAACCGGCGGCAGGAAGTACACGTTAGGCAATTCCGACAAACGCTCTATGCCCCGGGTTAACGACCACACGGTGTTTGCGCGAAATCTATGATCCACGTGGCCGATAAAGACGTAGGAATATGTAGGGGTCTGTTTTGCCGTTTCATACACAAGCCGAAAATCCAACCTGCTGTTTACTGTTCCTGCGTATACGATTCTGGGTTTGGGGATGCGATCCATATCACGGGGTATTTCTCTGACACGCGCGTGAAACGCTTCTTCGTGGAATCCTACAGGCACTTTGTAAACCCGTTTGTGTAAGCGCTTGAGTTTGTTGTACAACGTACCTGAGTTAGCAAAACATACGTCGCTGTGGCGCATGATGCGAAGCTCCGCACGTCTCCATGTGTGATCTAACGCCGGGACATCTGATGCGACATCATCGACGCAGTCGTAAATTTTCACGAATTTTTTTGGAAACATGTCAGGGAATACTTGATGCTGCATGGAAAAGGTCCAGAATACCGATGATGTATGAGGTATTTTTTGAATAAGCAACCGCAATTCCGCCACAGCAATGAGAGTGTTAAATTTTTTTATGAACGGAATTCGATGAAACGGTATGGGAAATATTGGACGAAAAACATATTCGTTTTTTGATATGCGACTAAATACTTTTTTATTCGATGATAAAAGCCACGAGCGTAGTGTGTGCCCTTCATTTACAAGAAAAGCGATAGCTACTGATGTTTTGGATAAAATCCTGATGGTTTGTTGTTCACAATCCGCCGGCCAATCCCAGGGAAACCCGAATGGAAGAATGATAAGTGACCGTGTCATAAAGTAGTACTCCGAATAGGTGGTGTATACGATGCCAAGATGTGGCGAATAGCTTGTAGTTTTTTTTCTATGCGATGGGCATAGGCGAGAGAGCGCCGTTTTGCGCGTAGTATTGCTGAAGGTTTCTCCGTTGTTGTTTGAAGGATGTGATGAATAAATTCTTGTGGCGTACGTGCCACGCGGACGTGTGGCGTAAAGTCGCGCATGATGGGAAGATTTGTGGATACCACTGGAACCCCCCTCGCGAGATAAGCATAGAGCTTGATGGGATTCGAGTAGTGATTAAAGGGGTCGTTCGTCCTATATGGGATAATGCCGACGGTAAATTGCGAAACCAGCCCGGGTAAGTCTTTGTGAGGTATTCCTGTGTATAGCGTGACGTTTGGTAAACGCTGTAGCGAACGAAGTTTGGGTGCTACAAGGTGCGTTTGCGGCCGAATTCCAGGGAGAGTGTCAGGATCACCGATGAATACAAAATTCATGGTGCGGAGTTGTTCCGCGACGGAGCGGATGAGCGTAAAATCCATACGTTCATTGAACGTGCCGATATATCCGATGGTTGGTCGATGGTCAGTGGTAATGCGATGAGTTATTCCCCTAACAAGGGAAAAATAATTGGCGATTTCATATCCTGTAGGCACCTGATGGATGTATTGTTTGCGCTTAGGATAAGTTCGGACCAAGTGCCTATAAAGTACGGGTGAATTGGCCAGGATGATGTCTGCTCGGTCTATGATGGCCTGCTCCCGCAGGTTTACACTTCGAGCTTCGGAGCCCATAAACAGGCCAGCAAAGTAGTCAGTGCAGTCATAGATAGCCAACGCACGAGGAAACATGAACATATACCGGCTCCATGTCTCAGAGGGCGTAGCAAACCAGATGATGGTTCCCCGTTTCTTATATAGAAGTGTGAGAGTAGTCACCCATAGAGACAGTTGTACATATCGAAGCGCGTTGTTTATGCGTTGCACATGCCTAAGTCGTCGGAAAGGAAGGGTGGCGATAGGAAGAAACGGCAAGAGAGAAGACCCCTTTTGTTGAGCATACCTGTGCTTCCAACACAAAGATAGAATATTCCTTACACCATGTGAAAACGATATTAACTCTCCACCGTCGTGAATAAACAGCACGGTTGCCTCCTTGCTTATGTGAATCGCATTTTGTTTGGTCCAGTTGACGTCAAACGTATGCGGAAATGACGAGATATAAAGGACGAGATGATCAGCGATTTTCATGCGCATCGATACGTAACCTTTTTTGAAAACGGATTGTTTTTCGTAGTCCTTCATCAAGACTTATCGCAGGTCGCCAGGAAAGAATTTTCTGTGCTTTGGCGTACGACATAATGTGATCTGCTGTGTCCGGTATTCCTGGCCAGGGAACGTGGTGGATGCTTCCCTGTCCGGTCAAGGTAATGATGCGAGTTGCGAGGTTTTGGACAGATATCCCCTTTCCTGTTCCGAAATTGAAATCCTCTCCCGGTCGGGTGCGTAAGGTCAGAGTTGCGATAATTGCAGACACCGCATCGTTGACAAAAAGATAATCTCGCCGCTGCCTGCCGCTCCCATAGATGTAGAGATCTTTATTATGTAGTGCTTGGTCAATGAAGTAGTTGACGATATTGTAGGTTTTTGTGGCCGGACGAATATGGGGGCCGTAGACGTTTGGAATCCTGACGTAGTGCACGTTCACGCCATAGGATCTCGCGTAAAAACGGGTGTATAAACGCGTTGTAGTACGGTGAATGCCGTAGATGGTGTCCGGATTCAGCATACCAGATTCTGTATGTGGGAGTTGTCCTGATGAACCATATTCTAGTTGAGAACCTACGAGTACAATCGATGCGCGAGGATTATCATTTTTGCACGCTTCAAGAAGCGTCAGCGAGCCTTTGCAGTTTTGCTCGAGGTCTCGTATCGGGTGAGTCGCGCTAGCGGTGACACCTGAATGACCAGCAAGATACACAATATAGTCATGTCCTTTTACCACATGTTTGAGGAACGAAACGTTGAGAATATTTTCAGTATGATGACGAATCCCTGATGACGAGCGAAAGAATGACTCGGGTGCATGGCGCGATACCGAGGTTATCCGTATACTTTTGTCTCTCAAGGATGATATAAGGTTGCTTCCGAGAAACCCAGTTCCTCCCAATACAAGAAGCGATGATTTGGCCGGTAATGCGTTTTTCATATACGAGCGTATCCCTCTAAGGGCAATAGCTCATGGTCGATTATAATTCATGACGTCGATACAATGCGCATTATCGGGCAGGCAAGCGTACGGAAGGATGCGTCACGCGTGTGACGGCACGCGGGACGCGCTTATACTTCGATGTTGTACGTTCATGTTGCAGTGTTTACAGATTTCGTATTTGGCCCGCATGCCCTTTTTGAGGTTTTGTCGGAATGTTGTGAATTTTTTGTTTCTCCAAATAGACTGGAGAGAATCGTCGATAACATTTCCCATTTTCATTTTTTCGAAATAGTCGTTACAGCAAGGCAGTACATTTCCAGTGCACGTTATTTCCACATCGTAGGATGGAAGTGGACACGGAGATCTAAAAATATTGGTCGGTCCGACGTTTACGAGACCCGCGCGATTATTAAGTTTCATATGAGCAGGCAGAGAAAAGTCTATACGATCGTCAATTTTTTTAGCCTCGATAAAAAACTGCTTCCGCTTTTCCGTTAACACACCGTCGTGAAGCGTGATGAAGAAAAAATCCGCGCCCGCATTCAGTAATTTTTTAAAACGATCAATCGTGAGCAGATCTCCGTTGGTGTTTAAATGGTTTTGTGCCTGAGGGCACACGTGTTTTGCGTAGGCCAGAAAATCTTTAAGTCGATTATCTAGAAGTGATTCGCCATAAAATGCGTAATGGATAAATCCGCGATACCGCATTTTTCCAAGTTCATCTATCACTTTTTTGAACGTCTCAAAGCGCATCGCGTTTAACGGACGCTGGAAGAATTTGTTTGGACAGTAGACGCAAGTCCGATTACAGTGGGAATTAACTTCAAAGTTTACAAACATAAACATGTCTTCATACCACAGGCCGTGATGAAGACCATTCCACATTTTCCGAAGGAAAGTGGATCTGTCGATCCGGTGATACGAGAAAAACGTATTGATAGGACGCCAGTTTGCCTGACTCGCGATTTTATAGTGATACGTAAGCGACTTGGATAATTGCGGATCATAACTTACTCCTATGGATCGAAGCTTGTGTTTAGGAAAATCGCTTCGTGGCGTCGTCTCCACGAATAATCCGAGGAACGGATATTCTTGTATCGTGAGTTTTTGGCTATCGGAATACCAGAGGATTGATTGTATGCGCTCCTGAATATCCAGGCGCAGTATTAACGCGAGGAAAAAACTCGTTGCTTTCTCTACCAGAATGCGAAGGAGGGCCACGCGGCGCAGAAGCCGTGCGAAGGATGTACGGGTGTTAGTTGGAATGGCTATTGTTATCTCCGTAAGCAATCGATTATTCCAGCCGAGTTTTTTGTGAAAGGACTGATCGGTACGAAAAGCGGTTTGTTGCAGAACAATAAATTGCTGGCTGGTAATTGGAATAGACACGCGCAATTGCATAGTAGGAGTATATCGTATTTATACCTATTTTTGTTTGTTAAGAGAAGGAAACAATAAGAGAAATGATTGGTTGTACCACTCATCCTTAAAAGGTCCGCTGAAATGGATGCAGATTTTATCGTGAGGGAGCCTTTCATTATTCCAGGCGTAGCGGGCATAGAGAAAATAGGTATCAGGTAGTACAGTCACATTGTGTTTATGCATGCTTAAGTACATAGCAAAATTATCCTGATCCAGGAATATTCGATTGTGTTTAGACACTAGATTTTTTTTGAAAAAATGAAACACTGCGGCAAGGCGTAGTTCAATTTTTTCGATACCGAGCCCGTCCGTCATTAGTCCGAGTAATCCACAATTGACGCGCGGAATCACCTCTGTCTTGCATATTGTGGAGAGGTCTTTGTGGGTTAAGGCGTAGTAACTTTTTTGATCCTTCATGTAGAACATAGACCGGTCAGTCGAATTTTTGATCCAATCAGATATAAATTTCGGGTGTCCGAACCATAAAAAATCGGCATCCATGAGGAGAATTTTTGAGGCCGTCGTTAACAATGGGATGTGTACGATGCGAATCTCACTAAGCCTACTCGTGCCGTGTACACTTCTTACAAGGGCGGCGCAATTTGGAAAACGCCTACCTGAGTTGAATAAACTATTTAGGCGTCGACGGGCGTTTTCATAGCGAAGAATTTGCACTCCTCGAATGTGGAAGGCGAGCAATTTGCAGTCGTTTTTGGTGAGTGATCCATCGTCATGAAGCACCACAGGGATTGTCATTTTCAGGTGACGTAGTAGTTGTTTGACGCTTATGAGCAGCAGTGGAATGACAGCATGAGAAGTGACAACATGTAGCTCGACTGGATAATGCGGACGTTTCACTGAGACGGGTGGAGCCGTGATGGCGGTAAGTTCTACCATCGCCCGTTTCATCCTCAGTTTTGCTTTTCGCTGGAAGTTCGCAAAATGCATAGGCCGATTATACGATGAAGGCAAAATGCGATACTATACCCTGAAGTATGACTGCAGATGCATTTCTTGGCAAAGTGATTCGCAAGGCGCGCCGTATAATGGACGGTGTAATTGCGGCTATTACGTATTGTGCAGAAGTCTGTACGTACCCGTTTGAAGACCGTTACCGTTTCACATTTTATAGCGCGTTTTCTTTCCTGAGGTGTTACGTCAAGAAATATGTCCGCAAGGCATTTGCCTCGCAATCCCTCACGCGTCGATACCTACGAACTCACGACCAAAAGCGCATATCAGCCGGGCGCGTCGTCCATGTGATTCCCAATATAGAAGTTGGCGGATCGCAAAAAATCGTGTTTGATATTGCCTCGGGATTGCCCGAGTACACAATGGACATTTTGGACCTAGCATCCATGACGTACTATGACGGCAAGGAGGATACGTTTCTGACTTTTCGTACTCCCGAAGAGGCGGCCATCATTGTGAATAGTAAGGGTGTAGTGTTAGGACACATTCATTATTATGGAGATCACTATGCCATGCACCGATATCTTCGCACGCTCCTTGATTCCAGAAAGGTGCCGCGCGTGCGTTGGATAGAAAACGCGAACAATCCAATAGCCGCATATCGAAATGAGAAGATAGAACACTACCTGTATGTGAGTCGGTTTGCCCGTTTATTACAGGAGAAACACGTCCGCACGGATCGTGTTGTCTATCCTGGAGTAGATACAACAATATTTGCTCCACGAGCCACCCCCCCGCTCTCCGGTACGATAGTCCACATCGGGTTTGTGTATCGTTTGGAAAACGATAAGGTCAGTAAAATCACGATAGAGACAATTATCCAGATCATACAAAAACTCAAACCGAACGTGTTGGTTCATATCGTTGGGGACGGGAGCAATTTTTTCCATTACGTTTCCCGTTCCCGACAGGAGCAGGTGAGAAAATTTATCCAGTTTCATGGAGTAATTCCATTTGAGGATCTTGCGTGTACCTATGAAACGTTTGATCTTTTTATCGCCCCTGTTCACACAGAAAGTTATGGTAGTGTTGTGCCTATGGCGATGGCCAAAGGTATACCGGTGGTTGCGACAAATGTTGGCGCGTTACCCGAAATACTTGGTGCTGCTGGTTACCTTTGCAGGACAAACACGGAGTTTGTGAACGCAGTGGCCCATGCTGCGAAGCATCCTGAGGAAGCACAAGATAAGGCGGAGCGCGCAAGGTTGCGGGTGATAGACCGTTTCAGCCTGGACGTGATGATAGACTCATACCGACAAAGATACGCTCATATATTGAGGAAGTAATTATCGCATTTTATCACGAAAGAGCTGGGCGATCCGTACCCCGATAACACGATTTGCTTCAGGGGTCACATGACAGTCATCGATAAATACCGATGCCCCTGCTGAAGCGATGAAAATATCCGAAAGATCCACAAAGTTTGATATGTTATTTTCACGAACGCGTTGTTTGGTAAGTTCATATGTAGGTTTTGCCTCGTGCTCTATGTTGGGGAACATACGTTCGGTTTTCGTAAGGACTTTATCGTAGGCGAGCGGCTGCCAGAGCAGAAGGTATCGGAATCCATACACGCGGGAAAGCACGTCGATGACCGCGGCATTTCTGCTGTAATTTTCCGCAACCGTTTGCGCCAATTCTTCTTGCGATAGCGGTTTTTCTTTTGTGGCATTGTCGGTCGTTATCCATTGCCACAATCGAGGGACTGCTTGCATGGGATAATGCACGATTTTTATGTGAGAGCCGATAAACGCTATTGCGTTTACCACGAGACGATGGTTTAGCAGGCTTTTGTTCTCAAGTGAAATGACAGGAAATAGAATTGGATCCATATTGCCCAGATATTCCCGCATACGGGTTTGGCCATAGACGAGATCGGGAGCTGTTTTAAAATCGTTACAACCGTCATAAAAAATGACGTAATCGGGAATTTTATTTCCCTTCAAAAGATTCACGAAAAGCGCAAGTTCTTGGTTGGAGTTGTAGGCAACATGGCCGTAATTTATTGCTCGTATCGCCGGTCCACCCGCGTTTATCTCACGCGAAAAATAGGAAGGTATAGTTTCCCCATCTTTGGCAAAAGCTCCCCACATCGTGGACCCACCGAAGAAATAGAGTGATGGGATATCGGCGATATTTTCCTTCGGGTTACCAAGCGTTCGTCTCACCATGCCATTATCGATATGGATATTTGGAGTCGAGATGGGCGCATAGGTCCAGGCAAGAAGAGGATGATATTGGGAAATCATTTTGGCATCCTGATTTGTAATCCAACGATTTTCAGGATTGAGAATATACCAGTTGCTTGCTTGCCTGCGTGCCTGGTAGGTATAGTACACAAAGCGTCCGAAAGAGATAATCTGCAAAGCCACCTCAGTGATAACAAGACCTATGACGATTCGTTTCTTTGTAAACATGCGTTTCATAAGGATGTCTCTTTGGCAGCCCCTCGGTTGAGAGTAATGATGCGGTCACAATGCTCGTGGATGAAGTCGACCGCATGTGTCGCAAGGATGAACGTCCGCCCGCTGCTGATAAGGCGTTTGAGTACGGCTTGGGATTTTCTTCTGAATTTCGCGTCTCCGACGCTTAATCCTTCATCAAGCATAAGAATATCCGGGTTGGAATGTATGGCGACTGCAAAGCCCAGTCGTAGTTTCATGCCGAATGAGTATGTAAACAGTGGTACGTCGATAAATTGTCCAATATCGGTAAACTCTATGATGGAACGAAGTTCTTTTTCAATTTCGTGTTTTGTCATGCCGAGTAACATGCCGTTTAAGTAAATGTTTTGTACGCCGGTTAAATCCTCATGGAATCCTGCTTCCAAATCTATGAGGGAAACGACTTTTCCGCAGCGTGTGACCGATCCGGTTGTAGGATTGGTTATCCCGGCCATAATCTTAAGAAGTGTTGTTTTGCCGCTTCCGTTTGGACCGGTGATGCCTATTCTATCCCCCCTATAGATCGTGAGGTTGATACCCCGAAGCGCCCAAAAAGTTTCGTTTCTACCTTTTACGAACTTTTCCACGAGCGTCGGTTTCTCATGATGGATTTCGTATTTTTTGCTGACGTTTGTTAGTTGAATGGCGATTTTGTCGTTGTGTTTCATAGCCAGTCGTCGAAATTCCGGCTTTCCTGGGAAAATACGATGAGTCCGATGGCGGCTACGGCAATGGTGATGCCGATATTTGACGCGAGCATAGCGGGGCCGGGAAGCTCCGATTCTACGAGCGCAGCCTGCATGAGTTGGATGGCGCTCGTCAGCGGATTTAAGCGCCAAAGCCAGAGCAAACGAGAAGGAATCTGATTCAGTGCATACACGACGGGCGTCGCATAAAACCAGATAATGAGAATGGCCTGTACGAAGAAATTTACATCCCGGTACCGAACGTTTAATGCACTTGAAAGGAGGCTCGTTCCCGTGGTGAAGACGATAAGTATGGCGAGACCGCCGGTGAAATACCAGAAAGATAGCACGGTTAAGGTCCCCAGAAACGTAAGTGGGATGAGAAACAGGCTGAACGCAGTAATATAGTTGATAAGATTCGATAACACGATAGAGACGGGAATGACAGCACGGGGAAATACGGCTTTTTTGATAAGGTTCCGTTCATAGACGATGGACGGCGTTACTTTGGCGAGCGACATTGAGAAGAAGTTCCAGGCGAGGAGTCCGGTGAAGAGAAAATAGTTATAATGACGGACCGGCTCTTTGACGAAAAGCGGGAAGATGAATCCGATAATGAGCATTTGGAGGAGTGGATTGGCGATGAGCCAAAGAAATCCGAACGCCGTATGCTTGTATCGCGCCCTGAGCTCCTTTTCCGTCATGCCCCACAAGAGTTCGAAAAAATGGCGTGCGTTTGTTGACATGCTGAGTATTATACGGAGGGAACGAAGAAATTGTAAGTTACCGGTGTGGTTAAGTAAGTTACGTATGATTCCCGATGCGTCTGAGCCTTGCCCGTTTCGACACCTACTTGAGGTAGCGCCCGTTTCCGCATACTATATCGATATTCTGCCAGGACTCATCGAGGGTATATGGTATATCGAATGCTTATCGGGTTGCTGTTGCTGGCAACCCTTCCGGTTCAGGCGGTTATCGCCGTGTTACTCCTTATCATCTCGGGGAGACCGGTTTTGTTTGCCCAACGGAGAATCGGGTTAAACGGTAAGCCGTTTGCGATGTATAAGTTCCGGACCATGGTGCATGAGGCGGAAAAGCAGAAGTCCCGGTACCGGACGCTGAACGAATCCGCCGGACCCGCATTCAAGATTTATCATGATCCGCGGTTTACCCCGTTGGGGAAGGTATTGAGCCATACGGGATTGGACGAGCTTCCCCAGCTGTGGAACGTATGCCGTGGAGACATGGCGCTTATCGGCCCTCGGCCGCTGCCTGTCTCCGAGGTAAAGAATCTTAGCCCCTGGATGCGCAAGCGTCACGTAATCAGGCCGGGCATCATCTCTCCTGCCGTGCTGACCGGGAGATACCATAAAGATTTCAACGAATGGATGAAGAGCGATATCGCATACGCGAAAAGCAAATCGCCGGCGGTGGATATGGGACTATTGGCGCAATCCATTCCGTTTCTCTTGCGACTGATGGTTCGGGAGATTCGTGGGGCTTTGTGTGCTTGACAGGCGGCGATGGTTTCCCCATATACTATATATAATGTATAGGAGACTATTACAGGATAAACGATTCGAAATTTCGAAAAAACGCGATTCTTCCCTCCCCGACACTATCGGGGATTTTTGTATCACAGTAGCCTTGACATGTAAGATACGCAATGATACTATAGGTTAGTTATGACAGCCATGGCAGAGAAAAAGGATTCTCTTCGGACAAAAGTAATTCGTGGCGCGACCCTCGTCGGTTTCGGTACCGCATTTGCGCTTGGAGCACGCGGTGATGCCCGGGCCCCCCAGATAGACCATCCCGATAACGACCCAATTGGAACGACGCACGTGCTCAAAAAGCCGTTAAATCTCCGCGGTTGGCGTGATAATTTGCCGGGGGTGCCAAATGGAGATGAAGATAGTCAGACCCAGAGACAACGCGCTCGGACAATAGAGGTTGCAAAATCAGGCGTTGTTCCGGCAACGGCTCCTGCCGTGACTACACGACGGTATGAGGTAGCTACCGAAGCGAGACAAGTGGGCTTTAATTGGCTAGTGGTGCCGTTTGTTGCAGGTGGGTTGTATAGTCTTACAGAATTGGGTCGAGGATTGATTTCAGGGAATAAGAAAGCGGGGTTGCGCGGAACATTGGGAATGACGATTACGTCGGCTTTGGCATGCGGAGCGATGACTCCGACTCCCGCTTCCCCCGAAGCTCCGCTACCCACACCGATTGTCCAAGCGACGAATGCCCCCGAGACGGCAACGCCGCCCGTAGGATTCCAGACTGAAACACCCGCGCCTCCCGTCGATATTGCGTCATCGCATCCCGACTTTTCCCATCCTGAAGGATTCAGCAATGTTCCCTTCTCTTCCGGCGCTACAGCGGAACAGCTTAAGGCTAACGGGATTATCGGGATGCCTGAGTACGCCGCGAAAGCGTATGCGGAAAATATCGACCTTATCTTAAGCAAGGTGCCCGGAGCAACGTCGGCAAGGGCATTTTGGTCATCTGATTACAACAAGAATTTTGTGCTTGTGGGTGGGCCAAGCGGGGTTGCCGTGATTGCCGCAGGTGCAGATAATTACTCTTATCACCCGAATGCGGAATGGTTCGATTTCCAGCCTGCAGTAGCTCCTACATATACGTGGGTCGCCCTTCCGGGTGGCGCGTCATTTGACCAGGTTGTCGGCGGGTATGTTGGTAATTATCCTGTTTGGGGAGTCGCCAATCCGGGCGAGACGTTCCCTTCCAGTGTATTTGCACCAGGGAGTGCTGCAGAATTTGTCGCGGTTCCCAAACCGTCTGAGCCGTTTAGCCTTGCTTCAGCCGGTCTCTCTGCTGAACAGCAGGCCGCTATGCAGGCACATCCCGGGCTCGAGGGGTCTATTGCTGCAGTGGAAGGTGGTAAATTTACTGCATTCGTTTCGGTATTAAATCAGGAAGGCCAGCCAGTCGTCCAGGCAGTTGAAGTGCTTCCGGCGACTATGGCAGAGGATACAACGCCAAAAGATAAATATGACAATACGCCTGTTATGTTAACAGCAGATGGGAAGAAAGTGTTTTGGATACAAGAGCAGCGTGGTTGGTATCAGGTTGAGATCAGCCCAGATATTCATAAGCCTGTGTTTGTGCCCTTTGACAAAATGGAGATAATCCCACGTATTGTAAAGGCTGAATTTCAGCCATTTTCTCAAGCAGCTGTGGACCGGTGGAATTCTACAGTAGAACAATGGAGTATGGGATTTGAGTCGCGTCAAGTAAATGCCGTTACAGACGAATGGAAAAAGTGGGCATTTTTTTCAAACCGGTCCATTTCCGAAGACGACATTACTTCTGAGAATTCTCCTATTCAGGTTTTGGATGCATGGTGGACAACGACCATCCCTGATGGGACATCATTTGAATTTTTCTCCGTAGGCTTATTAGATCCGGCAAATCCAAGGGAAGCCCAGGTGGACGAATGGAAAGCAATTAATTGTGCTATAGGAACAGAAATTTCAACGAACGAAAGTAACAGAAACCAGTTCTCGAAGGACCTACATGATCCGAGTCGTGTGGTTCTACCGATAGTTCGAGTAGAAGAAGGATTCCTCGAAAATCCAAGTCTGCCAAGTGCATTACCTATTACCCAGCCTTCATTTTATAAGCTACTTGGAATTCCCGGAAATACGGTTAATAGTCTTATGGCACCGACGTTGGCACAATATAACCTTACCTATGATTGGATTATGAACGATCCGTCTCAAGGTCTTTGGATTCGGTCGAATTCTACATCTCCTGGTTGGGCTTACTTCCTTGACACTAATAATAAGGATTTCAATTCAGAGTTCTTCGCAGATGATATTCAAACTCTTCTCTTTCCCTCGTTTGTGATGCTGCGATAGCACCTATATTTTATTGTGCAAGCATAAGCGTTATGCTACCCTCATAAATATGAGGGTGATAGTAGGTATTATTTTTTCCTTTCTTGTACCCTTTATTTTCTTTGTTGGTACCGTGTCTGCTCAGTATACGACCGGCCCGACAATAGGAGCTACTGTAAGCACTTATCCTACACTCCCCTTATGTAGTGAGGGTAATTGCGGCACGGTATGTAATGACGGATACTGTCCCGCAGGTTCCACATGTTCACCATACTGCGCAAGTAACGGACACTGTGGCTTCACCTGTTCTGCATATCAGAACAGGTGCATAAATCCTCCGGGGTGGGGAGATTGGGGCCCATGCGTGAATTGCTGGCAGGTGCGCGAGTGTAACTCAAATCCCAACCTCGGCCAGTATAATTGCTGTATTTCTGATTCTAGCTGCGACATAACCTGCAACGTACCCGCATCAACACCCGGCAATCCGACCGGGCCAGCAGAGCCGACCGTCCCTCCTCCGACGAATACGCCAATCCCACCGACGAATACGCCGGTCCAGCAAGGGAATCTCCAGGCGCGTACGGTACGGATTGATCCTGCTGATACGAGCTGTGCGGCGATTCGGGCGGTACCTACAACCGACGGAGAAATAGACGGCTCGGTTCTGCAGTTTACTCCCTCTTCCGCAAGCCAGCCGCCGTCACAGACTCAGATCGGCGCTAATTACGCGGCGTTCAATAATGTGACGGTCGGAACGTATACGCTCGACCCCAACGTGCCGACCGCCAACTGGGCATATACCCGTGCGTGCTGGAGGAACATTTCAACCGGGGCAACCGGTGAGGGGCTATCGGCAACCCTTGCCAACACCCAGACGGTGCGATGGGATATCGGCTACACGGATGGTACCTCTTGGGTCCGTGCCCGCGGCGGTGATGTGTATGCGGCCGGAAGCGTCCGATCATTTATACCCGATTTAGCTTCGCGGCAGTTTATCACGACATCCCCGGAAGCCGATGACGGCGTCCTTATCTATGGCACGAGCTTTGATTTCGACTCCGATCCCTACTCGACCGGCGCAACGCTCGTTTCCGGTACGAACTGGCAGGTCAATGCAAGCCGGACTACCGTGGATTATTATGATTACTTCTACCGTAGGTACGGATCCCCGACCACGGCAACGACGGACGCCGCATTTTCCAATCTTTCTGCGGTGACCCAACCCACTTCAAGCGACACGCCGTACTATGTCGTGGGTGACATGACGACTACAGGCAACTGGTCCGTGGGTGCCGGGGAGTCTGTGGTCATCATCGTGGATGGTAACGTAGCGCTCGGTGGTCAGATTAATATAACTGGAGACGGATTCATCACGTTTATCGTCAACGGCGATATCGACGTTACCAGTTCCATCGGAGGTACTTCGGGATCAACGACACCGGTAATCGAGGGAATTTACATAACGAGCCCGACGGGAACGTTTGCAACCGGCGTGTCGGCCGCCGCCGCGACGGCAAAGTTTGTCGGCAAGGGAATGTTTATATCCGGTAATTTCTTACTGGAGCGGGATCTTGAAATCGCGAACGCAAACAACTTATCGGCTTCAGAAGTGTTCTTCTATAATCCGAGACTTCTCCTTTCTATGCCTGACTCCATGAAGGAGCTTTCCGTGACGTGGCAAGAGGTAGCGCCCTGATTTTGATACAATACGGGCATGACGTTCGAACAACTGCGGCTCCTCCATCCTCGGTTTATCTATCAGAGCTACGAAGTTACGAAAAAAGACGATGCGCTTCATGTCGTTTTTGAGTTTTTGCTGGAGCCCGATATCGTTTTTCGTCCTACACTTGCGATCCCCCATCGCGGAACGTATGACGCCGACAGGCTCGCCCCCTATATTTTCCGCTTGGGAATGGTCGAAGCCGTAAGTTATTGGAAAGCGGCACTTCCGGAAGAGTTTGTGGTAGCAGCGGGCTCCTTGTCCGATACGGAAATGCGCTTTTGGAATGATCTTTTTAGGCACGGCCTTGGGGAATTTTATTTCCGTAATGATATCGATTTTACCGTCCCGGATTTTTTCCGCCTCTCGGCGACTGGGCCATCCCTCCCGTTCCCCGGTGAACGATACGAAGCGGACGCACCTTCCGATCTTGTGCTTATCGGCGGAGGTAAGGACTCAGCCGTAACGCTTGGAATGTATAAAAAGGCCGGTAGATCAATCCAAACGCTTGTTTTAAATCCGACGGAAGCAGCTCTTTCCAACATCAGGCTGTCCGGATTTGATAGTCCTATAGTAGTAAAACGGTTTATGGATCCCCAACTATCCCGATTAAACGATGCCGGGTATCTTAATGGCCATACTCCCTTTTCCGCATATCTTGCGTTCTTAGGCGTTACGGTCGCCACACTCAACGGAAACCAGCATGTTATCGTTTCCAACGAACGGAGCGCGGATGAAGGAAACGTCATATATCATGGGGTCGAAATAAATCACCAGTACTCCAAGGGTTTCCGTTTCGAGCAGCTGTTCCGGCAGCACGTGGCAGACGTGTTTGAGGATGCGCCGAATTACTTTAGCATCCTGCGGCCGCTTAATGATTTGGAGATCGGACGATTGTTTGCGTTGTTCCCGGAGTTTTTTGCATCTTTCAGAAGTTGCAATGTCGGAAGCAAAACCAATACATGGTGCGGGAAGTGCGCCAAGTGTGCGTTCACCTACCTAATCCTATTCCCATTCATCCCCTTCCCGCAGATTGTCGCAAGTTTCGGTAGTGATCTTTTCAAGCGCCCTGAAATTCTTTCCCATATCCGGGCGCTTGTTGGCCTAATCCCAGTCAAGCCGTTTGAGTGTGTCGGGACGAGAAAGGAATCGCAGCTAGCCCTGCACCTTTCCATTGAGGCGTATGCTAGGGGTGCGCGTGAAATATCGGAAGGTCTTGTCGCCATCAAAAGCGACCTTGGTCTTCGTTCCGAAGAGATTATTCAAATGAAGGATGAATTATTGGAGGATTGGGGTGATACGTTCAATCTGCCTCCCGAACATCTCGCGATGCTTCGGAGTGTGTGGCAGCGCGTTTCGTCACGCACAAAATCATGAAGACTACGGAAATCAAAGGGAAGTCGGTACTAATCGTGGGATTCGGCCGTGAAGGAAAAAGCGTTGAACGGTGGCTAAAAACGCGGTATCCGGCACTTCTCATCGAACATCGGGATAGACAGCTTGATGGAGACGCGTACCTAACCGGCATCGAGGCATTCGATACACTCATACGAAGTCCGGGCATTTCCCCGTTCTTGCCTGAGCTGCAGCGGTATGTGAAATCCGGCGGGTTTATCACGACCGGCACAAACCTCTTTTTTTCATGCGTTACGGGGATAACGATCGGCGTTACGGGCACGAAAGGCAAAAGCACCACGTCGAGCCTTATTACCCACATATTAAAGCACCAGTATCCGGATGTGCGGTTAGTCGGCAATATCGGAATATCGATGCTTGATGAGTTGGATTCAGGAACACCGCAAACTATTTACGTCATCGAACTTTCCAGCCACCAGCTCGTCGATATCCGCTATAGCCCTCATATCGCGGTACTTTTGGGTATTGTATCCGAACACCTTGATTACTATCCCGATGTCACAACGTACGCCCGGGCAAAAGCGCGAATTGCCGCATTCCAAACACCTACCGACATCGTGGTTTACAATCCGGTGCACACGATTTTGCGGGAGATACTTGAAAATGCCCCGGCACGCCGGGTTCTCTTTTCCGAGCGGCGGAAAGACGGGATCATGACCTATGTGAAGCGGGGGCATATTTATACGGAGATAGCAGACACAGTCGAACCGGTAATCCCCATTGCCGATATCCCGCTATTGGGCAACGTAGAAAACGTTCTCGCTGCGATCACCGTCGTAAGCCTTCTTGGTGGAAAGCCGTATGATATAGCCTCTTCGATACGCCCGTTTCGTTCGCTCCCGCACCGGCTTGAGCTGGTCGGCACCTATCGGGACATTACCTTTTACAATGATTCACTGGCAACCATACCCGAAGCGACCGTGCACGCATTGAGAGCCCTCGGATCGAATGTGACAACTTTGATTGCCGGAGGTTATGACCGGCACCTCGACTATACGGTGCTGGGTGCATACCTACGGAGCCATCCGGTCGAAAATCTCATCCTGTTTCCGGATACGGGAAAACGAATTTGGGAGGCCATTGGCAGCGTAACAGATAGTACCAAGCGCCGGCATGTGATGGCTCCCCACATGGTATCTTCTATGGAAGAAGCGGTGAGGCTTGCCTACACACTCACCAAAAAAGGGAAGATTTGCCTCCTCTCCCCTGCTTCCGCAAGTTACAACCTCTTCAAAAATTACGAAGACCGGGGTAATCAGTATAAACACTTGGTGAAGATGTTGGGGAGTTAGAAACTTGAATGACGGTGTATAATATGAAGTTGGAAAGGAGGTGATAGACATGAGTAGAAACAGAGAATTAATAGATGCTCTTTCTCCGTTGAGTAGGTCAATTCGAGGTAAAGAATGTGGCGGAGACTGTGATCTTCAGTGCGCATGCGACTGCAGTAGCTGCGATGGTCCCGATTGTAGCGGGTTTGTTGGCCGTTTCCGCAGTAAAGACATGTTAAGACGAGCACGACGTCCAGCAAGAACAGGACGGATTAAGTAATAAGAGATCGCTGAGTAATAATTTGTTCAATATGCTGCCCAAAGGTGTGTTACCACTTGTTTGTGGCAGTTTTTTTGTTGTATGAACGGAAAAATTATTAAGACCTGCTCTCTCGAAGAGCCTTCGACTTCTGTGTCGCTAAAACATCTGACTGCAGTTTTGAATCCTGATTTCGGATTAGTATCTGAAATTCACAGAGAGAGGCAGCATTACGACGAACCTAAATTCTGGCATTTTAGCGCCCGAGTTAATGATCGATTTGTCGAACAAAATAGAATTTCCTTTACAACTGTGGGGAGCGGGTGCTCCTTTTTTTCAAAGCAGGAAGCATTATTTAAATGCCTCGCAGAAGTGGTAGAAAGATTTAGTAATACGTACTTCCCCAACAAGGTTGCATTAAAACTGTCAACTTTAAGTGACGTTCAAGATGATATAGTGCCGCTTGAATCGTTTACGAGATACTCGAAAAAACAGTTAAATAGTCGGCTTTACTCTCGATTTATTTTCAAACCTGATTCTGAACTTAGATGGACAATATGTGAATCATTGGATTCGAACAAGCAGCACTTGATTCCATGTAATTTTATTTATCTATCGTATCCTCATGCAAAAAAGGAGCCACTAATATACCCACCCATTAGTACGGGTGTAGCAGCAGGCGGGACATTAGCGACTGCCGTACTGAGAGGTTTATATGAATGTATCGAGCGTGATGCGTATATGCTCGCTTACCTTAAGAAGATTCAATATCCTAAAGTTCGTTTAGAACGTATAAAGAATAAGAAAGTACAGTTTTTTCTTGAAGCCGCTAAAAAATATGACTTGGAGATTTCTTGCTTGAATTTCACAACGAATATAGGTATCCCAGTAATATGCGCTTTGATATTGGATAGGAGCGGAGTCGGTAAAGCAGTTTCGGTCGGATTAAAGTGCAACGTAAACGTACACGAGGCTATTACTGGTGCGCTTACGGAGGCATTTCACACGAGAGGATGGATAAGGAGAATGCATGAAATGGATGACGCGGCATACGAGGATGAGATAAAAGGAGCGAAAGATCCGGGCATGATTCAGCGCGGATTATTTTGGTATAACGTGGCGAAGATCAAAAAGCTGGATTTTTGGTGTGAAAACGATAGATATGTTGAGATTAACGAAATTTTTAATCGAAAAACGGTCAAAGAGGAGCTTGAATACGTGGTGAGTAAGTTACAAGAGCAACATATGGATGTTTACTGGAAGGATATAACTGTAGATGAGTTGAGTCAGTTGGGTTTAAAAGTGGTAAAAACAATTGTTCCTCAGCTGCAACCACTCACGTTTGACGATGATAGACAACCGCAGGGAGGGCTGAGATTGAGTGACGTTTCACCTCTTTCTGGATACAATTACAAGATATCGATAAATAAATATCCACACCCATTTCTATAAAGGAGATACCGTATGGACGAGCTGACAAACACGGTAATAAATGCAAGCTCAAGTTCTTCACGATTTCACAACGCGACCAAACTTAAGCGATTTATTAAGAGGGATGACAAAGCCCATTCAACGCCAATATTGTGGAAAGTTAATACCTATAAAGCATATCCCAGGTTCCAACAAGTGATTTTGCCAGTTCCCACACAACGAAACGGTAGCCTGGTTGAGTTATTAACTCATCGTCGATCAGTACGTAATTTTACTGCGAAAAATATATCCCTAAAGGACTTGAGTAATCTCATATATTACTCAGTGGGATCAACAAAATTTTTTCAACCAAATGTGGGAGATCAGCGGATGTATCCTTCGGCAGGCGGAAGATATCCGTTGGAGGTTTATCCATTTGTTTTTCACGCAGAACCAATTCCTATTGGGGGATATCATTACCATGTAAAAACTCACAGTCTCGAAAAGATATTAGATGGATCATATGCGAAGCGTGTATTTAGTTATTTTGACCAGGAATGGTTAAGGCAATCATCGGTCCTTTTTGTAATAACTGCCATATTCAATCGGACTGAAATAAAATACGGAGATCGTGGATATCGACACATACTTACTGAATACGGTCATGTTGCACAGAATCTATATCTGCTCTCACAGTTATATGGGATTGGTTGCTGTTCAATCGGGGGGTTTATTGATAATGGTATTAATCGCTTACTGGATTTGGATTTTGAAGATGAGGCGGTTGTTGGAGTTGTCGCTGTAGGTAATAAGGCACAACGAAGTTGATTCTGGGAACGTTACTATTTCGAAAGGGCGTTTGACTTTAATGAATCAAGGATCACCTTGGAAGGTGTAGCTACTAGACTTGCGCAGCTTTGATCGGGGTGTTGTTTTAAGTACTCTTTCACTAGATAAGCACCAATTGAATATCCCGTCCATCGGGGCAAGTCATCTGATCCGAAAAACCATCGCGATTGTTTATAGTTCGCGTCATCGAGTTCATAGGTTACCTTTTTCAAAAGATCATTAATTTGATTTTGGCTTAATGCTCCCGCCCACTTAGATGGTTCCCCGCCCCACACCTCGGTTTCAAAGCATGTCGCTAAGCCTTCAAAAATTAATGCAGCACCGAGAGATCGCGGCTCATCGGGAAGGGATTTGAGACGAACTGCGTGGTGAAGCTCATGGCTAATTGAGCGAGGCAACTCGATCTCTAAAAGCTGCTCCTTATTTGGGAAATATGGATCGAATTTAATAGTTATATTATCTGCTGAATGTGTCCAGCCAGAATGGGCATGCTCGGGGATGACACCCTTTGGGTCATCCTTTATTTGTATTGTTAGTTCGTGTAACTGAAGGTGCTCTGAGGTTTTTTTAACCGCCACATCTGCGCAAACTTGAACCGCTTTGCGCACTCTCTCAATGCTCTCAAATGTTGGCAATTGGACTCTAATAGTATTTGGTCGTTCTGGGTTCATATACAATGTTGTTTAATTGATGGCCTTAGCCCCGTATTATACTCTATCTAGATAAAATACGCCCAATTTGGGACCCGCTTTTTAGTAATTGTTCTCTTGTTAAGAATCTACTATAATGCAATCATGCCAAAACGAACGTACCAACCCAAGAAATTGAAAAGAAAACGCGTCCACGGGTTCCGTGAGCGCATGAAGACGACAAAAGGCAGATTGGTCCTGAAGCGGCGTCGAACAACCGGACGGAAACGGTTGACTGTTTAACTCGTTCTTTCATGCTTCCCCGGCACAATCGTATCTCCAAGGCTGAGATCCCCGAACTATTGCGGCACGGCAAAAGGGTAAGATGCGGTATCATCGATCTTGTTGCGGCTCCCGCCCACGGCGTTTCGCAGTTTGCATTTATCGTATCCTCAGGCGTCGATAAGCGGGCAACCGTCCGCAATCGCATGAAAAGGGTGCTTCGCGAATCGGTTAGGCTTTTGCTTCCATCAGTCCGTTCGAAAAAGCAGGTAGTTTTCATAGCGCGTGCGAAGTTGCCGAGGGAAGCTATGAAAAATCAGGCTCTGGTTCGTGATGCGTTGGCCAAAGCGGAAATGCTATGAAGTCCTTTATGCTTTCCCTCATTAGGCTGTATCAGAAATACCTTTCGCCGGATACGGGCGTTTTTCGCGCAGCCTGGCTGGTCGGTTCAGCCTGTCGCTTTAGTCCCACATGCAGTGAGTATACATATCAAGCCGTCGAGACGTATGGTATAATCAGAGGATCTATTTTGGGCTTGAGAAGAATACTCCGGTGCCACCCTTGGTCCCCGGGAGGGTTTGATCCTGTACCCAAACCGTAAACGAACATATGACCAATCCAACGCTGTGGAACCAACTGCTCGTGTGGCCCATCATTAACCTGCTCGTAGCGTTCTACAAAGCATTTGAGTCGCTTCATGTTCCCGGGGCATTGGGATTTGCCGTTGTTGCGCTTACCATACTCATCCGACTTATCCTCTACCCGCTTATGGCCGCCCAGATGAAGTCAGCCAAAAAAATGGCAGCCATCAAGCCACATCTCGATGCCCTAAACGCCAAACATAAGGACGACAAAAAAGCACTGCAGCAGGCGCAACTAGATTTATACAAGGCGCACGGGGTGAATCCGGCCGCCGGATGTCTCCCACTCCTTATCCAATTGCCGGTGCTCATTGCGTTATACAACGTGTTTTACCAGGTGTTACAGAACGGCAATCTTTCTAAACTCGTGACGGACATCAACGCGATTCTTTATGTTCCCGCCCTTCGGCTTACGGCACTGGACTTGTCGTTTTTCGGGACAAGCCTGGGGGTGAAGCCAAGTCAGTGGCAAACGCATGGCATGTGGCTTCTTTTTATTCCGCTCGTCACGGCGGCATTGCAGTGGTGGCAAAGCAAGCTGATGTTGCCCCCGTCGGTAAAAGCTCCGGAAGGTAAAGCGATGACGCTCAAAGACAAGAAGGAAGAAAAAAGTCCGGAGGACACCGCTGCCGAAATGCAAAAACAAATGGCGCTCATAACTCCCCTGATGTTTGGTATGTTCGCTTATCAGTTCCCGCTGGGGCTTGCGCTTTACTGGAACGTTTTCGGGCTTTTTGGTATCATGCAACAACTTATTATCAATAAGGAGAAATAATATGGAAGATGTGCCTGTAGTACAAGGTGTTGTCGAAGTCCTCCTGGGTCAGCTGGAAATTGTGGGTACGGTGGGGGTTACCACGGATGAAACCGGCGCGTTTCGGGTTAGTATCGAAACGGAAGAAACCGGCCTCCTTATCGGGCATCACGGAAGGACGCTCGAAAGCCTCCAGCTCATTTTGGGCATCATGGTCTCGAAGAAATTAGGCCGGTGGGTCAAAACCTACGTGAATGTCGGTGATTATCGGGAAAAGCGTGAGGAGACGCTTATGCACATGGCGCAGCGAGCTGCGGAGCGGGCACTCTCTCTGGGTCGTCCGGTGGAGCTTATGCGTCTGACACCTGCTGAGCGCCGCATTGTCCATCTTACGCTTTCCGGTGATGAACGGATCGAAACGGAATCTATCGGTGAGGGCGATGACCGGGTGCTCCTTGTAAAACCGAAGTGATGCTTCATGGGCTATAATTGCCCTAATGGCCATACACCGGGGGTTATTCTTTCTTCTGCTGATACTATTACCGACACAGCTTGGGTTACACATGTGGCCGGAATGGTCTACGGTACTTGGCAGACGGATCGACTATCTTTCTCCCACGGTGTACGGCACCGACATACTCATTGGGTGCGTTATCGTAAGTTGGTTTTGGGAAAAACGACACATACTGTATTCACAGGGGGCACGCATCCGTTCATCGCTACCGGGATCCGCTATTCTGATTGTCGGCGTCATCGTGGGTATCGCCGTATGTAACATATCGTTTGCCCTATCCCCACCGGTAGCCATATATGGCTGGCTTAAGGCTCTCGAATTTGCGATATTGGGATTCTATATCGTGCAAACACGCGTATCCGGTGCGTTTGTGCTCCCCCCGCTTGCGATCGCGGCATTATATTCCTCCCTTCTTGCAATTATGCAGTATATGAATCAAGGTTCGGTAGGAGGGGTTATGCGGTTGTTGGGAGAGCGGACTTTTTCGATTGACACTCCCGGAATCGCCCGTTTCGGGGGCTGTTTTCCCTTTACTGACCATTGCTTTTTCGTACTCCGGCCATATGCGACGTTCCCACATCCCAATGTACTTGCCGGATTTTTGGGCACGGTCCTACTCATGTTGGTATATGCATTCTTTTACCAAACACGTCTGATACGGCGACATGCCCTATGGTTTACGTTTGTTGGCGTATGTTCATTGGCTACGCTATTTCTCACATTGAGCAGGAGCGCTTGGGTATTTGTGGTAGCGGGATATGCAGTGGTGGGCTTACTCCGCTCGACGGAACGAATAAAACAGATTAACGGTACGGGAATCCTGCTCGCATGTCTCATTTCGCTTTCTCTGCTTGTCGGAGCGTATATATACCGTCCATCTATTGCGGACTCGACCGTTTCGGAAAGACGAACGCTAAACAGTGCGGCGGTTGTTATATGGAGAACCTCTCCGATTGTTGGGATTGGGATGGGGAATTTCATTGCAGCGGTCCCCTCCGTTATTCGGAATCGGGATACCGCATTTCTTCAACCTGTCCACAACATATATCTTCTCGTATTGTCTCAGGTGGGAATTGTCGGGTTGTTATTGTTCATTGGTGGTCTCTTTCATGTCTTTTTATCTATAGGTACCGCGCTGAAAAATCCGAAACACTACGGCTCGCGACGGATATATTTGGCACCCCTCGTCCTCATGCTTCTGATTGGATTCGTCGATCACTATACCATTACCCTACAGCAGGGCCAAATCCTCGCTACCCTTCTCGTCGCGGGTATACTAACGCCTGTCGACGTGTCTGCATGATACAATGAGCCCATGTTTTGGAAGGTGTTTCCGAAGAACTCATACCGCCGAATTGTTGCCGGTAATACGATAAGCCAACTTATCGGGCGTGCCATAAGTTCGGTATCCGTGTTCATAATGAGCTTTATAATAGCCCGGCGGTTCGGACCCGATGGGTACGGCGACTTTGTGAAGATTACGACCTATGTTGGTTTCTTTTATCTTCTTTCCGACTTTGGCGTCAATGCCGTATATCTGCAGCTTACAGATACGGGTAACTTGTCCCGACGAAATGATCCCTCCTGGCAGCTCCTTTTTGGGCTCCGGATTATCCTTAGCGGCCTTTTAATTATCGCGGCTCTTCTCATTCTCATTGTGTTTCCGGTTGGCTTGGGTCAGGGATATACGCCATTGGTTCGTTTGGGCATACAGATATTGACGCCGGTGATATTGTTTCAGGCAGTAACAACGACAACAAATGCGTTGTTTCAGCGGCTGCTCCGATATGACCTGGCTACCATCGCACAAAATTCAGGGTCAATTGTCATGGTCCTCGTGACTGTAGGGCTGATTCTTTTAGCACCTTTGTCGGGACCGCTGCTTGGCGTTGCGGCGGTATTTTCCGGAAGTGTCGCGACCTCTCTGGTCGCCCTTGCGTTCGTCGGAAAAAAGATTGGCAGTATCCGGCCGATTTTTGACGGCCCACGTTTGGTGCGCTTGTTTAAGGATTCCATACCGCTTGGACTTGCTCTTGTATTTAACCTGATCTATTTTCATGCCGATAGCGTCATCCTTACGGTGTATCGCACTACACGGGAGGTTGGTATTTACGGACTTGCATACAAAGTGTTTGAGCTTCCCCTCGTCGTGCCCATTTTTTTCATGAATTCCGTTTACCCTATGCTGTTAGCGTCAATGCGGGGTAAACCCGCGCATGGGTCATTGCCGACGACACAGGCGGTATTCCGAAAGTCTTTTCTCTTTTTATCCGGGAGCTCTCTTCTTATCGCAGGCTTTTTGTGGGTAGCAGCTCCCTTATTGTCCGTCATCCGTCCGGAATTTTCCGAGAGCATTATGCCACTTAGGATACTTTTATTAGGATTGCCGGTTTTTTTTGTGTCCGCCTTATATATGTGGTTTATTATCGCGGAAAAGAAACAGAACGTGCTTATTGTCATCCATGGAGCAGCAATGGTGGTGAATATTGTTGCGAACATGCTGCTTGTCCCAACCATGGGGTATACTGCCTCCGCCTGGATAACAATCGCATCGGAAGCGCTTGTGCTGGTGGCTTCCGCATTGTATGTTTACCCAAGGATCGGGTTGGGAAAAGGAGGACGAGTATGAACTTGATTATTCACACGGATGGCGGCGCGCGAGGCAACCCGGGGCCTGCAGCGGTTGGCGTGGTTATTGAGGAGCGGGACACCAATGGAGCGGCAAAGAGTGTGGTAAAGTTTGGCAAAACAATAGGGGAGACGACCAACAATGTTGCCGAATATACTGCCGTCACAGAAGCCCTACGGCACGTAGGCCAGATGAAGGCGGACGTTTCGTCAATCCAATTCTTTCTTGATTCGCTGCTGGTGGTAAACCAGCTGAACGGGTTATACAGAGTGAAGGAGCCCCACCTACGGGAGTTACTGACCCGAGTTCGCATGTTGGAGCAGGATGTAGGGTGCCCGATAACATATACGGCCGTGCCCCGGGCAGAAAATGCCGCGGCGGACTCACTGGTAAATCAGGCCCTCGATGCCACGGCCTAGGTTCGTGTTTTTACCCTCATGTCGGTGTAGCTTTTGTACTGCTTCTAAGTGGGTATAATTTCTGTTGTTTTCGGTCAGCCCTTTTGTCATAATGGAATAAGCTATTTTCACGCTTCTATGACACTTCATGGTGACCGAGGAAGTTCAGAGAGTAAACCATTGAATCCAGTGGCCCGGATTGAGGCCCAGGATTTGGAGTTCACTCCACCGGTGCGGGAATATTTGGAACGCTACGGCTGTGAAGTCCTCGTGAATAAGGAATCAAGCCATTCCCCGGACTATTTGATCTGCATCGGAGACGCAGAGTTTGTGAAAACATTTTTCGAGCATAAAGCGAATGTGGGATCAAGGAAACTTGGCATTGTGTATGAAGGAGGTATGCACGACCTTATCTCCTTACGGGGAAAGCATATTAAATTCTACTTCGTTGACCCCGTGTCACTTACGGAAGAACGGACGCGGAATATTTTTGCTTTTTACTTTACCGGTACCGAAGAATTTAAAGATGACCGAAAAGAGCCGAGACCCCAAAAAACTCCCAATGTAACACGGAAGGAAGCGACACGTGAGCTGCCGGTTACACCCGTGGAGGACACTGAGGACAAGAAGCGAATTACTCAAGTCATGCAGCAGATTTTTCGTCCAAAGGACAATGGAGAATTGCGAAATAGACGTCGTTCCCGTTGGTTCTTGGGGGTCATGATTTCCCTGGTCGCCATCTTACTACCAATCGCACTATATTTTATCTCACTTCTTACCGCGGCGGTTCTGCTATATGCAGGGGGTAGGTCGCTTATCGGTGAGTCGCGCACATGGACTAACACACTTACCTCGTATGGCCAATCGTATCTTCATTCGTCACGAACATTACTGCGTATCACATCGCCGGCCATAATACTTGCCGGGGGCGAGGGGTTAGTTGAGGACCAGGAGCGGTTGCTTTCGGTCTTATATGATGTTGCGCATATTGAAACCGGACTTCTGCAGATATTCGAAACAAGCAGGCTTGTTGCCGGTACGATACTGTTTCCGCAAAACGCTAAGGAACAACGCGGGGTAGCTGACGTGATCAAGCTGACAACGGAAGTCCGAAATGTAGCCCAACACCTTGGCCTCGTAGATGCGCAGTTGCGGTCGCTTTCAACAAATGGAACCTTCCCGTTTACTACCGAATTTGTTTCGAATGCGTTAGAAAAGGGGCTATCGAAGGTTTCTGATGCCCGGCAGATCGTGCGGGACACGGAGCGGCTACTTACGATATATCCGCGTATGGGAGGATTTCGAAAAAAGCAGACTTACCTTGTGCTTCTACAAAACAGTATGGAGCTCCGTCCGACCGGGGGGTTTATCGGAAGCCTCCTTCTTGTGACGTTCGTTGACGGCAAGGTAAGTGCAATGGAGGTGCAGGATGTATACACTGCAGATGGCCAACTGAAGGGGCATATTGATCCGCCCCTGCCGATAAGGGAAATATTGGGGTCAGAACATTGGTACTTGCGGGACAGCAACTGGGATCCGGACTTTTCCGAAAGCGGGAGGCAGGCTGCATGGTTTTACGAGAAGGAGTTAGGGATTGCCCCCGACGGAGTCATCGCCGTGAGTCTCCCGATGGTTACAAGACTCTTGGAAGTAACCGGTCCAGTGGAATTACTGGATTTCAACGAGCGAGTCTCAGCGGGCAACTTTTACGCAAAATCGCTGCTCTACACCGAGACTGATTTTTTTCCCGGGTCAACACAGAAAAAGGATTTCCTGGGAGCGCTGGCCACCGCACTGCTTACTCGCATCACAACCGATGAGGGAATTCCAGAAGGTGAGCTGTTACGTACCTTGACGTCTGCCATACAGTCCAAGGACCTGCAGTTTTACTTCCCGGAAACGGAGCTTCAGAAACTTACGGACCAGTGGGATTGGACCGGAAGAGTGTCAATTGACCAGTGTCTTCCGATCATTTCGGAAGGGGTATGTGTCGGAGATGGTATGGGTCTAGTGGAGGCGAATCTCGGAGTGAATAAAGTGAATATCTTTGTATCCAGGGAGGCACTGGCAACAATAACGATCGGTGCCGATGGGAGCATTGACCATGAGATGACACTCAATGTGAAGAACGGAGCTGAAGATCAGGGTGACGGAAAGAATCCATACCTTCTGTATTTACGGGCGCTCGTACCTGCTCTCGCGCAGATTTCCCAGGTATCTCTTGACGGGCAGCCCGTTGCTGTACGGGACATGTCGGCGGCAGTGCCTCCGCCGGCTCCCTATTATTATGTGCAGGCAAAGGAGGATTACTCGGAAGTGAATATTCCGTTTTCTATAAGTCCGCACGCGTCTCATCAGGTAATCGTGCGCTGGTCTATCCCAAAACCGTCTGGTTCGGATGATCCGGTAGTGATGTACCAATTTAATTTGCGAAAGCAGCCTGGGATTGCGTCCATGCCTTGGCAGGTGATCATTAACTATCCTTCTGACTGGGGTATCGTGAACGAGGGTAGCCTTGCAAAACCCGGGGTGTTCACGTACAATACAGATCTTACAAAGGATGAGAGTATCCGTTTGATATTCCAAAAAAGATTATGAAAAGACACACATTGAATGCGCAAATTCGGCAAGATGTCGGAAAGAAAGTAAGTAAACTTCGAGCAGAGGGTAAGCTTCCGTCAACAGTATATGGCAAGAAGGTGACGAGCGTCAGCATTACCGTGTCCGCCGCCGAATTTGAGAGTGTGTACGATACAGCAGGGGAGACGGGTCTCATAGACCTTGTGGTTGGTAAGGAAGTCAAGCCGGTGCTCGTACATTATGTCCAGCGAGATCCAATGCGTGGCACCACGCTCCACGTCGAATTTCATCAGGTAGACCTTAAGGAAAAGGTGAAGGCTGCGGTTCCGTTGGTGACCGTCGGAGAATCTTCCGCAGTGACCCAGAAGGTCGGCGTTCTGCTGATGCTTTTGTCCGAAGTCGAGGTTGAAGCGTTGCCCGCAGATCTGCCGGATAAAATCGAAATTGACGTTTCAAAACTTTCTGAGGTTGACCAAGAGCTCAAGGTCGCAGATTTACATGTGCCTGATGGGGTTACGATTCTTTCCGATGCCGCAGTCAGCGTGGTGAAGATCGGTGCTCTGGTGAGTAAGGAAGCCGAAGAGCAGGCAGCAGCTGAGGCAGCCGCGGCACAAGAGGCCGCTGCACCGGCGGAAGGTGAAACCGCACCCGGGGAACAGGCACCGCCATCTGTGGAAGCTGAGGCTCCACCCGAAAAATAATATTCACTCGCTACTCAAGCAGATCTTCGAGCGCTTTGAGGCCTTGATAATTCGGATCCAGGTGCCGAATCGCGTCTACGTAGGCTTTTGATTCACTTTGTTTTCCCAACTGATACGCAAGTAATGCAAGTCTCACATAGCCGTCGCGGTAGTCAGGTCGCACGTCTACGATCGCCTGCCAATATGCATATTCCGTATTCAGCGACTCGCGTGTCGCGGTGTTTTCTCGCGTTCCATTCTCTTCTGCGCCAAGAACGCTTGTAGATTCGGGCTTATTAGGTTGGGGAATTACGTTTTGAATGGAGTTTCGAAGCTGAGTCAGCAATGAAGGTTTCAACAAAAGCACATTGGTGCCGATCAGCAAGCTAAGTAATCCCCATATTCCGCCTGTAACCGCAACCCGAACGATGCGCCGTATTACGTCTTCGGGAATAAATCGGGGTATATGCGGTAATAATGGGCGGTGCTTCATGTCTGCTCGGGAAGTATAGCCGGATTTAGGGTGGTAAACAAGGTTAGGGGCGAACTCAGCGTGTTGAATGTGTGTTATTGCTGTGGTATCCTGCGGAATGTTACGTCGGAAAGCGATTGAATGATTCCGGCATGAAAGGAGCTTCCAGATACGATCGTGCGATGGGGGTATTAACCTCAACGTACGCATCGAGATTTCGGATAACTTATTATGGCTAAGAAAATATCGACAAAAAACCTTTCGGTCCCAGTACCCCCGCCATACGAGCCGGTTCCAAGCACGTCTGCTAAGAAACGAGCGCCCGTTCGCTGGGTTGTCGCGGTATTGGCGGTCGGACTATTGGTGTTGGCCGCCGTTAACAGGGGATTGATTGTTGCCGCCGTTGTTGATGGGAAGCCAATATTCAGCTGGCAGCTCAACAATACCCTGCGGACACGATACGGCCAGCAGACGCTCGAGGGAATGATCGGCGAAGTGCTTATCGCAAGAGAGGCGCAAAAACAAGGGGTTACCGTGTCCCGGGAGGAGCTCGAGGCAAAGCAGAAAGAGATCCTTTCAAGCCTTGGTACCGAAGTGAGTTTAGGAGATTTCTTGAAATTCCAGGGACTTACGGAAGCTGACTTTAATCAACAGCTCCGCTTGCAACTCACCGTTGAAAGATTGTTAACAAAGAACCTGACGATCACCGACAGCGATATTGATGCATATATCGCCACAAACAGGGCCATGCTTGTAGCGACAGAAGCCTCGGCCCTCAAGGAGGAAGCAAAAAAGGCGATCATTAATAATGAGGTAAGCGAGAAGTTGCAGTCCTGGTTCTTGGAAGTGCGCCAAAAAGCGAAGGTGATGAAGTTTCTTTAAGAATCTATGATGCCGTGGTACCTGGGCAATAGCCGGATGGATGTAGGGCAGTGGTGGGGTGCGGGTTTCGGCCTGCTAGCGGCATGGTCAATGGTTTGGACCGGCCTTTCTTTATGGCATGCCGCCAAGCGAGGCGAGAAGGGTTGGTTTATATTCTTTCTTCTCGTACATACTGCAGGGATTATAGAATTCATATACCTTCTGTTTATCGTAAAGGCATTTAATTCAGTCGACAAAAGTCCCACCCGACGCAAGAAGTGACCCCTCCTATGACGACGTGGCGAACGCTCAAAAGTCATCCGGAACTGTGGCCTAGATATTTTGTGCGTGAACGGGTAATGCGCGCGATACGGTTATTTTTTGAGGAGCGGCATTTCCACGAGGTTGAGGCTCCGCTTTTGATCGCACATCCACCGGCGGAAAGTTATTTGGACGTCTTTGAATCGAAGCTTCTCAACAGGAATAGGAAAGCAACGCCCGTGTACCTGTCCACTTCACCGGAGGTTCCTCTTAAGAAGCTTATGGTCGCCGGGATCGGCAATTGCTTCTCACTTACGAAATCGTTCCGAAATATGGAGACGCAGAGCGAAACGCATAACCCAGAATTTACCATTTTAGAATGGTACCGTGTGGGCGTAGATTATACGGATATCATGAGGGACTGCGAGGAGTTGTTGCTTCATATTAGTGAGTCTCTCAAGCGGGATGTTGATATGGGTAAGTCGCCCGAATCGCTCGTCTACCAGGGAAAGCAGGTCGACCTTCGTTCCCCGTGGGAACGGTTAACAATAGCCGAAGCGTTCAAAACCTACGCCCGGGTTGATTTTGGCGAGTTTCTTGATGTCAAGGTCGCACGACGCATCGCCGAGGGGAAGGGGTACCGGGTGGAAGCGCAAACGACATGGGAGGAGTTGTACAATCAGGTATTTCTTAACGAAGTGGAGCCACATCTTGGACATGGACGGCCCACTATTTTGTACGAATTCCCAGGAGCGCTCGGAGCCCTTGCCAGAAAAAAACCGTCTGACCAGCGGTTTGCAGAGCGATTTGAGTTCTATGTAGAAGGGTTGGAGCTTGGGGATTGTTATAGCGAGTTAACGGATTGGAAAGAGCAGGAGGAGCGGTTTTTGGGGGAGATTAAGGAAATCAAACGTTTAGGAAAAACCATGTATGACTATGATCATGATTTTATAGAGGCGCTTAAAGTCGGATTGCCTGAAAGCAGCGGAATCGCAGTGGGTGTCGACCGACTTATCATGTTGTTTGCCGACGCGAAGACGATTCAGGAGACGTTGCTGTTTCCGGCAGATGAGTTGTTTTTGTGATGCGTATCCGATCACCGTAATATTGCCCGGAGAATAGGAATGTGGGATAATAGGATCACCCGAAAGGGAATTTTTCATTTATATGGCGACCATAACCACCGCACAGTTTAAGAAAGGCAATTTCATCGAGTTCCGTGGAGAACCGCACCAGATCGCAGATTTCCAGTTTGTGAACCCTGGTAAGGGAAGTGCATTTGTGCGCGCAAAGCTCAAGGGATTGAAGAGTGGAAAAGTTATCGAGTTTACGTATAAGTCCGGTGAGTCGGTTGAGGAGCTCCCCATCAATACGCGCGAGATGCAATACCTTTATAAGGAAAACGATTCGTATGTTTTTATGGACAACTTTAGTTATGAGCAGTACAACGTTCCTGAGACGATGATTGAGAGTTTTATCAAATACTTAAAGCCTAATGACACATACCAGATGCTGGTCTACGGAGAGGAAGCGGTGGGTATCCGTTTCCCAAAAAAGGTGTGGCTCAAAGTGACGGAGGCCGATGAGGGAGCCAGAGGTAATACCGCGACAGGAGCAACGAAGACGGTTGTCGTGGAAACCGGTGCCGTGATCACTGTGCCGCTCTTTATTAAGGAAGGTGATACGATCGGCATCGACCCGGAAACGGGCACGTATCTTGAGCGCGGATAACCCCTTTTGTTGAATCCCTGCTGTAATTCGTATTACACTAAAGAGTGCATGAAGTTTAGAGTGCCCAAGCCCCGTGTTAAGCTCCCGAGTCTGTTTACCACCGCAAGTATCGTCGGGCTGCTCCTGGTATTTTGTGCTTCCGCGTTTCTTGTGTATGTGTATGAGGGGAAGGCTGACGTGTTCAAGGCACAAAAGACCCAATCCGATGCTGAGATCGTGCGGTTGTTGGGAGATATTGAGGCAATGCGTAACGACGATCAGTTTAAAAGGAACCAAGTGCTTTCCCAGGAAATAAAGGACATTCAGTCGACGTATAAGCAGGCCGTCGTAACCTATGAAGCGCTTATTGATCTGCGGGCTCAGACAAAAGATACGGTAAAACTTGAAGAAAAGCTTGCGGACAGTCTAAGTTTGCTTTCGCAGCGAAATTTTGCATCGGCATCGGCGCTTCTTGCCTCATTAACAAAAGAAATTGTGGCAACGAAGGAAAAATTGGCGACAAGCTTCGTGATTCCTGCCAGCGTACCAGAGAAGAATACCGCCCCGGGATCCGGGTTTAGTAGGCAATCCGTAAAACTGGATATCGGGACCTATCTTGTTGATATAATCGCCGCGGATATGGGGTCGACCCGGATTATCGTGGACACGGCGTCAGACAGCACATGCACAAGCGACTGTCCGGCGTTGCCGCTTGCGACATATGTCGCAAGAAGCGGCGCGTACGCCGGGATTAACGGATCATACTTCTGCCCTGCTGACTATCCGAGTTGTGCCGACAAGAAGAATTCCTTTGATACGCTCGCCATGAATAAGAACAAGGTGTATTTCAATTCGGATAACAACGTCTACAGCACAGTTCCTGCCGTAATATTCCTTTCCGGATCCATGCGGCTCGTAGGGCGGTCCTCTGACTGGGGAAGGGATACCGGTCCTGACGGGGTTCTTGCCATGCAACCGCTACTGCTTTCCGGCGGAAATGTGGTCTTCGGCGGTGACGGCGATCCCAAAAAGGGAAGCAAAGGAAACAGAAGTTTCGTCGGGCATAAGGGATCTACCGCGTACATTGGTGTCGTGCACAGCGCTACGGTTGCCGAAGTCGGACGGGTTTTAAAGGAAATGGGCTTGGAAAACGCATTGAACCTTGATAACGGCGGGTCGACCGCCCTTTGGAGCGGGGGATACAAGGTGGGGCCGGGTAGGAATATTCCGAATGCCATCTTGTTTGTCAGAAAATAATCGGAGTACAATAATAAGGTATGGACGACCCCGCGAAGGAAGATCAAAAATCCTCGTTAACCTATGAAGAGACGCCGGTTATAAATCCTCATACCGGAGAGCAGGAAGAGGTAAAACCGTCACAACCTTCGGAGCCCGAGGATGCCGCTTCTGTTATCCCAGAAGCATCCCGCGTATTCGGTGGACCGGGTATTTCTATGGCTCCAGACGAACCCAGGCTAGAAGAGGCCACTGAACCTTCCGCGCATAAAGAAAAGGAAGAGGTCGTGCTCCCGCTCCCTAATCGGGACGCGCGGAAACCAAAGCCGAAGCGCCATATAGGCACCATTGTGTTCGTTGTCCTATTGTTTGGATTGGGCATATGGTTGTCCAGTCAGCTTCGGTCGTTTTTTGCGCCAGGGATAAGTGAAGAAGTGCCAGTGCCGACTCTGGCACCACTGGAGAGCCCGGCACCTTCCAATGGTTTAGTTTTGAACCCATCGGGGCCGGCAACATCAAGCGCTTGGACTACCTATCAGGTGGTAAGCGGCACCACGAAGCGGCCCATTGAAGGGATATCATATCAGCTTCCATCTGCTGTTAAGGCTCCATCGTGTGATAGCGGCGGGTGTGCGTCGTCCGGTACAAATTTGCCGGGTGGAACCCGATTGACTATTGCGCCCCGTGGGCGCGGGCAGGTGCTCCCGGATTTTCGCGGCGCGATCCTTACCGACGTGAATGGGCGGGAATTTACCATGCGGCAGGTGACGGTGGGGAATATCAGCGCATACGAATATATAGGGGATTTCACCGGCAGAACCGCCGGGGGGTATTCGTTCACAAAAATGCGCGGCATGCTGCTTCCCGTAAGCGACACGTTGGCCATCGAGTTTAACCACTTCGCACCGGCTGGACTCACCGTTGATTTTGCCGCGGACGACGCGGTATTTGACGCGATCATCAAGACTTTTCGGGGAGGAGCGTCGATTACCCCAACCGTCCGTCCGACGGTCGCACTGCCTACAACTACACCAGCTTCCGGATCCGCGTTCTGAGGGTTATGCTGAGGCGGGCCAAGGTGAAGCGATCATCGGCAGGTCTTTCTCATTCTTGAACTTGTTCCAGATTTCTTCCGTGACAAACGGCATGAACGGATGGGTGAGTTTAAGAAGAATGATAAAGCTTCCCCACAGTAGCCCGAACGTATTTGCATCCATCCGTCCCTTTACATCTTCCAGATAGACGTCGGCATATTCATGCCAGATGAAATGATAGAGGGATTGCGCTGCCTCGTGAAGCCGGAACGAAGCAATGCCTCCCTCAACCGATGCGATAAGTTTTTGTAGCTTATCGATGAGTTCGGTATCCCGGTCCGTCCTGCAGAGCGCTTTGAGCTCAGTTAAAGTTTTGGCTTCCGCATGACTAATTGCCAGTTGTTGCCGCTGCATGTCTATGAATCTTGCAATATTCCAGAGTTTGTTCGTGAAAAACTTCATGCCGCGGATCTTGTCTTCGGAAAGCGGTATGTCGTTCCCTGCGGCGGTCGAAAAAATGAGGCCGATCCGTAACGCGTCCGTCCCGTACTTTGTCGACAGCTCGAGAGGGTCAATTATGTTCCCTTTGGATTTGCTCATTTTCTGCTTGTTTTGGTCGCGTACCAAGCCATGGAGAAGAACGTGCTTAAAGGGGATTTGACCCGTGAGATATGTGGTCATAAGAATCATCCGGGCTACCCAGAAGAAGAGAATGTCGTATCCGGTTTCCAGTACGTCCGTCGGATGGAACGCTTTAAGATCGGCGGTTTTTTGGGGCCAGCCGAGGGTGGAGAATGTCCACAAACCAGAGGAAAACCACGTATCCAAAGTATCGGGATCCTGCTGCCATCCGTCCCCGTTGGGCGCTTCGACATCGCAATAGGTTTCAGTGCCGCGGTACCAGACGGGAATCCGATGCCCAAACCAGATCTGGCGGGAAATGCACCAATCTCGCAAGTTATCGATCCAATGGTAGTAGATCTTTGAGAAATGGTCCGGGGTAATAGAAATTTGTCCGGATTCCACCACATGCCGCATGAGTTTTTTGAGCGTTACCGTTTGTCCTTTTTGGATACCGGTAAGCTCGGAGTGGGGCATCGGGAATTCGCGATTCACCGCCACGAACCACTGTTCTTTGATTTGCGGTTCTATGATGCCGCCGCCACGGGAGTTTGTCGCAATCCGGTGCGTATAATTTTCCTGGATTTTCTCCAATAAGCCCATGGCCTTTAACTTCTCTACGATCATTGGGCGTGCCTTCTTGATGTGCTGCCCCGTAAAATCTCCGGCAATGGGAAGAAGCAGTCCTCTAAAGTCGATGACCTGTTCGCGGTCCAGGGAATGTCTCTCGGCTATCTCAAAGTCTGTACGGTCATGCCACGGGGTGATCGTCATGACGCCTGTGCCGAATTCCATGTCGATTGTTTCGTCTTTGATAACGGTTGCTAGCACTTTGCCGTTGATCCAATCCACCTCGATTTTCTGTCCCTGGCGGTAGGCTTCGTAGCGTTTGTCTTCAGGATGCATCACGACATATTTGTCGCCGAATTTGGTTTCCGGCCTAGCAGTGGCGATCGTGAACGGACCATATTTGAGGTAGTAGAGGGGAGCGACTTCGTCTTTCCACTCCACTTCGTCATCAGAGACCGTCGTCTGGAGTTTGGGATCCCAGTTGACGATTCGGGCACCCCGATAAATAAGTCCCGCGTCATACATGGTTTTAAATGCTGTCCGGACGGCAAGATTCCGCTCCTGGTCGAGGGTATATGCTTCGCGTTTCCAGTCAACGGATGCGCCCATTTTGCGCATTTGGGAAACGATCGTATCGTGGCTGGATTGCGCAAAGCCTTCAACTCGTTTCAAAAACTCCTCGCGTCCCAAATCCTGTTTGGTTTTGTTTTCTTCTTTCCAAAGGATGGCCTCGACCTTTGCCTGGGTCGCTATGGCGGCATGGTCGGTTCCGGGAAGCCACAGTGTTTTGTCGCCCTTCATGCGGTGGTAGCGGATCAAGATGTCTTCAATAACGAGCATGAGCGCATGACCCATATGGAGTGTCCCGGTGACATTCGGTGGCGGTAGGATGATAGAGTAGGGTGTGCCGTCAGGATGGATTTCGGGTGCAAAATAACCACCCTCATCCCACATCCGATAGATGGCATCTTCCGATTTGCTCGGATCAAAGTTTTTGTCCATAAAAAAACCCGCTCTCCTTCTAGTATAAGGACGAACGGGGGTTCGTGGTACCACCTTATTTACTTCTCGTTTGTGCTGTGACGGGCATTCCCGGCATCACTTACTTCTGTTCAGTGTGCAGCTTGTCCGGTGACTAATCGGACTCACGCGCTTTTCAACCTTAAGTATATACCCAATCGTTACAGCTCTTCAAGTTTGACGTGCTCTGATTGTTTGTCCTGGATGAATTCGAGATATTTTTCCGTTGTAGAGAGGCGCTTGTGGCCAACCAATTTTGAAATAGTGGTAAGCGGCGTACCAGCCATGAGGTGATGGGCAATAAAGGTGTGGCGAAGGTCGTTAACTTTTGCATCCTCGATACCTGCAACTTTGAAGTACCGGTCGATTGCCGTGCGGATATTGCGGATAAGGAGCGGTCTGCCGGTTTTGGTGATAAACAGGGACTTGGATTTAGCCTCCGGGTTTCTTGCTTTGAGCCAATTATCAAGCGCTTCCTTGGCTGCCCTGTTTAAGGGCACCATGCGCTCTTCGTGGCCTTCCTGGGCGGCAATATGAAGCTCAGAGAGCTTGACATCATCTATGGCTAAATTGGCAAGCTCACCGATTCGCAGCCCGGTCTGCAAGAACAGTTCGACGATGGCATACGTCCGCACATCTCCACGGCACGCATCACGGAGCGCTCGATACTCGAGCTTCGAAAGGATGCGGGGCGGCTTGACTTCGTATTTCGGGTGTTCAATGTCTCCTGCCGGGTCGGTTGTGATGACACCGGTGCTTTTTAAGAAACGATAGAAGGTTTTCATCGAATTGATTTTTCGTGAAATAGATTTTGGCGTATAGTTGTCGGCTGCGAGCTTTTTTAAGAATGCTTCAAGCTCTTCCCGACTAATTGTGGTCATGTCTTTCTTGCCGGCATGGGAGAGGAAGGCTACAAGCTGTTCGATATCCTTACTGTATGCTACGATAGTCGCGCGGGCGCGCCGTCGTGACTCAAGGTGTTCTACAAATTGCTTGTGCGCGGTTTTGAGATCAAGTGCCATGTTGAAAAAAGCTGTGCTTGGTCCAATTACAGCAGGAAATTGAACGGCGAGCCACTATTAATTATCTTGAAGCCTATAATATCATATACTAGACCTAAGCGCAATATCGGGGTACCTATGTCAAAAAGCATGCTTTGGGTTTTCCTCTGGTTCGTCAGCTTCAGTTTGTGCCTGGGGGCAGGCAAAACGATAGTGGATTTTTGGCGGCGCCAGGACGTAGTAGTCGAGCGTGAAAAGGAGCTTGAGCGCGTGAAACAGGAAAATACCGGGCTTGAACGGAAGCTCACGGAGATTCAAGGCGAGTCCTATATAGAGAAAATAGCGCGGAACCAGCTTGGGCTGGTGAAAAGCGGGGAAACCATTGTTATGCTCCCTCAGGGATCGCAAAGCGTAGGCGAAGAAGGCGCCGCAAATACTGCTCCAAATTGGCGGAAGTGGTGGGAATTATTCTTCTAGTGTCAGGGGAGGGGATCGGACCCTCGACCACAGCGTTATGAATGCTGTGCTCTACCACTGAGCTACCCTGACGAAAGTCTTCGTATTTTACCAGATTACGCGTAATACCGGCAACGTGGCTAATAAGTGGCTATGTGGATGCGGGACTGGGTTAGGTTCGTGAGTCCCTTGAGTTGGGTTTTCATTTGTACTTGGTAGAGTTTGTTGCCGGTATCGAGGGTAATTGCCGCTGAAGTGAGAAGGATGGGACCGGCGTTGTCCGTTGTCACTTCCGAATACCACACCGGATGTTTATCCGTTGCGTTATACAGGCGCACCCAGATTTTCTGGCTACTCACAGGCTGCGACACCGTGGCCTCGAACGTCACTTTTTTAAGCTTGCCATATGCGGTTGTGTCGACCAACGCGCTGGCTCCTGCGACATCCGTCCATTCATCTGTTGCGTTGGTTCCCGATCCCAGCGGTACGAAATATTCCTTCACGCCCGTAGTGCTTGTTCTTCCGGCCACCTGGTTAATCCGCGCAATGCAGGCAGACGGGCAGGTATCTACAGAGGTAGTACCAAGTACGGATCCCCTGCTTTGGATAAGCCAAAGGATAACACCGTCCAGCATCAGCGTGTTTATCAAAAGAAATATAACGACCGGCAGAAGGGGATTGTGCTCGCGGCTATGGTGCGTCGGTTTCATCGTATCTTAGACGAGTGTACGAAGTCGATGGGGAGAGGTCAAATGATGTACAATACGGAGTAGCTAACCTTACTGTCGGTATTCTGTTCCCCATTAGGTTGAATAGGTACGTGATAGATAAGGGGTAAGGGGAGGTGAATTAGAATTATGGCAATGAAGCTGTTTGTTGGGGGAATCAGTTGGGATACGACAGAGGACACACTGAAGAATCACTTTGCGCAGGCAGGAACGGTCGTGAGCGCGCAAATCATCACGGATAAGTTTACCGGCAAATCCCGAGGATTCGGGTTTGTCGAAATGAGTTCCGATGAAGAAGCGCAGAAGGCGATTGCCGATCTTAATGGATCGCAATTGGACGGAAGATCGCTCGTCGTCAACGAAGCAAAGCCGATGACGCCCCGTGAGAATCGAGGTGGTGGCGGAGGAGGATATCGTGGAGGACATGGCGGCGGCGGCGGAGGATATGGCGGTGGCCGAGGTGGGTACCGGGGAGGTGGCGGTGGAGGAGGAAGAGGAGATCGCGGTGGCCGTGGCGGTTATGGCGGACGCCGGGATGACTACGGTGAGGATAGAGGCGGAAGAGATTGGTAATTTTTGAATTCAAAAATGAAATCACCCGGGGCTTACCCCCGGGTGATTTTTATGGGGAGATGAAGCTTCCGGATTTTTTCCATCCTTGACCACGACTTGATTTCCGCTTCGCGTTTGAGCGCTATTGATTTTGAAAGTTTCCGTTCTGAGTGAATAAGGATCGCCGGAAGATGGGATCGAGTGTAGGCGCCTCCTTTTCCTTCATTGTGATCTGAAACGCGCTTGGAGAGATTATTCGTAATGCCGGTGTAGAGGCTACCATCATGACACTGGAGAACGTACACAAACCACATGAGGAGATTATAGTAGAAAACCTTGGTTGCGGGGCCGGGAATCGCACCCGGCCTAGGAGATTATGCACGTGTTTCTCTAATTCCTTAGAGTGTCGGACTATATCTTCATCCGTTTTTTTGACGGAGATCGGCGTGTAGTCTCTACGGGTTCTCCGATTTAATCGGAGTCTTCCCTCGGTATTGTCCATTGATTGTCATTGGGATTTTACCGAAATAGCCGATTTCTATCAGAGAGTTACCTCTCTGACGGCCCAAAATTCGAGCCTCCTGTGCAACTTTACACTACCCCGCGGTCGTTAACTGACTTATTTATTATACGTTCAACAACATGGGGGAGTCAACCTTGAAATCGAACCCGAGGTGGAAGATAATATATCCACATGGCAAAATCCAAGCTAAGACTTCAGGCAAGAGAGCTTCGTCAGAAGGGTATCGGAATTAAAACAATAGCGCTTAAGCTCAACGTTTCTTCTAGTACGGTTAGTCTTTGGTGTCGAAGTGTTGTGCTTTCGCCGGAGTTAATGCGACAGCTAGAATCAAACGCGCATAATCCGTATTTTGGTGGGAGAGGGGAGTACCTGCGAAAACAAAAGAAAAAGATGGTAGAAAAGTTGGAAAATCTTAGAAAACTCGGTGTTTCCGAAGTGGCGATCCTATCACCCCGAGAACTATTTATTGCAGGAGTTGCCTTGTACTGGGCTGAAGGATTTAAGAAAGATAATCTCGTGGGATTTTCTAACTCTGATCCGTCCATGATCCGTTTTATCGTTCGTTGGTTCCAGGAGGTTTGTGGCATTGAGAAGACGAGACTTCGGTTTAGATTGGCATTAAACGAATCATACAAAGACAAGGCTGAGGATGTTGAACGATATTGGCAGAATTTTCTTAATATAGACTCAGACCAGTTTCAAAAAACGTTCTTCCAAAAAGTGAAATGGCAGAAAGTCTATGATAATCCCGATGAGTACCACGGCGTTTTACGAGTCCGTGTTTCCAGGAGCGTAGATTTACTGCGCAAAATTCAGGGCCAAATCGAGGGGTTACGCATGAATTGTTAGTTCGGGAGCTTGGTTGGGGGAGGAGGGGGCCGTCTTATTTTTTTGAGCAGCCATGGCGCAAGATACATAAGAATCCCGGTGAGCATTTGGATACCGAAAGCAAGGCTAAACCATCCCGCAGTTTGGAAATGGAGAAGGCGTACGCTCGTTTGATCGAAAAATGGGAACCACTGAGGGTATTTCATCGTTAATCCCGTGATCATTTGGACCAGCCCAAGGCCGATGACAAACCACATGCTCCACCGATGAATCTTCCGAGCGTAATAGGAGAGTTTACCGACGTCCATGCGAGTATTGTATCAGAGATATCGCGGCGTCCGTTTCAGATAGTCGCGATACGCCTTCCCGAAATGCTTTATCAGGAGTTTTTCTTCGGTTTCGACGGCCATATGAATGGCGAGAGAAAAGAGAATAATCCACAGTATGCCAAAGCTTTGCAACGCAGTCTGTTGGCCGAGAAACACCAAGAACAGCCCGACGTAGATTGGATTACGGGAAAAACGAAATGGACCCTGGGTTACCAGTTTGGATTGGGCGGATTGGTCGTGTTGAGCGGGTCTGCCCCAGCTTTTCCCCATGACGAATTTCCCCCAGGCAGCAAGGAACGTGCCAAGCAGGGTAAGAAATATACCGAAGTATTCCAGGTCAAGATCTTGGAAAGATAAAGCCGGGAGGCCAAGCCCTGAAAGGAAAATTATCTGCACGAGACCTAAGAGTTCAAATGTGACGATGGGAATAGAGCGAATATGCGTCCAGGTCCTTATGAAGCTTTCTATGTTTTTTCCTCGGCTTGTGACGGCCCAGAAGACGATGATAAAAAGGTGGCAAAAAAGAAAAAACGCGCGGGTATAAGGACTGATCATAGATAGATCATAACAAAATCCAAGAAATTTGACGGTTATGGTATACTATACCGCACAAGTAAATAAAAGCGTTGATCCGGAGGGTTGGAACCGGGGAAAGCTGACTCTTAAATCAAGTACGGAGCCGAAACCGTAAAAAGACAGGAACGAGTGTCGATTAGCCGGAGCTCGTCATGAATGAGGGTATCCTCAAATGACAATCCGCGGTTTCGCGGATTTTTTGTAGGATACCGGTCGCAAGGTGGCATCGCCTGAAAAGGCCCTTGCAGGTTCACGATTGTTGTCGTGGGCTTGCACGGGCTTTTTTATTTGGTCAGTTAGCAAGTGAATTCATATTCACGAGCTTACTGCCAAATATGGTTTGCTCGGCGTAGCCGACTGCGTAAGCGCAAACCATATTTGTCCGAAAGGAGGCATATGATAAGAGAACAAGAACGGAGTTTGATGAAGGGGAGGATTACCCCGGAGGGTTCCATGAGACAGGAATCCCTGGGGTATCTTTGGCGACGTTGCAATCATCAAGTTGCAGGGCGCGCCGTATCAGCAGACGGTCGAAACGCGGGGAATTCCTGAAGCGATAGATAGTAATGCGAGTTTAGATACGCTTGCGTCCAACACAAAATACCGTGAGGCCCTGCGGCGCAAACTCCCGACGGTAGAACCCCTGCTTGCCGATTTATTCGACCGGGATGGCTACTACAGCATTCAGCGAAAGATCGAACAGGGCAAAGATTTAACCTTTGATGAATCGTTCGGATTGGTGACGTTTGTATGTGCCGCCCTCAATAAACCCCTTCGGGAAGAGCTTCGGGGGAAGCTCAAGAATTTTATGCCCGAGGATACGCATCTTCTGCAGGCGACGGCGCTCCTTTCTGCTATGTCGACGAAGGAGGCGTATGTAGGCTTAACGGCAGAGGAAATAGCCGGGATGGTGGCGGGCACCATACACCTTGACACGGTGGTGCGCACAAAATATGACGGGCCGGTCGTTGCCTTTGGCGGGATGGGCGGGGACAAGGGGTATCCGTTAAATAGCCACACAACAAAGCTATTTAGTCTTTCGACGCTGTCCGCAATTGCGCTTTCCGCGGATGGCCCCGTGCATAAGCACCATTCCTATCCAAATACCTCAAAAGTTGCGGGTCAGAGTGCGATTGAGGCGTTCGGCGCACGGTCGGATTTCCATACCCCCGAGTCGTTTGAACGTGTACTCGAGGAAGCGAATGTACTGATGTCGAGCTGTCATAACACGCGGACGCTTCATTCGCTTTCCCACAAGCTGAAAGGGGAGACCGTGAATCACGTCATTGGTCCGCTTTCGTTTACGATGTCTTCCGATACACCGCTTCATGCAATGATCGGAGTCAACGAAAAAATACATCCGTCGGTCATTGTCGATGCGATGAGGATATTGTCGGAAAAGGGATTCCAGAGTTACGACAACAGCGCGGTCTATTGTGGCACGCTCATTGCAAACGACGATACGAAAATTCTTGATCCCTCCCTTATGAAGCATGTCGTTGTGCTTGATGAAGTTGCACCGCCGCCGTACCGAACGATCGTTTCCTTTCTTGTGGGTGGGGAGAATGCAGGCGCCTACGTGTTGTCTCCGGAGGATTTTTATGATCCGAAGGATTTGGCGGATTTTTCTCCGTCGTCTTTAGCAATACCCAACACGAAAGAATCCATTATCGAGGCGAACGTGAGCGCTATCGAGGGGAAGGATATAACACGGGTGAAATACCTGGCGATGACGGTCGGCTTGGGGTTGTTTGTCCGGCAACACTTAAACGACCCGTCGTCGTTGGATAGAACGAAGATGCGGGTCAACCGGGACATGCTCCGGGCATGCACAAAGCATGGCCTTGAGCTCATTTTGTCCGGCAAGGGAAAGGAGCAGCTTGAGCGGTATGTGACTATTACTAACCAATTTGCAGGGGGAGGTGTTCTATGAATCTTTTTAAAGAAATATTGCCCATGAAAAAGCCGATTATCGGCATGATCCATTTGCCGCCGTTAGCAGGCTATGATGGGCATCGGCCAATCGCGGAAACGCGGCGACGCATCCTTTCCGAAGCGCGGCATTTGGAAGCGGCCGGCGCCCATGCAATTATGGTGGAGAATAACTATAGCGTGCCGCACCGTGAGTTTGTGCGGAAGGCTGAGGCATTGGAAATGATGCGGCTCGTGGATTCCGTCGTGCGGTCGGTGCATATCCCCGTCGGCGTGGACGTGTTGTGGAGCGGATATCAAACCGCGCTTGATATTTGTAAAGAAACGGGTGCGCGGTTTATTCGGGTCGCTTCGTATGTTGATGACGTCATGACACGGTATGGGCTCATGGTTGGCCGTGCAGACGAGGCGATGGCGTATCGGAAGAAATTGGGATTGGATCGGCGGGTTGCGGTGATTGCCGATGTACAGGTCAAGCACTCGGAGATGACTGACAAGGATAAGCCGTTTAGGAAGTCCGTGCGGGAAGCGGTAGAGAAAGGCGCAGATGGCATTATCATAACCGGTACGTGGACGGGGGTCGCGCCCATCATGGGGGATTTGCGTATCGCTCGGCGATTTGGGAATGGCCTGCCGATTATTGTCGGGAGCGGTTCAACGCCGGAGAACATGGGTGAGCTGTTTATGAGTTCGGATTCGATCATCGTCGGGACTGCCATTATGACCGACCGGGTGGTTGATCGGACGAAGCTGGATCATTATATGGATGCGTACCGAACGTTGCGAGTACGCAATTTTCGGAAAGTTCGATACAATAGGGAGGAACTATGAACCTAAAAGAAAAAATCGAAAAAATTCTTAAAGAAAAAGAAGTTGATTACACGTTTATTCCGTTGCCGGAAGATTTAGCGCCGGACGTGCCGTCACACGCGGCGTTTCATGGAATCAAGATGGCCAATGCGATGACGACGATTCTCTATAAAACGGAGAAGGGGATTATCGGGATTGTCAAAAGCGCGGACCGGCAGGTGGACGAAAAAAAGCTCAAGGATGCTGCGGGTGTTACGCGGTTGGTATTCGCGTCAAAGAGTGATTTGCAGTCGTTAGATGTTGCGGTTGGTATGGTTCCGTATTTGGGATTGGAGATTCCGTATTACGTTGATGCCGCGGTGCTTACCGTAGGGAAAATCTATGGGACTGCGGCGGAGAAGACGACGGGCATGGCGATGAACGCCTCGGATTTATTGAAGGTGAATCATGGTGTGGCAGGAAGTTTTACGTTCGCCGAATCAACGACCCGTACTGTTACGGGGAAACGAATCGTATCGGGTATTACCCCGAGCGGTGACGGAACGCTTCATATTGGGAATTATTTGGGCGCCGTAAAGCAATTTATTGAAATTGCCAAATCGAACGAATGCTTCCTGTTTGTTGCGGATATGCACGGTCTGACGACTATTCAGGATAGAAAGCGGCTATCCGGAAACATTGAGGCGCTCGTCATAAATGAGCTTGCACTCCTTATGGGGTTTCTGACCAAGGAGGAATTTGAACGGATTATATTCTACCGTCAGTCCGATATCGCCATGCACGGGGAATTGCAGTCAATCCTCAATAACGTAACGCCATTGGGTTTACTTCGGCGGGCTCATGCGTATAAGGATAAATTGCAGAAAGAGGTTGCGGAAGACGACATTAATCTCGGGCTTTTCAACTATCCCATTTTGATGGCCGCAGACATTCTCATGTATCATCCTCATTTTGTACCTGTTGGACGCGACCAGAAACAGCACGTGGAAATAACCAGGGATATCGCGGAGCGGTTCAACAAAACATTCAAGAAAAATGTATTTACACTTCCGGAGCCCATGATTCCGGAAGACGTCGGTGCGGTGTTGGGGACGGACGGCAAGCGAAAGATGAGTAAGAGCCTTGGGAATATCATCGCGATTTTTGAATCCGAGGACGTGATCAGGAAGCAGGTCATGGGTAGTTACACTGATCCTACGCGAAAACACGCAACCGACCCGGGACACATTGAAGGGAACATGGTGTTTACGTACCTGGATTTCTTCGGGGACCCCCAAAAGGTATCGGAACTCAAGAAACTATACAAACAGGGCGCTACAGGCGACGTAGAGGTTAAGGAGTACCTTTTTGAAAGCATTCTTACGTATTTCGGCCCCGCGCGGAAACGGTATGAGGAATTAAAGCGTAATCCGAAACAGGTCCAGGATATTTTGAATCGGGGGAGAGGAAAGGCGCTTGCGGTGGCGTCAGAAACCATGCGGGAAGTGCGTGACGCCGTTGGGTTGGTGACCCCATATTCGGGATTACGAAAAGGAGCCTTGGGGAAAGAAGATAGCGCGGCGATTAGTATCGACGAATTCGCGCGTATAGAGGTCCGCGTCGGAAAAGTTAGAGAAGCCCGGAATAAAGAGGGGAGCGACAAGCTCATTCGACTTGTCGTTGATGTCGGCGAAGAAACGCCGCGAATTATATTCACCGGGGTACGGGGGTTTGGATACGTGCCTGAGGATTTCACAGGAAGGCAGTTTTTGTTTATCACCAACCTGCAACCGCGAAAAATGCTTGATGAGGAAAGTCAGGGGATGATCCTTGCGGTCGATGGCGCCGACAAACGGCCGCAGTTTGTTAACGCCGAGCATATGCCGGTCGGCGCGAAAATCCGCTGAACGTGCTATACTTTACGCTCGTATGGCAGAAAAACACGCGCCCGGCACGAAGGTCAGTTATAACAAAAAACCTTCACGAAAAACGAAAAAGATCTTCCAGTTGCAGATGAAACTCAATTTCAAGAATGTGGTTATCGGACTATTTGTGCTCTTTTTCCTTTTTTCGTTTCTGAGCAGTCTTGGGAGTCAAGCGGGGCTTACCGATGCCAAGCCGCTTTCGACGGTTGTTTCCGATGTGCGGGGGGGTGTTGTCAAAACGATAGACGTGGAGGATACGAAATTGACCGTGGTAAAGAAAGACGGGTCGAAATACTCTTCAACCAAAGAGTCCCAGGATTCCATGTATTCGGTATTGGAAAAGTCGGGAGTCGATCCGAAAACCGTCGAGATCAACGTAAAGGATCTTTCGATGGGTGCTATCTGGCTCGGAATAATTTCAAACGTACTGCCGCTTGTATTGACCGTTGTGTTCTTCCTCTTTTTGTTCAGGCAGGCGAGGGGTGCCCAGGATAATATTTTTTCGTTTGGTCAGAGTAAGGCCCGCGTGTGGAATAAGGATTTACCACGGGTAACCTTTCAGGATGTCGCCGGTGTCGACGAAGCGAAAAAAGAACTTGAGGAAGTTGTCGACTTTTTGAAGAATCCGGCAAAATATAAAATGCTCGGTGCCAGGACGCCGAAGGGGGTCATTCTGGTCGGCCCGTCAGGAACGGGGAAGACCTTGCTTGCCAAGGCGATGGCAGGGGAAGCGAGGACTGCATTCTACTCGATTGCCGGGTCTGAGTTTATGGAAATGCTCGTCGGTGTGGGGGCGGCCCGTGTCCGGGATTTGTTTGCCCAGGCAAAGAAGAACGCTCCGGCTATCATTTTCATTGATGAAGTCGATGCGATCGGAAGGATGCGAAGCGTCGGAGTGATGGGTGGACATGATGAGCGTGAGCAGACGCTTAACCAGATCCTTGTCGAAATGGACGGATTTGAACCGAATACCGCGGTCCTCATTGTTGCCGCGACCAACCGGGGGGATCTCCTCGATCCTGCGCTTACCCGGCCGGGTCGGTTTGACCGACGGGTAATTTTGGATCTGCCGGATCTTGAAGGACGAAAAGCGATATTGGCTATTCATGCGAAGGGCAAGCCATTTGCCAAAGGGGTTGATTGGGATAAGGTTGCCAAACGGACGGTCGGATTCAGCGGCGCTGATCTCGAGAATATGCTCAATGAGGCAGCTATCCATGCGGCGCGGGAAGGGAAGAAAGATATAGACATGATGGATATTGAAGAGGCGGCAACCAAAGTGAAGTTGGGTCCGGAAAAAAAGCGGCTTCAAAGTGACCTTGACCGGAAAATGACGGCGTATCATGAAGCGGGACATGCGGTCGTCAATTACTTTTCACCGCATCTTGATCCGGTACACCGCATCAGCATCGTATCCCGCGGCCAGGCGCTTGGATTTACCATGGCGCCGCCGGAAAAAGATCGGTTACACGAAACAAAATCAAGGCTTCTTGAAGAGATGGCGATGACGATGGGCGGAAGGGCTGCCGAGCAAGTCGTCTTTAAGGAGATGACCAGCGGCGCCTCAAACGACATTGATCAGGCGACAAGAATCGCGCGGTTTATGGTGACGGAATTCGGCATGAGTGATTTGGGCCCGATCAACTTCGGTCCGCAGACCGACGTAACGGAGTGGGGGAAGGCGTTTTACGAACAGCAATCCGTTTCCCAGGAAATGGCCGCGGCCATTGACCGGGAAATAAAGAAATTTCTGGATACCGCATATGCCCAGGCGCTCGCCCTCGTTAAGAAGTATCGCAAGGAAATGGATATTGTCGCAGAAGCGCTCATCAAAAAAGAAACCCTTGAGGGTGATGAGTTCGAGACGCTCCTCGGTAGCCCCAAAAAGCGGGTACAATAATACCCATGAACAAACTGGTTCTGATTGACGGAAACGCGATGATGCACCGCGCGTATCACGCGCTCCCGCCGCTTACTGATCCCGAAGGCCATCCGGTCCACGTCGTTTATGGATTCCTTTCCATGATCCTTCGTTTGTTCGCTGATTTGAAGCCGACGCACATGACGGTCGTATTTGACCGGCCTGGTCCCACATTCCGCAATCATTTGTTTGCGGATTATCAGGCGCACCGGCCAAAAATGGAGGATGACTTCATTGGGCAGATAGCGCTGGTTCATGATGCGGTAACGGCCTTCGGTGTACCGATTTATGAACAAGACGGATTCGAGGCCGACGACGTTATCGGAACGATTGTGGCACAAGTCGTACGGAAGAAAACGGGTATCGATCAGGTCATAATCGTGACTGGCGATCGGGATATTCTCCAGCTCGTTTCCGATGAGCGAGTATGTGTATTCATGCCGACCAAAGGATTGTCTGAGGGAAAACTGTATGGCGAAAAAGAAGTAGTCGAACGGATGGGGGTGGCGCCTCCCCTCATTATTGACCTTAAGGCGTTAATGGGGGATGCTTCGGATAATTATCCGGGAGTAACGGGCATCGGCCCGAAGACTGCCTTAGCGTTGCTTGCCCAGTTCGGCTCGGTCGAAAAGATTTTCGCATCGCTTCCTGCTGTCGCAAGCGAAACGGTGAAGACAAAGCTTGTGAACGGAAAAGAGAGTGCGCTGTTGGGAAAGGAATTAGCAACAATCAGAAATGACGCACCGATCGCATTTGACCCGGAAACGGCACGCCTGGCGTCACTGGATTCACCGTCCGCGCGCGCAATATTGGAGCGGTTTCATTTCCCGTCACTTCTTCGGCGTTTGTCGGGTAATTCGGACGTGAAAAGCGACGAAAAACGTGAGAAGAAGGCAGTAAACCGGGAAAACGAGCAGCAGCAGCTTTTTTAGGTATGAAAATTGCGTTGGTGCATGACTATCTCAGGGAGTATGGGGGAGCTGAACGCGTGGTCGAGGCGCTGCATGATCTGTGGCCGGATGCCCCGCTTTATACATCGTTTGTCGACTGGCGTGCGCTGGGGTCCCACGCCGATCGGTTCCGCGGGTGGGACATCCGTACCAGTTGGGCGCAGAACAACATTCTCATGCGGAAGTTCCATTCGCCGCTCCGGTTTTTGGCGCCCAAAGTGTGGGAAAGCTTTGATTTGTCGGGTTTTGACGTCGTCGTTTCGAGCAGCGGATGGTTTATCTGCCGCGGCGTAACCGTCAAAAAGCCTGCGGTTCACATCTGTTATATCCATCATCCCCCACGAAATCTCTACGGGTATGCGACCGGGAGGACGTATCAGAAATACGCGCTCGTCCGCGCATATGCGGCGATTGTCAACTTTTTTATGCGGCAATATGATTTTAAAACGGCGCAGGCCGTCGATTACTTCATTGCCAATTCGCGCGAGACCCAAAGGAGGGTAGAAAAATTTTATCGCCGGCAGTCAACGGTCATATACCCACCGGTCGATACAATCGGTGCATTGCCGCAAACAAAATTAAAACGGTCATATTATCTTTCCGTCGGACGGCTCGTATGGGCAAAGCAGGTGGAGCTGATTGTCGCGGCAGCGAATATGCGCAGCATCCCGTTAAAAATAGTTGGCACCGGGCCGGAAGAAGAACATTTACGGTCCATGGCGGGTCCGACTGTTGAGTTTTTGGGAGCTGTCTCCGATGATGAGTTGCAGCATTTGTATCGTGGAGCAAAAGCGACCATCTACGCGGCGCTTGAGGAAGATTTTGGTTTGGTTCCCGTGGAATCGATGTCCCAAGGCACTCCGGTAATCGCTTTGCGGCAGGGAGGGGTCGTAGAAACGATTGTAGAGGGTGAGACGGGTATATTTTTCGATGCTTCGACACCGCAGGAAATTTCTGACGCGATCGGGAGATTTGAGCGAAGCCATGGAAATTGGGCATCCGCCTGCCTAACTCGCGCGGATTATTTCCGGAAAGAACGATTCCACGATGAAATCCGGCGCTTTGTACGCCGTAAAACTTCCGGGACTTTGTGAGATGTATTGTTTTGCAATAATAGGGGAGTGTGGTAGGATTAAAGCCACAACTTGCGCATATTCATATTGAGCACAAATGGCAGCAGCACAAGACGAACAGGTCTTTGTTCTTTCGTTAGGCGGGTCACTTATCGTCCCCAACGGCGGTATCGATACGGTGTTCCTCACTAAGTTTTACGAATTTATAAAGCGTCAGGTAACCGAGCGGAAACGCCGGTTTTTTATTACCGTCGGCGGAGGGGCGATCACCCGGCATTATCAAGCTGCGGCCCGAGCCGTACGGATGCATGACCTCTCCGATGCTGACGCAGACTGGCTTGGTGTCCATGCAACCCGTTTGAACGCGCAGCTTATGCGGGCGATTTTCCAGGATCTTGCTGATCCACGTGTCATCAAACACTATGAAATTATTTTAAAAATCCAAGCGCCTGTGGCGATTGCCGCCGGCTGGAAACCCGGGTGGAGCACCGATTATTGCGCGGTGACTTTGTGTCAGGACTACGGGATGTCGCATGTGGTGAATTTGACCAATGTCGATCAGGTCTACGATAAAGACCCCAACAAGTTTGATGATGCCAAAGCAATTACCGATATTTCGTGGGCTGATTACCGAACGATGGTCGGTGATGCATGGAAGCCCGGCATGAACGCACCGTTTGATCCGATTGCTTCGAGGCTCGCCCAGGATCTTGGCATCAGTGTAAAAATCGTCAACGGGAAAGATTTGGACAACCTCGAGAAAGCTCTTGATGGGCAGCCGTTTGTCGGAACGACCATCAGGTGAATTCCGGCCCGTTCTCATAGGGTAAGGTGGTAGAATGGGACGATGACGCTTCGGGCATTGACGCTTCAGGATTTTCGAAGCTACTCCAAACGGGATTTTTCATTTACTTCCCTGGCAACTCTTGTTGTCGGCGCAAATGCGGTGGGAAAGACAAATATATTGGAGGCGATTATGTTACTGGCCACCGGAAGAAGCTTTCGGGCCGGAGTAGAGCGTGAGATGATCCGTATTGGATGCGAAATCGCGCGCATTAAGGCAGACCTGCCGGATGGGGCATTGGAGCTGGTGTTAACCCCCGGAGCGGTAAACGGAAAAGCGGCTCCTCGGAAAAAGTATCTCGTGCACGATGTTCCCCGTCGCATGGTGGATTTCGTCGGTAATCTGCGGGCGGTGCTTTTTTGGCCCGAGGACCTTGAAATTATTACGGACAGCCCAAGTATTAGAAGGCGGTATCTTGATGCCGTTCTCATGCAGGCTGACTCGGAATACCGGAGAAGTCTCGCGTCGTACGAAAAAGGCTTGCGGCAGAGGAACCGGCTACTGGACCTCATCGGCGAGGGGAAAGCCCACCGTTCCCAACTAGTATTCTGGAATCAGCTTCTCATCAAGGCGGGGGCGTATATTACCGATGCAAGACTAACGTACCTCGCGTTTGTGAATACCCAGGCATTTACGCATCACGCGTTCCAAGTCTTGTATGACAAGAGTGTAATATCGGAGGCCAGGCTGGATCAGTATAAAGACGAGGAGGTTGCGGCAAAAGCGACGCTCGTCGGACCTCACCGTGATGATTTTTCCGTGCAGGGGAAGGAGCACGGTGCCCTTGAGTCTGATTTTCGGGATCTTTCCAAGTATGGGAGCCGCGGCGAGCAGCGGCTCGCCGTGTTATGGCTAAAGCTTTCCGAATTGTCTTTTATTCAACACGCGACCGGGGTGAGGCCGATCCTTCTGCTTGATGATATTTTTTCGGAATTGGACGAGGGACACAGGGCACTCATAACCAAAGTCGTCAAAGAACAACAGACGATCATTACGAGTGCGGACATTGAATCCATACCGACCGCTATTCGGGATAGTGCTCAGGTGCTGCGGCTTTGACGAGTATAATCGGAGTATGAAACCCATAACGGACAACGATGTAAAACGGTTGAAATTGCCTCAGCGTGATTCGCACAAGGGGCAAAACGGTCGTCTCCTGATTATCGGAGGCAGCCACCTTTTCCATGCGGCAAGCATCTGGGCGCTTGAAGTTGCCTCACGGGTCGTTGATCTCGTACATTACGCATCAACCCCGGAAAACAATGAGATCGTGCAGTCGGTAAAGAAACAATTTCATGACGGAATCGTCATTCCGAGAAGCGAGATCGATGCCTATATTTCTGAGGACGATTGCGTACTTATCGGACCGGGAATGGTTCGTGATGAGGAAACGAAGGAGCTCACACACCGTCTGCTGACGTCATATCCGACAAAGCAGTGGGTCATCGATGCCGGCGCGCTTCAGATGATGCGGCTTCCCGATATTCCGGCGAATGCGATATTAACGCCGCATCACGGAGAATTCGTGAGGCTTTGGGACCAGTTCGTGGAAACGCACCCTGCGTTCATTCCTGCGCAGAATGACGTTGATAAAGTGAAGGCGTTTGCCAAAGCGTACCATTGCATCGTGCTTTTGAAAGGAAAAACTGATATCGCCTGCTCCGGCGGGCGTTGCGACGAGCACGTATGCAAGCCGGGTGAGTGCAGGATTATCGAGGGGGGGAATGCAGGCATGACGAAAGGGGGGACGGGCGATGTACTTTCGGGTCTTATTGCGGCGCTTGCCTGTAAAAATGATCCCATGCTCTCTACCATTGCAGGAAGCTACATCAATAAGCAAGCAGGGGATGAGCTCTATGAGAAAGTCGGGCTGTTTTTTAATGCGTCGGACCTGGTGGCACAAGTTCCCCGTACACTGGCGCGCATTACGCTGGGCTGATTTCAGCGCCCTTTTTTGAAAACTCCTCTCTTGCATCCATGAATGCCTGCGGGTATTATACAGGAATAGTGCGGGAATTAACGAAGTATGTACCAGCCTCAGTTCACTATCAGTAATAAGATCCTCAAAACAATCGGAATCATTGAAGCCGCAAAAGAAGTGATCGAGAATAGTCCGCTCGTGCCCGCATGGGAGGCAAAATTCCGGGAGGAAGCGCTTGTAAGAACCGTGCATCACGGCACGCACATCGAGGGAAATGATTTGTCGAGGACTGAAGCGGAAAAAGTGCTCGCGGGTGCAACGATTGTCGGACGGGAGCGGGATATCCAGGAGGTATTAAACTACCGCAATGTGCTCAAATTCATCAGTGAATTTCAGGGAAAGCGCATAACCGAAGAAGTCATAAAGCATCTCCATTCCCTCATCGCGCACCGCCTGCTTCCTGATGAGCAGGTTGGCGAGTACAGAAAGACGCAAGTGGTCGTCAAAAACGCGCAGACAGGAGAAATCACCTTCAGACCTCCGCCCGCCGTAGAGGTGCCGTTTCTTCTTGCGGATTTCGTGACGTGGATGAATAGCGTGAGTAGTGATGATATGCACCCTGCGCTTAAGGCGGGAGTCGTACATTATGAACTTGTGAGAATACACCCGTTCCTAGATGGGAATGGGAGGGCGGCGCGAGCCATAGCGACTCTTGTCCTTTTTTCAGAAGGATATGACATCAAACGATTCTTTTCTCTGGAGGAGTATTATGACCGGGAGCCCGTACATTATTACGAGGCGCTCCAAAGTGTCGGAAAAGAGGAGGGGAGTCTCAATCACTGGTTAGAGTATTTTAGCGAAGGATTAGCGATCGAGCTTACCCGCATCAAAGAAAAAGTAAAATCCCTTTCAACTGATCTAAAGATCAAGAAGTCTTTAGGCGGACAGCAGCTGGCGCTCACGGAGCGGCAGATTAAAATTATCGAATTTGTTCAGGAGCAGGGATTTTTGCAGAATAAGGCGTTTTTTGAGTTGTTTCCGATGGTCAGCGAGGATACCGTTTTGAGAGAATTGAAGGACCTTCTGAAAAAGGGTATAGTCAAAAAGGAGGGCTCCACGAAAGGTGCCCGATATGTGCTCCGCACATGAGTGTATGGACTTTACTGACTCCGCCATAACCTACGCGCTCTTAATATTTCCAACCCTGTTTGCCATTACGGTCATTTTTCAGGGGATCAGCAAAATGGCGAAGGAAGAATCCGACGGGCCGGTCGCTATCGGGGTCGGCGTATTTCTCCTTTTGCTGATAGCAGCGGCCTATTTCCTATTCATTCGATAACCATTTGCCGTATGCTTTTTTCTGAGCTCGCGCGATACTTACAGAAGCTTGAAACGACATCTTCCCGGAACGCGATAACCGAAATTTTGGCAGATCTTTTTCGGAAATCCCACGCCGATGAAATCGGCAAGCTTTGCTATCTCTTGCAGGGAAGAGTGGTGCCCTTATATGAGGCGGTAGAGTTCGGGCTTGCCGATAAGTTCATTATCCGGGCGATAGCGCTTGCGTACGGAATAGAACAAGACCGCGTGACGAAGGAATTTAAAAAGCAGGGGGACTTAGGGAAAACCGCAGAGATGCTCCATTCAGGAAACGACAGCAGGCTTACCGTGTCGTCCGTATACGAAAAGCTTTTTGATATCGCAAAGACCGGCGGCGCCGGTTCGCAGGAAAAGAAAATAGGTATTCTGGCGGATTTGTTAACGCGCGTTGACGCAGCATCCGCCTGTTACATCGTCCGGATTCCATTGGACAAACTCAGATTGGGCTTTTCTGAGATGACTATCCTTGACAGTCTGTCATGGATGATTTCTGGCGATAAAACGTTGAGAAAGGAGCTGGAGCAGGCGTTTAACGTGCGGCCGGATATTGGTTTTCTTTCTCAAACGGTCAAGAAAGAGGGGATGCGCGGGTTGTCTCACGTGAAGGCTGTAGTCGGTTCGCCCGTTCTGGCACAGCTTTCTCAAAGGCTTCCCGATGCCGATGAGATGATCCGCAAAATGACCGAAGTCGCCGTCGAACCCAAGTACGACGGGGTCAGGGTGCAGATTCATTTTAAGCGGGGCGCGTGGGTAAGGACCTATTCAAGGAATCTGGAGAACACCTCAGAAATGTTTCCTGAGCTTGAAGAGGTGGGAAAAGAGCTCCATGCCGACGAGGTGATTCTCGACAGCGAGGCGGTCGGATTTAATCCCAAGACCGGCAGCATTATTTCGTTTCAGGAAACGACGACACGGAAACGAAAGCATAACATCGAATTGGCTGTCCAGACGGTGCCGCTTAAATTTTTCGTTTTCGACATCATTTATAAGGACGGGAAAGACCTTCTGGGCGTACCGCTTTCCGAACGTCGGCAGATACTCACTAAAACGGTCAAGGAAGGGAGCCTTCTTACCGTTTCGCCGCAAATCATAACGACAGACGCCGAAAAGCTCCGGAGCTATCATGACGAGCAGCTGAAAAAAGGCCTGGAGGGCGCGATGGTGAAAAAATGGAACAGTCCGTATGAACCGGGACGGCGGGGCTATAGTTGGGTCAAATTCAAGGAAGAGGAGGGAAAAACCGGCAAGCTGACCGATACGATTGACGCGGTGGTTATGGGCTATTACGTCGGAGAGGGGAAGCGGGCGGGTTTTGGTATCGGCGCATTCTTGGTGGGGGTCCGGAAAGGGGAGGGGTTTGTTACCGTAACGAAAATCGGCACGGGAGTCAGCGATGAGCTTTGGAAGGAGCTCAAGAAGAATTTGCACGCGCTTTCCGTGCGTGAGCAGCCAAAGGAATACAAAGACGTCGATAAGATATTTGCCCCCGATGTGTGGGTAAAACCCAAGGTCGTAGTGGAGCTTGCGGGCGACGACCTGACCAAATCTCCGACCCACGGGGCCGGTGTCGCCGTACGCTTCCCCAGGCTCGTGAAAATCAGAACGGATAAATCCCCAAGTCAAGTAACCACCGTTTCAGAAGTTTCCCACATGTTTTCCATGCAGGGAAATCACAAAAAATAAAGGTAGTGTGCGTTTTTGCTTCCCGCATTCACTTTCCGGTATAATAAGCTAGAATTTATAGCGTCCGCATGCGTAAACCGACATTTTCTATTATCATCCCGACTCTTAATGAGGAGAAGTTCCTCCCGAAGCTTCTCGATTCCCTTTCCCGGCAGACGGACAGGAATTTTGAGGTTATCGTGGTCGACGGGTCGTCGCGGGACAAGACGGTTGCCGCGGCGCGTACGTTTCTCAAGCGCGTTCCCGGGTTGTCGATAGAAGTCATAAAGCGGCCGAGTTTGCCAAGACAACGGAATGCCGGTGCACGGTTGGCACGGGGGGAGTGGCTCGTGTTTGTTGATGCCGACAGTATCCTTTTGCCGTATTTTGTTGAGCGCATTGCATCGTATATCCGCGAACAGTCCCCGCAATTATTCACGACGTGGTTTCGGCCAGACAGCAACAACCCCAGGGAAGCTGTATATAGTTTAGTCGCGAACATATACATAGAAGCAACCCTCCTTCTTAAAAAGCCACTCACGCCCGGCCCGCTCACCATTGTGCATAGGGAAGCCTTCGAGCGCGTCGGCGGATATGACGAAGAGCACCTGTATAACGAGGATGCGGATTTTGGGTTGCGCCTCCACAAAAGCGGCATTACGCTTGAGATTGCCCGTGAAGTGATGTATGTGTGGTCGCTTCGACGAATCCGGAAAGAGGGGACGCTTAAGGTGCTTAACCAGTATGTGATAAGCGCCCTTCCCATCCTTTTGTTTAACCGCTCCTTAAAACGTATGCCCGGTTACATCATGGGCGGGCACCTTTATGGCAAGCGCCGCGTCCGCCGGTCCGTGCTCAAAGTGTATGAACGGAAGCTGCGGGCGCTCATGAAAGAACTATTTGCGTGACGCGCTGGTGCTATACTAACCCCTAGATATCATGAACATCCTACTCGTCTCCGACGCGTACCTTCCGACCGTCTCCGGCGTTGCCTCTTCCTCAGATTCGATAGCCCGTTTTATGGCCTCCCAAGGGCATCAGGTGACTCTTGTCGCACCCAAGCCCCTCGACGGATACGTACCAAAATTCCAGGATCGTCTTGCGTTTGTGTTTACTCCGGGCGTTTCCGATTCGTTATTTGTGAATAAATCCATGACCATCTTTCCGCTGGGGTTTCGCCCCTTGTGGCAGTCCTTCCGCTCTCAGAAGTTCGATATTGTCCATATTCAGGAGCCGGGATCGCTCGGCGTCACCGCAATTCTGCTGGCCAAACTCTTCCGCGTGCCGATGGTCGGTGCGATGCACTTTTCCTGGCCGCAGATAGAGCGTGTCGCGCCGTGGTTTATCCGATGGATCAGTGTGCCGTTTATGAAGCTTTATGTCCGGGTCGTGTACCGCGCGTATGACGCGATCATGGTGCCGACCAAGACCGCAGCCGCTGATTTAATCGCGTTTATCGGAAGAAACGGATACATCCATCCAGTTTCCAATGGGGTGGATACGACCGCATATGTGCCCCGGAGCGGATCGCCCGCGGCCCTTCGGAAGAAGTATGGCATACCCAACGACCGCATTGTTTTTTCGTATATCGGAAGACTGGATGCCGACAAAAACGTGGAGACGACCATCCGTGCGGTGTCAACCCTCGTAACGCCGTATCACCTTGTTATCGGCGGCGTGGGACGGCAAAAACAGGCGCTCGTGGCTCTTGCGGAGACGCTTGGGATTGCCAAAAACATTACGTGGATAGAAGGCTTGAGTCAGCAAGCTATTATTGAACTATATCAAGCGTCGGATGTGTTCGTTATTATGTCTCCTGTTGAGACACAAAGTATTGTCGCGCTTCAGGCGATCGCATGCGGATTGCCGCTTGTTGCAGCGAATGCCGGGGCGTTGCCAGAACTCGTGAACGGAAAAAACGGCATACTCGTCGAAACGCATGATGCCGCGGGACTTGCAATCGTGCTAGAGCGGCTGGCAAAGGACGAGAATCTTCGCGGATCGATGGGGAAATACAGCCGACAATTAAGTCTTACGCATCATAAGCCGGATATGTTGAAAAAATTGGAATCGCTGTATTCCGACGTAATAGCAAAGCGAGTATGAGCGATGTCATTGCCGACCTTCAAATACATTCTCGTTTTTCACGGGCGGTATCTAAGGCGATGACTCTTCCCAATATTGCGACATGGGCGCACCGGAAGGGGATCGGGGTCGTTGCCACCGGGGACTGGACGCATCCGATTTGGTTTCGGGAAATTGAACGGGATTTGGAAGAAGTGGGTAACGGGCTTCTTCACTTGCGGCAAAGCGCATACGAAGCGGCATTTTCAGAGCAGGAGGGAAACGTATTCACTCATCGGGTACCTGCACACGCTGAGTTGCCGCTTTTTCTGCTTGCGACCGAAGTGTCCTGCATCTATTCGCAGGGAGGCCGCGTCCGACGGGTTCATACGCTTATTTGGGTTCCGTCACTCGATTCCGCAAGGAAGATCGGCCAGGAAATGACAAAGCGAGGCTGCAACCTCATGAGTGACGGCCGGCCGATTGTGGGCCTAACGAGTGTCCAGATTGCTGAATTGGTATTCTCAATAGAACCCCGGGCGCTCATTATCCCTGCGCACGCATGGACACCGTGGTTCAGCGTATACGGAAGCTTAGGAGGTTTTGACAGTATAGAGGAAGCATTCGGGCAATTTTCCGGCCAGATTTATGCGATAGAAACCGGTCTCTCAAGTAATCCCGTGATGAACTGGCGGATCAAGGAGCTGGACAACCGAGCGATCCTTTCATTTTCCGATGCGCATTCGGGACCGAAACTCGGACGGGAAGCAACGGTTTTTGATATTCCACAAGGGAGGCTCGGGTACGATGCGATTTACGAAGCTATCCGTGGAACCGGAGAGTCTTCCATTTCCTATACGGTCGAGTTTTATCCCGAAGAAGGAAAATATCATTATACCGGACATCGGACCTGTCAGATCAGACAATCCCCAGAGGAGACAAGGGAGAAAGGGACAACCTGCCCCGTATGCGGCAAAACGCTCACCGTGGGGGTCATGCATCGGGTGGATGATCTTGCGGGACGAAGCGATGATGAAGTCGGATTGGTTGATGTGACGCCGAAAGACGCAATGCTCAAAGCGAAAATGATGGGAAGTGTAACATTCCCCAAGAGGCCGCCGTTTCTCATGGTAGTTCCGCTTCTAGAGATTATTTCGGAGGCGATTGGGTCTCCTGTGACGAGTCCGAAAGTGCAGATGCCCTATATGCGCATAACGAACGAAGTGGGCAGTGAGTTCTTTACTTTGTTGCGGGCGGAACTTCCTGCAATAGCTAAGGTGGCGGGGGAGCGGGTAGCGGAGGGTATAGCCAGAGTCAGGAGCGGGAGACTATCCATTGATCCGGGTTACGATGGCGTGTTCGGCGTCGTTAAGATATGGGACACCAATGTGCAGGGTGTCGCCGATACCGGGAAAGAACAGTTGTCGCTGCTGTCATAGGTAAATGTTCCGCGTTGACGATCTAAAATTAACCATGATATGGTAGAAGCTGCAGAGGGAGGTGATATCAAGATGGCAGATAAAGGAAATGAGAATCTGATGGGGGCAGTAAGCTATCTCCTTGGATTCGTGACGGGTATTATCATGCTGCTTTTAGAAAAGCAGAGCAAGTTTGTGAGGTTCCACGCAATGCAGTCAACGATTCTTTTCGGAGGCGTATTCGTGGCGAACATCGCACTTGGATTCCTTCCGATCATCGGATGGCTCCTCGGCTTATTGTTAAGCTTTACGTCGTTTATCCTGTGGATCGTGTGTATGTGGAAAGCGTTCCAGGGAGAAACGTACAAAGTGCCGTACGTGGGCGAACTTGCGGAGAAACAGCTCGCAAAGATGGGAAAGTAAAGTACTGTGTTGATCAACACATGATGAGCACAGTATGCGGAGGATTTGTTCGTAACCATGGGTGCTCATCACGTGTTATTCAAAGATAGACGCGATGCGGGTATTCAGCTTTCTGAGAAGCTCGCATTTCTTCGGGGAAAACAAGCGACGGTATTGGGTCTAGCACGCGGGGGGATTATTGTCGCTTCTGCAATTGCATCGGCGCTTGAGATGGCGGTCGACGTCCTGGTGGTCAAGAAGCTCTCTAGTCCCACAAATCGTGAATTTGCAATCGGTGCCGTCGCACCGGACGCGGTAAGCGTCGTGCACTGGAAAGATGCACACCGGGCAGGATTGGATGAAGACACGGTGAAGCATAATATTGAACAGCTTTCGTTTGAGATAGTGGAGCGCACGAGAGCGTACCGGAGGAGCAAGAGTCCAATTGTGGTAAAGGAAAAGACCATCGTACTTGTTGATGACGGTGCGGCAACGGGAGCGACCATGGAGGCTGCGGTGCTGTGGGCGAGGAAAAAGAAAGCGAACCGAATAATCGTTGCGATCCCAGTTATTTCCCAGGATGCGGCAAACACTATCCGGCCCGAGGTAGAAGCGCTCATCACGCTCGGTGAAGAGGAGCATTTCGGCAGCGTCGGGGAATTCTATACGGAATTTCCTCAGGTGACTGACGAAGAAGTGATACAATCGTTACGCCTATGAAACTCATTGTTGGCTTGGGCAATCCCGGCGAGAAATATAAAGACACACGGCACAATGTCGGCTTTATGGTGATTGAAAAGCTGGCGCACGAACTCGGAAGCCCGGAGGCAAAGTGGCAGCATGAGGAAAAGTTGAAGGCGTATGTCGCGCGAACCGGAGACGTCATGTTGTGCAAGCCGGATACTTTCATGAATGCGAGTGGGGTTGCAGTTTCCCTGGTTACCCGGTTTTATAAGATGAAACCCGACGATGTGTGGGTTATACACGACGATCTGGATCTGCCTTTGGGGAAAATACGCATCCGGGTTGGCGGCGCTTCAGCGGGACATCATGGTATCGATTCCATAATCCGCGAGCTGAAAAGCGATAATTTCATACGAATCCGGTTAGGGATCGGAAGAGGGAAAAGCGGCGGGAGCGGGATTGTAGCCGACAGGAAGTTGCACCACTCGTCCGTGATCCAGTTCGTTTTGTCGCGGTTTACACGTACGGAGGCGGGGGAATTCAAGCATCTCGTCAAGAATGGCGTTGAGGCCGTAAGAACGATGCTTTTTAAGGGCCTCGATAAGGCAATGAACCGGTTTAACTGACGCGTCCCCCGTGTCATCCCCGACTTGATCGGGGATCCAGATTATTATACTCTGGACTCCCGCGTACGCGGGAATGACAACATGCAAAAAATCGGCTCCATTCTTCAGTCTTTCGACCCGTTGGAGGATAAATACATATCCCGGGAGTTCCAGGCGTACGGTATTTATCTTGCCGAAACACTCGGGGATTACAAGCACAAATCGTTATATATCCGTCTGGCTAAGACCGTGCCACGCGCGATATTGGAAAAAGCACTTTCCTTCGTGAAGGATGCCCGCGCCCAGAGCAAGGCAAAGCTGTTTATGTGGAAGATGAAAGAACTCAGGAAGTCCGCGTAGTACAATGGATACGGTATGGATAAGGTGAAAGCGCTCATTGCTAATAAGCCGAGGATTTATCTGTATGCCTCCGCAGGATACCTTCTGGTCGTACTACTTGCCCGGTGGCTTTTCCATCCGTCACTCGATGCCCTCTGGTTTCTCATAGGAGGTGCTGTCGGCGTGTATTTCCTGGATGCAGCAGAGATGTTCTTTGCATTAACACCTTCGCCTTTCCGGTCGATCGTATTCCAGTCGCTGTTTGCCGTCGTGGCATTTTTCGCCGTGACGAGTTCCACAAGCACGATTGGTGGCGGTCTTGTGTTGTCGTTATATCTTCAGATGCTCCTTTGGCAGGTGGGGGAGTTACGGGTGACCGGATCCCTTACTAGTTGGTACCGCATGGTTGCCGGACCGGTGAATCTGGCGACGCAAAAGGTTTTTCTTATTGGTTTTGCCGTGTTATTCCTTATCGAGACATACATTTTTATTCGCTGACATGATAGAGCCCGGTTCGATGTTGTGGCAATACCTCTCGGAAACCCAGCGGCAGCTAGTGACTGACGGTGTCGCTCTTATCGAAGACAGGAGACGTCACCCGAATGAAGCGTTGAGTGATTATTCATACCTCGTGTTTCCGTTCGCGAAGCTTTACGAGGGGTTTCTAAAACAGCTTTTTCGAGACTTGGGAATTATACATGAGCGTGATTACGAGAGTACGCATTTTCGGCTGGGGAAGGTGTTGAGTCCGAACCTTGTGAGGCGCCTGAGAGGCAGAAGCGCCTATGGCACGGTTGCGACGCGTTTCGGTGCAGTGCTTGCCGAGCATCTCTGGAGCACTTGGAAACAAGGAAGGAATCTTGTTTTTCACTATTTTCCCCATAATGTACGGCGCCTGAGTTTTCTGGAAGCGCAGAATATTATTCTCATGATTGTGGAGACGATGTCCGAGGCGGTAAAGGTCATGAAGCCTTCTAAAAGGGAACACGTACGGCAAGTTACCGTGGCGTCATATTCTGTTTAGAGACTACCCCTCTTGCAGAACAAAGAGCCACTTGTGTATTGTAAAGATATGGCCAAAAAGGTACTGAAGGCAAACGAAGTGAGTGTTGTTGAGGCGACATCAAGAGTGTGGGGATGGATAGTGCTCGCATGGGCGTTCTATAGGTATTTTTTCCGCTTGCCGGAGTGGGTCGACGAATTCATCGTGAAACCGCTTGTGTTTGTTGCCCCCATCCTCTGGTATGTGAAATTTAGGGAAAAGCGGGGCGTAGACTCTCTGGGATTAACGACGAAAAACCTTTTCAGCAGCATGTACATCGGATTGGGATTCGGGTTTGTTTTTGCCCTTGAGGGTTTGGCTGCAAATGCCATTAAGTACGGGAAGCTCCAGATTATCCCGATTGACGCGTTTCAGGAATATGGCATGGGAATGCTCCTCCTATTGTCTATGGCAACGGCAGTTTCCGAGGAAATATTGAGCAGAGGGTTTGTGTTCTCGCGCTTTATGGAGGGGAAGAAGGGGCTTATGTACGCCTCTCTGGTCTCCACGGCAATGTTTGTCGTGCTTCACGTGCCCATTTTGGCATTCTCTTTAAAGCTCAATGGGATGGCACTCCTCCTGTTTTTCGTCACTGATTTTGTATTGGGATTTGCCAATGCCCTGCTTTTGTACAACACAGGATCGTTGGTCGCTCCCATCCTGGTCCATATTTTTTGGAATATGACCGTCGCGTTGTACCTGTAGGCTCAGCTAGGTAGCGAGCCAACCTCCGTCCACATAGAGAGTGGCACCCGTGGTATACGCAGCTTCGTCCGATGCGAAATAAATCACCGCTGCGGCGATCTCTTCCGGCGTGCCGATCCGTTTAATGGGGAGCCGGGAATACATCCCCTGCTTTTGTTCTTCCGTCATTCCCTGGGTCATTTCCGTCTCAATGCCCCCCGGCCCGATTGCGTTGACAGTGATACCCATCGGTCCCAGTTCTTGTGCCAGCGCCTCTGTAAGGCCGATAACGCCGCCTTTGCTGGCAACATAGTGGGAAATCATAGGGTATCCGACACCCACACCCCCCGATGCGATGGATGCGATATTGATGATGCGGCCCCATTTTGTTTTTGCCATAACACGCGCTGCTGCCTGTGCGGCATAGAAATACCCTTTGAGATTGGTGTCAATGACCCGGTCCCAGGCCGCCTCTGCAAGATCCAGGAAAGGGGAGTAGTCCAGTGTCCCGGCATTGTTCACTAATATATCAAGCTTGCCGTATGTCTTGACTGCGAGGGCGACAGCCGCATCGACGTCATCCCGCTTCGTGACATCCATTTTGACCGGCGTGATGTTTTTGGTGAGTTTCGTAAGTTCTTCCAGGCGCTCGAGGCGTCTTGCAGCGGCAATGACATTCGCGCCTTGTGTGGCTAACGCAAGCGCGGTTGCCCGCCCCATTCCGCTCGATGCGCCCGTGACCAGGGCGACTTTGCCGGTAAGATCAAACATAGACCCTCCTTCCTTCTGGCGTCAGTCGGTCTTTGGTCGAACCGATGTGACGAGAAGCGTAAAAATGATTACCATGTTAACCGCCGATAACGCGCACCACGTGCAGATGCCCTTGATCACCGCAAGTTCGACATAGGTAAACCAGGTGACAAACGCAACGCCGAACGTTGCAATGCCGAGCATGCCCTTTACAATCCATTGTTTTTTGGAGGTCGTGCGGAGAAAGGCAAGCAGGGCAAGAAACGTGTACCCCACGAGGCCGACTGCCGGTACCGGAATTGAACCGAAAAGGTAACTTGCCGGATGTTTCCGCACGAGTTCGCACCCCGATGTGACGCAGACGATGCCGGTTTTTCGTATAAAGCTCTGGAGGACATAAACAGCCATTGCGATACCGATGAGGGAAAGGACAAAAACGATACGGTTAATGCGTTTTGATCGTGTATCTTCGTTAGATTTCGGCATACTCGTAGTATACAAAACCAAGTAAAATATTATGTTAGTTATATTACATACGTATTGTGACATGGGGATGTATACTATATGACAATACGCCGGGTAGCGCCCCGCAACGCTACCGGGCACATACTGACGCGTGCGGGGGAACTTATATAGTATGAGCAAATACGACAGCAAAACCGTAAAAAAGATCGATGAATTTTTCTCCGGACACGCGCCGATGGTGTATAAGAAAGGCGAAATAATTCTCCGCGCTGAGGATTCTCCGTTTGGCGTGTATTACCTCAAAAACGGATACGTCCGACAATATCTGCTCTCGCCTTCCGGCGAGACGTTCATTGTCCATATCTATAAGCCGGGTTCGTTTTTCCCGTTGACGTGGATATTAAACGATACGCCCAACGTCTACCATTTTGAAGCGATGACGCAGGCATCCATCGTACGGGCGCCGAAGGATGCGTTCGTCGAGTACCTCCGGAATAATCCGGACACGCTCTTTTACGCAACGCAGCGTCTCGCATTGGGGTTGTCGGGATTTCTAAACCGCGTGACACAGCTTGTGCTCGATGATGCGTATACCAAAACGATTTTGCTTATCCTCTATTACGCCGAAAACTTCGGTACGCAGACAAAAGAGGGGATAGAGCTGGCCGTCCCGCTTACCCATCGTGAGATCGCGTCCTGGATCGGTACGACAAGGGAGACTGCGAGCCTGCAAGTCGAGCACCTTATTAAAAAGGGCTTGCTTGCTACCCGCGGACGCCTGCTTATTGTCCAGGATCAAGCGGCACTCCAGAAAGAAATCCGTAGGGCGTAATTATCCCCTTACGCGCCGCAACTGCCTCCCGATGATGGCCTGTTTGGGAGTGGACCGACTTTTTTGGATATTTCCCTGGATCCTTGGCCGCTGGAGTATTTTTCTCCCAAGACCTCCTTGGCATCTACTTTATCCCAGGGGATTCCCTGGCGGGCAAAGTACGTCGCGGTCGTAAGGTAGCTATCCGCAAACCAGAAACTGTTAAATCCCAGGACATACCGGTAGATGTCCTTCTCAGGAATCTGGGCGGATACCAAAAGCTCAATGACCGCGAGAGCAGCCATCCCGTGATTGCAGTCGGGAAACCATGTTGAGTTGCCGCAGCAGGGGCGATAGACGTTTTTGGCTATCTCTCCGACCTTCATCTGTTCATCAGCCGTAAGCGGGATGAGGTCGAATTTGTTTAGGTACTGTACCGCGTCGCCCCGTGCCAGGTTCCATCCGCCCGTTGAGGCGAACCCCCCTTGGTCTTTGGCATATTCCTTTCCCAGCGGTCCGTCAGTATAGACGATACTTTTTTGTGCTAAACCTAGTGCCCAGAGAAGGTCAACGACGAATTGACTGTTCTGGGCGTTAATCGTGATTTTCTCATCGCTTCCCTCTGTAAGAATTTTTTCCTGCTCCGGGGTCATCTTTACGACCTTCTTAAATTCCGGAAGGTTAATCACTCCGGCATCGGCCAGTTTTTTACCAAGATCCCTCCATGAGACAGGGATGGTGATACCGGCTTCCGGCAAGACCTGTTTTTCCAAGCCGGATAGGTCCATGAGTTTGCCACCTGATTTTTGCCATGCATCCATGCCGCCGGTTACATGTTTGACGTTCTTGTAGCCCAAGTTTCGGATGGACGTGAGCGCCTCCTCGCTCATGCGGCCGGTCTTGCAGTAGAGGATGATGGGTACGTTTTTATCCTTCGGAAGGACCGTACTTTGTTCGACGATTTTATCGTACGCAATAAATGCATCGGTTTTTTCGATTTCCCCTTCATAGGGCGTGTGGACATTAATGAAGGCGAACGGCTGCTTGTCCGACGACGGATTTTTGCTTTTGAGCATGTTTTTAAGCTGACGCACGGACACCGTATCGCCGGTCGGGCTTATTTCGATCTGTTTTTTCCCGAGGAAGTACCCAAACAGAAGGACGCCGATGACAAATACGGACAGATAGATTTTTTCCCATGGTGCATTGGCCATCGCCGATAGAAGCGTTTTGTTCATAATTGTCTCCTCCCTTTCTTGATGAGCAAATACAGTGCGATGAGTAATAGTATGCCGAAGACGAATTCTCCATAGGGGATAGTGCGAAGCCACCGTACGAGTCCCCAGAATATGCCCAATGACGTTTCCAGAGGCTGCTCCATACCCATGGCGATGCGACCGGAAATGGCAAGCACGCTGAAGGTAATGCCTACGGCGATATACAGAAATCCGGCAACCGCGTCGCTGACGAGAATGGATTTCGTACCGATTGTAACCGTCTTCGTTCGAAGCTGCGGGAGTTTCTTCCAGTCCACTTTTTCCAAAAGCAGTGCAAGAACCACAAGTGGTACCACCATCCCGAATACATATGCGAGTCCGGCAAGAGCAGCCCAAAGCAGGCTAGGGGATAGGAAGCTAACGGTAAGCACGCCCGCTAGCACCGGTGTACAGCAGGAGGTTGTCAGGCCGGAGAATATCCCCAGGAGGTATATGGACCACGGGTCATGGCGCTTATTCAAATCGATGGTAAGGTTGAGCATAGGTAGCGTAATCTTTTTTCCGGTAAGCTCCATAACGCCCAGCATGATCATGAAGAGTCCACCAATGACGTAGGTTTGGGTATGGTAATTTTGAAAAAGCAGCCCGACAGTACGGATACCGAGCGCTACGGGGACTAGTACCGTGGCAATTCCTAGGCCAAAAATAAGCGTCATCCACACAACCCGCCCTTTTTCCCGAAAGATATTTGCAAGGTATGAAGGCAAGAGAAAGGTAATACAACAGGGCGCAAAAAGCGCCACCATTCCCCCAAAAAACGCGGTGATAAGCGAAACGCCTGCAATGATGCTCATAACACGTTGGCTTGTACTGAAATTTCCACCTCGGGATTTTTGGGATCATTGGTCTGAAAACGGACCTGGCGGGAAACCGTCCCTACGACCGGCATGACTTTTGGTCGGTAGGTGACCTTGAGTATCGCGTTCTGCCCGGCAGGAATTTCCCCGATCCAGTTTCTCAGTGCGCCAGTCATATGCGACGGCATATTAAATTCGCCGGTATCTTTTCCCCCGATGGTGATTGTTGCAAAGGTGCAATTGCATGAAGTGGAAATGCCCCAAACGCGCAAAACGGATTCAGACGTATTAGTAAGCGTGAACGTAGCCGTACGTTCCTCATCGCTTTTCATATTGCCGAAGTCTTCAGTCTTTTTATCTATGGCAATGCTTGCGGTACCCAAATTTTCCCGTTTTGGGGAATTGTCTTTGGAAAGGACGATCGATGCGCCGGTAATGATAAGGACGCTCACAACAACAGCGCCGAGAATGAATTTGGTGTCCGTGGTCATACTTTAGCTCCTTTCAGCCGAAGCGAATTCCCGACAACGGAAATACTTGAGGCTGCCATGGCGAAGGCGGCGAGCGCCGGATTTAAGAGCCATCCGGTGATGGGGTAGAGGATGCCTGCTGCCACAGGGATGAGAACGACGTTATAGGCAAATGCCCAGAAGAGGTTTTGTTTGATAATAGAAAGCGTCGCTTTTGAAAGCCTGATGGCGGTGACCACGCTCCGGAGATCTTTATTGAGAAGCGTAATGCCGGCCGATTCAATGGCGACGTCGGTTCCCGTGCCCATCGCAATCCCGACATCGGCTGAGGCGAGGGCCGGCGCATCGTTGATGCCGTCGCCCGCAAACGCCACGACGCGGCCATGCGCTTTAAGTTCCTTGATTTTGGTAGCCTTGTCCTCCGGAAGCACGCCCGCAAGCACGCGCTCTATCCCGGCAAGTTTGGCTACGGCTTGTGCCGTGCGTTCGTTGTCGCCGGTGATCATCCAGACGGCTATATGGAGCTTTTTAAGCATTGCCACCATGTCCTTCGCTTCCGGCTTGAGCGTGTCCGCGACGGCAATGATGCCCAACAGGCGTTGTCCGCTCGCAAGCAGCATGACGGTTTTCCCTTGCGATTCCAAAGCTGCAATCTGACCCTCTGAGGCGGCGAAAGGAACGGACTGTTTGTCCATGAGGAGCCGATTCCCCAGATATAGTGTTTTTCCGGCAACAATTCCGGCAACACCATGACCGGCTATTGCGCGGAACTTCGTTGCCGCGAGAAGCTCGGCTTTTGCCTCGCGTGCCTTCGCCACGATCGCTTCCGCGAGAGAGTGCTCGCTGCCTTGTTCAAGGGAAGCGGCGAGAGTGAGAATCTCTTTTTCCTTCGCCCCGTTTACTGCAAGAATATCGTTTACGGCCGGTTTGCCCCGGGTTAAGGTGCCGGTCTTATCAAAGACCGCAACGTTTATTTTATGCGCGGTTTCGAGTGCCTCCGCATCCTTAATAAGGACACCACGCTCGGCGCCCCTTCCTGTCCCCACCATGATAGCGGTGGGGGTGGCCAGTCCCAATGCGCATGGGCAGGCGATGATAAGGACGGCAATGAGATTCACGAACGCCGCGGTTGATGAGCCGAAATCGTACCATACGACGAAGGTGCCGACGGCGAGCATGAGGACAATCGGGACAAAATAGCCCGAGACGACGTCGGCAAGCCGCTGGATGGGGGCCCTTGAACTTTGGGCTTCGGATACCATTTTGACGATCCGGGAAAGCATGGTTTCCTCTCCCACTTTTGTTGCGGTAAAGAGGAAGGTGCCTGTTTTATTGATGGTGGCGCCGATGACCGGGTCACCTTTCTTTTTGTCGACCGGGATCGACTCGCCGGTGACCATGGATTCGTCAACAGAGCTAACGCCTGTCGTGATCGTGCCATCGACCGGTATCTTCTCGCCCGGACGAACCCGTATGATGTCTCCCTTTTTGACCTGGTCGATGGGAATATCGATTTCTTTCCCGTTCCGAACGACTCTTGCCGTTTTTGCCTGGAGATGAAGGAGTTTCTTGATGGCGTCTGAGGTGTGCGCTTTTGCTTTTGCCTCCAGGTACCGGCCGAGCAAAATAAGCGTAATAATGACAGCGGCCGTATCGTAATACATCGTCATGGGAACGCCGAGAGCCTCAAGCTGCGGTCCGAATAATGTCGTCAGAAGGGAATATCCGAACGCGGCCGTGGTGCCAACGGCAATTAAGGTATCCATGCTCGCCGCACGGTTTTTGAGCCCCGACCAGGTTGCCTGGTAGAAGCTTTTGCCCACCCAGAACTGGACGGGAATGGTAAGCAGAAGGAGTGTCAACGGTGCTGCGAGCCAGGAATAAAGCGGTTCGATGGCGGCAAACACGCCGGAAAACCATTCGGGAAAGCTTCCCAACAGGATAAGGATGCTTAGGATGCCCGATATGACCACCTTTGTTTTGAGGTCGGAAAGCTCCGCTTTTTTTGCTTCTTCCTTGATGTCATCCTGGGATTTGTTCTTTTCGCTGGTCACGACCGCCGTGTAGCCGGAAGCCTTGACCGCATCCGCAAGAGTTGTGGTGGAGCTAACAGCCTCGTCATACTCGACACTTGCCTGCTCGCTTCCGTAGTTGACCGCACAGGTAACGACGCCCGGCGTCTTTTTAAGTTGCCGCTCAATGAGCTTGGCGCAACTCGCGCAATGCATGCCGATAATGGGAAACGTAACCTTTGTCATACGACGACGATCCTTCCGTGGAACATGTTCATGCCGCAGTGCATGCCGTAGACCCCCGGTCTGGTGGGGGAGATGGAGACCGTTACCGGTTCTCCCAGGGTGAGGAATTTCTTAATTTTAAAATCGGGTAACACGATTTCCTCCAGACAGCTGTTTTGGTCTTTCCGCGTGAAGGTGATCGTCGATTTCCTGCCGCTGGGTATAGTGATGGTGGCCGGTTTATATCCGCCCTCGACCGCGATGTCCCATGAGGATTTTGCTTCCATAGCTTCTTCCTTTTTTCCGAAAAAGAACCAGTAGATCGTTCCGATTGCCGTAACGCCGATGATGGTAACTATCGTTTTATCCATGTTGTTTCTCCATGACTTTCATGACCTCTTCGATGACTTCCTCCGTATTCCCTTTTTTGATTTCCTCAGCAACACAGGTGACTAAGTGGTTTCGCAGGATTTCCTGATCCGTGCTTCGCAGGGCCGCCTGGACGGCAAGCGACTGATGGATGATATTGACGCAGTAATCGCCTTTTTCCATCATGCGGATCACCCGGTTAAGATGTCCGCGGGCAATTTTCATGCGGTGCAAAATTTTTTGCTGGACGGTTTGATTGCGTGGTACCCCTTTTGGCATGGTATCCTCCCTGGTATAATATGGTTAGTGCTTATATCCCCTAGGGGGGGATAAAAATATCATAGCACGTTGTGGTATAGTGTCAACATGCCAAATCTTTGGATCATATTTACGACAGGGCTTCTTGCCGGGGGACTGACTTGTATGGCAGTCCAGGGCGGGCTCCTTGCGACCGCCCTGACAAGGGAAGAGGAGGAGCACCCGAAAGGATCGCGGGCGATGGGGGTTGCCGCGTTTCTTGTCACAAAGCTTATATCCCACGCAATATTGGGTGCTTTGTTGGGATGGGCGGGATCTGTCATCGGAATAACCCCACGCATGCAGGCGATAGGCATCGGATTCGTATCGATATTTATGATTGGGACGGCACTGTCGTTCTTAGACGTGCATCCCATATTCCGCTATTTCGTCATCCAGCCACCGCGGGTGCTCACGCGTTATATAAGAAGTACGGCAAAATCCGGTAGCATATTCGCCCCGGCGCTTATCGGATTATTCTCTGTTTTCATTCCCTGCGGCACGACACAGGCCATGATGGCGCTTGCGGCTGGTACGGGGAGCCCATGGTGGGGATCAGCGGTCTTGTCGGTATTTGTCATTGGCACGGCACCGCTGTTTTTCGCGCTTGGGGTTTCCATCGACCTCATTAAGGCAACCCTTAAGGAGAAATTCGGCGTGGTTGCAGCAACACTCGTCCTTATACTTGCCGTCGTGAATTTCAATGCGGCTCTGACTCTGTACGGCTCACCGGTGACCCTCGCAGGCATTACGAAATCTGTGTTTTGCACGGTGACGTTCTGCCCTAAAGGTGAAACCAATCAGGCGCCGACCACGAACCCAATTATTTCGTTTTGGCTCAATGGCTATCAGGTGGACAACCCGTTTATTCCCAAAGGACAGGAGATATCGTTAACCCTTACCAATAAGGAAGGACGCGGGTGTGTACAGGCGTTCACGATCCCTGCTTTGGGGATACAAGAGGTCGTTTCCGTGGGGCAAGAGAAGACTGTGACGTTTACGGCGCCGGAAACTCCCGGCGAACTCGCATTCAGTTGCAGTATGGGGATGTATGGTGGTAATTTTATCGTGCAATGAAAACGAAAAAGATCTATAAAATTAACGGCATGCACTGTAGTAGCTGTGCCATGCTGATTGAAGGTGAACTCGAAGACCGGGGTCTTACGGGGGCATGTAGTTTTGCCAAGGGGATTGTTGAAGTTGAGGATAATGGGAATGTAAAGGATGATATTGTGAAGGAAGCGGTGGAAGCCGCAGGCTATTCACTCCACCAATAAATATAGGCTATCCCTATATGATTTATCCCGTCAGAACGGGATATTTTCATCGGGGTTTACAGAGAAGAAACGGGTGGTATACTAAAAACCCTTTATAAACGTTTGCGGCAAGGAGGCGTCATGGATGTAACCGATCAGTCATTTGAACAAGAGGTGTTGAAATCAGATAAACCGGTGCTCGTAGATTTTTGGGCGGTATGGTGCGGGCCGTGCCAGGTGCAGGGTCCAATTGTTGAGGACGTTGCAAAAGACCTGGGGGAGAAGGCGAAGGTTGTTAAGCTTAACGTTGACGAAAATCCGATGTATGCGCAACAGTATGGCATTATGAGCATTCCGACGCTGATGATTTTCAAGAACGGAACGGTCGCAAAGCAATTTATCGGCGTCACCAGCAAAGATACACTTGTTGCTGAGCTTACTCATTTGGCAAACTAATTCCAATGGTCTACGATGTCGTGATTATCGGTTCCGGACCGGCTGGGTATACCGCGGCGCTGTACGCGTCCCGTGCATTCTTAAAAACTCTCATCCTTTCCGGACGGGAGCCGGGCGGCCAGCTGACGACGACGACCGAAGTCGATAACTTTCCCGGCTTTCCGAAGGGCATCCTGGGGCCACAGCTTGTCACGGACATGAAGGCCCAGGTTGAGCGATTCGGTGCCGAAATCAAACAGGAAACGGTTACAACCATAGATAAGGGATCACCATTTACGGTCACGACGGAAAACGGATCATATCAAACAAGAACGATCATCGTGAGCACCGGCGCATCCGCCATGTATCTTGGGTTGCCGAGCGAAGAAACCTTCCGCGGTAAGGGCGTCTCCGCGTGTGCCACCTGCGACGGGTTCTTTTTCCGTGGGAAGGACGTAGTCGTTGTGGGGGGCGGGGATACGGCGATGGAGGAGGCGACGTTCCTTACCAAGTTTGCGAGCCGGGTGACGATTATCCACAGACGCGACACATTCCGGGCAAGCGCCATCATGGTAGACCGCGCGAAAAAGGATCCGAAAATTACGATCCTGACGAACAAGGTCATCGAAGAGATTGTGGGGGATACTGCGGTAACAGGTGTCCGCATAAAGGATTCGGTCACCGGTGATGTCACCACCCATCCTGCGCAGGGCGTATTTTTGGCGATCGGGCACAAGCCCAGTACGGATTTCCTCAAGGGAGTTATCGATCTTGATCCGAAGGGGTATGTAGTGGTAAAGCGGTCCGAATCAGCGCTCGAGCCTCAGACGGAAACGAATGTTCCCGGCATATTCGCGGCCGGTGATTGTGTCGATCCCCGATACCGGCAAGCGATTGTGGCCGCAGGCCAGGGGTGTATGGCCGCAATGGACGCGGAAAAGTATTTGGAGAAGCATTAGTATGTCATTCCCGCGCAGGCGGGAATCCAGTGTATTATAAACTGGATCCCCGATCAGGTCGGGGATGACCTTTTTATGGCACAAAAATTTCAATTGGAAGTCGTCAAAAAAGAACAGGTGACGGAAAAAGTGTATTTCGTCACGTTCAAGCTCGTATCCCCCCCGACGATCGAATTTAAAGCCGGTCAGAATATGATGTTGATGGTTGCCCCCGGGGTGAACAGGACGATGTCCATCGCTTCCCCTCCTTCAAGCAGGCAGGAAATTCTCATGGTGCATGACATTAGTCCCATGGGGCCGGGATCGAAATGGACTATGGGTTTAAAGGTAGGGGATCCGGCAACGATCGTGGCTCCCACAGGGGGCGTGTTGTCGTTCCTTGAAACGCCGAAGAAAAAGGTATTGGTCGCAACGGGTACCGGAATAGCTCCGTTCCGGGCGATGATATTGGATTATTACTCAAAGGGGGGATTGGCGCCGCTCGTGATGTATTGGGGGCAGCGCTATGAGCGTGATGTCTATTGGAAAGAGGAGTTTGACCAAATCCAATCTCTTAATCCGTCCTTCATCTGGCATCAGATACTCTCAAGACCCGGGGACGGGTGGACCGGGTGGAGGGGTCATGTGACGGAACACGTGCTCAGGGAGGAAAGTAATATGGAAAATTCGGAATTTTATCTGTGCGGAAATAAGGGGATGACTGAGGAAGTCCGTGCAAAGCTATTGGAGCGGAATGTGCCGAAAGAGCAAATCAAATCGGAGCTATTTTATTAGCCATATATACATAATTGCATACAAATAAAGGAGGTCTATGAATTCTATAAATCCGTTCGAAAATGCGATGAAGCAGCTGGAGAATGCCGCTGAAATTTTGCGGAAACAACCCGCGTTCGTCAAGGACATGGCAAATGCCCATAAATTGGAAACACTGAAGGAACCGCAGCGGATTATTAATCTTGCGCTTCCGGTCCGGATGGACGACGGCACACAAAAAATATTCCAAGGGTACCGGGTGCAGTACAACAACGCCCGGGGTCCCTACAAAGGCGGCATCCGGTATCACCACAATGTAAGTCTGGATGAGGTGAAGGCACTGTCTTTCTGGATGGCGATGAAGTGCGCCGTTGCCGATCTTCCCCTCGGGGGAGGGAAAGGCGGCGTAATCGTTGATCCCAAAGTGCTGTCAGAGGGGGAATTGGAACGCTTAAGCCGTGCGTATGCCAGGGCAATTGCGGATGTGATCGGCCCGGAAACGGATGTGCCCGCGCCGGACGTGAATACCAACGGTGTCATCATGGGGTGGATGGTTGATGAGTTTTTGAAGATCCAAAAGAAGAAGGCGGAGCTGTATGGAGGAAAGATTGCCAAGGGCGATGAAATCAAATTTAAGAGTACGTTTACCGGCAAAGCAATTGCCGATGGCGGGAGCCAGGGAAGAGAGGAGGCGACGGGACTCGGCGGACTCTTTGTATTGCAGGCGATCCTCAAGTCTCTCGGACTTACCGGGCAGCTTACTGCTGCCGTCCAGGGATTCGGGAACGTCGGGTATAACGTCGTGAAGTTCTTAAGCGACGCGGGAATTAAGGTGGTTGCTGTCTCCGACAGCAAGGGGGGCATCCATGTCCCTGACGGGATCAACGCCGAACTGACGTTAAAATGCAAAAAGGAGCATGGGTATCTTGCCGGCTGCTACTGCACGGGATCCGTGTGCGACCTCAACCGTGGCAAGCAGATAACCAACGAGGCGCTCTTGGAGCTTCCTGTCGACATCCTTGTGCCGGCGGCGTTGGAAAACGCCATAACGCGTGAGAACGCGGATCGGATTAAGGCAAAGGTCGTATTGGAGATGGCAAACGGTCCTACCACGCCGGAGGCGGACGCCCTGTTATATAAGAAAGGAATCCCGGTTATCCCGGATATTTTAAGCAATAGCGGCGGCGTTACCGTATCCGCCTTTGAGTGGGAGCAGAATCTCAAGGGGGAAGCGTGGACAAAAGACGACGTCAACAAGAAGCTTGCGGATAAAATGGCGAGTGCTGCGGAAGCCGTTTGGGACGCCTCAAAGACCCATAACACGGATCTGAGGACCGCGGCTTTTGTGGTCGCCCTTGCCCGGATATTGCAGGCGATGAAGCTTGAATAGTTGATCCTATAGGATATTGTGATATATAATAGCGTATAACAGTTGACAAGGTGGGGAAAAGACCCCTACCATGGGAATACTAAGACTGCCTGACAAAAGGGAGGATTATGGCTGAAGGATTCGAAAAGACCGCATTTCAGGAAGCGATGCACGAAAGTGTCGTGGGGAAGGCTGTCCGGGGAGCCGTTACCGAAGCGCAGCAAACGAATAAGGAGTACTGGGATATCCGAAAATCCATCGAAGACCGTGGGACGGTCAAGGGATTCTACCGTCATTATGTCGACAGTCTGGATAAAGTCGTGGACCGCATGTACGGGGGAGAGCAGTTGGGCGTCCTCGGTAAGCTTGCCGCTGCCAACCGGAAGCTTGGTATCCGGCTCGAGGGATTCATGAAGGCTACTGGGCTTGCCGTCGGAGATTTCGTCTTGAACACGCTTTCCTGGTTGCCCCGCAAGTTAAGTCCGATCGGACCGCCAAGAAACATGCTCCATAAGATGGCCCTCGTGAAGCTGGACATAAAAATGGCAGGACTGGGTATCGGCGCAACCGCATTCCGTGGCGCTTTGGAAGCTTCCCAGGGGGTACGAACCGCTACCAACGTTGCCATTCATGCGCCGGAAATTGCCGTGAGAATGGCCAAAAAGAAGGTTGAGCGGGTCGTGAATTGGATTAAGAAACCCTACGCCGAACAAAAACCGTCAATGCCGAAGGCCCGGCCCTAAGGCTTTTTTGAAAGGAGTCCTATATGGATGATAAATTACGCGCGGTTGTGACAAGAGTTGAGATGTCCAAGCTCTCCGAGGAGGAAAAAGAGGATGTCTATCTTGCGATCGCAGAAGGACTCCAATCGACCGTGTGGCCGATTATGATCAAATACATGCCGAAGGATCAGCTTGAGGAACTGGCAAGCGATTCGGCGAAAGTGACGGTAGAATCCTACGGCAAACTCATTGAAGACACGGTCAAAGACGGGGAAGCGCTGAAGGAAATCGATGATCTCATGAATCAGATTCTCGATAACGTCGATAAGACGCTGACGGAGCAGGGGATACCCCAGGCTCCCGCGCTTAAGTAATTATGGAAAACAGAGCCCACATGGAAGCGCCTCGGGGTCCCGGGGCAAATATCGTTGATCGGATCCGCCGGTGGACGCGGGACAATCTTACGGTCCGTGGTCGTGAGAATGCCATTTATCAGAAGAAATACGACGAAGTCCTCAAAAATCTTCCGAAGGACATGAACGACCAGCAGATGGCGCTTATTGAAATGCGTCTTCAGCGGATGGCGCATAGCCGGGCGATCGGCTCTATCGTCGCGGACGTGGCATTTGCCGGAACGGCAATCGTCGGTACCGGGATGCTTTTAAACCGTCTCGCGGATAAGCAACCGTTCCTTTCCGATGTGCAGCGCAGGAACTTCAGGCGCATGGAAAAGCGGGGGAAGCAGGCGGTTAACTTCGTTGGGAAAGTTATATATGGAGGCGTAAAGCTCGGTGCCGACCTGACCGTTGGGGTCGTTGACGTAGCCCTTGCGCCAGCCCGCGCCCTCAAAAAGGCCGGACAATGGGTGTGGGGAGCCACATTAGGCGGCGTATTCGAGACAAATGCCGTGATAGCGGATAAAATTGCGACAAAACTAGACCGTGGTAATGCGGCTCAGAAGACAAAAAGCATCCTGGATAGAACAGCGAAAGACAGAAAATTTACTAAGTGGGTGAAGAATCAGGATCAGTTAGTGATGAGAATGCATCGGGATATGGTCGCCCGATGGTACAACACCCCCAGCGCCTTGCGTTCAAAAGAGCCGCCCAGCATGGATCAAGCAATACAGGCATTCCTGAAAAAGAAAAAGGTGATATAGTGAATAAAGGAGGAAGATATGGAAGAAAAACTGCGAAAAATTGTTGAACGAATTGAAAAGTCCCAGCTTTCGGAAAACGAGAAAAATGAGCTCTATGTGCTCATTTCCGAGGGTTTGCAGAGCACGGTTTGGCCGATTATGGTAAAATATATGCCACAGCAAGACCTAGAGTACTTGGCAGCGGATCCGAAAACACGCGTAACAGTGGAAAGTTACGCAAAACTTATAGGGGATACTATTAAAGACGGGGAAGCGCTCAAAGAAATCGAATCCGTCATGATGGAAGTGCTCGGGGATGTCGAACAGGCATTGAAAGACGAAGGCATATAACATATTGTTAATGAAGGAGGTTCTTATGACCGAAGCAGGAATGGCACCGGAAAGACAAGGATGGTTTGCCGGAGTGAAGGCAAAAGTCGCGGAGAAGTTGAAGCGATTTACCGTCAGCGGTGCGAAAGAGGAGTTCTACAAAAAGAACGCGCCTCTTATCGAGCGTGCAACAGCGAATCTTACGCCTGACGATAAGCAGAAGGCGTTTGCCATGATCGAACAGGATGCGCTCGCATCTGCCAAGGTTGACGTGGCCATGCACTGGGGTGCGGCGGTAGTCGGTACGACAGCGGTCGTACTTGGAGGCAACCTCGTCTTCAATGAAAAGTTCCGCGGAAAAGTCGGTGGCATGGGCGGTAGGCTCGGCCAGGGACTTGAATCATTCGGCCTTAAAGGCCGCAAGCTCTTTGACCGGATATTCCGGCGAGGGGAGCGTGTCGTCCGGACCGGGGCATTTGACGCACAACAGGCATCAATGAAAGGCATGCGGGAGAATATCCAGAATATCATGCGCAAACGGAATGCCGGCGAAGCCTACCGTGGATCTCATGGAAGCTGGAACGGTGAATTGGCGCACGCACGTGCGCAACTCGATAAGGCAGCTCACGCTGTACACGAGCCAGGTAAATTCGTACAGAAAATTGACTATAAGGCAGTGCGCAGAAACGCAACGATTGCGGCGCAACGGGCTGAGTATGCCAAATTGAAGCTGGAAGAACGGGTTCTTGAGGCTGGCGCCAACATGAAGAATGTGGCCGACCCGGACCGGCTGAAAGCAGTCAAGGCGCAGCTTAAGAATCTTGACCAGGCATTCAAGGCTAGGAAAATTGGTCCTGTAGATACGCTAAAGGTACCAGTGCGCGGTTCCGGCAGGCCTGCGGGGGCAGTAAGATCAAGATTCACTGATTTCATTAGCCGCAGTAATGATGCTTTGCAAGTCGAGCTCCAGTCACGAGGCGCCGAACTAAAGCGGAAGATCGATAGCGGTATGTTCAAAGGCGGTGCACTTGAGAATATGCAAAACGAATTGGATGATATTACGAAGAAGCTTCAAAGACCGTAATATTGCGTTTTGCATGAATGCTCTCAGTTCCACCTCTTAACGGAGGATAGTTCACGGCTTTTACGCTACAATAGGGGATATGACTGCGGAATCTCCAGGGAAACGCATTGAGCGCGCTCCAACAAAGGAATCCCCGTTACGATTTTCGCCGGAATCCACGGTTGCCGCATCGCGCGTTGCGAAAGACGTAGCCGAGGGGAAAAAACCTGCGCCGGGTACCCTTAGTGATCTCGTGACTTCCATGGGCACCGACCTCAAGAAGGAAGGAGTACCCGTCTCCAAATCCGACTATAAAGCCCTCATGAAACAGGCTGAAGCGGCGTATTCCGGATCGGCCGTGACAGTCGAGCCGCCGGTGGCGCCGGAAGCACCGGAGCTGCCCGCCATCAACCTTGAGGAGTACCGCAACGTCATGGGCGAATTGTTTGACACGTATAAGCTCGGGAGCGGGAATTGGCAGACGATCACGGGTATTTACGGTGCCTCCGATCTTATCGGCAATGTCATCGCCGGGTACGAAACGCGTCCGTGGGTCAATGAGGAGGCGCGGCACGCATTTACGGAGAAGATAGACAAAGGCTTGGACCTTCTGAACGCCCGCAAAACCCCTTTAAACCAGATCGGCCGGGAAATCGGGAAGCTGGACCCAGGCAAGCGCAAGGAGGCATTGGGACTTCTATTATCGGCGACCTGGCCCTGGCTTGCCGGAACGGCTCACTGGTTCCTCGGACGGCGTGCGGAAAAGTTTGCCGGAAGCATGTTTGCGAAGGAACGGTCGAAGCTTCAGCGTGCGGTCAATACGCGCATTTCGGAATCCCTGTTCATGCGGAATTTCGAATTCCTCCACGACAAGCCGGCAGGGGAGATCATGGAGATCATCAATAAGGGGCAGTTTTCGACGATAGACCTTATTTCGGTAACCTATACGGAATTCCTTCCGACGTTGCTTTCCATCGTCAGCCAGTTGCCCCGGCAATGGGTCACGGGCAAGCTGGAGTTCGTCTCATCGCTTATCAAGATTCCGTTCCTCATCCAGAGAAGCGAGACGAACGCAAAAGCCATGCAGTCCCGGCGCGCGGAAGAAATGGCGCTTTCCGACAAGGTACACGCAAAGCTCATGACGACCATTTCCGGCCTGGAGTCCGCACGTACGTCGGGAAGCGCTCCTGAGGGTGCGAAGAATCTCTTGGACGCCCTTACGGAGCGGGACACATTAGAGGCGCATGGATTAGGGCAGCGGCTTGCCCGGCACCGTCAGATGAATCTCTTTTTCGACGTGATGGATGTGGGACTACCGCTGGTGTCAGAATTATGGCAGTTTTCCCGGAAGCCGCGGGCGGGAGCCGTATCCGGAGAACTAGCATTTAATACGACCGTGGACGCGTTGTCCCGCATCGTCAATTCCAAAAATCAGCAGATGGAAATGCGGAGCGCCTTCGCCGCGCTCACACGGATGTATGTCGACCAGATTATTCCCGATATCCAGGATATCCAGAGGATGGATGCCATCCTGGGGAAATATGATGAGTTGGACCGTCCGAATGGGCCGAAAGAACGTGCCCGTTTGCCGGTATCCAAGCTGCCGAATACGGATATCAAAATTACCGGCATCTCGTACAAAAATATCTTACGGAATGTGTCTTTGGATATACCCAAGGGGTCGTTCGTCACGATTAAGGGGGAGTCGGGGACAGGGAAGACTACCTTAATTCGCAACCTGGTCGGTTTGTATACACCGGACTCAGGCGCTATCACCGTGGGCGGCGTGCCTATAGGTGAGATCAAGAAATACGGTCCGGAATCGGTGGGGTCCATCATGGGATATGCCAACCAGAATCCGCAGATTCTGGAAGGGATGACCCTAAAGGAGAACCTGCTTCTCTGGTCGCAGCAGAAGGTACCGGAAGAGGCGGTGCGAAAGGTTATGCATGATTTGCGTTTGGAGCATTTAATGGACCGGCTCGATACGGTGACGAAGCATTTTTCCGGTGGGGAATTGCGGCGGATCGGCATTGCGCGGGCGCTCCTTAAGAATCCCAGGATCCTTGTGTTGGACGAGCCGACCGCCAATCTCGATGAGGCATCGGCACAACAGGTGCTGTCGATAATCCAGAATATCCGAACGACCCGTCCCGACATGACGGTCGTCGCAATCACGCATGATCCGACATTTGAAAACATCGCAGAAAAGATCGTGGATATCCGTAACTTAAACAAGAACGGCGGGGCGCCGGAAACCTCAGAACAAGTGCTCAATGATCACCAGGTGTTAGAGGCGATAGCGCGTCCAAAACGCGCGCCCGCCGCCTTGCGAAAGTAAGGAAAACGCCGCATACTCATACCTATGGAAGAAGAGCAGCCGACATTATCGAAGAATGAACGCGCAGTAGTTTCGCCGGAGCTTTCTGACCGGATGAATAGCGCCACCCGTTCCATAGAAGCAAAGATGCGGGAGCCGGGCAGTGAAGCGTCCGGCGGGGTTGCACAAATGGGCATGATGGCGGAATTGGCTCTGCTGGGGAAAGAGAATATGACCAAGCGCCTGGGGATCATGTTTAAAGACGCGAAGGTAGTCCTTTCCGTTATTCCCGGATTATCCCATTTGAGTAAGCTTCGTTCCGGTGCAACGACCGTCGAGAAGGCGGTCGTTACGGCAGCAGGAACCGGAAGAACCGTGTCTCACGCACAAAAAGAGCTGAATATGGCAAAAAAGGCATGGGAGGCGGCAGAACGCAGTGCCACCAAATCAGTGGGAAACGCCGAGCGCGCAGCGGCAGCAGCAGAAAAGTATAAAGCGTACAGAAAGGCAATGGGCGCGCTCACCCGTGCGGAGCAGGCGTCGGCGGCGGGGGTAAAAGCGGCAAAGGTGGAGCTTGCCGGAGTAGCGGTTAATAAGAACGAAAAGTGGTTTGCTAAAATGTACCGGCGGTATGCAGGCAAGGTGACGGACAGTGATTATGCCGTGTGGTGGAAGGACGTGCAGGATCGCGCAAAAGTCATCAAGGGGGGCATGACGGAAGCACAGATGATGGAGCGGGTGGCAACCGGCCGAATGCCGGCGCGGAATGCCGCGGAGAAAGTAGGCAGGGGAGCAAAGCATTTCGCCGGGCATATGATCCTCCATAACTTGGGACCGATTATCGATCCGTCGCCGGACGTACCGGGACCGGTGGTACTTGCGTCATTCGGCGCGGAATTGTTCGGCCAGTTCTGGGCGGGGTTCATTCCCGGAATATGGCAGTATACCCATAACAGAATTGCCGACATCAAACTGACGGTAGAGACGACAAAGAAAGCAAAAGACATCGTGTTCAAGCATTGGGGCGATAAGCGGGCGAAATTAAAAGATCCGCAAGTTGCGCGGGCAGCAGCAGCATTCCTGCCGCCGCAACCGGTCGCGGCATAAGTCGTATGAATAAAAAAATTGCTCTTATCCATCTTATAGAAGCGAGCGTCCTTTTTACGGATGAAGATAAGCTGGCACTTATCCGATACGTCCCGTCACTCACGGATAAGGAAGTCGATACACTCGGGAAATATTTGGCTTCCGAACGCCAGTTCATACTGGATCACGAAGCAGAAATCATTGAGCAAATGGAAGAACTTGTTACTTCTTCTGATACTCCGGCGCCGGAACAAGTTTTTGTCGGCAGCAGCTCCATGTAATTCGTATGGCAGAAAGCATCGCGCACAATTTCCGAGCAAAGACCGATTGGGTCTATGTCGGTCAGGGGGGAGTTGAGGCGAAGAAACCAAAAGAAAAAAAGGAAGACGCTCGCTGGCAGAAGCACCTCCAGGAGGTGTTCGATGTTGCAGCACCCATCGCTATCTCGGAAAAGCGTGAACTTTCCGCACTCCAAGGGAACCTCGCAGTGGCAACCGCCGAAGAACTGGTGAAGAGCCAGATACGCGCTGATGCGAAGAAAAAGAGCTTGGGCGAAACCATTACCGATCTCGATACGAAACTCCGCGGAAGAAAGCTTCCGAACCGCTTGGGGCGGCTTCTGACGTTTTTTGTCATGGGATCCGGCTCATTTGCCCTGGACCGGGTTGGAGACGTCGTTGCCCAGAAACAACTGTTTACGAAGGATTCGCTTACGGTTTACCCCTTTAAGCCCATTAACCTCAAAGACAGCGGCAATAAGGCCGCCCTTGAAGTAGGATGGGAATTTGTCACGGATGCGCTGGTGGGGAAGTCTACTGATGCGGCAGCCCAGCTAGCAACCAACAAGGATCACATCGGTTTTGTTTCGCCGCTTTCCAAAACGCTTTCCATGGTCGGGAATACGATCATCAACGTGGCGGGGGCCATGATCGATGAGCGGACAAAAACAATCCGTGTCATTAACTCGTTCGTCAATCCCGGGTTTATCGAAAGTGCATTCCGGTTTACCGGCGCGCTCCCCGTCGTCGGTGCACCGATAGAGCGGATTTATGCTTCGGCAAACCGGCAAATCATCCAGTCAAAAGGCGTTATGCCGTTTGCCATTGATTTGGCTTACAACATGTTGATCGCGAAGCAATTTTCCAAAGGACCCCTTCCGAACGGAGGGCACGCATAATGACCGCACTCGATACATTTGTCAGGATCGTCAATTCGAGCAGGGGACTGTCTGTCCAGGAACGACAGGATCTTATCGAGCATGCGGCGGAATTCCCGGTACCGTACCGGAACAAAGTCGTTTCCCTTCTTCGGAAGTTTGATGCCCATGTAGTGGCGCGGGAACGGATACTTCGTGAACGCTTGAACGAAACGTTAGCAAGCTTCGAGAGAAATCTGGTGAAGGAAGGCGTCGAGGACAGGATGCGCGAGGAATTGCTGAGGAAGGCAAAAGCACAATGTGACCGGTTTTTCCAAGCGGCTTCCGTTTGACGGATGGGGGAAGCTTACGATACCCTGAACATATGCAGCGACAACCAGAAGCATTGACACCCCGACCGCCGGTTTCGGAGGCTACTAAAATAGCTCCGGAGGTTAAGACACCGGAAGAAGGGCTTTTTTCCCGTTTGGGTTCTGCAATGGGGGAGCTTGCACACGACGTGCGGGAAGCAAACGACCGTGCAAAAAAGAAGCTAGAGGAGACGGCAACATCCCGAGTTATGCGTGGCGTACTGACGGGATTCATCGGCGGCGGACTGGAACTGGTCACCGACCAGATGTTTGACAAGGCGTGGCGGGGCGAGGGCGCCATATGGGAACGCTTCGTGATGAGTCCGGATACGGGGAAGCGGCTTGCGCGGTATGCCCAGAAGCACCCCAGGATGGCGCACTTCATCAAGGAGTCAACACAGGGGATCGGGATTGCGGCGCTCTATAATTTTTTTGCCTTCAGGTCGGGCCAGATTTTCGATCAGGTCGGCTCGGAAAACGTCCTCCGCTCCATATATGCCAACGCATTTGAAGCCGCACTCGTCCCCAGCATACCCGACGAGATGAAAAAAACAGCACGGGAACTGACCCAGCCGCCGTATACCGTCAAAACGTATACGACGAAATATCCGCAACGCCGTAGAGGGGGCTTTAGGTATAAACAACAGTCCGGGGCATATCTTAGCGCCGATCAGATGATGGGTCAGTGGAATACCTATAACAAGGGTAAGGATGTGGATTATGTCACTCAGAGGATGTATGAAAAACGATTCCGGCAGCCGGGCGGCGCGATGCCGGAGCGTGAAGGTATCGTCGGGACGCTGTTTAATTTCGCGAACCCCGTGACGGATATGGCCGTTAAGATGGTGTGGGAGGGAGTTTCCACGTTTGCGGCAAACTACGGCGATATCCAGAAAGCCAAAAAACTCAATAAGTGGTCCGGCGGGAAGGCACAAGCCGTACAAAAAGGGGAGAATATATTCTTTGGCAGTTCCAAGCATAAGGGCCCGTACCGAAGGGAGAAATATGACGAACGATTCGAAGATTAGGAAAAAAATCCACGACACGAAGCTATTTACGGATGCCCAGAAAGTAGAGCTTTTGGTTGGTTTAAATGAAATTACGGCTGCCGAAAAACGGCAACTTGAGGAGTCGATTGAAGCATTTGATGCGGAATACCGGCAAGCCGTCGATAAACACGCGCAGCAGGTTAGGTCACTTTTGGGACACCTGACTAAGCATATGACCGACGAGCAAAAAAAGGAGCATCAGGATACGCTCGACGAGATCGAACTTGGCCTCTCCCTTCTTTCCGCATAACGGAGCACGGATCCTATTGCTATAGGACAGTTTTTGTGGTATACTCCTGCCTCATGGTAGAAAAAGTCACCATACAGACCATGTCTGCGGAAATCGTCGGCCGCTCCCGGCAACCTGAGCAGGATGCTTTGGTTAGGCCGAAGAAGGAAGCCGTAGCCTCGACCGTGGCAACGCCGGAATCTATCGCTGCTGTGCCGATGGCTGATGTTCAGGCTGACCAAACCCCGGTTCCCCAATATACCCAATCGGAGCTCGACTTTCAGCGGTGGCTTATCCCCGAGAAGAAAGCGGAAAGCAAATCAGGCGATGCCGCAAAGCGGATTGGAATCAACTCTACCGTCTTTTTGACGTCTACCGGCGCGGATTTGGCGGAAAGCCATCTCGTGGATGCCGTATGGAGGCGCCCCATGCATCGGTGGCTCACGGCAACCCGGGAGCGGGGACCGAAATTTACCGAAAGCGCGCGGAAAGTTCAGGGCGTGCATTTTGCCGGGGAATTCATCGAGGAATGGGCATCGGATACGGTCTACAAGAATGTCGCCAACAAGTGGGCAGCTATGATGACCGGAGATCCCAAAGTGAAGTATGTCTCGGAAACTTCAGAATTCATGTCGGACTGGATGAACGTCGTGAGCCAGGTCTGGCTTTCGGATAAGTTCTACCCTACGAAATTCGTGGGTCACGACGGAAAGCCCATGACGGGACTGTTCGGCATCAAAAAAGCGTACCAGACTATGGATTTCATGAATCCGGTAAACGTGGAAGCAGCACTTCGGCTGATGGAAGAGCTCCCGGTACTTGGTAGGGGAGTTACGTGGCTGCATAAGAAAACGGATCATATGCTCGAGACGTCCAAGGCCCGTCTTGCATCGTCGTTTGCGGCCAAAGGCGTCCTTGGGTACCACATCGGCCGGAACGTGAAGCCGCTCTAACGAGCGGTGTGGTATACTACCGGGGAATGCCACCAGGCATTCAATTCATATATGAGCGCAGAAATCGCATCGAAAATCAATCAAGTAAAAGCTCCAACCCCCTCTGAACAAGCCGCGGCATCCTGGAAAAAAGCGCATGATGAAGACCGGAAAAAGCACTGGGAAAAGGTATTCCAAGTCGGGGAGCACAGCCCGTACCAGGAGCGTACGATCCAATGGGATGCCTTTCGTGAGGCGTGGCACGAGTCTATCCAAAATCCCGGCGCATTTTTGAGAAATTTCGGCGAGCATGTACACAAGGTCGATACCGGTCTTCGCGGTGGGAAGGATTACGGGAGCGCCATAGAACGGATGGAGCGCGTGGCAACTTATGCCGGGATGATTGCACTTTTTACCGCATTCGATTACGCAACGAGCAAGCCGTTCGAAAAATTCTTTAAGATCAATAAAAACCCAATGCATCCGCTCGATATGCGTAATAATGCACGAGTCGGTGCAGTAAAGAAGATTATTGAGGTTATGAACGATAAGTATGCAACCGCGCTTGGGAATCTCGTCGTCCAGAAACTCTCGGGGAAGCGGGGATACATCCACGAGGTGGCGGATAAAGGTGCGGATACCCTGCAAGTCGGGTGGGATGAATTCAATGATTTGGTCAATGGTGCAACGCTGGAAAGCTATATGCGTATCCTGTTCCAGATCCCTGTAGCAGGAGCGCTTTTTGAGAAGCTCGTGACCAAGACATCCATGTGGCAGGAGAAATCCTCACTTCATACGGCAACCGGCAAGATGCTCTATATGGGGCTCGGTGTGTTTATCCGGGATAACCGTAAGGCAGGAAAAATGGATGAGGAATTCATGGCGAATCTGCTTGCCCGCACTATTGCGTAAGCCCACCCCTTCACATCTTCAATTGGGGTGTTGACAGTATTCGAGCCTGGCGGTAAAATACCTTTTGCCTTTGTTCGCCAATTACCGGCGATACGGAATGCGGAGGCCGAGACTTTTCTTTTTCATGACACTCAACAATTTATACCTGACGACCCGATTTCGGCGACGTTTGCGTGTAATGTAGAGCTTCTATAAGAAGAGGAGTCTTACCCCGCACCAAAAGGCGGGGTTTTTTGAAGCAAAAAATCCCTCGCACATTTTATATCGAGACCGGTTGGACTCAGGGGAGGGGACAACGGGGAACCCTGAAGAAACATACGTTTGAAAAGGGCCCGAAGTTTACCTGGTTGAACGCTTCATTTGCAATGAAGAGGCAGGCGGTTCGACTCCGCCCGGGTCCACTTAAGTTCTTGTTTCGGAGCAAGCCTCCAATCTTACGGAGACTTGCTTCGCGACAAGAGCGCGAGTTGCTCTTTAACAATTATTTATATAGACATCAACTTCCGTGTACGGTGAAAATCCGTATACACGGAAGATATTAGTATTTAGTAATTTGGTAGTTGCCGCGTAAGGGGGAATGATCCCTCGTAACGTGGCCATTAATTAGTCGAGAGGACAAGGATCTCGCCTTACAAAGGCGAGGTATTCTTTGTTCTCTGCAACGCTACAAGTCGATAATGGATGCCTTGGGCAGTTGTGCCGAAGAAGGACGTAGTTGGCAGCGATATTCGTCGGGGAGGAGTCAACATCCTGCGATCCGGCGGTTTCCGAATGGGGAAACCCGTCCCGCAAGGGACAGTGCGTCAAGAAGGCGACCGAAAGGTCGAAGGTATTGATGACATGGGGCACCACCTGAACTGAAACATCTAAGTAGGGTGAGGAAAAGAAATCGTAAGAGATTCCGTCAGTAGCGGCGAGCGAACGCGGAAGAGCCTAAACCATCCCGCAAGGGATGGGGTTGTGGGGCTCCCGATATGGGAGAAACGAAGATAGCAGAACGCGCCGGAATGCGCGACCATAGGGGGTGAAAGTCCCGTATGCGAAATTTTCGTTTCCTCTAGGGAGTTCCCAAGTACCATGTGGCACGAAGGCCATGTGGGAAGCTGGGGGAACCATCCTCCAAGGCTAAACACGCAACTGCACCGATAGTGAACGAGTACCGTGAGGGAAAGGTGAAAAGCACCCCGGAAGGGGAATGAAATAGTACCTGAAATTGTCGACTAACAAACAGCGAGAGCCGCCGCAAGGTGGGTGATCGCGTG